>Ga0078972_1000012_pt1 | contig 743335 bp, 799 predicted proteins | sample YelNatPaOPGAMG01_FD_67568 | JGI IMG/M metagenome (GOLD analysis project Ga0078972, IMG submission 67568) | Hot spring thermophilic microbial communities from Obsidian Pool, Yellowstone National Park, USA - OP-RAMG-01 (SPADES assembly) (version 2) | ecosystem: Environmental > Aquatic > Thermal... | reverse complement strand
ACTAGAGCGGCCCGTGGCCGCCCAAACACCTAGCCTGCATCGTTTACAGCTGGGACTACCCGGGTATCTAATCCGGTTCGCTCCCCCAGCTTTCATCCCTCACCGTCGGGCGCGTTCTAGCAGACAGCCTTCGCCACTGGTGGTCTTCCCGGGATTATAGGATTTCACCCCTACCCCGAAAATACCGTCTGCCTCTCTCGTCCCCTAGCCAAGCAGTATCCCCCGCAATCCAACGATTAATTCGGTGGATTTAACAAGGGACTAACTTAGCCAGCTACGGATGCTTTAGGCCCAATAAACATCCACACCACTCGGAGAGCTGGTATTACCGCGGCGGCTGACACCAGACTTGCCCTCTCCTTATTCCCCCAGCGTTCTAGACTGGGTAAAAGCCTTCCTCAGCGGATGGCACTCGGGATAGCCCTGTCAAGCTTTCGCTTATTGCAAAGTTTTCGCGACTGCTGCGCCCCGTAGGGCCTGGGCCCTTGTCTCAGTGCCCATCTCCGGGCTCCCGCTCCCACGGCCCGCACCGGTAAAAGGCTTGGTGAGCCATTACCTCGCCAACAACCTGATCGGTCGCGGCCTCATCCTTGGGCGACTTCACGAGGATAACGTGAAGCTTTTTGGGTGAAGACACATTCCAGTGTTCTTCGCCTATCGAGAATTAGCCCCAGTTTCCCGGGGTTGTTCTCGTCCCAAGGGCAGATTAGCCACGTGTTACTGAGCTGTGTGCCGTGACTCGTTTTGCCTGAGTCACTCGACTAGCATGTCTTAGTCCTATCCCGATAGCAGTGGGGTCCGGCAGGATCAACCGGAGTTATGCACTCCGATAATCTGTCGGATCTTTTGTTTTTTGTGTGGTACGAAATTGTGACACATCTTCCTCGCATTCTCTACTTAACTGGATTTGGAGGGAGAAACATTCCACTCTATACGTCAAAGCCCAATTCAGACCTAACATGAGCAATTCTATCAGGTCCACATACGTGTCCCCGCAATTGGAGGCCAACTCCATCATCCCATTAGGCGAATCGCCGTCGGTACGGGTTGAGCCGCCGCCATAGTGAAATTGCGGGGCTAGCAATAGTAGCTGAGTTCTCTTAGAAGAGACATTAACTGATATAAAGATTCCGTTTCAGGTCGCATAAACCTAGCTTTGCACTGCAAACGCCGGTTCGTGAAGAGTTCTCAGCATATAAATATGGTGTTTGATTAGTTTTTAATATTTCGGCGGGTTTTCTGTCGTCTGCGGCTTTTGCGGGGCAGTGTTTGTTTGTGCGTTTTTCTGATTTTAGATTAGGAGTTGTTGGCGGAAACCCCCTATACACATCAACAACCAGCAGGATGTGGGGCGGACTGCTTTTTTGGTTCTGCAATAGATTTGGGCTGCAACTGGTTGTGGCATAATTCCGCAAGCAGATCAGCGACGACCGGCAGGCTTTTGCGGCTCCGTCTAGACTCTTTATGTAGGTGTGGCAGCCCTAAATTTCCACAAGACTGCAACTGGATGCAGTTGCTTTTTGGGTTTGCAATGTTTTTTCAACGCCTATCTCGGTGTGGTGTGAGTGTTTTATCCCACACGCGATACATGGCTCCATGCAGGGTGTGGCGGCATGTGGGTGTGGAAACATGTGCGAACAGCTTAAAATTGCCACATTACAAGCCATGGAGTTAAAAAAAATCGGCGTTTTAACACGGTTTGTGGGTGGGCGTTTTTGTTTTTCTAATAGTTGATGATGGCAGTCTCGCCCTACTCATCATCTTCTAAAAGACTTTGCCGTGGCGTCTGTTTTGGGTTCTGCGTTCGCATTGGATTCAGGCTAGGTTGAGGCGAATTCGACAAGCAGAACAGCAAAAAAAGAACCCAACTTTGTTGCTCTCAGGATACTCCTATCCCCCTATAAAAGCGGATTTCCACCGATTTTTTTCCCAATCTGGGTTTGTGAGGCTTCTGGATTCATTTTATCTTAAGGGGGAAAGAAAAAAATGCAAACATACAGCGAATGCAAGCGCCGTAAATTTTCACCAGAAAACCGGGCTAGCCCCCACTTGACGGTATAGTTATTAACAAAAAAGGGGAAATGACTCCTATTTGTTTTCGTTTTATGGTCGTTTTATAAGTGCTAAAATGATGACTGCACCGACGGATTACGGTGACTACGGATGCAGTAGAGGACCAATTTTTTTGTTTAACTTACAATTGGCTGTCTAGTTTCTTCCACTTGCTTCTCCATAGCGTTTCTTGAAATAGCCATATCGAGACTAATCAGCTGTTTAACAATGGCGTTAGCTCTGTCCAATTTGTACATTTTGGCTCTTCCAATTTTACGGGTTGCTATCAAAGCATCTGATTTTTCGAGTTCTTTCCAGTACTTGAAGAAAGTTGCCCTGCTCATGGCAAGGTTTTGGGAGATCTCGTTTTTTGAATAATCAGATAATGGATTGTCTAAAAAGAAATCTATTATTCTTAGTGTTGGGCTGTTTCCTAAGTATTTGAGCAGGAGGGATTCGTCCGCTTTGTATGTTGTGCCCATTTGTTAAGACCTGTCCTAATTAAAGAAAGCCAAAGTATATAAGAATAATACGTTTGAAAGTATCAAAAGTGAACCTATGCTTTCAGATGATGAGATAAGAGCAACTATTCTTTTAAAGCTTCATAAGCGAGGCAACTGGGGAGCAAATCATACAGCTTTTGATAATCTACATAAAGGCTTCAAAGAATCAGATCTTGGAAAGCACGGGATAAAACGAATAGAAGCAGTCGCAAAAGACCTTATTCGCCAAGGATGGATCATTCCCAAACCCACAAGTTATGGATTACAAGTAGCGCTTAACCCTAGAGAAAACCAAGCGATAATTTCATTCATGAAACAATTCTTCCCAGAGGTCTAGAATCGCTGTCTTGACGCAGAACTCGTGCTGACAGATGAACTTGAACCGCAGTGGAGCCATCACCATGTATCACATATTTCTTAGTAGAACCTCACAACATAATTTTCAGCCTATTTGGTGGTAACTGGATTTGCTGAGGCGCCCAGGCAATTTTCTTTAAGGAGAGAAAAAAGCAAACAATACAGCCAATGCAAGCGCCGTAAATTTCACCGGAAGCCCACTCAGCCCCAGCCAAAACTTCAAAGCAACTATCAAGAAGAGATAATGGCGAGTTAGTATTGTGCAGAGTTGTATCTGAGAGTGGCAACAAACATTTTTAATCGTTCATCCGCCTTGCAGACAGTAGAGTCCAAACTTCTTTTGAGGTAGCCTTATGGACACAAAGAAGCACATTCTCATTGTTGATGATGATAAATCTATCCTTCTCTCCCTGTCCCGTGTGCTGATCAAGAACGGGTATGCGGTTGACACTGCGGGGACCGCTGGGGAGGCTTTGGAGCTGTTGAAGAATCGGCACTTTGATCTGGCTTTGATTGATGTTGTTTTGCCGGATATGCGGGGAACGGATTTGTTGGGGAAGGCTAAGGCTGAGTTGAAGCAGACGGTAAAATTCATTATTACGGGGTATCCTTCGGGGGAAATCGGGGCCAAAGCGCGGGAGGAAGGCGCAGACGCGTTTATTTTGAAACCGATAAAAATGACCGAGCTTTTGTCGATTATTCGGGTGTTCTTGGAACCTGAAGAGACCCGCTACCCTGAAAAGGAAGAGGAAAAATACACGCTCTCGGAAGTAGGCAGCGATTTTTCCTCGCAAGCATAGAATCCGTCTGTGAATTGGGCGGCAGACAAGTTGTGACTGTTTGACGCCTACACCAAGTTCTTATTAGCTTGAATCGGGGCTATTAATACTCAAAAGCAGGTGTACTTGACCATCAAAGCCAACCAAAGGATCAAACAGAAATTCAGAAGCGAAACTGGCAACAAAGCCCAATACCGCCTTGAACTCCGCAAAAACCTTGTTATTGCTACATGCGCTTGTGGAGCCCAATTCCTCATTTTGAAAGGGAAGGAGTCGCTTAACGCAGCTCTCAAGGTACACATGGCAGAGCACAGGTGCCAAGAGAAATCTGCGCCGAAACAGGTTGCAGTAACCCACTAAACTACATTAGGCCTTGCCCAGACGTTTGCTCTATCGCTTTCTTAGGGGTGTATATGGTTACTAGCCAGTTGTCTGCGGCAACGTTGACTTGTAAGTCGTATTGCCCTGCGACGGTTTTGAGACATCTAAGCCGCATGGGTGTAGCTTTCATGCGTATTTGCACCCGATACCCTTTGGCGAGAGCATCATTCGGATCAGGCTCCATAAGCATAATCGAGGTGCCTCTGATGTCTTTGCATTCTCGATCGATTTCTCGGATTAGGTTCACGGCTTCGGCTCTATCCACCTTGACCCCTACTGGAAAGATGCGTATACACCTTTATTTTCGCTTGTTGTTGACACCTAACAGTACCAAATTTGCTGTGGTGCCTCATGAGCTTCACTGCTATGTCGGCGGCTCAATAATTACTATCTTATCAGGCTCTTCTTTGAACTTCCATTTACGCTCATCCATCAAAGCATACAAGCATTCTCTGCTGCCAAAATTCAACTCAGCCGTTAAAATATGCAGCTGAACATCTTTAGATTCAACACCCTCTGCATTTTTGGGTCTAAAAATCAGCGAGGACTGCTCGAGGTCAATGCCGCATACCCGAGACATCTCTTTTATTAACTCGACTCCTTTCGCTTTATCCACAAACGTTTACCTCGGAAGATAAAACCTATTTTCTCCAAAGTCGGGAACCCTACGGAAAGCTGAATGGTATATCTTTAATGCTGCAACAGAGTACAGTCACACAATTTTATATGTTGCCAAATGCCTGAAAAAAAGAAAAAGAGAAGACGAGAGTGTTAATTTGGCGTATTGCCCCAAATGCGGAAAATGGCTAAGTACACCAATCAGGAAACTTGAAAACAAAGTGTTCAGTATCGAACTCTATTGTTGTAGCGACTGCGGGTTAAAATTCAAAGCGCATAGTTTTGTGTCAATCTAGGTGCCTGTGCGAAAAACAGGAGGCGCCCACTGAAGTGTTTATTAGGCAAGCCAGTAGAACTGGATGCAAAAGCTTAACATGAACAAGTAAGCCCTGTGCAGTCATAAAATACTCCAAGCAATGCGGACATAAAAACTCCTCTTTCACATTTCCACCAACCAACTTCAATTAAAAAGAAAAATGGCGATTTTAGTTGAGCACAAAAAGGGTTTACCTGTTGCGGTGGGCCTGCGAGCAGTGCCTGTCATAGTCTTCCCTGGTGTTGAAGGTTCTGTTGTCGGCTTCGCAGAGGAATTTTCCATCTGAAGTTATTATTGGCTCCATATCAGAGCGTACATTACGCGACAATTACATTCACCTCCATCAGAAACCAAAATTAACAGAGCACATTGACCATTCATAAGAGTATGTGACTGTGCAGAATCAACAATTGCGCTGCCGTGTAGCTTCTACGATTCGTCTTAGGAGTTTGGGGCTCGTAGAACGTGATGCTGTCACGCCGCTCAGACACTGCTAAGGAAAGATCAGATTAGAATGGAGTAGTTGACGGTGCATTGGATGTTTGTTTTTATTTCTATTAGGCGGCGGTCTTCTTGAGACAGCGATGCACAGGCGTCTTTAATTTCGTTTAAAATGTTAAGTGCTTCGTTGTGCTCCACAAAAATCATCAACTTAAAGCTATGTCGGTTGTAGCATAAAAGCGTTTGCATGCAACATTTCAGCGCCAAATTGAAGGGAATACAAGAATTTCTCGGCACAAGGGTAATGAATAACGCTACAGTTAATGGTGAACTGCGCCGAAGCCTACGGTGATTTATCGCTTTGTTACATCATCTATGAACCAACATCATCTTTTATCCCATTTTAGAAATAAGCTTCTTGTGTGGAAAAGCGTGTATGGTGCCCGACAGGTTGGGCGGGTCCGGCTGCTAATGCTGAGGAGGCATGAGGCTCAAATTTTTGTGCCCTCTCAACGATTAGCGCATGGCTGAATCCGCTTAACACTATTTTTTACGTGACAACATGTTGTTGTGATGGCACAGTCACATTGCTATTTATCGTTCAAGCCGCATAATGTTGGAATAAGGTCAAAGGTTAGCTTAGAAGCAGGCAAGTGTTTCCCCCTCTCTCTTCCTGAATTTGTGCTTGCTTCTAAGTTAGCCTTCCTCTCTCACCTTAACTGTTTTATTGCCTAGATCAAATAAAAACGTGTCCACTTGTTAGCGTTAACTAAAAAGCTTACCGTGTGCAGCTTGTTTGCATTCGGCAGATTTATAACCTCTAAATCTGGATGCTCTATTATGCCAATATTTGAATGCACAGTATGCGGCCGCAAGATACGCACAGAATTTGAGGTTTCCTGCACCGGCGACTCCAAACGCAACGTGGAGAAAGCGCCCTGGTGCTGCGGCAGACAAATGATAGAAACAATCGACGACTAAGCGGAGCGTATCTACTCTTTACAGACTATTGGTTCTCAAAAACCGTTTAAGGCCCACACTTCTACCTATTGGAAGGGTTTTATCAAACCGCGTTTCTCTTTGATGCTGGCTTGAGCCGCCGCTAACCGCGCCACAGGCACCCGATAAGGAGAGCAACTGACATAGTCCAGGTTGATTCTGTGGCAGAACTCAACTGAGGAGGGTTCGCCGCCATGTTCACCGCATATGCCGACTTTTAGGTCGGGGCGGGTTTTGCGTCCCCACTCCACGGCAATCGCCATCAATCTGCCGACGCCTTTCACGTCGAGGATTTCAAAGGGGTTGTCTTGGAGGATTTTATGTTCGTTGTAGAAGGGCAGAAACTTGTTTTCAGCGTCTTCACGTGAGAAACTGAAGGTGGCTTGGGTTAAATCGTTGGTGCCGAAGCTAAAGAACGCCGCTACCTCTGCCAGTCGCCCAGCCCTCATGCAGGCGCGGACCACCTCAATCATTGTTCCCACAGCATATGGAATCTTTATGCCTAATCTGTCAGAAACCCTGCGTTCAACCCGCCTTATCATGGCGTAGACGCGGTTGAGTTCTTGGCTGGTGCAGACCTGCGGAATCATAATTTCAACTTTAACTGGCGCCGTCTCCTTGATTAATCGCCCAGTCGCAAGCAGAATCGCTTCAATCTGCATTTCATAGATTTCTGGGTAAGTGATGCCTAATCGGACGCCGCGGTGCCCAAGCATCGGGTTAACCTCGCGTAGGGTGCGGATTTTTTGGAGAGTTTCCATTTTCTTTTTAAGTTGAGTGGATTGGAGTTCAGCGAGGTTTTTGAGCATATGCTCGTCTTCAGTTAACACTGGCTCCAGTGAAGGGTCAATGTTGCGCAGTATCTCGGGGAGGCTACATACGTTGCCTAAGGCTTCTTGGCATTTTTCTAAAGTGGCAATTTCACGTTGGATGGCTTCTTCAGAGGGCAAAAACTCATGCAACGGCGGATCAAGCAGTCGAATCGTAACGGGGTTACCCTGCATAGCCCTTAGAATTTCAACGAAATCTTTCTCTTGAAGAGGCAATAGCCGACGCAAAGCTTCAAAGCGTTCCTCAGCTGAGTCCGCTAAGACCATGTTCTGGAAAAGACCAATGCGGTCAGCTGCGTTAAACATGCGTTCGGTGCGGCAGAGCCCGACGCCTTCAGCGCCAAACTTCAAGGCGCGCTCTGCATCCAGTGGGGTATCAGCGTTGGCTCGGACGCCGAGTCGACGGAATTCATCTGCCCAATCTAGAATCTTGGTCATGTCTTCGCTGATTTCAGGTTCAACCATAGGGATTTCGCCAAGCCATACTTTGCCCGATGTGCCGTCGATGGTTATTACTGTCCCCTGGAGGAGTCTGTTTGCGCCTACGGTTGCATTTTTTTCGAAATGATTAATTTTTATGTCGCCGGCACCCGAGACGCAGGGTTTGCCCATGCCTCTTGCGACGACAGCAGCGTGGCTTGTTTTACCTCCCACCGATGTGAGTATACCCTGCGCCGCGAAGAAACCGTGAATATCCTCAGGTTTGGTTTGCTCTCGGACCAAAATGACTTTTTTTCCTGCTTTAGCTTGGCGTTCAGCTTCGTCAGCGTCAAAGACAACTTCGCCTGAAGCTGCACCCGGAGAAGCACCCAAACCAGTTGCAACAGGAGCCACCGTATTTGCGGGGTCAATCTGGCAGTACATAAGCTGGGTAAGCGACGCTGGGTTAAGCCGCAGAAGCGCGTCTTCTTTGGAGATTAAGCCTTCGTTAACCATGTCGACGCTGGTTTTCATGCTTGCCGCAGCATTCATTTTGGCGTTGCGGGTTTGCAGCATGTAGAGCTTGCCCTCTTGGATCGTAAATTCCATATCCTGGGGCTCACGGAAGTGGCGCTCCAGTGTTTCTCGCACTTTGCATAGTTGGGCATACATTTCAGGCATGGTTTGGCGCATTTCAGAAATAGGATGAGGTGTTCGGATGCCTGCAACAACGTCTTCGCCTTGAGCTTTCTGGAGGTAGTCGCCAAAAAGCACGTTTTCGCCTGTGCCTGGGTCACGTGTAAAAGCGACGCCTGTGGCGGAGTTTTCTCCCATGTTGCCGAAAACCATGGTTTGCACGTTACAGGCGGTTCCGTTAGCGATTTTTGGAGTGATTTTGAATTCCCTTCTATAATCAACTGCACGTTTACCGTTCCAAGAAGCGAATACGGCTTCAATCGCCATGAAAAGCTGCTGGTAGGGATCTTGGGGAAGCGGCTTGCCAGTGTGCTCCTCCACTATGTGCTTGTAGACGCTGACGAGTTCCTGCATATCCTGCGATGTTAAATCCAGGTCCTGTGTGATTTTGCGGTCTTCTTTGAGTTTCTCCATGGCGAGGTGGAATTCTTCGTCGCCGATGTTTAACACGATGTTGCCGAATAGCGAGATGAATCTTCGGTATGTATCCCAGCCGAAGCGTTCGTCGCCGCTGCGTTTGATGAGTCCCTGTACAGTGCAGTCGTTTATTCCCAAGTTGAGGATGCTATCCATCATGCCTGGCATGGAGATGGCGGCGCCGCTTCGGACAGAAACAAGGAGGGGGTTGTCTTGGTTGCCAAAGCCCTGATTCATGGCTTTTTCCACTTCAGCCATCGCTGCCTGCACTTGATCTATCAGTCCGTCTGGAAAGCGGAAGCCACCATCAAAATATTCCAAGCATGTCTGGGTGGTAATCACGAATCCAAGCGGCACTGGTAAACCGATTTGGGTCATTTCGCAGAGTCCGGCGCCTTTTCCGCCCAGCAGCTTCTTGTCTTTACCGTTGCCCTCCGTGAAGAGGTAAACGTATTTTGGGGCAGCTTTTGTTTCTGGCGCTCGCTGTTGGGCATAGCTCTGGCTAGGATTTTGTTCTATCAAAATGAACTCCTCAAGCTAGCTACGCTGTGATACTGAAATAAAGCTATGTGACTGCATGCCCAAACCAACATACACAGTATAATTCAGATCGTTAACGACTGCAACAATGGTCTTAACGACTTATGATGACTTGGCAAATTTTTAATAAACTAAGCCCTATCTACCTTGACTATACAGAGAAGGGGTATCTTTGAGTCTAACTCACGTAGACGACACAACCACCACGAATGTTGAATCGCCAAAGTATGACTGTGACGTTATTGTTGTTGGCGCAGGTCCGGCAGGCGCAGCCGCAGCCTACTATATGGCTAAGGACGGATTGAAAGTTATAGTTCTTGAACAAGCAATTTTCCCCCGGGATAAAGTGTGCGGAGACTTTGTGAGCCCAGGGTCGCTTGGTGAACTCACAAAAATGGGCATAGCAACATTAGAAGCCTTCCAAGAAACCCACACCGTCGACTACGCAACCATCTACTTAAGCGGCAAGCCGCTGGTCGCAGGCACCTTTCCCCTCGTCGAAGACATGCCGCGCTACTCAAGGGTTATCCCCCGAAGAGTCCTCGATAGCCTGATATTGCAGGCAGCGCGCAAAGCAGGCGCCACCGTTTTGGAGGGTACCCGACTAGTCAATTTTGTTGTGCAGAAGGACTGGGTAACCGTTGTCGCTGCCCAAAAAGAAGAAACCAAAACGTTCCGAACGCGCTTAATCGTCGGCGCTGACGGTAACAACTCGCTCGTCGCTCGCATACTCACTAAGGCGTCATGGTCAAAAACCGAGCGCGCGCTGGTCGCCCGAGCTTACTTTGAAGGCGTAACCGGTAACTCTAGCGAAGCCAACGTCTTTTATGGCAACGGCAGCTTCCCGGGCTACAGTTGGCTTTTCCCGATTAGCAAAAATGAGGCTAACGTGGGAGTTGGATTGGTTGGCGGCGCCTCACCTGAAGCTGAGAACCCCAAAAACCTGCTTACGAAACTTATCCAAAACGACGCTGGCATGTATAGCCGCCTGAAAGATGCTAAGCTCAAAGGCGAAATCGAGGTGGCAGCACTTAACCTGCATGACGCTCAAATGCCAATCGTCGGTGACCGGGTCATGCTTATCGGCGAGGCAGCGGGGCTTGTGAACCCCTATAACGGCGAAGGCATCCAGTTTGGGCTTAAAAGCGCCAAATGGGCGTCAGAAACCGCGACTGCCTCTATGAAGAGCAAAAACTTTGCAGAGTCAGGATTGGCAACTTACTCTAAACGCGTCGAGGACGAATTAGGCTACGGCTTCAAAATATCGGCACTTATGCTGGGTTTGCTGCGTAACCGCAACCTAAACCATGCGTGGCTGCGCTGGATCGAGCTTATGGGAGAAAAAAGCAAGTCCGACCCCGAATATGCCAGATTAACCAGCGGAATACTTTCAGGCATGATTTTCCCCAACCAAGAAGAAACTGCCAGAGCCCTAACTGGCACGCTTGAGGAAGCGGCGCTCTCGGTTGGATTGACTACCTTCTCGCAGGTGGTAAATGACCCCTCGAAGCTGCCGCAGTCTGCGGAGAATATGTTGCAGACAGGCGTTGTTGCTGCGCGGTATGCCGCTCAGGACCCGTTTGCTGCACTTAAGTGGGGTATGGAAGCTGCAACGAGAATGACAGAGATAGCTACGGTTGTTTCAAAGCAGGTACTTAAGGAATATAAGAATAAGACGGGGAGTCAACAGTAGCAATAAACAGAAGGGCGCTTACCCCCATATTTAACGGTAAATCGAGAGGCGTGTTAGTTTTTATTTTTTCTAGTTTAAGAAGAAGAAAATGTCGCCCTTATTCTTCTTCTACCTGTGGCCGTGGCTGTTGCTTCTGTTTTGGCTTATGCGTTTTGGAGGCGTTGCTGGCTGGTTGTGGAGATTTCTTCAAGCAGAATCGCTGTGGCAGATTAAGAAAAAAAGTTGCTTGTGGTTTTGGGTCTGCTAACTGGCACCTTAGAGTTTGATCCAGAGCAGGATACCCATAATTAAACCGTAAATTGCCAACGCTTCAGCTAACGCCACGATGAGGAAGCTTCTGAAGAAGGTTTCAGGCTTCTCAGCTAATGCGCTGATTGCGGCGCTACCAGCAGACGAAATGGCGGCGCCTGCTCCCAACGCGGACAAACCGATAGCCAGTCCAGCTCCAATTGCAATGCCGATCTTGTCATATGGACCAGTAGTTGTTGTTTGTGCTTGTTGGTCTTGAACTGTTTGGACGGTTAGTGCTGCTGCCATGCCCATGAGAGGTAGGAGCACAAGTGGAAGTAATATGAACAGCAATAGTTTTCGTTTCAAGGTACGTCAAACTCCGAGTCTATTCTAAAAGCACATAAAGGTTAGCTATTAAGTTTTTTCTATTTTGCTCGGTCTTCTTCTTGGTTAATGGATAGTTTAAACGGCTGAACCATATTGGGCTGCTTTTTCTTTGAGGGCGTTGAGGTCTGAGCGGATTTTTTCTAGGTCAGCAGCAGCCGCTTCTTCAACGCTTTTGACGTAGGTTTCATAATCCATCTCTAATTTGCTTGATTTGTTAGGCGATGACATAGTGTTCACAACTGGAAAAGATTACTTCACGACTAGTACAGGGCAGGGCGAATACTCTATTACACGTTCTGCAACGCTACCGATAAGGATTCTTTCAGCGCCGCGGTGCCCATAGGTCCCCATAACAATCAAATCTACATCGAAGCTTTTAGCTAAATTAACAATCTGCTCAAAAGGCCTGCCTTTAACAAGCATCGGGGAAGCCTTTACATTTTCTTTTTCTATTAAGCTTAAAGCGTAGTGGATGAAGCGTTGGCCGTCACTTTTTAGTTCGGACTCAACCACCGAACGTTCTTCAGGCTTAGAGAACTGGTCAATAACAACTTCATCGACGACATATGTTACGAGAAGTTCGGCGTTATGGGTTTTAGCGATGCTGATGGCGTATTGTAAAGCGCGGAAACTGTAGTCGGAGCCGTCGGTTGGAACAAGAATTTTCTTTAACGTTTCAGAGCTAAATGTTCTCATTCTCAAAAAGCTCCTTTCCATGAGTTTTAATCATAGTTTTAATGCGTTTGGTCCTGACAAATTCTTCACGTTCCTTCTCCTCCAAAACAAGTTCAATCCATTTGGCTGTGTTGCGGTAACGTGGAATGAGCACATGGTTTAGGGCGTTGACTCGGCGCTGTGTTCGGCTGACGTCATTAGCGATTTGGAATGTGGTGCCTTCAGCTTTTGCAAGGTGAGCAAGCAGTTCGAGTACACGGTAAAACTGCTTGAAGGCTCGATCCAGTTCAGCGCTGGTGTTAGCGAAGCCGTAATCTGGTTTTAAGTCAGATTCCGCTTGAAAAGTAACCACTGGAACTATTACACCCATGATACTCCTGTAATCAACAAGAAACTCTGACGCGTGATTGGAAGTTAAAGCCACATTTGCGATGGCTTCTGAGCCCTTAGCCATGTTTGCTTCTTTGAGGCTACTATATGCCTGCGAAAGAATCTCCAAAAGATCCACACGTGTTCTCTCGGCATCATAGACGCTGCTGCGCAGTTCCCGAAGCAGAATATCCCGTTTGCGTTCAAGCACTTCCCGTCCAGATTCGGCAAGGCTAAGCGTCTTTTTGGTTTGAATCAGATTGATTCTTGTGGGACTGATGTTTTCAGCAGACATTTCTCTCCACTATACCTCAGTATCGGTTTTAGGCAGATACTTCTGGATAAACTCTGGTTTGATAGCGGTTAATTCTTCCTCAGGCAAATCTGACAATGCGTCCCAGGCGAGGTCAAGGGTGTGCTCGATTGTGCGGTTCTCGTTTTTACCTTGACTAATCAGCGTTTTTTCGAAGTGTTCACCAAAACGCAGGTATTCCTTGTCGCGTACGCCCAAGCCTTCTTCACCTATGATGGTTACCAGCGATTTGACGGAGTTGTACTGGGCATATGCACTGTAGAGTTGGCTTGCTATGTTGGCGTGGTCTTCGCGGGTGCTGCCTTTGCCGATGCCGTCCTTCATGAGTCGAGAGAGGCTGGTTGAGATGTAGATCGGCGGGTAAATACCCTGTTTCTCGAGACCGCGGCTGAGCACGATTTGCCCTTCGGTGATGTAACCTGTTAAGTCGGGGATCGGATGGGTTATGTCGTCGTTTGGCATGGTTAAGATGGGCATCTGGGTGATGCTGCCCTTTTTGCCGATGACTCTGCCTGCGCGTTCATAGATGCTTGCTAGGTCACTGTACATGTAGCCGGGGTAGCCTTTGCGGCTGGGAACTTCCTCCATGGATGAACTGACTTCTCGGAGGGCTTCACAGTAGTTAGTCATATCCGTCATGACAACAAGCACATGCGACTCCTGATCGAACGCCAAGTACTCTGCCAAGGTTAAGCCTGCACGGGGAGTAATGATACGTTCAACTGGAGGGTCCTCGGCGAGGTTAAGAAACATTGCGACGTTTTTGATGGCGCCTGTTTCTTCAAAGCTCTTCTGGAAAAACGCTGCATCGTCATGTTCCAGCCCCATGGCGATAAAGACTATGTTAAACGGTTCGTTTGCACTACGAATCTGCGCTTGACGGACGATTTGAGCGGCGAGTTCGTTGTGGGATAAGCCTGGGCCGCTGAAGACTGGCAGCTTTTGTCCGCGGACGAGGCTGGTTAAACCGTCGATTGCAGATATGCCTGTTTGGATGAAGTCTTTGGGGTATTCGCGTGCGTTGGGGTTAAGTGGGTAACCGTTGACGTCCCGTTTTTCTTCCGTGAAGAAGCGTGGATGCCCATCGATGGGTTCGCCAAAGCTGTTCATGACACGCCCCAGCATTTCGGTGGAGACAGGAACTTCAAGGGAGTGCCCCAGGAAACGGGTGCGGGTGGCGGACGGCGAGAGACCAGTGGTGCCTTCAAACACCTGTACGGTTACGGCTTTCTGGCTTACCTGAATAACTTTGCCCAGTCTGGTTTCGCCTGTCTGGGTTTTAACTGAAACCAATTCGTCGTAGCCGACGTCTCGGACGTTTTCTACTATGATGATGGGTCCAGAAATTGAAGCGACGCCTTTATACTCTAAGCCTTTTCCTGACATAGCCTTCTACCTCAGGGTTGCCTCCAACATCGCAATGTCTTCATACATTTTCTTCTCGATTTCATCTAATCTTGCTAATTGGTCGTTGGGGATGCCGCTTTTCATACGCATAATGTCTTCTGTAACCGGCAACGCGGTGACTTTAAAGATTGGAGCGCCCTTAGTGACAACATTATCAGCTAAACGATGGAAGTCAACGATGATTTTAAGCATCTTAAACTGTTTCTGCGGCGAACAGTAAGTGTCAACTGCGTCAAGCGCGTTCTGCTGCAGAAATGCAATTCGGATAATGCGGGCGGTTTCAAGGATCAGGCGTTGCTTGTCAGGCAGGGCTTCTGGACCGACAAGTTTGACAATGTTTTTTAATTCGTCCTCAGCGTGAAGAATACGCATGGCTTCTTCGCGGTAACTGTTCCATTTCTCATCCACATTTTTATGCCACCAGCCAGCGAGTTCACCGATGTAGCCGCTGTAACTTGCCATCCAGTTAATGGAGGGGTAGTGGCGTGCATCAGCTAGTTCAGCATCAAGCGCCCAAAACACGCGGGTAAAGCGTTTAGTGTGCTGCGTGACTGGTTCAGAGAAGTCTCCGCCTGGAGGCGAAACTGCCCCGATGGCGCAGATTGAGCCGACACGTTGGTCACTGCCCAATGTCTGAACGACTCCGGTGCGCTCGTAGAATTCGGCGAGGCGCGAGGGCAAATAGCTTGGGAAGCCTTCTTCAGCAGGCATTTCTTCAAGTCTGCCTGAAACTTCGCGGAGAGCTTCTGCCCATCTGCTGGTTGAGTCAGCCATCAAAGCGACGGCGTAGCCCATGTCACGGTAGTATTCTGCCAGTGTGATGCCTGTGTAGATGCTGGCTTCTCGAGCGGAAACAGGCATATTGCTTGTGTTGGCTACAAGAATTGTGCGTTCCATGAGTGGATGACCAGTGGTTGGATCAAGCAGTTTAGGGAAGCTGTCCAGCACATCCACCATTTCGTTTCCCCGTTCGCCGCAGCCGACGTAGATAACTATGTTGGCGTCTGACCATTTGGCAAGTTGCTGCTGTGTAACTGTTTTGCCTGCGCCGAATGGACCCGGGATAGCTGCGCTTCCGCCTTTGGCGATGGGGAAGAACGTGTCAATCACTCGTTGCCCAGTTATTAGAGGCGCAGATGCAAAGAGGCGTTTGGTGTGGGGGCGGGGAGTCCTGACAGGCCACCGCTGAAGCATTTGAAGATCAGTTTTTGTGCCATTGCTTTCTAAAGTGGCGATTGTTTCAGTTATAGTGTAGTCGCCTTTGGACGCGACTTTTACAAGTTTGCCTGATACGCCTATGGGCACCATTATGCGGTGTTCAACAAGATCGGTTTCTTGCACGACACCCAAGATGTCGCCGCCGCTAAGTTTTGCGCCTACTTTAGCTGTTGGGGTAAAGTTCCATTTTTTCTCTCGGTTAAGCGCAGTTACGCCGCGAGCTTGCTTGATGAAGGGACCCGTGAGTTGGCGTATTGTTTCAAGGGGACGTTGGATACCGTCAAATGTGTTACCTAAGAGTCCAGGACCCAACTCTACTGAGAGAGGGCTACCTGTGCCCAAGACGGGTTCGTCAAGTTTGAGTCCTGAAGTGTTTTGGTAAACTTGGATGGTTGCGTATTCGCCTTCGAGCCGAATGATTTCTCCGATTAAGCCGTCGTTGCCTACTTCAACCATTTCATGCATTACGGCTTCTGAGAGACCCTTGGCTTCGACAACTGGACCCGCAACCCGGATGACGCTGCCTTTAGATGCCATTTTATGTTTCTTCTCCGAAAAGGGTTTTAGCTATTTTTGCACGTAATTCAGGTTTAAGTTCGTTTAACCTGTTATCGAGGGTGCCGTCGTAGACGATTTTGCCGTCTTCACTTTGAACTTTGCAGCCCCCAATATAATCTTGTGTTTGATCACTTACTCTAAATTCAACATGCAGCTTCTTTGATAAACGTTGAAGCATATCGGGGGTTAACCAGCCTTTATCTTTAGCGTTAACTTCGACAACGAGGACTTTCTGCTCCATTTTCTTTGCGATTTCTTCAATTAATTTGAGCAGGTAAATGTGATATTCTTCTGTTTTAGAGTAAGCTCTAAGTTTCACAAAAGCCTTTTCGAAGGCTTGATCAACCAGGTCTTCTTTAACTTGTAAAAGCCGATTTCGCGCTTCTACTTCTGCTAAAGATGCGATTTTCCGTTTTTCTGCTTCAGCTTTTACCTTTGCTTCCTCAAGGGCTGCATGGTAGGTTCGATCGGCCTGTTCTTTTGCTACCCGAAGAGACTCCTTAGCTTGGTTTTGTGCTGCCAAAATGACGGCTTCAGCTTCTTTCTGAATGTCGCCGACAACCTCATCCGCGATTGCTGCAACGCCGTTTTTAGTGCTCAATCAAGTTACCTCTAAATTTTTATGCCTAGTATCTTGCTAATTGTATTTGATATCGGAATACCCTTAAAGGTGCCTCTGCTACCTGGCAGCTCAACTATTAGGGGTGAAACCCGTTCTTGGCGAACCCTGTCGATTTGCTCGTGAATTACTGGGTCAGTAGAGTAAGCTTCACTTATGACGATGATGGCTACGTCGCTGCGGCTGAGGGCATGCTGCAGGGCTTGTTTAGCTTCCATGACGGTGGTGACTTCAGCGCCTTCAACTCCGACTAGTCTAAAGCCGGTTATCATATCGATGTCGCCTATCACATACCCAATCATGCCGTCACCTAATATAACTTTAAATGCTTGTTAGCAAATTCAAAAGTATCTGTTAAAAATGTTACGACCCGAAAGGATGACTTCCACATCCATTATTTGTACAAGAAGAGACGTGGAATCCATACTGGATACCCTTAACACTTTCGGCGAGTTCCACATTGAACCTTCAACCCAAGAAGAAGCAAGCTTAGCGGAATATAACCAGAGCATCCGCAGTGTTGAGGAACGAATTCTTGATGTCGACGGACTCATTAAGGAAATTGTCCACGAAAAAACAAGCCTCTTTGACATTTTTAAAACAAAACAGCCTGTTAAAATGCAGGTTACAGCGGACAATTGGCAAGCACTCTTAGAGTCCACCAGCCAAGATATTTTAACGCTTAAAAAAGAAATTGAGACAGAAGACACTGCTCTCTCAGATTTAAAGGAAAAGGACGCCCGGCTAAATCATCTTAAAAAAATGCTGGCAAACATGGAATGCGTCGGCGCTGACCTTGCAACAGTAGAAAACCTCAAACTGATCAGCGTTACCTTTGCGAGTGTTCCAACCAAAAATTTAGAGCCCTTCCAAACCGCCATCTCCGGGTTACCGCTTTATGTCAACCAATGTCAACTAAGCAAAGAGGAATATTTTGTTTGTTTGGTAGCACCCGGTAAGCACAAGGAAGAGGTCGAGCGTATCCTGCGAATCTACCACGCAGAAATCTTCCATATGCCCCAAGACCTCCCTAAAAACATCCATGAATCCCTCAAAGAAGTTGATGCTCGCTTAAAAGAAAACCGCGAGAAAGAAAAAGAAGTAAAGGCTAAACTGGAGAAGCTAGGCGAAGAGAACAAGGATAAGCTTGCTTCTTGGAAAGAAACTTCAGAGAATATTTTGGCGCTACTGACTGCAGAGAAAAAGATTCTTCAGGAAGGCAGACTCGCAACAATCAAGGGGTTTGTGCCACAGAGCAAGTTCCAAGAACTCAACCAAACCGTCACCGCCAACATGGAGGGCAAAGCTCTTGTGCTCGAGAACGAATCAGCCCCCCAAGAGGATCCTCCTACCAAATTTAAGCATGGCAGGTTCGTAAAGCCATTTGAGGAACTAACAAAACTCTACGGTTTCCCCCATTATGACGAAGTTGACCCTACGCCTTTGATGGCCATCACTTTCCCGATTCTTTTTGGTTTAATGTTCGGCGACTTGGGACACGGCTTGGTGCTTTTAGTTGGCGGTTTAACTGTTGGCTTGCTAATTAAGGGCAACCAAAGTATGAAAAACGTCTGTTGGATTATGGCTGCCTGCGGCGCAGGCGCAATAGGTACTGGTGCAGTTTTCGGCGAGTTTTTCGGTCAGGTACTCTATACGCCGCTTTTTAGTCCATTTGAAAACCCGCAAGTTAACGTTTTCACCTTCCTAATCTTTGCCCTCTTTGTAGGTATAGTGCAGATAACCAGCGGTATAGTTTTAGAAATGGCTAATTTCGCGGTGAAACGTAACTATGCCGATGCCCTCCTGACTTCGGCGCCAAAAATTGCGTTCTACATCGGCGGAATCTGGCTCATCGCAACCTACCAACTTAACTTTGGCGCGTGGCTTGCTGGACCAATCCTTGCGCCTATAATACCGTTCATCATAATGGTTGCAGGCAAACCACTTTACCTCACGATAGCCAAACCCAAAGTAGAACACACAAACGAACACGCAGAGCAGGACACGATAACAGGCAGAATTTTTGAGAGCGGAGACTTCTTCACACGACTCCTTAGCAACACCATCTCTTACAGCCGTATTCTAGCATTGTTGATGGCGCATTGGGCGCTGTTGCTTGTAACTTACACAGTTGCGGGCTTAGTCGCGCCAGAAGGCTCGGGCGCAGTTGGGCTCATCCTCGGAGGCATCGTCATCGTCTTTGGGAACATAGCGGTGTTGGCGCTGGAAGGGTTGGTCGTTTTCATCCACACTCTGAGACTGCACTTTTACGAGTGGTTCAGCAAATTTTATGCCGGCACCGGTGTGGAATTCAGCCCTTTTAAGCAGAAATTCATCTACACTATACCAAACCTGAAAAGAAGAAAATAGAAAGCGTTTAAAACACAAGTTGGTTTTTGATTGCTTCTGGCGTCAATGCCTCTTCTACTCCCAGACAGATAGCTGTCAGGTTGTGAACTTCAGCTTCTTTTAGTGTGATAAAGCCCAAAGTTGAGCCTATGTTAAAGATTTCTCCAACCTGCCTCTTTAAGGCGTAACGGAGCACTGCTTCTCGGAACGCTTTTTCTCCATTCGCAACGGTCTCTTCAGGCGAGGCTGCGCGCTGGAAGTATTTTCCGTAGTGACTATTCTGCACTGTCTTGTACGCCACTTCAAAGTTTAAAGCGGAAACTATGGATTCAACCTCGGTTTTGTCTAGGTTAAAGTAATGGTTAGGTATGGCGAGGCGTAGCCAGTTTGGGTCGTAATTGAGGTTTTTGCCTCTAAGCAGCGTTAACAGTATGAAGCCATCGTTGGCTACTGCAGCGTAGAATTCTGCATGCGGCTTCTCCCTTTTCGGCAGGCTCTGGTAGGCAGCATAGAGTTTCTCGTAGAACAACGCATCCACGAAGATATCCATGATTGTGGTTGAGCCGCTTTCCTGGAAACTCTTCAACCCCATAGCCAGAGCCGAGTGATACTCCGTGTTTCTAAAAACCGAAACCACCTGCGTTACCACAGGAGCTTTAGCTGCTTCCTCCATGATTGCGGTGTGGCGGAAATACTTCTCAACCGAGAGGTAGATGCGTGAGAGCCGCTGTTCCACGGAGAGTTTAGCGTTGGCGGCTCTGATGAGGGTCTTAATGTTTTCCAGTTCAAACCGAGACAGATACAAATGAAGGTACCTGACCGCCTGCTCGGGCGAGTACTCAATGATTTTCAAATATGTTTCAATCAGGTTCTCGTTAAACGCCCTCTCAAGTTTGCGGCCCGTAAGTGGTGCAGGTAAGTGGGAAATTTGTTCTTGATAGCCTGAGTCGCGCAGTTGCGAGGCGACTTCAGAGAGGCTTTTGCTTTCACTCAGCGCTTTCAGCTTAGCTTCGCTCAATAGTTTGCTTTTTTCAGCGCCGATTTTCGGAAGAACAGAGGCATACTTCGTAGTTTGCATGCCTAATTTTCTCCAAGCACTGCATCCGCAACGATGTCTGCGGCTTTATCCATGCGCTTTTCTGCTTGAAGTTTCAGGTTAGCTGCAGTTTTCTCGTTGTCATCCAGCCGTTGCTGACGGTTTTTGTTCGCTTCCTCTACTGCAGCGTTGTAACGTTTCTGTGATTCCTCGGCGGCGTATCTGCGGCTGTTCTCCAATAGTTTTTCGGCGTCTTTTTGGGCTTGGTCAGTGATTTTTTTAGCTTTGTCTTTGGCGTCAGCTTGGATTTGCTCAGCTTGGGCTTCGATGTTTTTTAGTTCTTCCCACACTTTCTGCATCTAAGATCCACAGGCACTATAGGGTTTGAGAGGTCACTAAAAGTATTTGCGGTTTCTAACGCCTGTTGTCTCCAGAAAATGCTCTTAGGCCAACATTTTTATCGTGTATTAACAGAGTTTCTGAAGGCTAAAAAAGGTTAGGAAAATTGGTTATGCGTGAATACTTAGTTAGAACTAAAAGGGTTGGAAACGAAGTTATTGTTACTTTGCCAAAAGAACTTCTACAGGCCGAACAAATCATCCCAGATATGCTTGTGAAGATAACTGTTCAGAAATGCCAAAAGGCTGCTGGTTCAGCGGAGAAGGATTGTTCGCTGGGACCAGAAGACCCATGGAGGCTGCTTGAGTAGCAACAGAACTAGCGTTTAACGCATTTGCCTGTTGCAGCGTCAAAGTGGTTTGTGTCGCCGTAATCGCAGTTTTTGCAGTCGTTTTTTATGTCTTGCCCAAAGGGACAACCTTTTAAATCAGCCATACTCTGCACCTTAAACGATTGTTTGCACAGATAAGATTTAAACTTTCTTTGCTGCCACAGCCAGTCTTCCACAATTCATCTTAAGCAACAGCCATACCTGACTCCAAACCTACAAGTAAAGGCTCAAAGTTGCGGTCCAAAACCACGATTTGATCAACTCTTGCAAAGAAAGCGGCCAATGGAGCATAAACCTCCGAATACTCCAGCCGCGTCTTTACCAGATAACAATCCGAGAAGCTAAAGTCATACCCCCACTCGATGGTTTGGTAGCTGCTTTGGTTTTTGTAGAAGAACTGCATGGCGCCAGAAACTATCGTGATGTTTGGAGTGGATATTACGATGGTGGTGTTATGCCACGATACGTTTGGAGGGGGAAGACTGTTGTATATTCGTAGCTTAGAGCACTGTGAAGCGTTTGCACTGTAGGTTAATTCAATATGACTGGGGGCTTCTTTTCCCTGCTGGTTAACATATCTTGCTTCATAGTAGCTTAAAACTTCTGAGTCAACAAAGTTAGGGCTAACATATGACAGATAATCGCTGTGGTTCAGGTAAGCTTGTGGGTCACTGCTGCCGTCGAATCGGTCTTTTGAAGTTATAGCTGTATAGTTAAGCGATTCAGCCTCTGAAATTGCCTGCTCCTCATAGGAACTCTCAAAGTTTCGGTTAACAGTCCTCTGGTACCTTTGGGAAATTTGCGGATGCAACGCGCTCCATGTGTACAAAGAAACTCCAACAAGCACTATCAGACAAATAGCAATTACCACAAGCATTCTCTTTTGCACAATCAGAAACGCCCCAAACCCTATATTTCTAAGCTAATAAATTTAAAATTTGGCTTCAAACGCCCTGAAAGTTGCAGCCAAGAAGAGTTAAAAGCTAACAATCCAAAATCTTCCCAAGCTTAACTAAATTCTCAAACATCACAAAATGCCCGGCGGACTCAAAAATCTCCAGTTCCGCGGAAGGCACCAATCGAGCAATCATGTAAGCGTTGCTGACTCGGCAGGTTCTATCTTCGGCGCCATGCCAAATCCACAATTGACCCTTACCGATCGCATCAAAGGGCAGAGTCCAAGGTTTAACGAAAAGCTGATGCTCCTCAACCACCGCTTTTACTCCAGCGTTGCCTTGGCGGAAAGCTTCAGCCATAGAATCATACATCAGCTTGACCCATTCAGAGTTGTTAAAGAAGGCTAAGTCAGTCTTTGAGCAGCCATGCAATAGTTGCTTGCCCTGCCTAGTTCCTAAAAACGCTTCAGGGTCGCCTTTGGCTTTTAGCAGTTCACGGCTGAGTTGCCGCATAGCTACTTCGCCTGCGTAGGGGATTTTCATGATGTAACGTGCAAGGGGCATGTCGTGGGCGGTTGAGACGTCAAAGGGCAAGCTGGGGGCGCCGACAATGACGCTGCGGGTTACCCGTTTGGGGTTAAAAGCGTGATAAGCCAATGCGAAGGCGCCGCCGCCTGACCAGCCTAAAACCGAGAATCGGTCAAACCCCAAGTGGTCAGCTAAAGAATTGACGTCCCCGTTGAAGTCTCGGAGGCTTTTTCGGGGCTTGTAGCTTGATAAGCCGTAGCCGGGGCGGTCTACCCCGATTAATTGTAGGTTTGAGTTATCTGCGAATGCGAGTTCCCGCAGAAGCAATACTTCAAGGCGGCTACTGGCGGTTCCATGGAAATACACCACAGGTTTGCCTTCGCCTATCATGGTGTAAGCGAGTTTGCGCCCGTCAGGCAAAGAAATGCTTTGACTACTCAACCAGTTCGCCACAGATAAGGTTTAATGACGCAATATTAGAGTATGCCGTTGCCTAAAACTTGAATTGGTAGCCCAGAAGAGATTCGAACTCTCGTAAAGGACTTTCTTTTCTGCCAAAAGAAATCCCTGCCAAAGAAAGGCTCTTTATGGTTTGGTCGTTGGTTTGGTTGTCCATATGCTTGTTTCTCCGTAACAGTTTATGTTACATTAGTTTAGTTAGCGATAGACTGATATAAACGTAACGTAACTTGTTACATTTGAGGTTTTATAGTGCATAAAGAGCTACTTAGCAACAAAGAACGCCAAATGCTTAGAAGGTTCTTAGAAACAGGGGAGAAAGATAAGCACTTTAGGATATTAAAAATGAGGTTAGTAAGAGGTTATCCAGCAATTACTCAAGACTATGAACTTATCAAACAGGCATATGGTAAGCTCGAATCTTCAAAAGCTACATAGGGCTTCTTTCATCATATTTGTTTTGGAATTTGCTTGTTAGTTACTTGATACCTTTTCACGCAAGAGTGGTATACCACCCTGTATCAATCATATGGTAATTAGTAAGTTAGCAATTGAATTTTTATTTGTAGATTATTAGAGTAGTAGTCAAGTATATGTTTAGTAGGTAAATCAAGTTAGGCATAATTTTTTAGGTCTATTTTAGCGGTTGAAATTCCTATATGGGTAGGGGTATACACCTAGTCGTGGGAAAAGGTTCGTTCTAAAATGTTGGTTCATTCGATAATGTAGATTTCTCTATTTCAAATTTATATCCATACTTCTCAGCGACCATATTAACCAACCCCTCAAACCAATTTCCAGCCTTTGGAGAAACATGGATTTTCTCCACTAATATAGGCAAATCTACTTGTTGATATAATATGTCTGGCATTCCTCTAATGCCATTCTTCCACCAATATTCCTTCTTTGCCTTCCTTGTTACTGGTTCAGTTAAAATTATTGCTCTTAGCTCTTTTTCATATTCAAAGCAAGTCCTCTTAAACATAAAAGGGAACCCTCTATGCCAAAAAGCCAATTCGTCAAAGCCCTCAGTTTCCAACCTTTCAAAATCAACGTAAGAACCATACCAAAGTTTATGTCATGTGCGAATATTGCGGTGTAGCGATTAAGCCAGTAGATATATTCGAAAAAATAAAGTCACTAATAACTTGAGCAAAGTTAGGGGCAGTATAGTTGCGGAAAAGGTCTATTGCTTCAAGATAGTGGTTTTTCTATACCTGAGTACCAAAGCAATAGTGAATACGGAAACTAACAAAGGAACAATTACCAACCCAGAAAACTCTGGAGCAGTTGGCGATGGAGATAAAGCTAATTCAGGGTTCGATGCTTTAGGTGCTAAGGCATTCGGTGACATGAGAAAAGGAGTAAAAGTAACATTACCTAAATTGAAGTCATTTTTAAAATCATAGATTGTTTCATTAATTGCTTGGGTATCGGTTGTACCCCACCAGTTATTGATTAAATTAATGTTCGAATTAGTGGTCAAATAAATATTTAACGAGTTATTTTCAAAATTATTGTTTGAAATTTCAATCTGAGAGTCAATGCGTATCCCTCTATTGTTCTCAACTATAGTATTACTCTCTATCTGGGGAGTTGATCCATAATCAACACATATTGCAGTATCAGTATTGAGTATAAGATTATTCTTGATAATTGAGTGTTCATCATGATAAAAAGTCATAATCCCATAATTTTCTCTTGGTGGGAAATCGTATATTACGTTATTAGTAATTAGAGAATGACTATCATAGAGTTCTATCCCTGAAAAAGACGTTCTGATTGTACAGTTGGAAATAATGGGTGCTCCTCTTTCCACACGAATAGCGTCAATACCGCCTGCAAGTATTTTGTCATTATTTAGCTTTGGTGATGAAGCACTTATTTCAACATAAGCTGAATCCATAATTGCATTCTCGATTATTGAACCAGTATTTGTTTGGTCATTCCATGAAGTGCTCAGAGAAGTAAATTTGATAGTGCCATTACTCATTTGAATTTTGTCTGTGCCTGTTCCCCTTGCTACTAACGTCCCGTTTACTTGCAAGTAATTGTTTTTTAGATTTACCGTAACACCTGCTTGGATAGTTAATGTGACCCCTTGATTGACTGCTAAAGCACCTGTCAAAGTGTAAGGGCTGTTGGCTAACGTCCAAGTCGTGTCAGTAGTTATTATTCCATTTACGTTTGTTCCACCCTGAGCCTTGCCTAATTGGGTGGTACTAACTAAAACCAATGAACATAATATCAACAGCAATGTGGTTAAAGCAAGATATGATTTCTTCATTTATCCAAACTTTCTCCATAGTGATACCGCTTATTCGTTTGGTACACTTTTAAACTCTTCTATGCTCACAATCACGAACCACACTCTTTTGGGAGTGTTATGGTGTTTTCAATGAGTAAAGCCCCATACAAATCAGGGCTTGAATAGTTGAAAATCTCTATATTGCTTGATAACCCATCGGTCAAAATTCTGTTATATATTAGTGATAAAGGGGAAGTTAGATTCTCTGAGTTAACTATGTTGATTGATAGCCGTGGGGCTTTATCAACGAATTTAAGAAATTTAGAGAATGATGAATTGATTTGTCGAATAGTGGTAACAACTAAGCCGATTCAAGCTTATTACTCATTAACTGAAAAAGGGAAAAGAGTTGCAAAAGGTTTTCAAGACGTAAAGAAAGCACTATCTGATTAATTGATGGTTCTATAGTAGTAGGGTGGGTACACCATATTGCTGGAAAAGGTGGTTAAGCCTCATCCAGCAATGATTCATTAGCTGTGTCATCTTCGTCTTTGTCATCTATGCCATCATCGAATATCTGTGCTCTTAGCAGTCTAGTGCTTCCCTCACAATGTTCAGAGTACAGTAAAGCACTAACATCCAAGTCATATTCTATAGCTTCAATCAGAGTGCTCTCAGCATCTGATGAGTAATTGTATTCATCACCATCTATCCAAACAAGCTTTTCTTCAGTATCTAGTTTAAAGACAGTACCGATTATGCGTTCATAAATCATACATATGCACCTAAGTAGTGGGGTATCATTGACGCTGGAAAAGGAGATTAGTTTCAACCTTTTCCAACGGTAGGGTGGATAGCGCCATCTCTGACTGCTTAGTTTTTTTATGCGTTATCGGATAATATTTGATTGCTACACCGTCTTTCTCTTCCTTCAACAGTCCAGCCGAGCAGAAGTTTTTGAGCATTCCACGTAAGCGTTTGTCTGAGCATCTTCGCTGTTTCTCATAGGAGTAGATATTATGAATTTCTTGAATCCTCAGACCAGTACCGATGTAGAGTTCGTTTTCATCGAATGTTTTTTCGATTATTTTCCAGACTGCAAATTCTTCTGGTGTCAAGCCTAAGCTGTTGCATTTGAGGATTGGTTCATAGACTTTTTTTGCGTTTTCTATGTCAGTTGAGTTAGCGTAGATACATGTGTTATCAGGTGTTCGTTCTCTGTGTTGGAAGTTCAGTAACGCAAAGGCTTCAGCAAGTGCATAGAGTCTAGGGAAATCCCTTTGCGATTTAGGCGCTAAGTTATCGAGGTTTTTGAAGAACCAATCTTTCAAGTTCTCCATGTCTTCAGCCTTAAAAAGCACTTTGCTAATGTTTGCTTCCTTGATGCGTTGTACCCGTTGCTTTAATCCAACTCTGGACGGTTCGGTTTCATACCAGTCATTGAACTTAGGGTCGGTCATCTTTCGGGCTTGTAACTCAATGGCTTTCTTGATTTTGTCTGGATTGTCACTTGGGCTTAACAGATAGTTACGGCTAACTTCTTGCTCATCCATCTCTCCGAATGCCGATGCAAACAGGGCAGTAAAGTATCCTTTGATGAGGACTTTTTTGTTCTGTGGCTTCCAGTGCCTATTTTATCGGTGACTAGGTAGGTGCATATTCTGTTGCCTGTGTTGTCATGGCTAAGCAGGCTTCTTAGGTTCTTTAGCAGTTCATAGTTTGGTAGGTCATAGAATACTACTATCTTTTTGGATAGGTCAATGAAGTAGGCGGTGTGCCGTTTGAGGTCATTCCATTCTTCCCATGCTTCTTTGGGGTCACCTTTCTTTGGTGCTTTAGACATGTCGATTGGGCTTAGTGTACGGTCATCAACTGGAATGGCGTTTGAACTGTAGATTAAGGCTCTTGGTGTTGAATCGTTGATGCCAACGATTGTATCAGAGTTTGGATGTCGAAAGTACCATAGGCTCTCTGTTATATTCAGAGTTTTTCCTACTGATGATTCCCCTGTTAAGACCACATTTCTTTGCTCTTCTTCAGTGAATGTTAGAATATTTACTAGGAATAAGGGTATTTTGACGTTCTCATCTTCAAAGACTGTGGTTGATAGTATTTGATTTAAGTCATCGTAGCCAAGTTCATCGTTAGCAAATTTACCAATCAACTGTTTTATTTTCGGGTCATCATTGTCTTCGATAGTTGATGTCGTAGATTTCCCGATTTCGGGAAGTGCTAAACTCTCAATTGGTTGTTCAGGGAGTGTTTCGGAAACAAGGTTTAGACCTACTTGCTCCACTTCTTTCGGTTGGTTACTTATTATATCAGACATATTTTTTCACAGGTAACTAATGGGCAAACTAATATGCAAGTACAAAGTTTATACTCGGGTATTAGCGGTGGACTAATTGATGTCTGAAGATAGGCAAGGCATTTCTACAAGAGAGACATGCCCAAACGATATTCTAGTTGAGCTGCTGAATAAAGAGCAAGGATTCAAGTCGCTTGTTGAGAAATTCGATAAGAAATACGCAAGAGCTACTATCAGCAAATATCTGAAAGAATTGGTTCAAGATGGTCTTATCGCATATAGAGAAAATGCTATTGAGTTTGGCAAACGTGAAAGACCTTATTGCTTAACTAAGTTAGGGGAAGAAGAAGCCAAAAGGCAAGGATTTGTTAATGCCTTACAAGGTATACCCAATGAGTATATGGAACGGTTTATTTTTAATTATAAATCAGTTATACTGAGAAAAATAATGGTTGATTTAAGCAATTATCTCGACCGAAATGACGCTAACAAGATTGACCCAGTCGTTGAATACTTTATTTCTCCTCGAATTCGAGACCAACTATTTCAAGGTAACACACAAAGAGACATCCCAAGATTTATCGATGCTTTGGAAAAAGATTTGAGGGCTAACTTTGACATTGAAGAAATAAATAAAATTTGGCTGATGAATGACCGTATTGATATTCCGAAGCTATTAGACGTGCTTGGCTCACCAGAGTTTTATTCGGTCTTCCAGTGTAAGAGTCAATCGAATTATACTAATTATGAAAAGGAAAAGCTGTTGCAAGAGACTAAACGGCTATTGGCAGAAAGCAGATTTTAGTACTAAAGGTTAGAAGCCCCATGCCGATTTAGTACTAAATCACTTAAGAACCTTTTCCCGTGACAGGGTACACCCACCCCATGTCTTATACTTCCAAACACTAAAATCATAATGCCTAAACATCCATAACCCATTATCCATAATTTAGCAGAGGGCTTACACCTATTTTTGACCGATTGAAGCCTAGAAAGGCAGGGGAGCATATTTTCGCTATTTAAAACTCATTTCCTCATATGGCAAAACATCCACAGTCGTTGTGACAGCGAAACGCTTACCAAGCCTCTGTTAGGGCTGAAGTTAGACCTTTTCACGGGGTTGGGTATACCTACCCTAGCTGTCGAATAAGCTCTAATACTAACAACCTAGATATACGCTATGGGAAAATAATGGATAAAGTTGATGAAGCGTCACTTGAGATACGTTTTGCAGATTTATATGGTAACATGCTTGATAAGAGCAATAACAAAGTCCTTAGAGATTACTTGGCAGATAGCTATACTTGCAGAATGATAGCTCACAAAAATATACGGTGTTTGCTTGGTACAGTTAAGAATACGGAAGAGAGCAAAGATAGTGATTCTCTGATTTACTCCTCATGCTTTCTTCTTGCATTCGAAGGTAGTTACGTTCGAACAATCGATTCAATCATTTATTTGCTTGTTTTAGATGGACACGATTTATTCGACCCTTTAAGAGAAAGATACGTTCATTTTCCAGATGAAATAAACAGAATTGATATTTCAGTTAAATTCAAGTTCTTAAAAGAACATCGATTTGAGATTCTTATTCGTCAAGAAGATAGCGAGTTAAGAAACAAAATTGCTCATCACGATTTTCGAATATCTGATAGACAAAAGATTACTATTAAGGGAACCGAATATGAATTAAAAAAACGTCTGGAAAGTTTGCTAGGATTTGTTCGTGATATATCCAAGCCTTATGTTGATGCATTAAGAAAAGAGTCAGAATTGAGAGGTATATTCCCCTCAGAAAGTTAAAATCCATAAGCGACTATGGGTGTATACCCCTTCTCACAGGAAAAGGTAGTTACCCATCGTCGCCATCGAATTCTTCAGGGAACATCAAGGAATCATCGTCTGGATTCTCTTCACTCATGTACAGGTCTGCTTGGCTATTTTCATTTGAATTCTTTCTAAGCTGATTATCGGTTTCTTTGTCATAGCTACTATTTGATTGACTAACATTAGCTAGATTATGAAAGAATTTTATCCCAACCAATACAATGAGAACTAAAAAGCATAAGAGGAAAAAGGATATGATGAAAGACAAAAAGTCAATCATCCAATCACTTTCTCTTTCTAAATAATTTAGCATCATCTATTTGGCAGACGAATTCAAACCCTTGTTCTATTAGCTTACAAGCGTCATCTACAGTCTTAGCTACTGACACATGGTACTCTTCATTGCTAAAATGCACTAAATGCGTGTATACCATTGTGTTTTGGATATTCTTATGACCCAACTGTTGCATGACAAACAATAGGTCTTTTGTGCTATGATATAACATGGTTGCAAAGTAATGTCTAAGGTCATAAAGTCTTATTTTTAGGAATTCAGGATTGCCAGTAGCAACATATGCTCTCTTCCTCTCAATGTGCCAATGATGGGTTAATGTATCCTGAGAAGCAAATATTTGCTTGTCTAAGTCTGCCCTATCTTCACCTATGACTAAGATAAGCTTCGATAATGTGTCTGGTTTTATTTTGAAACTACGTGGGTTACCATACTTTGCAGTCTTGACATACATCAAACCCTGCTCTAAGTCAATGTCTCTAAGTGTCAGCTTACCTAATTCAACAGGTCGTAAGCCGTACTCTTTGATAATGGTAAATGCAACTTTTCTTTTGAGAGAGTGACAATGCTCTATGATGAAATTTACATTTTGTTCAAGTGGTGCTTTCTTATGGTTGCCAGTCTTCTTGTATTTTGGTCTATCCCAAGTAATTTTATAGAACTTGGCAAAGTGGTCATAACAAGCAATTAAATTCCTTTTGTAGTCAGGGCTTTTGTTAAGATTAGCTATGTAAGCCCTAACAGACTCAGGGTCTTCAAGAGTACAGTTTGCTGAGAGGATTTTGTACCATTTACTAAAGTTCTTAAGAGTTGATTCAGCAAAACCATCATTCTTCAATTTCACTAAAACATTGAGATAGGTGGTCGGAAGTGATTTGTGGTAGCCCAGAAGAGATTCGAACTCTTGTCAAGGGCTCCAGAGGCCCCTATGCTTGACCACTACACCACTGGGCTGCAAACAAACAGAAAACATCATGCGGTTTTATAACTTTAGCGTTGCGTTTCAAAGTTGTTCTTGGCTTTTTGGGCTTCGCGGACACAGTAGCATTCTTGGCTAACTTGGTTCCAGTTGTCACAGTGCCAAAGCGTATCGACAATGGGGTTTAGGTTTTGTGCGTGTCGGGTGCTGCAGAAAACTTTGGTTGGGTAATCGTAGCAGTTGTGGCTGTCGCAGTTTCCGCAGAATTTCAGGTTTTCGCCCTCCATCTTAGATGCCTCTGCCCACCAATTTTTCCCGTTGCAGAAAGGGTTGCCGCTTAAAATCTTTACCTAGCCGCTCTGTAACAGAGGCAACCACAAAGGGGAAAACCATCAATGCCTCGCCGACAACTGTGACGTGGTCGGCTGAACCCTTCATTTTGCCCCAGCTTACCGTCTCCTCTAAAGTGGAACCTGACAAGCCGCCTGTTTCAGGGCGATCAAGAGTAATCACAACTGCATAGTCAAGCCCCTTTTTAGATGCAAGCGTGGAAGATTGGATGGTGTTGCGTGGGACTCCGCCGCCGATAATTATCATGCCGTTTTTAGGGGATTTTGAGCAGATCCCGCAGATGGTCGGGACATCTTTGAAGGCGTCAAGTTGAAGCACGTTTTTTTGGTCTTGCTGCTGGGCTGAGTGAAGCCAATGGATAAAGCCAAATTCTGAGTCCCTAGCTGAGGGAAGGAAGATTGGGACGCCCTCTTCATAGGCGACTCTAAGAATCGAGTTTTCATCCTTTAAGCGTTTTCCGATTTCATAGGTGAATTCGTCGGAGCCTAAACTTTCGCCTTTCCGCTCCTTCGCAATGTCAGCGTACATATCCGATAGAGCGTAGTCTAATTTGACGTAATCTTCCTCTGGAACGAAAATGTCGTAGATGCGGAAGAGGTGGTACTTGTAGAGTTCGTTGTCGTTGACTGCCCAGCCTCCTTTATAGTGGTGGCCGCCGACGGCTTCGATGGCGTCATGCACCATACAGGCCCCAGTGCTGACTATAACGTCGACCAAGTGATTGCGAATTAAATCCTTGACTAATGTGCGCATGCCCGCTGGGACAACTGCACCGGACAGCCCCAGAAAAATGGTGCATTCAGGATCTTTTAGCATCTTCTCGTAAGTGTCGCATGCAGCCGCTAATCTTCCAGCGCCAAATGAACCTGAATTGGCGAATTGCTGCATCAGCTGATCTACAGTTAATGCGCCGTTGATTTTGATGTGAGTAACTGGTTCTTTGAGGTAGTCTTTACGTTCCATCCCTATGCGTCCAATACGTATCTGTAGGAGTAGCATTCCATATTCAAAGTGATAAACTTTAAGCGGAAAAAAATCAGAAGCGACGGCTAGAAAGCCTTTCTTGAATCTCCTTTAGACGTTCCTCTGAGAGGTAATATTTTCCGTTTACTTGCACAAATATGCCTGTTCTGCCTAGCCTGCGTTGCATGGCTTCTTCAAAGCGTGGCGGAAGGCCGAGTTCCTGTGCGGAGAGAGCTTTTTCTGGGGTTGTTGCTCCTTTTTCCTTGAATTTAGCGACTATCTGGTTTAACCGCTCTCGGATTTCTTCTTTCCGCCGAAACATGTGTTCTTCACTTTTTAAGGACGCCTAGGATGCCACCGATTACTCCGAGGACTAAGCCGATTAGCCAGCCGCTGCCTACAAGTATGCTCAGCAACGAGAAGATGATAACTATTGTTCCTCCAGTTGCAGGCATGCCGGTGTACATCAAGTATGCTCCGACCAGAATTATGATCGCAAAAGCCACTGCGACTCCGCCCAAGAGGTTGAGCGCTATTCCTGTTAGGAAACGGCGGCGGATTTCATCTGAACCGACAAAAGTTATGATGTCACCTGCTACTATGCGGATAATTCCCCGGATTAGAATCAGTAAGGCTCCGGCTACTGAAAAAGCCATGCCCAAAGTTGCCCTATAGGGGCTATGTTGGGACTGGGGTACGTTTGGTTGCTGCATGAAAAATGGTTCTCCTATTAGAGGAGTTAGCGATAAAAGCAATTTAAGGGTTGCCCAAAAATTGTGGTTTGAAAGGTTTCCCAGGCTTATGCTAGGGAACAAGTATGGCTCTGCCGACGATTTTGCCCTGCTTAAGCTTTATTAATACATTCTCGGCTTCGCTTAGCCGATAGACACTCCAGTCAACTCTGACTTTTCCTATAGAAGCTATCTTTAACACGTCATTCATTTCTTGGCGGGTACCGATGACGCTGCCGACAATCGAATACTCCTCGGGAAACTGCACAGACGCATCACCGCAGACCCCCATTAAAACGATGCCGCCGCGCTTTACAAGCCTCAACGCTTGCTCCACGGCTCTCTGTGAGGGAGCATGAACCATAATTACGTCTGGACGGCCATTATCAACCGTAAATTTATCCAGTTCAACGGCAGTTAAGGCATGGTCTGCCCCAATATCCTGCGCTAGCTGCAGCTTTGCCTCGGAAGTGTCCACAGCGATGGTTTCTGCACCTGCCAACTTTGCGAACTGCAGCGACATATGCCCCACCCCGCCGATACCTATAACCGCTACTTTCTGTCCCACACGCACATTCGCACGTTTAATTGCGTGATAGGCAGTTATTCCTGGGCAAAACAGTGAAGCACTCTCTTCGAAGCCTAAATTGTCTGGCAGCCGGTGAGTGAAAGCGGCTGGCGCAACCATGTATTCAGCGTATCCGCCGTCAACGACTTCGCCGGTAGTTTGTCTTTTGAGGCATAGGTTTTCCCGTCCTGAGAGACAGAACTCGCATGTCCCATCTGTTTTCCAGAGCACCTGCACGCCCACGCGGTCGCCTTTCTCATACCCTTTTGCTTGGGCTCCGATTTCTTCGATGACTCCTGTGACTTCATGCCCGGGGATTATGGGTAGTTTGGCAGGGACGCCGAATTGTTTGAGTTCACCCTCGATCATGTGCAGGTTGCTGTAGCATACGCCACAGGCTTTGACTTTGATAAGCACTTGGTCTGGCTGCGGATTGGGGGTGGAAACTGTAGTGTAGATTAGGGGGTGATTCTCGATTTTGTCGATTCTGGTACATAGTTGCGCTTTCATGGCTTCCACTGTCGCCTAAGCAGTTTATTGGTTTCTGTTATGAACGTCAACTGCCTGTGTGATTTAACGGTATGTGACTGTGACTTTGCAGTTACACATGGCAACTTAAACCGAGTTTTCATGAAAGAAGTCACTGTATAGCGGAGCAACCAATAAATGCCCGCAAACATGGGTTTTGTTCTCTAAAAATCGGTGTGGTACAGTTGAAGGCTCTTGTGGTTTATGGCACACGGTGGGGTGGCACAACTGATGTAGCCCAGGCAATAGGCAAAGCGTTAAGAGAAGAAGGCATCGACGTCGAAGTTGCAGATGCAAAGAATCCTCCCCAAAACATTGATGGGTTTGACCTCTTCGTTGTCGGCAGTGGCTTACGCGCTGACAAATGGACCAAGGAATCAATAGCTTTCATAGAGAATAACCTCCCAGCCCTGAAAACAAAGAAACTGGCGCTTTACGTCAGTTGCTCTATGGCTGACCGCAAAGACGAAGGCTATGAGGTAGGCAAAAAACGCTACTTGGACAGCACCGCCGAAAAATATGGCTTAACACCCCTATCGATGGGTTACTTCGGCGGTTTGATGGATTTCAGCTACAGTCATGGCTTACTAGTCGATATCATAGTCAGAGTTAACAGGAGAAATCTACGTAAAAACGGTTTAGACACCGCCAAAGTACATGATACGAGGGATTGGAAAGCCATCGACGCTTGGGGACACGAAGTCGCTAAACTCGTTTTGACTAACCATTAAACCACAAACAAGTGAAAACGGTTATTAACAAGGAACTTGTACGCATAGTTCTAAGAGCGGCAAGAGGAAAAAGACATGTCAGAAATAGTCACATCGTTACCCGTTGCAACCTTAATCATTATGGGAATCGCTGCCGGAATCGCCTTCCTAAACTCCAGCATCAACCGAATCTTAATCAACTATTTTGTCGGTTGGGAACAGTACCGCGTCATGCAAAAAGAGATGGCGGAGTACCGCTCTGAAACCATGGCTGCCGCACGCGCTAATGACAAGAAACAAATGGAGAAACTCAAAAAGAGACAATCTCAAATCAACAACATGCAATCCAAAATGCTTAAACCCCAGCTAGTACAGTTCGGAATTTCATTTCTTTACTTATTTGTATGGTTCCTAGTTCTCACTCCAACGTTCGGCGCCACACCAATGGCTTACATCCCCGGTATTGGCACAGTTGCAAACTCCTTCCATATAGTAAACGGAGTTGCGCAACCCGCAATAGTGGATGCTATTCCCGTATTCTACTGGTACCCCATATGCTCGCTGTTCTTTGGGTTACTATCATCACGTATACTCGGCATCATGCCCATCGAACCCTAACACACAAAACGGATGATACCGAAGATGGCTAAACCCACAGAAACCTGCCCCCAAACCAGCAAAACAGTAGTCTGCATATCTGGCATGGCTGGAACAGGCAAAAGCACCTTATCCAAAAAACTCGCCGAAAAATACAGCCTTCGCTACTACTCAGGCGGCGACGCCCTAAAGGAGTTGGCCAAAGAGGAAGGCTACGACATTACTGTTGAGGGCTGGTGGGAAAGCCCCGTGGGACTAAAATTCCTCGAAAAAAGAGCAGCTGACCCAAAATTTGACAAGGCAGTCGACGATAAACTCTTAGAGTACGCCAAAGAAGGCAATGTGCTCTTGGACAGTTGGACTATGCCTTGGCTGCTTAAAGGCGGCTTCAAAATCTGGCTGCAAGCCTCTTTCGAAAAAAGAGCGCAACGTGTCTCTGAACGCGACCACCTACCTCTCATTGAAGCCGTTGAGGTTCTTAAGGAAAAAGAGGGACATACAAAAGCTATCTACAAGACGCTCTATGGCTTCAACTTAGGGGAAGACCTGACTCCGTTTGATTTCATTCTGGATACGGATAACTTGAATGCTGCTGAAGTGTTTGAGGTTCTCTGCCGCGTGATGGAAAACGTGGTTTTGGCCACGCCAAATATTTAGTCAATACTGGAATAGATTTTCTTCTATAACATTATTCCAGACAATTTAAAAATAAAAACTTTCCACTATTCCTTCCCAAAATTATTGCAGAGAAAGGAGAGGGGTAACATGGGGGTGCTTAGACGGTTAGTTATCATTGTACTCATAGAATTGACTGCGCTATGCATCACAGCCGCTTACCGCTGGGTTGACCTCCAATCTACAGCCGTACTGATTATCTTTAACTTGCTTTTTGCTTCGCTTTTCTTAAAGTTAAACGGCGACCTGCCCATAAAACTGACGCTACTAGCGGCGGGAAACGCAACTGGTGTAATTTGGAATTACTGTTTTCATCAGCTCATGTTCACTGCCGCCGACGCACAGATATTTTCTAGTACATCGCTTAACACTTTTTACACAATCGCCTATCCTTTCTTGAACTCTTTTTGGGTGATTGCTTTTTGGGCTGTTAGCCTGACCGCTCTTCACCCGAGAAAACGCTTTGAGAGGAACCTTGCAATATGATACTTGAAGTTCTCGAAGCGTTATTTGTAGTCTTAATCGCTGTAATGTTGGCATATCTAGTTAGACACTACATTTTCACCTTAACAGTGCTAAAGGCAGCAGACAACCCCACAAAAACTCGGACCATGCCATTCCAAACAAAATATGAACCCACAGTAACCATACTTATCCCCGCAAAAAACGAGGAGAAAGTCATTGGGCGATTACTACAACGAATAACCGAGTTAACATACCCAAAAAACAAGCTGCAAGTAATAGTCATAAATGATGCTTCAAGCGACCAAACAGGCAAAGTAGTCTGCGACTTCTACACTAAACACAGCAACATAAACATGATTTACCGTGATAAAACCAGCGGCGGAAAAGGAAAAGCAGCCGCCATGAACGATGGCTTCAGCCGGGCAAACGGCGAAATCATTCTTTGCTTTGACGCTGACTATTACCCCCAACGCGACATCGTTGAACGGCTCGTCAATGCTTTCACCGATCCAAAAGTAGGTGCAGTACAGGGACGTGTTGTTGTTCTCAATGAACCGCAAAACGCAGTCACTAGGCTAGTCGCTTTGGAGCGTGTAGGCGGTTACCGTGTAGATCAGGAAGCCCGAGACAACCTTGGCTTGATTACACAGTTCGGAGGAACAGTCGGCGGTTTCAGGAGCAGCATACTCAAAAGCCTCAACGGTTGGGATGAAACCTCTTTAGCAGAGGACACTGATTTAACATTTAGAATTTACCTTGCTGGCTACAAAGTAAAATACAATGTAGATGCACAATGCTATGAGGAAGCAGTGGATAATTGGGGTGCATATTGGCGGCAGCGGTACCGTTGGGCTAAGGGACATATGCAATGTTTCTTCAAACATTCCTGGAAAGTTTTAAACACTGACAAACTAAACGCTAAACAAAAAGTCGATGGGTTGCTGCTACTCAACGTTTATTTTATGCCCATTATTGTTTTTGTGTCTTTCATAGTGGGCTTAGCCCTGATTACTTCGGGTACAAACCTCGGGGGCTTTTTTGGATCAGCACTATGGTTTATAGTTCCAGTGTCCCTCTACAGCTTCGTCGGCAACTTTGCACCTTTCTTCGAAGTCGGCATCGGCTTATACTTGGATGGGCGAAAAAGGACACAGTGGCTTATTCCACTTTCAATTTTCACTTTTCTCTACAATGTGCCAATCTGTACATTAGCTTTTTTGGATGTTGTCTTCAGCAAAATCAGAGGCAAAGACATTCATGTTTGGGCTAAAACCACTCATTCAGGTAACGGAAATCACATCGTAAACAATTTGCCGTTGAGGGCAGATACAATATGGGATTAGAAACTTTCGTAATAACTATTTTCGGGACAGCTTTTGTTACAATATCTTTGATGTTTTTGCCGGCGGTTATTGAGCTTGCTCACCCCAAAGATGCTGGTCCAAGACTCATAAGTGACAGCATGGGTGTCGTGGATATCTTGCCGGTGGTAAATATCGAGGGCAGCATTCACAGTGACGTTAGGTTGGGCTTGGTTTTAAAAATGCTTCCTAATATGGAATAGACTCATTTGAATAGTAACTTGGCGTTTTTCCATTGATCCCTTGCCAGTGAAAAGATGTTCCGTGGGCTCCCATAGAGTGAATAGGCAACATAACACAGGTAATTGCATTGGGTGCAGTCATGGTAAGTTTTACGTAGCGCCTTGAACTCTTTACTTTTCCACTGTTTCGGTAAATCGAAGAGTGAACCAGCGAAGTTGTGGTTGTGGCACCCTGAAATCCGTCCCAGGTGGTCGACCACGATGAAGTGGTTGAGTGCTTCGCATTTCCATGTTCGATCGTCGTTTTCGTAGAGGGCGCGGAGGGCAACTAAGAGTTTTTTTGTCATGATGATTTGTTTATTAGTTTTCATCATGTCGATGACTTGGTTGCAGAGGTTAATCATGGCTTGTTTGTCTGTTATGATGAATTCGTCGTTGGCTTTGCCTATCCTAAAAAGTTGGTTACTGTCTACTGAAGTGTCAAATGAGTAAAGGCAATACCAAACGGGAGTTCCTTTGTCTGTGAAATAGTTGGTTATGTCCACAATTTCGTAGAGGTTTTTCTGCGAAATAGTGGGTGTGACAGCAACTCTGATGCCTTGTTTCTGCAATGTTTCCACTGAGTTCATCGCGTTTTTCCATGCGCCAGACACATCTTTTATAGCGTCATTTTTTGCGGCATCTAAACTGTCAATTGAAATTGCGACGAAATCAACTTTGCGTAGAGCATCAATTTTTTTGGCTGCCATACTGCCATTATCATAAACTGTTGTGACGAAACGCTCAGAGGCATAATCTAAGATTTCAGCGATGTCAGGCCGTAACAAGGGGTCTCCGCCGGAGATGACAAGTTCAACTATGCCCATTTTTTTAAGGATGTCTAAGCCTTTCTTTATTTCCTCTGTTGAAAGCTCACGTTCATCTTGCTCTTTCCAAACGTTACAGCCAGCACATCGATAATTGCATTTTCGGGTAATTAGCCACTGTGCATGATGCGGTTTGCCGGGGGCCAGAAAACGTGTTGCTATGGATGCTGCTTTCTTCCAACCTGTAGTCAAACTATCGTCATCACTTAGCCGCTTTGATATTTAGAAGTATTTCAGACTTGCACTATAAAAACAATTTTCAGATTCACCTCAACATTGTTGGTGGCTTAGCGTCTCAGAAACCACTATAGCTTTTTTGATGTGAAAACAAGTTGGGCTAAGCTTTTTTAGGCTTGAATATAAAAACAAACGAAGCTACAAAGTATTTGGCAGGCGACGTCGTGGCATACGAAAAAGACTACTTCACCAATCGCAAATACACACATAAGCAGCAACTGGTTGAGCGCCATGTACTGGAAGTCTTAAAATGGGCAAGCAAACGCCTCCATGAAAATCTCTTAGATGGCCAAGGAAAAAGGGCGTTGGATGTCGGCTGCGCTTACGGCTACACAACAAAAGTTTTGGCTGGGTTGGGGTATGAAACCTGTGGTGTCGACATATCTGTTTGGGGCACAAAACAGGCGAAGAGCTTAAGCCTAAGCGATTTTTTGGTCTGCGACGCACAGGCCGCCCTGCCTTTTGTGGCTGAAAGGTTTGATTTAGTAACTTGCTTTGACGTTTTAGAGCATCTGCCCCAACCGGAGAAAGCGCTTTTGGGGATGTTTGAATCCTGCAAGGGTGCACTGGTCTGCACTACCCCCAACAAAAAAGTAGAGAAGCTAGTGCGTACGCTCATGCGTGACTACGACGAAACCCATATAAACGTTAAGACGCCTGCAGCTTGGATGGAAAGCGTCGCAAGTAATCTGTCGCCCAAAACTCTCAACGTTGAAGCGTTCTATGATTTCGCAGTGGGGTTTGGCGGCAAGCTGTTTTTTAAGTCGTTTAGCGTTCCAACGTATGGATTAACGGTTAGGATAGCAGCTAGGAAGTAATATGCGGTGACGGATGGCTCAGTAGATGTTGTGCTGTTAACTAAGAACAGCGAACGGGTGCTTAGAGAATGTGTAGAGTCCATCTATCGAAACGTTCCAGTCGCCAATCTTATTGTTGTGGATGGATATTCAAAGGACCATACGCTTGAAATCATGAAAGAATTCGACGAAAAACATCACAACGTAAAAGTCATCCTTGACCATGGCACCCGCGCAACCGCCCGACAAAAAGGCATCGAAAAAGTCACCGCCGAATGGTTCCTATTCGTCGACAGCGACGTTGTCCTATGCCGCGACTGGTACAAAAAAGCCCAAAAATACATGCAGCCAGACGTCGGCGCAATCTGGGGCATCGAGGTATGGTCCACAATAACTAACCCCAAAACCCTTCGGTTATTTCTCACCACTACACGCAAGATTTTTGAGGTGCGCGGCGGAACCCACGACACCCTGATTCGAACAAGTGTCATCAAAAACATCAGAATTCCCCCAAACCTACACGTGTTCGAGGACGCCTACATTAAAGATTGGATAAATGAGAATGGCTACAAAGTCGTCGCGTGCTACAGCCCCTTCTGCATTCACTACAGACCAGCTGCGGTGTGGACTCTACACGGCAGTTTAGGGTTGGTTGCAGAAGCCTTCGAGTATGGCAGTCCACAATTAATCAGCCGCTTACTATTGGCATATGGGTTCTACACTGCCTACGCAATCTACCAGATGCTCTTCACTTAAGGCGAAAAGCGGGTTTATGTTTTTAAGCAATCGCTTATCATTACTGTAAGGATACATTTGAGGGCGCCAGAGCAAGTAGACGTGGTCATGCTGACCAAGAACAGCCAACACCTACTTGCCAAATGCTTAGCCTCAGTCTACCAGAATGTGCCTATAAAAAAGCTGATAGTAATCGATGGATTCTCAACCGACCGAACCCTTGATATCCTTGGGCAATTCAACCGCAGATATGGCAACATCCAAATCATTCAAATGATGGGTTCAAGGGCTAAGGCTCGCACTGAAGGTATCCGCAGGGTAACCACTGAGTGGTTCGTGTTTCTGGACAGCGACGTTCTGCTCTGCAAAGACTGGTTCAAAAAAGTGCAGGCGGATTTAGCGGACGGCGTCGGAGCGGTCTGGGGCTTAAACATAGATGTTTTGCCCAACATCAAAAACAAGCGGATACTCAAAATGCAGACAATGGTGGCAAAGCGGTGCTTCAAGCTACGCGGCGGAATGCATGACACCCTAATTCTGCGTAAAGCAGTGGAAGGCATCCAAATCCCAGAAGAGTTGCACCTCTATGAAGACGCCTACATCGTGCGCCATATTGAAAACCATGGCTATAGGGTGGCGATCGGCAGCGGCGTTTACTGCCTGCATGATAAGGCGCCTGATAACTGGAGCATAAAAAACGGTTTAGAACAAGCCAATACAGAGTTGCGCTGCTGCCTAGTGTACTCGCATCTTTACGAGTATTTGCTTTTTTATCCAGTGTTCTTTCTTTACTGGGGGCTGCAGCTGCCGCTGAATGGTTTTAGAAGCGGTTTGCATAAAATCTAAGGTAGATTTATCTACAAGTCTACACATTTTACCTTTAGGCTGGAATAAGCATGACTGAAACAACAACCATCCGGGTTTCCAAGCAAACGGCAGAAGCCCTCGAAAATATTCGAGAAAGCCTCAAAGCAGAAAGCCTCGATGAAGCAATCCAGTCCTTAATCAAAAAACAGCGAAAAGCCTTCTTAGAGCAAATCTTCGGCATCGACCGCGGCAAGATATCGTCTTTTACAGAGGAAGATCGTGGTGAAGATCGTAATTGATTCCTATGCTTGGATAGAGCTGTTTAAAGGAAGTGCAACTGGCAATAAAGCCAAAGAAGTTCTAGAAAGCGCAGATATAGTTTATACCCCTGACATCGTTCTGGCAGAAGTTGCCCGTAAGTATGTCCGTGAAGGCGCTGTGGAAAAAACTGTGCGTTCACGCTTAGAACAAATTAGTGCCAACTCAAATATCGTTTGTTTAGATGCTAAGTTAGCGTATGAATCAGCCAAATGCTACCTGCAGTTAGCCGAAAACGCAAAAAAAACCAAGCTAAACACTCCAAGCCTTTTTGATGCAATCATACTAGCTACCGCCCGAGCGCTTAACGCAAAAGTTTTAACTGGTGACCAGCACTTCAAATCTTTGCCTGAAGCGGTTTGGGTATAGCTTCTACCGTGATAGTGCTAGCCAGAGGTGATCTGAGAGCGGTCTGGGCAGCATCTCCGCCTCGTCGCCGTGCACCAAAATTCGTTTGTTGGTGTTAGGTAGGAATTCGCCGATCACGTCAGCGAAGATGCGTTCTTTAGCCAAGTTTTCAACGATTTTGGGGGCGGCTTCGGGGTCCGCGGCTATAAGCAGTGCGCCTGAACTGATAAGCTGTAATGGGTCGATTTCGTAGAAGCGGCAGATTTTAGCGGTTTCCGGCTCCACAGTGATTTTTTCCTCAAGAACTCTGGCGCCTAAACCTGCAGCGTCTGCCATCTCATGAATGCCGTTTAGGATGCCGCCTTCCGTTGGGTCATGCATCGCGTGGACCCCGCCCGCTCGGTAAGCGGTTAAGGCATCCTTGACAATGCTGATTTGATTATAGAACCGTTTAGCATCTTCAAGCATAGAGGCAGCGAAAACTTTTTTGAGCTGCTCCTCGCGGTCCGTTGCAAGAATTGCGGTGCCTTCGATGCCTGCAGTTTTTGTAAGGATTATTTTGTCGCCTGTTTTTGCCCCTGCGGCTGTAACGTATTTGCCTTTTTCAGTTAAACCCATGACGCAGCCTACCACAATGGGGTTAGCTAGTCCCGGGGTTGATTCGCAGTGTCCGCCGACGATGGCGATTCCCAGGTCTTTTGCCGCTTGGTTCATTTGGGCAGAGATGGCTTCGACGGTTTTGCTGTCAGCGCCTTCAGGAAGCATGATGCAGCTGAAAAAGAAAGCTGGTTCCACCCCAAAAGTGGCAACGTCGTTGGCGTTTACGTTGATGGCTTCCCATCCGATGCGTTCCACTGCGCCTGTAATGGGGTCCATGGAGACTACGGCGTCTTTGCTTCCCATATCAAGGATTGCACCGTCCACTCCAGCGGCTGGTCCAAGAACTACTTCGTTTCTGGGCGCTCCTAAGTTTTTGAAGACCACATCTTTGAGGATGTCTATGGGGATTTTTCCAGGCGACAGTTTCATACTTTATTCTCTGTTAAATCGGGCTTTTAAGTTGTGGGAATATCCGTATAACCGCATGCATGATAGGTACTGCAATTATCAAGCCAATCAGCATTTGCACGATGTTAAAGGGCACTTCCGCCATAGCAGCTAAGAGCGGGTATCCTAGAACAAACTGTTCATAGAGGAAGTATCCTAGAACCATTTCGAAGCCGCCGATAACGACAGCTATTGTTGCGCATATTGTGAGACTTTTAATTCTTCGGTTCAGTTTCTTGTATAGGAACCCGACGAGAAAGCCTTCTATTGCTTTTATAGTGAGCGTTCCCGGCGCATACTGTACAGCGACGAGGGCATCAGCTATTGATGCGCCTGCGCCTGCTACTGCGCCGACTACTGGTCCGAGAAGCAGGGCGGCAATGTAGATGATTGTTTCGCCGAGGTTGAAGTATCCGCTTGTGGCGGGGGTCGGGATTACGAATAGGAGGGTGGCGACTGCGACGAGCGCTGCGAAGATGGCTGATGCTGCGATTATTATGGCTCTTTGTTTTTGTGGGCTGATTTGCATATTTTCCACCTAGTATAGTTATGGCTTTAGTATAGTTATAGCTATACTAATAAACTTTATTTCCTAAGCCTAAGAACTGAACGCTCACATGAGCAACTGAATTTCGTCAAACGCCGCCAAAACCTTCCTGCCTCGCTCGGTTATGCGGAAAAACTTCTTCCCCTCTTTATCGTACCCAACAACAAGCCCCCGCTCCGCCAGTTCGTTGAGGTGCTGGTACACAGCCGCCCGAGTCATAACCCTGCCAAGCTGATTCCACAAATCATAGCCATAGCTATCGTTTTCGCTTAGAATCTTGAGAATTTTCTGTTTTGTACTGACCGCTGTGCCTAAACCTGCTGTCTTCTGCTTCTTGGACAGCGCCTGCAGCACATCCGTGGCTTTGAGTCCGCTTCCAGTGATTAGGCAGACGACACTGCTGTCGCTGGCGATTGGGCTGCCTTTTAATTTCTGTAGTGCCGCAACGGTTGCGGAGCTTGCAGGTTCAGCGAAGACTCCCTCCAGCTTGGCGATTTGGAGTTCAGCGGTCAAGATTTCGTTGTCTGAAACTGTCACCGCTAAGCCATCTGATTCGTGGATCGCTTTAACCGCGAGTTCGCTCTGCAACGGCTGCCCAACCAAAATGGCTAATGCACGCGTGGATGGGCTGCAGGTTTTTGGTGTCGACTGCTCCGTCAATGTGCTTACGATTGGGGCGCATCCTTCGGTTTGTACCCCCACCATTTTTGGCAACTTGTTAGTCAGCCCTAATTCTTTGAGTTCCTTAAAGCCCTTCCAGAGCGAATAGATGGTTCCGCCGCTTCCCATAGACACAAAAACCCAGTCTGGCACCTCAAACTGCTCAAAAACCTCGTAGGAAATGGTTTTTTGTGCCTCAACTACTAGGGGGTTCAATTCAGCTGTGGCTTGGAACCAGCCTGTCTCTTTGGCTAAAGTCTGTGCTTTTCGGATAGCGTCATCGACGGTTTCGCCTGTTTCCTCAATCACTGCGTCATAGGCAATCATTTGCGCCAGTTTGCCCACATCAACCACTTTAGGCACCAAAACATGGCAGATTAGTTCTGCTTTGGCGGCGTATGCAGCCAGTGAAGCTCCCATGTTGCCGTTGGTGGCGCATACAAGCGTTTTTTCTCCGCCGTCGAGGGCATAAGAGGTCAGCAGGGCTGCGGCTCGGTCACGATAAGAGTTGGTTGGGTTTCTTGTTTCATCTTTCAAAAAAAGCCGACTGGCACCCATTGCTTTGGCTAGTCGGTCGGCTTTGTGCAGGGGTGTTCCGCCTTCGCCGAGACTTACCATGTTGCGCACCGGCGGGAGCAACTGTTTGTACCGCCAAAACGTCAGCGCCCCAGAAAATTTGATTTGGGTTTTTGGTGGCAAGTTTAGGCTGTATTGAAGTATTCCGCCGCATTTTGGGCAGTTGTTCCTAAGAGGATGCACTGAGGTTTTGGTTTCGCAGTTACTGCATTCAAGTGTTGCATGGGTTTTTTTGGGCATTCAAGTAATCCTTTTACTACTATTGTGTTCCCCAATTTTTCCTTTTATGTGTTGATAGTTCATAATTTTCCGCAAGAATGCGATTGGAGGCGGTTGAGTTTTGGGGTTGCAACGGTTTACTGCGTCTGTTTCGGTGTGTAGAAAGCAAAGAACTACTCAGGGTCGGGCACCCATCGACCCCTTTCCCACTGGGCTTTGCCTGCTTTTTTAATCGGTTTTTCCCCTTGATAACCGCAAACGTAGCATTTTCCGTCATGCACTGAAACTATGTCGCCGCAGCTTGGACAGCGGTACTTTTGGGTTTGGCTTTTGAGGAATTCATCCATGCCTTTGGTTTTGATTTCCGCGAGGTTTTCAACCATGCTCATGCAGTAACGCGCTCGGTAATGCTCGTCTAAGTGGGCTAATCTTTTGCAGGGCATATCTGGGCATTCATAGCAGAAGCGGATTTGCCCTTTTCTGATTTTCTCGCAGTTTCTTTTGATGAAGGCACAGTTCTTGTTTCATGCAATGCAGCCGGCGCAATGTGTGACTTGCCCCTTCTTTTCGGGGACGCCATATGAGTATGCAAGGTAGGCTTTGCATACGCCGCAGTTCATGCCGCATGGCGCAATCAGGTTAGGTGCAAGCTTGGGTTGCCATATGTGACAGTTGAATGTTTGAGTTAATTGTTTTGCGTCTTTTGGCATTATTAATTTAGGGAAAGTAAAACTGTCAATGCAACAATCACTGCTGCTATGAATGCCGAGGACTCTTTGAAGCAAATTTAGCGAGGGGTCATTTGATTATTTTAGGATTTGCGGCATACCTACAGTATCAGTTGGGGTAATTCTTAATTACCTCGCTCTCTAAACCTTCTGGCTTGAGGAAACCAAAATGGTAAAGATGGATTTCGGTGGCGTCAAAGAAGACGTCATTACCCGTAAAGAGTTCACAGTGGCGCAAGCCCAAAAAATCTTAAAAGACGAAGTTATCGTCTCACTGGGTTATGGAATACAAGGTGCCGCCCAGTCACTAAACATGCGTGACCAAGGAATCAAAGTAATAATTGGACAGGAAAAAGAAGGCGTATTCAAAAAAGAATGGGATAAGGCAGTAGCTGACGGTTGGGTTCCAGGCGAAAACCTCTTCCCGCTCGGAGAAGCAGCCAAAAAAGGAACCATCAAAATGTTCCTGCTTACCGACGCTGGACAAAAAGCAGTTTGGCCAAAAGTTAAAGCCACACTCAAAAAAGGCGATGCACTCTACTTCAGCCACGGATTCAGCATAGTTTACAAAGAGCAAACAGGCGTTATCCCACCAGCAGACATCGATGTCATTTTGGTCGCTCCTAAAGGCAGCGGCACCAGCGTCCGACGAAACTTCGTTGACGGCTCAGGCATAAACTGCAGCTTCGCCGTTTTCCAAGACGCAACAGGCAAAGCTATGGACCGCGCAAAAGCCATGGGCATAGCCATCGGCGGCGGATACCTATTCCCAACCACGTTTGAGAAAGAAACCTACAGTGACCTAACAGGCGAACGCGGCACACTCATGGGTGCACTCGCAGGGATACTGGAAGCCCAATACAACACATTGCGCGCACGGGGTCACAGCCCAAGCGAAGCCTTCAACGAAACCGTCGAAGAACTCACCCAAAGCCTAATCCGCCTAGTAGACGAGAACGGCATGGACTGGATGTACTGCAACTGCAGCGAAACCGCACGCATCGGCGCACTCCGCTGGAAAGAACGCTTCCGCAGCGCAACCCAACCCGTGTTTGACAGCCTCTACGAGTTGGTTGCGGCAGGAGAAGAAACCCGCATCGTTCTGGAGAAGAGTAAGGCTGCTGATTACCGCCAGAAACTCGCCAAAGAACTCGAAGAGATGGGTAACAGCGAGATGTGGCGTGCAGGAGCAACAGTTCGCTCTCTAAGACCTAAGCAACCAGCAAAGAAAGAGTAAACCTCTTTCCCTCTTTCTGTTTTAGCCCACGTATGCAGTTTTCAGTTTTTCGTGCAACCTTGCGCTTGCGCAACAGTAATATCTCTAATTTGTTTGCTTTTATCTTGCTACTTTAGCTCTTGTTTGTTAAATCAATCTTATAACACAAACCACTGCTTAGCAGATTCAATACGGGCACATCAAAAACATACTCTATAACGAAGCAGTCGTTTTAGCTTAAGGTCCATCCAAAATCTAAATTATTTGCAAGCTATCCTTTTATATCGGAGCCAATTGCCTGCTTTGCTATGCGAGGCTCAGTTTGGACTACGTCGCCGTAGCGGCAATAGCGGTATTCGCCTCAACGTTGTTTTTGATGATTAAGCGTCCATGGGGCATACGGCTCGGTTACGCAGCAGGCATCGGCGCGGTGGCTTCGCTATTGCTGGGCACGGTTAGTTTGGGGCAGGCGGCAGAGTCTTTCCTGGACATTTGGGATGCAGCGTTAGCGTTCATCGGCATAGTTGCATTATCCGTGGTTTTGGATGCTATGGGCTTCTTTAAATGGGCGGCTCTGCGGGTCGTACGGTTGGCAAAGGGTAGCGGAATCCGCCTCTACTTCTACGTATCCCTGCTCACTGCGGCGGTCAGCATCCTCTTTGCCAATGACAGCGCCGTTTTGATTCTTACACCAATAGTTTTGGAAATAATTAGCCAATTAAAAATCGATTCTAAAGGCAGAATGGCATACCTCTTCGCCGCTGGACTCATAGCTGACACCGCTGCCATGCCGCTGATCACAAGCAACCCCATCAACATCTTAAGCGCAGACTTCTTCGGCTACACCTTCATTGACCACTTAGTCTTCATGGCGCCAGTCGCCGTCGCCACAATCGCAAGCAGCATGCTGCTGGTCTACCTGTTCTTTAGAAGTAAGGTTCCTAAGAGCTATGACACAACTTTAGTTGATGTTTTAGCTTGGACTACGCCGATTAAGCCTAACCTGCTAAAAGTCTGCCTCGCAACGTTAGTCGCCATAGACGTCGGCTACTTAGCGGCATCGCTCGCTAGGATCCCTGTTTCGCTGATTATATGTTCAGGCGCAATTTTCCTGTTGGCAGTGTACATGGCAAGCCTCAACGGCGAGATTATCAGAGGCGAACGCAAAGGACTCAAAGGCTTAGCACGCGACATCAACTGGGATATAGTGCTTTTTATGTTCAGTATATTCATCGTTGTTCAGGGTTTAGCAACAGCCGGTATCACAAATCTTTTAGCTTCCGCCCTTGACTCCGCCAGCAAGCTGCCCTCGGTGCTCGGTATTTTCGCGCCTAGCATGGTGGTTACGGTTGGGGCGAGCTTCATGAACAACTGGCCCATGACCATACTTGGGCTTTTGAGCATCCAAAACATCGGCGCCGCAGGAACACAGCTGACTGGGCTCGTCTTCAGCAATGTCATTGGAAACAATTTGGGGCCCCATTTTTTCCCGCTTGGTTCCTTGGCGATTTTGATGTGGATGGAAACAATGCGTCGTAGAGGCGTTAACATTAGCCTTATGCAGTACCTAAAAATCGGTGCAGTAGTGTCAATCGCTGAGGTTGCTGTGGCTTCACTGGTGCTGTGGCTGGAGTTGAGTGCTGGATTTAAGCTTTTTTAAGCTAGCCAGACAATATAGGGTTAAGTGGTTAGCGTTGTTAATCAGTAAAGGGAGCTTTGATCGGAATTCTTTGAAAGGCGAAGTCGTGGTTGTAACGGGTGCTGGAAGAGGGATCGGTTTTGAAACAGCGCGGGCCTTGGTTTGGCTAGGCGCTAATGTTGTCATCGCCGAAATTGACCCGGAGAATGGTAAAGCCGCGGAAGCCGCCATCGGCAAGGAATTCGGCGAGGGCAAAGCAGTCTTCATCAAAACAGACATAAGCAGCGAGAAAGATATCGAGCAATTAGCGCAAGCTGCACAGAAAAGATTCGGCAAAGTCGATATAATTTTGAACAACGCTACCGTTTTCCCTATGGGCGCTGTCAAGGATGCCCCTGTTGAAAGTTGGGATTTCAGTTACAGAGTTAACCTGCGAGGCCCAGTGCTTTTAGCCAGAAAGTTTGTGCCGGCCATGCTTGAGCGCAAACACGGCGTATTCATCTGTGTTTCCTCCTCTGGCGCAGCGCCGTTTATGGGTCCATACGAAGTCTTCAAAACAGCACAAGTAGAACTTGCGAACACCCTTTCCGCTGAGGTGGAGGGCACAGGAGTCTACGCATTCACGATTGGACCCGGAATCTCCAAGACACCGGGCTTTAGTGAGGGCGGCGCAAAAGTTGCCCAACTGATGGGTATGACTCTTGACCAATTATTTGAATTGAACAAGAACGCACAGATTAGCCCTGAAGCGGCGGGCACAGGTTTCGCGTTAGCAGCTGTACAGGCCAAGAAGTATCATGGGCAAGAAACAAGTTCTATTCAGGTGCTCCGGGAAGCAAACATACCAGTAAGCGAGACAGAAGCAGTTGAAGAGCAAAAAACCATCCAAAAACAGGAAGCCCAAACCACAAAAACCCCTGCCAACAGAAATACAGATGAACTCTATGGCGCAGTGCTAAAAACGTTCATGGAGCAGTCTGAAGGCTGGAAAAAACGTAACCTCTTCGAGCGCCAATGGGTTTCAAGAGATTTCAAGAAGACCACCGGCATTTCAATTGACGAGATGCAGGCAGCGCTGAAAGCTTTAGGAACCACATTGAAGAGCGGTGCCATAGAGGGCGTTGATTGCGTTAACAAAATAGCGAATTACTATGTGCACCAGCAGGATCAGCTTAGGGGTTTTGAGAAGAACCCTCAGAAGCTAGAGGAAAACCTCAAGATCATCGATGGGTGGATACAAGACGCTAAAGAGTTAGTGCAAGCATTAAAGCCTTAGTTAAATTAGCTGTGGCAGACTTGGCATTTGGGGTTCTTTGGAAGCGGTACAGTTGCGAAGCTCATATCAGTGAAGTCGCAAACCAACATTTCCCCCGTCAAATTGGAGTCTACGCCAAGTAAGAGTTTGAGGGTTTCTAGGGCTTCTAAGCTTCCTATTACTCCTGCGGATGCACCAATGATGCCAAAGGCTCTTTTCGTTGAGCTGTCAGTGTAATTATGCATGGTGCATTCGAGGCAGCCTGTTTCTGGGGGATTAAAAACGGATAGGTTGCCCTCCAATCCCATGACTGCGCCGAAAACGTATGGTATATGCAGCTTCACACATGCCCCGTTAACATGGTACCGTGAAGGAAAATTGTCTAAGCAATCTACAACTACATCGACGCCCTTTAGGAGTGATTCAACATTGTCTGAGTTTAACTTAGCGACTATCCCTTCAACTTGAATTGAGGGATTCTGAGTTGACAATCTTTTTGCGGCCACTTGAGCTTTGGGCTTTTGAATATCTTCTGGGCTGAAGAGGATTTGGCGGTGCAGATTATGTAGTTCAACCGTGTCTTGGTCGATTACGCGTAAGTAGCCGACGCCAGCTAACGCCAAATAAAGTGAGGCAACCGACCCCAACCCGCCAACACCTACAACGGCGACTTTTGATTTCCCAAGCTTCTCTTGTCCCGCAACTCCTATTTCTTCCATCATCATCTGTCGGCTATAGAATACTTTCCCGAATTCATCCATCCTCAATCAATCTCTTGGGCGTTGTATTTGCCTTTAACGTGGAACTGCCTATCATAGATTTCCCTAACCTGCCCAATACTGCTTGCTTCTTCAGGAGATTTGTCGTCTCGGATACGGGTGATTCTTGCGAATCGAAGCGCCATTTTGCTTTTGTATTTGGGGCTCTGCTGGATTTCGTTATAGGCGACTTCAACCACGATTTTAGGCAGAACCACCACTCGGTGCCCTTCCGCTGTTACGGCGATTTCCTTTAGGCGCCGTGTTAAGTCGATGATTTCCGCATCCGTTAAGCCCTTAAACGTCTTGCCTACATCAAAGAATTCGCCTGTTTGGGGATCTCTTGCGCCAAGATAGTAATCTGACAGCCAACCTTTTCTGCGTCCGTAGCCGTATTCAGCGGCGGTAATGACTAGATCCAACGGCTCAAGGGTGGTTTTGATTTTTAGCCAACGCTTCCCCCGGCGCCCCGGAGTATATGGGCTGTCGAGTTTTTTCGCCATTAAGCCTTCATGCCCAGCGGCGATGGCTTGCTTAAGAAAGCTTTCAGCCTGCGTCGGTTCTTCTGTGACGGTTTGCTTGGATAAGGATATTTTCCCAGCGGTTTGAGACAGGATTTGTCTGCGTTCGCTGTATGGCTTGGTAATTAGGCTTTCCCCGTTTAGGAACAGGATGTCAAAGAGGTAGAGGGTTAAAGGGATTTTTTCTTTCATGCCAACGATTTCTTTGGTGCGTTTAAATCGGCGCATCAGATGCTGAAACGCAATGGGGTATCCTGCGCTGTCGAGCGCGACAACTTCCCCCTCCACTATCGCATTGTCCGCTTGGATGTTTTGCTTTACGGTTTCAACTATGTCGGGGAGGCTCTCAGTGACATCCGTTAACCGCCGGCTGAAAATGCAGACCACGGCTCCCTGCTTGTGAATCTGCACCCTTGCCCCGTCATACTTGTACTCCCAAGCGGTTCTGCAATCCTGCTCAGCCAGCGCATCCTGCACTGACTGGGCGGTTTGGGCAAGCATCAACTGGACAGGACGAAAAACAGTAAACCCAGCCTTATCTAAGCAATCGATGCCCTCTGTTTTAAGTTTCTCCGCCACCTCACCGATGTCTCCAAGCACCATAGCGGCATGCTGCACCCTCTGCAACGGCACATCAAACGCCCGCGCCACCGCCTGCTCCATCAAACCCTCATGCAGCCCCGTCCGCATCTCACCCGTAAAGACCTTAACAAGGTACTTGGCTTCCACTGGGGTTGCCTGGCTCATTAGAGCGGCTATTTGGCGTTCCTTTTTGGTTCTGGAGCGACCGCCCCGCGTCTGCGCGATGACTTCAAAGGCACGTCGAACCTCCCCTATTGTCAGCGGATACTGTGTCAGCAGAGTTTGTTTTCTGGCTTTGCTTTGTTCAAGAACCGCTTTGGTGGCTGAGCCTATGTCGCCTGTTTTTGCCATGGCATCTCGGAAGCGGGTCCAGTCGAAAACGCTGATTTGCCCCAGAATATGGCTTAGAGTTGCCCAGCTTACATCAAGGGTTTTTTGGCTGTACTTTGGAAAGGCTCTGCCGACCATCATGTTGACTGCAGCTTCGACTTCTGGGGGATCGAGGGTTTTGAGGTAGTCTGAGGTTTGGTCTATGATTTCGAGACGCTTTTTGGTGGCCTCGATTTTTTCGAGGAGTTCACAGAAGGATCGGAATGAAGCAGACATGATTTGCAAAAAAGTTAACCTAATAGAATATCGTAGGAGCTACTTATTTAAGAAACTGTTTTGACTTGGCGTGTTTTCCTCGCAAATAAATGATACTCCAAAAAGGCAGAATAACAAATCTGCTGCTCCCTTATACGTCATATGGCTTTAAAAAAAAGGGTCAAATGAGAAAAATGCAGGCGACTCTACAAGTATGTTGAATTTGCCTTCTGCTTGTGCTATGCTCCACAACCATTCTGCAATCGCCAAAACCAGCCAAACCTAAAACACAGCCGTCTATACAACCCGTTGGTTGTCGCTGTGTATAGAGGATTTTCCACAACAACATCTATAGAGAAAATGAAACCTTAAACAAACAAAGAAAAGAAAAGGACGCAATCCTACAAAGCGGTTCTACTGGTTTAACCGAATACTGAGAACGAGGATTCCTCTTCGGGGGGCTCAAGCTTCTTTTTAACTTCAGCGATTTTCGCGTTGATTTCATCGGCTTCTTTGGTGTTACCAAGGACTTTTAGGCTGTCTCTGGCATTTTCAAGCGCACTCATACCATACCGTTCAAAGCCCTTTGCAAACGAGATATCAGCCGATTTCTTGAAAAACTCAACCGCTTTTTCGTGTTCCTTTAATTGTATGGAGCATTCACCTGCTTTATAGTTCATTTCGGCAGCGCCAAAATAATTCTGGTTCTTGTAGTAGAGCTCAGCAACTTTGGCAAAGAGGTCGCGGGCTTCGCCGTATTTGCTACCTTCCATAAGGGCGTTAGCGTCTTTGTGGAGTTTAATCACGTCTACTTTTTCAGACATAAATCATCAACGGCAAAATATTGGCGGGAACTCCCATTTAGAATTTTCCCCCAGCCCTCGCTCATGTGCCACCTTCCCATACCCCAAGAATGGTGGTTAAAGACGCCAAGTCTGCCATTAACAGTCTGAACAGTCTAACATCTACAGAAAAAGTTAATTCTTTCTGATAACATGTTATTATTCTGGTGAATCAGTTAAATGAGAGAAAGTCGAGTTGGCTCAAAAGGAGAACTCTTTCCTCCAAAAGACGTTCGCGAACAACTTGGTCTAAAAGCCTGCTCCAAAGTCATTTTTACGGTTGACGCTGGGCGACTTGTTGTGGAGCCAGTTCCAACTCTCAAAGAAGCCATCGCTATGGGGACGCCTGTAGAGATCACGCTGGCAGAATTTCATAAACAGAGACGGGAGCTGTCTAGGCAGGCTGAAACGTGAAAATTCTGATGGACACAACATACCTTCTTCCATCTATAGGCATTGCTATCAAGGAAATCGCTAAAGATGCCGTGTTAAAGTTAACTGCTAAAGGCTATGGGTTGTTCATTAGTGAGATAACTCTCTTTGAGCTATCAGCAAAAGGCGCTAAATACGTCCAAGATAACCTACTTTTACCTGAACGTATTAACCTCGGTATACGATCGATACTACATGACGACGGCATAGGCAAAATCTCAGGGTATGATAGTAAAATACTTCTAACAGCATTTTCGTTACGAAGTTTGATGACTGATTTTATCGACTGCCTAATTCTTTCCACAGCTCTCAATCGTTGTGAAGCTTTACTAACAGAAGATCAATTAATACAAGACCTAAAAGGAAACCAAAAATACCTTGAACTTCAATCGGCAATAAACCCAAAATTCCACATCTTCTCTATCAAAGAAATCCAAAATCTATAAGAACGAATAAAAAATTCATCGGCAAAAAAAGTTGAACTGTTTGCGCTTCCAACTGCATGATTTAAGCACTAATAAGCTTAAGGAAGATTGCTTTTGCGGAATAAAGTCTGTTTTCTGCTTGCTCGTAGATCACTGCTTTGGGGTTTTGGATGGCTTCTGCGCTTATTTCGTAGCCGCGGTGGATGGGCATGTCATGCATGATGTAGGCGCTGCTGCCCTTGAGCAGTTCGGCGTTGATTTGGTAGGGCATCATGAGTTTGATGCGTTTCTCTTTTTCTGCTGCGAATTTGGGGTCCGTGAAGAACTCCATGTCAATCCACGTGTCAGTGTAGACGAAATCGGCGTCCTTGACGGCTTTCTTTACGTCGAGGGTGCTTTCCCAGAGCCCTGTTTTCTTCGCTTCCGCCAAAATCTCCGCGTCTCTTGACGCTTCGTTGAAAATCGGCGTAACTGTGGTCAGTTTAACGCCTGTTTTGGCGCAGCCTTCGATGAGGCTGTTGGTGACGTTGTTGTGGACGCCTATGTAGACCAGTTTGGCGCCTTTGAGCTTGCCATGTTTCTCTTTGATTGTGATTAAGTCGGCTAGGGCTTGGGTAGGGTGGTATTTTTCGTCGCACCCATTGATTACTGGGACATGGGACGCGGCAGTCATCTTCTGCAGGTCGTTGTTGTAGAGTAGGCGTGCCATGATGCAGTCTACGTTGCGGGACAAGTAGGCGATTTCGTCGGATAAGTCGGCTAATGCGAAGTTGGTTGTTCTCCAGTCGATGTAGAGGGCGTGACCGCCAAGCTGGGTCATGGCTACTTCGAAGGATACGCGTGTGCGGGTGCTGGTTTTCTGGAAGATCAGCGCCGCAGATTTGCCGTCGAAGGTTTTTAGGTACTTTTTGGGGTTAGCTTTAACTTCTATGCCTAAATCGACGAGTTCGCCGAGTTGCTTGCCGGATAGTTCCTTGAAGTTTAATAGATGCATCTTAGTGTGTGCCTTCAATAGGGTCATTCAAGGATGCAATAATAAGCTTTATGGGAGCTTTCTAAAGTAAACTATTCACTAGTATTTTTCCACTACAACGCCAGGGATTCTTTCGAAATCTTTTACGTTCCTTGTGACTATAGTGTTCTCACCATTGAACAAGGCAATTGCTGCAATCAGTAGGTCTTTATCAAATATTTTTTGCCCATTCTTTTCTAATATGTTTAAAATTTCACCGAATTTTTCAGAGCTTTTCTCATCCATTTTATAGACTATAAAATGGGTCAGAATGAATTTTACTTTAGCTTTTTCCCTTTCAACATTGTTTGATTTGTAAGCTCCATAAAATAGTTCTGCACTGGTTATTACGGTAGTAGAAATCTTGTTACTTTTTCCTTTCAGTTCAATTAACTTTTTGTCTGCCTCTGGGTTTTTCCTTAGCAGGTCTGCTAGGAAGGTGGTGTCTGCGCAGACCATTAATGAAACTTTAGCCCCTTTCGCAGCCTTTCTGAGGCTATGTCAACGTTGTTTGCGAGTTCTTCGTCTTTTTCTAAACTTGTAAACAACCGCAATATTTCTTCAGGGTTTCCTTTTTCTGGGGCACTACTGATTGTAAAGCCTTTTAGCCGTAATTCTATTTGTCTGCTTACTGGGACGCCTGTTTTTTCTCGTATCTGCTCCATCTCTTGCAGCAGAGATTCTTCTATTCTGAAGCAGACTTGCCTTTTTTGCTGCTCATACTTTCCACATTGATTATAATGGTTGTTAATGCATTTAATTCTATTGTAATTAAGCGCATGACATATTTTCATTATTTATTAACAACTTTTTTTAGAGTCAGTGCATAGAAGGACCTTGGGGTAGACTGCCTTGATATTACTCGTTCATTCAAGCCGTGACCTAGCAGGCAAAAACATAGCCAACTGTATACTTGCAAATTATAACTTCGCAAAAACAGACCAAACATATCAAGAAACCCCAATCTTTACCGCAACAGTAAACGAGCGGAAAGTCACATTCATAACATTAAAAGACGAATCCGTTAACGCCCAAAAACTCCCAGAGGATTTCCCAGATGCCCGTTTTATCGTTTTTCTTTCACGCCATAGTAGCCAGAGCGGCAAACCCACCCTCTCCGTCCATACCCCTGGAAACTTTGGCGACGCCGAACTCGGCGGACTGCCAAAAAGTATCTCGGTGGCGCCAGCGGTTGCCATGCAAACTGCATTGAAAGCCATGGTACACTACAGAGAGCCGTTGTCGCTGGTGTTTGATTATCAAGTTTCCTACGAATGCACCCATCATGGACCAAGCCTAAATGTGCCCACGATGTTCGTGGAGTTAGGGAGTTCTCCCGCGCAATGGGGCGACATCAAAGCCGCAGAAGTCGTGGCACACAGCGCCATGACCGCCATCGCAACCTTCACCCAACCTACCTCTTCTGCGGTGTTGGGCATAGGTGGAACACACTACAACGAAAAATTCACCACAATGGCGCTGGTCGGTGCGGCAGCGTTCGGCCACATGATCCCTAAATATGCCATCCCCAATGTGGACCCAGCCATGATTAAGCAATGCATGGAGCGAACCTATGAGAAGGTGCAGTTGGCGATGTTGGATTGGAAAGGCATAAAAAGCGAAGATAAACCTGCATTACTGGCTGCTTTGGAGTCCGCGGGGTTACCATATCAAAAGGTTTAGCAGAAGTCAACATTGGCGTTTGGGGAATGTTTAAAAGCGTAAATGGAGTAGTTTTTTAAACCTAAAACTTACAGTAACGTTTATTATTGCTAAGTGAAATCTTGAAGGTGCGGTAAAAATGGGAATTAAATCTTGGCTTGAACAGGCAGGAAGAACCTTAAAGTTAGCCGTTAAACCAGATCGTGAAGAGCTCTGGCTTTCAATCAAAATCAGCCTGCTCGGTATCGGCGCAGTCGGCTTAATCGGGTTCGTAATCAAGCTAGTCGCTTTAGCTTTAGGTTCACCAGCAGCCAGCAGCACAACAGGATAGAATGATTCATGGATAAAAAAGAAGAGCTTTCACAAGTAAAAATTTTCGCAGTCAAAACCACCACTGGGCAAGAACGCAACGTGGCGCGGCTGATTGCATCTAAAGTTGAAATGACCCATGTACCCATCAAAGCTCTTCTTGTCCCCGACACGCTGAAAGGTTATGTGTTCATAGAGGCAGATGGACCTCACCTGGTCGAAGAAGCAATCTCAGGCGTAAGACACGTCCGAAGCAGAATCCCCGGGCTCATCAGCTTCAGCGAAATTGAACGCTACATCGTCCGCAAACCAGTCATGGAAGACCTCAACGAAGACGACGTGGTAGAAATCACCGGTGGACCCTTCAAAGGCATGCGCGCTAAAATCACAAGACTTGACAAATCCAAAGGCGAAGTTACCCTTGAGCTCCTTGAAGCAACATTTACTTTGCCCATCACAGTCCATTCAGACTATGTAAAACTAGTAGAGAAAGCAAAAGCATAAAGTGATACAAAATGGCAGATAAAAAAGTTGTAGAATTAATTGTCAGCGGCGGTCAAGCCAACGCGGGTCCACCATTAGGTCCAGCTCTTGGCCCATTAGGCGTCAACGTCGTCCAAGTTGTTAACAAAATCAACGAAGTCACCAAAGACTATGCTGGTATGAAAGTCCCAGTTAAAGTCAGCGTAGACCCTGAAGACAAAACCTTCGAGGTTTCCGTTGGTACACCCACTGCATCCGCACTTATCGTCGCCGAATTAAAGATTGAAAAAGGCTCCAGAACACCTAACACAGTCAAAGCAGGCAATTTAACCATGGAGCAAATGGTTAAAATCGCTAAGATCAAAGGCCCACAGCTACTGGCACCCGACACCAAGAATGCAACCAAAGAATTACTCGGCACCTGCGTAAGCATAGGCGTAACTGTGGAAGGCAAAGACCCCCGAGAAGTCCAGAAAGAGATCGATGCTGGCAACTACGATAACCTATTCGGTAGCGACTAATGTTAAGCGAATATTTTTATAATGGGTTTCTTATCCCCTATTGGCACGAGGCTTAAAAATGCCCCTAGACAACAAGACCATATCTGAAGCAATTAAACAGGCAAAAGCGAAATCTGGCGACAAAAAATTCAACCAGACCGTAGATTTGATCCTTGACATCGTCGAAATCGACATGAAGGCGCCAGAAGGCAAAATCCAAGAGATCGTAGAGCTTCCACATGCAACAGGCAAACCGAACAAGATTTGTATAGTTGCCTCAAGCGGAGACTTCGTTGTAAAAGCGAAGGCTTCTCAAGCTGACCACGTTCTCGAACGCGCTGACTTAGACGCGTTAAACGGTAAAAAGAAGGAACTACGTAAACTAGCCAGCGACTACGACGTTTTCATCTGCGAAGTTCCACTGATGCCGCTGGTAGGCAGGATACTCGGTCCAGTTTTAGGTCCAAGAGGAAAAATGCCTATCCCTGTTCCACCAAACGCAGATTTAACTGCCTTGATTGCAAAGCACCGTAAAACCGTAGTTGTGAGAATGCGTGCTCAACCAATCATTCAAGTTTCTGTTGGCTCCCAACAGATGAAGGATGAAGAATTAGTCGATAACACCATGACGATCCTTCGCGTACTAGATGGAAAATTGAAACGTGGGCTCAAAAACGTAAAGTACGCGTTTATCAAGACGTCTATGGGTGAGCCAGTCAAAATTAAAGCTTAAAGAGAAGAAGAATTATGCCATCCCAACAAGTATTAGAGGAAAAATCAAGCGAAGTAGAAGCAATCAAAGAGATATTCAAAGAGTACAAGTCCGTCGGCATCGCCAGCCTACAGAAGGTTCGAGCGTCCCAACTTCAAGAACTCAAGAAAACCATGAAGGGCCAAGTTTACCTCCGCGTACTAAAAAACACATTGATAAAAATCGCCATTGAAGAGATGAACCAAGCTGAACTCAAAAAACTCGAGGAATACTTGGAAGGATCAAACGTCTTCTTATTCACCGACTTAAACCCCTTCAAACTTGCATTGATGCTGGAGAGGGGTAAAGTCAGAACAACCGCCAAAGCCGGCGACATAGCTGCAGACGACGTTGTTGTTCCATCAAGCAACACAGGTCAACCGCCAGGTCCAGTTATCAGCCAACTCAACGCTGTTGGTTTACCGACAAGAATCGAAAACGGCAGCGTCTGGATCAGCAAAGACACCCTAGTCGTCCGCAGAGGCGAAGTTATAAACGACCGCCTAGCAGGTGTCCTCTCGAAGCTTAACATTAAAGCCGTCGAATTAGGCATCTCGATGCGAGCAGTCTTCGACAACGGGCTCATGATAACCGGCGACCAACTCAAAGTAGACGTAGCAGCCACTAAACGCAGCGTGGAATCCAGTAACCAAGAAGCATTCGCACTCGCCCTCAGCATCGGATACGCAACCAAAGAAACCATCAAGCCACTTCTGCAAGCAGCACACCAGAAAGCTGTTGCACTCTCAGTCGGCGCAGCCATCCCAACCAAAGACACCATTGCAGACCTGATCCGCAAAGCCAACGCAGAAGCAAACGCAGTTCAAGATAAAGCCAAGCCCAAAGCGGCTTAAATCTACTCTTTCCTTTATTTTCCGCTATTTTACCTTTTAAAAAAATATTTAATGAATAAGTTGCACTTTGTCTTCTCCAAGTGCAGAGGCTGACGGCTAATCTACTTGTCTAGTCGGTGCCTGTAGCCTTCGTAATCTGGCAGTTTACGATGGTAATCCTGGCACATCAGCGACGACGAAATGATGAAGTCGGCGGATGAACGGTTCATGGCTATAGGTATATTCCAAACGACTGCCACACGAAGCAGCGCCTTCACGTCAGGGTCATGGGGCAGCGGGGATAGCGGGTCCCAGAAGAATATGAGGAAGTCTATGTCGCCGTCGGCTATGCGGGCGCCAACTTGCATGTCGCCGCCCAATGGACCCGACTCTAAAACGTTGATGTCTAAGCCTGTTTCCTGCTCCAGTAAGTCTCCTGTGGTTCCGGTGGCATAGAGGAAATGCTGCCTTAACGTGCCTAAGTTGTATTTTACCCATTCAATAAGGTCCTGTTTTTTGTTGTCATGGGCAATGAGCGCTATTCTTTTTCTGTGGTGTATGGTTGCTGTTTTGATCAACTGTATTCCTCGCTGAAGCGTCAGGGCAAATCACCTTTTAATTGTTGCGTTGTACAACAGGTCAGTTGAACTATCTTTTTGGCAATAAGATATATTTAGGCAGACATGCCCTAAGCCGTAATGAGGGAGAAAATAGCAGTGGGGTCTCTGAAAAGTTTAGCCCAGGGCTTCCTCGTCGCAACTGGGTTAGTGTGGATCTTTAACGTTGTCGCGCTTGTTCGGGGCGGGGACGCATGGTTGGGGTTAACTTACCTGCTTATTCTGCTTCTTCCAGCGACCAGCATACTGCTACTTAAATTCAAAGCCTCAAACCAGACAGCAGTAAATGGCAAAACGAAAATGCGAAGCCTACTTTTCTCTCTACAAGGCGTAGCATTAGCTTTCTGGAGCTTCGACTTAATCACAACCTTCTACGCCATCAACGTCACGGGCTTAGCGGTGGAGTTGAACCCGCTCGGTTGGCCGCTTGGCATGCTAGGTGCATTTGCCTTCTATGGTCCAACACTGGTTTTCTCTTATGTACTACTGTTTAAGCTAAAAGACAATACTGCCCTCTACGCCGCTATACCCCTCACAATGGTGACGATGGGCATGAGCTTGATGAATCTCTTCGCGGGAGCACAAAACTTTCAAGTTTTCGTTCAAACGGCTTCCTTGGCTTCAAACATACGGTTCGACCTATTGGCTTTGGTGGCTGCCTTAAACTTGGCTGTTCCCATTGTTTTAAGCCGCAAAATGCCTCAACCTCAACTAAACCCTAAAATCTCTTAAAGATGCTGCTTGCTCCGCCGTTGCCTTCGGTGGTAGAGGTCTTCGGGAGTGTCAGGTTTATGCTTGATTCCCTCCCGTGTGGGCACGGTTACGGTGTGGTCTTTAGGCTCCACTTCAACATCCTCAGAGACACTTTCATTGAAGGCTAAATCCTTCTTTCTACTCAAAACATGTTCACCTCCCGGGTAAAGGCAAAAAACAAATGGGCTAGTTTGAATTTGAAGATGTGTGACTTCAGGGAAGCAACAGCAAAATTATGCCAATTTCTTTGTCATGACGTAGGCGTCTTCGCCGTCACTGTAGTACCCATTGATGGTTCGGGTAATCTCGAAGCCGAGTTTCTTATAAAGTGAAATGGCCAACTCATTGGTTACACGGACTTCAAGGAATGCCTGTTTCGCCTTATAGTACTCCATACCCTTGAGTGCACGGTTAATTATGGCTTGCGCAACGCCTCTCCGTCGGCTCTGAGGCATAACGGCAATCGAAACCACATGACCCTTACGCACTAAACCGCCAAAGCCAAAGTTTGATAAGCCCACTTCGATGCGGCACATGATGTAACCGATGATTTTTCCATCCTCTTCCGCAACTATGAAGGTTTCTGGGAACCGCTGATGCAAATCGACAAAGAAAAAGTCTGTGTAGTTCTCTGGTAAACAGACGCGGTTGATTTGCATGACGCTTTGGAGGTCGTCTGGGACGAATTTTCGTAGCGTAAAGGTTGGTTGCATCGTTTCGCCTTGCCTTAGAGGATTTGGATGTCCAAACTTAAAGTTTACGCTTCAAGCATCAATCAACGTCAGAAGGTGGTGGAGCTCTTTACTCTTTGGTTTCTTCGGGTGCTTGATAGACTGGCAAGGTGTAGCTGCCCTGAGGCATCGCCCAAACTCGGGAAGCCGACCCCGCAATCTTGAACGCTTCATTCAAGGCATCGTTGACGGCGCGTGCGGTTTTTAGCTTGAACACGCTGGTGGCGTAGAAATCAGGCATAGAGGAAACCAGGATAATTTGGTGGTTCTGAAGCGCTTTTAGAAGGTAATAGGCTTTGTGTCCTCCCATTACGAAGTTGCGTTTAACCTCGCGTTCAACATTTTTTATCTCTCCCAGACGTGACATCCAATCGTAGAACACTTGGTTGCCATGTCCCTCTTGGCATTCAGCGACAAGTATGATGACGCCGCCCCGCTTGACGGCATCTAATGCGTTATCCAAGCCTTTGTAGGCTTGGTAGAGGTTTAAGTCAGCTGGGTATCCGCCTGCACTGACTACAACTATGTCGGCTCGGCGATCAATAGTCACCCGGTAGAGTTCATCAACCAGTTTCACGGCTTCCAAGAAGGCGGCTTCTAAGTCGCCAGCGAAGGCTTTCACTATTTCGCCTTTCTTATTCTCAACCACGTTAACGATAAAATCAACTTTTGCCAGCCGCGCCGCCTCAGTCATGTCAATATGAACTGGATTACCCTCAAGGTTTCCAGTTCGGGCATTGGCGCTTAGTAGCAGGGCATGGTTCTGCTTTATTGTTTCTTCACTGCATATTGCGGGTAGGATACTTTTTCTTCCGCCACCGTAGCCTGCGTAGTAGTGGTAGTTTACGTCGCCAAGCAGCACTTTCACGTCCGCCTCGACAAAAGCGCGGTTAAGGTTTACCTTGTTGCCATGGGTTTTGGTTGTGCCGACATAGACAGAGTCTGCTCCAGTGCAGCAGTGGCTAATCACTTTCACCCTCTTAAGCGCCTCTGCACCTAAAAGCTCAGTGGCTTCTTCGGGTGTAACTGCACGGTGGGTTCCGCAGCCAAAAATAACTGTGACATTTTCGTCTTTGACTCCTGCTGCGTTGAGTTCAGTGAGGACTGGCATAAGCATCCGTTCACTGGGTGCTTTGCGGGTGGCGTCGTCGACGACTATGGCGACTTTGGATTCGGGCTTGACGATTTCGCTTAGGCGTTTGGATCCGATCGGCTCTTTTAAGGCGCGTTCTACTTCGGCTTTCTGGTCAGGTGCGCCTGCTCTGTCTTTGGGTTCGATGGTTCCAAGCAGGTTTCGGGCTGGTACTCTGACGCATACGTCGGTTTTTCCGTAGGGGAGCCAAACATCAACCATAGCTGAGTCACGGTCAATTTAGATGGATACGGCGCATGAAACTATTAAGCCTTATCAAAGGGTTCCAGTGAACAGCTAGGTTTTCCAGTCGGGTCCAGCTTTCTTGCCGAACAACACCTGGATGTGACCCACAATTATGATAATCATCCATATTGACGAATAAAAGAAATAGTAGACGAAAAATTCATGCAGTTTCAACTCGCGAAAGCCTAGTTTACGTGAGAAACCATAGAATACCGCAGCGGTTATCCCAAAGCCTGAGAACGAAATCAACAGCACCTTAAGCATGTCGGCTGTGGCTAGCGAAACCAAAAAGATTGGTAGGGCAATGTTGAATTTAACTGAGAGGAACAGCGAGAAAAACAGCAATCCATTATACATCCAGAGACTTGGCACCACCGCACTCAAAAAGAACACGGCGACCGAAGGATAGAGAAAGAATAGTCCCGGAAGGAAAACCTGAGGCTTCTTTATAAAACGCCGAACCAGCTGCTTGTACCAGTCTTTGAGCCAAAGCGCCTGACCAATCGCCCACCTGCGGCGCTGGGTGAACCATTTGCGCCAATCCGCATGCACTACATTTTGCACTTCAACGTCATGCGAGTATGCGAAGCGGCTGCCTTGGAGAAAGGCCCGTGTGGCTATGTCGATGTCTTCGGCGACGACTTTTCGGAAACCATGCACTTTCTCAAACATTTCCCGTTTAATCGCGAAGGCTGCGCCGTTAACCGCGGGGCATTTATGCATGAAGCGGGAGGCTATCCAGGCGCTGATGTTGAAGGTTAAATATTCGTAGTATGCCATTTTTGAGAGGAACGACTTGTCTTTAGTGACCCTTTTTTTGATATCCAAAACATCGGTATGCTGCATTTCCATGACGATTTTGCGTAGGTAGTCAGGGTCGTTTGGGATATCTACGTCTGCGTCAAGGAAAAGCAGAACGCTGCCCGATGAAAGCGGAACTGTGCTGTTTAGAGCATTTGATTTTCCAATCCGCTCTTGATTCACAAGGAACCTGACGTTTTCTCTTTCCAATCGCTTAATCTTTTGGAGAAACTCTTCAGTTGGCGCGTCCACAGTTACATAAATTTCCTTAGAAACGTTTTGTGGACAAAGTTTATCAAGCAAGCCCTCTAGCTGATCAGACGTTTTGTAGACGGGAACGAATATGCTGATGTCCACTGTGTCTCCTCTGCAGCCGCATAAACCAAAAGGTGTATTCGCGGTTGGCTTTTTAAATTATTCTGCAACCAAGGGTGTAAGCGGCGTCCCGGCATGGTGTACAGCGGTGTTTCGAAGGGTGATTTACGCCCATTTGATAGGGCCGATTCTATGTAGAACCTCGGCTTCGTGACCATCATTGCCGAAGTCTGCCTCACTGAAGAGCACTTGCTCCGAGTGACCAGCTTTTAGCAATGAAGCGATTTCTTTAAAGCTCCTCTTTGAAGCCTCATTAGAGGGGTTAACGGTTCCCTCAAGATATTTTGCACCAGTCATCTTTAGCTGTTGAAGCAGAAGAGTTCTCGCTAAACGCTTCCCCCGATATTCCTTATCCACCACTACTTCCCAGCTGAAGAAAGTATCTGGGCGCCCAGGCGGAACATAGCCTGAAGAGAAAGCAATGATTCTGCCACCGTCCAAAGCGACCATGCAGGTCTCGTGGAAGTCCCTGGCTAAAAGGAAATAGGTGTACCGGGAGTTTAAGCCGACGTAGGGTCTGTTGGCGACCAAGAGCTTGTAGACTTCGGCTATATCGGTTAACTGCACGTTCCGAATAGTAAAAGTGTGGGCGACTTTAGGCATCTACGCCACTTTGGAGCAGTGGTTTCTTCGGCGTTCCAGCCTCTGGTTCCCTTTCGGCACAAGCGAGATAGTTTTGTCGTCATCAGCCAACAGCTTCTCTACGCCAATCGGAACTTCCTCATCTTTCTCCAGTTTCAGCTGCAGAGTGCATTCTTCACATTTCCGGTCGCATACAACCGGTTTGTAGTCTTCCGGTTCATGGTAGGTGGTGATTACGCCTTCAAAATTGCGTAGCACCGTCTTGTTAGGTGACCACGAGACGATGTAGTTCGGCATCACTGGAATTTTTCCGCCTCCGCCAGGTGCATCGACTACAAAGGTTGGCACTGCAAAACCGCTTGTGTGTCCACGGAGGCTCTCTATTATTTCGACGCCTTTGCTGATTGAGGTGCGGAAATGGGTTAAGCCCTCGGAGAGGTCGCATTGGAAGAGGTAGTAGGGGCGAACCCTGTTCTGAACCAGTTTCTGGTTAAGTTTCTTCATGATCTGAGGGCAGTCGTTTACGCCTGCAAGAAGCACGGATTGGTTGCCCAACGGTATGCCAGCGTCGGCAAGCTTTTTGAGAGCCATCCTCGCGGAGGGAGTTAGCTCTCTTGGATGGTTAAAGTGCGTATTGAGCCACAGGGGATGGTGCTTCTTTAGCATCTCCACAAGTTCATCGGTAATTCGGTATGGCAGCACAACGGGGGTTCTGGTGCCAATTCTGACTACCTCAACATGTGGAATACTGTTTAGCTCGGTTAGAATCCAATCTATAAAGTCGTCTGGCAACATCAAGGCGTCGCCACCAGATAGAAGGACATCACGGATTTCACGGTGCTCTCTGATGTAGGTTAAGCCAGCTATGATTTGCTGTTTAGAGGGAATTTGGTCTGGGTCGCCGACTTTTCTTTTACGTGTGCAATGCCGGCAGTACATGGCACAGCGGTTACTAATCAAGAAGAGGACACGATCAGGGTATCGGTGGGTTATCCCTTTCACAGGGCTATCCTTGTCCTCATGGAGGGGATCTTTCATGTCATATTTTGAGATAACTAGTTCAGCTGGATTGGGAAAGGCCTGCTTAAAAATAGGGTCATTACGCATATTTTCTGTGTCAATAAGTGAGGCATAATAGGGTGTTATACTCAAGGGAAACTTTTCGATTGTTTTTTTAAGTTCCTTTTTTTCTTTTGCAGAAAACTTTATGCACATGAACTCTTCGAAGGCTTCGATGGTTTTGATTGAGTTATTTAGCTGCCAACGGTAATCCATCCATTCAATGACTGATACGGGGTTTTCCAGTTTTGATGCATACGATTGGTAGCTTGCTAATGGTTCAGTTTTTTCAACGATCAGGGCTTATCTCCTCCACTTTTTCCTGTTTTTCAGGTTAGCGATTGATAATTTTTATAGATTTTTGACAAGTCAGGTTTGCCTGTTTGCAAAGTCGTCTTTACAAGCAAGCAGGCATGTTGAAGCCATTTTTCCGTTGAATCGGGCTATCTTTATAGGTAAATTATTATTCGCCCCATGGGGTATATCACTGTTATGACCAGAGTAAAAGCCATAAGTTTACTTTCGGGAGGGCTCGACAGCATACTTGCCACTGAACTGGTTCGGCGCCAAGGCATCGAAGTATTTGCCTTCAACGTTAAAACGCCGTTTGGTATCCCAAAAAAAGATGGGTCAAGCGAAGCCCAGCAAGCCGCGGAACAACTTAAGGTGCCCCTGAAAGTACAATGTGTAGACAAAGAGTACATAGCAATGCTACGTAACCCCAAACATGGCTACGGCAAAAACATCAACCCCTGCGTCGACTGCAAAATCTTCATCCTAAAACAAGCCAAAAAATATGCCAAAGAAATCGGCGCCGACTTCCTCTTCACAGGCGAAGTCCTCGGCGAACGCCCAATGTCCCAGCATGGACCCGCCTTGAAAACCATAGCTGAAGAAGCAGGGCTTAAAGGCAAATTACTGCGTCCCCTATCGGCGAAACTGCTGCCTGAAACAGACGCTGAAAAGAAAGGGTTGATTGACAGAAACCAGCTTTTGGGCATCTCGGGCAGAGGCCGTAAACCCCAGTTTGCCCTTGCCAAAGAATACGGCATAACCGTTTATCCTTCCCCAGCAGGCGGATGCCTACTAACCTGCGAAGAATATGCTAAGAAATTGCGTGATCTCTTTGAACACAAGAAACATATTTCCGCAGGCGACATTGCGTTGCTGCGGGTCGGCAGGCACTTTCGTGTGGGCGAAAACAAAATCATCGTCGGCAGAAACAAGGCAGAAAATGACTTTTTAGCTGCCAACAGAGCCAAAAGCGACTACTATTTTGAGTTGCCAGAAATCGTTGGACCCACAACGCTGCTGCAGGGACCGAAAACTAAAGCTGCCATCGAAACGGCGGCTAAATTAACCGCCTTCTATTCCGACGCTAAAACCGCTGAAGCCACAGTAAAATATGGCAAAACAAGCCTCGACAACTCCGTAGCCGTTAAGCTGCCACAAAGGGCAGAGGTGGATAAGCTCCGTGTCGGCCGCGAAGCAAAACCAGCCAAGAAAGCCGCTGCTCAATAATTGAACACAAACCTTATTCCCTGACCTCTTTATAATAGCCAAGGGGTATAACCCGTGACTATTCAGTCAAACAAAACTTTGGGCGGAGTCGGCGCCATTCTAACATTACTCGGCGTAATAGGAACAATCTTAACTGTCTTTCAATATTCAACTTTAGACATAACCTCAGCAACTATTAATCCTATTACCATAGGGGTTCTGGGCGTCAGCGGCATCTTATCCGCCTTGTCGTTTGTCGGGTTTATACTGTTCCTTGTAGCGATGCATGGATTTTCCAAAGATTATAATGAACACAGAATCTTCAGCTACATCCTAAAAGGGCTAATAGCCACAATAGTTTTAGCTGTAGTAACTGGGGTAATTTGGTTTGTCCTTTTCATGGTTAGCATACTCAACGTAATTTCTACGCTAAACCCAGTCCCGCCCGCTTCGTCTTTTCAGCTTGGATCGCTGATTACACCCTATTATGCACCACTAATGGCTGCTATGACTGTGGTTCTTCTCGTTTGGATAATCTACAACTACAAAGCCTACAATCTGCTAGCAGATAAATCGGGAGTACACCATTTTAGGAATGCTGCTAAAATATTCGTTGCAGGGGCAGCTGTAAACATTGCAGTCGGCGTGTTTCTTGCTGCTCTATCATTTTCTGGTTTAGTTAGCTATAACACACTACTGCTGGTTTCTACGCCGGGGGGACTTATAATGTATGTTGCTTGGGCGTTTGTCGCCAAGGGATTCTTTGGCATACAGGCACCACCCACCCAAATGTACACGCAACCAGCCGTCCCTCAACCAGCAATTCAGGTCAAGTATTGTCCTAATTGTGGCGCACAAAACCGAATCGACTCCAGCTACTGCGAGAGATGCGGCCAAAAACTGCCTCCCGTATAGGGAAAAGTTGAAAACGCCGAATCGATGCTTTATTGTCGATACAGCATGGTAGAGACATTCTACGCCCACTTGGAATTCAAAGCCAAAGACGGCAAATGGTCCATTAACCTGCCTTTCCTCTGCAACCAATGCGGCGTATGCTGCACACTTGACGATTTTTTAGTCGCTGGAAAAGTCAGGATTAACCCGCTGGAAAACCCCAAGCTGCACGCTAAACTCCAAGCCCTCTACGATGACCTTGGCAGAAGATGGGAAGTAGATGCAGCAAAATATGACAAGTTCATCCAGCACACTCAGTGCCCATTCCTAGTCAACAAATCCTGCTCGATCTATGCGGTTCGCCCCGAAGGCTGCCGCCAATACCCCAACACACCTTTTGGTATGCAAACCAAAGACTGCGAGCCCCTCAACCGATTCAAGAAGCAACTTGCCGCCCTCAAGAGGGGCAGAAAAACCAAAGAAAGCTACCTCTTCTCAGACGTAACGAAGCCTTCAAGGTTCTCTGAAGAGCAGTTCCAGAAGTGTCTATCCAAACTTCAGAAGGCAGGAGTCACCGAAGGGGAGCTTGCTCTATTCTATGCGTTCAACAAGCAAAAGTAAAGGTGAGCAGTGAGTCGTCGCAGTAGCTGGCTATGACTTCGCCGATGAACACGCCATGGTTTGGGAAATCAACGGTTTTAACCAGTCGGCATTCCATGTTGAGGTTGCATTGTTCACTCATGGGAGCCGTCTTGAGGTAGCCGCAGAAATTTTTGAAAAGTTCTCCTTGCAATTTATTCTTTCTTCATAGCTTCTGCTTTAAGCTCTTTAGGCATCAACTCAATGGCGTAGCGCAGGGCAGTCCGAGGCATAACCTTACGGTGCTTGATGACATAGTTGTATACTTCTTTCTGGTGCACTCGGCTTTCCTCCTTCAGCAGCCACCCGTAACCCTTCTGCACCAAATCGTCGCCGTCCAGTAGCAGGTCATTGCAGATGTCAAAAGCATCCTTGAGGAACATTCCTCTTTTTGCAGGCACAATAAACGACACGGCCGAAGCCCGTTTAAGCCAACGGTTTTGGCTTTTTGCCCAGCTTTTCACTTCAGCCGCGACTTCTGGGTTCTTCTGGATTAAGTCGCCGATGGTGTGGTTGCAGAAGCTGTCGCATTTTGCCCAGTTGTCGATGTAGCATTCTATCCAGCGTTTGAAGGTGGCTATGTCGCTGGCTTCGAGTTTGTCGATGTAATGTGGGAGCCACTCAGCGACGACGAAGGCTTCCTCCATGTAATCGGAGCTGTAGAGTTCTTCGCATAGGCTGAAGAGTTCCTGTTTGCCCAGCAATTTGGCTTGTTGCCAATATTTTTTGGCGATCTTGACCACCATCGCAGTTTTTATGCCGTAGACTTTGATTGATTCCTTGAAGAAATGCTGAGTCGTCTCTTTGGTGTGTTCGTCGATGTTGGCGGTGAGGTCTGCTCTAATCTGCATGATAAGCGGGTGCATGACAGACTATCGGGTACTTCAGAAAATAAGTGCTTTTCTAAATTCCTAACAAAAACTGGAGGGGTGGAAGATTAGAAGTCTTCCATCTGGTAGAGTCCCAGGTCGATGTTGAGAGCTTTTTCTGGGCCGTGGCTGTCTTCGAGGTCGTAGAGGTGGCTGGTGGCTTTTTCTAATCTGCTTTTTCTTGTGGTTGTCACTTTTGCCTTAACCATCCTTGTCTTAACTTTAGTGCTCTTTGGCTTGCAAACTATATGTGCTGGTGCCGTAATTGCCAAGGAGCTATCGATTAGTTGCGGAACAACCTTTGCGTCCTCAACGGTGAGGGTGCATTTGAGGTCATCGTGGAGGTGTTTAGTCAACGCCTTTTCGCCTCCAAACTTCTGCACTGATTAGGTCGCGTATGGCAACGCGGATAGCTTCAGCCCGGTTGGGATAGAACCGTTCGTCCACTAACTGGTCCAAAGCTTTTATATACGTTTCAGGTAGATACAGAGTGATTAGTTTCAATTCAGGTTAGCCCCTGCTGCTTTTATGACTATACAACACTACTCGACACTTATACTTCTACATATTATGCTATGCATATGTACATAACATGTTGGTTCCTAACTATATAAAAGCGCAAACATGGTTGATGCAGGGAAATGTCAAATCCGCCTTGTCAGGGAACACGTTTTTATGCCAAGACAAAGCAACTAACGAGCAGACACACCATGCACAGCAAGGTTCTAATAAAAAACTACGGCTGCTCCAGCAACACCGCCGACGGCGAAACACTCGCCGGATGCTTAAAACAAGCAGGATACACCCTCGCAACCGAGGAATCAGAAGCCAACATAATCATCTACAACACCTGTGCAGTTAAAGGACCAACAGAGAACCGAATAATCGACGACATAAAACACACGCCGAAGGACAAAAAAATTGTTGTCGCCGGTTGTCTTCCTAAAATCAGTTTTGAACGCCTCGCTCAAGAGACCCATTTCGACGGCGTTGTGGGTCCAGCAGTCGGCGGAGAAATCGTTGATGTGGTCAGGCGGGTGTTGGCTGGAGAAAAAGTAGTTGCGTTGGGCGCCGCTAAAGAGAAACCGCTTCTTAACCTGCCACATCAGAGAACAAACCCAGTGGTTAGCATTATCCCAATTAATTTCGGCTGCTTGGGCAGCTGCGCCTATTGCTGCGTCGTGCAAGCTCGTGGACATCTGAGGAGCTACAGCGTTAAAGACATCGTTGAACGGGTTCAAGCCGATTATAATTCTGGCGCAAAAGAGTTTTGGGTAACCTCGCAGGACACAGCCAGCTATGGCAGAGATATCAAAACCAACCTAGCCGAGTTACTGCTTGCTCTGGGCGGTTTGAAGGGGGATTTTCGGGTAAGGGTTGGCATGATGACGCCCAACTTGGTCACTGACATTCAGGAGCGGTTGATCTGCAGTTTTGAGTCTGAGAGGATTTTCAAGTTCCTGCACCTGCCGATTCAAAGTGGAGACAACAAAGTTTTGAAGAGTATGCGCCGCTTCTACAATGTTGAACAGTTCAAAGCGACTGTAGAGGCGTTTAGGGATACCTTCCCCGATTTAACGCTGGCGACAGATGTAATTGTTGGTTATCCAGGCGAAACCGAAGAAGCCTTCAACAATACCCTTAAACTACTAAAAGAGGTTGAACCCGACATCACTAACGTCTCAAAATTTTTTGCCAGACCTAAAACGCCAGCCTGGGAAATCCGCGAGGGATTGGTGGATAAAGAGGAAATTAAGCGGCGAAGCACAGTTGCAGCAGAGTTGGCGAAGAAGATTTCTGCAGAACGCAATGAGCGTTGGGTCGGCTGGAGTGGGCAAGTGCTTTTCGATGAGAAGGGCAAGGTGGAGGGTTCATGGATTGGCCGCAACTTCGCCTACAAACCAGTCGTCGCCAAAAGCAGCGAAAACCTGCTGGGCAGAACCCTCAAGGTTGAAGTGGTTGAGGCTTCGCAGACTTACCTCAAAGGGTCAATTATCAAAGAAGAAAGCGACGGCGAATTAGGTTACCTTGCTATTTAACCGAGTAAAACCCAGCTTGCATAACCGAATACCAAAGTAACTCAACCACTGAGAAACCAGCATGCCGCAGTTCCGACAGGTGCTCATTGACTGTTAAGGGGTGGTATTCTGTGCCGAAGCGCTTAAGATGCTCCTCAACTGTTTTTGGGTCTCTGCCGCTTGCAAGTTGGAATTGTTTCCAGTTTTCTTTGCCGACTTCGACGCCTCGCTGTGTGAGGGGTCGGATGTTTTCGAAAGTTACAAAGACGCCGTTTGGCGCTAGAAGATTAAAGCATACAGAAGTCGCTTGGGCATGCTCGTTTGGGTGGAGGTAATGGTGGGATTGTATGGCGGTTACTACGTCGAAGCTGGCTTTTGGGAGTGATAATTTTTCGGTTGGCGCAGGCTCAAGAAACGTTATGTTTGGGGTTTTTGCGAGTTTCTTTTTTGCGTTTTTGAGCATCTGCGTTGACGGGTCAGCCAGTACAAACTGGGTGTCTGGGAACTCAGTTGCTGCCTTCTGCACTAGGGTGCCTGTTCCGCAGCCTGTGTCCAGCCACTGCTTGGGCGTATGGTGTATGGCTTTGATGAGGTTTACGGTTTCTTGGTGGAAATGGTCGTAGTAGGGGATGGTTTGCCGTACATGCGCATCGTAGGTTATGGCGGAATGGGGGGTTGCATTATCACGTTTCTGCATATGGTTGTCCAATGGGAACTGTTGGATGGAGATATTTAGCGTTTGTCACCCACAACTTAGAGAAGCGTTGCTTTACTAGGGGAGCCCTATCCCCCTATAACGGGGGATCAATCTTTTTGGTTCTGCCTGTGGGAACCTCCACAACCAGCCAGCAACCTAAACCAGATGCAGACACAAAAACCGACGCTGAAGCATAGCCCGCTGAAAGAAGAAAAAGGGCGACACCCTCTTCTTCTTAAACTAGAAAAAACCAAGCATCCTAAAACAAACCTTCAATCTACTGAAAAAGAACAAAAGCTATTGCCTACATGAAGGCTTAAATAATTTCGGCTCTAAACCTTCCTTATCGAGCTGAGAACGTGACTACCAAGGAACCCATCTGCCTTTTTAACACTTTAACCCGCAAAAAAGAAGAATTCACCCCAATCCATCCTGGGCAAGCCAAAATGTACACTTGCGGCCCAACCGTCTACGATTACGCCCACATCGGCAACTTCCGCGCTTTCCTCTTCGAAGACCTCCTCAAACGCTGGCTCAAATACCGAGGCTACAAAGTCACGCATGTCATGAACCTAACCGACATTGACGACAAAACCATAAAAGGCGGCCAGAAACAGGGCATCCCGCTTAAGCAGTTCACGGATTTCTACGTCAAAGCCTTCTTTGAAGACATCAAAGCCCTAAACATAGAACCCGCCGACGTCTACCCCAAAGCCACCGACCACATCCCCGAAATGCTCACACTAATCAAGACATTGATGGCTAAGGGCATTGCATACAAGGGTGAAGACGGCTCGATTTACTTCTCAGTCTGCAAGTTTCCTGATTATGGCAAGTTATCTCATATCAAAGTCGGCGACCTCAAAGCAGGCGCGAGAGTCAGCCAAGACGAATATGCCAAAGAGGAAGCCCAAGATTTTGCGCTTTGGAAAGCGTGGACTCCTGAGGACGGCGACGTTTTCTGGGAAACCGAACTGGGCAAAGGACGCCCAGGCTGGCACATCGAATGCAGCGCCATGAGCATGAAGTACCTCGGTGAAACCTTTGACATACACTGCGGCGGAGTCGACAACATGTTCCCTCACCATGAAAACGAAATAGCCCAATCTGAAGCGGCGACAGGCAAAAAATTTGTGAATTACTGGATGCACAACGAGCACCTACTGGTCGAGGGCAAAAAGATGTCCAAGCGCTTCGGCAACTTTTACACTCTCCGCGACCTCTTAGCAAAAGGCTACGACCCAATCGTGATTCGTTACCTGCTTATGTCGACACATTACCGGCAGCAATTCAACTTCACCTTCGAGGGCTTAGAGGCAGCTAAAGCAGCAGTGGAGAGACTGCGGAATTTTGTGCGCCGCCTGCATGAAGTTGAGGGCACGACAGCTACGGGAAAAGTTGCCACTTTAACCGCTAAGCTTGAGTCATGCTTCGGCGGCTCAATGGATGACGACTTAAACATCGGCATAGCCCTTTCATCACTGTTTGACTTTGTACGTGAAATGAACGCTCTGCTTGACGCCAATTTGGTAAGCAAACAAGAAGCAGCTGACGTCGGCGGCTTAATGATGCGCATAGATAGCGTTCTAGGCGTCATCGGCAAAGTCGAAGTTGAAGAAGCCCTGCCACAGGACATCGATGCCCTAGTGCAGAAGCGCGAGGCAGCTAGAAAAGCCAAGAACTGGAAGGAAGCCGACGCCATCCGAGCCCAACTCAAAGCGATGGGCATCGTGCTTGAAGATACAGCGCAGGGCGTGCGGTGGCATAAAGAGAAAGCTTAAGCGGTTTTTCCGCTAAAAACCCATTCTTTTGTACAGTACTTTTCCTTGTAGAGCTTGTTAGCCAGTTCTTTTTCTTCTGCTGTTAGTTCGGAGGGTTCCAGCTGGATTTTTAGCATTGCCCTAAACCCTTGCGCTAAGGCGTTAGCGACTGTGTCTGGGCTGATTTTGTGTCCAAGTTCGTCCTGTAGGCTGGTGATTTTGCGTTTACCAATATCAACGGCTTGACGGCAGCTGACGCCTTTAAACTGCAATAGCTGAAACATCTTTGGCAAGTCCACGCTACACAGAATCGTGCCATGTTGGAGGACGACGCCTCGGGTGATGGTTTGGCTGCTGCCGCTGATTTTTTTGCCGTTTATGGTTAGGTTGGGGCAGTTTTTTGCGTCTCCGCCGCTGAAGTCGGCGCCTGTTCCCAGAAGCCTCAGGGCGTCTCTTATGGCGCCATAAATTTTGGTGTAAACCGTAGTTACGTCAGCTGTGCCCAAATCTGAGGTTTTGGCTATGACGCTGTAGGTGACTTCGCCTTCGCTGTCATGGTAGACTGTGCCGCCGCCGCTGATGCGTCGAACCACATCAACGCCGAAGTGTTTGGCGGTGTCGAGGTAAATTTCGTTTTCTGGGTTCTGGTTCCTGCCAACGCTTACGGCAGAGGGTTGCCAACGGTAAAACCGCAGGGTGTTGGGGACTTTGTCGGCGACTCTTGCTTGCAGAATGGCTTCGTCGATTGCCATATTCATTGCTGCATTGTTAATTGTCAAAGGGAGCAGTCGCCAAGTATCCATCAATTTCACTCGCAGATAACCATTGACTTCAACGTTAAAAGCATAACCTAACGCTGCAGTTCTTTCATGCGGACTTGTATGGCGGCGATGTTGCCGTTAACCATCTCCAGCCACTGCATGTTCTGGGCGGGGTCTAAGCCTTTGTCGGCGAAGATTTGCTTCGCCCGCTGGAGCGCCTCTACCGCGGCGTCTAAACAGCCCAGCGCCGCCAACGCCGTGCCCTGATTAACCTGCGCCATCAGCCATCTGCCCGTGTCTGCGGGGTAGTTTTCTCCACATTTGTCGTAGAAGACGAGGGCTTTGTTGGCTGCGGCGAAACCCTCAAGATGCTTGCCTGACCTGCCAAGCGCGGCAGATAACCCTGCGTAGACTGCGGCTTCGAACCGGCGGCGGTCAAACTTTGTGTCCTCTGGGAGGGATTGGCATAGGTGTAGTGCCTTGTTGTAGCTGTCGACTGAGCCGGCGTAGTTGCCCTGCTGGAAGGATTTGTCGGCGTCTCGGTAGGTGCTTTGCATGTCTCGGATTACGTGGGCGGTTTTCATTAGTTGCACTGATGGGTAGTTGCATACCGGGTTTTATCAAGCTTTATCGACCTATGAGAGATTATCCCCATAACTCGAAATTAGTCTAGATTATTTATTCAAGAAGATTCAACACAATTTTAGATACTAATGGACAAACGAAGAATCAATAAGGAAAAAACAGCCGAACTTTACATGGCGGGTAAAACTTCGATAAGCGGCGCTGCAGAAGACGCTAAGTTAACTGTTCCAGAAATGATGGATTATCTTGTAAGTAAAGGATACAAGTCTGAGTACTCGTTGGAGGATTTCACAAGAGGAGTTACTGTGCTAGAGAAAAAGCTCAAACAAAACAAACCAGACATGAAACGGTAGATAAAGCCTTAAAACCTAAACTTGCATTCCTACAAGCAAAGAGGAATAAAATTGAAGGTTATCTCTGGTCCAGCATCAAAAGCCTTAGCTGAAGCAGTTTCAGCGCAAAGCGGCATCCCAAACGTGCCTGTTGTTTCCAAGATTTTTCCTGACGGCGAATCCTACGTCCGCTTAGACGGCGACGTAAAAGGCGAAGAAGTGGCGATTGTGCAGACGACTTGCCCGCCGATGCAGGATGGCAGGCTCTTCCAACTCGCTTTTCTGGCTGATTCGGCTAAAAGGGCGGGCGCCTCCAAAGTCACCGCCGTCGTGCCATACTTGGCGTATGCACGGCAGGACAAAATGTTCCTCTCAGGCGAAGGCATAAGCGTAGAAACCATCGCCCGCATGCTAAAAGCCGCAGGAATCGACGAAATGCTAACAGTCAATATCCACTCTGAGCATTCATTGACGCAGTTTCCGTTCCCAGCCAAAACCGTAAGCGCCATTCCACTCATCGCAGATTACTTCGTCAAAAAAGGCTACAAAGGCGCATATGCACTCTCACCAGACAAAGGCGCCATGTACATAGCCCAGCAGGCGCAGGCAGTCCTCGGAGGCGACGCAGGCCACCTCAACAAGACCCGCGACCGCTACACAGGCCAAACCGTCCAAACAGCAGACGGCTTAAACGTCAAAGACCAAACAGTCATAATCCTCGACGACATCATAAGCACAGGCGGCACCATTGTGGGCGCAGCAAAAATCCTCCGCGAGCAGGGCGCCAAACACGTGTTCTGCGGCTGCGTGCACGGCTTGCTCATAGGCGACGCAGAGAAACGCATCCTCGACGCGGGCGTAGAGGAGATTGTGGGCACCGACAGTGTCCCTGGAGCCATAAGCAAGGTTTCACTGGCGCCGCTGATTAGTCAAGCACTCAAAGGCGCACTTTAGTGCCTAAACTCTTTTTTTTGCTCTCAGGCGAGAACACTTCGCTGCCAGCCGCCGAAGTCAGGGCGATTCTGGAGGCGGAAGGCTATGGTTACACTGGCGTGGAAGAGATGGATCAGGTTCTGCGGTTGGAATCCCAGCTGGAATGCGTGAAGGTTGTGCAGATCCGCTCCGCATACACCCGCGTCTGCGCACAGGAACTCCTCGTCGCAAACGCCACCTACGAGGATATTTCAGAGGCAGCAGCCAAAACTGACTTCAAAGCAGTCCTGAAACCCGGCGAATCCTTCGTTGTGCGCATTAACCGAATCAAAACGTACGCCGACGCCGAAATCAACACCATGACGCTTGAAATCAAATTGGGCGGACAAATTCTGCGGCAAACCGAAGGAACAAAAGTCAACCTCAAAAACCCAGACAAAACCTTCATCGGCATAATAACCGACAACAAGCTGATTTTGGGCTTAAAATTAACAGAAATAACTAGCAAAACCTTCTCTGAACGCAGGCCACGCAAGAAACCCTTCTTCCACCCATCCGCCATGCCCTCAAAGATGGCTCGTTGCATGGTGAATCTTGCGCATGCCAAAGCCGAGTCGATTCTGCTAGACCCCTTCTGCGGCACAGGCACATCACTAATTGAAGCCACGTTCATCGGTTGCCGCGCAGTCGGTGTAGATGCACAGAGACGTATGGTTTTGGGCACAAAAAAGAACCTAGCGCATTTCCACATATCCGCTGAAGGGTTGCTGCTTGCTGATTCACGCAAAATTCCGTTAACTAAGGTGGATGCCGTTGTTACTGACCCACCGTATGGACGCTCATCAAGCACCTTGAAATCGACGACTATCCAGCTTGTGAAAGATGTCTTAGCCGCCTCCTACGGGCTACTGGGGGCGGGGCAACGGATTTGTATAGCCCTTCCGATAAGGGTGAGCGAATCAAGAGTTAATCGTATGTCAGAGGATGTAGCGGAATTAGTAAAGCAATTAGGCTACAATACAGTTGAATCACACCTGGTCTTTATTCACAGATCACTAACCCGAGAAATAATGATTTATGAAAAGAGATAACTATTTGCGAGGATCAGCCCTCGGAATGATAGTCAGAGAATTGTGACCCCTCATTAAATTCAGCAAATGTTTCATTGTTTACTTGTGTGGTATATTCTTTAATCTCTCGATTGATACCAACAGATGCTGTTATGACGTAGCTTGGCATGCCTTTTTGGTCGGCAAAGCCTTTAGCTACGCTCAATGAAGAAGGGGTAAAATCCAAGTCAAATCCATTGAAATACCTAAAGAATAATTGATATGAGAATGGCAACGAGAACTTGTACAAAGACATGTTATACCTGCCTATTCGTAGCGCTGTTTTGATAGGTAACACAACGGCATGTGTACATGGTCTTAATTCAAACCATTCTTGCCGATAGTTTGATAATGCTTCAATAGTTGCAAATTTGGTAATGTCACTAAAATCATAAAGTAGCATCATAGCCGTCGTAGAATGATCATCAATGCGTTTAAGCTGGTCGGTTTTTGCTGAATCAAAGGCAAGTGTATTCTCAAACTTTCTCTTTGCCTCAAGAAATGCAACCCCTTCCAATTCATCTTTATCCTGATATAACATCTTGACGATAAGTGCAATGTCTCCATAATCGCGCTCATTTTCCTTTTTTCTCTGTTTATAAATTCGCCAATTTATAGTTACGTTATTAGACGCATTCTCAATTTCACAGAAGTTCAACGCCTTTCTAAGCCCTTTTAATAAATCAAATGTAATATGGTTCTCTTCCCAAAAATCGGGATAATTCTCAAAAGTGCTTTGGGCAACAACATTTTCAACTTGACTAAGCACTGCGTTGATTCGAGGCATAAATTTACTAAAAAAATAGGCTTAAAAAACTTTTCATATTAGCTCTTGTTAGAACGAAAAACCAAAGCATAAGAAAGGAGAAGATTAGCTGACTGATAGTTCAACATACCGCTAAAGTGCTGCTTGAAGCCTAATTTACATGAAATAAAACTTAGATTTCTTTCGTGGTGCTTTCTGATGAAGGCATTTCTCATGAACCTTCATGCCTTTGTACATTACTGTGACGGCGTTTTTGCGATAGCGTTTCAGACAAATTATGCAATACTCGTCAGGGGCTACACCGTTTCTTAATTCCTGCTGCAACTTTTTCTCTTTTAATTTTTTTGCTTCTTCTTTGGTGATGTACTTATCTTTAGGCTTTAGCTCAGGATATTGGTTAGTTTTATGAATTTTGTTATTGCACGAAACGCAAACCCACATTTTTACTTCTGGTTGATACGAGAGGTGATGCTCCATAAATCTGGTTTCTGGGTTGTCCCTGCTGTTTTTCTTGCATAATGGGCACTCAATTAGAGGGCCATCTCGGTTGTTTTCTATCCTGATTTGCTCTCGATTTTCCTTCTCCATCCTTTTTTGCTCTTTCTTTTCATCCGCATAGCAAGCACTGCATTTCCAATCAAGCTCTTCGTTATTTGGCGTATAGTAATCATAGAAGTTTAGCTTCATGAACAGGCTATCTTCCATTCCATCATCTATCCTTCCACATTTCATACATTTTACTGGAATGTCAAAGTAGGCTACCAAATATTTTTCAAGCGGGTAAAATGCGCCGGCTGGAATGACTTGAAAGCGGACATAAGTGTTACCCTGATAAACTCCACAATATGGACAGAGATTTCCGACTACTGTCTTTCTTTGAGGATTGCTATAGGTTAAGGCAAGGTTGCCTTTCCAACATGTATTCAACACATCTTCCGTCGTGGGGTAGGTAACCTCCATCGATTTTCCGCATTTCCAGCAAATCCAGGGAAAGTGAAAAATTGGAATCTTCAACTATGTCACTTCCTTAATACGGTTATAACCTCTGTTCTTCTGAATTGACCTTTCACCTATTTTATTGCATAATCTGGAATGAAGCTAAGAAGAGGTTTAAGTTCAGGAAGAATATACTCATTCAGATTATTCTGTAATTCCTTAGTTACGTGGACCTTCTTGTTTGCCCGATGAACTTTCGTTAGAGCCTGCCGATATTTCGTAATATAAGCCTTCGAAATGCCCACCTTTTGTATAGTTGGAATTACCTTAGTCACTACTAAATTTAGTTCTTGGTACCCTTCGGTGATAGCATCCTGAACTTCCGAGGAATCGCCTAAATATTTTTTCAGTTTATCGCGGTGTATCCTAGCAAAGAGGAAGAAGCCTTCGTTAAGGTAAAGCTTATCACCTTTATGCAACTTGCCGGCTTGAATAACAAACTCTTGTAAGAAGGAGTTGGATTCGCCTAGTCGTTTCATAAATTCCGGATTTGTGGAAGACAGACTTTTGAAGCCTTTGGTTACGGCTATCAGTTCCTTCATCCAATCGGAATAGGCTAGGCATAGTAAAGTCGAACTTCCAATGAAAGCATCCACTTCCTTCCTAGTTGCTTCACCTAGCAGGGCTTCTAATGCCGGCTATACCTCATTGGGCGAAAGTTCGATAATCTTTTGGAACGATTCTTGATAACGGTTTATCTTCTCTTGTAACGCTAAATAAAGCTCCTTCTTGACAGCCTTGCCTTTCATATAATTTATAATTTCAGTTCTAACTAAGGGAAATAGCGCAACCCCGAAGCTTAAGACCGCCAAAGCATCGGTCATTTATTATAACCAAGCACTTTATTGTAACTAGTTACTATTAAGTTGAGGGCTGGCTATGAGCGAACAAACAAAGACGGCTTTCTTATGCGACCTAGTGCGCGCTAGGCTACAATGCTTTAAAGACACTTAACGAATCGATAATTTCTCGATAATTTCTGGGACTGAATCATTATCTCCCATTTCATCGTGGGTTTAGAAAAAAGTGATCTTTGTCGGGCGGTGGATGACACGTACATTGTTAGGAACTGCTTTTTTAATTTGCCCTTCTTGTGCAACCGTTGAAATGATTTGCTTGCGCCAAAACGGTCTACAGTAGGGCTTAAATGCATACAATACGCTTACTTGACGTAGGGTTAATACTATGGTTAACGCTATTCCGCAACCAAAGCGTGACGGTCCATTAGTAACTAGACTTATGGTTGTAGTTATAGGTGGACTTGATAAAAAAGCACTTGACGAAAAAGGCCAAAGATATTTACGTCTATTTTGTCGGTTAATCGATAAAGCATATGATGAATATACAACTGTTAAACCATACATTGAAAAAGAAATAAAGTCAGAAAATAGGCTTGAATACTTATTTGCAATAATTAATCACCTTGAGAATTGTATAAATGCTCTAAATAGAGCAGGCAAAGCATTTGGTGAAGCAGACACAAACGCCATAATGAACTTGATGCCCCCGACTCTAAAAGAAAGGTTGAATCGATTGATATCTCACACATTCGCAATAGAATGGAACACATTGAACAAGACATCGCAGGGAAGAGAGGTCGAACCGTCACAGGTTCCCTTTTTCTGACTATCGATAACAACTATGAAAAAGTCTGCGTAAACGATGAATGCGTTAAACTTGAAGAACTAGCCAAAACTATAGAAGTATATCACACAGCAATGCTGGAAGTAATAGATAACATTGGAAAAACACCATAGTGCTTTTCCCGACTTTGCAATAACTGCTTGAAATCCCACCAAGTCTATGCTGATATGCACCTTTTTTCGATATTTTTCCAATTTTACAAATCCTTAGGTTCTGAAACGGTTTTTTTGATTTCTTTATCTATCTCTTCTAAAACACAGATAAGCTTGTTTGTTAGATCGCTGCATCTTTTAGGCTTTCTTTTCTGAAACTGATAGAAGCCGTATCTAAGGCGCATAAACTTGTTAAAGTTATTTTTTTCGCTGCTGTTACCATCAATAAGCAAGGCAGGGATTTTCTTCTTAACTCTGTTCACATTCAAGCCCTTCTTCCCCCTGGCTTTCTTTGATGACCTCTATCATTTTGGGTAGAAAATCGATAAACTGTTCTTTTTCCGCATAAATCGTCTTTTCAACTGCCTCAATCAGATTGTTAATCAAGATTCTGTAAGGCCGCGTGACAGCCTGCAGCTTATACTCTGTGACTTCATGCGCAAAAGTGCTCCATACATCATTTTCTGAGTCATCATAGAGAAAAATAACATTACCCTTAATTTCACCATTAACGCTCTTTGAGTTATTTGGCTTCCACAAAACAAGCAAGTTAATGCCTAACCGATTGAGGCAAGCCTGCATCTTCTTCTCAACAGCTTCAGTTGTGGTCTTGTTCAGGTGAAAAACCTCCCTCCGATGAAGCGTATTTATCGTCTAAACTTGGTAACTGTGCTTGCTTTTCTATCCAGCCTTTGCATTCGCATGCCCAACTGCTATCTGCTTTCATTAACGCGGGGTCGCCTCCCATTGCAAGTGAGGGATGCTGGCAGCTGTCTGTATGGAAGCGTCCGCAGTCACCGCAGACATGAGAGGCTATTTTAGCGTCTGGAAATTGTGGGGATTGGGTTTTAACGGCCTTAACGGGTTTAACGCCCTCAGAATTGAACCCCCTGCCCTCTGTTGGAAGCTGATTCTTGTCCTTGTCTGTCGAGTTTGGGGGTAGGGGTTCTTTTCTGACCCCGTTAAGTCCGTTATCTCCGTTAAAATCCTGTATATTGGTGAATCCTTCGGTAACTTTGTATGCTTCTATAAGTTTAGGCGTAGGGTAATATCCACGTTTTGAGCTGAGCAATCCTTCATTTTTCAGAGTTGCTATCAAGGGTCTTATTTGATTGTTTTCTGCTAAACCAAATTTTGCCTTTAATTCATCGCTCGTAGCATGATTTTGAGCTACTATAAAGGATAGAATATCCGTTAGGTTTTCTATCGGGTTTCTGGCAAGTTGCCCTCGAACTGTTCGTAGTAAGTTTTCGACGTCTTCACAGGTGAGTTTTTCAAATTTGTGTTCTTGTGCTAAGATACCTAAACCTGCGTCTGTGTATTCTTCAGTCAAAAAGGCCACTATTGCCTTAACATGCTCTTCAGTAACTTGAACGATGGTATAATCATCATTTGTTGATAGAGTGCAAAAGGCGAGTGCTACGCTTAAACGGGCGATTTTGTATTTTACGTCAATGCTAACTACTGGTATTGCTTCTAGAAAAAATTTGTTATAGAGAATTGTTGATTGCTGTAAGAGTAAAGTAATGGCGGGGTCTGTCCATTGGACTTTTGCTTGATTGCTCCATGCCCATTTTAAGACTTCTGCCAGGTTTTCAAGCGCTGGATCTGGTTCCTGTGTTATTTTTCTGTTGATTATTTCAGGGGTTACACTTCGTTGGTCTGAGAATACGCATAAGTCTATTCTTGCTATGCTTGTTGGGTCTAAAATTGTTGCTAGAGCTTGTATTGGATGTAGAAAGCTGCCAAGGCTCTTGGTGCTGTATCGGTCGGCTTCTCGGTCAACTGCGTTGTAGATTTTTATTTGTCTGGTTCTTGCGTATGTCGTGTTTTTGGCTGCTTTGGCTATGGATAATATTCCGCTTCGCTCTGCCTCTGCTAATGCTGCCCAGCATGAAGCGCTAAGTTTGTGTGCTCCGTCGATTGCCAATAGTTTGCGGTCCATTAAGGGTAGAAATCCCCAGTCAATGAACCAGCCTTCTTTTTCGGTTTGAGTCGCTGTGCCGGTTAAGCCAACGGTTGATGCTGTTTCAGCTGAGATAACTAGTCCAGCTCTAAGAAGACCTGATAGTTTCTTGACCGTTTCACTTTTGCCAGTCGTAGTGTCACCTATTATGTTGATTATGGACCAGCCGCGCTGTAGTTCACCATTAAACTTTACGTGAATTGGCGAGAAATAGCCAAGGAGCGCTGCTTTAGCAATATTTTGTCTACCGACAACATGGCTGTATAGTTCAAAATTATCGATAATCCATTTCAGGCGTTCGCTAACACTTTTGCCTTGAAACTTCGCCTGAATGATTGATAGCTTGGTCGTATCAAAGCTTAAGTTATCTTCTAGGAAATCGACGGCATAGGCGAGCATTGTTGTTTTTTGTGTTCGAGGGTTTGGTAATGGAACACCGGTAAGTTTTACTAGTGTGCTTGGTTGAAAAGTCAACGGGGTATCGGAGGCAACATAGAGGTCCAGGTGCTTGTATTCATAGCCTTTATCATCAATAATTTTGTCGCCGATCTTTTCAAGCGTAAAAACTGGCGGACGCACTCTTAGAGCATAAACGGTCCTATGCTTCAATTCCTCTTTAACAAATACCTTAGCATCTGTATACTTGCCTTTTAGATACTTGTTTAGTCTGCTATTTTTTGTTTCTTCAGTAACCGAGACTAAGCTAACGTTAAGTGGGTCCTCGATTTTTATGCTTGGAGTTACAACGTATGATCCTTCTTCATCCTCTTTGATGGTTGCCCTTATTTCTGATGGCACACTGTAGGCTGTGCTTGTGCTTGAAATGACGGCTTGGATAATTGCTGGTTTGCGAATAAAGTCAGGGTTTTCAATTTCGTTTATATGTTGAAGGGTTGCTGGTGCATCTCCAGGTTCTTCAGAGGATGATGCTTTACCATTAATTTTTGTATCTGAGTTTATCGAATGCTGAATTGGAGCCGCCGTTTGGTGCCCATTTTCGCAGATATACCATGTTGTCTGTATGTCATCTTTATGGTGCTCTGTAACTCCTTTTTTGCATGTTGGACAAAGTAACACAAACTCAGGATGCCTACTATTTGTGTTATCCAATTGTGGAGTTGCAGGTGTTCTTGGTTCTTGCGTTTCTGGTTCTGTCAGGATGGTGGTTTCTTGTGTCATTTCTGCGGCGCCTCTTCTTGTCTTCTTTTTATCCAGAGACGCCCTGTACTGCTTGTTTGGTAAACGATGTACAGTTCAGGGTAGTCTTGCTCAAGAGTGTTTAGGAGCCTCAAAAAGTCAACTTGTGGTCCTCTCAATACCAAGCCATGCGTTACTGAGACTTTTTGCAGACTATCGATCAATTCCTGTTCAGAGGATTTAGGGGGATTCATCTTTTCTTACTCCTTTTCTTGAGCTATTCGGTTAAATTATTGTGAACAGAGTCTCAGATAGGCACCCAGACTTGGCCTTGCTTTAACCATATTACTTTAGATCGGAAGTTACGGATCGAGTTGCTTAAAAGAATTAACATATAGCATTTCCACCACTTTCCCGCCTCAATAAGATAGAAGCAAAACATTTTTGGCTGCTCCTAATGGACTGCTTTACTGTTCAGTTTGTCTTGCTCCGGTAAAATCGGTTCAATCGTTAATTTTCCGTCAACTTCCATAGCAATTTCTTTAACTGGTTTTCCGGTTTCCCTTTCAATTAGTTCGAGCCAAGATTTGGGCAAAGTTATGGCTCTGCTGCCCCCTATTTTGAATATTGGTCTTTTGAGCGGCAATCAAGTCACCTTTTGATTTATACAAAATCTATATAGCAAGTAGGCGCTTATACTGATTCAGTTGGCACCAGTATGTTATCGTACTTAGAATCCCAAATACTCCAGAAACTCGTAGAACGCTACAATGCATCAAATGTTCTCTGCTCATTCAATGAATTATGCAGCGGTATCAAAACTCATAGAACTAAGGTAAGAGAAGCCCTAAAACAACTAAGTAAGGCTGGTCTAATCATAGACGAAAAACCGAAAAAACATATCGGAACGGATGGAAAGGTCCACAGCGGAAAAAAAGAGCGAATTTCTATAACCCCCGAGGGTCATGGCGTCTATATTGCACAATTAACCCATAACTTACCTCAACAACTCAAATCCCTTCGCGCAGAAATCAAGCTTATAAAATCAGTAATACAAAGACCCGAATATCAAACCAAATACAAACAAAACTTAGAAAATGCGAAAAAACAGATTGAAATCAACAGGGCAGAGTTTTTAAAAGCCTGTGAAGAAAAAGGATTAACACTTGAGCAAGGCATCACGAACCTAATAAGCTATGCTCAGGATCACCTTAAGACATCCGATGAAATAGCGCTTTCTTTGAGGAATTAGAAGGAAAAAATATAGTAAAAGACCTAGAGCAGCCTTTACATGATGCAACAAAAGAATTGTTTGAGTTATATCTCTACTTTAACGAACAAGTCAGCTGGCCTGAAGGGATAACAGAATTTCATTGGGTGGTCTTTGAACCAGGCATGAAACTATTTTCCGCTACTCACACACTTGAGCCTGTAGCCTTCGAGATTATGCTTATGAAAATGCGAGCGGAAGAAAAGGCCCACATAGAGTATGTTAATAGAACATGCGAGAAACCTATTCGCTATTGGCAGGATTATGATAAAGAAGTCAAAGAATACTTCACACAGCACCAGGAAGAGATTGAGAAATATTTTCGAGAAATGCCTTGGAGAAAACAAACAAATTAAGTAGTACATATTTTTCAATTATCGCTTCTTTTTTAGAATGAACCTTGCTTACATTTGAGTAACTTGGAAAAGGCATTTCCTAACGCCCAGTGATAAGCTGTAAAACTTGGGGGAAAGGCAATCAAGTGCTCGATCCTCCTCAACAATAAAGCCTTTTTCATGTCATTTTTGCTTTGAAATTTATCATCATATTAAAATCTGTTCTATTCGACAATTAGTTCCTTAATTCTCTCTACAACGGTTTCTATTCGTTTGCTGTCTTTCAAGCCTGTTATAACAACTTTTCCTGAAGCGAAAACCAAAATGCTAGTCTTGAACGGTTGCTGTAACCTAAGGATTGCTCCTGGGAACTGTTCGGGTTCATAGATTGCTCTTGTTTTCTGTGCCAGTTCTTCAAGGTTGACTTGTTGTTCAAAGTCTGTTGTATCTACAATGTTCTGGGTTTTCGGCTCCAGCGCAACTTCCTTGATTGGGCTTTTTTCGGCAAGAAACCGTTTGGCAAGTTGCAGTTCCTTTTGGGCTTGCTCTTCGCTTTTTGTCCCTACACTAATCATTTTACCTGAAGAAAAAATTGAGACTCTGCCCTGCATTCCCTTAGTTTTGAAGTATGCTACGCGTCCACCGTAAACATCGGAGTCATGGAAAATCTCACCAAACCGACGCAGCTCCTCAAAATCCATCTCTTGATTAAGAGAAGCAGTCACAACGACATTAACTAAAGCAATTTTAACCAACAGTCTAAGCCTTCATTTCGAGTTTGGCGATTTTAGGGAGAAGCTCTTCTAAACGCTGCACAATACGCTGTTGCTCTGCCAAAGGCGGAAGAGGTATTAACGCCTTGGAAAATTTTTCGTCATTGATAGCAGGATATGCTACGCCTTTAGCGTTATCATTGTCATTTGCATAGCCGTCAAACATGGGGGACAGAAAACAATAAAACAAATACTTGTTTAATAATGATTCAGGTGTACACACGACAGCAAAGCCAGTAGATACAATAGGTTCAGGTTTTATTTCCTTATCGATTAAACATATATTGTGTAAATAGGGTCGCACAGTCGCATAAATAACGTCGCCTTTGAATACAATTTTACGTGCCCGAGAAGGGGCATCTTCAGGTCTGACGATATTAGTCAAGTTTCCCAATGTGTTTGCGTCATTATCTATTGAGGAAATATCAATGTATGTGAAAGGTTCAGTGGGTTTTTTTTGACCATGGTTGTATGAAATTGAGCCTAACCTAACCCAGCGCCAGTTTTCGGGAATATCGAACGGTATCTCGTCTTCAGTGATTTCTGGCAGGGGTTTCTCTTTCCTAATTTTCCCTTCCCTAACCAGCCGATCCTTCTCCTTCTGAATCTCTTTCAGTAAATCGTGGGCGTCGCCGTCAGAAGGCAACTGCTCCGTCAACTTACCCTCAACAGCATACTGAAGAACCGAAGCCCTCATCTGCTTAGGAAAAGCCCTCTGCAAAACATCAAGCCTAGACTCATCAGTTTTCAACGAATCTGTTTTCGGGAGAAGCTCTTCTAAACGCTGCACAATACGCTGTTGCTCTGCCAAAGGCGGAAGAGGAATAACGATCGGATAAATTCTCATTCCAGAAATAACAGGTTGAGCGGTTGCAACCGATGTGCTTTTTAAATCTAGAACTATTAAAACTAAACTCAAAAAATCCAAATTAAAAATTTTTTGTTTTATGCTCACTATTAGTGCATTATCTGTGACCCAACAATCGCTAATTGTTTTGTGAACACATCCACAATAGAAACCCACTCTTCCAATAACTAACGTATCTTTGGTGACAAAAAAGTCATTATGTTTTCCGTTGACCCCATTTCCACCATAAACTGGATACTCACCTTGCTTATCCATGTTGTTTTGTGTAAGGCTTTTTCCTGAAGATACTGAAATGACATCTCCAAGCCTTACCCAGCACCAGTTTTCGGGAATATCAAACGGTACCTCATCCTCCGTGATTTCTGACAGAGGTTTCTCTTTCCTAATTTTGCCTTCCCTAACCAAACGTGCTTTCTCTTTTTGAATTTCTTTCAATAAATCGCTGGCATTGCCGTCTTCAGGTAGTTGTTGGGTTAGTTTTCCCTGAATGGCTGCCTGGAGAACCGATCTTTTGAGTTGTTCAGCAATCATTTCTGTATCCCAAGAAGAGATTCGATTTCCGCTAATTTTTTATCAATCTGGGCGTTAAGTGCATCGCGTTTTTCATGGAATTGTTGGATGGTTTCTTGGGGTGATAGGACTTCCTCTTCTTCGGCTGGATAACCGCAAAGGTCTAAGTCATAGTTTCGGTTGGCTAATTCCTGTACTGTATAGGCTTTGGCTTTGTAGGTGTCTGTTTCTGTGTCTTTGATTTCTTTTCGGTCATTCCACCATGCGATACAGTCGTTGAAGTGTTCTAGCTTCATTGGTTTGGTTTTTGAGAAATGCTTGTATCCCTCGGGCATGTCCACGCGATAATACCATACATTTTCTGTTTTCTTAGATTTGTCAAAGAACAGGATGTTGGTTGTTATCGATGTGTAGGGGGAGAACACGCTGGAGGGCATGCGGACAATCGTGTGCAGATTGAATTCTTCAAGCAGTTTCTTTTTTATGGCTGCTTTTGCGTTGTCTCCAAATAAGAATCCGTCTGGTATGATTACAGCTGCCCGCCCCGTGTCCTTAAGCCGATACATGATAAGTGTTATAAAGAGGTCGGCTGTTTCACTGCTTCTCAGGTCAGCCGGGAAATTAATTTTTACTCCTTCATTTTCGGTGCCTCCATAAGGAGGATTCATCAAAATAACCTCGAATTTTTCGTTTTCTTTGTATTCACGAACGTTTCTTTCTAATGCGTTTCCATGGAAAATATTTGGGTTGTCAATGTCGTGTAGAAGCATGTTAGTGATTGAAAGAAGGTATGGTAGAGGTTTTTTTTCTATCCCGTAAATGTTTTTGTTATAGAGTTCGCGGTCTTCAATTGTTTTAATTTGTGGTTCAAGCACTTTTAGGGTTGAAGTCAAGAAGCCGCCTGTGCCGCAAGCAAAATCGCCGATCCGCTCACCAAGTTTAGGCTGGATCATTTTAACCATAAAATCTGTGACGGCTCTTGGCGTGTAAAATTCCCCTGCGTTTCCCGCACTCTGGAGGCTTTTCAGGATTGTCTCGTAAATTTCCCCAAAAGCATGACGTTCACTGTACTCGTCAAAGTCGATGGCGTCAATTTCATTAATGACTTGTCTGAGGCGTATGCCGTCTTTCATGTATTGGTTTGTGTCTTCAAAAACAGCTTTTACAATGGATTTCTTGAGCGGTGTATTCTCGGTTATCTTTAAACCTTTCAAGGCTGGGAACAGTTTAATGTTTACAAAGTCCAAGAGGCTTTGACCAGTTAGGGCTTTTCCATCTTTATGGTCTACGGCCCAGTTACGCCAGCGTAATTCTTCGGGGATGATGGATTCATAGTTATCATCGTGGAATTCCCAGTCCTCTTCTTTGGCGTCATAGACCTTGAGGAATAGCAGCCAGGTCATCTGCTCGATTCTCTGAGCGTCACCATTAATACCGCTGTCTCCTCGCATGATGTTCTGAATGGTTTTAACGAAATTGTTTAAGCCCATAGGTTAGTCAGCTCTGAATAGTTGTTATGCTAATTGATAAATTTCTTTCTCAAGCTCCCTTACAGCCTGAACGTAGCCTTCTTTGCCTCCAAATAGTTGGGCAATCTTTTTAGGACTGCCAATTCGGTCAAAGGGTGAATTATCCAATACTCGAGTATCCTCAAGCTCGCCGATGCCTTGATCCATGTATTTATCCATCAATGCCGACAATACTTGTTGACACACTTCGGAATACTTGTACAAGTAACCTTTTTTCTTAACATGATTCACCCGTTCCTGCTTAGTGAGGGGTTTCTTATCGTAGGCAACATGTAGGATTAGGTCAAAATCATCGAGGTCTTTTCCAGACTCCTCCTTTAAAGCATCCAGAATTACGCCTCGTTCTTGGAGTTCTTCAATTATAGCTTGCTTTTTATCCGCTTTAGTCCACGCCAACAAGAAATCATTCAATGTTGCATACTCGTCTAGGATGTTTCTTTTAGTGTAATCCTTGAGGTCTTCCGTGATGAGTTTGCCGTCTTTGTCATAGTATTGGACGCGCTCATTGATAATTGCCACGGGCACACCTCGAACCCTATACTTGTAAGTAGTTCCGGGAGGAATAGGTGGTTCAAAAACGGGTGGTGTCTGTGGACCTTCAGGTTCATCTTGTTCACCGTTTTCACCCGGGTTTGTTGGATTCCACTCATCTCCACCATCACCGCCATCAATGACAACAACAGGTTCACCATCAAACTCGGGGTCAGCAAACAACCGACAGGCATTTCTAAAGTCCATTATGGTAAAGTATTCTTTTCCATATTCAGGATAAAGTCTTGTGCCGCGACCAATAATCTGTTTAAACTCAGTCATGGAATTAATGACATTATCTAAAACAATCAATTTGCAAGTCTTAACATCAACACCGGTAGACATCAGCTTTGACGTGGTGACAACCGAAGGGTAGCGTTCATGGGCATCTATAAAATTATCAAGTTGCGCTTTACCCTCAGGGTTATCGCCAGTTATGCGCATGATGTACTTGGGGTTTTCTTTAACCAAATCCTTATTTTCATTAATTAACGCTTGCCTGACGCGCTCAGCATGGTCAATGTCTACGCAGAAAACAATCGTCTTACTATAGCGACCATTTGCAATTAACCATTTAGTTATGCGGTTGGCTACAGCTTGGGTTCTTTCATCAATTATCAGGTTACGGTCATAATCAGAGGAATTGTACTCGCGGTCATCAATTATTTGCCCGTAAATATCAACTTGTCCCTTGTATGGGCGCCAACCCTCCAAATCCTTATCCAACCCGATTCGAACAACCTTGTAAGGTGCCAAAAATCCGTCGTCGATACCTTGCTTAAGGCTATACGTGTAGACTGGTTCTCCAAAATAGGTGATGTTGCTAACTTCTTTAGTTTCCTTAGGCGTAGCTGTCATACCTATATGAAAGGCTCCAGTGAAGTAATCTAATATTTTCCTCCACTGCGATTCTTCCTTAGCACTACCTCGATGGCATTCATCAACAATCACCAAGTCAAAAAATTCTGGTTTAAATTCTCTGAACGGTTCATTTCCATCATCGCCGGCCAGCTGCTGATATAAACTCATATAAACCTCGTAAGAACTATCAAGAATTTTGCCCTGTACTTTTGTCATGATTTTCTCGAAAGGACGAAAATCCTGCTGCATGGTTTGGTCTATCAGGATGTTTCTATCAGCAAGATAGAGAACCTTTTTTACAGTTTTTGTCTGTAAGAGTTTCCAGATGATTTGAAAAGCAGTAAAAGTCTTACCTGTACCCGTAGCCATAACGACTAAAATACGCTTTTGACCTTTGGCAACTGCTTCAATGGTCCTGTCAATAGCTATACGTTGATAATACCGGGGCTTCTTCTGCGAAAAAACATCAAAATAATCGGGTGCAGTAACAATTTTCTCCTGCACAGCATTCAAACCTTTACCTGATAAGTAGCGGGACCATAACTCTGCTTGAGTTGGAAATTGGTCTAAGCCTAGTTCAGTTTCCGACCCAGTGAAAAAATCGTGCTCAATAAATGCACTGCCATTTGACGAGTAGGCAAATGGAACTTGAAGCATCTGAGCATATTCAATCGCTTGCTGCAACCCATCACCCACTGAATGATCTGCATCTTTGGCTTCAATGAGTGCTAATGGAATTTTTCCATCTTTATGTGTTAAAAGATAGTCTGCTTTTTTGGCTTTGCCTCTCTTTACAGTGTTCCCTCTTAGCAAGATAGGCCCATTCGTAAAGTAGTACTCTAACAAAACTTGCTCTTTAACCCAACCAGCCTTTTCTACTGCTGGCGTTATGTATCTATATTTAATATCTTCTTCAGTCAGCTTTTTCATGATACATTCTCGTTTAGGGTTTGGGTAACAAGCGCTCAATTACATTTTGTGTTTGCCTAAAATAACCTGCCTTAAAAATATAAAACTTGGCATATAGCAACCATTAAATTGATAATTTATCAACCTATTGTCGGTGATTTAATGGCTAAATGTCCAAGGTGCTCTTCAAATGCTAAACTTACAGGAAAGGAATGGGAATACGGCCCGTTTCATGTTAAGCAATATGTCTGCTTAGGCTGCGAGAAGAAATTTATGGAATACTACAAAGACGGCAAAATAAGCCACACAATCCCTAAAATGAAGGTTTAACGATGGGTCTAATCTTACGAGAGGCAATCAAAGAAGCATTATTAAACATGGACGGCGAAGCCACCATAGGTCAAATCAAAACGTACATCGAAGGAAAATATAAGGGACGATGGAAAGACATCGAGACAGCTGTTGCCGATTTAACATATCCAGGCAGTAAATCCTCAACTTACCGCTCAGAAGAACGGATACTAGAAAGGATTGAACGGGGCAAATACCGTCTCCGACTGCAAGCGCTGTTTCCTAAAGAGGTTATGCTTCTATGGAGACGAGGTGAAGGAGGCAACGTATGGGGGGAGCTTTTGGGAGTTTTCACCGACGTGGGATATGCCCTTGAAGCTGTTAAGGGAAAACACCACTTAGAGTACCATTTCGAAGTCTACCCAGTTAACTCTATCCCAGACAGAGGCAACGTCCTGTTCTATTTTCCCCACTACGATAAAGACGGACTGCTCAGATAAGAGAAGGCGAAGGTAAAGCGGCTATGCAAAGACTGGGCAGAAACACAGGCCGTATAATTAGCAGCTTTAAATTGCCAATACAATCAGATAGAAGTGCGTGGCTCAAGCCTTGCATTCCAAGTAACTTGTATTCATAAATTACTTAATGCCTAATTAGCCACCATATTAGCGACAGTATATTGCGAGGTTGCAACGCTCTAACATAGAAGATTACGCCGAACCATCTAAAATGTAGGGTTTGTTGGTTACATCAAACAAAAACAAACTGCAGGCTGGGTAGTTTTCTCCATTTGGGCTAGTGAGAGGATAGCTTTTTATCGCTATCTTGATATACAAGACGTAGAATTAAATTAAATTTAATGAAAAATTACAAGAGGAAACTGGTTTGATTTCAAATAAACTCCTCGCAGTTTTAGTCGTTGCCTTAGTTGCATGCGGCGCCGGCGTAGGCGCAGTCATACTAAACCAAGGCAACCAAGCGTCCCCAGTGAATGCGGATTATGTTGCTGCACCCACATCCAGCCCAAATGACTTAAATAACGCCACTATAAACGCTGTTAACAGTACGATTATTGCGGGTGAAGGGTCAACGATTATTAATCCCTCAGCGTCTCCAACGGCTAGTCCTACAGAAACCCCGACACCCACACCAACCCCTGTAAAAGCAACTATTGTTTACTGGCATGAAGTATCACGCACTAATAATTCAGTGACATTACGTTTAACAGCAAACGGAGTGTTTGAACCAGGTTTTATTTGTGTAAACAGTCCCGGAGTATCTGGTTTTCAGTCGCATGATGGAGATTTATACACATTCGCATTATTTGGAGAAACCTATACCGTAACGTGCCTATCAAGTGACTATACAACTCACTCAAGCGAATACACATTAATCCCAGATTAATTCAAAATTCTTTTTTTAATTATTTTTTAGGGAATCCAACTTTGCTTGGAGATTACTTATCTTCTTTTCCAACGCTTGGATTTTTGCGTTATGATCCTCATGTTTCTGTAGAAACGCTGAGTTAATAGCCATTTGTTCATCATGTTTTTTCGCTAACGCTTTTGCACATCCAAGCCCAAAGCTGGCAACTTTGAATAAGTCATAAAATTCATCGTCACCATCAGGGGTTTGGTCTTTCCCTCGGAGAAATGCAAATATGTTTTTTGTGATTGGTTTTATTTTAGTCTGATCGTAGTTTTCGCTAATTGTGGGATTTGATTCTCCCCATTGCTTGACAAGTTCTAAGTCATCGTAGGCGTCAAAGCTGTATTGTCTTAGGTAGTTGTTGACGTCTTCGACGGCTTGTCTACGTTTCTCCGAGTCGGCTTCGTCGTTGGCTATGACTAAGTTGCCGTTTGGGGTGGTGCTGATTTTGAATTTTGAAAGTTCTTTTTTGCTTAGTAAAAGTTTGCGTCTGAGGTTTTCTTTTATGGTCCAGTCGGATATGTCGCTTTTTTCCGGTAGCAGTTTTAATAGGGATATTCGGGTGGGGATTTTTAGTTTATATGTTTTGTTGTTCATTTTTTATCATTTGAAACTGTTTTTGTGTTGTTTTGGTTTTAAAGGTTTACTTGTACACCATAAATTTTTTAAGCGTCCTGCTTTATTGTCGTTTAGCGAGGAAGCGGTAAATATGAAGATGGATAAGTTAAGAAACCCTAAAATCGTCGCGTTAATAGTTGCGCTTATAGTTGTACCCTGTGTTGCTGGTGGTGTAATCGCAGCAGGCAACCAAACAAGTTCTGTGGTTAATCAAGCGGTTGGCGATGAATCAGTAACGCCGCCTACATCAGAACCAATAAATCAACCAACAATAAACGTAACCTACGCCACAAACGAATTAGACGCTGAATCAAAAATTTACACTCAATATAACTTTAACATTACAATAAACAATGCCTCATTGCATTATGTTTCTGATGCAGTAAATGCCGCTATGGCACCTTTAGCGGAAAAATATGGGTTAGTTAAAGCCACATACAATATAGAAACCGCTAGATGGTGTGCTTCCCAAATAATTGACAACCAAGGAACATTCAGCGTATTCTACAATGGAACATTCAGCGATACCACACTTTCGAATTTGGCTGTTGACATCCAAAATGCGTTAATGCCTATGCTGAAACAAGCATAGCTGTATTTTTCTTTGCTAATTTTTCTTCAAGTTCAGCAATCCTTATTTTTAATGCCTCTATTTCAGCAGCATGTTCAAGAATCAAGTAGCCGGTTGCTTGAGTGACCTTATTAATGTTGATAGTATAGAGGTCGTTCCATGCTTCGCGATGTTCCTCGCAAGGTTCTGTTACACTTTTGCCACAGGTGCATATTATTCTGTCTGTAGCGTTCAGATCATATTTTATGTGGCGTTTGGTTTTAGTTAGTTCATGGGTAAGGTATTCTTCAGCATCAAATTTGCTGAAAACTCATGTGCCCATTCTTGGTCTGATTTTGAACGCTCGCATCCAAATGTGCTGCTGTTTTTACCATAGAACCAGTTTGAGTAAACTGCAAAATAGTATTGTCCGCTTGTGCCGATTTGCCCAGTATTTGAAGTGTTTGGGCGTATTTGTAAACCGCCTACAGTATATAGTACGCCACTTGATGATGTAACTGCTATGCTTCCGTTTTCATTTATAATATCAAGGTTTCCAGCGTTCCTCGCCCTGAAATAGTTGTTTGTTCCGTCAAAGCCTAAATCCACTCGGTTGCTACCGTTATGTTGCAGATTAATAACAGGATTATTGCAACTGACATTTAGTAAACCATAGAAGTCTGTGTCATTCTCGATAACGGTTTTAGCGCCTAAAATATGCATTTGACTGTTGCCGCCGCCGCTGTCGTATGCAATCAGATATGTTTTGCCTGTTGAAGCATTATAGCCAAATGTGCCTCTGGTGACTCCGCCGCATTGTAAGCTGAAAGCTGTTGAACCGCTGTCTGAACTATTCATGTTTAGGTTGACGGTGCCTGTGTGGACGAAATTGGTGTCAGGGTAAACGTTGAGTGCTACTCCATTGACTGTGTATAAGCCGCCTGCAATGGTTAAGCCGCCGTTGTCGACGAAAAAGTTTCTCCAACGGTCGCGCCGACGATTAGTCCTACAGAAACCCCAACAGCAACACCAATACCCATAGCGGCAACTTACACAGTATCCGATAGAATATATTACAACGTCACTCAAGCCAGACCAGACGGAGTCTTATTTGAAACAGGAGCGTCTGGGACCAACTTTACCATAGTAGTAACTTTCCAGTCTGGACAAGGAACCATAACAGCAGACAATTTTGGCTTAAGCCAAATGACTAATGTAAACTATAAAGGAATGGGTATTGTGGATACGCCTTTATCAACCACAATAACAAGCGACCCCACAACATTAGTGATCACTACAGGAGCACAGATAACATTGAATGTTACCATCAATGGACACAACGAAAATCCGTTTAATCTGAAGTGTAACGGCATTTTATTGACGCCAACATAATTTTTTTCTTTTAGTACACTTTTAAAGCAGTTATCTCTTATGCAACAATTAAATCATTTGACACGCACATAGTTTACTTTTTAGTTGTGTGGGAGCATGGGTATATTGGAGAGAGACTGTTAAGCGGTTTCGGCTTAGGCTGCGCTTTATTCCATTGTTTATTTCTGTGTTGCCTCTTCCTTTGCTTGCATGCCCAAACCGGGTTACCTTCCAATTCTGGGTAGTCCCATGTATGATCTGGGGGTTACTGGTCAAAATATAGAAGGGCAACTTTGTCTGTGAAGTGTAGAGTTCAGCTATAAAGTTAAGCAGTCGAGTACCAACGCCTATACCCTGGTAATCTGGTAACACAACAAGCCGGCTAACCCTGTAGTATCTTGACTTCATACGAATATGTGCCACAGCAACAAATGCAATCGATTTGCCTTGATAGACTGCAGTGTAACATCGGACGCCTGCACCGAGTTTACCGTTTAGATAATGATACTGCCGAAACATCTTCCACAATCCAGCGCCGCACCGATAAACTTGGAGTTCAACGGGCGGCCGCACTCTTTTTTTCGGTCAAACTCCATCGTGTCAGTGCAGAACACCCAGTCCGGGTCCAACCAGTCCACCACGTCATAGTGGCAGGTAACAGCGATAAACTTCTTGCTTGAACGCCTAACAGCCTTGCTAATCGCGAAGGCGCTGACTTTAGCGATTTCCCTATCAACCACGCTAGTGAACTCGTCAAAAACAATAAGCGGCTTATCCAAGCATAAAGCTCTGGCAATGTCAACCCGCATCTTCTCACCCTGACTCAAACAATCATAACTTTTCAGCCAGTCTGGCGGACTAGCAAATCCGACGCTGCAAAGCATCCGTGTAATCTCTGAAGTTTCAAGCTCCTGTGGAAAATCATCTAAGATGCACCTGCTCTTGTACTCAAAACTTCTTATGTACGCCTCAGGGAAAAGTTGCTTAGCTATGCTTGTTTTGCCGGATCCACTACGCCCAACTATCACGCCGATTTGCCACTCAAAATCCTCCAGCGGCAGTGAACCTTTGAAGCGCTTTTCTAATTTTACATCGTTTAGGGTGTAGCTGCCAACAACACTTTGGGCACGGAAGCTGTCGCTTTCTTCCCAGTGTTTTACAATGTCAAAATCCGTAGCTTGTACCCCTCCACTTTCAGTTTATCAAAGACTTGTTTTTGATGTGCTTCGTCTTTGCATTCCACGATTATCTCGTAAGTGCCCGGAATAGCCAAAGACGGCTCCTTGTCGTCTAATTCCTGTGGCAGCCGTTCACCTACAGATTCAAGAAGAGCTTTCAGGTCGTCTTTTTCGCCTGCTTGCATTATGCGGATGTATTCTTCATTATCCAGTTCGCTGTTGTGTTTGCCTTTTAGCTTGTTTAGTATCTGTCTTAGCATGCGTCTGTCAACATCCGAGACCGGTAGACGCAGCACTGGAGCAAAAAACTCTTCGTGGTTTAAGCAAATACTTTGGCGCTGCTCACCGTCAACTAATACGCCGTCTTTGTTGGTTAGTATGGGGTAGGTCCAGCCGTATTTTTGGAGGCTTCTCCAGATTTGCTCCTGCTGCTTGATGGTTGTTCGGTTAGGGTTGTTTTGGTCTGCCGTCAAGAGACGGATGTCTTCTAAGAGGGGCATGTAGGCTTCTGGGACTTTAAGGGTTGTTTTCTTTTCCATAGTCTGTTACCTCATTTCTTGTGTTACTATCAAAGCTTGGATATTGCCTCAATCATTGCCTCACTTTTCGCCAGGTCATTTTCTATCTCTACCTTGCGCTTTTCGCCATCTTGCTTTTCTTTCAAAGTTTCTAAGCCAAGCAAAGAAACTAAGCGGTCTGTGACTTCAACCATTTTTGAAAGGTAGACTGGTTTTTGGGCGTCACCAGCGGTTTGAAAATGAAGGCTTGCTTGCCTGTAAAGAAAGTCATAGCGGTTGATCACCATAAGACGCGCCTTGTCAAGGTCGAAGAGTTGGGTTAGAACGGGTTGCCAGGTATCGCGGGTTTCCGCGTCATAGTAGATATTTCTCTCTGAAGTTTGGTATTTTTCGCTCAGCAACTTCACAATCTCGCAAAGAGAAAAGCCCTTAGCTTCGAGCTTTAGAAATTCCAGGCGTCTTTCTATGACTTCGTTCACTCTAAACCCTCCAAAATTGAAACCCGGATTTCATTATCGCTATAGTTTGTGCTGCGTCTGAGCATGTCGCCCTCTAGTTTTACCTCTTGGCGGCGTTTTTCAGGCAAGAAGTAATATGGTTCCTCAAAGGTTGGAACGTGATATTTTCTACAGATTTTAAAGTAAGCCTCTACAACCTCGAATAAGTCGGCGTTTCGGTCTTGAAAGTTGGCTCGAAAGGACTCTTTGTTTGGTGCATGATTCCAGTTATAAGAAACATGCCAATAGTAACGCAAACAGAACTTTTCATAATCTGACGCCTTGTTCTGCAAGACATCAATTTTATCATATATTATTTTGAGTTGATCTACCGCTTTAATGAATGCTTTGCTTAGTGGGTCTTCTTTGGCTTTTTGAATGTTTATTTGGCATGAGGCATCAGGCTCTTCAGCCCAAACTTGCCCTACCAGTCTTGCTTCTTCCTGCGTCTGCGGATACTTCTCTAAAAGGCTCTTGCGAATTTTTGCGTAGCTTACCATTATTTCCCATTCAGCACCAGACATTAACGATAAGTCGCTGCCACAAGCGTCTAAGGTCTCCGGGAACAGCTGCTGCAAAGTAGCTGTTTCTGGATCTATCCCTCTCTCTTTTAGTTTCTCACATACCTCAGGCGCAAGCTCCAACTGCTCTTCTGGTTCAGCCGTTTTATTGCATCGTTCGCGAACCTTTTCTTTAAAATCCTCAAACAAAACAACCCACTCTGCCTTTATTTTTTACACAACCATTCTTGGTGGGATCGATTACCTTTGTTCTCTTTTCTCTCGCTCTTTGCTTACGCTTTTCCAACCGCCAGTATTCACGCAATTCAGCCGAATGCTTGAACGCATTCAACGTGTCCATGACAAAATGGTTTAACCAGTCAGCTTATGAATTGCATATAAAAAATTCTAAAAAAAAGGCTATAGCTTCATCAAAAACTTATCCTCGTCCAGCGACTCAACTAGACTATAGCCGTCGTCAAGTTTCTTTAGAAGCTCAGCGTCGCCTTTAACGATGATATGTTTGGGCTGTTGTTTCAGGGTTTTCTGAATCTTTGAGTTCTCAGAAAAATCTTTTAGCTTGCGAAATTCTTCTATAGCCTCATCTGGGTTTTTAGCGTTTGCCAGTATTTCTTCAAGTTTCTTAATCTTCTCTTCTTCATAACCCTGGAGTTTTGCGAAGTCTAAGAGCATTTTATTTCTAAATTTCTTTTCATCGACCACGCGACCGCTTTGATTTAGGAACTCAAGGTCTGGAAGCGCGTCTTTATACTTGGCTCGGAGCTGTTCAATCAATGGTTTGGAATATGGTGCTTCTTCGCCGCTTACCTTTCTGCCTTTAATTTTTTTAATCCAGTTGTTAGGGCAACCAGCGTTCTCAAGGGCTGTTTGAGTAATTCTTCTACCATCATGGAAAGTGAAATCGACTTTAGCTCTTTTCTCAAGGATGGTGGCTTTTTTAGAGATCATTCTTTTAGATAAGGGCTCGGCAATATTTCTTTTTACTGAGAGAAAAACGTAGTCGTCGCTTGTCCATTTATGATTAAAGGTATTGGAGAACCACTCCCGGTACTCCATCAGAATACCTTTGGTTTCGGGAGTAACGAAGGTTTCCTGTCTGACTCCTCTGTACTTTCCTTTCCCGTGCCCTTTAACCAAGTCAGGGGGTAGGGAAATATGGGGGATTTCTTGATTCTGCCAATCCTCCTCGAAGTGGTGCCATCTAAGCATTGACATGGTATCGAGTGCTATGGCAGAGCAAGTGCCGACCATTACTAACGCTTGGTCTCTGGGGTTGCGACATGCTTTGAATAGAGCTAAACGTTTTTCCTTAGAGGGCACTGTGTGGGTTTCGCTTGGATTGTAAGGCATCGATCTGCCGGCTTGAGCTTGCAGCTGTCTATAATTGGTTCTGAAAAATCCTCGGACGCATTGGGCTACATGCCACTTTCTCTTCTCTGGAAACTCTACCTTAGCGTATGCCAAGTTATCCAGCAGCTTCTCTGCTTCTAAGCTGTTGTAATCGCTTTTCAGGGCTAGTAACTGGTCTGGGTTCAAGTTTGCCCATTTACAGAAATGAAAAAGCGACATGGCCACATTACCTTGTCGATTATGGAGGGTGTTAAGATAATTCATCACGGATGGATAGTTCTTTGCCCATCCTTCTATGATGCTGTTTTCGGTGAAGCCATATTTTAAATTCTTCTTCGTATTATTAATGCTCATGGACTCACTCTCAAGCGATAACTTATATTGTTACACCTATATTAAGGAAACTATTTGTATTGCTGCGCCTAAAACATTAAACATATCCCAGTTGGGCGCAGAGTTGGGCTTTAGGCATGTGGAATCCCATTTCGCCTATGTCCACCAGACCCTCACCAGGGAGATAGCGGTGTTCGAGAAGGTGCAGAAGCAGTGAGTATCCGAGTGGTGTTTTTGGGAACCAGCGGCAGCGTGCCAACCTTGAAGCGGAGCCTGCCCTGCGTAGTTGTTCAGTGCCCAAGGGATCAGTGGATGTTTGACTGCGGAGAAAACGTGCAGCGCCAGATGATGGGGGCAAAAGTTAGCTTCCACAAAAAAATGAAAATCTTTATCACTCATCTACATGGCGACCATGTGCTCGGTTTGCCGGGGCTGCTGCAGACGATGGCGCTTATGGACCGCAAGGAACCCATCCAAATCTACGGTCCCACTGGACTCATAAAATTCTTAGTCTGCACTAAAGAAACGCTCAACTTCGGCTTAAACTACCCTGTCGAAATAAACGAAATCCAAACCGAAGGCATCATTTGCAACACAGACGAATACCATGTCACAGCCTTCCGCTCTAACCACGCTGTGGAGAGTTTCTCTTTCGCCTTCGAAGAAAAGCCGCGTCCAGGTAAATTCTACCCTAAAAAAGCCCAGGCGCTCGGGGTTCCCGCAGGCGAATTATGGTCCACACTGCAGAGTGGAGGGGAAGTCAAAGCATCAAACGGCAACACTGTAAAGCCAAGCGACGTTATGGGTCCTCCTCGACCGGGCAGAAAAATCGTCTACACAGGCGACACTAAACCGTTTGAGTCCTTCGCGAAAAATGCCGCTGGCGCCGATTTGGTTATCCATGATTGCACCTTCGACGATGCCCTTTCAGAGAAAGCGGATACAGATGGGCACTCCACGCCTAGCCAAGCTGCAGCTCAGGCGAAAGCTGCAGGCGCCAAACGTCTTGCTCTCAGCCACATCAGCGCCCGCTATTCAGATGGCTCGCTACTTTTGGAGCAAGCAAAAAAAGTCTTCCCGAACACAATCTTGGCAGAGGACTATTTGGAGATAGAGTTACCCCTAAACGAGTAACTGCTTAAGCCTTGCTATGCTTTCGGGGACGCCACGGATGGATTCGACAACGACTATTTTGTCATAGCCGATTCTCTTTAGATTCTGTGCAAACTTTTCGTAATCTATGTTTCCGTCCAATACACCGTTGTGTTGGTCGTCGCTGCCGTCGTTGTTGCTGGCATGGATATGCACGATTTTGTCGGCTAGCTGGTCAAAGAATGGCTGGATTTGGCCTTCCAAGTTGGCGTGCCCGAGGTCCAAGGTGATGCCGATGGGCAAGTTGGTTTCTTTGTAGAACCGTTGGAACTCAGCAGGCGTACTCATTAGGAAGCCGTATTTAGCAGGCAAATTCTCCAACGCCATGTTTACACCGTATTCTTCTGCCAAGCCGAAGAGTTCCTGAATGCTTGTGCAGGACTGCTTGAAAAGGGCGTCTGGATAAAACTGGCTGATTCCAGTGATTTGGGCAGGGTGGAACACCCACATTTTAGCGTCCATCGCGTTGGCGTTGGCTAGGGACTGTTTTAGGCGTTTCATGGCGGCGGCGAGCATGGGTTTGGCTGGTGAGCCGATGTTTATGTCTGCAAAGGGCGCATGCAGCGAATAGGTTAAGTCGTAGCTTTTTGCGGCTTCTCGAAGCTGGGCACAGCGGGGTTTGTTTAGGTCGCCGGTGCCGTCGTCAACGATTTCTATGTACTTTGTGTCCATGGTGCCTAAGCGTTTTACCATGCGGTTGAAGGGTTCGCCTAGACGGTAGAGCATTGAAACGCCGACCTTAGCTTTGGACATATAGATTCTCCAGTGAATGGAATGTTTCTGGTTAAAAGTAAGCGAACCTAAATAACTTAATCCTCGAAAGAAGCAGAATAGCCAACAGCGAATAAATTAGTCGACAGCGACAACTGTTTAAATATATGTTTAAACATATGCTCTCTGCGTGGAATCAATGGTTAAAACAATAACAATAAAGGATGAAGTCTACAGGAAACTGTCAGAGCTTAAACGTGAAGACGAGAGTTTCAGCGATTTATTTGAGCGCTTGACAGAGTGCCAAGATTCCAGACAGTTGCTGGTGAGCCTGCGAGGCGCCGTTGACTTCAAAGATAAAGATCGATTGCTCTCAGAAATCTACGCTTCTAGGGCAGAGCGAAGATATTGATTATCTTAGATTCAGACGTAGTAATTGAGGTATTGCAGAAAAAGTCACCGAAAGGTGATGAGGCAGTAAAGCAGATCCTATCAAGCAGTGAGCAACCTTGCATAACAGTCATAACATTACATGAAGTGTTGCTTGGTTTGTATAAATACGGAAGACCGCTCAGGGAGTTTTTGCAGTTTCCGGTCTTAGATTACACCAAAAAAGACGCAGTGTTATCTAGCAAGCTTGAACTTGAAGCTGAAAAAAGCGGCAACCCTGCATTGAGAACTGACGCCATGATAGCCGCTATAGCAATAAACAACGGGTTGAGCGTTTACACCTTTAACGTGAAACACTTCGTCGCCTTCAAAACCCAAGGACTCAAGCTTTTTGGCGAATAAAAACCTCCTTAAATAATTCGCTTACAAAAAATGGCTTTATGCAGTCAATTATGCAAGCTTTCTGTTTAGGAATGAAGCTTATAAGCGAGCGTTCCTGACTGACCTTTGAGAAGGAGAAGGCCAAAGTGAATATAGCGTTAGCTAAGAGGCTAAGCCACTTGCTTAAAGATACGTTTGCATGTTATTTCGACGTGTTATTTTCGCGGAAAGCAGCACCGCCCATCTGCATTTCACTCTGCCTAACCATCATTTTGCTGCAATTTTTTGGGCATTAAGAGGATACAAGAAAATCAACTAGAAAAGTTGACGCCAACCCAAATCTGCATTCCCAGTCGTCCGATATTGTATCTGCCGCAGCCCCAGCGCCAACTCAGCAAACTCCTTAACCGTCGTATAGCGAAACTCCCAGGTAGGCACACCATACCGCAAGCCGCTGCACATGGTATCCGCATAAACGTAGAGCCTGTTTCCCATATAGTCGAATGCTGCTTGTTTTTCTTCGCCGTATTTAGGCTCTGAGAGCACTTTGAAAGGCCAGATTTTGCATGCCTCAGGCTTCATGCCCTGTAAGCCACAGTAGTATCTTCGAGAGTTGTTGCAAAGAAAAGCGCAGCTGCCGTCGCTGGCGCGTTTAATGTAGAAGCGGTCTAAGCCTGCCACAGTGGTTTCTGAGCCGAAGGTTTTGGTGAGGTTTAGCCATTCAGGGAAGCCTAAAACTACGCTGTAGAGTTTGCAGCAGTAACCGCACGCTTTGCAGTGCCAGTCAGCGACGTTTTGCCAAGGAACAAACTGCATTTTCTAAACCCCGCCCTCACAGAGGGGAAGGCATGTTAAATTATTTTTCTTCTCCGACATCTGATTCCATGGAAGGTTTAAGCATCGATCTGCTTGCGGTTTGCTCCACAACCAGCCAGCAACCCAAAGCCGACGCAGACGCAAAAAAGCATTCGTCCACACAAGCCGCTGGAAGAAGATGAAATAAGAGGGGTCCACGGCAACAACTAAAATAGAAAAATTAGGTTTTACGGTAAAGATAGATGGTGTGTGACGGATATCCCAACTGGGGGTTCTCACAGAAATTGTCGATTTTCTCTGGACGCCAACCAACAATCTCATAGTCATGCGACACGACTCGGGCACCTTTTTTTAAGTCACGCTCAAGCTTGGGCTTGATTTTCTCGTTTGCACTCGTCGTCAAATATAGGTAAACTACGTCCGCAGAAGTCAAGTTTACGTTGAACATGTCATCGTTTAATATGGTTACTCGATCTTCTAGGCCGCTTTCATGGATGCTGCTCATGGCTTTTTTCGCCAAATCCTCTCGCAATTCGATGCCGACTCCACGGGCTCCGAAGGTTTTAGCTGCCATAATTACGGTTCTGCCGTCGCCTGAACCCATATCAAAAAGGACTTCCCCAGATTTTAAATCAGCCAGTTTAAGCATGTACTCTACAACAGTTGTTGGGCTTGGAACAAACGGAGCAATAAACATTCAAAAATACCGTCCTACAAACCTAATATTACATGTCACGCTACATAGGCGTCCTTTTTGGACTGAGGTCTTCGCGCTTCGCCACATTTTACGCAGCTCTGAGCGCATAAATCAAGGTATTTCTCTTCGTCTTTTGCGCCAACCGCATTTGCAGCCTTCATACAGAGTTCACTTGGTTCACTGCAGCCTTCTTCTTTACAGAGCTTAGAAATGTATTGACAAATCTCTTGCACATCTTTGGGTTCCAAAACAGCCCGATTTGTCCGCACTAGCAGGCACAACTCACGTGCCATAACGCAGGTTTTAACGAATTTTACTCGCTCCAGAACTTCATCGCGAAGTTTTTTTCGGCTTATCTCCATTCAGATTCTCCTTAAGACGTGACAAGCAAACAATCTAAAATAGAATCCTCTATCCTTAAAAAGGTGATGTTCAAAAGAAACATAGCAAACAGCCATCAAACAAAAACTGATCTACTTGAATCGTTTGCTAAGCGATTTACGTTCAGCTTCAAGGACCAATTCGTAAAAGCGGTCGGAAAGTTTAGGCTCTTTCTCTAACACCACTGCAATATCAGCGGCTGACACTCGCCGCGCACTCAGTGCCACCGCGGCAGGTTTGCCATAGCGCTCAATCAACTCAGCAGTTTGCTTAGCGTGATTACGCATTTTTTCCTCATTTTTCGCCAAATGCTCGCCCCTCTTCTCCAGCAACCCCATGGCTTTTTCTTCACCAACTTTCAGCATACCAATACCTGTTGAGCCACAATGTGGACATTTAGGTTTATCTGGAAGATCCTTGATGCGAATCAACTCCATGTAGTTCCAACAGTGTGTACAGACAAAATTGCCTGTCTCGTTGAGGAGACGCGCCTTTGCAGATTCAACCAGCACAGCACGCATTTGCTCAGGCGGAATTAAGTCCGTTTTCATGCTTACCCGCTCTATGCCAACACGTGCCACAGGCGTCGGGTTACCGCCGGTATCAACAACCTGCAACCGCACAACGCCACTGTGCAGTCGCCTAAGAACCATAACTAAACCGTCGGCGTCAAGATCTTTAGAAAAGACTTCCTTGAGACCTTCCTCATAGATAGGGGTACCTTCAAAGCTTGAGATAAGCTTCTGAAGGCTGACGTTGCTAAAGTCTGCCCATTTTTTGAGCGCACCAAAACGTCTTGCAACCTGAATGACTCGACGCTTAAATAAGCCAGTCTTCACAGTCGACAGCGTTAAGGTGCTGCGGATGGCTTGTTCATTCATGTCTTTGATTTCTTTGATTACTTCGACGAGGCGGTCAGCGGTCATGGTGCCCATAGTCTGCACGAAAATGCGGTAGGGGTCATGCTGAACAACTATACCCCGGCCCAGCTTATCCGAGAGAACCTGACCAAGCAGCTGCGCAAAAGCCCTGTTAGTCAACGAACCATAATTCGAGTGAACAATAATGAATTCGCTCCAATCCTCAACCACAATGCGTTCAGGAGTCGGAACTGGGAAGCCACTGTGAACCTGCTCCGCCGTCTCAGAGAGCGCACGCAAAATATTCTCTGGATCCGCAGGGTAACGCTTGGACAACAATTCGCTAATTTGCTCCGGCGACGCACCGCTATGCGATCGCTCCTCGACGAAACTTCGGATGTCAGCAACTTCCTGCGCAATTTCATACGGCACAGGGATTTCTTCACCTATCCAACTGGGAATGGAGCCTGTGGGGTCGTCAACTGGGCGCACGTAGACTTTGTCTTCGGTGGCATGGATTATTTGCCATGGGCTACCGCGGATGATGAATTTGGTGCCTGGTTTGCCGTATTCAGCCATGAAGGCTTCGTCTAAGACGCCGATTGAGGTTTCAGTGGATTGGTCTATTACTAAGAACTGTTTTTCCTCTGGGATCATAGACAGATTGTCAAAATAGTATTCGAAGAGCGCCTTTGACCGCTGGGGTTTTAGGACAACTTGGTCTTCAAAAGATGCCCAGGCAAGCCGTGGAAACCGCTGATGCATATACTTTATTATTTTTTCTACATCGGCAATTGTCAAATTGCGATATGGCTCTGCTTTTCGGCATATTTCCAAAATTTCTTGGAAGGTCAAGCGCCTGTTTTTAAGCAGCAATCCAGCTACCTGATGAGTCAAAACATCATAGGGTTTGTCAGGAATCGAAATAGGTTCCAGCATTTCCTGCAACGCTCTCCGTGCGATAACCATGGCTTCAAGGGTATCATCGGAATCCATGCCGATGATTAATCCCTCAGACAACTTTCCATATGTATGTCCAGCTCTACCGACGCGTTGCATCAGCCTCGAAACCTGCCGTGGACTCATATATTGAATTACGAAATCGATGTGACCAACATCTATGCCGAGCTCTAGGCTACTGGTAGCGATTAATCCTTTGAGGTCACCCCGTTTAAGCCCAGTCTCAGCGGCGATACGTGAGGGCTTAGCCAGTGAGCCATGATGGATAGAAATAGGGAAGTCGACATCCCAAACCTTGAACCGCGAAGCCAAAACTTCTGAAACCGAACGGGTATTAGTAAAGAGAAGAACAGATTTGCGCTTAGTCATGTAATCACGTATAATCCTCAACCTAGCCGCAACTTCTGGGTGCGTGAAGATTTTTCCTGCAAACCGCACATCCTCTTCGGTTGGCTTGGGATAAATCACCTGCAGCTTCACCATTTTGGCAACTGGCACCCGAACAATCTCGACCGGACGCTGGCTTCCAACAAGGAACTGCGCTACTTTTTCTGGGCTACCCACTGTAGCGGATAAACCTATCATCTGAGGTTCTTTACCAATTAACCCCCTAACCCGCTCCAAGGCGAGCGAAAGTTGGCTGCCTCTTTTGCTATCCGCTAATTCATGCACTTCATCGATGATTACCCATTTTAGACTCTGCAGATGCTGACGTAGCAGCCACCCTGAGAGTATAGCTTGCAATGTTTCGGGTGTAGTGATTAAGATGTCTGGGGGGCATTGGCTCTGCCGTGTACGTTCCTTCAGCTCGGTGTCCCCGTGGCGGACGGCAAGTTTGATGTCGAGGTTGTTGCACCACCATTGCAGTCGTTCCAGCAAGTCACGGTTTAACGCCCGCAGCGGGGTGATGTAGAGGACTTTTATGCCGGGAGCTTTTGGTTGCTGCAGAAGCATACTGAGGACTGGTAGGAAAGCGGCTTCAGTTTTGCCTGTGGCAGTGGGCGAGATTAACAAGACGTTTTTGCCTTCGAGAATTTTTGGGATGACCTTTTCTTGGGGTTCAGTTGGTTTAGAGAATCCTCTCTGCTCAACTAGCCTTCGCACTGGCTTTACAAGCATTTCAAAAGCGTTCTCTAAGGTTGCTTGCAATACAAAGTGAACCTCGAATTGATTAAAACATAAGCTTTCGTTGTGCTATAAAAAATCTTGTGCTGCAATAATGCAATTAACAGGGTTATACATGGACTGCGGGAGTTAGCCGCTTTTATGGTATTCTTCTTGGTAAATACTTTAGGGTTAACCCGCCGTTTTCTACATGATGCTTCTCAGCTACCACATGCATTAACATGAAACTGTCTAATTATACCATCAGAAAAGTGAATATCGATTTGAATACTATGGAAATTTTTATATCCAATCAGACGAATGGCATCAAAGCGATAATACGGAGGAAATTGAATGCCTAAATGTCCAAAATGCGGAACCGAAGTTTCAAAACCAAAAAAGACCTGGAAAATGGCGGGTCGCCCAGACAAAGCTGGGAAACGCATGCAATTAGAAATCGGCCTCTACGAATGCCCCAAATGCGGCAACGTATTCCGCGAAGTATTAAGCAAACAAAAAATCTAAAACTTAATTTAATGCCAACATCTGAGCACTCTCTATTTTTTCTTTCTTTTTAGTTAGCGGTAGTTTTAAAGCTCCATAAATGCATAGGGAGTAACTGTTTTCGGTGAACACAAATTTGACCGATCACAAAAAAAGTCTCCAGAACACTTACGTTAGAACTGCACTGGGTATCGCTTTGGTTATCGCTATTGTTCTGGTTTTCTTCTTTTGCCTGGAACTCGCGCTCGGCACCGCTGTTCCAGTCAGGGTTATAGAGAGCGGCAGCATGTGCACCGACCCCGCCGGATGCAACGGTTGGACTGATGCCTTTGAACAAACCCTGCACAGAGGAGACATCATAATTATCCAAGGCGTCCAGCCTCAAGAAATAAACGCAAACTACCCTAACAGTGACATAATTGTGTATCAGAACCCTCAGAACCCAACAGCTACACCTATTGTCCACCGAGTCGTCGCCGAATACTACATCAATGACACATGGTACTTCCAAACAAAGGGAGATGGCAATGCTCCAATTTGGCCGGCGCCCATCGACGCCTCCTATTATGATTCTCATCAAATTTGGTTCACTGGGCAAGGCGTTCCCCAGGACCTTGTTTTGGGACGGGTCGTAATGCGTATTCCATATTTTGGCTCAATTATCCTGTTTATGCAGGAGAATAACTGGGCGCTATCAATAGTTATCGTATTAATAGCGGCTTTAGTGTTGATAGCATTCTTTTTACCGGTGATTCGAGCTAAAAGAAACAGAAAAAAACTCGAAGGACAAAAAGAAGCAAAAACAGCCATAGATGAATTTATAAAGTAAGCTTCCGATAAGTGGGTATTTAAGGGCGGTTAAGCAAGAGGGAAACTGAGTGCCAAAACTTAAAGCTACAGTAAGCATCGAAAACGTGGTCGCTTCCGCAACACTCAACCAAAAAGTCGACTTAAACGCAGTTGTCAAAGGCTACCCAGGCGTCGAATATCGACCCGAACAGTTTCCTGGGCTAGTATTCCGCTTAAAACGACCTAAAACAGCCACCCTTATTTTTAATTCAGGCAAAATGGTTTGCACAGGCGCCAAATCCGAGAAAGAAGCCAAACGTGCAGTTATGAAAGTTGTTAAAGAGTTGAAAAAAGGCGGCATCATAATAATCAGCAAACCAGAATTAAAAATACAGAATATCGTTGCTTCAGGAAGCTTAGGCGGCATGATTGACCTTGAAAAAGCCGCGTACACATTGGGACACGCCATGTATGAACCTGAACAATTCCCCGGTTTAATTTATCGCATGGAGGAACCTAAAGTTGTCATATTGCTCTTTGCCAGTGGCAAACTCGTATGCACAGGCGCCAAAAAAGAGCAGGATGTTTATTTGGCAGTGGATAAATTGCATTCGCTGCTCGAAGATACCAGCTTAATCTTCTATGAGTAGACTCACTGCTTTTTTATTTGTTTTTGAATGGTCTTTAAGCTCTCTTGGTCTATAGCGCCCAGTTCATATAGGTCTGTGGCTACTTCGCTTATTTTTACCAAAGGATGCAGTTTCACACCGTTTTTCTCCACCAGTTGCTTTCCCCCTTCTTCGCGGTCTAAGAATACAACTGCATCTGTTACAACCCCTCCCTCAGCCCGCACGGCGTCAGCGGCGTTTTTGAGGGTGACGCCTGTAGTTAACAAATCGTCGATTAACAGCACACGGTCACCTGAAACCAAAATGCCCTCGACACGGCGTTCTCTTCCTTGGAGTTTGATGCCTTTGCGGATGTACAGGAAGGGTTTTTTTAGGTTGTAAGCGATTTGCGAAGCGAAGGGTAAACCTGCAAGGGGGATGCCTGCGATGCGGTCGAATTTTTTGAGGCCGATCTCTTGAGTTATGTATTGGGCGTAGAGGTCGCAGATTTCTCTGAAGGCGTCTGGGAAGCTTGGGATAACTCTGAGGTCAATGTAGTAGGGGCTTGCTTTGCCTGTCGAGAGTTTGTATACGCCGAATTTTACTGCGTCGATTTTGAAAAGTATGTTTGCGATTCTGTCTTTTTTGTCTACACCTATTTCGGTTTTCAATTTTGTTGCCTCTTTGAGACTTGATATATTTTAGTTTGCTGTGGAATCAAGCATGCGGTCTTGGGTAGATTATTCTTTAGAAGTTCTGCAAACATGTTTTGGCTTTGCACTGTACCTGTGTGGTATGGTACGGCGAGAGAAGGCTTGGTTAGGCGCGCTATTTCGTAACCCGATTCTGGACTGGCGCCCGGCGCGATGCCGACTGTGCAAAAAACCAAATCAAACTGCTCTTTCTCTCCCATCAACGCTAACTCTGGAAAAGGCAGACTGTCTGAGGTATGATAGACCTTGACGCAGTCTTCGCTTGTTATAATGTAGGTCACGGGGGCTTGGGCGGGATGGTTACTTTTTTCCGCTTTAACCCTGACTCCCCCGATTTGGGTCTGCATGCCCGGTTTGATTTCTTGGAGTTTGCCGCTGGGTACAGCGTTTCTTAGTTTTTTTGTGGATGCTGAGTCGGCGAGGACGCTGCAGTTGGTCAGTTTCTGGATTTCCGAGACCAGTTGGGGGTCAAGGTGGTCATAGTGTTCATGTGTGATTAGGATTGCGTCTAAGTTTGTTAGGTTTTTGGCTTTGAGGTCTACGGGGTCGATTGCTAAGGTTTTGCTGGGTGTTTTAAGTAGGATGCCGCTGTACTGGTTAAGCCAGACAAAGAAGATGGTGTTTGCTTCAGGCGTTTTCTGTATGGACAACTTGATTCCTCAATTCTAGTATGAAAGTTCGGTTTATAAGAAGTTACGCATTCAGCCTAGTTTTAATTGGCAGGCGGGTTGTTTCTTTAGAGGTTGTTGCCGGAAAAACCCTATACACAACAACAATCAACGGATTGCAATGCACAATGAACTTTGGCGTCGGCGAGTGGGTTGAGTTGCTGGTTGGTTGTGGCTTATTTCACAAGCAGAACACTCCTATATCAGCTGTTATTTTTCTTAGAAAACTGTTAGCTTGGCATCTGGGTGTTCAAAGCATTTAAGAGCAGTTTACCACTTGGGCAGATTAAGGCTTTTTGACTGCTGCCACAAGTCCCAGAAATACTCAGTTAAAACCTTTATCGTTTGGCGATCCGTTGAGGCAAACGCTATCTTGAACTGTAAACTTGGAACCTCAAATAAAGCCGTCTCATTGTCGATGATAATAAAAGAAACTGGAACAGGCGTTTGCCTATAGTGCTTGTCTGCGTCAACAAAGAATTTGGCTAAACCAGGGCGTATTTCCCTGTGGACTCCCTCAATTAACTTGAAAAAGCTTCGATAATCCAGTTTAGGGTCATTTAAGGTGTTGACTTCGATGCCTCTTTCTAGAGCAACAGAAATGCTTTGAATAACGCTAAAATCGATGAAGTTAGTCGCGAGCAAAACCTGATCCTTAGACCTAACGATTGCATTCACTAAAAACCTTGATAGAGCATTGTAGTCATCGATAATTTTTATTTCTTGGACTTTACTTGTTTCATCTAGGTAATTAAGGGTATTCGGGTTAACATTCAAGAAACCTGTCAGATCATTAAACAGCAATCGATGGGTCACCCTGCCCAGAGGAGTCAACGCATAGTAATCCGCATAGGCACGCACCAGATTGTTTTCTGTTAGAGATTTGAGGGTTCTGTAATACTTTCTTTGAGATATTCCAAGTTGTTTTATAGTTGACTTTCCACTCTTAAACCCCTTAACCGCTTGGTTGAGTATCTTTAGGCTGTTAATGTCGCCAAGAGCACTTAAAATTGATGCAACTCTTTCCGTATCAAGGGATTCTTTGGTCAAGAGGCGATCATCTTCCTCATCTAATAGCAACTGTTAATATAGCGGTTATTTTTATTTTTGAAATATGACAATTTTTGTAAGCGGTATCTTATCTTGTCAACAGTGTTTATTAACCTAAAAGAGCGGAAAAACAACCGGTTAACAGTGGCATCGACAACTTCACCTAATACTCGAAGGGCAGTTCTGCCCAGAAAAAAGAAAAACGTAAAGCCATTACCTATCATTACTTGTAAATGCGGTGCCCAAATCCTTCTGGTGCCAGATGTGGCAGCTATGTCGAGGGCTATAGAGAGACATGTATTAAGCCATAAAACCAAAGAGAAAAAGCTCAAAGCGAAAGAGCTTGATGCCTTACGCGATGACCTAATCGCTAAGGTCTTTGAAAGAGCAGTTTTACCAAAATCACCATAATTTTCACTCCAAGAATAAGCTGACCACCAAAAAAGCTGGCAAGTCGAATCGTTCGTAAACACGATAGAGAGACAAAATAAACCTATAGGAAGGCTTAAAACGACAGAGACTATTTTTATTCCAATCCAGTTGGGCGAGTAGCTCAGTACGGATAGAGCATCAGCCTTCTAAGCTGAGGGTCAAGGGTTCAAATCCCTTCCCGCCCGCCATGGAATAATTTAGAGGTTAAATCTGCCTTTTCTAGGTCAACATCTACAGAGTGACCAATGTGACCAATTAGGTATTGCAGAGTTTGCTGATGATATTCAAACTGTGGTTTTCCTTTAACTTTACCTGTGTAATGTCTAGCTCTAGCATATTTTATTTCTCCACTTTTGTTATAGAAAACTTGGATACTAGCTAATTTACCACATACTTCACAGTTAAACTGCTTACATTTTATTTGCATACTCTCACTAGCTTGGAGCGTGAGAGCTAGAAGAGCTATTTAATGACCACTAAAGAACTATTTTGGAGCGTAGAAGGTTTTGATTGATATTCTTTGAATTTTTTACGCCTATGTTGCCTGTAAAAATTGTAAACTATTGCTATAGAGAAGCCTATAAAAGTGGTAACCCGAAATAAAGTGTCTTGGGATAAGGCTGTATGGTAGTGCAAATTGAAGGCACCTTCAACCAATATCAAACCTATGGCAACTGAGGCAGCAACTAGGAGTGCTATTTCAATCTTATCAAATCTAGGATTTAGTTTAATCAACTGCCAATTCCTTAATTTGGTATACATTTGCTTTTAGATTTAAGATTATGCACTAAATACTCTAACTGTCCTAGCTAAACCTAACAAAATACATTCTATAACCAAAGATAACAGCCTAGAACTGTAGTGCTTGTCTCCAAGTTCCTTAGGCGCAGTTTCTTACTATAATAAAAGTCTGGGTTAATGAACTGCCTGCCTATCAGCGCACTTATCTCTGAGGGGGCACTCTTGGCTTCGGCGCTTCTTACATTACTCTAGGTTTAAACGAACAAGTTGTGACTCGTAGGTTTCTATGTCTGCTACGTCTAAGCCGATTTTTCGGGCCATAGCAACAGCTAATTTGGAAGGTTCAGGTTTCGCTTTTTCCCAGACTCCTCGCAATTCCCTTAAAAAAATATTTACACATACGGGACCGACGCCCCTGAACTCCTGCAGACGCCGCTCTAAATCTCGGGCATCCTTTGACTCTTCATGGAGCCTTTCCAGATTCCCATAATTTTCTTTCAGCGTTTTTGCTATTGACAGAAGATTTGTTGCGGTCGAGAAGTCATACCTCGTATAACCGCCCATATCCAGCACTTCGACAAGGCGATCCCAGCCAGCATCCAATATGGCGTCGGGGCTTGTCAGTTCTTCCTGTTCGAAATTACGGTAAGTCTCTTTGGCGGTTTCCGCTGAAATCCTCTTTGCAAAAAGTACCGATGCTAAGAACCATTTGAATCTATCTTCAGCTTTCGATAAATCTAGGTCAAGCTCCTCTGAGTAACTCTGCAGTCCAGATAACGTTCTCTTTATGCTCATAAAGATCCCAGAATTAATCTTTTGCATATTTGCCCGTTATGGGGATGATTTTCCCGCATTTTGGGCAACTTTTGCTACGTTGCACTTTATACTTAAGTATTTTATTTCCGAGTCGTTGAATAAGTTTTTCTTTGCAGTTAGGGCAATACGTACTCTCATAACGGTGTCCGGGTACGTTTCCCAAATACGGATACAGGACACCAGCTTTTCTGGCTATTTCATAAGCTTGCTCCAGCGTTTCAACTTTTGTCGGTGGGTTCTGTAACTTGTAGGCAGGATAATATCTTGTGAAGTGCAACGGTGTCTCGGCTCCCGCCTCTTTCAGATGCCTTTCGACGACCCAATCCAAACAAGCTTGGCTATCGTTAACGCCTGTTATAACCAGGTTCACAACTTCAACATGAAGGCCCATTCTCTTCGCTTCCCTGATGTTTCTCCAGACGTTTTCCACGTCTGCTCCACCACAATATTTCCTGTAGGTCTCAGCATCACCTTTCATATCCACTTTCAGCCCATCCATACCGGCGTCCTTCAGTAACTTTAACGCCTCTAAAGTCATGTAACCGTTAGAAACATAACAGCAATAGAGACGTCTCTTACTTGCCTGCCTAAAAAGGGGAACCGCCCAATCGGTTAAGATGGTTGGTTCCTGAAAACTTGCACATAACCCATTTTCATGTAAATGAAGCGCCTGCGCTATGATTTCTTCAGGAGCATGATATTGGTTTGTGAATGGGGTTGGGAGGGTTCTTGATAGGTTATGATTCTGGCACCAGATGCAGTTGAAATTGCATGACCAAGTGGAAAAAGTGAGTGCCGTTGAACCGGGCCAATAATGGAAGAAAGGCTTAATTTCGATCGGTCTGCTTTCCAAAACGCTGAGGTTTCCATAAACAATCGTGTAGAGCTTGCCTTCAAGGTTTAGTCGAGTGCCACAAAAACCTTTATGTGATTCTGGGATTGTGCATCGTCTCTCGCATAAGCCACATCTGACTTGATCGTTGGCTAATCTCTCGTAAAGTATGGCCTCGTGAACAACTGGCGATTCAATTATTTTTTGCACATTTGGTCCTTTCCTACCCTAAATATCGGTTTAGAAGAGAAATCGGTGGAAAGCCAAAAAAGAATCGTTCGCCAACAATATTCTATTTTTAGTTGGGCTGGTTTAGACTGTTGGTCCAGTGGGATAGCGGCCTAGTGCATCCAATATTTCTTCTGTGGTTGTTTTCTTGCCGACATTGCGGACAAAATCGGAAGCGGCAACAATGCCTACCAGTTTATTCTGTTTGCTCAAGACTGGTAGCCTGTGGATTTTGTTTGCAGACATTACTCTTGCAGCTTCCTTAAGTGAAGTCTCAGGCTCCACAGTAATCAACGTTTTAGTCATTACTTCTGTTACTTTAAGGTCTAATGCCGCCCTTTTCGCGACGATTCGGCGTACAATGTCTCGCTCAGTCAGTATACCCACGGGGAACCCCTTGATAACCACGACTAGGCAGCCTAATCCTTTTTCAGCCATGATTTCGGCTGCTTCAAATACGGTTTTGTTTGACTCTACCGTCACCACTTCTTTAGTCATGATGTCCTTAACTGCAGGCATAGGCGCTCAAATTAAACAGGAGGTTTTTATGATAAAAGCTTTGTCATCCCCCTTAGAAACCCTTTCCTTATCTCAGTTTGGAGCGGTGAATCCTTTTTAGCGGCAAAAGCCCGGCTTGTTATAGAGGAGAAAAAAACCAATGAATCCCAATAAAAAATGCAAAATGTGACTTATTAGCCACAATTATTAACCATATTTGCAATTGCCATGGCAAACGCTTATAAGTTTAGTAACCATTATTTTAAAACAGTTAGGGAGAAACGAAAAAGAGTAAAACAGCAACTATTGCAATCAACACCTTAACGGGGCTGAGAGGGCTCCTGGTAATGTTTACGGTGTTTGCATTCATCGTGAGCGTTTGCATTTTTCTTTCTCCTTAAGAAAAAATAAGCCAGGAGCCCCAGTTCACCCACAGCACTTTTACTCCACTTCATGTAGCGCCTTTGATGGGCACGCATGCTTAAGGTTCCTTAAAACGGCTGCCTTTAGTACTTTCAGGAGGTCACGTGGCTGAAGATTGGGCTTTCCCGGTTGATGTTTGACTTAACCGTCTAACTTGCGCTTCGATTTTCAGGTTACGTGGGCGGCGGTATTTGGCTGTCCATAGCTCACAGCTGCTCGGTTTTTCTCTTCAATCAAAAGCTTTGGCGGTCTCCTGACGTGGAAAATAAAAGTTGGGTTTTAGGCACCATCACGGAAAAAAGGTGTCAAGAAAAGCAAGGAAAGAAGGGAAAAGATAGGGAGTCTAGGCTTATTCGCCTAATATCCGTCTGAACGCTGGGAACATTTCTGCGGCGCGTTCACGCATCAGCAGTTCGTAGTACTGGTATACGATGCCTACTGACAGCAAGATACCTGTACCCGTGCCAAACGCTCCAAGGAAGTCCGAGAGTCCAGCCACAAGCCCAACCATTATACCTCCCAGCACCGTCACCACAGGGATGTAGCGTTTGAGGATCTGCTCGATTGGGCGTTCGCTACGTCGGTAACCCGGGATCTGCATACCGCTATCCATAAGTTGCTTTGCAACTTTGCTGGGTCCCAATCCGCCGACTTCCAGCCAAATCAGCGAGAAGACAGCACAGAACACCACTAGGATGCCTAGATATGCCGCAGCGCGGAGCGGATCTGCAATGACGCCTATGATGTTGCGGGGTGCCGTAACTAGATAGGCTAAGCCGCCGACTGGAACCACATTGGTTGTGCCGTTGACTACGGAGGCGTTGTAGTCGCCTATGATTTGGAAGAATAAATTGGTGCCTGGCGCTGGTTGCCCAAGTTGGCTCCAAAGCAACTGTGTAAAGAAGTAAACGTTGGCAAAGAGTGCAGAGGCAAAGATGACTGGCAGGTTGCTGACGTAGAGGAGTTTAATTGGGTACCTGCTGCGGAAGCCCTTGTAACCTGCGTAGCTCATCGGTAACTCTATACGTACGCCTTGGAGGTAAATAACTATCAGGAACACTGCTATTGTGGCGATTAAGCCAAGCAGCGAGGGAAAGCCGGAGGCTGTGCCGAAGACCCATTGGAACGCAGTCATCTGTCCGCCGAATAACTGGGAGAGTTCGCCGACGAATAGACCTGTTGGCGGCGCAAACATAGACCAAAGGATGTTTTGAGCTACGCCTGCCATGATGAAGAGGCTGATGCCGCTGCCTAATCCCCAGCCCTTCTGGACTAGTTCATCCATTAACATGACGATTATGCCTGCGGATATCAACTGTACGAATATTACGATTATGACTTGGCCTGCGAGATTAGTGCCGTACATACCGCTTAGGATGTAGGCGCCTGCTTGCACGGCTGTTAATATGATGCTGAATACTTTGCTTGCGGAGGTGAAGAGTCCTCTGTCTTCAGGGTTTGAAAGGTCACATTTGATGATGTTAGAGCCCGCAAGTAACTGCAGAATTAAACCAGCCGTGACTATAGGGCCGATTCCAAGCTCCATCAACGTGCCCTGGTTAGAGGCGAAGATGACTCGTAATGAACCGAACCTGTCTGCGGCTGAAACACTTACACCGTAGAGTGGGATTTCGGTCATGACAAGAAAGACAACTAAGACAAGGGCGGTCCAGAAGATTTTCTCGTTAAAGCTTACCTTGCGCTCTGGCTTTTTGATTTCAGGTAAAACTCTGCCTATTGGTTTGAAAAGGCTGAGAAATCTTCCGGCCATTTAGCAGCTTACTCCTCGGAGGCTTCCACTTCTGCTTCGGGGAGGATGATTTTTCCGCCGGCTTCTTGGATTTTTTGAGCCGCGGATTTTGAAGCTGCCGGGACTTCCACAGTCAGGGCTTTTGTGATTTTGCCTGTGCCGAGGAGTTTAGTGTAGCCGAGTTCGGTGAGGTTGATGCTTGCGCCTGTTGCGAGTTGGTCAAGCTTGTGTAGGTTGATGGTGTTTTCGACTCTGTGGATGCTCTGTGGAGAGGTGAAACCGTTTTTCCCGAAGTAGCCAGGGTCGGTTGTTACTATTTTGCTCCAGAGGTGTTTGTGTCGTCCGACTTTGCGGTTGCCTTTGCTGCCGCTATCTCGGTGTTGACCGATTCTTCCGTAACCTTGAGTCCTAGAGCCTCTGAATTTCCTAATTTTTCTAAGCTTATGGGGCATGTTGATCTGCTTTTCCTAATGCTGTTGTTTCAGCTTTTTTAAGTTTGATTTCTAGCACGCCGTTCTTGAATTTCGTGTGCGTTTCGTCTGGAATCACTACCTTCGGCAAATTTAAACTTTTATAGTATCTGCGTTCTTTTGATTTGGCTGACAGCGTGATTTTCTGGTCTTTTACATTAATCTTGAATGTATCCCTATTAAAGCCTGCGATTTCAGCTATAATTGTTATATTGTTGTTATCTTGGAAAATGTCAATTAGGGGTGTAGGGTCTTGGCGTTTCACGAAACTATTGGATGGACGAAAGCTTGGTACATTAGTTTTAGCTTTCGGAGTGTTCTTCTGTTTCTTGTCTTTCCCTAATTCTTTAATATCTAACCATTTCCGGTTTTTGCTGGTTCTTCTCCATCTTGCACTCATAGGTTTCCCCCTCCAGATTAACTAACGCATCTCTGTGAAGCCATTATAAAATGTATCGCACATAAAGGGTTAGAAAATCCCTGTTGAGGACGTCGCAGTTTGATGGTAAAAGTAGCGATTGCATCCATGCTTGGCGGCATAGTTTAGCGGTTTTAGGTGTCATTTGCTTGGAAAGAGTTCTGTGTAACCCAAGAGTTTTTTGCGTAAATATTATAAGGTTTCAATGTACGTATTTTAGTGAGGATAAGAGTCACTCGCAGGCCAAGCATACTGGAGCGCAGAAGCCAAGCGACGAACAATCAAATTAACAACAGAAAAAATAGCATGAGTGCATTGCTATCAACGAGGGAGAAAAATAACCGACTCTTATCCTCTCCCTCCTTTTTCTAAAGCTTTGTTGCTCTGCCGACTACCCCATCCCCCTATAAAAAGGGCTAATCTGTTTTGCTTCTCACTTTATGTGTATGTGGCAGCACATATCGATCGCTTATTTCTCCACAAGAATCCATAATGGCAATGATTAGCGAAATGCAGTCGGGCTCTGGCATGACACATTCAGCAGTTTCAAGCCATATCTCAACTCAAACCACACACCCAACCGCCGCCTATAAGCAATTTTGCTAAAATAAAAGCAGAATAAAAAAAGCCCTAAACAATCAACCAAACAAAAAGGTGATTTTCAGCAGGGTTTGCTGAGGCTTCTGGATCAGTTTTTCCTTAAGGAGAAAGAAAAATACAAAAATACGATGAATGCAAGCGCCTTATAGTTCTGGTACGTTGTCGAATTGGTCTGCTGGTTTACATTCGCAGTCAGTATATCTTAACTTCGCGCCATTTGCCCATCGTTACACGGTAGAGTAGGTACCGGCGTATAGTTGGAGATTTATTGGATGACCCTCGTCAAGTCTTTGAATGCATCAAAGTCTTTGTCAAAAGAATAAATTTTGTTCGTTTTTGCCTCTTTCATCAGAACATAAGCCAGTGAATCGTTAGCACCGACTTTGTAGTCCTCTGCCATTGTCAACGCTTTCAGGTAATCTTCCGCTGTTACCTCTTTTATTAGAATGTTTTCTTGCAAAAGCAAGTTCATTTCTATCTCGAAGGCTTCATTGATTGGCAGAAAATCTTCCAATATATTACAGACTTCGCTGAAATGTACCACAGAAGTCAGCACTTCCTCGCCGCTGCTTACGCGAGCTATTATCGCTTTGGCGGCTTCTTTAATGCTCTCTTCACTGGGCTGTAGTTTCCGTTTTGTCTTCAGAAATGCGTATACAAATACGTTTGTATCTATGAAGGTCTGTAGCAAGTTAGGTGCTCCGCAGTTCCTTGCGAACGCTATGCCAATCTGTTAGGTTTGCCTTTAAATCAATCTCTATCTTGTCAAAATACTTTGTTAGGTCAGATTTTTTATAGGGTCTAATCTCAACTAAGTCGCCTTTGGAGATAACGATTGCTTTTTGACCTTTTAGGTGTTTGTTACGCCAATCCTTCGGTAGTAAGATTCGGCCTTGGTCATCAACTATTTTAATTTCCACTTGCATAGGAAATCACCATAAAATAAGTAAATCACCAAATATAAATTATTCTGGTAACAATTTATAATTCTGGTACGTTGTCGAATTGGTCTGCTGGTTTGCATTCGCAGTCTGTACGTAAATAATCCTCGCCGTCTACAGTGACGAGGCGTACGTTTTCGCCCTTGCGCCATTTCCCCATCGGAGTACGGTACACCGTGGAGTAGGTGCAGCCTTTTTTGATTCTCTCGATTACTTCGGCACGTGAAACGATGTCGGTTTGGCAGACCATGCAACCGAAATCCGAGTGCACCTCAAGAGAATCAACCTTGGGCAGGTTGGGGTGAGTTCGCACGGCGGAGATGAGGTAATCAGCCCACTTCTGCATCGTATCACTGCGACCCGATGTATTTGAAGTGTTATTTAACATTTATTGCACATCTAGACATTGAGGGCGGCTGGTTGGGACTTAAATGAACAATTCTTCAACCCTAAACTGGCTGGATTTAAGGTGGGAATTAGGTGTTGATTTTAGGAAGGTTTAATTGTTATGCCTGAATTGATGCAAATTCGGAAGGGAGAAAAACATGAGGGGAAGGCAAATTGCCTTAGCATTAACGCTTATCATAGGCGTCGTTTTGCTCATTTATAGCTTATACATCGGCGTTATGATCGGCTCTGACTGGTATGGCTCACAAGCCAACTTCCAATGGCACATGAACAACTACATTGTAATGGATGCTAAATACGCCTATAGCATCTTTGGCTTAGCCACCATGGCCATCGGGGGCTTAGCAAGCGGAGTAGCCATATCCTCGCTTTTCATGTATACAAAAACAAAAAAGCACATGTTGATTCTAGCCGCAGCCTTCTTCATAGCTATACTTATGACGGGGCTAGGCTTTAATACGCTAGACTTTATGCTGGGCTGCTTCTACTGGACAAACCAGACCTACCCGCCGCCAGTACAGATTTTCCTCTTCGGTTCAGTTGACGTGTGGAACTTTTACTTCTTCTTCTTTGTAGTGCCGCTATGGTTCAGCGGTTTCTTGATGGGCGGTTCAACTGCCTACTACACATTCATCTACCAGCCGAGGCGGGCAGCAGCGGCGTATTTGGCGAAGAAAAACTTAACAGGCATGCTAAGCAACACTGCACAAAAAGGCTACGTGGCTGAATCCAAAGTTTTCTGGCGCAGCCGTAAGCCGATTATAGAAAACTTTGACAAAACAAACTAAACAGGGTTTAGCCCTGTTTTTCTATGTAAGCATTCAAAAGTTTAAGATGGCAGTTATTCGTTCCACTTGCGTGGAGATCGAGCCGTATTTTTTCTTCATCTCCTTAAAACTATGGTTTGTTTACTTAAAGGAGCTGAAAAATCTTAGATTTACCTAAACGAAGTATCAAAAAAGAAAATATTTTTTTAGAATACAAAAAAACAAGACTGAAAAAGGATGGAACGCTGGTTTAAACCATGCGTTTGACGAGGTCGTTGATAGCTTCGCCGCGGTAGCCTGCTTCTCCGCCTGCACGGAAAGCGTTTTTGGTTGAGCCTTTGTAGCCTTTGCTTGGCGGATGCAGCTTAAAGCGTGGTTCGACGCCGTCAAGCTTGCTCCACTGTGCCTTGCAGCCGACTATGGCTTCTGCAAGGTCATCGATGCCTTTGAAACCTGCCTTAGCGACGAATTCATCGGTGAGTTTCTTGTTGCCTGCTAAGCGACCGCGTTTCTGTAGCATTGCTGCGACTGTTTCTTTGGTGGGTTCGCCCCAAGTTACATAGTTGTTTACGCGCTGCAGCATGCCTTTGTATGCGGGTCTGCTGTCGATTAGGACAGCGTGGTTAGTATGTGTGAGCCGGAGTAGTTCGAGGGTTTCGCGGGCTTCCTTCATTGCGCTGACGGTTCCGCGGACTCGAACAGCTACGAGGCATTTGCATTCTTCGGTTTTCTGTGCCATGTTTACTTCACCCAATCAGTTGTTGTAATCAAGTTGTATGTTTTCCTGAGTCCGTCAAAGATGGCGCATGCATAGGATGGGACGGTTCTTGTGGAGCCGTAGCTGCGCATCCATAGGTCTTTGACGCCTGCTAATCCCAGGATGACTTTGGCAACTTCGCTTGAAACCAATCCTAAGCCTCTTGGACCTGGAATGATGACTGCTCGGACGCCGCCGCATTTGCCTTCTACTTGGAAGGGTATGCTGTGTGGTTTGCCGCAGCCGCATTCCCAACTGCCGCATCCTCGTTTAACCGGGATGATGTTGAGGCGGGCGTTGACTGCTGCTTTTTCGATGGCGTTGCGGACTTGGCTGGCTTTTCCTTGGCCTAATCCGATGTAGCCGTCTCGGTTGCCGACTGCGACTATGGCTTTGAAGCGGCTTTTTTCGCCTGCGTCAGTCTGTTTCTGAACGAGGTTAACGTTGATGACTTCTTCCTGCAGGTCTGGGATCAGGGAGTCAACGATTTGTGATTCGCTGATTTTGATGCCTGAGAGGAAGACTTCTTCTATGCTTGTGATTTTGCCTTCTTGAATCATTTTGCCCAGGCGGGTTTTCGGTACCCACTGTTCTAGGCTGGCTTGGCGTCTTTCGCTATCTCTACTTTTGTCTCTTTCACGACTCATGCTTTCTTTTCACCTTTCTTGGTTGCCTTTTTGGCGGGTGCTTTTTCTTTAGCTGGAGCTGCTTTCTCTTCTTTAGCTGCTTTTTCTTTGGCGGGAGTCTTCTCTTTGGGTGCTTTCTCTTTCGGCGCAGCTTTCGCTTTGGCTTCTTTAGCTGGAACTTTCGCCTTTACAGCTTTCTCAGCCTTGGGTGCTTCGGGCGCTTTTTCCACTGGAGCCTCTTCTTTGGCTGGTGCAGCTTTAGCTTCAACCGCTTTAGCCTCTGGGGCTTTAGCTTTCGGAGCCTCTTTTGCCGCTGGGGCTACTGGCGCCTTCTCCTTCACTGGAGCAGGAGCCGTTTCCGGCGCTTTTGGCGGAGCCGGAGCTTTTTCCTTTGCGGGAGCAGCTTTCTCTTTTGGAGGCGCCGCTTTCTCTTTAGTTGGAGCCTTCTTGGGCTTGGTTTCGGGTTCAGGAGCTACCACTGCACCCTTAAAAGAGCCAACTATTGCAGCTTTGGTTTTGCTGTAGTGCTCGGTGAGTTTTTCAGGGGCAACTTGTGCCGCTATGAATTTGGAGAATTTGGCTTTGTACTCATCTGAGTCAACGCCTAATTCTTGGGCGTAGTTGGCGATGTGTTCGCCTCTGTTGCGTTCGAAGACCATTTTTTCTTCGCCATGTGGAACCTCTACGCCTGCGTCTAAGACGCCGTTTAATACTGCGAAGACTTTGCTGCCTTTAGTGGGAATAACCATGCCTATGTCCAAGATAGCTTCGTTTACACCTGCAGCTTTAGCTTTTAATCCGCAGAGCAATCCTGTGAGGTATGCTGCTGGAACGTTGCCTGTTGCTGCTTTCCAACCGTACTTCTTGATGAGTTCACGGCTGTTAGCTGCTGCTAGGACTTGGTCGCCTTGTGGTTTAGCGATGATTATTTGTGCTGTAACATTTTTGATTGAGGGACGAGCGACTAGGCGGGGTCTACCTGAAATCACCATGGCTTTGCGGGCTTGGTAATCGGTTTTGCCTGCACGTCTGCGTCTTAGTTGTACTCGGTAATTGCTACTTTTTGCCATCTTAACGTTTCCTCCACTGGTCGTTTGCTTTTAGGTTGCGTTCCATTTCAGCGATTGATTGGAATCTGCCGCTGCCCGCCATCCTATAGTATTGGGTGTAGGTGGCTTCGGTTATAACTCGGCTTGCTTTGAGCTCGCGGAGTTTGCGTCGCAGAGAACGAATCCGTATCATCCAAGCCTGCTTCTGAGTTACTTTTGCGTAGCCTGCGCCTGTGACGCTGCCTACTCCGCTGCGTCTGCCCAGGCGTTTTTTGCCTTGGATGGTTTTTGCGCGTGAGCGGCTTACGCCTTTCTCAGGCAATGAAACTATGATTTTTTCATGAATCAGTTTTCGGACTTCTTCACGTGTGATTGCGCCTTCAACGTCATCCATGCGTTCAGGGTCTATCCAAACGCGGTTTTGCCCAACTTTGAGGATCTGAGCAGCTAATCGTCTTTGTCCAGTCAGGTTGGTCATTGTTTTTTAGTCTCCTTCTTGGATTTGGTTTTCTTTTCTTCCGGTGCTTCTTTCTTTTTCGGTGCAGCTTTCTTTGTTTCTTTCTTTGGCTTCTTTTCTTCTTTGACTTCCTCTTTCTCTTCTGTTTCTGTTGCCTCTGCTTCTGCGGTTTCGGTTTCTTTGCCTTCTGCCTCTTCTTCCTCTTCAGCGGCTTCTTTTTCTGCTGAGAGTTTTATGTTGAGGATTTTAAGGTTGAGTTCTTTGGCTTTGGCAATTATGTCGGCGCGTTTTCGTTTGCCAACAGTGTGAGCGATTCGGACTGCTTGGGTGTTGACATCAACGCCTTCGAGGTCTGCTACATTGTAAACGATGACTTCTCTGTAGCCTGATGGATGCAGGTATCGGGCAACTTTTGGTCCCTTATAGCCCATGCTGGGTCCTGGGGGCCAACCGAGGATTTTTCTGCGGATTTTGTTGTCGAGTCCACGTGGTCTGCGCCAGCTTAGGCTGAAGCGATCGTACTTCCAGCTTTCGGCACGGACAAACTTTGGTTTCTTGTTTCTGGCGCGTGCCCTAACTTGGAGTGCTTTTCGTGAGGGGGATGCTTTCTTTTCGGTCATTATGCCATTCCTTCGTTTCTTTCATAAGTATAGATGCCGTCGAGGAAAACTCTTGGGTCTTTTCGGCGAACTTTAGTGGATTGCTCAATGTTGGCGGCGGTTTGACTGACTTCTTCAAGGTTTGCACCTTGGATGATTATGTCTTCTGCCTCAATTTTGACTTTAACGTCGCCAAGAATGTCAACTTTGCGTGGTCTGCGTTCGCCTGTGAAGTTTTCGATTAAGACAGATTTGCCTTGGAGTTTAACTGTTATTGGGAAGTGTGAGAAGACGATTTTCATCTTGTAGGAGTAGCCTTTTGTAACTCCTGTGATCATGTTGTTGATGTGTGAGTAGATGGTTCCTACTAGCGCGGCTTCTTTTTTGCGTGGCCATTTGGCTGAGATGCGGACGTTTTTGCCTTGTCCTTCTATGGCTACTGTGGCATAGGAGAAGTCGCGTGTTAGGGTTCCTTTTGCGCCTTTAACATTGATTGTTTTGCCTACTACATTGACTGTTACGTCGTCTGGAACTTGGATAGTTCGGGATACTTCTGGAAGCCGCATAAAAATGCACTCCTAATATACGAAGGCTAAGAGCCTTCCTCCGATGTTCTTTTCTTCTGCATCCTTATGGGCGATAACGCCTTTGGATGTAGAGACAACCATGATGCCGACGTCTCGGGAGGGCAGGAACTTCTTTTCCCAGTCCTCGTATTCGGTGGATTTAACTGCGAAGCGTGGTTTAACGGGGCCGCACTTGTTGATTCTGCCGAGCAGTTGGACTTTGAATTTCCCTTGGCGCCCGTCGTCGATGAATTCAAATTCGCCTATGTAACCGTTAAGTTGCATGATGCGTAGGACGCGCCCCAGTAGTTTAGAGGCAGGGCTAATGACGCATTCACGCTTGTTGCGTGTTTCGTTGTTTATGATTGTTACGAGACCATTTGTTAAAGTGTCCATTTTCTATCTTTTAGCTCCTACTCATATTTCTTGAAACCTAATTTTGGGGCAGCCTCTCTAAAACAGTGCCTACATAAATATAAATTGTAACGTCGAATAACTGGACCATAAGAACCGCATCTTTGACATGGACGTGAACCTTTGCCGTATTTTCGTTCTTTCTTGACTTGCTGTTTTCCCATACATTCACACTCTGTTTTAGACGATTTCTACTCCTAACGTTTGTTTAATGAAGGCGATTGATTCTTCAGGGGTTAGTACGTGTTTTGGACCGATCGGCTTGCTTTGGCGTTTACGGATTTTTATGCGTTGGCCAGGTCTGTTGACGGTTACGCAGATATCCATGCCGAATATGCCGATTTCAGGGTCATATTTGACGCCTGGAATTTCAATGTGTTCTTTGAGGCCAAAGCTAAAGTTTCCTCGCACGTCGAATGCTCGTCTGGCGAGTTTGTTGTCGACGACTGGGAAAACTTTTTTGAGGAAGTCTATTGCTTCCTGCTTGCGCAGGGTTACGACGACTGCGATGGATTCGCCTTCACGTATGCCAAAGTCGCGGATGGTTGATTTTGCTTTCTTTTTAACTGGGGTGCGTCCGGTGATTTCTTGGAGGACTTTGTTTGCTTTTTCGAGGGGTTCGCCGGATTTGCCTACGTTAAGGTTGACGACGACTTTTTCGATTCTGGGTTGAAGCATCGGGTGCTCTTGCCAGTTCTTAATCATTGCTTCCTCAGACATTTGCGAATGCCTCCAGTGTAGTTACCATTGGGGCTGCTTCGCCTATAGAGAAGACGAAGTCCATGATGGTTTGGTAGCGTTGACCCTGTGCATCTTCAATCATTACCAGAGCTTGCCGGCGTTTCTTTGCTTCAGCTTTTTCGATTTCGACAATTTTCCCCGTTTTGCCGATGTTCTTTCCGCCAGTGATTACTGCCAAGTTTCCCTCTTTGGTTTTGAGGCTTTGGACAACTGTTTTTTCTGGATAGGTTACTTTGAGGACGTCAAAGGTTTCGTATGTAACTTCTGTTGGGTTTTTGGGGTCTGCAACTTTGACAAGCATGTTTGAGCCGTCGTGAAGTGCAATTTGGACGCCGTTGTGTACAGTGGATTTGTTTTCTACTCTAAGCAGTGAGGTGTTGGATTCTTCCTTGCTGATCGGTGCCAAGTATAATCCTTTGTGTGAGGGCATGACACGGTAGTATTTGTTGCTGTCAGGCATTGCCACTACATCCATCAAGCCAATCGGTATATCGTCTTTCTTGTATACTATACCGTTAACTATGACTTTACCTTGGGCAAGAATCAGTTTGCCTTCTTTGCGTGTTTGCGCTACACCTAACATGTCACGTAGAACCAATGTTAAGGGTAAGCATTTCTCGAGTGAATGCGAACCTGAAGAGGGCTTAACAACCCACGGAAGTTCTTTTCTGTGAATCTGCCAGAATGCTGGCGCAGGCTTACGTTTCAGCCTTGCAGTTTTTCCTTTTTTACCCAAACTTATTCTCCTCCTTCTTCAGAGGCTTTTTCCTCTGTCTCTTTTGCAGCGGTTTCTTTAGCAACTGCTTTCTTTGCTGGTGCCTTCTTTACCGCCGGCTTAGCAGCTACTTTCTGTGTTTCTTCTACTTTAGGCGCTTCTTCGAATGCCTTTTCGATTTCTTTTTCTTCTTCGATTGCCGCCTTTGATTTAGCAGGTGCTTTTTCAGCCTTTACTGCTTTCTTCACTGTGGCTTTTGGCTTCTGTTTCTTCTCTGGCGCTGTTTTGCGTCCGAGAAGATCTTTTCGGTATTTATCGTCAAGGTTTAAGTTGCGGATTTGGACCTTGGATGGGTGAATGGCTAAGAATATGTTGGTTCCGTCGACTTTTTCGCGGGTTAAACCTTCCATGTAGATCCTATATTCTTTGAGATCAACACGTGAAACTTTGCCTTCGAATCCCTTGCTGTCGCCGCGCATTATACGAACAGTGTCGCCTTTGCGGACTGGAAGGGTTTTTGCGCCTCTTTGTGCTGCCAGTTCGTCTGAGAGTGGCGCCGCCATCATTTTGTGGCGTTTGTGAGCTGGAGCGTTGAAGAGCATTTTTCTTTGTTTACCAGGATTCTTAACTACATTTTGCATTATCTTTACACCTACACTATTATGCTGGAGGCGCTGGCGATTCTTGGCCATCTCTCAGCTGCTTCTCTTGCGACTGGCCCCCTGATTTCGGAGCCTTTCATTTCGCCTTCAGGGGTAATGATTACTGCGGCGTTATCTTCGAATTGTACCCAGACGCCGTCGATTCTTCGGAATGCTTTTCTTTGGCGTACGATGACTGCTTGGAAGATTTTTTTACGCATATCCGGTGAGCCTTGGCGGACTGAAACTGTGACTTTGTCGCCGACTGTGGCTGATGGGTAGCGTCGTAGTCTGCCCTTGTAGCCCATGGCTTGGATGAGTCGTAGGACACGTGCGCCGGTGTTGTCGGTGCACCTCATTTCTGATCCTGCAAGTAAGCCACGGCTGATTTTTTGTCCGTGTGTTAACATGCCTTTTGCGGTTAGGGCTCTCTGTTTTGCTTTCGCTGCACACATATTATCGTTCCTCTCCTACTTTTTCAACTACAACAAAAGATACCGTTTTGCTCAGTGGTCTGCACTCGGCGATTTTTACGCGGTCGCCTTCTTTAACGTCGATGCATGGCGGATTGTGTGATGGGATGTGCCCATGTCTGCGTTCGTAACGCACGAATTTTGAGGAGAACTGCGTGAATTCTCGGTCAACGATAACGGTTTTGTCCATCTTTGCAGTGTGAACGATGCCCTCTAGTACGCGTCCGCGAACCGCTAAGGTTCCGTGGAAGGGGCAGTTTGGATCGTCACAGGTCTTTTTAGGTTGCTTAAAAGTCATCGACATATTACCATAACCTCTTTACGCTTTTCTTAAGCCGATCCTCTGAGCGGCCGACTAATAGTTTACCGTCAATTTCAACGACTGTGCCGTCGTCGAAGGTAAAATCGAAAGTTGCAGCTTCCTTGATAACGCTGCGTGTTCTTCCTTCGTCTTGGAAGGTGAAAGTGTTTTTAGATTCACCTACAACTAATCCGCCTACACCCAGGTAATCCATGTTTGGGCTTTGGGCGACTACGCCTTTTGTTCCGATGAATTCGTAACGGATGATGTCAGGGGTTACTTTCATTCGGGAGCTTTCTCCTCGGTTTCTTCTTTTGCTGGTTCTTCTTTTTTAGGCGCTTCTTTCTTGGGCTTAGCTTTCTTAGCTGACTTCTCTTCTTTCTTTTCAGGTGCTGCCGGCGCTTTGCGTAGGCCAATAGCTTGTTCGCTTTGTACTGTGAGAATCTGTGCGATGGTTCTGCGTAGTTGGCGGATGCGTGTTGGGTTCTCCACTGCGCCTCCAGCGTTAACCATGGTGCGGATGCGTGCTAATTCAACGCGTAAATCGATTAAGCGTTGTTCACGTGCTTCAGGGGTGAGTTCAGCGATTTCTTTCATACGCATGATTGGTGCCATTTACTGTTTTTCCTCCGCTGGTTTCTCTTCGGTTTTAGGCGCCTCTGCAGGTTTTGGCTCTTCTGTTACTTTATTTGCTTCTACTGTTGGAGCTTGCTCTGGTGTTACAGATGCTGAAGCTGGTGCTGGTGTCGGTTCCTGTGTGACCACGATTGGCGTTTCTTCCTCCGGCTTTGGCTCCATGATTGTGACTTTATCTGGGAAGTATGCGTCTGGCGGCATAATTTTGACGCGGACGCCGATCATGCCTGGTTTTAATTGAACGTGGACTTCAGCGGTTTTCATGGCGCGAAGTGCTGGTTCACCAACTATTGGGTAATGGCCTGCTTTGAATTTCTCAAAGCGCGCGCGTTCGGTTGTTAATTTGCCGCTGATGACGATTTCGCATCCGAGGGCGCCTGCCTCCATAACTTGGTTGAGTGCCCAGAAACCTGCGCGTCGGAAGTGGACTCCGCGTTCAAGTGCTGAGGCGACGCGGTTTGCGACTACGTGGGCGTTGAATTCTGGGACTTCTATTTCTGAGACGCTGATTTGTGGGTTAGAAACTTTGAAGTTTTGCTCCAGAGAAGCGGCGAGTTCCTTGATGGTTTCTCCGCCTCTTCCGATAACGAGTCCTGGACGCATGGCGTAGATAACTACGTGTGTGCCCAGGGGTGTTTTAGATAAGTTTACTCCGCCGTATCCGGCTCTTTCAAGTTTTTTCTGCAAAAACTCATCTATTTCTGTTCGTTTAATTGATTCTGTTATAAACCGTTTAACTATGCTCATTTACTGTTCTCCTGAGGTGGCTTTTTCTTCGAGCACTATTTCGACGTGGGTGGTGATGTCATATTTTGGTGATGCTCTGCCATGTGCTCTTGGGGTGTAACGTTTTAGTTTCATGCCCTGATTAGCTGCAGAATGCACGATTCTGAGGCGGTCAACGTCTAAGCCTTTGTTTTCTGCGTTGGCTTGGGCTGCTTGTAAAACTTTGAGGACTGCATCGGCGGTTTTTATTGGGTACCTTCCGACAAAACGTTTCTGCATGCCGCCTTTATGACCTAGTTTCTTGGTGAAGCGTGTGTATGGGACTGGTTTTTTCTTTGCGATTACGTCGCGGAGGAAATCTTTGGCCTTTGCAAGATCCATGCCCCTTATGGCTTTGGTAACCTCGCGTGCGGCTTTATGGGATACTTTAAGTTCTCTACCGCTGGCTATCGCTGTTTTTTCTGAATTAAGACTTTCCTGTACTATTGAGTATCCCCATTTTGGCATTCTAATTTCTCCGATGCGCCAATCAAACACGTAAAAGCAATTTATATGGCTTTCCGTATCAGAACTAAGATTTTAGTCTAAACTGGCTAGTTAGTGTTCCCTGCGAAGGAACTATTCGAACGCGTGAGGTGTACAGTTTTTGGATTACGTTTAACCTTTTATAGTTTGCCCAAAAAACCCGCTGGAGAAACAAAAAGAACAAGCGGATTTTGGCATACCTTAAATAGCAAGCAACCCCCAACACAGCATAGGTTTAAACCATGAAAAACTGGAAATTAATAGGCAAAATCGCCACTTTCTTCACTGTTGTATCCGCCGTAATCACGATTTTATTAGCCATTGTAACCTATCTTCTGCTCTCTATCGCCAGTTCAGGCGCCCCCATGGAATACGTCGCCTTCTACATCCTCTCAACCATAATGCCCTATCTGCTTGTCACAATATTCGCGCTGGTCGTCGCAGTCATGTCCCGAGGAGCCGAAACCCCAGAGGAGACTCCCCAACCCACAGAAGAAGAAGCATTACCTCCAACAGAACCCACAGAGGATAATGCCTAAACTTTTTTATTTTCCAACGGTCCCACACTGAGGTTGATGGTTTTTTCGTTTTTAGGGTAGTCTATTTGATGCAAAAAGTCGATGAGGCAGCGGAAAGCATGGAAATTAGATTAAAAGGCTTTTGTTGCTCTGCCAACCGATCCTATCCGCATTTAACAGGGACCAAAATGTATGGTTTAAGTGGTTTTGTTTTTTTAGTTTAAGAAGAAGAAACTGTCGCCCTTATACTTCTTCTACCAATGGGCTTAGCGGTTGCGCCCGTTTTGGCATCAGCGACTGCGAGGCGTTGCAGGCTGGTTGTGGAGCTTCAGGCAAGCAGGTCAGCAACTTTTGGTCTAAGAAAAGAAGGAATTATATTTTTTTGATGATAGCGTCGGTTATCTCTGTGCCTTTGGCTGATCCGCCTAAATCGGCTGTTTTAACTTTACCTTCAGTCAGGACAGCTATCACCGCATCTTCAATCTTTTTAGAAGCTGCTTTTTCGCCTAAGTAATCAAGCATCATCGCGCCCGCCATTATTGTGGCAATAGGGTTGACCCTGTTCATGCCCGTGTACTTTGGTGCTGAGCCGTGAACTGGTTCGAACATGCCGTAGGATTCGCCGATGTTTGCTCCAGCCGCCAAGCCTAGGCTACCTGTAACCTGTGCTGCTTCGTCGCTTATTATGTCGCCAAAGAGGTTAGTTGTTACCATCACATCGTATTTCTCTGGTTGCTTAATCAGTTGCATAGTGGCTGCGTCAATATGTAAGTCGTCAACTGCAACATCAGGATATTTCTTCTGGGCTTCTTTGACTGCGTCTTTGAAGATGCCGTCAGTTATGCGAAGGATGTTGCCTTTGTGTATGTAGGTTAAGTGTTTTTTGCGTTGCATGGCAAGTTTGAACGCGAAGTCGGCTACCCTCAAGGAAGCTTCATGCGTGATTACCCTTAGAGCTACCCCAACGCCTGGCGCCAAAAGCGCTTCGTCTCCCGAGTAGAGCCCCTCAGTGTTCTCTCGGACCACAACCAAGTCGATGTTGGGTTTAAGCGATTCCACATTGGGAAAAGTGCGGCATGGACGCACATTGGCATAGAGATTAAACATCCTGCGTAAAGTCACTGCTACACTGACTGGTGCACCTGGCTCTTCTGGCGTGGTCATGGGACCTTTAAGGCAGGCTTTGGTTTGCTTGATGAGTTCGATGGTTTCTTTTGGGAGGTTTGTGCCATATTTGGCTATGCAGTGGTATCCTGCCTCTCCGTAGAGGATGTTAAGTTTAAAGTTGGATTTTTTTTGTACTGCTTCAAGGACTTTGACGGTGGCTTCGGTGACTTCTGGTCCGATGCCGTCGCCTTTGAGCGCGGCTATACTGTAAGTTTTACTCATAAACTGTATCTTCCTTATAGTGGATTGTTTAGAATAATGTTTTTCCTTATCAGTTTTCCTGTAGTGTTTTGTTTTTCTGGTGTTGTCTGCTATCAAAAGAGACAGCCTTTCTGTTATTTGGCTTACACACAATCGCTAATTGCGTCTAAACGGCAAAGAAGAGTATAAGCTTAAAGCAACCCAGAAAACCGGCGGCAGAAAACTGATGACGTATGAAGCATTCAAGGATAGCTTTTTTCTGCTTATCCCATTGCTTGCTTGGCTCATGCTCTCTTGCATACTCACCTATCTATACTTTAAAGATAAGAATAAACGTAAACTCGTATTCGCCATCGGTATGTTTGTGTCTGCATTCGCTTTCTATAACCCCTTCATCGAAAGCTTAGGCGCTACACCGATTTTTCCGTCTTCACAATGGCTGTTTATACCGATTTCGTTAGCAGTTGCTATTGCAGCATTATCTAGCCTCTTTAAAATCCGAGATTTCACATGGCCCTTCACCATTTTCTTGGCAGGAACATTGGCGTCGCTAACTGCGTTTTTTATGCAGCTCCCATTCTCTATTTTGCATTTGACCTTGATGGTTATTTTTATGGCTGTGTCAACTCCGATTTTATTGTATATTTTTCTTAAAAGTCGTGATCCAGCGGACCTTTACTTCCTGATTGCTACGCTATGCTTCCTGTTTCAGGGGCTTGTCAGTGACCTTGGAACCTCGGTTGATATACCTGTGATGCTTGCCCTTTTCGGAGTAGTATTCATCGGCTTCATGTTTAACAGACCTGATACTGTAAATCCAAGCAGTATACCCTCCTTTATTGTATTAGAGAAGAAACTCAAAGAAGCAAACCAAAGCCTCAAAGTGATGGAGGCAAAACTGCTAAAAGCCGAGCGACTGGCAGCAATTGGGGAACTTGCAGGTATAATTGGGCATGATCTACGGAACCCCTTACAGGGTATTATGAGTGCTACTTATTATCTTAGGTCGTATGCCAAAAAGAAAACTGACCCCACTTGTATCGAAATGCTGGATGAAATCGATGATTGTATCAGGCGATCCGACAAAATAATTAACGATTTAATCGAGTATTCTCAAGTTATCACTCTGCAGCCAATATTGACTGACCCTAAGACTCTGATCACGCGGTCTCTCAGTTTACTAACGGTTCCATCTAGCGTTGAAATCATCGATGAAACCGCCGCTAAGCCAGCCTTAACAGTTGATGACCAAAAAATCGAGCGTGCTTTCACTGCAATAATCAAAAACGCTTTTGACGCCATGCCAAACGGAGGCACGTTGACGGTGACTTGCAAAACGGTTGGAGGCAACCTTGAGTTAACACTCCAAGACACCGGTATGGGCATAACGCCTGAAACGCTATCTAAAATTTGGACGCCCCTTTTCACTACAAAAACCAAGGGTCTCGGTTTTGGCTTGATGATTTGCAAGCGCATCGTTGAAGCGCATGGCGGAAAAATCTGGGTGGAGAGCCAGTTAGGGAAGGGTACAGCTTTTACGCTTAGTTTCCCCTTAAAACCTCAGTAGCTCGCGGGGAATATCTTTTCTTTCAGGCGGCGCCTCTTTTTTCTCTTTGTAAAGACGGCGATGAATAACCGCGTTAGTTTTAACCCGTTCCAGCCGCTTCTTAGAATTACGTTTTTCCTGCAGCTTGATAACGTCGCCGACTTTGCTGAATTTCTCAATCTCCCCGTTTTCCCTTGTGCGCTCGATTTTTATGCAGTTATCCACCATGCAGTTAACAACGCAGGCGCCACAGTACACGCAGAGATCATCGATTATGCCTACTTCGCCTGTACCCCAATACAGCGCGTTTGTGGGGCATTTTTTAATGCAGAGTTTGCATTGGCCGCCGACACAGGTGAATTTGTTTATGCTTATTTTGCCGTCTTTAAAGAGTTCCTTGACGCCTGTGGGCTCAAGCAGTTCCTTGCGCCGCTTCCGCTTTTCCTCTTCCTCGTTAACCGCTTCGCTTTCTTCATTCATCAAATCGAAGATAGAAGGCTGATTATTCGGAGGCATAGTGGAGTTTCACGGTTAAGTGAGGCTTGTTTTAGATAGGTTTTATGAATTATAATTAACTTATCCTCGTATTCCACAGTTTTCTCCCTGTTTCTCTGCACTTTTGCTTAACGCTTGCTTGCTTATGCCTTTAATGTTTATTAGTGCCAGATCACATGGAAACAATATTATTTCTGTCTATTTCCCATCAGGTAACAGCATGAGCCAACCACAAACCAAACCAAATCTAAGCACTGTAACGCCCCACAGCCGAATTATACTCGCCATCATCGTTTTAGGCACACTCATGGGCGCTCTTGACAGCACCATAGTGCTCTTAGCGTTCCCAGTTATAAATGACAGTTTACAATCGGAACTCGCTACTTCGCTTTGGATAATCCTGGCTTATCTACTGGTGCTTGCCGTCGCCACGACGCAGATGGGCAGAATCGGCGACAGCTACGGACGAAGCAAAATGTTCAACATAGGCTTCATCATATTCACAGCTGGCTCAGCGCTCTGCGGTTTCTCATTCAACATCTACATGCTTATCGGCTTCCGAGTTCTGCAAGCGGTTGGAGGCGCCATCTTGCAGGCGACCAGCGGAGCCATAATCGCCGACGTCTTTCCGCCACAGTCACGTGGCCGAGCATACGGTTACAACTCACTGGGTTTCACGGCTGGAGCCATGCTGGGAATAGTGCTGGGCGGAATACTCACCACCTTCGTCGGCTGGCAATTCATCTTCTTCCTAAACATTCCCATAGGTGTTGCAGCAACAGCCATCGGGCTAAAGTACCTAAAAGATACTGGGAAAACCTACAAGAAACTTGATTTAGCGGGGATGGGTCTGCTGGCGACAGCGCTGGTGCTGTTGGCTTTGGGCTTGGTTAGTTTCGCTGCCGAAGGACTCAGCGTCTTTAGCGTCGTAAGCGCCCTCGCTGGAGCCGTATTGCTTCCAGTTTTCATCTTATACGACCGGCGACTGGAGAACTCGCTGATTGATTTCCAAGCATTAAAAATCCGGGTGCTCCGCAACGCAATTTTCTCAGCGTTTTTCTTAAGCGTAGGCTACTTCAGCGTCGTCTTCTTAGTGATCATGTATTTGCAGGGTATCCGTGGGCTCTCGCCGCTGGATGCCTCGCTCCTATTGGTGCCCGGCTATGTGGCAGGCAGCTTTCTGGGGCCAATCATGGGCAGGCTCTCGGATAAATATGGTTCAAGAGAAATCGCTACCGCAGGCGTCTTCTTCCTAGCCCTTGCCATATTTATTTACTTAACAATGAACACCACTTCTTCAATCTACATTGTCTTGGTGGGCTCCGCGGTGTCAGGTTTAGGGACATCAATGTTTTTCCCAGCTAACAACAGCGCAGTCATGGCTAATGCACGCGTAGGTTCATTCGGCAGCATCTCAGGCTTGCTTCGTACAGTGCAGAACATCGGTTTAGTCGGCAGCTATGTCTTGGCTATCTCCGTTGCTGCAGCGTCAGTTCCAAGGCAAGTCGCCTTCGAAGTCTTCATCGGCACCTCCAACCTCACAGGCGGCGTCAGTGACCAATTCCTCTTCGGTATCCACAACGCATTCTACGCTTCAATCATCATACTTGCAGTCGCAGGCGTACTCTCCTACATCCGCGGCAAAGACGTGCGCCAAGCGATACCTAAAACCTAATACAGATAACCGCCTAAACTCTAATTGAGCGTTGGCTGCCTTGGGCAAAATCAAATTCGGAGTCTTCCTACCATTCTACGCTTTCCAAACCCCAAACTACTTTGAACAACTAAAAACCATTGTTCTGCAATGCGAGCGACTCGGCTACGATTCGGTATGGCTGGACGACCACCTAATGTACGGGGACTCAGCCGTTTTGGAATGCTGGACCACCCTGTCTGCCCTTGCCGCCTCCACCAGCAAGATAAGGTTGGGCACAATGGTGGCTTGCAACGTGCACAGGAACCCAGCGCTTCTCGCCAAAGCTGCAGCAACCCTTGACGTGCTTTCAGGCGGCAGGTTGGAGTTAGGCATAGGCGCGGGCGTTCAAGAGGCAGAGCATAAGGCTTACGGTTTCGGTTTTCCTGAGTTTGCGGTTAGGGCAGAAATGCTTGATGAAGCCCTAGAGGTTATGACGCGTCTCTGGACCCAGCCTAAAGCAACATACACTGGGAAGCATTACAGCCTAAAAGACGCTGTCTGTGAACCCAAACCCCAACAGAAGCCTCATCCGCCAGTCACTGTCGGAGGCAGCGGAGAAGCCACCCTTAAAGTCACCGCAAAACACGCTGACAGATTCGACTGGGGCTATCTGCCCATAGAGGATTACAAACGTAAGCTCGAATCTTTGGAGAAGCACTGTAGAGAAATCCGCAGAGATTTCGGTGGCATCGAACGTTCATGCTGGCCGGGCGGACAGATTTTGATCGCAGACAACGAACAAGAACTCAGCCAAAAAATAGCTAGGTACAAACCCCCAGCCATCAAACCTGAAGATTTCCTCAAATACACGCTTGCAAATACACCCGACGAATGCAGAAGCAAACTGCAGGTTTACGCTGACTTAGGCGTGACCTACTTTATGCTGTTCTTCGCTGATTTGCCAAGTACAGAAGGATTAAAACTGTTCAGGGATATCGCCGCCAAATTGGTTTAGAGGTCGCCTCGAGCGATATGTCCCAGTTCGTGCTCGATTATTTCCTCTAAGCTGTGGTAGGGGTTCTGTCGAACAAGAATAATGTAGTCTGCGCCGTCAGCTTCTTCGGCGTTGAAGATGCAGGCGTCTGTCCCCTTGGTTGAAAGCACCCTGCCCCATTCCTCGATCTCCCGCAGGTCGTCTTCGAGGCAGCGGCGATGCTGCAGGACATGGTTGAAGTCGTCGTCGCTTAGCCGCAGCATTTTGACTTTTGGAAGGGGTTTTTTGCTGAGTTTTTTCCAAGCAGCGGTGAGTTTTCGTTTGGGTATGCGCTCAACCTGCATTTCTACGCCTTCAACATAATCCAACGATAACAATTTGATCCCTTTATTTCTATTCTAGAAAACGTTAACTCGCCTGCACTGCGGCAAGCCCACAAAAACCTAGCGGTTTTTGGCTCTAAAAGCGTTTGCAGTAGTAACGGCACAACCACAAACAGCTTATTCGAATTGGCAAAAATTTAATAGCTTTGGGGCATGAGCCTTTAAAGACGGTTCATGGTCGCACTGTCAAGAAAGGCAAAACTCATCATTCAAGGTACCCTCTTAGCTATCATCTTAGTTTTTCTTGTAGTAGTAGCAGCGCTTGCAAACACGGGAATTTACACTAATTATTACCCCAAATATTCTCCTCCAGATCCAAAAGATTCCATCCACATAGCCCCCGACGGCAGCATAACAGCACCAACAACCTACAACGAAACAGTCCCGATACAAAGAAACGGAGACAAGTACACCTTAACAGGGGACATCACCTTGACGGTTATAGTGGACAGAAGCAACATAGTGGTTGACGGCTGCGGGTTCTCGGTAGCAACGAAATTCCAGCCGGGCCAAGGCGGTCCCGGATTTGGGTTGAAAGTTTTAGGCGTCTCAAACGTCACCGTTGAGAACATAAAATCGCCTGTCGGTTTGGAACTCGAACAATCAACAAACTGTACTGTCCAGAACTCTGACGGCGCCCCAGCGGTTTACTTGTACAAATCAAACGGCAATGTTATCTCTAACTGCGTTGGTAGTCTCCAGTTAAGCTATGCCTCAAACAACAAAATAGAAAATTGCAGCGTACATGGGTCTCTATTCGGACTAGACCTTGAGAACTCTAACTCCAACTATATTCTCTACTGCACTTGCACAAGTCCTGGAAGACCCGTCGCTCTCGGTGACTCCTCAAACAATGTCCTCTTCGGCAACGTTTTTCCAGATGCTTGGTGGTGGATCAACATGTGGGGCTCCTGTACTAACAATTACTTTGTCGCCAACAACGTAACCATAAGCCAACACTACGGCAGCGACAGCATTGTAGGAACCAACTACATCTATCACAACAATTTCTTGCAGTGGAACTGGAACCAATCAGCCACCGACAACTCCGCCAACGTTTGGAGCCAAAACGGCCGAGGCAACTACTACGGCGGCTACGCCCAAGTCGACGCTAACCATGACGGCGTAATCGATGTTCCATTCACCATAGACAGGAATAACGTAGATAATTACCCGTTGGTTGAGCCAGTCAACACAGCGGCAGAACCGATCCCGTCTCCTGTACAATAACCTGAACGCCACAAAGTCCATTTTTATAAGGGGTGAGAGTAGAGGCAGAGCATGAAATTTTGCCCATCTGACTCGCTGGTTGCTATGTATAGTGCTATATGTCCTGCTGTTTCAGTTGTCGCCGAAGAACCTTGCCTGCGGAGCTAATAGGCAGCTCCCTTCGGAATTCAACTTCAAGGATTGCTTTGTAAGATGCCACTTTAGCATTAACAAACTCCATCAGACCTTCTGCCGAAGCCTCCATGCCATCTTTGAGCACAACATAAGCCTTCGGGACCTCATCGCCCAAACCAGCGGTTTTACCTACAACAGCACACAGCTTAACAGCTGGATGCTCATAGAGGATGTCTTCGAGTTCACGTGGGTAGATGCTCCAGCCCTTGTGTTTTATGAGGTCTTTTTTGCGGTCCACAACGTAGAAGTAGCCGTCGCCGTCCATGCGGGCGATGTCGCCTGTCAGCAGCCAGCCGCCGCGGAGCACCATGGCTGTTTCCTCGGGTTTTTGCCAATAGCCCAGCATGACCTGCGGGCCTTTCACAGCTAACTCGCCCGTCTCGCCTACGCCGAGGGCTTCTGTGCCTGTTTCTAAATCAACAATCCGCGCCTCCGTATCGGGCAGGGGCAGCCCAATCGAACCCACCCGAAGCAGCGCCTTGTCGACGGGGCTACAATGGGTGACGGGCGACGCCTCAGTTAAACCGTAACCTTCAGCCAAAATTCCGCCTGTGACCTCCATAAACCGCTTCTGCACCTGAGGCGGCAGCGAGGAAGCGCCCGAAATGCACACGCGAATCGAGGTTAAATCGTATTTGGCGAGGTCTGGGTTAGCGAGGAGGTACTGGTACATGGTTGGGACACCGCAGAAAACCGACACTTTGAGACTCTGGATCAGCTGGCAGGCTTTGGCTGGTTCAAACTTTGGCATCAAAACCATAGTGCCGCCTAACCCGATGGGAACGGTCATACTGGTGGTCATGCCGTAGATGTGGAACAAGGGCAACGCCGTCAGGAAAATATCTCGGGCTGTTCCTCTTATCATGGCGGCGAATGCGAGGGCGTTTGAGACAAGGTTGCGGTGGGTTAACATGGCGCCTTTTGCGGTGCCTGTGGTGCCGCCTGTGTACTGGAGCGCCGCCAAATCCCCTGAGTTCACTTGGACATGTGGTTTTTGCTCTGAAGCGTCTTCCATAAAATCTGCAAAGACGTCGCCACCTAACTTTAAAATTATAACATTTTTCTGCTGGGTTTTCTCTCTTACATTCGCTATAACTGGATAGAGCGTGTCAAGGGTAACTGTGACCTGGGCGCCTGAGTCTCTAAGTTGGTATTCTACTTCGCGTTCACGGTACAGGGGACTAATCGCTGTAACCACTGCACCCGCCTTCAGGATGCCGAAATAGGCGATGAAGAACTGGGGAACATTAGGCAAGTAAAGTGCCACCCGCTCGCCTTTTCCCACACCCATTTTTATGAGAGCATTTGCGAAACGGTTCGACTGCATATCCAAGTCTGAGTAGGCGATTTCTTGTTCACCCAAAATTAGAGCGGCTTTTGCTTTTTCCCTTTGCGCACTCGCCTCAAGGAGCCCTTGGAGGGGAGTGTTTGGGTAGTCGATGTGTTTGGGTACGTTTGGAGGCCAAGAGTTATGCTGTGGCTTTGTTTTTTCTGTCAAGGGCGGTTCGCTTAGCATAAGTGGTCAAGCAAGTAAAAACTTTTAGCTAAAGCCACTTTACCTACAAATGAAAAGCCAAAACTTAAGTTTGGAAACAACAGAATTGCTGCTGAGGATTATTTATGGTTGATTGGAACAAGTAAGCGCCTAGCGGTGCAGTAAGTCCTAACACACACGCTTTATTAATAGTTTAATACAACAAAGAATCCGTGAAAATAAGAGTTAAGTTCAGTGTTCATGGCCAAAGAGAAGTTGGAGATAAGAAAAGTAAGGATATCAGAAGTATATGCGACAATAATAGCTCCCGATAACGTCTAAGAGGATGTTGAACATGGAAAAAGGCAAAGTGAAAGCATCCTACGATAAACAAGAGGATATACTCTACTTGCTCTTCAAAGAAGGCCCCAGCTACGAAGTAATCGAAGCAGACCCAGATGTACATCTCGAATTAGACAAGAAAGGAAAAATCATGGGTATAGAAATCGAACGCACGTAAAAGTGGGCTGATAAAAAAGATTAAAGAAACAATCGCAAAAATAGCTTAACGTTTTTTGAGCACAAGAAACATAGGCAGTATGGTACCGAGCTCTTTTTCTGTTAAACCTTTGCCATGCAAGCGGTTTCCATGATATGGCCATTTTCCAATTGCAGTTTCTTTAACTAGTTTAGGCGGATCGAGAGGGTTTAAGTCATGCAGTCTTAAAACAAACCGATTCCCAGTTTTATCACATCTTTCTTGCTCTTCTTGAGTTAAATCTTCTACGTCAGGTATTGCTTCTATAATGCCATACCCGATTACACTGTCCAGTTTGATTTTTTTAAGAAATATTACGACTGTATTAGGGCTCCAGCCATTGACTGAAGTCATAGAAGTAAGGTATCTCTTATTATTACATACGGTTTCAAAATCATTGTTACTGTCAAGTCTAAGAATATGATGAGTCTTATCCTTCAAATCAACCGCCTATTGTTAATATCCAAAGTGTAATGAATAAAAGAATTACTGTTTGGTGCCGGGGGCGGGATTCGAGCCCGCGACTTCTGGACATGGGCGTTTGGCCACCTTTGTTCTCCAGATTATGAGTCTGGCGCCCTAGCCAGGCTAGGCTACCCCGGCAAACGCCGCCGAATCGGAGGCATCGGTGTGTTTAGTCTAAAATCCATGATTTAAACTTTTAAAGAATTCAGCAATCTTTCAATCTTGTCAGCCTTTGCCCAAGATTAGCGATAGCTACTTTCAGGACTGTCTTCTTCCGCAGTATTTTCAGATTAAAAATACCTAGGATGGCAGCAAATATAACCGCTATAGCGAATATACTGCCCAAGAGCAAAGAATCTGGTGCGCCGGGTGCGTTGCTAGAATTTTCTGGGTTGGCTAAAGGATGCCCTAATTGGTCTTTTCCTATATCGTACGGATATAATAGAGGAAAGTGATCTGTATCACTGATGTTGGGGTAATCCCTAGTCGTATACCATCCTCTCGTTATAGCATAGGTTGTGTTACCGATTCCCGAGGTATCAATTTCGGCAGCGTTTGGATATTTTGTTGTGTAGTTGCTCCAAAAGTTTCCGACAGTGCCATTATCCCAGCTGCTACTTGAGAATAACTCGGGGTAATCTGACAGATAGAAGTTGTTGAGGTAAAACTTGTTGTTTGACGACGATAAACCGACAAAAACGGAGGTTAGGTTGTTTTTTGTAATCAGGTTATTGTTTCCTTGATATACTTCTATGCCGCCGTTGCATTCAGTGATTGTATTGCCATCGCCTAGTATCCTTATGTTCTGTGGGCAGGTTACGTTAACAATTTCGCAGCGGGAGCTAAACTGAAGATTGACATTAACATTGGAGCCTCTTCCAGTGAGGTTCTTTACAACCACATTACTTACGTCCTGCAGGTTTACACCTACATCCACATAGAAGGCAGGGTATCCTTGGTCACTGAAGTTACCCTCTACCGTAACATCGATGATATGCGCTGCTCCGTCAAACACTATGTTGCTGCACAAAATTTCGACGGTATACTCGTGGAGCATATCGCGAGTGAGGGTATAGGTGCTCCCCACTCGAGTTATGTAGTCAGTTTGGGGGGTTATTGAGCCATCACTGTTTATGGTTATCTTTGGTAGATGTAGCGGTGCATAGGGATTAGCAGCCACATAAGGAATAGCGGTCGCTATAGTAACCATTGATACTAATAGTATCAGCACGAAAGTTTGGAGCAAACGCTTTTTTGGAGCAAACATCCTCTAAAATGTTTGACGACTTTATCGTTATGAAGTTTTCGAAAGTTTTGCCAGAATATGGCGCGGCGTTCTTTTAGAAATAAAAGGATATGGAAAAAGGCTTACTGTTTGGTTTTACCGTTGTAGTCGGTTGAGAGCACGTTCATGCCTGATATGACTGCTTCTATGCTGGCTTTAACGATGTCTTCGCGGACGCCCATGGCTGTGACGGTTCGGTTGCCCCTGCGCATGTGGACAACGACTTCGACCATGGCGTCTGTGCCGCCTGTGATGGCTTTAACGTTGTACTGCTCAAGCGTTATGGGTTCGGTTTCTTTGATGGCGTCTTTGACGGCGTTGATTGTGGCGTCCACTGGGCCGACTCCGATGGCGCTGCCCCAGACCTCTTTGCCCCTGAGTTTGATGCGGACTGAAGCGGTTGAGGTGACTTTGTTTCCGCCTACGAAAGTCATCTCTTCCAGCTGAATCGGTTTTTCACCGCTTAAGCCCATGACGGTTTCAGCGATTGCGAGGACATCTGCATCCATAACTGCTTTGCCTTTGTCGCCGGTTTCTTTTATGCGCTGGAAGATTTCTTTGAACTGTTCCTCTGTTGGTTTAAGTCCCATATACGCTAGGTCTGCGCGTATGGCGTTTGAACCGCTGTGTTTGCCGGGTGAAATACGTCTTGTGCAGCCTACGAGTTCGGGAGCAATAGGTTCATAGGTTAAGGGGTTTGCGAGTACACCTTGAGTGTGTATGCCTGACTCGTGGGTGAATGCGTTTTCTCCGACGACAGCTTTATTGGGCTGCATATGCACGCCTGTTAAACGGCTGACGAGTTGGCTGATGTTGTAGAGTAACTCGGTTTTGATGTTGAGGTCCAGCTTGTAGAGTGACCGCAGCGTGATGACTATTTCTTCAAGCGCCGCGTTTCCTGCCCTTTCGCCCAAGCCGTTGATTGTTCCATGCGCCCACTGTGCACCCGCGCCCAACGCTGCAACGGTGTTGGCGACTGCCATACCGAAGTCATTGTGGCAGTGCACGCCGACTGGGATTTTGATTTTGTCTAAGAGTTTCGTGTAGAATTCGAAGCTGCGATCAGGAGTCAAGATGCCCACAGTGTCGCATGGGGTGACGCGGTCGACTCCAGCCTCTACTGCCGCTTGGAAAACCTTCACGAGGTAGTCGAAGTCGGAGCGGGTTGCATCTTCCGCCAGCAAATCCACTTTTAAACCATGGGCTTTGGCGTATTGCACGCAGTCCTGTGTGGTTTTCAGCACTTGCTCTCTTGTTTTGCGTAGTTTGCACTCGATATGCAAATCCGAGGTTGGGATAATCATGCTCATTGTGGAGGCGCCGCTTTTCAGTACAGCGTCTATGTCGCCTCTTGTGCCCCTGCCTGCACTGCTGATTTCAGCCCTTAAGCCTTGGTGCGCAATTAAACTGACGGCTTCCATTTCGCCTTCAGAAACCGCTGCGAACCCAGCCTCAATCACGTCTACGCCAAGTTCATCTAGCCTTTGGGCTATACGCAGTTTATTGTCAGGAATCAAGCTGACTCCGGGTGTTTGTTCACCATCACGCAGGGTGGTGTCTAAAAATTTCACGGATTTAGGGAAGCGGTTGAATAAAGCAATACCCCATTTAAATCACATCTCATTTCACTGTGTTAAGCGAGCATATAAAATTAGTGGTAAAAGCAAAAAAACAAGCCCACACACGAAGCGGTGACTTTTACATCAAAGCCTTAGCTGCGCAGGACCCTCGCAATCTACTCAGAAACCCCTGGGTCTTTGTCTGTCTTCCCCAAAAATACCAGCGTTCAAGTTCTTTACTTCTCATGGGTCGGGTTCTTTACCAAAGATTTTTCAACGCGAATAATTATTTACCCTGTTGTCCTTCTTTATCTTTAGGAATTCATAGAATTTACCATTAATAAGCCCTAATGAGAAGAACCCGTCGATGTCCGAGCCCATGCTGTTAATACCAATCTCTGTTCCCTAGTTAAAGACGACATCGAACAAGTTTACTCCGTCTAAACTTCTTTAGTTTTGTGTCCCGAACATCAGCATTTCTTAAATCAGCATCAGAGAAATCACAATTTTCAAGCTGGTATCTACTGAAAGCGGTAATTAATTTTTCCACTTATTTGCCGCTGCCTTGAATGCTTTTTATAGGGGGTAGGGGTCGTCTGAGAGCAGCAAGCTGAGTTCCTTATGTCAGCAGGTCTAAATTATGCTGTTCTGCTTTTAGAAGTCACCACAACCAGCCTGCAACGCCTCGCAGTCGCTGATGCCAAAACGGGCGCAACCGCTAAGCCCATTGGTAGAAGAAGAAGTAAAGGGCGACAGTTTCTTCTTCTTAAACTAAAAAACAAAAATCGACCAAACTTTTGATCGACTAGCTAAATAAAGGCAGGGTAGGTTAGCAGAGCAACAAACTATGGTTTCTGGTTCAGCCAATCTGCCAGGTAAACTTGGTTTGTGTTGCCTGTTTTCTCCAGCGAAACGACGCCTCGCTCCGAGAGCCTTGCCAAGATTCGGTGTGTTTGGAGTCGGCTGAGTCCTGTTTCGCTTTTGATGTATTTCTGCAGGTACTTGCCTTGGTGGCTTTGGAGGACGTTGACGATTTTGCGTTCGTCTTCGGTTAGGGTTTTGGAGACTGACTCGTAAGCCGCAGACGGGCTTGTCGGTTGGCTCAAAGACGCCGCTAATGGTGCAGTGCCCATCCTAATTTGCGGGTAAACCAGGTAGTAACCAACGCCTACTACGCCGACGACTGTGACGCCGATTAAAACCGCGAATAATGCGCCGAAGTATGGCAGGATCGTGCTGCTTGCGGTTGGGGTTGCAGTGGCTGTTGGGTATCCTCCCATCATGCCGCCCATGCCGCCGTATCCGCTTCCAGTGGTTCCGCTGTTGCCGTTCCACATTTGGCTCATCCAGCCATATGGGTTGTTTTGCTGGGAGAAGATTGCGAAGCCCACGATGGTTGCTGCGATTAGCGCTGTTATGGATGCGATTAGTAGGATGAGGAATAAGTTAACTCTTCTCATGTTATATCTAAATTAGACCCATCAGGCGAAGATTTAAGGATTACCGCAACCAAAAACCAGTTTTTCCATAGAAAAACCGTTTCAAAACACCGTTTCAGTTTCGTTTCAGTCAATATCCAAACCATCCGCAGCCTATAGTATTGGTTGAGGTGAAAAAGAATATGCAGAAAAAACTCGTCCTCGCTTTGCTTGCAACCGTTGTTGTTGCTGCGGCGTTGGTTGGGGTGGCGCTTGCACAGTTCGTGGGCGCCCAAACCCAAAACAGCACTGCCCCTCAGTTGGTTCAGCTGCCTAACGGCCAATACGTCTACGGCGTCCCAGCCCAAGCGGGAGTCAACGGCACCTTGGTTTATCCATGCTATCCCTACGGTGCATACCTGTCCGGTGGACAGGCTCCACAGGTGACTCAGCAAGCTCCTGCATCCGGCTACGGTTACGGCTATGGATACGGCAGAGGCATGTGCGGACGCTTCTGGTAAAGAGGCATCCCTTTTGCTTCTCTTTTTGCCCTTATTTGTTCAATGTTTTATTCCATTGGGGTGGGTTTGTATCTGGAGAGTATGCCTTTGCTGATTTTTGGCGGACGCGGCTTCCAAGCGGCGAGGCGTGAATGCAGTTCTTCGTCGGATATTTCGACTTTTAATGTGCGGTTAGGTATGTCGATGGTTATGGTGTCGCCTTCTTTGAGAACCGCGATTGGTCCGCCTTCGAAGGCTTCGGGTGCAACGTGGCCGATGCTGCCTCCATGTGTGGCGCCGCTGAAACGCCCGTCCGTGATTAATGCGACGCTGTCGGCTAAGCCCATGCCTGCAATGGTTGCGGTTGGGAAAAGCATCTCGGGCATGCCTGGTCCGCCTCGTGGTCCCTCATAACGTATGACGACTACGTCGCCAGCTTTGATTTGGCCTCCGCGGATGGCTGTCAGGGCTTCTGATTCTGAATCATACACCCTTGCTGGACCAGTATGCTTCTGCATTTTTTCTGTCACGCCCGCAGTTTTGATGACTGAACCTTTCGGCGCAAGATTGCCAGTTAAAATGGCGATTCCGCCTTCCTTATGCACCGGATCCTTGAGTGGGCGGATTACGTTGCGGTCCTGAACTTGGGCGTCTTTGATGTTTTCGCCGACTGACTTGCCTGAAACTGTAGGCAACTCAAGGTGTAGAAGCGTTTGGATTTCATTGAGCACTGCTGGAACCCCGCCTGCCGCATCTAAATCTTCAAGTGCGTAGATGCCGCTTGGAATCATGCTGCATAGGTGGGGAACTTTTCTGCCGATCTCATCGAAAGTTGAAAGCGGCAATGTTATGCCTGCTTCTTTGGCGATGGCAGGTAGATGCAGGGTGGTGTTGGTTGAGCCGCCAAGAGCCATGTCTAATGCGATGGCGTTTTCGAAGGCTTCCTTGGTTAGGATTTGTGAGGGCTTAAGGTCCTCTTGGACTAGTTTGACAATTTGTTTACCTGTGGCACGTGCCAGCCGCTGCTTGAAGGAGCCGTTGGCAAGTGATGTTGCACAATAGGGCAGTGACATACCGAGTGCTTCAGTCATGCATGCCATGGTGTTGGCGGTGAACATGCCGCTGCAGCTACCGCATCCAGGGCAAGCTGCTTCTTCCAGCTCAAGCAGTTCTCCCTCAGTCATTTTTCCAGCTGCAACCTGCCCAAGCGCCTCAGGCATGTTGGCGTAGCTGACTTTTCTGCCGCAGTAGCGTCCAGCAGCCATAGGTCCGCCAGTAACCATTATTGCAGGGATGTCTACGCGTGCGGCTGCCATAAGCATGCCAGGAGTGATTTTGTCACAGTCAGTAACCATAACTAAGCCGTCGAGGCTGTGTGCTTGAAGCATAATTTCAACTGAATCAGCGATGATTTCGCGGCTGGGCAGACTGTAACGCATGCCCATGTGTCCCATGGCTATGCCGTCGCAGACTGCTATTGTGTTGAATTCGAAGGGTGTACCGCCTGCGGCAAGTATGCCTTCTTTTACGGCTTCGCCGATGGTTCGAAGGTGAATGTGTCCGGGGACGATGTTTGTGTAGCTGTTCGCTATCCCAATTAGGGGTTTAGCGAGATCATCGTCCTGTAAACCCAGCGATTTTAGGAGCGCACGGTGTGGCGCTTTTTCGATTCCTGTCTTGATTTTGTCGCTTCTCAATTTGGATGCCTCACAAATAGAAAGTATTTGGCAAGGGTTGCTGTTAAGTTTTTTGCGGCACACAACTGTGACTTTTTCATTAGCCCCTTTTTTAGCAGTGACGGCGATTTTTATTACTCTCAGAGGACCCCCTTCCCCTTATAAAAACAAATTTTCCAATAGAAATTGTTGCAGAAAACCCCCTATACACAACAACAACCCGCAGACTGGGAAGGCTACGGTTTTTTGCTTTTTAAACTGGATGCAAGCAGCAGGCTGGTTGTGGCCGTTTTTGCAAGCAGATACTTATTTTTTCTTGAATACTCTAAGCAGCACTTTCTCGCCTATCCAACTGAAGAAAAGTATCACACAGAAGGGACCTAAAAAGAAGCCAAAGACGATTTCGTTGTTCTGGGTTGCCGCCTGAGCCAAAACTGGAAACATCCAAACTCCCACTAATACTAGGCAAACTGTAAAGACGAATGCGAAAGCAAACGTTGCTGGCTTCATAGGTCTTTTTAAATGAGCTATGGTGGTTTTAATTGTTTTCTTTATAGCTGGCTTTTAACTCTGGGTGATAATGATTATCAGCATTGGGTAATAAACCAAAAAAGGGGAAATTTTTGCGGGTTAAATTAGCTATCTGAGGGTAATAATGTCTGTAGTTGAGATTGATGAAAGAGGAAGAGTGACTATCCCCAAAAAAATAGGTCTGAAAAAGTCTAGAGCAATCGTCATTCCAGCAGCCTCTTTCTTCATCACAATTCCTCTGCCAGAAAGCCCAGAGAATCAAGCGCAAAAGTTGGCTTTCAACGACTAAAAGTACTAAAGAGCTCAAAGAGAAGCTGAGGAGTCTGCTAGAGAAGATGCTGTGAACAGGGAAAAAAGGCAAAGTCATCTTTGATGATCGTGATCGAGACAGACATCCTTTATGCGTACCAAAGAAACAGGACTGTTTAAAAGAAACTGCAACAGGCTTCATCAAAAGAGTAGTAAAGGGCGAGTTCGGAAAAGTTTACGCTTCAAGAGAAACTCTTCATGAATTGTTTTATGTTTCGCAAGGGGAAGGCGTCTCATTGGACGAATTGATAAGTAGAGTGGCTGCCGTTACAGCGATTCCAAATCTAACCTTTCTCGAAACAACTTTCGAAATTGACCTAGTTCTAGTTCTAATGCGACAGTACCGATTCACTTCAATTTTTGATGCTTATCATGCGGCTACAGTTCTTAACCAAGTGGATGATCACACGATAGTTGCAACAGATCATGCCTATGATTGCATACAGGGGCTGATAAAGTTAGATCCTCGAAAAGTATGAGTGTTTTTTCCTGTTTTACTCGAAATATATAAGAGAATTCTTTTTTTTCAATTAAGCCAAGGTCAATCCGTTTGCGTATTAAAATCACGGTTTCGGGGATTGTGCAGGGCGTGGGTTTTCGCCCCTTCATCTACCGCACCGCAGTCAAGCATGGTTTAGCGGGGTATGTGCGGAACAGGGGCGACGCAGGTGTAGAAGTGCTCCTCGAAGGCGAAGGGCAGCATATTGAGGGGTTTATGGCTGATTTAGCCGCGGAGAAGCCGCCGCAGGCAAGAATAGACCAAATCCAAAGAACCCAGCTTTCTGGCGCAAACGAGTACAGCAACTTTACAATAATCAAGAGTTCGCAGGAAGCGGAAACCCCTGGCTCCATCATACCCCCCGACATTGCCATCTGCAACCAATGCCTCGGTGAACTCCGTGACCCAAAAAACCCCCGATTCGACTACTTCTTCATCACATGCACAGACTGCGGACCACGATTCACCATAATCGAGCGGCTGCCCTACGACCGAGAAAACACCACCATGAAAGAGTTTCCGCTCTGTGGCTTTTGCCAGCGTGAGTATGGGGACCCAGCGAATAGGCGGTTTCATGCACAGACGGTGGCTTGTCCAACCTGTGGACCCAAAGCATACCTGACCACGGCGGACGGCGAACCCGTAGAAGCCATCGATCCAGTGCGGCAGGCTGGGCAGTTGCTCTCGGAAGGCAGCATAGTTGCAGTGAAGGGGTATGGTGGGTTTCACATCGCCGCCTCCGCGGCACTTGAAGAGCCGCTTGAGCGACTCAGGGAGACCAAGCATCGGCGCGAGAAACCCTTCGCTATAATGGCTAAAAGCTTAGATGCGGCAAAAGGGTTCGCTGAAGTTTCTTCAGTGGAGCAGGAACTCCTAACTTCACCCATGCGGCCAATCATCCTGCTGAACAAAAGTCCAAACTACAGCCTTTCCCCGCTGATTGCCCCGCATCTCCACAATGTCGGCGTCATGTTGCCCTACACGGGTTTACACTACATGCTCTTTGACCGCGTCGCTGATGCGGCGTTTGTTATGACAAGCGCTAACCCCCCAAACCAGCCCATTGTGAACGAGAACGATGAGGCGCTAAAAGTGCTTGGCAGAACAGTTGATTATTTCCTGTTCCACAACCGCAAAATTGCCCACCGCTGTGACGACTCCGTCATGAGAATCCACGGCGAACACCAAGTTTTCCTTAGGCGCAGTAGAGGTTACGCTCCAGCTCCAATTAGACTGAAACATAGGGTTCAGAGGTGCATCCTGGGCTTAGGCGCCGAACAGAATAACACTTCTTGCCTGCTACTGGATGACAAAGCCTTCATAAGCCAGCACATCGGCGACGTAGAAAACATCGAAACTCGAAGCTTCCTCCAAGAAGCCACCGAGCACCTGCAACGCCTAATCAACAGTCGAGCCCAGGTAGTGACTTGCGATTTGCATCCCAAATTTACCACAACCAACCTAGCCAAAGAACTGGCGGAGTCACAAGGTTTGCCGCTGGTTCAGGTGCAGCACCATCATGCGCACGCGGCTGGTTTGATGGCTGAGCAGGGCTTAGACGATATTGTAGCGGTTACCTGTGACGGCTACGGTTATGGCACCGACGGAGGAGCTTGGGGCGGAGAAATCCTCTATTGCACAAATAAATCTTCAGAGTTCAACAGACTAGCTCATCTGGAACATCAAGCTTTGCTAGGCGGTGATTTGGCTAGCCGTTATCCCTTGCGTTTGGCCGCTGCAATGCTTTCAAAAGCAGACGTTGAATTTTCTGATTGGCTGCTTAAAAAAAGTGACCGTTTGCCCAGCGGTGAAATGGAAGCCGTATTTATTATGGAGCAACTTGAAAAGGGTGCTGGCTCCATTCAAACGACCAGTTGCGGCAGGGTTCTTGATGCAGTCTCGGCGCTTCTGGGGCTCTGTGAGTTCCGGAGCTATGAGGGTGAACCTGCCATAAAGTTGGAGTCAGCAGCAATTCATGGTAGAGACGCCTTGAAGCTTAAACCCCAAATTTACGGTAACATCCTCAGTACTTCCCACCTGATTAAGGCAATATATGACAGTTTAGGCAGGGTTTCGACCGCAGATTTAGCCTACTCCGCCCACGCCTACATCGCCGAAGGTCTCGCATTGTTAGCCATCGAGCAAGCGCAGGAAGAAAGCACCAAAAACGTGGGGTTCACAGGCGGCGCCGCATGCAACCAAATCCTCACCACCCTCATGCGCCGAACTGTCGAAGCTGCAGGCTTGCGGTTCTGGGTGCATGAAGCGGTTCCAGCAGGCGACGGCGGCGTCTCTTTTGGGCAGGCTGTTGTGGCATCAAATTCTGTTTTTTAGACCAAACTGCTTTTATCGGTGCTTAAACGCATCTTTGGGTATCTGATGCTTATGTGTTTAGCAATTCCAGCTAAAATTATGGCGTTGCAGGGCGAAAAAGCCCAAGTTGACTTTGGACAGGGCGTTCTCCGCGACGTTAACGTGTCGCTTGTAGAAGCTAAAATAGGCGATTACGTGCTTGTCCACGCTGGCTACGCCATCCAAGTCCTTGAAGAAAAAGAGGCATTGGAAACTTTAAGCCTCTGGAACGACGTACTATCTTCAACTGGAGAATAAACGGGTGTGGGTATGGCGGAGAACCTGCGTTTTAGGAACCCCGAGGTAGCGCAGAATATAGCGGCGAAGATCCGCGAGGTTACACCTAAAAAGGGGCAGGTTAAAATTTGCCATGTCTGCGGAACCCACGAGTGGACAATAACACATTTCGGCTTACGTAGTCTTCTACCGTCCAACGTTGAAGTCATTGCTGGTCCCGGCTGCCCAGTATGCATCGTTCCCGCCGCCGAAATCGACGAAGCCGTGCAGCTGGCGAAACAGGGCAAAGTCGTAACCTGCTTTGGCGATGTTTTGCGGGTGCCAGGCAGTGAATCGTCCCTTTTGGAAGCTAAAGCAGGCGGCGCCGACGTTAGAATGGTCTATGCAGTCTCAGATGCCGTTGAAATGGCAAGAAAAGAGCCAGAGAAAGAGTTTGTGTTTTCAGCCGTCGGATTCGAAACAACCGCGCCTATCACTGCACTTGAGGCGCTGGGTGATTTGCCTAAAAACTTCAGTTTTCTGGTTTCCCACCGCCTGATTCCGCCGGCGATGGAGTTGCTGCTGGGTGTTGGCGACTTGCAAATTGACGGTTTCCTCGCTCCGGGGCATGTAAGCGCCATTATTGGGCTTAAACCCTACGAGCTCTTCGCCAGAGTTTACCGTATGCCAACAGTGGTCGCCGGGTTCGAACCTAACGACGTCTTGATGTCGATATACATGATCATCAAACAGGTCAGCACAAGGGACGCACAACTTCAGAATGAATATTCACGGGTCGTGAAGCCCGAGGGCAACAAAAAAGCGCTCGAATTAATGGATAAAGCCTTCACTGTAGTCGCTGGTAACTGGCGTGGCATCGGTAGACTTCCTGACTCTGCACTGCAGCTCCGAGAGTCACTTGCGCAGTTCGACGCTCGCAGAAAATACGAGTTAAAAATCAAAGAGGGCAAAGACATCCTGCTTGGCTGCGAATGCCACCTGGTTATTATCGGAAAAATCAAGCCTAATCAGTGCCCCATGTTCCTAAAAGCCTGTACACCCGCCAAACCCATCGGCGCCTGCATGGTCAGCAGTGAAGGAACATGCCGAGTCTGGGCAAAAAATGTTGCCGCAAACACTTCTTAACTGAATGTTTGCTTATCTTATTGCTTCGTCTATTCGTAGTGCCCGTTTGGTGCTGGTTACTTCACGGAAAAGTTCAAGGCATTCTTCTTTAGTCGGCGCTTCTATGCAGATGCTGCCGTAAGCGCCTATGTCTATTCGATAGTTTCTTTCTCTTCTCTCTATTATCTCTTCAAATTGTGCCATGTATCCCCCTCCAAACTATTGCATAGTTACATTGCATCACCAATTATATCCTTAATGCCGTTTTAGCGATTCATGCAATTTCAGCGCTAAATCGTTTGATATCCTACGTATTCAACTTGACGAGAAAATCGGGCTGGGAGAGGGAAAGGTTAGCCAAACACAGGCAAAAATAAATTCAGGAAGAGAGAGGGGAGAGGGATGCCTGCATTTAGCTAACTTTTTGCTTACTACATTATGGTCTTAATGTCGGATGCGCAACCCACACTGCAGTTGGACAATGTACCATAAATAACGATGTGACTGTGTCATGGCAATAACAATCCGCAGTCTGGGAACCTATGGTTGATTATTTAATCGGTAAACTTTTTCTCTATCATTATGGGGGCTCAATATTTTTCATTCATAAGAAATAAAATAGCAAACATGATAATTGTGCGTTATATTTGGGGTTCAACAGATGTTAGAAACCGACCTAGTAAACATCGAAAAAACCATAAAATGTGTAATGGATAAAATTGCCGCTAAAAAAGAAACAATCAGAGATTACACAAAAACCGTTCAATTCTACTTCACAGATGCAAAAGTCGGCTACCGAATAAAAATCGTCAACGGCGTAGTCGAAGCCCTTGAAAAATCACCTAACAAGCAAGAGGCAGACGTAACCGTCAACTGCAAAGTTCAAACCCTGCAGGATATATTGGACAACAAGCTAGGCGCAACCCGAGCTTTGATCACCCGCAAAGTAGTGGTAGATGGACCCGTGATGGCTATACGGGAGCTCCGCCAAAGAGTCCTCACCGACAACGACACCACACGCTAGCAGATTCTGGGAACGGGGTCGCCGACTGGACGCGCAATAATCCGTTTTCCACCCACCAGCGTCTGCATCGCAACCCCTTTGAATTCTGCGGTGGCTTCACCGATTATCTGTGCATCTTTTCCCTGAGGTGTCTGCCGCAGAAACGCCAGGGCTTCCTCAGCTTTTTGTGGTACCACGCCGATTACAAGTTTGCCTTCGTTACCAATTTCAAGCGGGTCTAAACCAAGCATTTCGCAGGCTGCTTGTACATCTTGGCGGATGGGGATTTTGTTTTCCTGGGTTAAGATGCCGACTTTAGATTTTTCTGTCCATTCGTTAAGTGCGTCTGCTAAGCCTCCGCGGGTGGGATCCTTCATGGCGACGACTCCGCCGACTTCGCCCAGCAGCGCCTGAACCATGCGGTTGAGCGGTTTTACGTCGGATTTGATTTCGCTGCCAAACTTCAAGCCCTGCTGCGCCGACAAAACTGCTAAGCCGTGGTCGCCGATGGTGCCGCTAAGGATGATTTTGTCGCCTACAGCAAGGTTAGAATCCAATGTCCAGCGAGCTTTGAGCTCCCGGGTTTTTCTGACAACTGCCAGGTTGCTGTCTAATGCGGCTGTGCGTTTGCCGATTCCGGAAACGTTCATGACGCAGCCTCCCAAGGCGCCGCGTTCGACGACTTTTGTGTCGCCGGTGACTATGCCGACATCGGCTTCGAGGCAGGCTTGCCGCATACTAGCTAAGATTCGCTCAAGGTCAGAAAGGAGCAGCCCCTCCTCCAAAACCAAACCGCAAGCCAATGCAAACGGCTGAGCACCTAAACAGCTAATGTCATTGACTGTGCCCGAAATGGCGATGCGCCCTATGTCGCCACCGGGAAAAAAGATGGGTTTAACCGCGTGAGAATCACTCTTGAACACTACGTCGCCGACGACTGCTGCGTCGTCCATGGCTTCAAGCGGGACTTCTGCGTTGCCTATGCCGCCGAAGGCTTTCACTACGTAGTTTTTGACTAGGTCATGCATGACTGTGCCGCCTGCGCCATGCAGCATGGTGATTTTTTCATCTTTAGGTGCCATATAGGTTGCTTCCTGATAACAGTAATCTGTTACTCTTTGAACTGAGACATAAACAAATCGCAGCTAAAGTCTGCCTTTAAGCTGCGCTCTTGCTGTTTCAAAACAGAACGCCGCTGCACACACGGCAATGGTGGCGGTGGCAAAAAAGTATCCGCTTGTAATGGTGGCAGGCATAAAAAACAATAAATCAACTGTGAGTGCAACGACTGAGAAAATAGCGTAGAATAGGTATCGGGGTACAAGGAAACGGCTGATCTTCACCGTGTCCTCCAAAATTACCCTGTCAACTACATAGTTGCCGTTCACCCGTTTCAACAGGCCAACCTCCTCAAGTTTTGACAGGTGATAGACTGAGAGTGAAGGCGAACTTAGCTTGAGCGCTCGCTGCACTTCCCGCGTACCCATGGGTCTGCTTTTCTTGAGCAAATAACGGTAAACTTCAAGTGTTGTCCCCCGCAATACGTCGTCTGCCTTATCCGACCCCATGGTGACCTACTGCTCTTGTCAGTGAAGATGCCCTCATTTAAGCGCATCCATGTTCAAGCCTTTAGAACAGCAGCTTGGGACCTGAGCAGTGTTGTTCAAAAATGTAGAATTAAGTACTATTCCACAATACACTTCTCTAAAGCTTGAGGAGAAAGAAAGTACGACAGAAGCGAAAAAGAGGTTTCCTTTCAAAGCGCTCGCCTGCGGGCTAATAGTCTTAGCCTTCGTCGTGGGTATGCTGGCTTTCACTAGTCTGTTGTTTGCGCCTTCAGACAACCCGGAAGCCACATACCATAACTTATACGGTTCAACGCCTTTGGAGGGTGGAAACTATTCTTTTTCACCGCCCATCTCGATGTATCGGGCTGTTGATATCGCTTTGGCAAGCGACGGTTGGAACCAAAGCAGCCTCCAAAACATGACCGTTCATGCATCACTGGAGAAGATGGTTTTCTATACAAATGGCTCTGCGCTCCTAGAATACGCCGATAAAGAAAACGTCACATTAACTGGGTATCCGAGTGCTAGTAACCCTTCAATAGGAACGATGAGCGGATTCGAAACTCTTGGCGAAGTTACAGTGCCAGTTGATAATTACCAACCGCAATTCTACGACCAAGTGACTGTCCGGTATATCTGGAGTATAACTGTCATGCAAAATGGTGGTTCTTCGATCCCTCCTCCTGGCATATCCTTTGTTGATGCTTCATCAGGTGAACTGGTGCCGGTTGGCCTACTAATCTAAGGGTGAAGTCTATGAGTGCACAAAAAAACAAAACAATCTTTGCCGTAACCCTTGCAGTGGTAGCGGTTTTCCTCTTGGGTGGAGTCAGCTTCACCTATTTTCCCACTCAGCAAACACAGCAGCAGATCCTGCCCTCAGCAGCGCATGTAATGTGGACTGCACCAACACCTCCCAACATTGCCTTCATAGTTACAGGTCAATTTGCAAACAACAACACAAATCCTGTATACAACTATTGGAGTATTACAAAGTATCTACCGATGGATACCATTTGCATAGGCAGTGATGGGAGCGTTAACACCACCAACGTCCCAATCAAGCACCAAGGGGACATTTATACTCTAACGGGCAATATTGTAAACCAAACAATCCTTATCCAGAAAGACAACATAACTCTCGACGGGTTAGGATACACATTGCAAGGCTGGTCTCAAACCCTCGGCGACCAAGCTACCGCAATCAGCATTCCCAACAGAAGCAACATAACGATCACAGACCTAAACATCCAACAATTCTCGGAACCCATTTGTATACAAAACTCCACAAACATAACCGTAAAAAACAGCAACATAACTAAAGGATACCCATATGCTATTCTGCTAGAAAATTCAAACCAAACCAGAATAATAGGCAACAGCTTTCTGGGCTCAATGGTTCAGCTTGACGGATCATCAAACAACCAAATATCAAACAACACATTTAGCGACAGCGAAATTGGAATCACTGGCTACAGCGGCAGCAATACCAACCTTATTACCGACAACAGTTTTGCCTCCGTTAACGAGCCGATTATATTTGAAGGCGCAGACTCTACTATTTCACAAAACACGCTGGTAAACGGCGATTATGGCATTTCAGTGGATGGTCAAATTTTTGATATCTCCAAAAACAAAATTGCCAACTACACAACAGCCCTATCCGTAGGTTCTCTGAACAGCCAAATCTACGAGAACAATGTTTTCAATTCATCCTTGGCTGTGCTGCTTAACTCCAACCCCTATAATCTTCAGACAGGAAACAACACCTTCTACCATAACAACTTCATAAACTACAGCCAACCCCTGCAAACTCTAAGCCCATCCAACTACACGGACCGCTGGGACAACGGCAAAGAAGGCAACTACTGGAGCAGCTACACTGGCTCAGACAGCAACGGCGATGGCGTAGGCGACACCCCATACGTTTTGGCGGAGAACTGCACCGACAGGTACCCCCTCATGGAGCCATATGGAACGCAATTAACTAACCCTCAGCTCGGCCGGTTCTTCTTTATCATAGCGGCTCTGGCAGCATTGGTAGGTATAATTGCTGTGATAGCTGTGTTCGTTAGGTTCAGAGCCAAATGAGTTGCCGCTTTACAGTAGCTCAGATTTTTTGGTTCAGCTTGAGGGAATCTCCACAACCAGCCAGCAACAACTCGCAAGTGCCGATGTTAAAACAGAAGGTGCAGCAAAGTCCGCAGGTAGAAGAAGTATAAGGGCGGCATTTTCTTCTTCTTAAACTAAAAAAATAAAGTTAACAGAAAATTTAGTCCAACATTATTGTATTGCGACAAACGTGTTTGAGTCCACATGGACTTCAACTGAGCCATTTTTTGCTTCTTTTACCCGTGCATTAACCAGCAGCAGACGGGTGCTTTCGCGGAACATTTTTTCGAGTTCCTCAACTTTCTCGTTCCAAACAACCACTGTCACTTCTCCCGAATCGTCTCTCAGCGCCAAACGCATGACTACGCCGTCGCTGCTGTCGCTTCGGCTAAAACCGTTTTTGCCATAAACCGCTTTTACTGTGCCAACGACGTGAACGTTGCCTGAATTTGGGTTTAGGCTGCTGATTTTTGCGGTAAACTGCTCGATTGGGGGGTACTCAGCTGTTTTTGGTTGAGGCTGAAGCTCAATTAAGCTTTTGTTTCCAAGGTGCAACTCTGTTTTGCCGTAGCGGTCTTCCCGAGTGTACCCATGCAGCAGCCTAACAGCCTGCCCCGCTTTTAACTCGCCTTTCTCGACAAGCTCGGCTTTCTCATTCCACAGGACCACACGCAAGAGGCCGTCGCTGTCGCCGAGCATTATGGTGGCGAATTTGCCAGATTTTTCCTCGCTTTGGAAAGTTTTAACTGGGAAAACGGCGATTAAGCGGCCAGCCACGTTAACGTCGTATAAGCCCCCGAACAGTTTGCCAGAAGAGAGGGTTCCGCTGTTGTGGATGTGGTTCTGCTGGACTTGAACGCCCAGTTTAGCAGCTATCAACCGCAGAAGCGTCTCATCGGCGAGTAACCCGTTGGTTTTTGCCCGTTCAGCCTCTAATTTTTCTATAAGCTCTTTTTGGCTGATCTGGGGGTTCTTGGCTTGAATCTCATCAAGGAGGTCTTGGGTGGTCATGCTTTGCCGACACGATAGAGCAGAGCGGGCGCTTTTAATTCTTTGCCTATATCAGCCGTTTCTGGCTACGTTTATTAAAAGGGCTGAGTCATTTTTGTTTAGGGCGATCCACATGGCTGATTATTCAATTTTTGTTATCTTCGGCGCTGCATTGGTCATAGTGGGCGTAATGGTTATTGCTGCAGTGGTAATTCGAGCTTCAATGGGCACAAAAAAGGAGGGAAAGGTGCATGGTGCAGGCGTAATCATGATTGGCCCGGTTCCCATCATTTTCGGCACAGACAAAAAGTCGGTTAAGTCGGTTTTAGCTTTGGCGCTGGCTCTTACTGTGGCATTGTTAATCTTTTTGGTTTTGTATTATTGGTTACTGAGGTAGACAGACGTGTTAAGTGAAGAACAAAACGAGGAAGGAGGCGTCGCTGTTTCGGGCAGACTCTGGATGCTCCTGTTGGCTGGGATAAGCTTGGTTTTTGTGGGCATAGCCGTCATAGTCGTCGCATCCATTTTGTTGGGGGGTTCTGGAAGCGTTGGCGGCGTTATTTTAATCGGGCCCATCCCGATAATTTTTGGGTCAGGGCCAGATGCATTATGGCTTGTTCTGGTTGGCGTAATTGTTTCCATAATCAGTATAGTTTTGTTTTTGGTGTTGAATAGAAGAGCAGGGAGAAATTAAGTAAGAGATAACTCGTTATGCTGGTTGTTCCTCTTCTTCCTTGCCGTAGTAGCCATACAGGAAGATTAAGGCTAAAGCAACAAATGTTGAGCCCATCAGGACGTACTGGAGTGTTACGAAGTATGCGCCTATATCCATCGAGGTTCCTCTGTATTTACCCTACTCTTGCACATCTTCATATTTAAATCTAAACCCAAAACGGCGGTTGCAGTTTTCCACTTAACCCCAGCATAAAAGCAAGTTTATTCCCCTTTTTTCGGTCGGTCCTTTGGCGGCTGTTTCCATTCCTTCATCAGCATATCGTAGCAGTCATCGTTTTCCTCAATCGCTTCAAACCACCCTAAATTTTGAGCGATTTTCTGAGTTAACAGGTGATAGCACATATGCACTTTTTTGTCCAGAACTCGGAAATAGAAGTCGTCGCAGGTGCAAAACTCCGCTTCAGGCATAATAAGATAGTCGCGTTCTCTGCCGACCACAATCCAAACTATTCTTCCTGAGGGTTTGAAAGTGTATTTTTTGACTCTGCCCTCTTTCACTGCATCCAGCGCCTTGGTGAACCGTTGCCCAAAGAGCTCATAGAGGTCGTTTAGGTTGTCGCCTGAGAGTTTGCCTGCTGCTTTGGCTTCTCGACAAATATGGTTTAGAGTGTCGATTTCTGAACTGTCACTCATTACTGCTCAGCATATTATGGGATGGGTTGGGAATTTAGGCTTTTAGCCTACGCTTATGGGTACACCTGTGCTTTTTGAGGATTCCTGCTTGGGCAATATGACTTCTAAGACGCCGTTTTTGTAGGTTGACCTTGCCTCTTGAACGCGAACTTTGGCTGGCAACTGGACTCCCTTGTAATACTTGTACTGCGGCGTGTCAACCGATATATCCAGCGAATCGTCGGTTCCATGGAGTTTAATGTCAGTTTTCTCAACGCCAGGCAACTCGGCAACAACCCGGACTTCCGTCTCGGTTTCCACGATGTCCACGAGAGGCTCGCGTTCTTCTTTTACCTGTGGTGGACCTTTGAGGCCTTTTTTGATGTTGCCGAACTCCTGAATCTCGGGTTTCCCATCTGGACCGATTTTCATGCTGTAACCATACACGAATGGTCCAAGCTCTTTTACTGTGCTGCCGTCGGGCAACTTGCGTTCCTTCACGTATTCTTTTGGAACGTTTTGGCTGAAGCTTTTGAATTCTTCATCCATCATCCGCTCCATTTCCTCAAACATTTTGTCGATGTCGCCGAAGAATGGGTCTCTTGAGTGGGAATGGCGTTTTCTGAACCATTCAGGATAATCTTCGTTGTCTGAAGACACACAAATCACCATCTAATGTTTGGGTTTTACGCGCCAATAAATTTATTGTCAAGAAATACAGCAACCGCATGGTAAAGACCCCTGCTTTTCTATTTTGGTTGTTGCCGCCGACCCCTCTTTTTTCATCTTCTTCCAGCAGGCTTGGGTTCTGCGTCCTTTTTAAGGTCGGTTAATTGTGCTAATTGCTGGCTGGTTGTGGAGCATTCCGCAAGCAGATGGGAGAGCATGTTTCGGAAGCGTTTGTTGCTCTGCCAACCTACCCCATCCCCCTAAAAAGACCAAAAACGCCTACTTCTTAGGCAGTCTACGCCACAACGCCACCAACCCAACCGCCAAAACAGCAATCACAGCCGCAGAAACCGCAAGGGCGATCTGCTCCCAAGTCAGGCTAAATTCTGCATTTAATTGTGTATTCGGCTGGATGAGGGTAGTCAAAGGGGGAGTCGATGTGGGAGGGGTCGGCATTGACTCTGTCGGGGGAACTTCTGTAGGGGAAACTGTTGGTGCAGGCGTGCTAGGCTGGGTTGTGGGATTAGCCATTTCCAGAATTTGCGTATTGCTCCAGTCGCTTTTTTGCCCATGAAACACGTTTGCCATGCCTCCCGCCAGTGGATGGTCTGGAAGGTTCATCGAAACCCATTCCGTATGGTAGTACCCTACTAGGGCTTGGACTTGGAAGTCGAGTTTGCCTTCCGCTGGGGCATATATTATGTTGCTATTATCCATGGCATATCCATTTAGCGAGAAAGAGATGGTTGTATAACTTGAGCTTGAAGCTGGAAAACTGGTGTATTCGGGGAAGTTTTTCCAGTCGCTATCGCTGCCAAAGTGGCCCCTCTCTCTAACGTTATAGTACAAGCCCGTGACATTTCCGCTGCCATCACCGAATTGGCTGAACGGTTGATTTTTAATAATAAGGTCGATGCTTCTATTCTGTACGCGGTAGCCCTGATGAGTTATAGTTTCCCCTGTGTAGATGTCTGTGGTGTAAGTGGTTGGTATATCGTAGGAGTGGTCGCCAAATTGTACGGTGAATTCTGGTGCAACTGGCTTAGAAACTTGCGCTGATACGGTTTGCGCAACTAAAAAAGGAGCTACTAGGATTAGTATGAGTGTTAGGGTGATTGTTCTGCTCATGCTCTGCACCACAAAACCCCCTGCGCTGATTGGCAATTAAAGGGTTCTTGTATAGGTTTCTTGACTAAGGCTTAGTCAAGATTTCTTGACCTGTCACCTTAAAGTTCTCCAAGAGCGGTAACCAAAATTTTACGGCTGAATTTTCAGGCTCTCAAAAAATAAAATAAAAAAGAAAAAGGAAGGATTTGTTTTTGTTTTTAGTTGCTTATGGTCGTTTTCTCAGCGCTAAGATGACTGCTACGCCAACAACTATGATGGCTATGAACAGGCCGATGACTGCTGGGATAAAGTATAGGTCGGCTGCTGACTGTTGAATCTCTACTGGAGCGATTGTTGAAGATGCTACTTCGCTTGCATGGAACGAGGTTTCAGCTGACGAGGGGTAATAGGATTCTGTGCCTTCAAAGCTAGCTACGACGGTGAAGTCTCCAGGGATGTCTGGTGTCCATGTGAAGCTGAACATTCCGCTTCCGTCGCTTATGGTGGTGCCGATGGTTCTGTAGTTTCCGTTTGCGTCAAGCACGCTAAGGGTAACTGGAACACCTGTAACGTTGGTCGGCATTGGTTGCTGCATGTAGACGTATTCCATCCAGCGGCTCATGCTTGCGTCAGAGACACACGGTAATCCGTTGGGGAAGTTTGCTGCTTGCGCTTCTTGTTTTGTGCCTGCGGCGATGTCTGTAATTGTTCCTCTGATGACGACTGGTGTGGCGGTTGTGACGCCGACTTGGGGTGCTTCAACAGTTAATTTGCTTGGTCCTTTGCCATAGGTGTAGAGTTGGTTGTCGTATGCGTTTAGCACTGTTACGTATCCATCTACGATTGTTGCTGCGTTGGTGACGTCGAACCCTGAGATTTCCCATACTAGTGAGCCGTCGGTTATGTTTATGGCGATTTGCTTTGCGCCTCGGAATAGTGGTGGGCTGTATTCGTGGCCTACGTTGAGGAAGTATACGCCGCCTGCAATTGATCCGCCGCTGAAAACCCATAGGGGCCATACACCGTAGGGTGTGTCTGATCCTGCTGGACCCAAGAGTTTGTTGGTGCTGGTGTACCAGACTTGCTCTCCAGTTTTTGCGTTGATAGCCCAGATGTCGCCGCCGAAGCCCATGATGTAGAGGATGCCGTCAGCGATTTCTGTTTGGTAGCCGCCGATGCTGTTGTATGGGTTCGGTACAGGGAAGTTTCCATTGTCGCCTGATAGTTGTTTTGGACCCCATACTAATTTTCCAGTGTCTAAGCTATAAGCGGTTATTTTACCTGTAGCTGCTTCAATGTAGAAGTACAAACCGTAGCCAGATTTTGTGACTTGTTCTCTTGCGAACGGCGTCAAGGTTCGGTTGGTTATCCAAAGTTGATGTCCGTCGTCTGCACTGTATCCTGCGTCAGCTTGCCAGCCGACATTGAAGTATGCCGCGCCTGCCGCTGTCATTAGCACTACTCCGCAGTCTACTCTGTTAATTGACAGAGCTGAGCCTTCTGGGAAAGCACCGGTTGTCAGGTTAGTAGCTATTGGCACTGTCCACATTATTCCGCGTTTGAAATCAATTGTACTGTTTTGTGCGGGTCTCCAACTCCAGCTGTCTGAGGTAGTGCCTTTTATGTACTGGCTGTTGGGGTAGAGGATTGCCTGTGTTGAGTTCCAACAGTTTAGCGTAGGTGCACTGCGAACTGTGCTGTTAATGTAGTAGCCGATCAGGTTTCCGCCTGCATCTGAAACAATGTTCATTCCAGTTCCGTTAACGATGCTTAAGATGTATTGGCCTGTCATTGCATCATATAGTTTGTATATACTTGGCGATGCCCCGAATCCACCCATGTTTCCTGGTACAGCCCATAAGTACGCTATACCACCGTACTGATTGGGGTTAACCATGTCCAGTATCTGCCCGTATTTGAGAATGTCAGTGGTGTTTGTGGTCCAGATTGTTTCTCCGGTTCTTAGGTTTAGCGCGGTCCAGCCGACTTGGTTTGTGGAGCTTCCTGGGAAGTTAGTGTAGTACATTACGCCGTTTATGATGATTGGTGCCCATTTTGGCTCGTACTGTGAGGTTGAGTAGAAGTTGCTTGTGTCGTCTCCGCCATATTCGCCGCCCATTAAGCCTCCGAAAGCGACTGGTTTTGTCCACATGATGTGAGCTGCCAGTGGTGCATTTGAGTAGGGGTTGTAGTTGCCTGTAGCGTTGTATCTACCTGTTGCAGCGAATGAATGCGCGCCAAGTCCTAGCCAGTTGCCGCTAAGTTGATACCATGGGTAGTTCGTCGCGTAGATTGGGCGTGTCCAATATTGAGATGGCATTGGAGCCATCGGAAGCTGAGGTATTGGGTCCTGTTGGACTGTTAGATATACTGTTGGGCTGGTAGAGTTCATAAAGTAGTCGCCGATGTATGCGTTGTTTGGGTCTGCTCTGTTTTCACCTTTCAGCGTTTCGCCTGGGTAGTAAACTACAAATGAGTAGTTGCCCAGTTTGTCGGGTGTAAAGGTGGTCCATGTTCCTCCTGTAGCGTCAGAGGTGAATGGGCCAAGGGTTTTTTTGATGCCGTCGGGGTCTGTGATTGTTACGGTGAAGCCGTGCCATCTGTCTCCGTTTGTTCCTGCAGCGGTTGGCGGCGGTATTTGGACCCACATGCCGATTGTTACTGGTTGCCCTACCCCTGCTGGGTTGGGGGCAACGCTGCAATACGCCCATGTGGTGATTTTCCATGCTGGCGTGTGTGCGTTAGCTAATGCCATTGTTCCAATTGAGGTCATTAGGATTGCGATTATAGCTACCGCTAAGGTTTTAGTTTTTATATTTTGCATTTTCTTTTCTCCTAAAGGTGTTGTGTTAAGAAAAACACAACGGCTTTCTTCTTTGTCTGGTTCTCTTTAAATAACTTGTCATACTTGCGGTTTAACTGCATATTATTAGAAAAAATCGGTTACATTGTCCTAATTTATAGTTAAATTCAGCTTGGCATATAAACTGTAGCGGATTTGTTTGTTATCGGTCAACAACAGGTTTACAGGTTTATTACTGAACCACAATCTTTTTATTTGGATGCAGCTTAGGTTTTATGAACTGGAGATTACAGAGGCAAGAAAGATGAGGGATCGTCACCTCAATAGCTGGGATCGACGGGTACTATTCTACTAAATCACCCAGGCAACCCTCTAAATCATCCATGAAATTCTCGCAAACATTTTCCCAAAGAGACGAGAGTATAAACCCCAAAACCAAAGGAGATCATGTTAGACATGACTAAAATGACTGGTGCACAGGCACTAATAGAATCCCTTGAACGACAAAAAGTTGACACAATATTCGGCATCTTAGGCGGCGCCATACTCCCAGTATACGATGCACTTTGCGGCAACAAGAAAATCCGCCACATCCAGGCACGCCATGAACAATGTGCAGCCCATGAAGCCGAAGGATATGCAAGAGCCAGCGGACGCGTTGGCGTATGCATGGCAACCAGCGGCCCAGGCGCCACCAACTTAGTCACGGGTATTGCAGATGCCTACATGGACTCTGTGCCCATCGTCGCCCTAACAGGTCAGGTTCCATCCAGCGGCGTCAACACCAGCTACATGATTGGCAGAGACGCCTTCCAGGAAGCCGACATCATAGGCATAGTCAACGCAATCACCAAGTACAGCTATCAACCCAGAAGCATAGCTGAAATCCCAGAGATGGTCAACAACGCCTTCTATCTGGCATCCTCGGGTAGACCAGGACCAGTCTTGATTGATTTACCAAAGAACATCCAGGCAGGGACCGCAGACATCGAATTCACCAACAAAATCAACCTCAGAGGGTACAAACTAATCACAGAGCCAAATCCACAGAAAATCAGCGAAGCCGCCGATTTGCTGGCAAAAGCCGAACGCCCCATCATCCTAGCAGGAGGGGGAGTCATAATGGCAGATGCATCAGACGAAATAATCCAAATGTCAGATTTGCTGATGGCGCCGGTTGCAACCACTTTCATGGGCAAAGGCGCATTCCCAGAAACCCACCCATTGTCGCTGGGCAGCATAGGCATGCATGGCAACCCCGCAGCGAACAGGCTGATAGGCGAAGCGGACGTGCTGTTGGCAGTCGGCACCAGGTTCAGTGACCGCGCAACCGCCAATCTAAACACCTTCGCCCCAGACGCAAAGAAAATCCACATAGAAATCGACAACGCAGAAATCAACAAGAACATAGAAGTTGACGTGCCCATAGTTGCCGACGCCAAAAAAGCAATGAAAGCCCTGCTGAAGGCGACTTCGGAGAGGCTACAGAAGGGCGAAGGCAAAGCATGGACCAAACGCGTCAGAGAAGCAAAGGAACAGCTAAGCCCCCTGCTGAAGGATCGCCCCAGAGAAGTCGTTCCCAAGCACCTGCTGTTTGCACTACGCGAGTTGCTGCCTGAAAACGGCATCGTCACCACTGAAGTCGGGCAAAACCAAATGTGGTCAGCCCTATACTTCAGGGCATTGAAACCCCGCACCTTCATCAGTTCAGGCGGCCTTGGAACCATGGGATTCGGTTTCCCAGCAGCCATCGGCGCCAAAGTCGCATGCCCCACCCGACCAGTCGTGGACATCGCAGGCGACGGCAGCTTCATCATGACAGAGCAGGAACTGGCATGCAGTGTTATAGAAAACATCCCAGTCACCGTCATCGTCCTAAACAACAGCGTTTTAGGAATGGTGGCTCAGTGGCAGCGGCAGCTATATGACCGCAGATACATGGCAATCAACCTAGGCAAGTCCCCCGACTTCGTTAAGCTCGCAGAAGCCTATGGCGCACAGGGATTCCGAGTCGGCAGCGTCGAGGAATTCCAAAAAGCAGTTAAGACAGCTCTGTCCAGTAAGATAACAACGGTGATCGATGTGCCTATCGGCTCGGAAACCGACGTTGTTCCCTTTGTGCCGCCGGGCTGCGGTCTACCACAACAGAGAGGCGACTACTAAATGGAACCAGGAAAAAGCAAAGTCATATCTGTGCTAGTTGAAAACAAACCCGGTGTCCTACAGATGATAGCGAACCTGTTTAGGCGCCGAAACTTTAACATCGAAAGCATCACTGTTGGACCAACTGAACAAGGCGACATTTCACGCATGACCATAACAGTCAACGGCGACGAAAAAACCCTCGACCAAGTCGTCAAGCAAGTCGCAAAGCAAATCGACGTCTTAAAAGTCGGCGAACTAGAACAGGGCAACTTCGTCATGCGGGAACTCTCGCTGATCAAAGTCAAAGTCAAAGACGCAAAAGAACGCAGTGACATCATCAACTTCGTCGACGTCTTCCGCGGCAGAATCATCGACGTCTCCTTCGACGCCTTAACAGTGGAGATCACCGGCACGCCTGACAAAATCGATGCCTTCCTTAACCTAATGAAAAGCTTCGGAATCCTTGAACTCGCCCGCACAGGCATAACAGCATTGGCGAGAGGCACAAAATCCATAAGAATCGACGGTTAAACATCGCGTCCATCGTGGAAACCCTTAAACGTCCCTTCTTTAAAATTTGCCCATTATCCTATCTTTAATTAGATTATTGTGGAAAAAGAGAAGAAAAACAATGAACATAACAGAAAAAATCTTGGCTAAAGCTTCAGGCAAAAAAGCCGTGCATCCAGGCGAAATCGTTGACGCCAACGTCGACATGGTTATGGTGCATGACTTAACTGGACCTTTAGCTGTAGAAGCATTCAAGAAAATAGGAACCCCAAAAGTTTGGGATAACAAAAAAGTAGTGGTGATTCTGGATCATCAGGTTCCCGCTGAATCCGTCAAAGCAGCGGAACTACATAAAACCATGCGGCAATTCGCCAAAGACCAGAACCTCACCTTCTACGAAGTCGGCAGAGGAGGAATCTGCCACCAAGTTATGCCAGAAAAAGGCCACGTCAGCCCAGGCAACGTCGTAGTCGGCGCAGATAGCCACACATGCACCTACGGCGCATTCGGCGCATTCGCAACAGGCATCGGCTCCACAGAAGCAGCCGCAGTCATGGCGACCGGAAAAATCTGGTTCAAAGTACCCCCAACCATTAAGATAGAGGTGAAGGGTAAATTCCAAAAATATGTCACTCCAAAAGACTTGATCCTAAACATAATCGGCACCCTAAGCGTGGACGGCGCAATCTACCGCGCAGCCGAATTCACGGGTCCAACCGTCAAAGCCATGAGCATAGCGGGTAGAATGACTATGTGCAACATGGCTGTTGAGATGGGAGCTAAAAACGGCATCATCGCACCAGACGAAACAACTGAGGAATTCTTGGCAGGCAGGATACCGAAGATGCCAGACCTAAAGGCACTGCAAAGCGACCCTGATGCTGAATACGAGCGCACAGTAGAATTTGACGTCGCCAAATTGGAGCCCCAGGTGGCGTGCCCAAGCTCAGTAGACAACGTTAAACCTGTCTCTGAAGTCGGCAACGTGCCAGTGGAGCAGGCTTTCATCGGCAGTTGCACCAACGGCAGACTAGAAGACCTACGGGTAGCTGCGCAGGTTATGAAAGGCAAAAAAGTCAAAGACGGCGTCCGCGCATTGGTAATCCCAGCCTCACAAGAGGTCTGGAAGCAAGCTGACCAAGAGGGACTGATGCAGATCTTTACAGATGCAGGCGCAATCGTTTGCGGGTCAGCCTGTGGACCCTGTTTAGGCGGCCACATCGGCTTGCTGGCAGCAGGCGAATCCTGTGTTTCCACAAGCAACCGCAACTTCATCGGCAGAATGGGCAGCACACAAGCCAACGTCTACTTAGCCTCACCTGCAACAGTCGCAGCATCAGCCATAGCAGGCAGAATCATCAGTCCATGGGAGGTCAAAGCGTAATGGAGAGCAAAATCAAAGCCAAAGCCATCGTATTCGGCAACAACATCGACACCGACGTCATCTTACCAGGCAAATACCTGATCCTAGTTGACCCCTACGACTTAGCCAAGCATGCACTGGAAGGCTTAGACACACAATTCGTTGAGAAAGCCAAGCCAGGCGTGATTTTAGTCGGAGGCAAAAACTTCGGTTGCGGATCAAGCCGCGAACAGGCACCTTTAGCCCTGAAATACTCAGGCGTCAGGTGCGTCATCGCCGAATCCTTCGCACGGATCTTTTTCCGTAATGCAATCAACATCGGTTTGCCCGTAATTGAATGCAAAGGCATATCAAGTGCGGTTAAGACTGGCGACGAATTAGCCGTGGACTTTGAAGCCGGCAAGATCGAAAATCTGTCGAACGGCAAAAAGTTCCAGGTTGAAAAGCTGCCGCCATTTATAATGCAAATCTTGGCGGATGGCGGATTAATCGAGAATTTACGTAGGAGAATAAACAAGAAATGACTGAATACAAAATATCTTTGATTCCAGGCGACGGCATCGGACCCGAACTATCCGAAGCTACCCTGAAAGTCCTAGACGCAGTCCAGAAAAAGTTTGGGCTGAAACTCCAAATTATCGAGGCGCAAGCAGGCGACATTGCACTTGAAAAAGTAGGCGCAGCCCTGCCAGCAGACACCTTGGAGAAAATCAAGAACAGCCACGCCTGCATGAAAGGACCCGTCGGCGAATCCGCAGCAGACGTCATCGTTAAACTACGCTACATGTTCGACCTATACGCTAACCTGCGTCCATTGAAAACTTACCCAGCGGTACAAGCAGCCCGCCCAGACATCGACATGATGTTTGTCCGCGAAAACACTGAAGACGTATACAAAGGGTTAGAATTCACCATCGGCAACGACACAACCTTATGCTTACGTGTAATCACACGCAGAAACAGCGAACGCATCGCCAAAAAAGCCTTCGAGATGGCGCGTCTGCGCAACGGCAAAAAACGCGTCACCGCCATACACAAAGCAAACGTTATGCGGGTAACTGACGGCTTATTCCGGGATGTATGCCGCGAAGTCGCCAAAGGCTACCCAGACATCGCCTTCAACGAGTTATATGTTGACGCCGCATCCATGCGGTTAATCAAGGAACCACAGTTCTTCGACGTCCTATGCACATGCAACATGTTCGGCGACATCCTCAGCGACGAAGCAGCGCAACTAATCGGCGGCTTAGGCATGGCTCCAGGCGCAAACATCGGCGACAACTTCGGCCTCTTCGAGCCCATCCACGGATCTGCACCAAACCGCGCAGGCAAACACACCGCAAACCCAATCAGCATGATACTTTCCGCAAAGATGATGCTGGATTGGCTAGGCGAAAAATACAATGACCCCAAATGCGTCAAGGCAGCGCAAGCTATAGAGAATGGTACAGTCTACGCTTTGAAGAATGGTCAATCTGTTCCGGATTGCGGCGGCAAAACCACAACCGTGGGCATGGCGGAAGCCATAGCCGCAGCCTTAACGGCTAAAAGTTGACCAATATGACAGCTAAAAACCAAACTCGAACCATCCGTATTTTAGATACCACATTAAGAGACGGGGAACAAACCCCCGGCGTCTCCTTAACAACTGAAGACAAAATAGAGATTGCACGCCAACTAAGTAAACTGGGCGTAGACATTATCGAAGCGGGTTTTCCAAGCAGCTCTGAAGGCGAAAAGAAGGTTGTTAAAGAAATCGCCCATTTGGGCTTGAAATCGGAAATCTGCGCTCTTTCACGGTGTACACGTAAAGACATCGATGCAGCCTTAGCATGCGACGTCGGCTTAATCCACGTTTTCATCCCGACCTCACCTGTGCAAATGAAACATGCCGTAAACATGACACCTGACCAAGTCCTCGCTGCAGCAGTAGATTCCATCGAATACGTCAAAAAACAGGGGGTAAAATGTGAATTCTCACCCATGGATGCTACACGCACCGAAAAGCCCTTCCTACGCCAAATCTGCAAAGCCGCACAGGACGCAGGCATGGACAGCCTAAACGTACCAGACACAGTCGGCTGCATGATACCCAAAACCACCTTTGAACTATTCAAAGAGTTAAAGACGTTCATCAACGTTCCAATAAGCGCTCACTGCCACAACGACTTCGGTTTAGCGGTCGCCAACAGCTTAGCAGCAGTGGAAGCAGGCGCAGACCAAGTCCACACTGCAGTCAACGGCTTAGGGGAAAGAGCCGGCAACGCCGCACTCGAAGAAGTAGTCACCACACTGCATGTAGTCTACGGCTACAAGACAAACGTTAACACCCGGCTACTCTATAGCACCAGCCGCATGGTTGCATCCCTAACAGGCGTAACCGTGCAGGTTAACAAAGCCATCGTGGGCGAAAACGCCTTTGCTCACGAATCAGGCATCCATACCCGAGGCGTAACCGAGCAACCCTTAACCTTCGAGCCTATAAGCCCAGAACTAGTCGGCAGAACCCGCAAACTCGTCGCCGGCAAACTGGCGGGCACACGGGGCATCCAAGCAGAGCTAGCAGAAATCGGCATCCACCCAAGCCAAGCACAGCTAAGCGAAATTGTTCAGCGTGTTAAGGAGTTGGGCGATAAAGGCAAAATGGTCACCGACGCAGACCTAATTGCTTTAACCTCCGCCGTCATGGGCGAAGTGGTCGGTGAAGAGAAAATCGTTGATCTATGCGACATGGCAGTGGTTACAGGCATAAAAGTCATCCCAACCGCCTCGGTCCGCCTGATGCTTGACGGCAAAGAATACGTTGCCGCAGAAACGGGCGTCGGTCCAGTCGATGCAGCGCTGAAAGCCATCCAGAAACTGACCAGTAACCTAGAAAAAATCCGCCTAAGCGAATACCGACTCGAAGCCATAACAGGCGGCTCCAACGCAGTCGCAGAAGTAGTAATAAAAGTCGAAGATGAAAAAGGCAACATCGTCAGCGCCCGAGCAGCCAGAGAAGACATCGTCATGGCATCCGTTGAGGCAATGATAAACGGTATAAACAAGTGCCTACTTAAGAATCGTAACCAAGGCAAGAAACCATGAAGGTAACCTATCAGGGTGAATCAGGCGCATACAGCGAGATGGCTGTCTACAAGTTCTTCGGCAGCAAAGCTGAGCCTGTGCCCTGTAAGGATTTCCGCGATGTCTTTGAATCAGTGAAAACAGGCGCTGTTCCCCATGGTGTAGTTCCGATTGAGAACAGCATTGAGGGCAGCGTCAACCAAAACTACGACCTCTTTTTAGCTTACGACCTCAAAGTCTGCGGCGAAACCGCAGTCAAACTCGCCCATGTCCTCATCGGCAACCCTGACACCAAAATTGAGGACATAAAAACCGTTTATTCGCATCCCCAAGCGCTGGCGCAGTGCCGCAAATACCTCGAGAAACACAAATGGGAAATCATCCCAGCCTACGACACCGCAGGAGCAGTCAAAATCATAAAAGAACAGAACCTCACAAACGCCGCAGCCATCGCCAGCGAAAAAGCCGCAGACCTCTACAGCATGAAAATCCTCGCCCGAGACATAGCCGACAACCCCTCAAACTACACCCGCTTCCTCGTGCTCGGACTCGAAGATGCCGCTCCGACAGGCGACGACAAAACAAGCATCATATTCAGCCTCAAGCATGCCCCGGGGACTCTTTACCATGCAATCGGCGAATTTGCCTCAAGAAACATCAACCTCACCCGCATCGAATCACGCCCTACTAAAACCACCGCTTGGCAATACAACTTCTACGTTGACTTTGAGGGGCATCGAACAGAGAAACGCTGCAAAGAAGCCCTAGAGGCACTGGAGAAGTACGCTAATTTCGTAAAGATTCTGGGTTCCTATCCCCGAGTCATCTAGTCTTTAACAGATTATTCTTTAACGGCAGTGTAACATTGGCGTTACATATGGAACAGAAATGTTACGATCGGTTTAATTATTGATTATTGGCTTGAATGTTTGAATACCGATAATTCTCGGAACCATCCTGCATCAGCCTTCAAAGGCTCGCCGTACTTGCTGACGCAGTCACGGTTGTTCCCTTTTTACTCCAACACACAAATTATTGCCTGATCTAACAGGCCCGCACCGCATAAAGAAAAAAGAAAAATTATCGGTAATAGACTGCTGTCCAGTCATTTCTCAACCGCTATGTCCACGTAGGCTTTTCCGTCGTAAAGAGTGCCTTCCATTCCGCGGTGTCTACCGCCCTTCATGATTAGTCTTGGAGCAGAGACCTTGCGGGCGACGTAGACTATACGTTTGCCGATTATGCCGTCGCCTTCGTCGGTGAGGGTGGTCATTTCTTTGCCTTCTTGATGCGTCCTTCTTCAAGCAGTTTATGGATTGTTTTAAACGTTATGTCGTATTCCAGCCCCAATACGTCAGCTATGTCGCTTGCAAAACTTGGCCCCGGATGCGCTTCCAAGTACGCCTCAATCATATGTTCAGCTTCTTGCGCCGTAACGTCTTTGACGCTGACAACTTCCATGCTTGCAAGTTTGTCTCGCACAGCATCTCTTAGGAAATCGGCAAAGCTACGGTACAAGCCTGCGTCGATAAGATGCTGGATTTTATTGTAATCGTTTTTTGGGAGACGAACTGCCGCTTGAAGACCTTCCGGCGTCCTGTTCTTCTGTTTCTGCATATTTAATCATTGGTACCAAATGGTACATAAACCTTATGATGATACTTCGCTCATAAAGCAGAACTATTCTGAAAAGGCTCTAACTTTTTCATAGATATCCGCTGGTTTGATTGGGTTGCCGCAGTGTTTACAAATCAAAACTTTACCATTCTCCGGGATGTCTACCATGTTGTTGCATTTTGGGCAGTTAAACGCTGACATGACGATCCCATTGTCTTTGAGGAAACTGTTTAATGCTGCAAAGTCTACGATTTCCGGGTTGACCGTTTGAAGTTTCGCTGTTTGATCAGATGACGCCATCGACTGCTCCGAGGCCCCCAAAAAAACCGCGTATGCGCAGGCTTGGCAAAGCTTCTTTCCTTTGTATTCCGGAAATTCTTTGCGCCGCCCCATCTGGCGTGAACCTATAACGTACCATTTTATGTAGCCTTTCTTGAGTTGCTTGTTCCAAAAGACCAATCTCTGCTCGTTCCAAAGCAGTTCTTTTCCACATCGCGCACAGCATTCCATAGAGGTCACGTTTGCTTATGCGTGGTTTTGATGGTAAATTAGTTTTTGCCTAAAAAGAATGAAATCAGCCTTTACTGGAGAAGACAAGAGTTACCTCTTGCATCCGGTAATTAAATGCCTAGGCGTTTTACGTTGTTGCAGTAGAAGTTGTCGATGATTTGGTGTCCTTCAGGATGGGTTTCGTTGCCTATTGTGATGCGTTCAGGGTGGAATTGGACGCCGAAGAAAAGTCTGTTTTTGTGTTTGACGGCTTCGACTTCGCAGCTTGGGGAGTCAGCGATCAGGTTAAAGCCTGCGTTTTCGAGGCTGTCTTTTAAGACGTAGTCGTTGTGGTATTCTGCAAGAGGGACCACTTGACCTTTTCTGAAGCGGCTAAGTATATCTCCAGTTTGAATCACGTTAACCTGTTCAAAGCGATCAATGACTGGGTTAGGAAGCGAAGCGGTTTTGGCGCCGAAAGCAGTGCAGAGCAGTTGGTGACCAAAACAGACGCCTAAAAGAGGCACCTCACATCTGGGAATAAAATCCATGACACCTTGGAATCTGGTGCGATCCTCAGGTTTTACTATGCGGGCTTCGGATCCGCTTAAAACGACTGCGGCAATATCTTCTCCTAACTGGTAGTCTTTCCCGATTTTGGTGTAGGGTACGGTTTTGCAGACGGTGAATTTGTTGAGTGCGTCGCATAGGGGGTTGATTTTGTTGCTGTCGAGGTAGCAGTTTACCAGTAAAGTTTTAGTCGTGTTGTCTACTCCTCCGTTGACTGCAGCATTCTATACATGTCCTCATAACTTTTGCCGTATTCGCTGTCAGTTTTCTCCAGTTTAGAGCGAAGACGACTCATCCGCTCCATTATGGCTTCGGAATCCTTCTTCTTCATCAACGCAAGCCACTCCTCTGCATTAGCGATGAAGAGCTCCTCCATTTTTTCTATGCCAGGCAGCTTAGTTTGCACGTTAGCGTAGAGGTCAGGCGTCTCTGTGGCGACTGCTTCGGCAAGAGTGAAAAGCATGCGGTAGGTGGTGCCTGCCAACTTTTTGGATTCCGCAAACGCTGGCTGCTCAAGCAATGTTTCGCAGGCAGCTAAACCCAGAAAATGGGGGAAGCCTAGGACTATCGCCATTAGCTCGTCATGTTTCTTGGGGGTCATAATGAAGACGTGAGCTTGCTCTTTTTCAAGCCACTTCTTGAACCCCTCGGCATACGCTTTTTCCTCAGGGTTAGTGGGGGTTAAGACGTAGGCTTTATGTGCCACGCCATTGCTGCCTGGGCCAAACACGGGATGCGTCCCCAGCACCAGTGCTCCCTTGAGGTATTGGTGCATGATGTTAACTGGGTACTCTTTGATGGAGCAGATATCCAAGATTGCCTGTCCCTTAGGGATCGACGGAGCTATTTTTTTTATTATTTCCTCAAAACTGGAGATAGATACGCAGATCAGGACGCGGTCAGCGCCCTTCACTGCAGCTGAGAAATCAGCGGTTTCAACACCCAACTCTGCGCCTAACTTTGCAAGTTTCTCTGGGTTCCTGTCAGCGAGAACTACGGCGTCGCCTTTCTCTTTACACCACTTTGCAAACCAAACACCCATTTTTCCCGCGCCAAGAACCGCCGTCCTCATTGCGCCGCTGCCTCACAGATTTTATCGAGCCCAACCTCGATTTGGTCGTCTGGAGCAGTAAGGCTGATGCGGAAGTGCTCTGGGTATTCGCCGAAGCTGCTGCCTGGAGCGACTGCTACGCCCTTGTCGAGTAGGTTTAATGTGAATTTGTCGCCGTCTAATCCGTCGCGTTTAGGGAACACGTAGAAGGGTGCGTCGGGTTCTGTGAATTTGAAGCCTCCAGCGGCGAGTTTTTTGGTTGCGAGGTCTGCGCGTTGTTTGTATTTGGCTTTTATGTTGCTGGCGATTTTGGCATGGAGTTCCAAGCCCTTCAATGCAGCGTCTTGGATGAAAAGCGGGACGTTGTTGAAGGTGATTTGGTTGAGTTTAGTGATGTTGTCAACTAGCATTTTGTTGGCGACTATGTAGCCGATGCGCCAGCCTGTCATGGTGAAGGTTTTGCTGAAGCCGTTGCTGAGTATGTGTGGACTGTTGGTTCCATAGTCAAGGATGCTTTTGGTTTTTGTGAAGGCTATTGCTCCGTAGACTTCATCAGAAAGGATTGTGACGCCTCTTCGATTGGCGATTTCAACTATTCCATCAAGGGTTTCTGCATCCATGACTTTGCTGGTTGGGTTGTTTGGGTTGTTGAGTATAATCATCTTTGTCTCTTTATCGATTAGACTCTCCAGTTTTTCAAGGTCAACCTTCCAGCCGGTCTCCATTTCTGTACGTAGCAACTTGGTTTTTGCGCCAAAGCTCTTCGCGATTAAGTCGTAAGCGGTCCAATACGGCGTCGGGATGATCACGTTGCCGCCGTTTTTCAAAGTCAAAAACATCGTGGAGAATATTGCCCACTTCGAACCAGGGGTGATAACTACGTTTTCGGCTTTGACGCCGTGTATCTCAGCGATTTTCTGCCGCAGCGGCAGTTCACCATAGGACGAGGAATATTTGGTTCTGCCCGCCTTCATAGACGCGTATGCGGCTTCTACGATTTCAGGGGGCGTAGCCATGTCTGGGTCGCCGAGGTTTAACCGAATTATTTTTTTGCCTTCACTTTCAAGCCTAAGGGCTTTCTCGTTTATTTCATACAGCATATGGAACGACTCTCCGTTGAGAGTTCTCTACTCTTGAACGCTACTGCACATATTAACTATTTCGTGGTAAATGCGTTCAACTATTACTGGGTCAAGCTTTAATAGCTCCGCTCTTTCCCTGACTCGGCTGAAAACTTCCGCTTCACGATGGATATCGTGGACGGGTTTGCCCTGCTGCTTTTTGAGTTCGCCGATAAGTCGACAGATTTTTACCCGCTGAACTATGTCTCTTAGGATTTGGTCGTCGACCGCGTCGACTTTTTCACGTAGACTCCCTAAATCACCCATGTTTTTTAGTGCTCCTTGAGGATTTTTGGGATTTCTCCTGAACGTATCAGGTGATCCGCTAAGGTTACTGCGACTGCTGCTTCGATTGCTGGCACCGCTTTGGGCACCACACAGGGGTCATGGCGGCCTTTGATGCTGATTGAAGCAGTTTCCATTGATGACAGGTTAACTGTCTGCTGCTCCTTCGAAATGGACGGGGTCGGCTTGATTGCGACGCGGATAACGATGGGCATCCCTGATGATAAGCCGCCTAAGATGCCGCCGGCGTTCTCGGTTGCCGTCACTACTTTGCCGCCTTTCACAAGGAAGGCATCATTGTTTTCTGAACCGCGAAGCTGGGCAGCTGTGAAGCCAGCGCCAAATTCAACTCCTTTAACGGCTGGAACAGAAAACAGTGCCTTAGCTAAGTCTGCATCCAATGCATCGAAGAGCGGTTCCCCGACGCCTACAGGCATGTTAAGCGCTAAACATTCAACGACTCCGCCGAGACTATCGCCTGATTGCTTCGCTGCAACTATGGCGTCCTCCATCCGCTCTGCACAGGCTAAATCTGGGCATCTTGTCGCTGCTCTGTAACGGTTTTTGCGGATTTCAGCTGGCGTGAACGTTTTTTCGCTTTTTATTTGTCCGATGGCTTTGGTGTAAGCTAAAACGTCGATGTTGTATCTGCCTAGCAGTTTTTTGGCTATGACGCCAGCCATGATAAGCGCCACTGTGACACGCCCAGAAAATCGTCCGCCGCCCCGGTAATCGTTAAAGCCACCGTATCGGATACGGGCTGGGTAATCGGAGTGGCCGGGTCTTGGTAAGTCTTTGATGGCGTCGTAGTCGCTGGATTTGGTTTCTCTATTTTCCACAGTCACCGCAATCGGAGCGCCTGTTGTGTAGCCGTTGAAGACGCCGCTTTGGATTTCGGCTGCGTCTTTTTCGATTCGGGCTGAAACGATTTTGGGCTCCGCTGGGATCCTGCGGTCAAGTTCCTCTTGGAAATCGGCTTCGCTAAGCGGCAGTCCCGCGGGGCAACCGTCAACAACTACGCCGACGACTTTGCCGTGGCTTTCACCAAACGTGGTGACCGTGAATTCCCTACCTATCGAGTTTCCCGCCAACTACTTCCACTCCTAGTTGCTTTAGATGAGTAAGGAACATCGGATAAGACTTTCTGATGCACTCGGCATCGGTGATTGCTGTTTTTCCTTCTGCGCCCAATGCCGCGACTGAAGCTGCCATGGCTATTCGGTGGTCGTTGTGAGGGTCTACGGTTGCTCCATGGAGCGGCGAGCCTTTTATGGTATAGCCGTCTTCGGTTATGGTGATTTTGGCGCCTAGTTTGGATAGTTCCTTGTAGATAGTGAGCAATCTGTCTGATTCTTTGAGTCGAAGCCGTTTTGCACCAGAAATATGCGATGTACCATCTGCGTAACATGCGAGCACTGCGATTGCTGGGACGAGATCTGGGATGTTTTTGGCGTCAACTTCTATGGGTTTAAGCGGTTTGCCTGTTCCGTGGATTTCGATTCCGTCGGGACACACCTTTCCTTCAACGCCCATGTGCTTGAGAACTGTGAGGATGGCTTTGTCGCCCTGTACTCCTTCATAGTCAAGGTTTGTTACGGTGACCTTGGATTTTGTTATGGCTGCAGCTGCCAACAGGAATGCCGCTGAAGAAAAGTCGCCGGGAACAGTGTCGTCTGCCGCCTTGTAGGTTTGGTTTCCTGGGATAACTATGCGGTCTTCTTTGACGCCTACGACAACTGCATGCTTGGACAGAACCGCCTCTGTCATTTTAACGTAATCTGCTGATTCAAGAGGAGAAGTGAGGTTGATTTCAGTTTCCGCTGTTGCCAAAGGACAAGCAAACATTAAACCTGAAATAAACTGGGAACTAACATCTCCAGCAATCAGGCATTTGCCGCCAGTGATGCCGCCGCCTTCAACAAAGACCGCGTCCAAATCACCCTGCTTGCCCACGTGAGCTTCTGCACCCAACTGCTTTAACGCTTCAAGCAGGGGCTCGACGGGTCGCCGCTCAATTGAACCCCTAAACAGCAATGTCGAAGGCCCATCAGCCAATGCAGCTACGGGAATCATGAACCGAAGAGTTGCACCTGATTCACCGCAGTCAATGGGCTCCTCTGGGACGCGGAGCGGTTTTGCGCCTCTTATTCCCCAGCATTCCTCGCTAGGCTGGAAACCAGCGCCCAACGCGGTTACGGCGCGGAGGGTGGCTTCGGTGTCTTCTGAGTACAGTGGGTGCCAGACTTTGCTGACGCCCTCGGAAAGCAAACCGGCGATGACCATGCGTTGAGTGTAAGATTTGGATGGCGGCGCCTGCACCTCTCCATTTAGCTGCTGTGCTTTTTTGATTATGACTGCAGTCATGTCAAAGCACCCTGGCTTTTTCACTGTTTATGTGCGCCGTTAGAACTTCGCCTTCATACTTTTGAAGAGCAACCTTAACCTTATCAACATTATCCGCGGTTGCAACAGCGGTTACGGCGGGTCCCTTGCCGCATAATCCTGCGGCGACGGCTCCAGCAGCCAAAGCATCGATGGCTATCGCTGCGTTCTGGTTAGAAGCAGCAGAGTATACTATGCCGTTAAGAGTCAGGGCTTCCCAAATTTTTCCTTCAATCGCCTTCTCAAACGCCAACTCCACAAGCGGCTTCACGGTCTGCAGGCGTGCAACATCTGAGTTGATGGTATAGGCTTTTTGGGGCGGCACATGAAACATCACCATCAAATCTTTGGGCAACGGCATCTGCTTGAGGATCTCTCGGCTGGTGTTATCGGTTATGACGGCGCCGCCGAAATAGGAAGCGCACGCATCGTCAAATGCGCCTGTAATGGTGCATTTTGCGTCAAATGCTGCTTCAACGCCTATCTTTATGATTTCTAGGTCATCTAGCTCTTTGCCGAGCGCCGCCACTGTTGCGAGCGTAGTCGCGTTTGCAGCAACACTGCTACTCTTTAAGCCTCTAGCCGCTGGGATGTCAGACCAGGTTCTTACTTTGGCACCAAAGGATTTCTCTAGCCTAAACCGCTGAAGAACTCTTGCAACAGTTCGCTCTACAAGCAGCGTACTCTCTTTCGGATCCGAAGTGATATCAGCCTCGAAAACAGATGGTTCATCAGTGAGTTTTACCTCTGCTTTAGTCCATAAATCTACGCCGAAAGCCGCGCCCTTGCCCAATGCAATCGCATTCACGATTGTCGCGGCGCCATGCGCTATAGCCGTTGCTTTACCCGCCAAGCCTTCACACCTTCTGCTGCAGATGAGTTAGTGCTGCCTTCCTCATAACTTCAACGGGCGCTGCCTTGCCAGTCCAGATTTCGAAGGAGGCTGCTCCTTGGTAGATGAGCATTTCTACGCCGCTGACCACCTTGGCGCCTGCTGCCTTAGCATCCTGTGCCAGTTTAGTTTCCAGTGGATTGTAAACTATATCCATGACTGAAAGATTGCGCCTAAGAAGTTTGGGTGGAACTGGGCTCTCTTCTGGATGAGGCTTCATACCCACAGAGGTGGCGTTAATTAAGATGTCGGAGTCTCGCAGGTTCTTTGCTATGTCGTCTGGCGATAGGGAGCCAAAGGCAATTTTTTTGTTCGCTGACTTCTCAAGAAGCTTGGCAAGGGCTTGGGCTTGCTTTACGGTGCGGTTGAGGACTGCAAGCTCGTCGGCTTCCTTAGCCATCGCGTAGGCTATTGCTCTTGCGGCTCCGCCTGCACCAAGCAAGAGGACTTTTCTGCCTTTGAGTTCAACGCCGTTTTCTTTGAGCGCTTTTAATGCGCCGACGCCGTCGGTGTTGAATCCGAACAAGAGGTTTTCTTTGTTTAGGATTGTGTTGACTGAGTCGATTATCTGCGCTGACAAGTCTATGCGGTCTAGGTTTGCCATCACCGTCTTCTTATGGGGCATAGTGACGTTTAAGCCGCGGATGTTAAGCGCCCGCATGCCATCAACTGCATCGGCTACGCACGCAGACTTAACTTTAAACGCTAAAAACACATAGTCAAGCCCCAACGCTTCAAACGCAGCGTTATGCATGATGGGACTTAGAGAGTGCTCTATGGGGTCGCCTATGACTCCGCAAACTCTGGTTTTACCCGTGATGGTCATGGTTTTATCCCCAGCAGCTCGTAGGCTGCCTTCATGTCGGCGATGCTCATTTGCCCCGGCGCGGTTTCGTTGCCCTGCTCCAAAGATGCAAATGTGAAGTATGCGCCAAACGCAGGCGAAAGTAAACGTGAAGTTTTGCCTTCTTCGCCCATGCAGAAGCAGACCAGTTTAGCTTTGGTTGAAGCAAACGAGACGAAGCTGAGAACGGGCAAGTTGTCTTCGATTTGTTTGGCGGTTAATACAAGTTTGCAGATATCTGCTCCGCTGGCAATCTGTTCATCAAGAATTTTTTCAAGGGAAGAGACGTTTAGGATTCCGTCGTATTTGTGGTAGGAGATGACTGTTTTTGCTCCAAACGCTTTCACTTTGGTGATTGTTTCGCTGCGTTTCTGGCTTGAAAAATCAATATCTATGTATTGAAACCCGTTTTTGGCTGCGTTCAGCAGCGTCTGCTGCCGTTCAGTTTCGTTTCCAGAGAAAAAGCCCTTTTCCGCTTTGAGTTTGTTGGTGGCTATAAGCGGGGTTTTTGTGCTGGTTGGGAGGTCTTTGAGGTCGCGGGTTTCTTCAAGGCAATCCATCCGGACCTCAATGAAGTTGGCTCCAGCCTTGTCTGCTTTTGCAATTAGTTTCAGCGCGTCTGCCATGTTTTTTGGGAGAATCGAGACGCAGATTCTCAGGGTCACTTTTCAATCACCGTTTCTTCAGGCACTGATATGCCGAAGTGTCTGCCTCCCTTCGCAGCCAAATGCACAAGGACTTCGTCTCCTGGTTTAAGTTCAGTAACTGGTTTAGAGGCTTTTGGGGTGACAACTCGGATGGTTTCAGCGTTTTGGAGGATGGTTTTGATTTTGGTGTCGTCGGCTTGGGCTTCGATGAGGAGTAAGGGTCGAAATTCGATTTTGGACCTACCTACGTTTGTAATTCTTACTTTGCCTTCTCGGCTAACGATTAAGACTTCGTCGCCTGCTTTCAGTTCAGAGAGGTACCGTGTACCCGACAGAGAAGTTAAAGTGTAATGCGATGCCGGACCCGCGTTTACACGGAAAGGCCGCGACTGAACATAGGGGTTCTCGCTGACTTCCGCCTCTACCAAGAAGAAACCTGCGGATTGGCAGCCCACAAGCATGCCTTCGCCCGGAACCATCAAATCCACCGTGTCAACGCAGACTCGGGCGCCTGTGCCGATGGGTTTCACCGAGAGGATCTTAGCGGTTGTCAGCGTCATCTTTGGCATTTGATTCTTGACGATTTTGATGGCTTTCTCCAGTTCATTTGAGTTGGCGGTTTGCAGCAATACGCCGTCGGTTCCAAGCTCCAGCGCTTCCAAAACGATTTTGGCGTCTTCTGCCGTGGTGACTTCTGCGATGAGTTTGCTTTTTCCTCTGCCTTTGGCTATGAGGTTTTCAAGGGGAATGACGCGCCAGTCTTGGCAGTTGATGATAACGTAGTCGACGCCGAGTTCAGCGGCTTTGGCTGCTCTGTTCTCGTCGTCTTTGCCGCGTATGGTTACTTGGAAAGCGGTTTTTTTGCCCTCTTTCTTTAGTTTAACAATTTCTTTCTCGTTTAAGTCGGCTAGAAACGCCATGTCCAGCTTGCCCTTGCCGTTGCTTGCCTGACCATTGTCTAAAACTACATCTACGTTTTCGTGGGCAAGGCTAAGTAACGCTTCTTTTTCCTGTGCTGGAGCGTCCTGAGAGATTTCTAGCCAGAGTTCCTTCAACGTTTTTCACCGAGAATTTTCATCGCTTGCTCTACAGACGCGCCTTTATGTACGATGGCGCTGAGTGCCTGTGAGATCTGGGTTGGGCTATCGCATTGGAATATGTTTCGTCCAATCGAGAGTCCCGCCGCGCCTCCCTGCAGAGCATCGTATGTGGTTTGTAGGACTTCTTGGGGTGATTTACATTTCGGTCCGCCCGCAATGACAACTGGAACTGGACAGCTTTCGGTTACGGTTTTGAAGGTTTCTATGTTGCCTGTGTAGTTGGTTTTGATTATGTCTGCGCCCAATTCTGCGCCGATGCGTGCTGCATGCGCCACGACATGGACGTCGTGTTCGCTTACGATTTTGGGGCCTCTCGGATACATCATGGCGAGCAGGGGCATGCCAAAGGCTTCGCATTCCTCTGCAACCTTGCCAAGGTTTGCTAGCATTTTGTCCTCGTCCTGTGCGCCAACGTTAACATGAACAGAGACGGCGTCAGCGCCTAACCTTACTGCTTCTTGAACCGAACAAACCTGAACTTTGCCATTTGGGTTTGGGCTGAGGTTGGATGCTCCTGAAAGCATGACAATCAATCCAGCGCCGTCAACTTCGATACTTCTTGCAATACCTTTGTGCACAAGGATTGCATCGACTTTGCCTTTGATAAGTTGATCCGTGATGGTTTGCATGTTAGTGATGCCTTGGACGGGTCCGATTGTTACGCCGTGATCCATGGGCACGATTACGGTGCGGTTGTCTTTTTGAATGATTTTTCTTAGTCTGCGGGTTTTGCCGTCGGTCATATTTTTCCCTTCTAATGTGACTTGAGCGCGTTTTTAATTAACTTTAGCGCTTTCTCCTTCTCATTCCAATCTACAAACAGCAGGATACTTGATGTGATGGTTAAGATGCCGCTGATGTTTATGCCGTTTAAGCGCAGGTCTTCGCTGATTCTGCCGATGATGCCTTGGGTTTCTTCTAAGCCGACACCGCTGGTTTTGATGAAGACAAGGTCTTTTTTGACAGCCATCGCTATGGTTTCTTTGTTGCTGACTGTGATCTGGTGAATCTGGTTGAATAAGGCGTTGATGTTTTCGGTCTGCGGCACGTACAGGATGATTGAGTTGGTGTTCATGGACATGCCCAATAGCATGCTGTTTTCTTTTACTTTCTCCACCATTTCGGTGATTACCTGTGGGTTTGTGGACATACCGTTGCCAACCACCGTTATCTCCGCTACAGGAGTTGGATGCGCGATTTCAGCGTCAAGCTCCCACGCTAAAGCGCCAGTGATTATGGTGCCTGCTCGGCTCAAGTCGCCATGGGCGTTGCTGATGACTTTAACATCGATGTTTTTAGGTTTGTACTTGAGTGCTTTGCTATGAATGAATTTGGCGCCTGAATCTGCCAAGCCCACAAGCGTGTTTACGTCGATTGTTGGCAGCAGTTTGGGTGACTGGATGATTTTTGGGTCGCTGGACATTATTCCGTCCGCGTCTGTTACCAACACAACTTGGTCGGCGCCTATGCCCTCGGCTAAGAGGAAAGCTGTGGTGTCGCTTCCGCCTCTGCCCAGAGTGGTTATTTTGCCGTCTTTAGTTTTGCCCACGAAGCCTGCGATGACAGGGATTGTGCCTTGCTCAACTAGGGGCAGGATGCATTCCGCTATGTTCTTGATGCATTCTTTTATGGCGGGGTTGGCGTTTTGGAAGGCGTCGTCAGTGATTATTGGCCACTTGCTATCCATGGGGTCAAAGTAGCATGCGTCGGCGCCGTTGTTGCGCAGGGCAGTGGCGAAGATGCGGACGCTGGTTCGTTCACCCATGGAGAGGATGTCGTCGAGTTCATGCTTGGCCAATTTGCCATTTGAAGTGTTTTTCGCAGTAGTTAATAGGACATCGGTGGTTTTGCCCATAGCCGAGACGACGACAGCGACCTTGGTGCCCTTCTTGGCTTCATTCACCACTGCCATAACTGCCTTGAGCATTCGTTCGTGATCGGCTAGGCTGGAACCGCCGAATTTAACGACAATTTTACGTTCAGAGAGTTGTCTTGCCATTGTTTATTGCACCCTTGCCCTGCCCAGAACCGTTTTACAAAAATTCTTCAGTTCTGGGCTTAAGGAAAATAACCGAAATAATAAAAGCCATAGTCGAAGCTGAATAACTGCCAAGCTTTGTTGCCGCTTTCTTTGTCTGCGTTGCTCATTTGCTTCGAACCTGTGCAATCAGTCATCTAATAGATGATATAAGCGTTTCGGATTAGAGCTCAACGTTAAGGGGCTACTTCTGCAGCAGAAGACAGCGGCGCCGCCTTTTTCCGCTCCGCCAGCGATTTCACTGCCTCCGCCAACGCCTTAGCAGCCTCTTTTCGCACTCCTGCCGAGTTATCCACCGCCTTAGTGGCTATATCCTTCTCTAAACTCTGCACCTTCCCCAGTGCAGCTTGCTTCTTCTTCTCGTATTCAGCGCGGAGGTTCTCCATTTCAGCCGAGGAGTTCTGTTCCGCCAGCGACAGCCGCTTTTTGGCGTCGATTAGTTTCTCGTTTGTCTCGAATAGTTGCTGCTGGTTGGCGACCCTTTTGAGTGGGTTGTTTGTTTTATTCTTCTTTATTTCATCGATTTGTGCCTGAAGATCCTGAACGTTTTTGTTTAAGAATTCCATGGCGATTTTTCTTTTCTCTTCAAGCTCTTTGAGTTGAGCCTCAAACTCCGCGGCTAGGTCGCTTGGTTTGCCAGAACCCGTCGAAGAGGTACCTACAGCCATTGCTAACCGTCTTTTAACAGCGTTCAGTTTCTGGGTGAGTTCAGCGATTTTTTGGTCTTTAGCCATCTTCTGCAGGGGATGGCGATAACTGACTTTTATCTGCTGTACTTCAGCTAGCTCTTTTTCTATGCTCTGCATGTTATGCATCAGGTTTTCTATGGCGCTTTTGCCTTTGTCCACCAATTCCTTGGTTTGAGCGGCGTATCCCTCGTTGATTTTGTTAAGCAGGTACCTGTTTTCTACTAGGGTTTTCAGTGACACTTGCATGTCTGCTTCGCTGGCTATTCGTTTGGAGAGTTCTTCTTCTATGTTGCCAAATATTTGGTTGCATTGAGATGAGAAGCCTTCATCAGCGCCTATGACTTCGCTGGATTCAAAGGACAAGATAATCTGGCGGAGGTTCACCATCCAGTCGTCGAAGTATTTGCTTACGGGTTCTTGCTCAAACACTTCGCCGCCAAGCGTCTCCAAATACCCAAGCGTTTCCATGGCGACCGCGTCGATTTGGGCGTTTCTCTGCGCAAGCAAATCTGGCGCTGGCTCCGCTGTCGGAGGCTCTTCTTTTGGTGGTTCCTCTATGGAGGCTGGTTCAGGCAGGGTTACAGGTGGTTCAGCTGCAACTACTGGAATCGGTGCTGGCGGTTCAGGTGCTGGTGGTGGAGGCGCTGGAATTTCTATGTGTGGAGGCTCAGGAACAGCGGGTTTGCGAAGTCGCTCTTCTATGAGTTCTTGGGTTAACGCTTCAAATTTTGGTAAAACATCGTTCATGACTGCGACCATTAACCCGCGGTATTTGGTTTCGCTTAAGTCAAGATCTTTATGGTTTCCATCAGTAAACGTCACTTCCAAATGACCGTTCGCTTTAACATAGGCTTGGGCTACTACCCCGATGTCGATTGGAATTATGGCTGGAGTGACCTGAATGGAAGAAGTAACGGGCGGCATGCACGTTTTTAGGCATGCAAGAAAACGCTCAACCACAAGGGTTTCCTCTGAGGTTAACTTGCCTATGTCGGCTATATCTTGCCCCACAGTTTGGAATGATGAAACAATTTCGTCTACGCTAATTTGCCTCTTGTTCCCACTCTTAATTGGCTCCGCTGAAGCCTTTGGTGGGCACATATCGGTGGGTTCCTGAGTCATCTTAAGCCAACTTGCAATAGAGTGCATAGAAGAGATTAGCGCTTGGCGTGTCTCAGCGCTTACACACACTTCAAAAAGCATAGCCACTCAAGAAAAGGGGGTTAATACAAAAAAAGAAAAGGGAAAGGGAATTTTTATGCTCGTCTGCGCAGCATAGCCATTATTGCTATACCGACTACTATGACAGCGATGAGGATGGCGATGCCTATGGGTAGAATGTATAGGTCAGCTAGGGATGGTGCGGCGGTTCCTGTTGTTGGGGTAGCGGTAGCTTGGGTTTCCATGACGTTGAAGGCTGTTGTTGCGGTTGATGGCCAGTAGCCGTTTGTGCCGTGGAATGTTGCGACGACTGTGTATGCGCCTGGAATGTCTGGTGTCCATACTAGGCTGTATGCGCCTGTGTAGTCAGTTGTCGCTGTGCCGATGTTACGGTAGTTTCCGTTTGCGTCGATTACGTCGAGTGTTACTTGGACACCTGTGAAGTTGGTTGGGAATGGTCGTTGCTGATATACGTAGCCCATCCAGTCTTGCATGCTTTTGTCAGATGCAACTGGGACTCCGTTGGGGAAGCGCGCTGCCTGCTGGCTCTGTTTAGTGCCTGCAGAAACGTCTATGACTGTTCCTTTAATTACTACAGGTTGCCCCATGGCTGCTGACAGGTCTGGCGCTGACACTGTGAGGGCGCTTGGTCCTCTTCCGATGCTGTAGATTTGTTGGTCGTAGCCGTTCATGCATGTTAAGTAGCCGTCTGCTGTAGCCCATGCTGTTCCAGCGGTTGACCATTCACTTGGGTAACCAGAAAGTACCCATATTTCCGCTCCGGTGGTTGCGTTGATTGCACGGTAGGTTGCGCCTTTGTAGATTGGGTTAGGAACTGTGTGCTCGTCGGTTGCGGTGTAGACTACGCCGTTAGATATTGATTGGATCTGTGTTGGGTAGGCACCGTAGAATACGTTGAATCCAGCATTGGTGCTGTTGCCTGGACCGCCGTTTCCGTAGGTCCACAGTAACTCGCCGGTTCTGTCGTTGTAGCAGTAGAGTATGCCTGAGAATGAGCTGACATAGATGTTGCCATAGGCGATAACTCCCGCCAAGGTAACTGTGCCTGGGTTGCCATAGTAGTCAAAGGGTGCCTGTGACGCGGTTGGCCCCCACAGTTGGTTGCCTGTGTCAAGGTCGTATCCAACCCATTGCATAGTGTCCTGTAAGGTGAAGGTGAAGACGCGTGTTTGGAAGTCTACTGGCTCCTGAATGAGAGAAGTGTTTCCCGGCGGCGGATTATAGGTTTTTGTCCACATGATTGAGCCGATTGCGCCTCTGGAAGAGTTTAAGTTGATGCCGAAGAAGGTGTATGGCGTTTGTGGCTGGCCTGTACCGCTGGCTGCGAACCCTGCTGGCAAAGAACCGCTTCTGCATAATAACATGTCGCCGTAGTTAGCTGCAACAATAACTGGAGCGTTAGCGCCCGTCATGCTGTTGAGCGAAGTAGGCAGCGAGATATTCCAGTCATAAGTCGATATGGATTGCGGATATTTCCCTGTTGCACCAGAAGTTTCAGGCGTTAGTGGAACGCTTGCGTTAACGATTAATGTTGATCCGTATGGAGCCCATATTGTGTTGTTACTTCCACCGGGGGCACCAGTTAAGCTTCCTGGAACATAAGTGAAATAGTTGCCTGATACTGGGTCACGTGCGTTCGGTGGCATAGTTACTGATTCGCCTGTGATAGGTATTGGTAGTTGTACTACGAGTGCGCCGTTGGTTGCGTTTATGATTGATGGTGAGAGGCTGCCGCTGCCGGTGTATGGGTTAATGTCGTATTGCCATAGTCTAGACATGTTCCATTGTGACAGATAGTAGATTGGGTTCGCATTTGTGCCTGCATTGTATAGGTTGTATTTTAGTGGTTCTCCGCTTGGGCCCATTACAGTTGTGCCTGCGGGTATGGCTGTCACGTTGAATAGCGGGTCTCCTGTGGCTGCGTCATATAGGTTCCACTGGCTTGAACCTGCCGCTCCAGCAGGTAATGAAGCTCCAGGTGCGACGACGGTCCCAGGTTGAACAGTGACTTGAGCTACTAGTACTGCCGGGTAAACGCCGTGTTGGTCAGGGTTCCAAAGGTTATAGATGTAAGCCCAAGATAGCTGTGGAATATTGGGGTTGCTCCAAATTTCTTCGCCTGTACGTAAGTCAATTGCCCTAGTTGGTCCCGTTGAGCTGCCACCCATAATTGGGCTACCGGTAAATGACGCTGTTTCAGTGTAGTAAAGTATGCCTTGGACTATGATGGGGTAGAAGAATCTAGGCGCATATGACGAACCTTCAAAGTATGCAACTCCGTAAGCATCAGGGTTAGGGTCTGAGCCGCCTGGTCCGAATTGGTTTCCGCCGACAACTCCGCCGAATTGCAGTGGCCTTGTCCACATTATATGGTTGGTTAATGGTCCTTGTCCGTCTTGGTGATACATCCATCCGTATCCGCCAGCGCTACTCCATCCTCCGACAGGCGGAGAGTTAAAGCCTAGCCAGTTAGATGAGATTTGCCACCAGTCAGTGTTTTCGCCGTAGATTGGTCGTGACCAGTATTCCGCGGGGAGAGGATAGCTTGTTATAGGACCTGGAATTGGATCTTGTTGTACAACAAGTGTTGTGGTTGCATTGCTTGGCATGTACATGTCGCCGAACAGTACCGATTTTTCGTAGCCGTTACCGTCTGCTCCATAAACTTGACCTGGATAGTTGAACATGAACGTGTATGTACCAACTTGGTCAGGGGTGAATGTTACGTATTGCGATGATGTTGGATCGCTTATAGTCGCAAAGACCTGGGTTGTTACGGTTCCGTCTGGTGCGATGGTTGTTAGGTTGTAGTTTTTGAATCGCCAGTTGTTTGAGAGTAATGCTGCGCTGGCTGTAGAACCGTTTGCTGGGTTAGCAGGGAGTGTTCCACCAGCTATTGGTCCAGCAGCGCCACCGTAAACGGGGTCGAGCCACATGTAGACATGTGCGGTTTGTCCGACGCCGATGGGGCTTGGTGCTGCGGTGATTTTTGCATAGGTTGGTATCTGCCATGGAGGTGAATGTGCATTCGCGTTTGGGACTAAAACTATTGAAGCCGACATTGAAGTTGCTAGAAGCAAAGCTAAAACGAGAGAAAGTTTATTTTTTTGCATTTTTATTCTCCTTAAAACTCGATTCTTGGCTAAGCGTAACCATAAAAAGGCTTGCTTAGCCAATATAAAATAAAGTTAGTGCTAATTTAAATATATTCTTCCAGTCCGCTTTCTGGAGATGACAGGTTGATGGGAAAAAATACTGCACTTCAAGAGATAAATGGCATATTTCACTTTCCCAGAATTCTAACTTGCTATTTACGTTAACTTGGTAATCTGGGGAATTTTACCGCATGTGCCAACCTGTCCCTTATAAATGACCATGACACCTTCAACGCCCTCAATAGATAAGCCACTCTTCAGCCCTGCCTGTATGCCAGCTTGGGCGTCGTCGCCTTTCACCACATTGGCAACTGCTGTGGCTGCTGCATCCGCTAAACTAGCGTTCCTAGCAAAAACCGTTGCTGCTTCTGCGTCGCCGAAACTAAAAGCGTGACTAAAGCGTCCAGAGCTTGTAGCAACTGCAATTGGGAACTCGGTAAGGCGGAAACCGAAGCGTTTTGAAAGAGGTTCTTCTCCAGCTGCTACAGCTACATCGATGGGCTGGTTTGAGTCCGCCATTACTTCGCCGCCGTTCTCCACCACCGCCACCTCGCAGCCTACCCGCTTCATATCTGCCACAGCTAAATCTGCAATAGCGCCGGCCACCGCCGCCATGGGACCCACGTCCGCCTTCTGGGCTGCCTCAGCCATCATCTTGGCAACAAGCGGTTTCTCTGGCGCCGGAATCGGCGTTAATGTGTGGAGAAACTTGGGGTTTGCTCTTACATAGAGTTCAAGTTCGAAACGGTTGCGTCGGATGGATTCTTTGGCAGCTTCAATGGCTTTTGCTTTATCAGAAATAATGGTGCACTGCGTTTCCTTTAATGTAAAGTTTTCTTTGATTAAGATTCCAGTCAAGTTTTCTTGTCCTTGTTGTTTTGGGAGCCGTTGCCGCCGTTGGTTTTCACAGATTTTATGGCTCTTGCTGGACAGGCATCAACGCAGACGCTGCAGGTGCTGCCGAGGCATTTTTCCTTGTCAAACTGCACTGTGGAGTCCTCGGCTAAGCTGATGGCTTCAACTGGGCAAAGCGCAACGCAGCTACCGCAGCTGAAGCATTTGTCGCTGTCTACCTCGATAAGTTTAGGCACCGTTACGGTTACGCCGCGTTTACGGAAGGCTTGAACGACTTTCCCCTGCATTTCATCGGGGACTTCTGCTAGGATTTCGCCGCCTTTTGAGTTGATATGTGCAGAGAGAATTGCCATGGGCACTTTGTATTCAATAATGATTTGGGCTGCGATTGGCTCAGAGACTTTCTCTTCGTTGAATCTGATAAGTATTCTTCCCATATCTTACCTTCCTAAGAGTTTAGAGACATCCTCCGCTGTGATGATGCCCAGCACCCTCCGCTCTATATCAATCACTGGCAGAGCTGAAATGTTATGTTGCGCCATACGTTTTGAAGCGATTTCCAGCGGCTCGTCGGGTTTAGCAGTTATGACATTTTTGGATTCGATGTCAGCTAAGGATTTTTTGCCTTCCGCCATCGCGCGAGTTATATCCCATGATGTAACGATGCCGCGGAGTTTGCAGCCTCCATCGACAACAACTATGTGGTTTACTGATTTGGTTACGATGCGTTCAGCGATGGCTCGGATGGCTTCGTCCTCTGTGCAGGTGACGGCTGGATGCATAACGCTGACAACGAAGGGAATTTCCTCGGTTTGTCGCATCGGCTTGAAAACCGTGTTTGTCGGCAGCCGCTCCAATGGCGAGGTAAGGGTGAATGTGCCTTCGTCAATCCATGACTTCAGGGTTGCTGCAACCCTCTTTGCCATCTTTATGCTCGAAAGCGAAGAAACGCGTACTTTTTTGCCGTTGACAGTTATGCTGCCTGACTTGAGCTCCTTGTAGCTGACTTGCCCAAACTTGGGGCGGTCACGCCGCGGAACACTGTAATCGACGATGTCGGTGAATATTTCGGTGTCGCGGATAGCGGTTTTTTTGGCTAAGCCCTCGTTTAGAATCGGGATTGGGACACCGAGCCCGACGTACATGGAGGTGCCGTATCGGGTGAAACTGGCGCCCTGCAGAAACTCAGGCGACATCTTCTTTGCGTCGCCTTTGACCATGAGGGTGCCGTTGAGGTTTTTGGGGCTATGCTGGGTGCCTTCGCCTATGATGTAGCCTTGTGCGCCGCCTAGGAAGATGCGGGTGCCCATGCCCATGGTTTCGTAGTCTGGGTCATTCATGAGCGGGTTAAGCTCGCCTGCACCTGAGAAGGTCGCATTATGCAACCGTGGCAGAAGTTTACTCATGTAAGTGTAGATTATTTCGTCGCTGCTGTTTACGGCGCAGTTGTAGCGTTGGTAGCAGTTGCGGAAGTTTAAGAGGTAAAACTGGTTGAGGTCATCTTTAGTTAAGGTGGTTTTAACGGAGGTTCTTGGGTAGCAGTCGGTGCCGTAGGCGGTGGCTCTTAACTCGACTTCTTTGCCTGCGACAAGGTCCTCTATGACGTGCCCGCCGCCGTATTCGTAGGGCTGCTTCTCAGACATGTTGGTGGCGCCGATGAAAAGGTCCACCGCTGCCCCTGGATGGCAAACTTCCACGTCGTTTAGCCATGCATGGTCTATTTTGATTGGGGGATCAGAGTGCCCCAGATTGATGACTGCACCTGAAGAACACATAGCGCCGAAAGTGCCCGTTGTAACAACATCAACCTCTTTAAAGGCAACCTCAACGCCGCTGCTCTCCACGAGTTTCTTCATTTCCTCAGCGGTTAGGACTTGAGCGTCGCCCTTGCGGATTTTCTCGTTAATCTCTTCTATTGTCCTTGTTTTGCCTTGTTTAGACAAAGAGCCTTACCCTTGATGCACATCGAAAAGGCGGAGCGAGCATATAATATTTGCGCAAAACAGGCAGCTTTTAGGCAGGTAAGTCTTATCGAGGCTATCACATTTGGGATCCTTTAGAAACTCATTGCAAAAACACTAGGAAAATGAAAGCTGCAGCTTAGCTGCTTTATACAAGAAGAGGAGGTCACGGCAGAGCAGCGGTTTACCATTGTTTCCAAGGTAACTCATCCATGTACTCATTGAGGCTGCGTATGGAGTTGCCGTTTTTGTCCTTCTGCTTCATAACTTCCACCAGCGCCTCCGCCAGCTGCAGGTTAGTAATGACGGGGACGTTGAATTCTACTGCTTGGCGCCGGATGATATAGCCGTCTGTTAAGATTTCGTTGATTGTTGAGCGGCGACTAGCGATAGGCACGTTGATTACAAGGTCGATTTTGCGTTCCTGCAGATAGTCGAGGATGTTGGGGGTGACTTCGGGGTCTTTGACTTTATGGAGTACTGTTGCGGCTATGCCGTTTGCGTTAAGCACTTTGGCGGTGTTTGAGGTCGCGTAGATTTTGAAGCCCATCTCAGCGAAGGCTTTAGCTGTGGGTACAACGCGGGCTTTGCGTTCGTCGTCGCCGCCGACGCTGATGAGGACTGAGCCGCCTTTGGGTGGAATCGTGAATTCGGCGGATTGCAGGGCTTTAGAAAAGGCATCTGAGAAGTTTTCGCCAAGGCAAGCGACTTCGCCTGTGCTAAGCATTTCTACGCCTAAGACGGGGTCTGCGCCGCTCAGACGCATGAAGCTGAACTGTGGTACTTTAACGCCGACGTGAGGCGCAACCTTCATGGGAGAAAGTTTGACCCCGTCGATTTTTTTGCCCAGCATCGCCAAGGTTGCAAGGTCAATTAGGTTGATTCCTCGGGTTTTGCTGACAAAGGGCATTGAACGGGAAGCTCTTAGGTTGCATTCGATGACGTTTACCACATCGTCTTTAACTAGGTACTGGATGTTGTAGGGGCCGTGGATTTTAAGCGCCTTTACGATGCTGATGGTTGCGGTTTCGATGTCTTTTTGCACTTCAGGCTTGAGCGCTTGCGGGGGAATAGTCATGGTTGCGTCGCCGCTGTGGACGCCAGCGTTTTCCACGTGCTCCATGATAGCGCCGATGAGGACATTTTCGCCATCAGAGACGCCGTCAACCTCGACTTCTTTGGCTCGAGTGATAAATTTGCTGATGACAACTGGGTGATCCCGCGACACCTTAGCTGCAAGATTTAGGAAATTCTCAAGTGAAACCTCATTGTAGGCGACACGCATCGCGGAACCTGACAGCACGTAGCTTGGACGAACCAGCACAGGGTAACCGATTTTTGTGGCAAACCGCTTAGCATCGTCGATGGATTGCAGTTTGCTCCAGCTCGGCTGATGAATTCCCAATTGGTCAAGGAGGGCACTGAATTTGCTGCGGTCCTCAGCTAAATCCACGTCCTGCGCGGATGTGCCCAGAATTTTTGCGCCTGCATCTGAAAGCGGCATAGAGAGGTTGTTGGGGATTTGTCCACCGACGCTTGTAATTATGCCCAGCGGGTTTTCTTTGTCGTAGATGTCAAGTATGCGTTCTGTTGTTAGTTCCTCAAAGTAGAGTTTGTCTGAGACATCGTAATCTGTGGAGACGGTTTCGGGGTTATAGTTGACCATGATGGCTTCTTTTATGCCGTTTTTCTTTAGCGCCCAAATCGTGTTGACGCCGCACCAGTCGAATTCTACGCTTGAACCTATGCGGAACACTCCTGCACCTAGCACTATAACTTTGCTTGTGCCGCTGAATTCTATGTCGTCTTCGTCTCCGCCATATGTCATGTAGAGGTAGTTGGTTTTTGCTGGCCACTCAGCGGCTAAAGTGTCAATCTGCTTCACAACGGGGATTATACCTGCGGTCTTGCGGAAGGTGCGGATGTTTTTCTCATCAGTTTTCTGGCAGATAGCGATTTGTTCATCCGAAAAGCCGATGCGTTTAGCTTCACGGATAACCTCTGCTGCACCTTCATCGGCAAGGTTGAGCGTTTTCAGTTGGGTTTCCATGTCGATGATGTTTTGGATTTTGTAGAGGAAGAAGGGGTCAACGCCGCTTAAGCGGTAAATCTCCATGATGGGGATGCCGGCTTTTAGGGCTTTAACCAGCTTGTAAAGACGTTGGTCTGTCGGGTTGGCAACTTCGTCTCTGAGGCGCTCTTCAGACTCGATTTCCTCATCATCATCTCTGTTACATACTAGACCAATTTTGCCTATATCGAGCATGCGCACAGCTTTCTGCAGTGCCTCTTCAAAGCAGCGTCCAATCGCCATAACTTCGCCGACGCTGCGCATTTGTGGTCCAATGTGGCGGTCGGCGTTCTTGAATTTCTGAAGGTCCCAACGGGGGATTTTGACGGTTATATAGTCAAGTGCGGGCTCGAAGCATGCGGTGGTGACTTCAGTGACTTTGTTGATGAGCTCAGGCAACGTGTACCCTAAGGTAAGTTTGGTTGCGATGTAAGCCAACGGATAACCGGTGACTTTGCTTGCTAGCGCGGAGCTGCGTGACATACGGGAGTTAACTTCGATGACGCGGCACTCCTCAGATTTAGTGTTAAGAGCCCACTGAATGTTACATTCTCCGACAATGCCCAACGCGCGGATAGCGTTAATTGAGATTGAGCGGATAAGGTGGTACTCGCGGTTAGTCATAGTCTGTGACGGCGCAACAACTATGCTGTCGCCAGTGTGGACGCCCATAGGATCAAAGTTTTCCATGTTACACACGGTTAAGCAGTTGTCTGCGTAATCACGCATAACTTCGTATTCAACTTCCTTCCAATGCCCCACATATTCCTCAATAAGGATTTGACCGATTCGGCTCTGCGCTATGCCCAAAGTGGCGATGCTTTTTAGTTCCGTTGGGTTATGGGCTACGCCTGAGCCTTTGCCGCCCAACGTGTAGGCTACACGGACGATGACTGGGTAGTGGATTTCTTCGGCAATCGCCAACGCCTCTTTCACACTGGTACATGACTTGCTGTTCAGCGGCGGTACGCCGGCTTTGAGCATGGCTTGGCGGAACCGTTCCCGGTCACCAGTGTCCTCGATGGCTTTGACTGGGGTACCGAGAACTTTGACGTTGTATTTTTGCAGAATACCCTTTTTCTCAAGCTCGATGCCGCAGTTAAGCGCGGTTTGTCCACCGAAACCCAAGAGGATGCCGTCGGGGCGTTCCTTCTCAATGACTTTCTCCACATATTCTGGTGTGACTGGGAGGAGGTAGACTTTGCCTGAGAGACGCGGGTCGGTTTGGATGGTGGCTATGTTGGGGTTGATTAGGACGGTTTCTATGCCTTCTTCGCGTAGCGCTTTTAGGCATTGGCTGCCGCTGTAGTCGAATTCTGCGGCTTCACCGATTTTGATGGCGCCGCTTCCCAACACCATGACTTTTTTGATCCAGTCAAACTTGGGCATCTAGTTAACCTCCAGAGTCTTTGCGAATTTATCAAACAGCAGTTCAGTGTCATACGGCCCGGGTGAAGCTTCAGGGTGCCACTGCACAGCGAAGACAGGTTTGGTTTTGTGTCGTATGCCCTCTGTTGTTTTGTCGTTGGGATTGATAAACCATGGTTCAAGACAGGTGCTCTTAAGCGAATCCATATTTATTGCGTAACCGTGATTCTGCGTTGTAATGTAGCATCGGCGGTTGTTTAAGTCAAGCGCCGGCTGGTTCTGCGCGCGGTGACCGAACTTGAGTTTGTAAGTATCCCCGCCTAGTGCCAACGCTAAAATCTGCGCTCCGAGGCATATGCCCATCAGCGGGGTTTTTTCGCTGAGTTCCCGGATTGCGTCGATGGTTTTGACGCATTTTTTGGGGTCGCCTGGTCCATTACTGAGAAAGACGCCGTCTGGGTGGTAGTTGAGGATTTCCCGGGCTGAAGTGTCATAGGGGACGCGGACGACGTTTATGCCTCGTTTGAGGAGGTTGCGGATTATGCTGAATTTGACTCCGCAGTCGATCAGCACTACGGTTCTTTTGCCTTCGACGCTGTAGGTGACGGGTTTCTTGACGGAAACTTCCTTGACCAGATCCGTTGTGTTGGGGTCCGCGATGTTTTTACTGCTTTTTAGGAGCGCCTCTATGTCTGGTTCGACGCCTTCCTCAAACACCTGCAGGATGCCCAGCATGACTCCGTGGGTTCGCAGTTTCTTAGTTAAGCGCCGTGTGTCTACGCCGTAGATGCCGGGGACGCCTTCGTCTGCGAGCCATTTGTCCAAGGTGCGGGTGGATGCCCAGTGGAAGGGTTCATGGCAGAGTTCATGGATGATTAATCCTTGGGGCTGAATGTGGTCGGATTCAAAGTAGAGCGGCAACCCACAATTCATTTCTTTGTCTGGTACACCGTAGTTGCCCACAAGTGGATAAGTGAATGTTAAAACCTGCCCCTTATACGACGGATCAGTCAACGCTTCAGGGTACCCCACCATCTGAGTGGAGAAAACGACTTCCCCTGAAATTTTTGCTGTTGCGCCAAAACCTTTACCGATGAATGACGTTCCGTCTTCGAGAAGCAGAACCGCTTTTTTGTTGTTTTTGGACGTGCTATGTTGTGGAGCCAAAGCCCTATTTCACCATTCAGTTTAAATTTTTAAGCTTTACGCTTTCATGTTTTTTGAGTTAGAGTAATCATTGACTGCAGTGTTGAGTTTGGTTTCGGCGTCTGCGAGTTTTGCTTTGAGGTCAGCGGTGCTGGCCTTGCTTTCTGTGACGGATTGGTGTTTTGCCTTTAGTGCTCTTTTGACTTCTGCGGGTGATGGTCCGCCTTGTACTTTATATGTTTCGATTAGTTTGCGTAGATTTGTGCATGAAACTATGTCTTCGCTTTTAACCGCTAACTTGACGCCTGCAGCTTGCAGCGCGACTTTTTGCAGAAGCTGAGGCGTGGCGTCGTTTAGCGTCTTCTTTTCCTCAATCAATGCCTTGACGAGGGCGCCAACAATCTTATGCGCTGTCCGGAAGGCAACGCCGTACTTGCTTACCAGCATGTTAGCAAATTCTGTGGCAGCGACAAAGCCCAATGCAGCTTTCTCTTCAACTTGGTCTGTCTTGACTTTTAAGTGGGGGATAAGCGCCGTGAAAATAGCCAGTGAAGCTTCCAAGTTGTCTGTTGAAGCCCAAAGCTTAGGCGTAACCTCTTGAAAATCCAAGTTGTAAGTAGACGGCAAACTCTTCACTGCGGCAGCGGCAGCCAAAAAATCGCCCAACGCATAACTTGCCCGAGCACGGATAACTTCGAGCACTTCAGGGTTCTTTTTCTGAGGCATAATGCTGCTGGTAGAGGTGAATTCGTCAGGCAACTCGACTGTGCCGAACTCGGCGGAGCTCCACACAATTAGGTCTTCGGCGAATCGGCTCAGGTTAATTGCGAGCAGCGCCAGAGCTGCCTGTGTTTCCACTATGAAGTCGCGGCTGCCCACTGCATCAAGCGAGTTCTCTAAGAGCCCACTGAAGCCTAAGAGCTCAGCGGTTTTTTTTCGGTTAATCGGGAAACTGGTTGTTGCTAAGGCGCCTGCGCCAAGAGGGCACAAGTTTACTCGTTCATAGGCACTCTGTAACCGCTGCAGATCACGTCCCAGTGCATCAAAGTGGAACAGCAAATAATGGGCAAAAGTAACGGGTTGCGCCGCCTGCAGATGGGTGTATTCGAGTATTATTGTTTCTGTGTGTTTGGCGGCGGTTTCAAGCAGAGCCTCCTGCATACCGACGATTTGCCCCATAACTGTGAGCATTTCGTTGCGTAGTGCCATGCGTATGGCGGTTGCGGTTTGGTCGTTTCGGCTTTTGGCTATGTGGAGGTTGCCGCCGACTTCAGGACCAGTTTGGGCGAGGACGGCTTCTTCGACTGCCATGTGGACGTCTTCGGCGTTGGAGTCAAGCTGTTGGCTGCTGATTTTTTGGAGGGCGGCGAGGATTTTTGCGCCGTCTTGGGGTTTAATGATTTTTTGTTCGATGAGCATGGCGACGTGGGCTTTGTTTATGGCTAAAACAGCGTCAGCTAAGCGTGCATCGTCCTTGCGAGACGAACAGAACTTTGCGACATCTCCCCGGACGTCGCCGAGTCTTCCGCCATGCAGCATCTTTGACACACTTAGCCCTCCATTGAGAAGTTTAGGCTTTTTTAGCCTTGGATTTTTTACCCGCCTTCTTTAGCGAGTTGTACATCCGCGTCTGCAAGCCCCAGAGTTCAATGAAGCCCTTGCTGTAGCTTTGGTTGAAGCTTGTTTTGATGTTATAGTTTGCCAGGTTCTTGTCATAGAGGCTGTTGGGTGAACTGCGTCCGATGACAAGCATGCTGCCTTTGTAGAGTTTTAGTTTAACTTCGCCTGTAACGTTTTCCTGCGAGTGGTTAATGTAAGCATCAAGGTCGTCTTTGAGTGGGTCGACCCAGAGGCCTGCGTATGCGAGGAACACCCATTCGGCGTCAATTTGCTGTTTGAAGAGGTTCTGGTGGCGGGTAGAGACCATTTTCTCCAGATCCTTGTGTGCTTCAAGGATAACCAACGCTGCAGGGCACTCGTAGACTTCGCGGCTTTTTAGGCCGACGATTCGGTCTTCGATGTGGTCGATTCTGCCGACGCCGTTGCGACCGGCAATCTTGTTAACTTCCATTATGAGTTCGAGGGGCGCCATTTTTTTGCCGTTAACTGAAACTGGCACGCCTGCTTCAAACCCGATTGTGATTACCTCCGCTTTGTCCGGAGCTTTCTCAGGTGCAACTGTCCACTCGTAAGCGTCGTCTGGCGGCACTGCGCTGGCGTCTTCGATCAATCCGCATTCGATGGCTCTTCCCCAAACGCTTGCGTCGATGCTGTATTTTTTGGCTGATTCAGAAACGGGGATGCCCTTTGTTTTGGCGTAGGCGATTTCTTCCTCGCGGGTTAAGCCCCATTCGCGGACGGGGGCGATGATTTGTTTTTCAGGCGCCAATGCGCCAAGTGTTATGTCGAAGCGGACTTGGTCGTTTCCGCGTCCAGTGCAGCCATGCACCAGGCCGGTTGCGCCTTCTTTCTCAGCGATCTCCACCATCTTTTTGGCGATTAGTGGACGAGAGAGGCTGGTGCTGATGGGGTATTTGCCTTCGTACAGCGCGTTGGCTTTGATGGCTGGGAAAATGTAGTCTTTGCAGAATTCCTCTTTCGCGTCTATTGAGTAGTGTTTTAGGACGCCGAGTTTTTTGGCTTTTTCTTCTGCTGCTTTGAGGTCTTCGCCCTGACCCACATCAACGGTGACAGTGATTACTTGTGCGCTGAGTTTTTCTTGGAGGTACTTGATTAACACGGATGTGTCTAATCCGCCGCTGTAAGCCAACACATATTTATCGGTTATTTGTCTGTTCCCCCATTTTGTTTTAGGAACTGTTTCCCTTACCTTGAGGGCTGTATTTTTAAAGGTTGCGACTTTTTTGTTACTTAACAAGCTCTTAATGTCCTATTTGAGACATTTTTTTGAATGGCTATTTGGGAGCTGAAATTCTTAGTTTGGCTGCAGTGTTTTTTCGAATCCGAAATCTTATCGCAACAAACAGAGTTGCAGCCAGCAAAGGCACAATAGCCAACCAAGATAACTCGGGAACGGTTGGAGAAGGCAATGGAGAAGTAGAACCTGCAGGAATAGTTATTGTTTGTGTATCGCTCCAATCGCTTGTTTGACCTTCAAAAACCCAAACCCAGTGATTCGAATAAGCATTATCACGTATCATGTTCTCATAACCAATCAATGCTTCAACTTGGAAGCCAACTTGAACTTGTCCTGCTGGAATCCAATCTGTAGCACGAGAATACCCTAAACCGTCTACATAGTAAGCTTTAATGTAAAAGCCGTTTTCTGGGGGTCTGCTATCATTAAAATGCTGACTTGATTGAAGAATTGGGAATGGAATTATAATGTAGTCTGAATTCGTTGGAGATGGTCCTCTATTGGCAGGAGAATAAACTGTAATCCAGTTTGAAGAATTCCCAATTTGGATTCTTACATTATACTCAAGGCAAACTTCAGTTCCAGTTATATTTTCTTTGTAAGGATTGAACGGTTGATTTTTTACAATTAATTCTATAGTGTAGGCTGATTCGTTGTCTGGGTGAACAGAAATATTCCATGTGTTAAACGGATGAGCCCAAAATACTGTTTGCAGTTGAGATGTTTTAACAAGTTGAACGGTAAACTCTGGAACAGATGGTTTAGTTTGAGCGGTTGCAGGTTTAACGGTCAGCAAAGCCAAGCATGACATAAGGATAGTTATAGTAAGAAACAATGCGAAAGCTTTGCCGATTCTACCCATACATGTTATTGCCAATAAAAGCGATTAATAGTTTACTCTGGCTGTTTTTGACAGTGACTCGACTGTAGCATTAAACAAGCTTTAAATGTCCCAATTGATACATCAGAGAACCACTATGACCGTCGCTCAAAACGTCCGAAACCACCTAAGAAACAAACCCTACCTTCTCGAAGCACTAGAAAAGGGCATCGTCAACTTAAGCGAACTCTCAAGGCAACTCCAAAAAGAACTCAAAAGCGAAGACACAAGCGCCATAAAAGCCGCCCTCCGACGCTACAGCGAAGAACTGCAGAAGCACCGCCAAAAAAGAGAGGAAAAAGTTTTGGCGCTACTCAGACGCAGCAACATAGTGGTTTACGACCGAAAATCAGTCATGATAACCGCAAAGGAACTAGAGACCAACACAGGCATGAAAGTGGATTTGCTGGACAAATTCGTTTATCTTATGGACAGAAGCGACTTGCCTGAACGCATCGCCTCGCTGGTTAAGCATGAGAACTGCACTATGATTGTGGTGCATTCGCCTGAGGAACTGGAAAACACCCCGGGAGTTGTCGCTTTCCTCGCAACCTTGTTGGCGGAGCAGAACGTGAACATTGTCGAGTTCATTTCCTGCTGGACAGAAACCATCATGGTGGTTGAGAAGAAGGACAGCCTAAAAGCATACGAAGTCCTATCGAATTTAGTTGGCTAAAATTAAATGTAGCCCGGGAATCCCTTGGGAGGGTACGATGGTTGGCTGGAAAACGAGCCGACGAGTATGTTGAGAATTGGTCAAAATGATCAATAGGGTTCTAGGGTATCCATTTTGTTTTGGTGTTTAGGGTTTTATAGTGGGGGTCGTCGGTTAAGACGTAGTCTGCGTCGCCGGTTTTTACGTAGGAAGCGACTATTGCATCGGCAAGGGGTACTTTTCGGTTTGAAAGAAGCATGTCTCCAGTTTTTAGGGCATGCCTCTCCTCAAATGGTACTAATTGTACACCTCGTTCTTTTAGTAAGCGTATCCTTGTTTTTGCTGCTTCTTCGCCGATTCTTGCTCCTGCGATCTCTATAAACTCAGCCAAGACAACGGTGGGAACCAAGAGTTTTCGTCTAAGTTCATTTTCGAAGAAGTCTCTTGCTTTTCTTCCCATTTCTGGAGTAGCTGGGACTTCTATAAAAAATAGAAGTCGGGTGTCAGCGATGCTGGTCAACGCCAGTTTCTCCGGCGCTCTTCGAGTTCAGCGAGGATTTTTTTGAATTCTTCTTCGCCGACAGGTTCGCCAGGTTCTAGGGGCGGCAGTGGTTTGAGTATTAGTTTATCGTCTTCTGAAGTGATTTCTAATATTGCGCCTTCTTCTATACCGAGTTTGCAGCGGAGTTCTTGGGGAATGGTGACTTGACCTTTGTGTTTAACTCTTACACGTGACAACCTAATCACAGTTAGACTTATGCTCAGTCTAACTTAAGAATTTTCCCATTTTCCCGTTTATTCGCCTTTTAGAGCGCAAAATCGCTTCTAATTGCGGTCGGCTATGTGGAGTTTTGGATAGTAAGAGAAGAATTTTGCCGTGCTGCAGGGACCAGCAGTGCGAAGATCACATTTGGCTTGTAGTGCTTCCACGGAGAACGGCTTTCTGGTACGTTTTTCGCCATCATATTTGGATCTAAATATCAGATGTACGTTGAAACCAATAGATGGGAGGAGGGCATGCGGGGAACCGTGCGTTTTACACACTTGGACGCTACGGGTGAATCCTTAGGAGGGGTAGGTCGGTTTGGTGTGAAACGGATGCATCAGCATGTTGAAAAACCCTGTTTTCTGCCTTTAAATAAGGGGAGGGGGTCGGTGGCAAAGCAACAGAAGCCCACCTATGTTGGTTTTCGGCGGAGCTTGTAGAATTCGCCTCAACCAGCCGGCAGCCCAAAGGCGACGCAGACACAAAAAAGAAGCTTATTGCAAAGCGCCTAAGAAGATGATGAGTAAGGGCGACACTACCCTCATCAATACTAGAAAAAATGGAAACGGGCGCTGTTTAATCTTTGCAGCTACACCAAAATTATTAATTGCACCGCCGATACTTTCTCTGACTATACCCAAAATCATAGTCGCTTAGTCATTTGGAGATGCAACGGTTTGGTTCATCAAGAATGCATAAACTGCAAAGCAACCTATAGCATAGATGAGATTGTCTATTTCTGCAGAAAATGCGGAGACATCCTAGAAGTAAAGTTTGAAGCAGACGAATTAGCGGAAAACCTAAAGACAAGCGACTGGAAAACAAAACCGCTCGGAGTCTGGCGCTACCGCCCCTTCATGCCCATCCACGAAACCACAAAACTAGTCACGCTCTCCGAAGGCGGCACGGGGCTACACCTCTCAGAACGACTCGGCAACGAATTAGGAATCAAGAATCTTTACGTTAAAAACGAGGGCGAAAACCCCACGGGTAGCTTCAAAGACAGAGGCATGACCGTCGGCGTTACAAAAGCCGTCGAACTCGGCGCACGCCATGTAATCTGCGCATCCACAGGCAACACCTCTGCAAGCCTCGCAGCATACGCCGCCAGGGCGGGAATCAGATGCACAGTCCTTATCCCCTCGGGCAAAATCGCCTATGGCAAACTCAGCCAAGCCATGATTCACGGCGCCAAAGTGCTTCAGGTAAGAGGCAACTTCGACGAGGCACTGGAGTTCGTCTTAAAACTTGCCGAGAAACACAAGGACATTTACCTCCTTAACTCAATCAACCCCTTCCGTATTGAAGGACAGAAATCACTGGGCTATGAAATCTGCGAGCAATTAAACTATGAAGCCCCAGACCGCATCATCATTCCAGTCGGAAACGCAGGAAACATCAGTGCAGTCTGGAAGGGCTTAAGAGAGTTCTACGAACTTGGCTTAATCAAGAAACTGCCCAAAATGACTGGCATCCAAGCAGCGGGTTCAGCCCCAATCGCGCAGGCAATCAAAACAGGCAGCGACAAAATCATCCCAGTCCAAAACCCCGAAACAGTCGCCACAGCAATCCGCATCGGCGCACCAGTCAGCTGGAAAAAAGCTGTCAACGCCATCCGAGAATCGCATGGCACAGCAGAAACCGTCACTGACGAGGAAATCCTCGATGCACAGAAAACTCTGGCAAGAGTGGAGGGCATCTTTGTGGAGCCCGCATCTGCCTCATCTATTGCAGGGCTGAGGAAGCTGATTAAGAAAGGCGTAATCTTGGAAGACGAAAAAGTGGTCTGTATAACCACAGGCCACGGCTTAAAAGATCCAGATACGGCAATCAAGCAGAGTGAGAAACCCATCGAAGTTGACGCGGAAATAACAGCTATAGAAGCTGCATTGGGCTTAAAAAAAGAAGCAATCCTTGCACGGTGACATAAAGAAATGAGAATTATACTGGTTGGCTACGGCGTCGTCGGCAAAGGCGTAACAACTATCTTAGCGCAGAAATACGCTGAAAAAGTCAAAGATTACGGGTTTAACCCCAGAATCGTCGCCATCGCCGACATAGACGGTGCAGTCATAAACCCCAGAGGCTTAAGCCCCGAAAAACTCGAAGCCATAAAGCAGAAAGGCTACCCGATATCCGCTGACCCTGAGTTTGGACACAAAGGAATGAAAGCATTAGACGTCATCGAATCAGTGGAAGCCGAAGTCGTTGTCGAGGTTACCCCCGTCAACATCCAAACTGCCGAACCAGCCTTGTCACATATCACTAAAGCCTTCAAAACAGGCAAACATGTCGTAACCACCAACAAGGGACCACTCGCACTCGCCATGCCTGCGCTCACTGAACTCGCCGAATACAACAATGTCTATTTTCGGTTCAGCGGCACTGTGGGCGGCGGCACCCCCATGCTTGAATTCGCTAAACGATGCCTCGCAGGAGACCACATCAAAGCCATCAAAGGCATATTCAACGGAACAACCAACTACATACTCACCGAGATGTCCCAGAACCGTGTCAGCTTCCAAGACGCCTTGGCAAACGCGCAGAAACTTGGATATGCAGAACGCGAACCCTCAATGGACATCGACGGCTTTGACACAGCCTGCAAAGTAGTTATCCTCTCAAACTGGATAATGGGCAAGAAAGTAACTTTAAAAGACGTTGACCGCACAGGCATCCGAGACGTAACCCTGCAGATGCTAGACGAAGCCTCGAAACGGGGCAACACGATCAAACTAATCGGCTCCATAGACGAAGGCAAACCAACCGTGAAGCCCACGGAAATCGCTAAAACGCATCCGCTCTGCGTCAGCGGAGTCCTAAACGCCGTCACTTTCTCAACCGAATACGCAGGCGAACAAACCCTTGTGGGCAGAGGCGCCGGCGGAATCGAGACGGCAGGCGCAGTTTTAAGGGACCTACTAGACATAAGACATAAGTTAGCTAATCGAATGCTAAATAGTAACTCGGAGTCCTAGAAAAAATGAAGTTAGTAATGAAGTTCGGCGGCACCAGCGTTGGCAACGGCGAAAGCATACGCCACGTCGCCGACTTAGTGACTGATTACGCCAAAAAAGGTAATCAAGTAGCCGTTGTTGTTTCAGCGCTTGCAGGCGTCACAAACAGCCTCATCGAAACCGGTTGCCAAGCAAAGAAAAGCGATGAGAAAAAAATCCAAGCCTTCACCCAAGAACTACTCAAAAAACACATCGATGCCGCCTCATCAGCCATCACAAGCAAAGCCATCCAAAAAGAAGTCACCCAAATAGTAGAGAAAACCATCGCTGAACTCGAAAAAGTCCTAACAGGCATCTGCTACGTCGGCGAACTCACCCCCAAAAGCAAAGACTACGTCGTATCTTTTGGTGAACGTCTCTCTGCACCGATTGTTTGGGGCGCAATAAAAGACCACAAAGCCGAAACCCAATGCTTCACAGGCAAAGAAGCAGGCATAGTCACAGACTCAAACTTCGGCGAAGCGGACCCATTGATGAACTTTACAACGCACCTTATCCGAGAAAGAGTTGAGCCACTGCTTGAGAAAGGTGTTATCCCCGTTGTCACAGGCTTCATAGCGGCAAACCAAGATGGCGTCGTCACCACCGTTGGCCGTGGAGGCTCAGACTACACAGCCACAATCCTCGGCGTCGCCTTAAAGGTGGATGAAGTCTGGATATGGACTGACGTTGACGGCATAATGACAACAGACCCCAAAATTGTCCCCGCCGCCCGAATGATACCGCAGCTCAGCTATCAGGAAGCAGCGGAAATGGCGATTTTCGGCGCTAAAGCCATGCATCCACGTGCATTGGGACCAGTGAGCAAAGAAAACATTCCAGTCCGCATCCGCAACACAGCAAACCCGGAAAACACAGGTACACTTATCACCAAAGAACCCAACGCAAAAACCAAAGAAGCCGTCAAAGCAGTCGCCATGATAAAAGACGTGGCAATGCTGAACGTTTACGGCGCCGCAATGGTTGGTGCACCGGGCAGCTACGCTAAAATCTTTGATGTCTTAGGCAAAAACGGCATCAACGTGATGATGATTTCTGCCGCAGCCTCAGAAGCCAACATATCCATGATACTTAAACGCAACCTACTGGGCAGAGCTGTGAGCAACATAGAAATCGCTCTGCAGGAGAAAGGCGGCTTAGTAACCGAAGTATCAACCGAAGACGATGTTGCAGTCATCGCAGTTATGGGCGCCAACATGAAGGGCACTTTAGGTGTCGCCTCAAAAATCTTTAGCACCGTCGCAAAAAAGGGGATAAACATCCGCATGATTGCACAGGGCAGCTCAGAACTCAACATCAGCTTTGTTGTTAAAGAGAAAGACGGAACCGCAGTTGTCCAGGCGATCCATGAAGAATTCAATCTTGGTAAGGCGTAACCGCCTTCACTTTCTTTTGATCTGTCAACTGATGGTTTTTTCGTTATACTTCTTCAAACGCTCGCCTATCTTCGAGCCGAACTCTTGGGCTTTAGAAAGCTCTCCCTCAACAATCGGCCCATTTACGCCTTTGACTCTTATGGAGAGACCGGGCGTTATCAAAGCCAAATTAGGGAGTCGCTGGTTTATGTGCCTCTCGAGTTTCCTCTGGGCTTTTCCAAAATAACGTTCCCTCTGGAAATAGGTGTCGAAAGCCGCTGCGATTTTGGCGTTCAACTGGATCTCTACGAGTGAATTGACAAATTTTGTGATTGTTCGTGAGGGCTTGCCCATATGGTTCGGTGCACCAATAATTAGTGCATCGTAGCAGAGGAGGTTTTGAGGTTCAACTTCTTTGGCGTAGCCGATGGAAGCTTCCACGTCGCCATCTATAAGCCCCTGCATGATGTTTTCGGCAACGGTTTTTGTGTTGCCGTATTTAGAATCGTAAACGATGAATGCCTTCATACTAATATTCTCCTTGTTGGGTACCAAAAAAGAGGTAAAAGGATGGTTTGATTTTAAATGCGCCTCTAGGTTGCCTGGAAAGTTGATGCTGGCAATGACGGGTTCACGCTTATATCAAAGATTATTATTGGGTCGCCGTTTGATGCTGTGTAGCTGTATTGGGCTGTACTGTTCCATGTGTTCAGCTGGTTAACGTAGGTTGACCACATGTTTCCCCACAGTGGCCAAGCAGTGTTGAAATCATCAGTTACCCATTGGCCGCCGTTGGTTTGGTTATATGCGCTTCTTGTGGCTGCATTGAAGAGGTAAACATAGCTGAGGCCTGCATCGCACCCTGGAACTTCAACCCGCAGATCCACGTTTGGGGTGCCCATATTGTCAGCTGTAAATCTGTAGGTTGTTGTTGTGCCCTTGCTTGTGTCGTTGACGCTGAAGGCTAAGCTACTTGCAGCTGGTATGTTGACTGGGACTGGGGTGGGCGTCGGCGTTGTGGTCGGTTGGTTAGGGTTGCTGTTGTTTTGTTGGAGAAGAAGAACGCCTGCGCTGGCTGCAACGATTACTATCACTAAAGCTGAGACGATAAGGTAGAGACTTTTTTTGTTCACTTACTATCACTGGGCTCATACATATCGCCACTAAAACGGGATATATTTTACCCCTTATAACTAAGGGTTATTTTATGAGAGTTTTATCTTACACAGCTAATAAACTGCAACAAAAAGCTTAACCTCTTTTTTCGCTATTTTGCAGATTTAACGTAAACTTCAACCTTAACCGACGATGCCCCAGTCCCCAAAAACTCAGACAACGCCCCCGCCCATTTAGGCGTCGAGTCAGCCGTGAAGCCAACGGTCTCTGAAATCCCCCGCCATAGCAGCGCCTTATCGTAGTCCCGGGCGTCCTGGGGCATAAACTCGAAAATCGAGCGGCTAGCCACGATAATCAGTTTTTTCTTCATTCTGGATATGGCTACGTTTATGCGGTTTAGGTTGAGGAGGAATTCGCTTTCGGTTCTGACATAGTCGGGGTCGCTTACACAGGAAGAGATGATTATGAAGTCTGCTTCGCCGCCCTGATAACGCTCCACTGTGTCGACTCGGGTGTCTTTGCAGCCGCCGTCTTGGAGCAGGTTTTTTAGCAAGCCTTTTTGGGCGTTGTGGGGTGTGATTACGCCGATGCTGTCCGTTTGGGCATTTGTGGCGAGAGCTTGCACGATAGAGGCTTCAACAAGGTTTGATTGGAAGCTTTCTGCTTCGTCGTGAACAATAAGCACAAAGACGTTAGAGGGCTCTAAAGCTACAGCTAACCCATCTGTCTTAGCTTTGGCTGGCGCTAAAGTCTGTTTTTGGTCTGAACGGAAATCAATCTTGTCCTTCTCATACACCCATTCCCTGAGAAATTCGGCGACGACTGAGTGGCAACGGTGGCTCTCACAGAGTCGCACCGCAGGAATATCAGCGCCAACCTCCCGCTTAATACGTTCAATGCCTAAGTCTTCCTTGCGTAAAAGCCTCAGAAAATCCATAGCTGAAAGAAAAGACGCCATCTCTTCGAGCGTGCGGCGATCCTCTTTTTCCCAGTTATGTGCAACAATGGGGGGGAGTTGACGGTGGTCGCCTGCGACGAGGATTTGGCTGTTTTTTGTTAGGAAGCTGCCGCTGAGGATGAGTTCGGGGAGCCGCATCATGCTTGCTTCATCGACAACGAGCAAATCGAAGAAGCCTTCGCCCCAAGGCGGCTCCTTGTCGCCGATCTTCTTCATCAAGCCATAGAGGCCCGGAGGCGTTAGACAAAGAACCACGGGTGCAGCAGCCGCATCAGGTGCAAGGAGCGTTGACTGGTTCATGAGGCAATCCATGACTTCCTTAACCGTCTCTTGATCCTCGTTGTAATTGAAGTATTTGACGCCTTCAAGCGGCGGAGTCAACGTTGTATCGCTGCTGAGGACCCTGTAGATTCGTAAGTCTTTGAGGTCTCTGCCTCCTTGACCAGTGTATTCTTGCCAGCATCGGGCGAGCTTAACGACGAATTCCTGGATGGCTTTGTGGGTGGGCGCAACCATCAGCACCCTGCAACGTGACTTTGCCCTGTGTGCGGCAATATGTGCCAGTACTGCCAATTGGAGAGTTTCGGTTTTTCCCGTCCCCGGTGGACCCTGCAGGATAACAATTGGTTCTGCTCCGAAGACACGGTCAACTAGGAGCTTCTGCTCGGGTTTAGGAGGCAAACGACGGCTGTCGACCCAGCGGAGAAACGGCTCTGCACCCGTCCTATGCAATGCAACATGAGAAGAACCGCCTGTTTTACCTGCCAAGTAATCGGCCAATAGGAGATAGAGGACGTTGTTGCCTGCGTAATCTAAGCATTTGGCTGCTCTGTCAGAGATTATGTCATCGGCTAATTCATCGAGGATATAGTAGCGTCCTGCTTCGAAGAGCTGCATGAATTTGTTCTGTGCTTTCTCTGGGTCGGTTGTTGGGAGATTATGCCAGGCGCTGTATTTGCTGCCTTTACCCCGAGGCCAACTTACTACTTTAACTACAATCTCGAGTTTGGGCACGTCAACTTTGTCGACGATGGCACGGGCGGATTTCTCGACTTCTGCGGGCGAATGTTTCTCTGTTTCCTCAAACTGCCCCTGCGCATTACGACGGAGTTCAGTGACTACCATCCAGTCGCCTGAGCTTGAACCATCAGAGCCTTTTATTCTGCAGGCGTTGGCTACGCATTCCGCTTTGGGTAAGCCTATGCCTTCGTAGACGAGTCTGCCGCGGACAATAAAATCGTGCTCTAACTCATCCACTCTTGTACATTGGAAAATCACTGATCGCCCAGAAGCCACGCGCTGATACGGCAGCATGGCGTAATGCTGGTACATCTCTTGACGTTTAGAGAAGTATTCTAGGTCTAAAAATTCCCTGCAGCTGCGCTCCAGTGTAGCGTCGCCAAGGGAGAACTCGGAGATTTTGGGAATAGCTATTGGTTTTTTGCCTAAGCGGCGGTTGCGGATTGACAGTGACCGCTCGATTTGTTCCAGCGCCAAACAGATTTTAGTTCCCATTAAATTGAGTTCCTCATCTGTTATGCGTCGAGTCTTTGTATTGTAATCGCACCATTTGCGTTTATCCAAGAGGATTTTGGCTGGTCCAGTAACTTGCTTGAAATTGTCTAAACGTCCTTTTGCGCCCCACAGGTACTCAATAGGCAGTTGGTCGCCAAAGCGGGCACGCGCAGGATAGTAACCGTCGTTCGGTCCCTCCTTGAGGAAGGCTATTGAGCCATCAGAGTTTCGGTGGAATGGCAGGGAATAGTTGAATAAGCCGTCGCGGAAAACCATCGCTAAATCCACAATTGAGCCGTCTTTACGGTTTGCTCGCCATTGGTTGCGGTCGAAATAGTTTGCTTGCTCAAGAATCGGCAGCAACCCTGAACTATGGAACCGCAGGGCTTTACGGTGGGTTATTTCGTCCTGCAATATAGAAAACATGGGTTGATCGATTGCTTGCCTCAACCCCAGAAGGTCGCGGACTGCACGAGCACTGATTAACGAGGGTTGACGGCAAACAGCCTTCATTAGTACGTCGCGTTCTTGGCGACTGAAAAAGTACAGGTGAATTGGAGCTTCATCTGGGCTTCCCACTGAATTGGCTACTTTTGTTATTGCCTCGGTTAGTGCCTTGAAGAAAGACTCCATCATCTTTTGTTCTTCGTCTAGGCATTTGTTGCGGTCGTCGGGTAAGCTGGCAATGACTTGCGAGACGGTTTGTGGTTCGCCTCTGTAGCGTGTGCAACTGACTTTGGCGCTTAACATGGAAACCACGTCTAGCATGTAGTCCCATTCGACAAAGAGGTAAACCCGTATCATACCATCAGGGTTGTATAGGAGCGCTGAATCTATTCCCGCGGAAGGGCTGTCTTCTGGAAGTCCACCGTACCCTGTTCCTGTTAGCCAAGGCATCCAACGGCTTTTGCTTGCGTGTGGGCTACTGGGTCTGATTCCGCCAATCATGTACTGAGCCCTCTGAATTAGCCAGTCAAGTTTAGGGCCGATAATGGGGTCGGTGGATAACTCATGCACCTTTTGTCTCTCAGATTCCCTGGGTGGGATAGTCTTGAATTCGTATGGACGCAAATTAGCAGCATCCACTACAGGTTTTAGCTTAGCCAAATCCTCCAGCTTTGCGATTCCATGGTGCCCAAGCGCCTTTTGTTCCCCTCGGGTTAGATTCAGTAAAGCGATGCTTTCATTTTCGACGGCACAGACAATGCAGCATTCGTTGAAGCCGCAGTTATCACACCGCCAACAAATCTGATACTCCACCTTCTCGATTGGGGTATTATGGATTCGGTTTAATTCACCGTTCTTTGCGAGAAGGCGCTCGACATCCTGGATTAGTGGGCTCAGTTTGAATTTTGGCAGGTTGTCGGGGTCGAGGTTTTCGAGGCTTGTTTCTCGGTTGATTACACCGCCTTCAATCTCGACTTTCGCTGATAAGTCGCCTAATTCTCGGGAGAGAAGAATAACATAGATTGCCACTTGGATACGGTGGGCGGTTTGTTCTTTCCAGGAGGATTTTAACTCAAAAATCCGAACCTTGACTTTGCCGTCTTTTAGAGGCCAAACCGCGATTAAATCAGCGATGCCCTTGATATCCCATACACCGATTGGGCCCTTCATGGGTACCTGATAAAGCAAAATCGGCTTTTGATCTGCTTTTTCCCCTTGGGCAATCTGATGCTCAATAACATAGCGGAGGTTATTCATGGAATCGACGGCTTTTTCCCAGCCTCGCTTCCCAAACTTCTTTGGATCATAAACTGTAAAATCTAGGTAGTCGGCGGCTTTCTCTCTGAGTTCAGCCACCTTTTTTTCTTCAAGCACCTTCCCAGTGCCGTAGAGCAGGGGGCTGATGGGTTTGAAGGCTTCTGGCCAGACGCGTTTGCGGACTTCTTTGCCTTCGAATTTTAGTTTAAAGAAGCGTGGGCAACAGTTGAAGCGGATGTACTCGGCGATGCCTGAGGCGGTTAGGGTGCCCTCGGGCTGGTCGTCTTCGCTGTCTTCCGGTAATTCTATGCTGAAGTCTTCGCTGCTTAACTCTGCCGCCTCCTCTATGTTAGCATGGCTTGTTGTCTTATTCTTGTAAGGAGATTATTGTATTTACCGTTAAATTACTGCTTAAACCTGCTTTGCAGGATCATCTTAGACTATACATCTGCTTGCAGAATCCGCCACAACCAGCCAGCAACCCAAAGCCGACGCAGACGCAAAAAAGCATTCGTCCACACAAGCCGCTGGAAGAAGAAAAAAGAGGAGTCCACGGCAACAACCAAAATAGAAAAACGGAGTACACAACCTAGAATGCTAAAACAGCTTAAAAGAGACCTAAATTCCATTTCCAAGGAGCGACAAAGCGAGAGCGATTAAGTAAACAGAGATAAATTGTAAGCTATTTTTTCTTTCCTTTTGGGGGAAGATGTGATAGCATTTCTTTCTTTTGGGCTTCTTTCTCTCGTTTGGCTTTCTTTTCCTGTTCAAGCCTGGTGTTCACGTCGTGCTTCTTCTTGGAACTGGGCATAGGATAACCTCAGCGATAGTCATATAGCCTGCGCTCTCTAAAACCTTACCCTATAGTTACAATACAAAAACGTAAATCCCCACAGTTTGACGTATTTTCTTTGGTACGCTTCGAAACCCTTATCACAAGTGAACCCTACTTTCTCGTTAGGTGCTTCCAAAAATTGGTTACTAGGACTTTGCTATGTGGATGCGTTTACGAGGAGACAGAGTGGATGCTTATCCGAGTAAAAGAATGCGAAAGGCACCATAAAGCACGCCACCGCAAAGTAGAGTATCGCCCAAAAGCGGAATGCAACCGCAACGACACTCGGGGCGAATAAGTCACCTTTTGATTTCAACCCACACTTTACCGTTTTCAACTTTACATCGGTAAGTATTGAGGACTGTTAGCGGGTTTTCTGTGTATTGCCCGTTTCGGACGTCGAATTTCCAGCCGTGGCATGGACACATAACAAAATAGCCTGTTAGGATGCCGTCTTGAAGCTGGCAGCCCATATGCGGGCAACGGTTTGAGACGCCGAAGACTTCGCCGCCTACTTTTAATAGCAAAATCTGGTTGCCTCTGATGTGAACTGGATGCATTTTGCCCTCTGCCAGTTCTGAGTCTTTTATCGACGAAATAAAATTGTCTTTCAAGCTTTCGCCTAACTAGAGTTGGCGCAACCCCCTTTTATTCTTAAGTTAAGCCCAAAAAGAAGCAGTACTTATGCTGCATTTTCTTCGTTTAGGGAATTTCCGTTCTTGTTATTATGCAACTCCGCAAGCCTCAGAATCGTTTCCTTGTACACCGCTATAGCGTCTAAGTACTCTTTAATTTCTATGTGCTCATCAACGGTGTGGTCAAGATGAGATTCGCCTGGACCATAGGTAACGATAGGCAAATTCATAGCTTTGCCCAAAATGTTCATATCGCCTGTCCCCGTCTTGCGCAGCAACGTCGCAGGCTTGTTTAGAACTTTACGTACAGCTGAAGAAAACACGTGAACAAGCGGCGAAGCTTTATTGGCTTCAAACGGCTCAACAGTATCCATCACCGAAGCTTTGATGCCGACTTTGGGATTAGCATTCTGGTAACTGGCGATTATCTTCATCATCTTATCATAAACTTGCGTAGTAGAATATTGTATTGGGACACGGATGTCAAGGTTCATCTCTGCCTCAAACGGGATAACCGAGTTGCCTCTTCCGCCAGCCATACGAACCAAACAAACCGTGATGGCGGTAAATGGGGTTTCTTGGGGTTCAATCGATGGGTAGGTGCAGGCAGCCTTGATTTTCTCCCACAACTCATATGCCTTCTCCAAAGCATTATCAAAAAGCCAAGGCGTTGATGAGTGCCCAGTTTCTGTTGTTACGACGAGTTTAAGCTGGATTTGCCCTTTGTACCCAATGGTTATGTTTTCAACACCGCTAGGTTCACCGAAAATGGCGTAGTCAGCATTAATGCCCTGAGTAATGAGGTGGCGAACGCCTTTGCTTGTCGCTTCCTCCTCAACTACGCTCGCTATTAGGATTTTTCCTTTGAAGCCCGGTTCCTTAGCCGCCTGTGCAGCCGCCATAATCATAGCGGCAAGCGGACCCTTCGCGTCAACGGCGCCCCGAGCATAGATTTTTCCTTCTTCCACACGAAGCGGAACATGCCCCGCAACAGTATCCATGTGACCGCAGAGCAAAATAACCGGCGAGCCTGACCCGACAACGCCTATGACATTGCCTATCATGTCTATGCCGACTTCAAAACCCATCTTCTTCATTTCAACAGCTAAAAAGTTGGCTATATCCCGTTCTTTGCCGGATGGGCTGTAGATACCGAGTAAATTAGTTAGGAACCGTACTGCTGTTTGCTCGCTCAATTTCCTCTTCTCCCAAGGCTTCATCTAAAACTGTTATGGCTCGATCAATCTGCGGTTTAGTGATAACCAGCGGCGGCAACAGGCGCACAACGGTTCTGCCAGCATCAATAACCAAGACGCCCTTGCTTAGTGCCTTTTGGATAACGCCGTAGACGTCATAGCGCAACTCCATACCAAGCATCAAACCTAAACCACGGACTTCCTTCACAATCTTATGTTTCGCCGCTAAACCTTCAAGCTGCGCCTTAAAGTATTTGCCGTTAACTGCCGCTTTATCCGCAAGCTTCTCCTCCATCAAGGCGTCTATTGCGGCGCATCCTGCAGCGCAAACTAAGGGGCTTCCACTGAAAGTGGTAGAGTGCTCCCCGACTTTGAACGCGGACATAATGTTGTCTTTAGCGACCGTTATGCCTATGGGTAACCCGCCTGCGAAAGGCTTCGCAAGGCACATAATGTCTGGGGTTACGTCCCAGTTTTGGCAGCCGAATATCTTACCAGTTCGCCCAAAACTCGTTTGAACCTCATCAAATATCAGCAAGACCCCTCTTTTATCGCAGATTTCCCGCACTTCCTGAAGATAACCTGCTGGCGGAACACGAATACCGCCTTCACCGCGGATGGGTTCCATCAAAACGGCGGCAGTTTTCTCGCTTATGGCTTCACCGATCTTTGATGAGTTATCTGGCCCAACATGTTTAATATCTGGGATAAGCGGCATAAAGGGTTCCCGGTACTTCTTATCCCAAGTTGCGGAAAGCGCACCCATGGTTTTGCCGTGATAGCCACCCATAAGCGCAATAATTTCTGTTTTGCCTGTAGCTTTACGCGCTAGTTTTATGGCGCATTCAACGGATTCTGCGCCGCTGTTAGAGAGAAACGCTTTGTTGAGACCACTCGGCGTTATTTTGATTAGTTTATCGATGAATTCTGCTCGTTTGTCGTTGTAGTAGCAACTGTGACATGTGATGAGTTGCTCTGATTGGGCTTTGATTGCTGCAATGATTTTTGGGTGACAATGCCCCAGCGCAGCGACGCCGTAGCTGCTTGAGCAATCCACGTATTCTTTACCGTTAATATCCCAGACTAAGGCGCCTTTGCCGTTGGTTATGACGACTGGTTTTTTGGAGAATACGTTTGCTAAATAGCACTCTTCAGTTTGCATTACTTCTTTATCATTCACTAGTTATCACTGTACCCACTTGGTGACTAAGAGCTGAAGTGATGGGTTGCTTGGAGGTTCCCGAGGTGACCAGGACTTCGCCTACGCCTTGGTTTAGCGCCTCTAAGCCCGCATGGACTTTGGTGCTCATTCCGCCGCCGATTTTGGATAAGACCTCTTTGACTTCAGTTGCAGCAATTTTGGGAACCCGTTCGCCTTTGAGCATCAAGCCTTCTACGTCGGTGAGCAGGATTAGTTTGTCTGCTTTCAAGGCGCCTGCAACGATTGCTGCCGTGCGGTCACCATCCACATTCAGCGGTTCACAGTCCTGACTAAGCGCTATCGGGGTTACGATTGGCACGTACCCTTTCTCGAGCAACAGATTTAGCAGATCCACGTTGACTTCTGTAATTTTGCCGGTGTAGCCGCCGTCGATGACTTTTTTGCGTCCACGTTCGTCGACAGCGATGAGTTTGAGTTTACGTTCTGCCTTCAAGATTGCCGCATCCAATCCGCTTAAGCCAACCGCCGGAATCCCTTGGCTTTCGAGTGCGAGAACGATTTGTTTGTTCATTTTGCCTGCCATAACCATGGTGTAGATTTCGATGGTTTCTTTATCGGTGTAACGGCTGCGGAAACCTTCAGGTGACATGATGAATTTCTGTTCTTTGCCCAACTTCGAGGCGATTTCGGTGACTTCGGCTCCTCCCCCGTGGACTAGGACAACTTTATGTTGCTTTGTAACCTCTTTTAGGTCTGAAACGAGGTCGCTTGAGGCGCCTTCTTTTAGGATGCTTCCGCCCATCTTAATAACGAGCAACATGGCTATCAGATCGGATGGAACCCAGTGCTCTTTAAGCCTGTGGTCTCGTCTATACCCATAAGCAGATTGAGGCACTGTACACCCTGTCCCGCAGCGCCTTTAGTCATGTTATCCAGCGCAGAAAACAGGATAAGACGGTTAGCATGCTCGTCAATTTCAAAGCCGACATCACAGAAGTTGGTGCCCATGGTGATTTTGGGGTCAGGCAACTGGTAGGGTCCTTTGAGGTACTTGACTATGCGGATGAAAGGCTCCGAGCCATACATGCCGCGCAGTGCCTTCCAAAGGTCTTTGTTCTCCACTTTCTGCTTGGGGAAAGTGTGGATGGTTGCAAGTATACCTCGAACCATGTTGACGGCATGTGGGGTGAAACTGATCTTAACTTGCTCATTTCCTAAGCCGTTTAGTTCCTGTTCGACTTCGGCGATGTGGCGGTGCCCAGCAACTTTGTATGGTCGCACGCCGCTGAAGCGTTCAGGGTGATGGCTAGCAAGGTTTGGTTTGCTTCCTCCGCCGGAAGAACCAACTTTGAGGTCCACTACGATTTTGTCTTTGTCAATCAGCCCAGCCTTTACGATGGGTGCTAAAGCTAAAATTGCTGCCGTTGCCTCGCAGCCAGGGCACGCAACCAGCTTTGCTTTCTTGATTTCTTCCCGATGCAACTCTGGCAAGCCATATGCTGCTTCTTTTAGCATTTCGGGGTGAGCATGTTTAAAGTTATAGTATGTTTCGTAGTCGGCTGGGTTTTTGAGGCGGAAGTCGGCGCTCATATCGATAACTTTTAGTCCAGCTTCGAGCAATTTTGGAACGAGGTTCTGTGAGCCTCCATGCGGAGTAGCGGTGAAGACTAATTCACAGTTTTTCTGTAGTTCAGCCATGTCTTGGGGGACAAATTTTAGTTGTGTTAAGCCTCTAAGGTTTGGGTGTACGTTGAAGATGAATTCTCCTGCGCTCTGCCGAGAAGTAACCATCGCTACCTCTGCCTGCGGATGCATAAGGAGTAACCGCAAGAGTTCTCCTCCGACGTATCCTGAACCGCCGATTATTCCAATTTTCATATTTTGTTTTCCTCTCTCTACTTTGTTAATGGTCAATTAGGCTAACCGCGCCCTTAAGCAGCAGTTCTGCCACATTGAGCCCGGTTGCGAGCCGCGTGTTCTCCCAGAACTCTGGGCATGAATTTGATTCATGAAACACAAGGGCGCTCTTATTTTTTTCTAGACTATCCTCAATTATATCGGTGATTTTTTGGTAAGCAGTTGTGTCCCGATATGTTTTGAATGCAGCTTCGAGGTTTCTGTTCCAAGTCTCAAAATCGGTTAAGCGCAACTCATTCTTTTTTACTTTCTGAACAGGCAAAAACGCTTGGGCGGCTAAATCAAGCTGCTGTTTTATGTAATCTTCATCTGCATTCTTGTTATCTTTAACATTAACCATTGCATCAAGCGCGAAAATCCAAGCGTCGCTACCTTTGCCCAAAGTTTTGCCACATTTAACCGCCAACTCCTGAACGCTCTGCGGCAGTTTGGCATGGAAAACCAAGTTGCCTAGAAAAGTGTTTGTGCGGAATTCTTTAACGCCTGCCCGAGCCATGGAGGTGTGATAGCAGACGGGTTCTTTGCCTTTCTCTTTAGAAACAATTATGCGTAGGTCATAGAACCATTTCTGCACCAATTCCTGAGCGACCACACCAACCGGATTGATTATGCCCGGTTGGGTTTCCTTTATGTTCTCTTCTAGCTCAGCACGGTTATTAGAAAGCATAATCATTTTGCCATGGGTCCCAGCATCCGCCTTAATTACAATGCCCTCGGATAGTGGAATCTCCTGCTCGAAAAGGTCTGCGATGTCTTTCTCGTTATGGATTTCCTTACCATTTTTCATGATGTCAGTGGCGTCGCAGGGCACAAAAATGGTTTTGGGGATAGGGAGCCCTTCTTTGTGCAGGTTAAGTAAGGTCCGGAGCTTACTGTAACAAATAAACTCAATTTGCGATGAGTTAAGTGTCTTTTTACCAAGCATCTCCATAAGGTAGGAGGCTTGTAGGCGCCGGTTTTTGCTTTGTGCACGGTTGAGAACGACTTTGGTGTTTTGGACGGTTTGAGTGTAATCTTTTCCTTTGGTTTTAGCCGAGAAGCCTTCTTTGCCAATTGAGAGCGCGATTTTGCGGAACGGGATAAAGACCAGGTCGATGCCGAGTTGCTGCGCGGTGAGTTTTATGCCGTTTTCGTCGTTTTCCGAGCGCTCATAGAGAAGTGCAATGCTCATCGCTTGGTGCCGTCCATAAAAAATATTTTACCTTAAAAGGGTGGTTTAAAGGAAGGGTTCATTTCGGTGGATACTGCTTATTCGCCCCAGTCTTCGCCTTCAATGGTGAGCTCTTGAAGGTCAACGCATCCGCCTTTAACCTGCTTGACTTCCAATTCAAGTCCGCAGCCGGGGCAGCTTAGAATTTCGCCTTTCTCGGTGTCTGCTGGAACGTCAAGTTCTGCGTCACAGTCTGGGCATTTTGCGGTGAATGCTTTTTCAGGTTGGTTTGCTTGTTTAATCATTTCTTGTTCGTCACACTTTATTTTATTTGGAAATGTCATTTTGATTATTTCGGGATGTTTTTAAACCTTGTGACTTATTTGTTACAACTTAGACTTCTAATGTATCAATTAGTACAGACGATTTAACGCTAAAACCATCCAGAAAACGCACCTATCCGCGCCAAACATGTCGAAAAACGAATTTAATACCCAAGATCAAGTATGGAAAACGTTAAATTTTTGTAAGCCAATAAGCATGGGGGGCTAAACGCATGGATGAGAAAGACAAGCAAATAATTAAAACCCTAAAAGACGACGCAAGAGCAGGCTACGCAGACATCGGCAGCAAAATCGGCCTCTCCGAAGGCGCGGTCCGCAAAAGAATTAAAACCTTAACCGATGAAGGAGTCATCCGTAAATTCACCGTTAAAATCGGCGTAGCAGAAGGCGCCCAAGCCATCACGTTGCTCGCAACCAACCCAGCTCTCCCAACCCAAGAGGTTTCCAAAAAAATTCAAGAAATCCCCAACGTTGAAACAATCTACGAAGTCACCGGCGAATACGACATAGTCGCAGTTATTACTGGCATGAATGTCACAGAAGTCAACGAATGCCTAGAGAGAATTCGGCGTGTAGAAGGGATAATGAAAACTAACACCATGATTGTCCTGCGCAACTGGTAACTACGGCTTATCCACCTTTATGCAGGTTACTTTTATACCGTTTTTCTTTAGCAATGCAGCGGTTACGCCGTCTCCTTTGACAAATTTGTCGGTGAAGGAACCGTCGAATATCAAGCCGCAGCCGCAGGAGGGGCTTTTCTCTGTAAACAACGCCTCTTTTGCCCCAACGGTCTTTGCGATTTCCAGAGCTGCATAGGCGCCTTTGACGAATTGAGCTGTGACGTCGGTTCCTTCCATGTTTATCACTTTGGCTTTGCCAGAGAGCACTTCTGAGCCGCCTCCGCCGACGATTTCAGATGGCACCCGCGGAACCGTTAAACCGCCTAGCACCTCGGGGCAGACTGGAAAATAGTCGCCTTTCAAAAACTCTGCACACAACTTTGGGTTAAGCCAGTTTTGGGCTTTGAAGTTGCAGTTTACGCCGATTAGGCAGGCACTTACAAGTTTCATATTTACAGAAGCGGAAATGCTGCTTTATAGGTTTATTTTTTTCAGTTGATGGTTTTTTATTAGTAGATCGAAAGCTTTGGTGTTTGTTTTTTTGATTGTTAGAAGAAGGAAGCGCCGCCCTTATTCTTCTTCTTCCAGCGGTTTATGTGGGTGACTGCTTTTTTGTGTCTGCGTCTGATTTGGCTTGCTGGTTGGTTGTGGAGATTTTTACAAGCAGAAACGAAAGTTTGAATCTTTTAGGGGAGGGGTTTTAGATAGCAAGGCACGGAATTTTATGTGAAGAAAAAAAGGTGTTGGTTAGTGTTTGGACGGCGCTATAGGGTCGTCTTCCAGTTATCAACCAAACGATGAGGATGATGATGCCAACTACGAGCAGTACATGTATTATGAATCCGACTGCAGGCAGCAATATCCAGCCGAAGAGCCAAATCAAAATCACAATGAGTGCAATCCATAGAAGAATTGACATACCCAGAACCTGACTAAAACTCAATAGTTGTTTATTATTTATGCTTGTGTGACTGCAAAGAAGAAGCTACATCGCCTCTGAACTACAAAACCACTATTTTCGGGTTTTAACCATTTTTTCTACGCCGTTACTGGTTCCGACATAGGCGATGTCTGTTAAGCCCACAAAAAAGCCAGTTTCAACCACACCAGGAACCATTTTGACTTTAACCTGTAACTCAGCAGGAGCTTTGATTTCACCAAAAACCGTGTCGAATATTACGTTGCCATTGTCAGTTATGATTGGGCCCAGTTTACCTTTGGTTTCCCGCAACGTGGGTTTGCCGCCGAGTTCAACAAGTTTGCGTTTTACAAGCGAAATGGCGAACGGCAAAACCTCGATGGGCACAAACTGGTTGTTGGCGCCTAAAAGGGGCACTTTTTTGTTCTCATCAGCAATGATAATATTTAGTTTGGAAGCCGCAGCAACGATTTTTTCCCTTGCCAACGCGGCGCCGCCGCCCTTGATAAGGTACAGTTCGGGTGTAAGTTGGTCTGCGCCATCGATGGATACGTCGATAACTGGGTGCTCCTCAAGGGTGGTTATGGGGATGCAGCATTCGACTGCAACTTGGAATGCTTGGTAGCTGCTTGGGATACCCATAATGCATAGGTGTTCGGTTTTCATTTTTTCGCCGAGTGCTTGTATTGCCAACGCAGCTGTGCTGCCGCTTCCGAGTCCAACGATGAATCCGTCTTTGACGTGTTTAACGGCTTCTAAGGCGGCGTTCTTTTTTTGAACGGTGATTGGATCCAAATTAACCTTCAATCTCCATCTGCCCCAGCTTATCTAGCACTTTTTCTACTTCACTGCGGATTGATTCAATGCGCCTTTCCGCTTCAGTCTTCTGAGTCGGCTTCTCTTCAGCGGGTTTCCGCTTCTTTGGGGGTTTTCGTTCGCCCGTTTTCTCTTCAGCCGATTCCTCTTCTGCTTCTTCCTCTTCTTCCTCATCCATCTGGATGGGTGTAGTGAGAATCGGTTTAACTGGGATTTCCCGGATCGGTTTAACGTCGATGCGCCCTCTGAGTTCTTCAACTTTGCTTGTTAATTCGCCGAATCGCTCGCTGAAGAGTTTCATGAGGTCTTCTTGCATACCTTCAAGCTCATGCAGGGCAATGATGGATTCGTCTTTGGTTATGGATTCTTTGATGGTGTTCATCCGCTGCTTGTAAGAAGCTGCGAGCCGTTCTCGTTCTGCTTCTGTGATTTTGCCTTCAGCCTGTGCTTCGTAGAGGCGTCGGATGGCGTCTCCCAAAATTTCGCGTTCTAAGTCGAGCATGCGGAGTTCGTCTTTGGCGTTGGCGGCGGTGGTGGATGGGATACTTTTGGAGAGGCGGAAAGGTGAGCTGGAGTATTGGAGGTCGATGTTGGCTGGGGTTTGCTGTGGCGGAGGATCTTTTTTGGGTTGGTCGCCTTTTTTGGTGCTGTATCTGCGCATGGCGAATATGACTGTGCCGCAGGCGATAGCAACCACTGCAGCGATCGCTAAAACTGTTATGGGGTCATCATACCAAGCCAAACTATGCCATCCTCGAAGCTACTGTGTACACCATGCATATATCAGTTAATATATTGGCTATGTTTGGCTGTTCAAGTTTAAATAAATATTGCAAGCCACAGCGTTTTTGCCGCTAAATCCCGGTTGTTTGAGGCTTGCTAGCTTGGTTTAGCCGCGGTTTTTCTTATTGCTGGTCTGTACGCTTACAGGCAGAAGCCGCCTAACCCGCCGGAGGACCTTGCAGAGTGACAGCCGACAGCCCGCCCAGCAAAGTCCCCACTGAAGACGCTATTAAATCGCTAAACGAGCAGTTAAGCGAGCCCAGCTTGAAATCGTCAACTCGGATCCTGATTCTGATTTTGCTTGCTATGAACAAGAAGTTGAGTGCTTCGGAGCTGCGTTCTTTGGTGGGTTTGGGTAAGGGCATTTAGAGAACCACTTGGCGAAACTGGAGGCTTCAGGTTTGATCAGGGTTCGCTCGGTTAGATCGTGGGGCGGCACACATCAAGTTGCTGAGGTAACCGAGAAGGGGCTGGAAGAGTGCAAGTCGCTGCTAAAGAAGACCCATAGCCTAAAAATTTAACGATTATTTTTGAGAGCGCGAGACGGGACTAACTTTAAATCTTCAAGCCTTACAAAGCAACTTATTATGAAGATAATTACTGTAATCGGCGGTATAGTAGTCACAGTCTGCTTCTTTTTCGCAGTTATCTTTGCGCTTGCAGCTTCGGTGCAGGCGACGACTGCGCGGCTGGCTACGAGCCTAATTCTATTCGCAATCGGAATAGCCGTCATAGCAGGCGTCTACTACGTTACTCGCAAACCCAAAACCGTAATCCAACAGCTTGAAATGTCAGGGCAAATGAAAGCAGCCCAAATCAAATGCCCCAACTGCGGCGGCAGCATAAACGCCAGCGAAATCAAAATCGTCCAGGGCGTACCCTATGTTAAATGCCCCTACTGTGGCACAACTTTTGAGGTGGCTGAGGAACCGAAATGGTAAACCGCACCCAACTCTTTGTGGCTTTTGTGCTGGTTTTTGTCTTAGCGGCAGCTTCATCGGCAAGCGTCACCCAAGCGCAGAACCTCGCTTACACCGTCAATCACGAGTGGGCGCAGTTATTCATCAATCAGGATGGCACAGTGGACTTAACCTACAATGTAACTGTAACGGTTACTTCAGGCACTCTTCACTCGTTTGATCTGGGGCAGCCAAACCAGGACTTCACCGTCGGAGCAGCCACTGACCAATACGGCAATAGCCTTCACGCCTACAAGTACAACCCTGACGTGGCTTCTGTGGATTTCAAGCAGCCCTTAACCGCTGGCCAGAGCATATGGTGGACAATAACCACCAACGTCGGCGGAATGATAACCACTGACACCACAAACCAGGGCAACCTCGGAATGGAATTTGCTCCTCAATGGGATAGCACAGTAACCATCAGTGACGTCCGAGTGCAAATTGTTATGCCCCAAGGTGTCTCAGTGAACCAGGTAAAGACGTTGCCTGATAAATATTGGAATAGCACTTCCACTATGGAGGGCAAAACAGCCCTTTTCTGGCAGATCCCAGTTCTTCAGCCTAACGAGCAGTACCCAATCGGCGTATCTTTCCCATCCAGCGCCCTGCCGAATTATACGCCTTCGCAGGGAGGCGGCGGCATAGAGACCTTCGCTGTCATAGCGGGAGTCATCGGCGTCTTTGCCGCCATAATCATTTTCATATTCATCGCTTACCGATTAAGCAAGCACAGTTACTCTTCACCCAAAGTCGGCATGGAAACCTTGGGTATAAAGCGGGGCTTAACCGCGGTGGAAGCCTCCTACCTACTGGACCTCAAGCCCCCACAGATCGTCACTGAAATTCTCTACAGCCTGCTGCAGAAACGGGCGGTTTGGGCAACAGAAACCAAGCCCTCGCTCAAGCTCAAGGTGCTGCCTCCGTATGAGAACAAAACAGGTACAAAAGAAAATCCCCTGCGCTATTATGAAATTGATTTCCTACACTCCCTAAAAACGGATGGCAGCCTCGACGAGGAGAAGCTAGCGCATGCCATCATGTTCCTCCGAGATACCGTGGAGCAGAAGCTACAGGGCTACAGCCGCAAAGACACGGTGGATTATTACCGCAAAATTGTGGCGCAGGCGTGGGGACAGGTTGAGCAGGCGGGAACACCTGAATTAGCCTCAACCGCCTATGATGAGCAGCTACTGTGGCTCATGATGGACCCCAACCAGCGCAACCGCACCGAAACAGTGTTCCGCGACCGCCCCTTCCAGCCAAACCCCATGTGGTTCTGGTGGTGGTACGGCTACACCATATATCACCCGCACCCAACAATCCAGCCTAACATTAACACCCCTGCACAGTCACCTAAGCCCACGCCGATTCCAGGCGCAGACTTCGCCAACAACATCGCAACCTCAATCGAGAAAACATCCAACACCCTCGTGGTGAACATGGAGAAATTCGCCAACAGCATCCTTCCGCCGCCGCCCAAAGCCAGCCATGAACCCGCACGTAAAGGAGCAGGCTGCGTCTGTGCTTGTGCAGCATGCGCCTGTGCATGCGCTTGTGTGTCGTGTGCTTGTGCATGTGCAGGTGGAGGTGGCCGCTAGATGAGTTTTCTTAAGCACTTAGGCAAAAAGCAGCATGTGCCAGCGGGACGGTACAGTTACCGTGGACAAGACAAGTATGCAGGCATGTCACTGCAACTCCGTATTGAGCAGAATCGGCAAGGCGTTATGGTAATCAACGGCAACAATGTACTGCACCTCAACCACTCCGCCACAGCCTACGCCTACTACTTTATGCAGGGGCTGCCCGAAGCGGAAGTCATCGCAAAGATCCGACACATTTACCACGTCAACGCAGAAAAAGCCAAAGCAGATTATGAACGACTCGTTTTCACCATCAGCACCTTGGCGCAGACACAGAAAATCGACCCCGTCACCTTCCTAGAGATTGAGAAGGAGGAGCCCTTCACCTATCAGTATTCAGCGCCTCTGCGGATGGATATGGCGTTGACTTTCCGCTGCCAAAACGACTGCATCCACTGCTACGCCGGCGGACCACACTCAACCCCTGAACTGTCAACTGAACAGTGGAAGACAGCCATAGACAAACTCGGAGACGTCGGCGTCTTCATCTTAACCTTCACTGGCGGCGAACCCACGCTGCGCGATGACTTGCCAGAGCTTCTGCAGTACGCGCAGAACAAGGGCATCGTAACCGGCTTAATCACCAATGGGCGGCGACTCAAAGAAAAGGCATACGTGGATACGCTTGAGAAGTCGGGGCTAGATTTTGTACAGATCACTTTAGAGTCCCATAAAGCCGAGGTCCACGATAAAATGACTAAAGCCAAGGGCAGCTGGAAAGAAACCCTAGAAGGCATCCAGAACGCTGTGCAATCAAAAATTTACGTCTCCACCAACACCACGCTAAGCAAGTATAACGCCGCCGACTTTTTAACGACGGTGGACTTCATCAAGGGTTTAGGCGTAGATGCGTTCGGCTGTAACAGCCTCATCTACAGCGGCAAAGCACCCAGCGCCAGCGACGAATTCGCTCTGACAATCGATGAGTTAAAGGCGCTCTTGCCCCAGGTCCGCGACAAAGCCCACCTTTTAGGACTCAAGTTCCTCTGGTACACGCCGACACAGTACTGCCAATTTGACCCCGTCCAGCTGGGACTGGGCATAAAAAGCTGCACAGCCGCCATGATCAACGCCTGCGTCGGACCAAACGGCGACGTTTACCCCTGCCAAAGCTACTTTGAAAGCCTCGGCAACATACTCACCGAGCCTTGGGAGAAAATCTGGAACCACCCCTTGGCGCAGAAGCTGCGAAGCAGAGGCTATGTAGAAGAAAAATGCAAAGACTGCAAAGAGCTGCAGGTTTGCGGCGGCGGATGCCCCTTGGAGCTACAGAATAAAGAGCACAGTTGCAGTGGAACCACCTAATTTATTTGGTAGCAAGCCCTCAATTGAGTTAAGCGCAGTGCAAGCTTTTCGTGAGTGGTCCAATAGAGATGAGTATGCCACAGAACCAGAGGCTCGTTGTTTTCGACGTTGAAGGAGTGCTGATTCCAAAGAACCGCTTCTTCTTTGAACTGGCAAAAAGCTTAGGGCTCATTGGGCTAGTTAAGGTGCTTTTCTACGGTTTCCTCTATGAAGCAGGCATAATGAGGCTGGAATCGGTACTGAGGCATATTTATGGAGAATTAGAGGGCATAAACGTTGATTACCTGCTGGAAGTTTTCGACAAAATCCCTGCAACGCCGTACCTTCATAACCTCTGTGCACAATTGAAGGCGCGGAACTGCAAAGTAGCGCTCATCAGCTCAGGAATCCCAACAGTAGCAGTCCAAAAACTGGCTGCAGCAGTATGCGCCGACTACGCTTACGGCGTGGAAATCGGGCAAAACGACGGAAAATTAACAGGGGAAATCTGGGGCGACGCGATAACTAAAGACGGCAAACTAACGATCCTCTGTGAGATATTAAATCGTGAAGGCATACTGATGCGGGATTGTGTGGTGGTTGCTGATGACCGAAACAACCGATGCATATTTCTGCCGAGCGTATTAAAAATCGGTTTTAACCCTGATTTTCTCATCCGAGTTCTCGCTGACAGAGTGGTAAACGGCAGGCTTGAAGGGATATTGCCTGTTATCGATGGGGTTACGCATAAACGGTTTTTCCCCTCCGCCAACGATTTAGTCCGAGAAGACATCCATGCCGCAGGAATCTTTATGCCAGTCATCGCAGGGATGATAGGCGTCCCCATAGTTGCCTTCTTAATCATCCTAATAGCAGTCGTATACACCATCTCAGAGTTCGCCCGCCTAGAAGGACGCACTTGGCCAATTATCTCAGCCATAACCCGCCATGCCGCCTCCCAATCGGAACTCTACGGCTTCGCTGCAGCCCCACTCTACTTCGCCTTCGGCATAGTTGCAACCCTGCTTCTGTTTCCCAGACCCGCAGCTGGAGCCGCCATCGCCATGTTCTGCTTAGGCGACAGCGCAGCCTCAATTTTCGGCGGAATGATTTCGACTTCTCTACCGTTCAACAAGGGAAAAACTTGGGAAGGCTCTCTGGCAGGCTTCTTTTTTGCGTTTCTAGGCGGCAGCTTCTTTGTTTCGCCACCCCTAGCTCTGGCGGGGGCAGCTATCGCGATGACGGTTGAAGTTTTGCCGCTACCGGTTAATGACAACGTTTTGGTGCCCTTAATCACTGGAGCCGCGTTGACTTTGCTGGTTTAGAAGTGTATTAGGGCTTTCTCGTAATCTTTAACGTAGCTGTTTTTGCCCTTCTTAATTACGCTGTGGCCCTCCTGCTGCAGAAGAACTGGTTGGGCTTTTATGCCGCCGGGGTATTTCTCATTATTATGCCTTTAACTTTGAGGGTTCGCCAATATGGGGTGATGTCGGTTTTGCCCTGTTGCTTCTGCTCTTCTGCGGCGTTGGCGGCGATCCAAGCGAATATGCTTGTTGTTTATTTTTTCGGGAATCACTTTTTTGTCTGGGAAATTATAAGGTTAAGTTTTTGCTGGTGACTCAGCTTTTTAATTTCCCTCTCACGCTTCATCGCTGCACTGCGTGTACCAAACAACTCCGTATACATCACTCTCTGCGGTCGATGGGCTTTGGTGTATTTGGCGCCTTTGCCGTTTTCGTGTTGCCGAAGACGTTGCATAAGGTCTTTCGTGTAGCCTGTGTAGAAGCTTCCGTCACTGCACTGCAATATGTAAACGTGGAACGACATGGGGATGGGTTTACTCCGGGGTTTGAGTGGTTAAGTATTCGTAGACGACCCCTTTCTGCATTGCCCTCTTAAGGTAAGCTTCTGGGTCGATTTCCTGCACTTTCCCCCTGTCAACGTCAATTATATAGATTTCTTGGATGCGGGCGTTTCTGATTTCATCAAGCGTTACCGGAGGCTTCTGGTAGTACGCGTCCACTAAGGCTTTAATCTGCTCGATCTCTAACTCAATTCGGTTTCGAGGTGGCTTTGCCAATGCGTGCGGAAAAGGCAGAATATAGTGTGGTGGAACACCCAAGGCGAATTTGCCGGCGAAGCTGCTGTAGCGGATGATTTTGCTTGCTAATCTCGCTGTGGTGTATGTTAGGGGTCCAAGCGCGTTTTCAGGCGGGATGAAACCTGTTTCTATTTCGACGATGAGGTTGCCTAAGCCTTTGACGCCATACAAATCGCAGGTTAATTGGTCGTTTAGGGGGTATTCAATTTGGATTTCGTAGTCTTTTTCGATAAGATATTTGGCGCAGACTAATTCCATGACGGAGTGGTTGATTTTTACTATGTTTTGTCTCTGTAGTTTCACAAGCCAATCTTTTAAGGTGATGAGTTTAGATTCCACTGTTGGCGGGGTGTTAGCGGTTAGTCTGGTTAAAAGGGTGGTGAGGTCGCTTTCGAATTTCTGCCGGTTGCTCATCTTTTCTTTTTCCTTGCCAAATCCGCTGGCGATGCCTGTTCAATTATTATCTATTCGGCTTCTGAATATATAAAGCCAGAATTCTAAACTTGCCCATGTTTTGGGCAATCGAGTAAGTGGTTTTTATTTATATAGCTAACATTCTTGGCTATACTGGTCGGTCTTTTCCATGATCTTTTAGCAGTTTATCTGTTAACCTTCATTTCCACTGGAAACACAATTTAACACGCAATGTACAAGCATTCTTAAATACAGACAAAAAATTACTATTCTAATACCAAGTTGAGGAGCAAGCTGAATCAACTAGGCCGAGAACAGTTGTCAACATTAACTGACCAGCTTAGTGAGTCTCTTGCGATCGCATCAATTGGGATTTATTCTGCGGTCGAGTTAACATATGGCTGAACTTGTCTGGTTGAGCAGGCTTAGCCTCAACTTGAATTTTCTACGCGTTTAGGCTTGGCCAAGCACTAATCGAGCGTTCGGAACATCCACTTCTAGGATTTTGCAGCCGGCAAATTCTTTCGCTGCACCCATAACGTCTTTAGTGACTACTCTGCCGGTTTCCTGTTTAGCGTAGATTACATCTTTGAATTCTATTTTGCCGTTGAAGATAACGTTGAATTCGCACATGAAACTTCACAGGATCTAGCACAGGTGTTTTCGGATTATTAGGGATTATGGGTGAAGACTAAATTTTTGAGCCTTTCAATCCTCCAGTTTCATTGCTATCTTGGTTGGTAATTGTGCCTTTGCTTCTGTCTCTGTTCTTTGTCGCTGCCGCACTTAGGCATCGAAAGTAACCCTGTCGACCTAAGAATTCAGCCCTCTAACCACCCCAACCACAGAAACCTATTTTTTAACTGGCAATGCATAGTCAGAATTATATGTTTGAGATTGATGGAAGCCAGAAAAGCGGAAGCGGCACCATACTCCGCCTCTCAGTAGCCATCGCCGCCATAAAAGGCGAGCCACTCCATATTACTAACATTCGCCAGAACCGTCCGCAGCCAGGCTTGAAGCATCAGCACCTTGAATCCGTGTTGACTGCGGCTAAACTCTGCGACGCCGAAGTACAGGGCGCAAGACTGGGTTCAAGGGAACTCTGGTTTACACCACATAAAATCAAAGGTGGAGACGTGGAAGCCCAAATTGAAACCGCTGGCAGCATCCCGATGCTGTTTTTGTCCACGTTGCCCATCTGCGTCTTTGCTCAAACACCAGTCCATTTACATGTGGCTAAAGGCGGCACCGACACCACTCACGCTCCAACCATCAACTATATGCGAAACGTGCTCTTACCAAGCCTAAGAAGATTGGGTGTACTTGGCGAAATCACAGTGCAAAAATATGGTTATTACCCTAAAGGCATGGGTGAGGCAACATTGACTGTTAAACCGAACCCTCCAAAACCGATAGTGCTTGAGAATTTTGGTAGTCTCAGCGCAATTAAGGGGGTCTCGGTTTGCACGTTTTTGGCTGATAGGCAGGTGGCTGAGCGCCAAGCCAAAGCGGCACAGAGTACCTTGGCACAGCACGGTTTCAAAGCAGACACCCAAATCATCAATGACCAGTCAAATCCCATCCAGAAGGGCAGTTCGATTGTGCTCTGGGCTGAAACCGACACTGGCGTCCTTGTCGGCGCCGACTCAATTGGGCAATTGCGAAAGATAGCTGAAGATGTGGGAAAAGAAGCAGCCCAAAAACTCATTTCTGAACTAAAGGCAAAACCAACCGCCGATGAATTCTTAGCTGACATGCTTATCCCCTACATGGCGCTGGCAGAAGGCAAATCCTCTCTTCTCACCCGAACCGTCACAGAACACATAGAATCCAACATTTGGCTAACGCAGAAAATGTTAAACGTAAAATTCAGCGTCGAAAAAGTAAACAACCTCTATTGTATAGAGAAAAGCTGAAGAAACATGCCTAAAACCGCCGTTTGCCTAAAAATTCCGAAGAAACAGGGAGAGAAAGCCATAGCGTTAGCGGCTAAACTGGGCTTGATTGACAGGTCATTGGGCATAGGCAGGGAGGGTGATTGGCTTTGTGTACCCCTAACCAGGCAACCCCAACTGTCGGAGCTGGATAAGCTGAAGCAGTTGCCCCAACTTGAAATAGCATCAGGGGAATTCGAAGAAAAAAAGCAGCCATTTGAAACTCTCCAGCAAGTACTCCAAGACAAGTTGCCCCCCGATTTACTGGCAATCATTCCTCAAGCATTCGACATAATCGGCGACATAGTCATAATCGACATCCCACCCCAACTCAAAACCTACCAGAACCTCATCGGAGAAGCCATCCTGCAAACCCACCGAAACATCAAAACCGTCCTCGCCAAAGCAGGCGACATAAGCGGCGTCTACCGCATCCGCGATTACACCTTTATCGCAGGCGAAAACAAAACCCAAACGGTGCACCGAGAGTTCGGCTGCAACTACCATGTGGATGTTGCTAAAGCGTATTTTTCGCCTCGGCTAAGCCACGAACATGAACGGGTGGCATCGCAGGTGCAGGCGGGCGAGGTGGTGGTGGATTTGTTTGCGGGTGTTGGACCGTTTTCTGTGTTGATTGGCAAATGGTGTCCAGAGGCGAAGGCTTACGCTGTGGATTTGAACCCTGATGCAGTTGAGTTGCTGAAAATTAATGTGAGGGTTAACAGGGTAGATAGCCGAGTGTTCCCAGTTTTGGCGGATGCAAAGGAAATCGCCAAAGGCAAATTCAAAGGTGTGGCTGACCGCGTCATCATGAACCTGCCTGAAACCGCAATTGATTTTGTAGATGCAGCCTGCAACGCACTCAAGCCTTCGGGTGGAGTGGCGCATTTCTACGGATTTGTCCGCTCGCCTGATACAGTGGAGAACCTCAAGCAACGCTTCTCAGAGGCAGTGGAGAAGAATGGCAGAAAAGTCGAAGAGTTCCTTTATGCTCGGGCTATTCGTGAAACGGCGCCGTTTGAGTCACAGATTGTCCTTGACGCTAAAATTCAGTAAATATTTTGTTCTTCCTTTTAGGCGCCTTGGCTCTAAGGGTTAGAGTTGGGGCTCTAAATGGTAGGGCTATAACCCGTATGCTCTATACCACTACACGGTGAGCAAGATGGAGTACATTATCAAGCAGCAAATGGAAAACCCAAAGAGGCTCTTAGAATTAAAAGTGGCGATCGTGTTCTTCGCTGCCTTGTTCGTTGCCTTGGTTTAGCTGGGACAAGTCACCAGCAATAACTTCCTAACAATTTCCGGCCTGCTGTGCTTTACGGTTGCTGCTTGCGCAGTAACTTACTACATGGTGCTAACGCAGCCCTAAACCGTTTTAGGCTTCCACAATTAAAGTTAAGGTGACCTGCTGTTTTGGGTTTTTCAGTTTTTCCACAACTGCTTTTGAAAGGTCGCTGGAGGATTTGTCTGCTTTTACGGCTAAGGTTCTATCAGAAATAAACTCGCTTTTTCGTATCACCAAATCGTTTGGGTGATTTAGTGAAAGTTCTGGGGAGCCAGAAGCGTTTATTTGCCCCATTAAACCGTCCACTTCGAGTTCGATAGTTACTTTAGCGTTTGGTTGCCGCAGGGCATTTTTGAATTCTGCGCTTAAATCAGCCACTGACTTATCCGCGTCCACCGCCACGATGCAGTCGCCTCTTTTTGTTACTTGCCGCTCTTTGGTGATCATAATTGTGGTTGGGTGACTTGATCTAATGTTTGGATGCCCAAACGCATGGATGACTTCAACAATTTTTTTCGGTGTCATTACTCACGCACCTCAATCGAGTCTACTTTGCCGTCGCCGTCCAAATCAAACCCAGTTATAACCACCGCGAAAGTGTCTTCTCCACGGTATTTCTCAAGCGTTTTCTTCCACAGATTCGTAAGGGCGATGACGCAGGCTTTAGTGCCTACCGCCTTGTTGCCCGCTAAAACCACAATACGTTTGGAGCTATCCCATGGATTTGCAATCTTGGCAACCAAACCTGAAACATCCGAGGTATAAACCTGACTGGTTTTGGTGGATGATAAGCCCCCCAACAAGAAACCTCCGGGGGATGACTGCATGATAAATTTGATGGGCAGGTACTCGTTGATTTCCTGCGTCAACAGGTTTGTGCCTGGTCCGCCTACTAGGATGAGATTGTTTTTTTCTTCTTTCTCAACTTTGACGTCAACGTCTAGTTTCACAGCGAATTCAGTGGGCATTTTGGCGAATTGCCCCAGAAACAATGCCAAGTGAGCGGCGTAGTGTCCGTCTCGGGCGCTGGTTTTGAAGGGCCCATGCGGTTGAGGGCTGCCGACAACAATTTTGCCGTCAAAGACGCCTTCGGAGATGAATTCCTTAAAAAACTTCTGCAATTGATCATCGATGCTAAGGAGGCATAGATTTTGGATGGGTTTGTATCCAGAGGGGAACTCGATGCCAAATGCTGGAGAGGCAGTTCGGTAGTATCTGGCTATCGCGCCTTTTCTTTTTTCTTCCCTTACAACGGTTATGGCGCCTGCTTTGGCTAGTTTGCGGATGTGGTAGTATATTTTTTGTTCGTGCATTCCGAGTTGCTTGGCGACTTCTAGGGGGTACATTTCTTTTTTGGAGAGCAGGGTGAGGATTTTCCAGCTGAGGCTGCCCAGCATGGTTTTTAGTTTCTGTGAGTCGGTTAGTATGCTGATTTCTTTGACTTGCTGGGTTTTGCCGTCGTCTTGGAGGAGTAGTTTCTTGTCCATTGCTGTTCAAGGCTGTAACATCGTAAGTACTATAAAAAATTTATTTATAGTGGTCAAGAATTATCGGTTGAATTTTTAGTGCAATCAGCCAATTCCACGCAAATTCAAAAAGTGAACACTAAAAAAACTCTTTTAGCAGTACGATGAGATTTTTAAAAAACCTTATTAGCGCTTTTCATCCCTTCCATGCTAAACATATAACATCTTAATTGAAGGCTTCAGAAAGTATGTGTGGAATATTTGGTTGTGTTTTAAAAGACGGCTCCGCTGCTCCCCTCATCCATTCTTCTCTTAAACGACTCGAATACCGCGGCTACGACTCAGTAGGAATCGCCACCATAAACGATGGCACAGTCCACATGAAAAAAGACAGCGGCAAAATCGATGAGGTCCACAAAATCCTCAACCTCGACGTCTTACCCGGTTCCGTAGGCATCGGCCACACTCGCTGGGCAACCCACGGCGCACCACTTAAAGTCAACAGTCACCCACACAGTGACTGCACAGGCGAAATTGCCGTCGTCCATAACGGCATAATCGAAAACTTCCTTGAACTCAAAGCCGAGTTGCAAAATCTCGGTCACACATTCGTGTCTAAAACAGACACCGAAGTCATGGCGCACTTGATAGAGGAAACCATCAAACAGAACCCCAAACTCTCCTTTGAACAGGCGGTGCATGAAAGTCTACGACGTGTCGAAGGCTCCTATGCCTTTGCGATCTTATCCACGCGGGAGCCAGACAAGATAATCTGTGCCCGAAACGAAAGCCCGCTTGTTCTGGGCATAAATGGGCATGGCGTTTTCTGCGCCTCAGATATCCCAGCGTTTCTGGAAGTGACCAACAAAGCTGTGTTGATTAACAACGGCGAACTCGTCATCCTTGGAGCCGACGGATACGAAATAAAAAAGATCTCTGACGGCAGCCAAGTCACACGAGAACCCATCACCATCGACTGGACTCCTGAGATGGCGGTGAAGCAGGGTTACCCACACTTCATGATCAAGGAAATCCATGAACAACCCGAAGTCCTCCGCAACACCCTGCGCATCCAAGATCACTACCTTGACTTGCTCTCCACATTCTTGGACCGCGCTAACGAGGTGTTTTTGGTGGCATGCGGAACAAGCTACCACGCATGTTTAGCGGCGTCTTACATGTTTTCTAAGCTGGCGTTTCTGCCCACTTACCCTGTTTACGCTTCTGAGTTTCTGGAGCAGCATGGCAAATCAGTCAACATAGACAGCACCATCCTAGCGGTTAGCCAGTCAGGGGAAACAGCCGACACCATAGCAGCAGTCACCTGTGCACAACAACGCGCCGCAACCGTGCTGAGCTTAACCAACGTCATCGGTTCCACACTCACACGGATCAGCCGAGTCTACATCGGAACACAGGCGGGTCCAGAAATAGGTGTAGCCGCAACCAAAACCTTCACCTCGCAGCTTAGCGTCCTTGCGCAGTTGGCGCTTAAATTATCCAAGAAACGGGGCAAGATATCCCAAGATGAAATCGATTGCTTAGAAGACAAACTACAGCAGATACCCACAACGGTTGATACCATCGTTAAGACGCAGGAAGAAAAAATTAAGGGCTTAGCTAAAAAATACGCTGACTCCAAAATCTTCTTCTACCTTGGCAGAGGCATCAGCACCGCCACCGCCTTTGAGGGCAGACTAAAACTCATGGAGATCGCCTACATTCCCAGCATAGCGTTCCCCGCAGGTGAAAGCAAACATGGCCCCATCAGCCTCATCGAAGACGGTTTCCCAGTTGTGTTCGTATGTCCCAAAGATGACACTCACCGAACGGTCATAGGCAACATTATGGAGATGAAAGCCCGAGGCGCCCACATCCTCGCAGTCATAGAGGAAGGCGACGAAGAAATCAAAGCCTTAGCCGACGACTACGTTGAAGTCCCCAGAGGCATCCCCGCGGTGCTCTCGCCGATTCCGTTTGCGGTGCCGCTTCAACTGCTCGCATATTACACTGCAATCGAAAAGGGCTACAACCCAGACATGCCACGGAACCTAGCGAAGTCGGTTACCGTAAAGTAACCTCTTCTTTTAGCCGAACCATTTCTCCAGCGAAACCTTACCCTTCTGCTTCTTACTACCCGCAGTCATGCGTTCAAGCGATTTTTTAATGCGGTCCTCACCGAACTCTTTCTCGCGAGACATGAAATCGATGATGCCTTGCTCGTCTGGGTCTTTCCATTCCAGCTTGTAGTCGTCGGTGACTTGCGGATGCAGAAAAATTTCCCTGATCTCTTTGGGGTCGCATGGGAAAACGGCGTTTTTTATGTGGAGAAGAGCGGCTTCTATTGTGCCATGCTGCTTGATCAATTTCAGGGCAGTTTTTGGTCCGACGCCTTCGATGCCGTCAGGGTTAAAGTCAGTGCCAATCAAGATGCCTACGTCAATCAGTTGCTCATATGTTAAGCCGCATTCGCCCAGCGCTTTGGAGAGCTCAACCACTTCGGGGACGATGTCTATGTAGATGTTTTTGCTGGGAAGCTTCCGCCTGCCAGAAATCGTTACGTTCCGAAGCAGTTTTGGCGCGCCAAAAAGGAGGCTGTCGTAGTCTTGGCTTGCACAGTAATCTGCGCTGCCTTTCCGCGTCATATGGGCGGCTTGGGCTTCGCCTTCGCTGGGCGCCTGAACCCATGGCAACCCCATCAACCCCAGCAGCCTCTGGCTGTCGTCCAACATGTAATCTTTCATGCTGGTTGAAGCCTGAGCATACATACGTGCTTCGGCTGGTTTACCCTCTTTAACCGCTTTTTCATAACGAACCGCCGCCTCAACTTTGATTTGTCTTCGCCGCTCAATTTCCGCCGCTTTAAGCGCTGGGGATTCGCCGTCGAAAACATAGACTGGTTTTATGCCCATTTCTATTAGGTTGCTTGTGCGGTAGAAGAGGCCGCTTAGGTGGCTGGTGATTTTGCCTGTGCTGTCCTTTAGCGGGGTGCCGTCGGGTTGGCGGATGATGCTGAGGAACTGGTAGATAGCGTTGTATGCGTCTATGGCGATGACTTTGCCGCCGAGGTCTTCGAGTTTAACTGGGGTTTTAGGAATTAAGTCTTTAAAGTTTACGCCCAAAAGGACACCGTACAAATAATGGTTAAACAGTTAATAATTAAACTTATGTGAAAAGATAGCTTAAGCGCGTTTTCTCTTATCCCAAAAGATACAAAACAACTCCTTTGCCACACATGAAACGCCGAAAAGTCCCCAAAGAAGCTTACATAACCCACTTTTCCGTGTAAGGTTGAGGTGACATGATGCGGTATTCAGCACCCTCAAGGGATTTTTTAGATATCTTCAAGGCACTCTACGGGTTAACCTCAAGCAGTCCGAACTGAAAACAATGGAGGTGAAACCACATGGAAGCACTTAGAATCGTCCTGTTTTTCCTCTCAAATAAAATTGCTTGAGCAGAAACCGCAGAGAATAGCCCCTAAAGCCCTATGCTGTTAATAACGGCTCCAGAGTCAGCGTCGATGACCAGCACAATCTTGTTACCTTTATGGTCGTAACGTGCAAACCATATCGGCGCATAAAGCAACTCCAAATCTGCAACATCCACGTCTGTGTGTAACTGCTGAATCATATGGTATTGTTCATGGGCTTTGTCTGCTTGAAGCTGAGAAACAAGCGTTTTAGCTTGGTAGGTAGCTGCTTCTTCGCCTACGTCGCCGTTTAAGATTTTTACTCCCTTAGGAACCTTGGCAACATCAAAGAGTTCTCGGCTGTCTAGACTGAACTGGTAGTTTCTAGGTTGATATTGACTTAATGCTTTAAGCGCGATAACTGGGAAATAGTAGTTGTCGTTCATTTCGCTGACTTTTTTTGCTGCATTCTGCCCTGGACCACCCATCATGCCGCCGAGCACCGCACCAGCCAGCAGCGGCCCGCCGAAACCGCCTCTTCGCCCACCGCCCATTCCACCCATAACACCTAGAAGCGCCGCGGTGGTGGCGACTTCAGCCCCCTCAACCGCCATGTCGGTATACACGACGGAGGTTTTTGCTGAAACAGACAATATCCAGTAGGGAACAAAGCTGAGGTTTAACTCTTCAAGTGCAGAGTTCTCCTGCAGATGCCTATGTAAGAGGCCGCGGTCCATTAATCCGCGGATTGTTGTTAGCATTTGGTCTTTGTTTTCAAACTTTAGCGGTAGCATAGTTTGCTTCTGGATTCCTTTCCACCCGTCCATGCCTAAAGTTACTGCTGCACCGCAGTATTCGCATGAAATAATCATCTCGCCGAACTTGGGATTGATCGGTGCGCCGCAGCTTGGACATTTCAGAGATGCCACCCCTGAAGGCGCGACCACAGGAGCCGCTGAACTGGACGTTGGCTTAGGTAAGTTCAGGTTTGTGCTTGTTCCACACTTTGTGCAGAACGCTGCGTCGTCTGGAAGCTGGGTACCGCATTTGTGGCAATACATTACTGGTCAACGTTGGCTAGTGAAAGCTGACGCTCTTAAATTTTCCTTAAAAAATAGTTGCTAAATCAGGTTTTAATCTTTCAATCTCTTCAACTGATAGTTAATTCAATTAAGGGTCTTTTGGGAAAACAACTAAATAGTCGAAGAGTTCAATCAATTAGCTATGACCTACGTAAAGAAAGGCCACAAAAAAACCTACATTGCCCTTGTCCTAGTTGTTGTTATCTTAGTCGGCGGGTTAGCAGCTGCCTACGCTGTCCTGTCGGCGCCTAAACCCGTGTACGTCGGCGTAAATGTAGGTGACACGTTTACCTACCATATAACCGGCACTTCTCAACTTACCGGCGCAGGCGCGGTTGATACCCCTGGCTTCTCAGTCTACAATGAAACCGATTATTACAAGATCACAATAGCTGCAATTACGGGAACAAACGTTACAATGGATACAGAATGGAAATTCAAAAACGGAACCGACATAACCGGCACACAAACCTTAGACATTGCTACTGGACAAAAATCTGATCCGAACGGTTTCTGGGCTCTCTATCCAGCTAACTTGGAAAAAACTGATCTGCTGCGCCCAAGAGGCTACGACGGCACAAGAGTCAACAATACTGACACAGTAAACTATAGCAGTGGACCTAGACCGCGATGCTTCTGGTTCATAAACAACGAGTTCACCAACGTTAACGACCCCACAGGCAGCACACTCATGTATGACTACCGCAACATCTTCTTCGACAAACAAACAGGCATGCTTCTATCATTGGATGACTACCAATTCTATAACACGCCAGAAATGCAAGAACTCATCTCTTGGAAGCTAGTGTCAACATCAGTGTGGCAGGTATAAGCCAGCTGACAATCTTTTTCTAGCTTTTTCCACAGATAAGCAAACATCAGAATTTATTTTTTTAGCCCTAAAATTCAGGTCTAACTTCTATGTAGAAGCGTAAGGATTTAATGTTTTGTTTCAGTCAAGTATTTATATCTTTTAAATCCCAGTTTAGGTTTGGTGCTTTTTAATGGAAAACAAAAACACAGAAAAATCCATGAACAAGGCTTCTGAATCGATGCAAAGAACCGCGGAAACCATGGGTGACACCATCATTGCAGTTCTCGACCGGCTTGCAGGCAAGAAATCAGATCTAAAACTCAGTTTTGAGCAGCTTACCCTTGACACGGGCGTTATGAAAGCTACGCTGAACGGTGCAATCGTTTTAGACGTCGTAATGGCGAAAGAAGAGAACATGTAATAGGCGCTTTCAAGGCGAAAACAAGTGCAATTAACAACTATGCTAGTTGAAACTCTCAAATCAGGAAAGGTCACCATCAGCCAAAATAATAAAGAAGCAGTCCAAGTAGACATTCAGGAAAAACGGATTAATATCGAAGCCAAAGACAAAGACTTCATTAAAGAAATTTTCGCCGCCCCCCGTGAAGAGACCAATAATGAAGGTCGATTAAGGGGCATACGTAGAAGCGTTAATGCATTGCGAGAAGCAAGAAAATCTCGTTTGCTGGTTAAGGAGATAGCTGAGGACCTCTGTCGAGAAGGCGTCACCATAACGGTCTTTTACAAGGGAGACCGCGTTGTAACAGTGGGGTCAGAAGCCAATTCAAAGCTGACTCGGTTAGTAACTGGAACCAAAGGCATCGAAATCAATAGCCCTCGCAGACTAGCTGAATTGGGTTTATAGAGTCCAAAGTAGCGACGTTTGAACCCCAATTTTTTATTTTTTCTGCTTTTGCTTTGCTTTTATGAGAGCTAATTTTCCGCCTGCCTGCACCATCTCTTTTTCTAGGCTGCTCAGGTCCAGGTTTACTCTGATTTTTGCGCCCTTGGTTTTGTCGGCTACAACTAAGTGCTCACCTAAGCTGTCAACCTCAAGCTCCAACACATCGCCCAAAGCAACCACATCATAGTCTTTTTTGTCAGCAAATGTAAGGGGCAGTATTCCGAAGTTTACGAGGTTTGCCATGTGGATTCGGGCGAAGGATTTAGCGATGATGGCTTTGACGCCGAGGTACTTTGGCGCCAACGCTGCGTGTTCACGGCTGCTGCCTTGGCCATAGTTTTCGCCTCCGACAATGAAGCCGCCGCCCCTCTGGAGCGCACGCGCCACAAAGGTTTTGTCAACGCGGCAGAAGGTGTAGTTGCTGATTTCGGGGATGTTACTGCGTAATGCCATGATTTCGCTGCCGCCTGGAAGGATGTCGTCGGTTGAGATGTTGTCGCCTGTTTTAAGCAGGACTTCACCGCCAAGTTTGGCGGGTAGCGGCGTAAAGGTTGGGAGGGGTTTAATGTTGGGTCCCATCTTCACTTCGGCGGCTGCGTTTGGTGTGGGGTAGATGAACATGGCGTCGCTGAGCAGGAACTTTTCTGGCATGTTGATTTTCGGGAATTTACCCAGCTTTCGGGGATCAGTGATTTTGCCGTTTATGGCTGCTGCGACGGCTGTTTCGGGGCTGACAAGGTAGACTTTAGCGTCCTGGGTGCCTGAGCGTCCCTTGAAGTTGCGGTTGAAAGTGCGCAGCGAGACACCTTCTGTTGTGGGGGCTTGTCCGATGCCTATGCATGGTCCACAGGCATTCTCCAAGATTCTTGCGCCCGACTGGATGAGCGGTTCCAATTCGCCTGAGGCAGCCAAATTCGCCATAGCCTGCCGTGAACCAGCGGAGACTGTGAGGCTGGTGTTTTCAGCAACTTTTTTGCCTCTGAGAAGTGCAGAGACGATTTTTAGGTCTCGCAGAGAAGAGTTGGTGCAGCTGCCGATGCAGACTTGGTCCACTGGGGTGCCTTCGAGTTCGCTGACTGCTTTGACGTTGTCGGGGCTATGGGGCAAAGCGATTAGGGGCTCGACCTTGGAGAGGTCAACTTCGATGATCTCTGAGTATTTGGCTCCTTCATCAGCTTTAAGTTCAATCCACTGGTCGCCTCTTCCCTGAGCTTCCAAGAAGGCTTTGGTCACTCTGTCCGATGGAAAAACCGAGGTTGTGCAACCCGTTTCGGTGCCCATGTTAGTTATGGTTCCCCGCTCTGGCACACTAAGCGTTTCTACGCCTGGACCATAATATTCAAGAATTTTGTTAACTCCGCCTTTGACGGTTAGCTGTTTTAGGATTTGGAGGATTACGTCTTTGGCTGAGACAAACGGTTGGAGTTTGCCTGTAAGTTTGATGCCTACTATAGAGGGCATTTCAAGGTAGAAGGGCTCACCCGCCATCGCTGCCGCCACATCTAAGCCTCCTGCGCCAATGGCAATCATGCCTGCTCCGCCAGCAGTTGGAGTGTGGCTGTCGCTGCCCAGCAGGGTTGCACCGGGTTTTGCGAAGCGTTCAAGGTAGAGTTGGTGGCATATGCCGTTGCCTGGGCGGCTGAAGACTATGCCGTATTTCGCGGCGACACCTTGTAGGTAGCGGTGATCGTCGGCGTTTCGGAAATCGTTTTGGAGCATGTTGTGGTCGACGAAGCTGAGGCTCAACTCGGTTTTTACTTTGGGGACGCCCATCGCCTGGAACTCTAGGTATGCCAGTGTGCCTGTAGAGTCCTGGGTCAGTGTGTGATCGATTTTTAGGGCTATTTCTTGGCCAGCAACCATTTTGCCTTCGACTAGGTGTTTAGCTATGATTTTCTCAGCTATCGTCTGCTTCAAACCAATCCAATCCTATATGATGTAAGTTTGATTGTTATACGCCAATTGTGAAAGAGGCAAATTTTAAGTTTCGCATCCAATTTAGCCGTTTAGGGGCTGTTTGCGGGGAAAAAATGAAATAGGAAAGCAGCCACAGTTAAGACAGAAGGCAACTGTTATGTCGTTTAAGGGTAAAATGGCGGAAGCCGCAAAAAGCAAAAACTCACCGCTTGTTCTGGCATTGGATTTCCCATTTGAAGCCGCCGAAAACCGCAACCACATCCTAATCAAAGCCCAAAAAATCCTCAAAGCCGTCCACCCATACATCTGTGCAGTAAAAATCAACCATCACCTCACGTTGCCGCTGGGCACCTTTGACGGCGTACAGTCACTGGTTGAGCAGATTCGTGGACAAGGCTTACTTGCAATCATGGATGCTAAGGTAAACGACATAGGAGCAACCAACCAAACCATAGCCGAATACTACTACGCCGCCGGCTTTGATGCCATAATCGCGAACCCGTTTGTGGGTTGGGAGGAGGGCTTAAAGCCGCTCTTCGACGTGTCTAAACGCTTGAATCGGGGCGTTATCTTGTTAACTTACATGAGCCATAAAGGCGCCAGCGAAGGATACGGACAAACCATCATCGACCCCTTAACTGGTCAGCAGTTGCCACAGTACGTCTCTTTTGCAAGAAAGGCTCTGATGTGGGGTGCTGACGGCGTCGTCGTTGGAGCGACCGTGCCTGAAAAGATTGCTGAAGTAAAACAGATTCTCGACGATAAAGTCGCGATTTACTCGCCTGGCGTCGGTGTCCAAGGCGGCGCCGCGGCAACTGCGATTAAGGCAGGCGCTAAATACCTGATCGTTGGAAGAGAAATAACAACGTCTGAAAATCCCGCTGAAGCTGCCCAGAGAATATTGTATTCAATAAAAGGGGTTTAGTTGCGGTTTATCTGCCGCGTTTGTTTTCCCAGAGTTCCTTCTTTAGCAAATCGCGCACCGCACTGCGGATGACGCTGCTTCTGCTTGGATACATGTTTGCTCTTACTAATTCGTCTAAACCTTCTAGGTAGGCTTCTGGTAAAAGGACGGTTACTAGTTTCATTTCGATGTGTCTCTCCCTTAAACTATGTTAGCCATATAACATGTGGCAAATATAAGACTTAGCCCATGCAGCACAGAATCTAAGCAACGGTGACTTCCTTCTTAGCCAAACCCTCAACCACCAATGGAACTATCTTGCTTGCGTTAAGTGTCTCCCAAAAACAGTAGCTGGTCGTCCTGGTCAACGTGAACTATGAAATCGCCCATTTCTTCGGTATGAGACAACAAGCTTTTTTTTAACACTATTGTTAGAACGTCTGCTTTTTTCTCATATGTTATTTTATAGCCCATAGGCCCCTCATCTCATTAGTTTTAGGAATTCATCTTTGGTTAAACCCGCTTGTTGAAGTATTGCTAAGAGAGTTCCTTTCTGGATAATCTCATGCCGTGGAACCGTAATTTTGTGGATACCGTCTGTAAGATAAATATGGCTTCCCTTTTGATGAATTATCCTGAAACCAGCTTTGTTTAGCACCTTCAGAAGCTTGAGATAAGATAGCGTTGGCAGCTTTTCAGACAGTTACTTCCACCAGCTCTTTTTTCCCGCCAAGCTGGTTTAATTCTTCAGGGAATGCCTCAAGGTATCCCTCGATGGCTTCCTTAATATTTGCTATTGCTTCTTTTCTGGTTTTTCCTTGGCTAATGCATCCGGGTAATTCAACTACTTGAGCTGAAAAACCCTCGGCTTCCTCTCTTAAAATGACTGTAAATTTTCTGTCGTTGACTTCAACCATGAAGGAGCACCGAGTATCAAGTAAACGGCTTGAAGTTAATATAAAGTTTGTCAGAAAACCCATTTACTTCGTTCTATAGTTGCCTCAATTGGTTTAATGTTCCCAAGTAAGTGCCATCCAAAAGATACAACTCGGCATCATCTACATCTACCGCTTCCGACCTCAGCACAGGTCCGATGAGGGCTTCGGTGCCGATTTCTTTTCTGGGACGGGTCTCGTTTATGGGTCTGCCGCCCAAGAAATCGTTGAAGCTGGGCATAATGTAAAGCTCCGATGCCCGCAACCCCACGTTAAAATGCTTCTGGAGCGTTTCTTCGATGGAACCCTCGATTTTCACTCGGCTCTTCTGTAGCAAAATCTTGGCGAAGACTTCAGTTTCCAAGCTTGCCCTCATCCAAACCTGCCGCGTCATCTTGCACCCCGTTGGGTCCCGGAAAACCACCACTGGATGCAGGTGCCCCATCACCAGCGTTTTGCATCCCAAAAGAGCAGGCGAAGGCCATTTATGACCATGGAAGACGCCGACGTCGCCGATTACGGCTCCAGTTGCAGGCAGCAACTGGGTGTTTTCGGGTAGGAGCGGTTCGAGGTTTGCGTCGTGGTTGCCCCGCACAATCGAAATTTCAGGGATGTGGGGTTGGAGTTTTTTGAAGAATTCGGGGATATCCTGCCATTCACCCAACTCGCTTGAGACCACAGTGTACTTTACATCGCCCAGAATTACCAGTTTGTCGGGTTTGTATTTGCTTATAACTGCGATTAGTTTGCTTAGGATTTTGCCTGTTTGGCTTGGCACATGGATGCCTTTCTCTTGCAACTCCATTTCCCAGCCGATATGGGGGTCAGCTATGAGGAGGGTTCTGGTTTTCTCTGTTTTTACCATGGCTGCTGGATGGGGCAAAAGGAGACTGAACATTAAGGTTTAACCAGACTCAAAACTTGTTTATGGATTTCAATGTTGGCTGAAGCAATGAAATTGAGGGTTTGCCGGGGATCCAACCGCACGTCGACAGGTTGGTTGTTAGCGTCGGTGACTATTCCGCCTGCCTCTTTTACAATAAGGAATCCTGCGGCGACGTCGGTGGTGCGGATTTTACTCCGTAAATCAATAAAGCCGTCTGTTAAGCCCTCAGCGACATAGCAGACCTCCAGTGCGTTGGCGCCGAAATGGCGGATGTGCTTGGTGTTTTCAATTAAGCCCGCAACCACGGGAACAACAAGTTTAGCCCTGTAAGCGTTTATGTCCAGCCCAATCACTGCCTCGTCAAGTGACTGGGTTTTGGAGGTTTCGATTTTTTCGCCGTTGCAGTATGCGCCTTGGCCTTTGCAGGCTATGTATGTTTTGCCATGCACAAGGTCTGCCACCATGCCTGCGTAGACGTTGGCGAGTTGGGGTTTGCTTGAAATAGCAATTGAGGCGGCATAGAAGGGCAGGCCATGGACGAGGTTAGTTGTGCCGTCGATAGGGTCAGTTGTAACGTAGTACTCTTTGGGGGAGTCGCCGTATTCTTTGATGCCTGATTCTTCGCTTATCAATGTAAAAGAGACGCCGTGTTGCTGTAGGGTTTGGGTGATGGCTACCTCTGCCGCTAAATCTGCTGGTTTAGTGAAGTCGCCGCCTGCTCCCCTTCCCAGATTCGGCTGGGGTTCACGGATGGTTTTGAGGCAGGGTTTGATGGCTGACTCTATGTTTGTTTTGCATTGGCTGAGGATGCGCTGCCAGTCTGGTTGGGTTTTCATTGCTTAACCTTCAGGTTCTATATCACAGTCAAATTGATAAAGAATTAACCTATAAGCAAGGCGGAGGTCATAATTGGTTTCTAATATCCAAGTATGCACAGAGCCTATAAAGAGGCAGGCAGCATGGGGCAAAAACGGTTCAACAGCATGTTTAATTTTGCTCTTTATCAGTAGACCAAAAATTTCTGATCTGCTTGAGGATTGCTCCACAACCAGCCAGCAACGCCTCGCAAACGCAGACGCCAAAACAGACGCCGCTGCCAAGCCCACTGGAAGAAGAAGAAACAAGGGCAACACTTTCTTCTTCTAAAACTAAAAAACGAAATACCCTTTTCCGACCTACTGCATTATATAGGGGATAGGGGGCTTCTGAGAGCAACAAAACGGTTTTTAGCTTTGCAGTTTAAAGCGTAGGAACGCTGCTATGCCGCCGAACGCGTTTTTAAGCATTTGTCCTTCTTCTGTTTCGGCTGAGATAACTTCGACTTCACTGTTGGTTAGCTGTGCAAGGTCCGCGATGTCATCGACAATGTCTTTTTTATCTACTATCGTCAGTGAGGGGGCTTTGCATCCGCTGCATGGTTTGCCTACTAAGCCTTGCTCAAAAGCCTGCATTTCTTTGCCTTTAACGGTGTGTTCCTCTTGATAGTTGCATGCGGTGCATTTTATGGTCACACGGAACAAATCAAGCTCTTCCGAGAGCAAAACCATCCTGACCGCGCCGGAGTTCATCAGTCGCCTAACTTCAGCTTCGCCGTAAGTGATTAAGCCGCTGTCATGGCCTACTTCATAGAGGAATTTTTGCATAAGCTCCTTTTCTTCGATGTAACGGACTTTCTTCATGATTTCAGGAGCTTTATCGACAACTTCCTTTACACCCTGTTCTTCCACATAGGCGGTGTCGACTACGTCGAGGATTTTGTTTTGCAGTTGATAGTTTAGGTAGTTGCCTTTCTGGAAATCGTATTTGGTTGGTCCTGGTCCGCCAAGTATAATGCCTTTGAGGTTTTCCATAGGCAAAAAGACATCGTTGGCGTGTCCGCCGACACGGGTATAGTACTCGTTTAATTGCATGTCACGGAGACGTTCGTACCGCCGGGCTGATTGACCACCCGCACGGGTCTTGCCAGTCACACCACTATACATCTGCATAACAATATTGAGATGTTTACCCTGCAAGGTCGCTATGGTAGCGTTATTGGCGTCCACAAGCAAGATGCCGTAAGCCTCTTTTTCACGAAGCATCTCCTGCAAATGCTCAGTGTGGAAGCGGTTGTCACATCTGTAAAGGAAAATTCTGATCGGATCCGGCGGAACGATAACGTAGCTTTCCATGCGCTCGGTTCCGGGTCCGCCGCCTTCCTGCGGCAGTGCACCTGTGAATACGACGAGGCCTTTTTCGCCAGGGTCTTTGAAGAGTTTGAGTTTCTGCTGAGCCTTAACAATGGCGTCTAGCACGTTTTTGCGAGTTACGTTTGATTTAATGTTGCTGGCTGTGCCGTATTCATTTCGAAGCAAGTTGAGGGCGTCGCTGATTTGTTTGTCAGGCGGCACGTAGATGGTGATGAGTTCGGTGTGGCTGCCTTCTTTACTCGCTAGGGTGTTGAGTGTTTTTCGTAAACGGAATAGTTCAAGGGAACTTTTTTTTGCGGTACTCAAATTCTTCACTGAAAGCTGGTAATTCAATACTCTACGTCAAGATGAGGAAAATAAAAGTTCCGACTCAAAAAAGCCGTCGGTTAAGCTTTTGCCGCTTTAGGTGCCGCTGCAGGGGCTGGTTCAGGGACGCCGATGGCTTCTTTGAGGTAAGCCTTGAATGGACCGAGTTTACCGCCGTAGTTGCCCGCGGAGATTTTGACTACGCCGGGGCAGTTTATAGCTGCGGTAACGCCTTCCTTCATGGCTTTCTTGACTGCATCCAGTGTTAAGCCGTTGACCACTATCTCATAGACTGCTTCAACGCCTTCTGGAACCACCGTGTCGGGCACTATGGCGCGGATTGTTGGGCAGTAGGTGTGGTTGGTTGATGCTTTGAGTTTGTATTTTAGTGAGCCTGCTTTGCTTCCTGATCGGCACACGCCGCCGGGGAACGGCATGATTACGTCGGGCGCGTTTGCGCGGATTGCGTCGGCTGCTGCTTCAGCGGCAACAAGGCCCTCTGCCTGGGTTTTAGCAAAGATCATAAAGTTGCCGCCTGCCACTGCCTCCATAGCGCCAAAGCCATCTTCAACAAAGAAGTTTCCCTCCATAACTGGGATCTTCCAGCATTTACGTCCACCGACTAGGGCTTTCTTTTGGAAGCCGTCGCCGAAGTAACGGAGGCTGCTGCCGATGTTTAGGACACGTTTGCCCAGTAAGCCGTTGAAGGCTGCGGTTGTGGGGCATGTCATGGTGCATTGCCCGATGCGTTCCATGAGTTGATGTTTGAGTTCGAAGCGGTCTTTGTTGTAAATTTGGATTAGGATGCCTGGTCTTTTGTCCGGTGTCTGGTCAGCTGGAACTGGGCGTTCCACTGCTGCTTCAGCTGAAGCGGCGATGACGCTTGTAGCAAACCCGGTGGTTACGGATGCGGCGATTTGTGCCCATTTCTCGTTTTGAGCGGTTATGAGAACTCTGCCTGCCCAAAGTGGGAACATTTCTGCAAAGGTATCCTGAACCTGTACTACGCCAAAAGCTGTTTTCACGAGATAAATTTGCTTCTTTTCATCGTAACTTTGGATTTCAAGCGATTTGTTATTTGCTGACATTAACGAGACCTTGCCTCTTCAGTGGGGTTTTGTATAATTTAAGAGTTTTCATGGTTTTTCTGGTTTCAACTTGGCAATGTTTTCAATTACAAACGTTTACTTATGACCCACTGAGTGTTTCAGGCTGTGGTTTTGGGGGTGCTTGCGGTTTAATAACTAAGTCAGATTTGTCAGTAGTCGCCAACTCGTAAGTGCAGGTGTAGTTAATCGCCTTTTTTGGGCAAGTTTCAGCACACTGGTAACAGAATACACATTTAGAAAGGTTAACTTGTGGCTTACGCCGTTTATCGTCGATCTTCACCATTTCGATCGCTTTTGAAGGGCAATCTCTAGCGCATAACCCGCAGCCGATGCATGCGTTATAATCGAAGTTTGGTTCGCCACGGTACTTTTCAGGCAACTGGGGCTTCTGCGCTGGATACATCTCTGTGGCTGGTTTAGAAAACGTTTGTTTAACTGCCTTTTTTAGCATGTTAGGGACCCGCGGTTTCTTGACCAAATCTTGCCACCAAACCTTTCGTAAATATGCGCAATCGAACAATTTTTATGTTGCTGACTAAGAATGGAAATTTTAGAGTCAGGATATTTGGTGCTTTTATAGAGTCCTTCCCCCGTATAACAGTGGATCAAAGGTTTGGTGAATGTTGTTTTTCTAGTTTAAGAAGAAGAAAGTGTCGCCCTTGTTTCTTCTTCTACCTGTGGGCTTGGTAGTTGGCTTCTTTTTGGGTTCTGCGTTTGGTTTAGGTTGCTGGTGGGTTGTGGAATTACAGAATTAAGCACTTATTTTTGGCGGTGTACGCACCCGCTTCCTGCCCAATTTCACTCGCAGCGCTATACGGTAAAGTTTACGGAGCGACTTCACCAGTTGCTCTAGGCTCGGTGAAGCGGAGTAGATTAGCGGTATCTGCTCGTACTCGGCTATGCGGATGGCTTCTTCATCAGGCGGAGTTTTATGGAAAACTATAATGCGGGGTTTTAGGCTACTGACCCTCACAATCATCATGGGCAAACTGCCCTGGTCAACGTTGGTGAAAATCAGCGCCCGCTCAGTAGACGCCCCGAAAAGCTGCGTGTAATCTGAACCTGAATACGCCTCAACCGCCCTGCGGCTATCAACAACCGTGTAACCGTTTACTTCTTTGACGTATTTTTCTTTGCAAGCTACCACTTCGCCGCCGATGGCTTTACAGAGGTACTCCACCCTGACTGGGATGGGGAATTCCCTGAGGTCCACCACTGCCATGCTTGGGGAACTGGTTAATTTGGCGAATTCTCTTATGAAGCGGCTTCCTTTCTGTTCGTCAATCGACAGCAGGGAGAGCACGAATCTGCGTATGAATTTGGCTCCGGGGCTTTTGCGTCTGCCGCTTTCGTAGTCGCTGACGACTGAGGATGATAGCCCCATGGCTTCGGAGAGGCTGATTTGGGATACAGCGAAGAGTTCACGCCATTTCCGCATGGTGGCGCCGGGTTTGCTTGAGAGGATGATTTCTCCGGCGATTCTCCTAGCTAATACTTCTCTTAGACTCGGCGACACAGACATATTGTTCTTCCAGCTTGCACCTTCTCCCTTCAAGACAGAGGTATAAAACTATAACGCTTTTTAGATGACAAAGATCAAAGCAATCCCAATAACGACTGATATAGCCCCTGCTACGGTTTTAACTGTAGCTTTTTCACGGAAAAACAAGAAGCCCGCTAAAGTTGCAAACAATGGCGAGGTGGAAGATATGGGAACAGCCTGTGCTTCTGTAAGGTTTAGGAACGCATAATTCATCAACAGCCAACCTAAACCATTGGCAACTAATCCACCTACGCAAAGCAGAACCACTGTTCGGCGGTTTAGCTTCAAAAAAACTCTATCCCTATCGACGAATGGTGCCAGAACCAGCAGGATAAGCGCCATAGCAACGATACGTACAGTAACAATCGCGTAGTTAGCGCCTAAACCATTAACAGTCGATGCTGTCACAGCTAAATCCATCATTGTAATACCCACAGACCAAACAACAGCGGTTCCCAAGCACATGGCGACGCCAATCCAAGCAGCTTTGCCCCTGACAGCAGCTTCTCCTGGAACTCTTTGGCTACTTAAAAGCCAGATACCAGCGAGAATAACAGCCGCACCCACCAGTGTAGTCATCGATAAGGGTTGCCCCAACAGAAAAACGGCCCAAACAAGACTGAACAGGGGATAAGAAGCCGCCAACGGAACGGCTCTGGAGACCCCGAGGGATTTAAGCCCAAATAGGTAAAGCGTATCGCCGACACCGAGCCCTAAGACGCCGCTAATTATAACGACCGCTAAAACCCATGAAGGTAACCCCACTAAAACTCCGACTAATCCAAAACCGACCAGAACTGTGACTAGTACTGCGGCGTTGGTTACCAAGCGTACGATGTTTGCGGAGACAGGTTTAGTATCCGATAATGCCATGCGGTATAGTATTGGCGCTATCGCCCAGCTTACTGCTGCGCCTAAGGCTGCAAGTTCCCCAATCATCCATCCACTGAGCCGTGTGATGGTTATACTAAAATCTGATTTATAAGGAAGTTTTGCGTACTAAACAGGTATAACGTTCGCAGTCCAAAAGAGGAGAGACAGCTTGAACGTTAATCCATCGCAAAAACCATAGAAAAAAGGAGTGAAAAGACATGTCTGAAAAAGCTAGTGACGTAATCTTCGTTGGAAACAAACCACCAATGAGCTATGTGCTCGCCATCATAACAGCATTCTCAAGTGGTGCCCAAAAAGAAATAACCCTAAAAGCAAGAGGCCAAGCAATCACAACAGCAGTTGACGTAGCAGAAATCACCAGAAGCCGCTTCATAAAAGACCTCAAAGTGACAAAAATCGCAATTGGAACCGCAGAGATGCCACCAAGAGAAGGCGAAAACAGGTCCAGAATGGTTTCCACAATAGAGATTACTCTAACAAAAACCGCGTAAACCATGAAGGACTAAAAACATAGATTAGAGAGTTTTTTAGCTCTCAAACCCTTTTTAATTTTTATCGCATATTTTCCACGTACCCTTGGACTTTTGCAACTACATCCATAAAAGCCTTAGTAGCGGCTGAATCTTTATGGGCAACAATAAACGGCGTTCCATTATCTGTATCAACGCCGACTTTAGGATCGATTGGAATGCTGCCTAAAAAGGGCACGCCGACGTCTTTAGCCATTTTTTCGCCGCCGCCTGAACCGAAAATTTCGGTTTTCTTGCCACAATGCGGGCAGATGAATCCACTCATGTTCTCGACTACCCCGATGGTGGGCATGTGCAAGGTTTCTGCGAAGGTGACGGCTTTTTTGACGATTTCGCTCGAAAGCTGGTTCGGCATGGTGACTATGACTACTCCGTCAATGTCAGGCAACAGTTGAGCTACGCTTAAGGGTTCGTCGCCTGTTCCAGGAGGCAGATCGATGAAGAGATAATCAAGTTCGCCCCAGACGACTTCCGTTAGAAACTGCTTAATCGCTCGCATCTTAAGGGGACCACGCCAAATGGTCGGCGCCGTCTCGGACAAAAAGAAGTCAATTGACATTACCTTCAAGCCTAAGGGGCCCTCGACTGGAAATGCACCTGCGGGTGTAGCTTTGACCTCTCTACCCTCCACGCCTAAGAGCCTGGGGACGCTGGGTCCATGGATGTCTGCGTCTAGTATACCGACTCGTTTGCCCTGTAAAGCAAAAGCCGCCGCGAGATTTACGGTTACTGTGCTTTTTCCGACTCCGCCTTTGCCGCTTATGATTGCGATTTTATGTTTGATTTTGCCCATTCTTTCTTTAAGTTGTTCTTCCTCTTGGTTCTGTTGTTCTTTGTAGGCTTTTAGTTGAGCTACATTTCTCTCATACGACGCCATAAAAATATTCACCAGACAATGTGTTTAAGGGTTGATTCTTAAGTAACCTAAAATAGTTTCTGGTTTATATTGACTGGTAAGTTAACGGTCTTTTGAGAGTAAAGCCCATGGTATCTATCGAAGACATACAGAAAGCACAGAGAACAATAGTGCCCTATGCTAACCTAACGCCCTTAAAGCGTTCAAAGTACCTAAGCGAGCTCTGCCAAGCCAACGTATACTTGAAACTGGAGAACCAGCAGGTCACCCGCTCCTTCAAAGTCAGAGGCGGCATAAACAAACTAGTCAAATTGACAACGGTAGAAAAAGCCAAAGGCGTCATAACAGCATCCGCAGGCAATCATGGTCAAGCCGTAGCTTTTGGAGCAAGAGAACTCGGGTTCACCGCAAAAGTAGTGGTCCCAACCAATACGCCAAAGGTCAAAGTGGAAGCTATTAGGCGATTTGGCGCCGAGTTAATACTTTATGGGGCAACTTATACCGAAGCGGAGAAAAAAGCTAAGGATTTAGCCAAACAAGAAGGACGACTATACATATCTCCCTATAATGACCCTTTTATTGTTGCAGGGCATGGCACTATAGGGTTAGAAATTCTCGAAGATAAACCAGATGTCGATGTGGTTGTCGTGCCAGTCGGCGGAGGAGGCTTAATCGCTGGCATAAGCATCGCCGTCAAAACCAAAAAGCCAGATACGCAGGTTATCGGCGTACAATCCACGGCGACGCCCATCATGTTTGAGTCGTTGAGGGCAGGCAGAATCGTTCCAGCGCACAGGCATGAACCCGCCACTATCGCGGAGGGAATCGGCGGTGGTATAGAGAAAGACTCGATCACCTTTGACATCGCCCAGCAATACGTAGACAAAATTATGCTTGTTAGGGAAGAAACTATTCGAAAAGCAGTTTACATACATTACAAGTATGATGGGGAAATGGTGGAGGGTTCAGGCGCTGTAGGAGCCGCTCTGCTCCTTGAGTACCCAGATGCCTTTAAAGGACAAACGGTGGTGTTGGTGGTCAGCGGCGGAAACATCGATGAACCACTGCTCAAGCAGATCATAGCTGAACAGGAATCAGCCTAGAGCTTATAGCCGATTTTCCGCAGAAACACACGTCTCTCAGCGATGTCTTTGTCGGTTTCTATGCCTTTGCTTTTGTAGCCGTCGACTACACCGATTATGGCCCTGCCCTGCTCGGTTTCAGCCACTATAACCTCCAAAGGGTTAGCGGTGGCAGCATAAACTGTGCAGACTTCAGGTGCCTTTTTGATTTTATCGAGCACATTTAGGGGGTAAGCGTTTTTTATAAAGATTAAGAAGCTGTGGCCGCAGGCAATCTCAAACGCTTTCTCTGCAGCCAGCCGCCGCAGTTCCTCGTCGTTGCCTTCATGGCGTACAAGGCATGGTCCTGAGCTTTCGCAGAAGCCTAAGCCGAACTTGATGTTGGGGACAGAGTTTACGAGAGCTTCGTAGAGGTCCTCGGCGGTTTTTATGAAATGCGCCATGCCAAGGATGACATTGCATTCTGGGGGTGGCTGAATTTTCACGGTTTTTATTTCCAAGCGTATTCCTCAAAATGTTATGGAGCGGTTGAGGATATAACTTTTCGATAGTTCTGAAGCTATTTTTGAATTTATGACAAATCTTATATCCACCCTTAGGCTGCATAGAGTCTAATGTGCAAAACCTATTTTTGCACAAATAGTTAGAAAAGGAGTTGAATTAGTGTCAGGGAAAGAGATGCATAAAGCTACCTGTTCTGAATGCGGTCAAGAATGTGAAGTTCCATTTAAACCCGATCCGAACAGGCCAGTTTACTGCCGCGAATGCTGGGCAAAGAAACGACCTGCGAGACCAAGAAACAGGTACTAAGCGTCTTGCGCTTACAGTTTATATCCATGTTTAACTCTCTTTTTATTTGCAAATACATTTTTTCCAGTCGATCGGCAAAACCTAAATAACGTAGAAATGCATCAGTTTGCGGGAAGCAAGGGCCGGTAGTTCAGCTGGTATGAACGCTTGACTTGCACTCAAGAGGTCGGGGGTTCAAATCCCCCCCGGTCCACTTGCAAACTTTTCCTCAAAAACGTCCTAATCAGAACTTTTTGTTTACCAACCCTAACAGCCCTATGTTTACCATACCTATAGTGACTATGAAGGGCACATATTTTCTCATTTAGCACCTGGGTAAATGTCATAAGCAGGCATACAGGTCACTTTACCATTCAATGTACAAATGATTACGTTTTGTCCCGCAAATATCAGGTTGCCTGGTCCAAGCGAGCCCTCAACATTTGCCGTTTTTAAGACAGTTCCTGTGTCGGGGTTGAGTACAAACAGAGTTCCGTTGCTGTTAACCATCCAGAGGTTTCCATCGAACACATTGACATTAGATGTATCTGCACCAGTCGGATAAGTCCACAGCACGTTGCCGTTGGAAGAGTTCACTGCAAAGAGTGTTCCGCTTTCGGTTGGGTCTGAATAGACGATTCCATTCCAAACCGTGACCGGCGGCACTTCTATGTCTGAAGGAATAATGCCTGCTTTCTGTTCAATCTGCCACAACACGTTGCCGTTGGAAATATTCATCGCAAACAAAACGGGAACCACCAGTCCAGCAGTATTCAGAGTGGTATAGCCTGAAAAAACCATGTCACTCCAGATTGCGGGAGAACAATCATCAAGCCCACGGTAAGCAGGGGTATTCGTGCTCCAAGCCACTTTATGTTCAGTCAAGTTGACGCAGTAGAAACTGTAGGGTCCCCTTGCTCCAAAATAAATTGCGTCGCCCAAGAGAGCGGGAGAAGACATACTTACGACTGTACCGGGCGGCAATGAAAGGTGCCAGTCCTCTTGACCCGTCAACGCATTTAATGAATAAACCACTCCGTTCCCGTTAACTCCAACCACTGAACCATTGCAGATTACCGGTGTAGGCATATCCTCACCGGCAGTAGGATAGGTCCATACGGTTTTGCCCGTTGAAAAATTCAATGCTGCAACATAGTTTGTTCCGGTTCCTCTTACTAGCGGAGACAAAAATGATTCTTGAAACTCATTGTTACCCAACCCGATTATGACTAAGTCTTCATAGGTGAGGGGCTGAGTCATCATCATGTTGGGAACAGTGGTTTCCCACATTATTTTTCCGTTGCGCATGTTGATCGCAGCAACTCCGCCATAATATTGAACGGTTCCAGAAGTATTTGAACTGCCTGATAAGTCAACAAGTAAAACTCCATCGTGCAATGTTGGCGGAACTATAATAGAGCCGTTAACTGTCGAGTTAAAAGCGGCAACTGCTTGGTTCCAGGTGTAGTTGTAGACATGTTGGTTGTTAACTTCAAATTGCCAAGTTCCGTTTCCTAAACCCTGTATTCTCTCGAATTCGGCATATTGCATAGTTATAGGCGGCGGATTATTTGCAGCGGGCGCGGGAGTTGTGCTATAACGAAATATTACAATACCGATGACTATGCTTAAAACTAAAAGAACACTTAGAATTATTGTGAATCCTTTTGAAATTGCCTTTTTGTTATGAAAAAGCTTTGGAGAATTCATTCTAATCGGCTCAGAAACAAGCAACAAAATACAACAATAATCTATTTTTAAAAAATATATTCTTTGCTTAATTTTAACCCGGCGCTTAGCTTGCACCCACGAGATCGGGTTTCAAGTCCCCGGTCCGCTCTATTTATGATTGATTTAAAAAATCATCAAGCTATCAACTAATAAGCTCAATAAGTCGGAAGCATCAGGTTCCCCAATTAATCCTAGGCAGAGGATTTTTCGTTTCATAGGTTTCTATTTCAAGTATTCAACTACACGCTTATGATACGCTATGCATTCTTTAACGATTTTTATCGGGTATTGAGGGTAAGCAAGTCCCATTCCAGACATCCATGTAAGTTGTTCAGTGAGGTCTTGTCTTGTCTCCCTATACTGTGAACAGCCGCCACATTGATTGGGGAACTCTTTGAAGCACGCTAACTGCTCCTGCAAACATATCCCCAAATAAACAGAGTAGCATGGACTATTTAAAATGAAGCAATCTATTAGAACGGGAAACAAAAAAGGGAAAAAGAGAAGTGATCTCTTTTTAGGGGTTTATGGTCGTTTTCTGATTGTTAGCAATGCTAGTACAGCGCCGATAATAATTATGACAACTATTATCGCTGCTACACCCAACATGAAGTCACCTGAGGTTATGCCTCCTGTAGGTGGCGCTTGGGTTGGGGCTGCTGTTGGTGCCTCTGAAGCGTAGAATGCTGTTGCTGCTGACGATGGATAGTATGCTCCTGAACCCGCGAAGGTTGCTGTTACAGTGTAGTTGCCTGGAATGTCTGGTGTCCAAGTTAAGCTGAATGTGCCTAAGGCGGTGCTTGTGGTGGTGCCTATGGTTCGGTAGTTGCCGTTAGCGTCTGTAACATATAATGTAATTGGAACTCCTGTTGTGTTGTATGGCATTGGTTGTTGTTCATAGACTGCTTCCATGAATCCGGTTTGGCTGTCATCTGAAACGCATGGTAATCCATTGGGGAAGTTTGCTTTGACTGCATCCTGTGATGCGCCTGCTGAGATGTCTGTTATTGTTCCAGTAATGGTTACTGGAGTAGCGGTTGTTACGCCGACTTGTGGTGCGTTAACGGTTATTTTGCTTGGTCCTCTTGCGTATGCATAGATCTGTCCGTCATAAGCGTTGAATGACGTCAATACGCCGTAAGCTACTGCTGTGGCTGTGTCGTAGAAGCCGAGGCTGCTCCAAATTAGTTTTCCGGTGGTTCCGTTTATGGCTAGCATGCGTGCATTGTGGAATAGTGGTGGACTGTATTCGTGTCCTTCAGGGAGGTACAGTACTGGGCTGTCTTGGCCTGCTAGGGCTTCGTCTGAGAAGACCCATAGTGGGTAGATGCCGTAGGGTGTTTCTGTGCCTGCGTCGCCGTTTGCTTGGTCTGTACTGAATGTCCACAGGATGTCGCCGTTCGTCATGTTTAATGCCCATACGTCACCACCTAGCGCCCATACGTATAGTACGCCGTGTGTTGAGTCTGGAACGGTTTCGAAGTCGAATTCGTCGTAGTCATTGGGGTATTGGCCGTTGGACATTGTAACGTTGAGGCTCTTCTCCCATACCAGTTTTCCTGTTGTTAACGAGAAAGCTTGGGCATCATATGTTGCTTGGTTTATTTCGACGTAGACTCCGGCTGCTGCTGAGGGGGTGTTGCTTGTTCTTGTGTATGGTACGAATGCGCCGCCGGTTCTGTTCTCTATCCAGAGTAGGTTACCGTTTGTTGCGCTAAAGCCTGCTTCTACTAGCCATCCGTATGTTTCTTCGACTGAAGTTGCGCCTGTAGTCCAAACAAGTGTGTCGCCTGACCATGCTGAGTAGCCGAAGGTGGCGGTGCCGATACCTGCTGTGACTATGCCGTTGATAACTGGAGGTAGTGGTTGGTTAACCCATTCTATGCCGTCGGTCCAGTTGTATACTGTGCCTTGTGTTATAGCCCAGTTCAAACCGGACTGTTGCATAGCTGCTGTCAAATTGTACATTATCAGTGCTGGTCCATAGACTCTTGTGTCCTTGACGGTGTATGTTACGCTGGGGATTGGGTTGCCGAATGCGCCAAATCGTCCGTTGGGGTATGCCGTAATATTCCATGCATAAACACTGTTAGGATAGGTGCCGACGCTGCTTTGCCATGAATAGCCGATTATGTTGCCGTTTGCGTCTTGTCCAACTTGTCCGAAGCTGGGAGCGTTTGTGACTTCGCATAGGTATTGTCCAGTCATGGCATCGAATATGAACCAGTTGATTGGACCAGTGCTGAATAGGCCTCCGCCTGATTGGGCGATGATGTAGGGTCCTACGACGCCATATTGGTTGATGTTTTCGAAGTTGACTTGCATGCCGCAGCGTAGTGCATAAGTGGTGTTTATTGTGAAGAGTGTTTTTCCAGTGTAGAGGTCGGTTGCCATGATTCCTTGTTGGCTGCTGGTGGTTGTTGTGTACCATGTGGAGTACATTATGCCGTTCATGATGACTGGTGCATATTTTGGATCGTATTGTGAGGTGGTCCAGAAGTTGCTGTTTTGTTCGTCGTTGCCGAGTGCTCCGCCTGCTACGCCTCCTACACACCAGGGTTTGGTCCATAGGATGTGGGCTGTGTTTGGTGTTTGGGTGTAGGGGTTATAGTTGCCTGTGGCATTGAATCCTCCGGTGATTGCAAATGTGTTTGCAGAGTACCCCATCCATGATCCAGTGATGCTGGCCCAAGTTTGGACGTTTTCAGCATTTACCGGGGTCTGCCACCAGTAATCTGCTGGAAGCGGCGTGAATGGGACACCAGTGGCCGCTGTATTGGTTACCGTAAGCGTTTTTACTTCACTTTGGCTAGGTAGTTCGATGTATCCTGCGAATGTTGGGCCTCCAAACATGTTAGGGGCTCCAGCAAGGGTTTGCCCGCCGTAGAAGAATTGGAATGTGTAGTTGCCTGTTACTGTTGGAGTATATCTTGTGTATGTGCCGCCTGTAAAATCTGAGGTGAAGGGCCCTAAGGTTTCCGTGGTTCCATCCGGATGGGTCACTTTAACGGTCATGTTTATAGCTTTTTCGCCGTCTGCTTGTGGTACTGCTAGCCAGAAGTTAACTGTGACTGCTTGTCCGACTCCGCATGGGTTCGGTGCTACGTTAATGTAGGCATATGTTGGAATTTCGTTTGCTGCTAACGCTTTTGTCGGGGTTATTGCTGCTCCGATTGCTACTACCATAAATACACTAACTAGTATTGCAACGATTTTCGAATATTTTTTGTTCGTTTTTTCTCTCTCCTAAATTGGTGTTGAAAAGAAGTTAACTAAACAGCTTTTCAACGGGTTTGTTGGTATAACATTTAGCGCTTAAAAATTCTTTGTAAAAAAAATCTGACAACATTAACTGAATTATTTGATAATAAAAGCTTTTATCGCGTATGGAAAGCTTTTATCGAAAAAAGTCGTAATCACAAAAAAGGCTACTCTCATGGCGCGCATAGCTGTGGTTTACCGCTCTACATCGGGGTTCACGAAGAAATATGCTGAATGGATTTCAGAAGAGCTAAAGGCAGACCTCTTCAATGCCAAAAAGATTAACATTCAGAAGCTCCGAGAATACAATTTAATCGTTTTTGGTGGAAGCCTGCATGCTGTAGGGATAAATGGGTTGAAGCTTATCAAAGACAACGCCTCGCTGCTGGCTGACAAGGACATCATAGTTTTCGCTGTGGGTGCCTCACCGCCCAGACCTAACGTACTCGAAGAGGTAAAGAAACACAATTTCGGCAAAGACATGGCAAAGGTAAAGTTGTTTTATTTTCAGGGCGGTTTTAATTTTGATAAGTTAGATTTAGTTAACAAGGTTTTGATGACTCTTTTTAGAGTAAGTTTGAAGCTTAAGAGACATAGAACTCCTGATGAGATTGGGATGCTGGCGGCTTATTCTAAACCCATGGATTTTACCAGAAGAGAGAACATCAGGGAACTCATAGAATACGCTAGAAGTATCTACCTTTAGATTGCTAGCTGACTCTTGGTTTGACAAAATCATGGCTGACTGTTCAGGCTAGCAGAACTTTGAAGATACCTAGGGCGATGCATAGAAATGCTGTCGCAACCAAAAAGGTTGCAGCTAACAGAGAGGGGTAGAGTTTATTGCGTCTCATGCCAAGCAGTCGACCTACTATCGCCAGTTGTATTGGCGAAAGAACAAAAACTCCCAGCACTATACCGACATAACCGTACTTGCAGATGATTTTTTTGCCTCTCCCGAGCCTTCGTTCGACCCAGTCTCTGAGGCCTTTCTTACGCGCTAGCAACCGATCAACTATGAATATAACCGTGATTATAGAGAGGAAATTCAGCAATATGGCTGCTGGAAAAACCAGTATCGGGTCATACCCAACAGCGACTCCGTATACGATGCCCATACCGCATTCTAAGATGACGGACAAGAGTATGAAGACCAATAGCTCGTACACTTGTGCACCCATCGCTTTAGCATGGGTAACTTGAGTTAACGTTAATTAATTTTTTGGGATTCCGAAGGGAAGGTAGTTAGCGCCAGAGTGTTTCAGTCGTGTGTTTGGCTTTCTCCATTATGGACAAAACTGTTTGTTGAGGCAGCCCAGTTGCTCTCTGGAGGTAACTTTGGTCCTGCTCTAGGAGTTGCTTGATAAGTACGATGCCGACTTCAACAAGGCGCAATCTTACTTCAGTGCTTACGCCTCTTAGGCAACTTAATGGATACAGCTTATATTGTTCAACGGTTTCTCTGAGCCCAAAACCCTCAGGGGTATCCCACCCTACCTGCACAATGCCGCGGCATCTACCATAAATTACTGCATGTTCCGAGTACCGAGTATTAGTAATTATCATGGCACGATCGATTTTTATTGCGGTTCTTTGGTGTGCATAGCCCTCGGTAACATCTTCTATTATTGCTCTGGCTATACGGCTCTCATCTAACCCTGTAAGTGCATGGTAGTTAACATGGTGCTTTACCTCTACAAAATAGATTAAGCCGTCTTTGGTGGCTATTGCATCTGCTTCGTGTTCTCCGCATAAGCCTTTTAGAATCGTGTTGGGTTCAACCTGGAAACCGCTGTGGACTAAGAGAACTCGGACGAAAGCTTCGAATTCGGGCTTGGGCTCCATTAAGCTTATGCCGCGTCTAAGGTCAAAGAGGTGCTGCACTGCAGGTTTGTTTTTACGCATCAAAACAAAGATGATTTGAAGAATCTTTTGTGTAGTTATGCCCTCGTAAAGTCTATTCTCGATTTGCCGCGCAACCTGGACTGCTACCTCGCGGTCTGCACCCATCCTTAGGCAAGTCTGCACAACTTTTTCGCTGTCAAAGGGCTGTTTTGAGCCGTCAGCTTTAGTTACGAAAGTTACCAAGCGGTCTTCATCCTGCAACTGGAAAGTAGGTTGGTTGACGCTTTAAATTTTTACTATTTAGATCTCACGCAGTAAACAAGACTTATAACTGCACCAAACAGAATAGGGAACGACTGATATTATGAACATCGAAGAACTAAAAACGCTATCCAAAGACCAGATACAGGTACAAGCAACACAACTCACCGCTGCCGACGTCAAACTCCTAATTGAAACCCTCTCTGCGAAAGATGACAAGCTACGCTACAAAGCTTTTCTGCTTTTACAGGCGCATTCCAAAGAGCAACCATCCGTCTATAGCTACTGGGAGGTACTAAAAAAGAAGTTGGGAAGTGAAAACTCTTACCAGCGCAGCCTCGGCGTTATGCTGATTGCGGAGAATGCCCGCTGGGATAAAGAGGGCAAATTCCCCAGGGTAATGAACCAGTATATGGCATGCTGTAACGATGAGAAGTTTATCACCTCGCGCCAAGCTATACAGGGACTTGGAACAATCATAGAATCAACTGGAAAATACAAAGACTCTATAGCAAAGGCTTTGGCTGGTCTGCAGTTTACCAAGTACAAGGAGAATCAGCAGAAGCTTCTGCGTAAGGATGTATCAAACGTTCTGAAGCTCGCCAACAAATAAAAAGCCAAAACTTCCTTCCACTTCCGTCGCAGACGCAGTTGCCAAGCTATATATAATTGGTCCAACAGTTTGTGGAAGCATCAAGTTAACGATGGATTGGAGAGGGTTGGGGTTTGGATGAAGTCTTAGAAATGCTGGATAAAACCGCTAAGCGGGTTCAAAAAACAGTAGAGGAAACAAAAGAATCTATCTGGAAACAGTCGGCGCTTTATGAGCAGCTCCAGCAGGCGCCAGATGCTACCCAGGAACAGAAAATCAAGGCGTTCGTTAAGAAGACGCTTGAGCTTGATCGACTGGAACGGCTTAATTCTCAGCTTAGCCTGCTGTATTCACTTCAAATTTTCGCCTTCAAAGTCAAGGTTCTTCAGGTGTCAGTTGACAAAATCAAAGAACAACTAGTAAAATCGGGGGTTCTGCAAAGCAGCGTAGAACTAGAGGATATCAAGAAGAATATAGATGCCCTAAAAATCCTCATTGAAGCACAGTATGAATCGATGAAGGAAATCAACGACACGCAAAACAAGAACTTAGGCTATATCCATTAGACAGTGAAAATAATAAAAAGGGCAGCTTGGCTTTCAACCGCAAAGAGTTGACTGCCTACAGCTATTTTTGTTCCAATGCTATCTTAGAAGAGCTTTTCCCAGCTTGTGACTAGGTCAAGAACTTCTTGGCCTGCTTTGCCGCCGTAGCTCTTTAGGCGTTCCCGAGTGTCTTTCTGTGCGATGGCTGCTTTTTGGAATTCCTGCATCTGTGCTGCTTTGTCGGTAAGGTAAAGTATACCATCAGCGCCTGCGCGTGCAATGCGGACTGAGACTGTGAGGAGTTCGCTTGGTGTTGGTGTTTCTCTTGGGTCGTCGCCGGGGCCGATGACGTAGAGTGCAATGTTTAGCTTTACGTCTTTGAAGAGTTTCTTGAAGTTGCGTGTGAGCGTTTCCCAGTACCAGGGTGTAGCGTAGTTCTTGCTGAACATGACGACGAACATTTCGGTTGTGAGCGGTAGCAAGTCGTCGAACCAGACGCCGAAGCGTTCATAGTTTGTGACTGGGTCTGGTAGGATACCGATGTAGAGTGGTTTTTTGGCTTTGTTGATTACGCGGTCGCTTGTTGCTGCCATGTAGTCTGTGACTTCTTTTCGTCTCCATTCATACCAGGAGAGGCCGCTTTTTGCGTGTAGTTCTTTGCATCTTGGGCAGGTGCAGTGTCCGTGTTCAGCGAAGTGGATGCTGTTTAGCCAGACACCTTGGCTTTTGCGTGCTACGTCTTCCATGTAGTCTAGTTGTTCTGCTCTGTGTTCTGGTTGTGTTTGGCAGAGAACTTCCCAGCGTACGTTGAAGTTGTCGTTGGTTCTCCATGCTGGACCGAGGTCGCTTTGGCTGATCCAGTCTGGGTGGAGGCGTGCTGCTACGTTGTCGCCGAAGATTGCAACGTTACTGTACATATCAGCTTTGGGGGGCAATCGTCTGCCGACTTCTGGCTTAGTGCGGAAAAGGTCAAAGTCGAAGCCTGGAACTTTCTTTGCTTCAAACATGTATGTGCCGAATTTCATTTGCTTCTACCTTTTTAGAACTCAAAACGCTCGGCGCTGTTATAAAGTTTTGCATAAATAAGTAAATTAAGTTTTCAAAAGGTAAATTGGTGTTTGGCGATTGCTTAAGACACATAAAAACCCAGTTTCTAGGGTTTTCACGGGCTTGTTTTTATAGGCTCAACAAACGCCATCGAAAACAGAGGCAAAGCGGTCACCCATTTAGGGCAAAGAAAAGAGTCTTCTACAGGTATGGACTAAGACTGGTTATTCAAGGCGTCTGTCTTTGCCGCCAACCACATACCGATAAACAGGAACAGTTGAAAAACAAAAACAGCGGCAAAGCGAAATTCTATCGATTTTTGTCGCAAGCTTTTTAGGGTATGCTTCTCCGCGATTAGCCATACGGAAAGTCATATTTAGGTGCCGCTGTTGAGTCAAGCCTACACTAAGCCGCCTATAGAAGCCGTTTCGGCGTTAGGTTCCAGCGCCGAGAAAGGATTAACGGAAGAGGAAGCAGCAGCGCGCCTGCAGAGGTACGGCGAAAACAGGCTTGTGCAGGAGCAGCAGATCCGTTTTTTGGGTATTCTGCGGGAAGAAATAACCGAGCCCATGATTCTCCTGCTGATCGCGGTTGGGGTTCTCTACAGTTTCTTAGGCAGCTTAACTGACGCGTTAACCATTATAGCAATCATAGTTATTCTGGTTTTCGCTGAAGTTTGGAACGAGTACAGAGCTAAACGATCTGTTGCCGCTTTGCGACAACTGGCGCCGCCGACTGCACTTGTACTCCGCAATGGGCAAACTAGGGAGATGCAAACCACTGCTCTTGTTCCAGGAGATATTTTACTCCTTAAAGTGGGGCAACGTATCCCCGCCGACGCCCGCATCATAGAGTCTTACGGATTAGAAATTGACGAGTCTTCACTAACAGGTGAATCCTACCCAGCCGCCAAAGATGCCTCCGCAGTTTTACCTCCTGAAACCAGAATAAACGACCAAACAAACATGGTCTTCACTGGGACAGTAGTTACCCGTGGCACAGCAAAAGCGCTGGTTACCGAAACAGGCGTAGCAACGGAGCTTGGGCGAATTTCAGGCATCACCAGAGCCGCCAAAGAACCAAAAACTACGCTGCAGTTGGCGATGAAGCAGCTTTCCAAGACGCTTGTGTGGGTGGCGCTGTTCTTTGCCATACTTATCCCAGTTTTAAGCTACATCCGCGGTTTGCAGCCCAACCCAGCTGAAGCGGTGCTCTATGGGTTGTCGTTGGCGTTTGTTGTTATTCCCGAAGAGCTTCCGATCATTATAACCATGGTTTTGGGCGTCGGCAGCTATGCTCTGTCGCGGAAGGGTGCCATAGTCAAGCGGTTGCGTGCCGCAGAAACATTGGGTAATGTAACTGTAATAGCCACTGACAAAACTGGAACAATAACTGAGAACAAGTTGCGGATTGAGCATCTTTACTTTGACGGCAAAATCCAGTCGTCCGCCGAGTTCAAGGAAAACGAGAAAGCGGCTTTGCGGACTGCTTTTCTGGCAAGCGACGCAGCAGGCGCATTAAGCAACCCCCTTTCGAAAGCGATCTTTGAACGCATCAGAAACGGCGCAGACCTTAAAGCGCTTGTTAACGGTTGGGTTCTTAAAGACGAATTGAGCTTTGATGTTAACCGCAAACTCGCCTCCTACATTTACCTGTATGGTAACTCGGTGGTGGTTCTTTCAAGCGGTGCCCCAGAGAAAATTTTGGAGAGATCAAACCGAATTCTCTTAGAAGGCCAAGAGGTTCCCTTAACAGATGAAATCAGAGGCAAGGTTTCTAGGGCGGCGATGCAGATGGCTCAGGGCGGCGAACGCCTCCTCGCTTTTGGTTACCACCGCTTAGCCCCCGAAGCAGGCAAAGACGCCTTGGAAAAAGACATTGTGCTGGTCGGCGTCATAGGCTTCACTGATCCGCCACGCAGAGAAGTCAAAGACGCCATACGCACCTGCCAACAAGCAGGCATACGCGTCATCATGGTTACAGGCGATCACCCTGAAACCGCCAAAGCCATCGCTGGGCAAGTCGGCATCAGCAACAGCAAAGAGTTGTCTGGAGCCCAAATCGCAGAAATGACCGACGACGATTTGAAGGAAGCCTTGAAAAGCACCAGCGTCTTTGCCAGAGCAACACCTGAAGATAAGCTGCGGTTGGTTAGGCTTCTGCGGGAAAACGGCGAAGTCGTGGCGGTTACAGGCGACGGCATAAACGATGCCCCGGCACTTAAAGAAGCCCACATAGGCGTCGCCATGGGCAGCCGCGGAACCGACGTCGCCAAAGAAGCAGCGGGGATGATAATTACCAACGACAACTTTGCCACCATAGAGACCGCTGTAAGCGAGGGGCGCAGGCTCTACAGTAACCTACGCAAGGGCGTCCGCTACTACTTAGCCTGCAAAGTAGCATTGGTATCTATCTTCCTTGTCCCAATCGCTCTTGGCATCCCGCTGCCTTTTGCTCCTATCCAGATTATAGTGCTTGAACTCTTCATGGATTTAGCTGCATCCGCCACCTTCGTTGTTGAACCACAAGAACGCGGAGCCATGCGGAAACCGCCCATTGACCCATCCGAGCGTTTCATGAACAGAGCCATGCTGCGACCCCTGTTTCTGGGTGCGCTTAGCCTCTTCTTAGCTGTCACCGCAACTTACCTATTCACCTATTACACGACGGTCGATGTAACCTATGCGCGGACGGTGGCGTTTGCGACTTGGATGTTTGGGCACATCTTTTTAGCGTTTAACTTCCGCTCAGAAAACGAGTCGCTGAGGCGTCAAGGTGTACTGTCAAACAGGGTTATGCTCTTGTGGGCGCTGGTAGTGTTGGTTACCTTAGTCGTGGGCACTTCAATTATTCAGGTGCCGCTGCAGATTACGGCTTTGCAGCCTGCAAGCTGGGCTCTTGCCTTGGGGGTGTCGTTTGCGGCAACGTTTTGGATGGAAATCAAAAAGATGTTCACAGGAAAAATTTAGCGACAGCCTTCAGCGCTGTTATTGATTAATTTTATTAGGGTTCACCTCCCAAAAGGGAAGGGTATGGGTGGGCAGATGGAGAAGTTGGCGATTAAACCTGAAGCTGCCAATTTCTCAGTTGACTTAATCCGCTGCATCGCAATAGTGCTGATTATTCTTGTCCACACCTCTGGGTTTCCCACGCGTTTCTTTAACCCGCAAGTAACCACTATGGATGTGGTAAACTGGTTCACAACCGACGTCTACGCAGCCTTCGGCATGATTGGTGTGCCGTTGTTTGTCATGCTAACGGGCGCGTTGCTTCTGAACCCCAACAAAGCCGATGAACCCCTGAAGGTTTTCTACAAGAAAAGGCTTGATCGAATTGCGTTGCCCTTTATTTTTTGGACTATAGTTTATTTCGCATGGACGTTTACGGTTCAGGGCAAGCCTTTGACTTACTTCAATATTGGTCAAGGGTTGATTGGCGGCTCCTACTTGCATCTGTGGTACATGTACCTGCTTATGGGGCTGTACTCTGTGACGCCTGTCCTGCGTGTGCTCGTTAAGCATCTGGATCATAAATTATTCACTTACCTGTTGATTCTGTGGTTTGCCGGCACAGTAATAACGCCTGCTCTGCATACATTCACCAGTTTTGAATTTAATCCAGTGGTTTTTGTTTTCTTCGATTGGATCGGATACTACCTATTGGGAATCTACCTGCTAACTGCCGATCTGCGGCGTCCGCTTGCATATTTGGGGGTTTTATTTGGGCTTTTAGGTGCAGTCATCGGCGACTGGGTAATAACAGGCACCATGGGTGAAGCGTACACGGGGTACTTCCACAATTACATGAGTGCAACTGCCATCATCGGTGCAGCCGCAGTGTTTTTCCTTTTAACCATGGTACCCGCCGACCGGTTTGACAGCCACCCCAAAGCCAACCGAGTCATCCACTGGATAAGCCAAAACACCCTCCCAATCTACCTGATCCACATCATTGTTTTAGTAGCCCTAACTACTCCTATCTACGGTGTCTACCTTAACTCCTTAACCTATATCCCGCTTGTAGATGTTCCAATTTATACGGCGTTAGTCTTCTCGGTGTCAGCCGCTCTGGTTTTTGCTCTAAAACAGATTCCCTATGTCAAAAAAATAATCGGCTAAACACCCCGATTTTTTACGTTTTTTCCGCGTAAACTTCTAATGTAACGGAGGCATTGGGGATGCGCCATATCGGTGAACGCCTAGGCAAAACTTTGAAGCACAGCCAGTTGACGTTGGCTTTTCCGTTGACTTAATCCGCACAGTAGCGATCGTATTAGTCATACTTGTCCATGCAACATTGTTCCCCTACAGTGTTGATGGCTTGATGACTTCTGGGGCACAGTTTGACTGGTGGACCACCAACATCTACGGTGCCCTCGCAAACATGGGCGTACCCCTCTTTGTCATGTTAAGCGGTGTTTTACTGCTAAACCCCTCCAAGGCTGATGAACCATTAGGCGTGTTCTTCAAGAAACGGGTCGCCCGCATTGGTTTGCCGCTGGTTTTCTGGACCATCGCTTACTTTGCTTGGGGCTACTATATGCATGGTTACCCCGCCACCGCAGACAGCGTCATACAGGGGCTGCTTGGCGGTTCATACTATCACCTATGGTTCCTCTACTTGCTTGTCGGGCTTTATTTGGCGACGCCTGTGCTGCGAATAATCGTGAAGTATCTTGATAGGGTAAAATTCAAGTTTCTGCTTGTAGTTTGGGCAGTTGGCACTGTTGCGGTGCCGTTTATTGATGAATGGGGGATTTTCAGCTACAACCCAGTTATGTTTGTTTTTGTTGATTGGGCAGGCTACTTCCTGTTGGGTATATTTTTGTTGAAGAGCCAAATTCAGCGAAAACTGCTCTATCTCTGTTTTGCTTTAGGTTTAGCCTGGACTGTGCTGGCGGATGCGTTTCTCCCCGCGATAACAGGCGGCAAATTTATGGGTTTCTTCCATGAACCCCTCAACCTCAGTTTGGTGATTGCTTCTGCAGCGCTGTTTCTTCTCTTAGCCAGTGTCCCCAAAATAAAGATGGAGAGCCATTCCAACCTTAGTCGTTTACTGCATTGGATAAGCAAGAATACTCTGGCGATTTATCTGTTGCATATCATGGTGCTGGAGACCTTTGTGAACGGCTACTTGGGCTTCAGCCTCAACATGCAGACATTTAGCCCCATCCTTGAAATCCCAGTGCTCACTTTAGCCACGTTTGCGGTGACTGCACTGATTGTTTATCCGCTAAGCAAGATACCCTACCTTAATAGGTTGATTGGCTAAAACTCTGGGTATGGAGCACTTAACTTTTTAACCTAAACAACATACATACATGCAATGGGAGAGGGATAGATTGCCGATTAAGTATTTTGAGGCACCAGAAATCAAAAAACAAGTCGACCAGTTGGCGCAGGAATGCGAGTTCTACCATGTTGTACCCCAATTCGTCTTCTGCGTCCGAAGCAGAGGCAGCAAAGCACGCCGCACCATCGCCCGCATCCATGGACTTGGAAAAATCTGGCAAGGCGTCCTCAACCTGCCACCATCATACACCATAGAGGTCATCTCAGAAATTTTCGACAAAATGTCACCTGAGGACAAAGAAAAAACACTTATCCATGAACTTATGCACATACCAGGCGGCTTCAGCGGCGGTTTCCGACCCCATAAAGGCTATGTTGAACGCAAAAACGTTGAGGCAGTTTATAAGAAGTTGCAGAGTGACAGGGCGGCGAAGCGGCAAAAAACGCTTTTTCCCTGACAAAAATCCTTCTGCATCGTCAAGGTTTTTAAGTTGCGCAGATGGGATAGTGAAAGTTGCAGCTTTAGCAACGAAAAACCATATAAACCTTAACTGGCAAAGACACAAGAAAACTTTGCCGCCAAACGAGGTATATTGATTTGAAGCATGTTATGAAAAGTCTAAAGCACAACGGCATATACGTTCCCCCTTACGACCTCAAAGGGTTCAACATAAAAATTGCAGGTCAAACAATCAAATTAACAGAGAAAAGTGAGCCGATGGCGGTTGCATGGGTCCGAAGAACCCTCTCAACCACCATAGCGCCTCCTGACAAAGTCTTCACCCGAAACTTCATGCGGGAATTCCTTGAACAATTACAGAAAGAAAACCCCTCCGCAAGTTACTTGCAGAGTTTCATCCCCAAGTATCTTGACAGCATCGAAAACACGCCTGTAACACTAAACAACGGCTGCGGGCAAACAAACGAGATAGATTTCAGCGAAGTCAAGAGTTTCATACTTGACGAGAAAGCCAAGAAAGAAGCTCTGACTAAAGAGGAAAAGAAGAAACAGGCGGAAGAACGCAAAATCAAACGCTTGGAAATGAAAGAGAAATTAGGTTATGCCGAAGTCGATGGGCAGAAACTTGAAATCGCTAACTGGACAGCAGAGCCCAGTTGTCTTTTTGCTGGTCGCGGAGACCATCCGCAGCGTGGAAAATGGAAAGAGGGCCCCAGCAAAAGCGACATCACACTTAATACGTCAGCGATGACTGATGCTGAAGCAAAAAAAGAAGGTTGGGCTGGGGCCGTTTGGGAACCAAACAAAATGTATGTTGCCAGTTGGAAAGATAAGTTGACTGGCAAAATTAAGTACGTATGGTTCAGCGACACCGCGTTCCTAAAGCAGAACCGTGAAAAAGAGAAATTCCAGAAAGCCGAAAATCTGGGCAAACAGATCGGCGCCATCGAGAAGCATATTCTCAAGGGCCTTGACGACAAAGACGAGGAAAGGCGCAAGGTAGCCACGGTTTCATGGCTTATCTTGGTGCCTAACATGAGGGTTGGCGACGAGAAGGATCCAGACGAAGCCGACACAGTAGGCGCCATCACCCTGCGGGCGGAACACATCAAAATCGAAGGCGACACCGTCCACTTTGACTTCTTAGGCAAAGACAGCGTCCGATGGGTAAAAGAATACAAGGCTCCGCCATCAGTCATCCGCAACCTCCAAGAGTTCGCTAAGGATACAAGCAAAGAGTACCTCTTCCAGGGCATCGACAGCAAAAAAGTCAGCCGCTTCCTCTCAGAAAAAATGCCTAAACTCACCGCCAAAGTATTCCGTACCTGGAGATGCACCAAAACCGTCAAAGAAGAACTGGAAAAAAGCGGCGTAACCAAAGCTGACCCCGACTACAAGAAAAACTATGCTGCGAAGATGGCTAACTTCAAAGTAGCCGAAGTCGCTAACCACAAACGCAAGGTACCGCCAACATTTGACCAACGTGTCGCGGACAAAGAAGCCAAGCTCAAAGATATGGAGCAACTTCTTGAAGCCAAAAAGAAAGAAGGCAAAAAAACTGAGGCACTGGAAACACGCATTGAACGCGCCAAACTTGACTTGGAACTAACCAAACTCACAAAAGAATACAACCTCGGCACCTCGCTTAAGAGCTACATTGACCCCACAGCGTACGTTAAATGGGCAAAGAAAGTAAAATTCGACATCGAAAAATTCTATCCCAAAACCCTACGGAGCAAATTCAACTGGGCACTGGAACAACAGAAGAAGACTCAAGCTGCCTGCGAGCCTTCCGAGTGCATAACGCCGTGATCATCAAAGAAACCAAAGACGGCGTGCTCCTTTCCATTTTTGTTAAACCAAACAGTCCAAAATTCAAGATAGAGTTCAACAATGAAGAAATCATTGTTTATGCGACAGAAGAACCTGAAAAAGGCAAGGTTAACAAAGAAATTATGAAGGAAGCGGGGAAGCTTTTAGGTTTCAGAGTAGACATTGTTTCAGGATTGGCGTCCAAACAGAAAACGCTTCTATTAAGTGCAAGCAAGGCTCAGGTTGAAGCGGCACTCAAAAGTCTAAGTAAACAAGGCGAGTCAGAAAATAACAAACATTAAAAGCACTAACGGAGTAACGCTTCTTTGGTGGCATAATTGAAAGCTGACCAGAAGACACAATCTGAAGTTCTCCAGAGCTTTAAGGGAATGTTTGAAGCCTACAAGAAAAAAGATCTCCAAGCAACCCTCTCTTTTTGGGCACCTGACCCAGATGTAGTTGTTGTAGGTACGGGTGAAGACGAGAAAGGCATGGGCATAACCTACCTGACCGAAAGTCTAAAGCGAGATTGGGCTCAGGGTGAAGTACAATCGATCGGCGTCAAAAACTTTTCAGTTTCAGCGTCAGACGTCGTAGCATGGCTTTCTGCAGACGTTGCTTTCCATGGCAAAGTAGGTGAAGGCGAATTTGATTTGCCCATGCGCTTAACAGGAGTCATGGAGAAACGCAACGGCAAATGGCTGTGGGTTCAGATGCATCTATCCACGCCAAGCAGTGGGCAGGAACATGGACATTCATGGCCCAACCCCAAATAGCTCTACCTCTTAATTGTTGAATTGCATGTATACTTGCTGAGTTGCTTGTGGCGGCTTGCACAACCAGTCAGTAGCCTAAAGCATGATGGATTGTTCCTCTTGGGCTTCTGGTCGCTGTTGTGGTTTAGAGTTTCCCAAAACTACTTCCATAGAAAAAGCCCATCTTAAACTCCCATCTGCCCGTGGAAAACGCCTCAACCCGCCAGCACTGGAGCCCAAACGCAGAACCCAAAAAGCCAACATCAGCCAAGTCCACAACAAAATAACAGTAAGGAAAACCTTACCGTTCATCAACTACTAGAAAAACCGAATATGTCTGCCGATATATGTCGAAAACCGAAATACCCCTTATATAGCAAATTAGCGCTTTGAGAGTTTGGAAATGTTGTTGTTCAAAAGGGAGAGGGACTAACACCCTTTCACCTTACCCCGTTGTAACATTAAACAAGATAGCTATGTTGAGTGTACCGTTAACTTCTGCTCAACTAAACATCCGAATTTTCGGTTCTGCTTGAGGATTGCTCCACAACCAACCAGCAACCCAACCTAGACGCCGACCCTAAAACAGGCGTAGTCGCCAAGTCTGCTGGTAGAAGAAGAATAAGGGCGGCATTTTCTTCTTCTTAAACTAAAAAAACAAAACGAGTCAAACTTTCCAATTTACCTCTTTATATAGGAGAAGAGGGTCTCTTGGCAAAGCAACAACCGCCCGTTAAAACTCAAACCAAACATTTTTTTGAGTGTTTTAGGCTGTTTTTTAGGCATAGCAGATATAAGGAACCCTTACAATATTTCGGGCACAGAAGTGTCACAGTTATGTCAGAAAAACTGTCATTGGTTACATGTACAAGCTGCGGAAAACCGATCCCGCCGGGCAGCGAATCCACAAAGTTCCTCTGCCCCAACTGCGGCGAAATCCAAATCAAACGCGACGGCAAATGCCGCAAATTCGGCAGACTATACAAATGCCCCAAATGCGGGTTCCAAGGACCATAAAAGGCGGAAACTACATGGGCGCTATACTGGTTGTCTACAAGGTTTTCCCCGAAGACATCGTCCAAGACTTTGAGCCGCTAAAGGAAAAAGTCAAAGCCATCCTACCCCAATCCAGTTCAGTAGAGGGATGGGGCACAGAAGACGTTGCCTTTGGACTAAAAGCCCTGCTTGTTCAAGTGCGTTTTCCAGAGGACAAGATGGGTATCGTTGAGGAATTCGAGACTTCACTCGCTAAAATTCCAGGCGTAAGCCAAGCTGAAGCCTTCAATATTCGCAGGACAAGCCGCGACTAAAGCGGTTTTGTACACAAAAACCCCTCAATTATCCCTTCTGTAAGCCCCTGAATGTTTCAGGCGCTACGCTTGAAAGTTTATATATCTAAAACGTTCTTTTTCAAACAACAGCTTAAGAGATCAGATTATTTGGAGTAAATTTACATGAGCGAAGTTCAACTACGCGTCGGAGACGCACGACAAAGAGATGTAGGAAGAGGAATCGCCCGCATTGACCAACGCACCATGCAAAAACTGGGCATCAGCGCTGGAGACGTTATCGAAATCGTAAACAAACGCACCACAAGTGCCATCGCTTGGCCAGCTTACAGTGAAGACCAAAACCGCGACATAATCCGAATAGACGGTTTCACACGTAAAAACAGCGGAGTAGCCATAAACGAATACGTCGTCGTTCGACCGGCAAAAGTGAAAACTGCGCTCTCACTCACGCTTGCGCCAGTAGACATGCGACTCAACGTCGATGAAGACTTCACTAACTTCGTTAAAAACCGCCTTATGGAACGCACACTTGTCGAAGGCGACACCACACTAGTCATGATGTTGGGGCATGCGATCCCCTTCACGGTATCCAAAACCCGCCCACACGGCATAATCAAAGTCACAACCGAAACCCGCCTAACCATCCTCAACGAACCAGCGCCTGAGGGCAAAGGTTTGCCACGCACAACCTACGAGGATATTGGCGGTCTCCATGAGGAAATTCAACGTGTCCGCGAAATGGTAGAATTGCCCCTTCGCCACCCAGAGCTTTTCCAGCGCTTAGGCATTGAACCGCCAAAGGGTGTGCTGCTGCATGGTCCACCAGGCTGCGGCAAAACACTGCTTGCACGTGCAGTCGCTAACGAATCCGAAGCAAACTTTTACAGCATCAACGGCCCCGAAATCATGAGCAAATTCTACGGCGAATCCGAAGCACGCCTCCGCGAAATCTTCCAGCAAGCCCAACAGAACGCGCCCAGCATCATATTCGTCGATGAACTTGACGCTATCGCACCGAAACGCGAAGAAGTTACAGGCGAAGTGGAAAGACGGGTTGTCGCCCAGTTATTGGCGCTTATGGATGGTCTATCAGGCAGAGGCAACGTCATAGTCATCGGCGCAACCAACCGCCCAGGCGCACTTGACCCAGCCCTTCGCAGACCAGGCAGATTCGACCGCGAAATCGAAATTAGCGTCCCAGACAAGCAAGGACGCCACGAAGTGCTCCAAATCCACACAAGAGGCATGCCACTAGCAGAAGACGTGGACCTCAACAAACTTTCAGGAATGACCCACGGCTATACAGGCGCAGACCTCTCAGCACTTAGCAGAGAAACAGCCATGAAAGCACTCCGCCGATACCTCCCTCAAATCAACCTTGAAGAAGAACGAATCCCCCCAGAGGTGCTGGAAAAAATGGAAGTAACAATGGACGACTTCGTCGGCGCATACAAAGAAGTCACCCCGACCGCCATGCGTGAAGTCTACATCGAAGTCTCCACCGTACATTGGGATGACGCAGGCGGCTTAGACGACGTAAAACAGCACCTTAAAGAAGCAGTCGAATGGCCCATCAAGAACCCAGAAATGTTCGCCCGATTAGGCATTCATCCGCCAAAGGGCATTTTGCTTTATGGTCCACCAGGCTGCGGCAAAACACTGCTTGCGCGTGCAGTTGCTACCGAGAGCGAATCCAACTTCATCTCAATCAAAGGTCCCGAAGTGTTTAGTAAATGGGTTGGCGAATCGGAGAAAGCTATCCGTGAAGTCTTCCGAAAAGCTCGCATGGCAGCACCCGCAGTCATCTTCCTAGATGAAATCGACTCGTTAACTCCACGCCGCGGCATGGGGATGTCTGACAGCGGAGTATCCGAACGTGTTATCAGCCAGCTCCTAACAGAAATGGATGGCATAACTACACTGCAGGATATAGTTGTAATCGCTGCCACTAACCGTCCGGACATGGTTGACGGTGCAGTGATTCGCCCGGGCAGATTTGACCGCTTGATCTATGTGCCTGAACCAGACGACAAAAGCCGCTTACAAATCTTCAAACTCTACACTAAAACCATGCCGTTGGCTGCAGACGTTGACCTAAACCAGCTTGCCATGATGACCAAATACTATTCAGGTGCAGACATTGAATCGCTGTGCCGCGAAGCCGCCATGCATGCGCTAAGACGCGATGTGAACAGTCGAGAAGTTAACATGAAGGATTTCCAAGAAGCCATGAAAGAGATGGGTCCCTCAATCACCCCTGACATGGAGAAATGGTACAAGAGCTTCATGCAGCAAATCCGACAAGTACAAAAGCCAGCAACCCCAGTTGCATAGCAGAAGGTAGCACTTGATGCCGCAGATGAAAACTTGGAAAACACGACCAGCATACTTCTACATACTGGAGCTCTTAACCAAGAAAGGCGACATGACCGACGACGACCTCTATGAAGCACTTAAAGACGAATACGAGGACTTGGGCTTCAAAGACTTCAATGAGCTGCTGATGAAGCTGGAGGTTAGCGCTAAAATTCGCACTTCATCGATGGCACGCGGCAAACGCCGAATCGAACTAGTCCAATAAGCTCCTTTTTTTCCTCTTTCCTCTTTTAACCAACCAATGCAGTGCAAGTTTTTTTGCTCTCAGGTGACCCCTATCCTTCTATGAGGAAGGGAGATCTTTTTTGTTTCTCACTCTTTATGTGGGTGTGGCGGTTGTGGATTCACCACAAGGCCGCGTGAGAGGGAAGTTGCGTTTTTTGGTTGCGTTGTTTTTTGGTGTCTGTTTTGGTGTGGTGCGGGAGTTTTTCTCCGCAAGGTGTACATGGGTCTATGTTGGGGTGTGTGGCATGTGGGTAGGCATCACATGGAGATTGCTTTTTTCGTCACACAGATGAATTGTTCCTAATGAATAGGGACAGAGCAAAATAGCTTTATGTTAGTCTGCAAAATGTGGAATTTCGTATCAGCTTTTTGGAGCAAAGCGGCAAATTACCTTGTTGTTCGGTGTGTTTTTTATTTTTGGTGAGGAAGGCGTATAAGCCTGTTATATTCTAATATTAGAATATGGGAGGAGTAATGGTGAACACCCGATTATCAAAAAAAGAGGATGTTTCAAAACTGTTTCACCACTGTTTCAGTCAACTATCAAATCATTCGAATATCAATATATTACCAGAAGCAAAGTTGGAGGTGAACTGAAAATGAAAAACTGGAAAATACTAACAATCACCGCGATAACGCTAGTCGCTTCCGCCCTGCTAGTCTCGACTGCTGCCGCGATGCCCTGGGGCTTTGGCGGCGGCGTTGCGGGAAGAGGCGGAATGATGGGAGGATACGGCTACGGTTACGGCTATGGCTACAACACAGCCTACCCAACCCAGCCTGCAGTCGCCCCTAACACACAGTACTATCAGCCAGTTTATCCCTTCCAGTTCGGAGGAGGATGCATGGGCAGATTCTTCGGCGGTCTAGGATATGGCTACAACACAGCACCATACACATACAGTGGGACACCGCTAAACATAACCACGGCTAAAACAATCGCCCAAAACTACATTACAGCGACTGGCAACCCAGACTTAACCGTCAAACAGATCGAGGAATACCAAGCAAACTACTATGTCCAGGTTAACGAGAAAAGCACAGGCAACGGAGCATTCGAACTATTAATCAACAAGTACACAGGCAGCATCTACCCAGAAATGGGCCCCAACATGATGTGGAACACTAAATACGGCATGATGAGAAGCGGCATCCTAAGCGGCGTCTACGGCGCACCAACCACAACCATGCCAGTAACAGCAGCACAAGCAACAACTAATGCACAGCAATGGTTAACAACCTACATTCCTGGAACCACCACAGGCGACGTAACAACGTTCTACGGCTACTACACTATTGAAGTCCTCAACGGAACAAGCACTTATGGCATGCTAAGCGTCAACGGCTATACTGGAGCAGTCTGGTTCCACACTTGGCATGGAGCCTTCATACAAGAGCTAGAAGTCAGCTAATGGCTTGCTTTAAGCTCTCTTTTCCCCTTGTTTTTTGGGTAATTTGTAAACTATAAATGGGTGAGAAAATGTTAGAATATTCGAATAAGTGGCTAAATATGGCACAACCAGAATTCAACATGGCCATCTACGAGATGCAAGCCGAAATCTCAAAAACATTAGCTCACCCATTGCGACTGGCTATATTACATAACTTAAAGAACGGAGAAAAAACCGTTAACGAACTCACCCAAACCATCGGCGCAACCCAATCAAATGTATCCCAGCACCTTGCAATACTGCGGCAACGCCAAATCGTGAAGACCCGCAAAGAAGGCACAAACATTTACTATCGAGTCGCGAGCCCAAAAATCAGCCAAGCTTGCGATATGGTTCGGGAAGTACTCATAGAACAATTAAATCAGAAACAGGAATTAGCTAAAAACTTCAAGTGAGGAGATGAATGAATTGCCCTGTGGATGTGGATGCGGCTCAAGCTCCCGTAATAATGAAGAGCGAGCGCCTCGGCAGGTAGTGATGGTTCCATGTATGTACTGTGGAGCACTCTTTCAGAAGTCCGCAACGTTTTGCCCAAATTGCGGCGCAAAAAGGACTGCGTAATCAAATGATAAGTTTTTTAAGGATGTTGACTGAACCGTTTTAGGAGAACTTTTATGCCCAATTACAAAGCATTAACACTTCTTTGCCTTGTCTTTCTCCTTTTATCTGCGGTAGCTGCTCCAGTTTTCGCAGCGACATATGCACCTGGAGTTACCGTTGGGCAATATGTTAAGTACGGTAACTTTGTTGGGTCTGGTCCCGGTTTGGAAGATTTCAGCAATATAGGTTCACAAACTCTGGAAGTTACAAAGGTAGCTGGAACCCAAGTTACATTACTTTCGACGGGGCAATACAAGAATGGCACTGCTACACAGGGCAATGGAACGGTTTCGGTTTGGGATGTTTCTGCTGGAACAGATAATGGTGTACCGGACACTCAGGGTCCGATAATTGCCGCAAACCTCAATGCCGGCGATCCGATTCCGCCGCCGGATACTTATTCGGTTAACAGCACAGAAAACCGCCAATACTTGGGCGTTACAAGAAGCGTCAATATACTGAGCGTTAGCATTTCGACGCCTGATTACAATTCAACCTTTAACTATGTTTATGATAAGGCTTCAGGGATGCTCTTGGAAGCCTCATCGCAGACTAACACGCAGAGCGACGCTGGTTCAGTAACCTCCGAATACTCCTACAGCGTAACCGAAACAAACCTCTTCGCGAGTTCGCCAACGCCAACACCTACCAACTTGAGCCCGAGCATACAAATAGAGTACTTGGTTATTTTAGTAATTGTAGTCATAGCGGTTGCTGTTATGGTGGTACTGATTTTATTTAGGAAGAGAATTTAGCTTAGGCTTTTAGTCTTAGGCTTCCGCGACCTTGGTGTTACTGTTAGATATGAAGATGCTTGGTTTGATTCTTTCTATTTGTGGGGCAAGGCTTTCTTTGGTTGTGAATCAGCGGAACTCAATGTTATTTAGCGGTTGAGGGTACATGAAATTCATACATGTAATCTTTACAGAAACTGCCATAATAGTTATGAATAAATCTTAATTACTTTTAAATACATTAAATATATTACAATCTATTGCAAAACAAGGTGTAATATCATGAGTGTGGAAAACAAGAAAACCCTAAAAAAGCCAGAGAAACTGGCAGGCTGCCCAACAACAGCCATAAAAGTGTAGGAGAAAACAAACATGGACCCAACAGCCCTAATCATAGGAGCCTTCGGCGTCACATCCCTCTCAGCAGCCTTCGCCAAATACACCATAGAAAAGAGGAAACTGCTGCGATCAGAAGATAACATGAAAAATCATGGCTTAACCCTTAGCCTTAAGCAAAACCGCACTAATCCCCATATTTCTTAGCTAATGTTTTTCGGTAACCTTTTTTGCCTTGACTTGCCACATAGAGTTAAGGTGTAAGAAAGGGATGAGTGTACAATTAAAAGTAGACGGAAAAGTTATCCCGATAAACGAGTTTGTAGAAAGCATTCTGGGAGGCACAGTAACAGGCGCTGTAACAACGCTGCATGGCGTCGGTGGAGACTGGCGAAAAATCGAAGTCCAAATTGAGCGGCAAACTAACCCTTAAACTCAACCTTAGCTTCGATTTCAGCAAACATCTCCCGTTTTGCCTTGCAGATTGGGCAAACATAAGGTGGGTCTTCACGGTAAACCACATAGCCGCATTGCCTGCAGTACCATAGCTTCTTTTTGACTTCAGCTGGTTTCTGAGGCTGAGATTGAGGCGGCTGGATGTTCTGCTGTGTAGCTTCTGCAGGTTGTTTTTCCATTTGCACTCCGTAGGCTCTCTGCTGTTTTTCGAGAGGACGACGCTCTGGTACTTCGGGGAGATTTTGGCTTTCAAACACGGCTTTGTTTACGTAGAGTCGACAGTAGCATGCGCCGTATTGGGCTACGTCGGGGTCGCGGTAGTCACAGGGGCAAATGATGTCACGGTCGAACTCCAAGTTGCCTGTTGCTAAGCGGCAGGGGCATGAGGGGTAACCGTAGCGTTCTTCATTGGTTTTTAGCCCTTCGAGGAACATTTGCAGCAGGTCTGGCTGAGGAGTTAGGTAGTAACCGTAGGTTTTGGCGTCGGCTTCAGCACGTTTACGGACAAAATCGATTGTTAGTGCATTCAAACGCCCAGTGCCTCTTTAAGCTGGTCTTTTCGGAAACCCGTTATCACGGTTTTGTCGTCTATTATGGTGGTGGGGTAGCTTAAGCTTCCTCCTTTGCTCATGATGGTTTCATGCACCTTGCTTTTGTCATCGGAGTCAAGAAGATCCACATCAACGTATTCGTAGGCGATGCCGTTGTCGCTTAGAAATTGCTTGGTTAACTTACACCAGACACATGTGCTAAGCGCATAAAGAGTTACTTTGTGATCTGTTTTTTTACCAGAAACCTTAGAGAACTGCATTAAAAAATCACCAAGTAAAAGTTGGTTTAGGCAAATATAACTGTTTAGATAGCGAGCGCCGTCAGGATATGAAGCGTCGGGGGTCAGTATCAATGTCAACGATGGCGGGCTTATCTGTTTTCAATGCCTTATCTACCGCAGCTTCCAGGTCTTTGGGTTCAGTTACTTTGATGCCTAATCCGCCTGAATGCTCAGCGAAGTCAGCGAAACTGTATTCATGAAGTTCTGTCTGCCAGAATTGGTATCCTTCGACTTTCTGCTCCTGCATAATCATCGCCAGATTCTTGTTGTTGATGACAAACACTTTAACTGGTAAATTGTACTTATGCGCTGTCAAGAAGTCGCCCAGCATCATAGTTAAGCCGCCGTCGCCTGTAATACAGACTATCTGCCGCTCAGGATAAGCCAACGCCGCCGCGAGTGCACCTGGTAAACCGAAACCCATGGTAGCCAAGTTGCCGCTCATAACCATCTTCTGCGTCCGCTTCATCAAAAAGTTCCTTCCAAACCACCAGCAGTTCTCCCCAACATCCAGCGAGATTACGGCGTCGTCAGCGACTTTTTTGTTGAGCACTTTCATGATGTACTGGGGACGGAGGGGTTTTTTGGTTGCGTCAGCTTCTCTTTCCAACTGTTCCAGCCACGCCTGCTTTAAGCGGGCGGTTTCAGCCACATACTCGGTTTTGTTCTTTTGCGCAACTTTTTCGGTTAACTTCGGAATCAAAACGGCGCTGTTTCCAAGCAACGAAGCTTCAGCAGGGTAACGCCTCGCAATCATGAGGGGGTTAATGTCGATTTGTACCATGCGCCGCTGCGGAATCAGCGATAGATCAGAGAACGACACGCCAATGGCTATGAGCAAATCGGTTTTCTGCATAAGTTCCCCTGCAGCAGTAGAGCCAATGCCGCCGTGGCAACCCATGTATCGGGTGTCCATTTCGTCGACTACGCCCTTGCCGCGGAAAGTTGAAATCAAGGGTGCACTGATCTTATCAGCCAATTTGAGCAGCTTTGTGCCTTGTCCACGAGCACCGAAACCAAATAGAATCACGGGTCGCTTGGCTTCGTCGATGACTTTGGCAGCTTTCTCTATAACCCAGTCTTCCTGCCCATAGGCCAAGTTAGGCATTCTGCCTTCAAACGGCAAAATCTCAGTTTGATAAGGCAGCTTCTGCACGTCATTGGGGATTCCGATGTGTGCTACGCCTTGGTCTAAAAGGGCATGCTTAATAGCTAAGGTAGCCAGCGAAGTAGTTTGATCCTCTGTCATCAGTGTTTTGTTGTAGACGCTTATGGGTTCAAAGAAGGCTTGGTGATCAATTTCCTGTATGGCGCCCTGGCCCATAAGCTTCCTTGGCACCATACCTGTTAACGCCAACACAGGTGCATGATCCAGTTGGGCATCGTAGAGTCCTGTGGCGAGGTTTGTTGTGCCTGGACCCGAAATCGACAGAGTAGCTGCAACGTGCCCAGTTAATTTGCCATACGCTGAAGCCATAAACGCCGCGGTCTCTTCATGGCGCACTTGGATGTAGCGGACTTTACCGTTTGTTTTGCGGACGGCATCAACCACACCCAACGTTGAGGTACCAGGTATGCCAAAAACGTATTTTACTCCCCATGCGGCGATTTGGTTGATTAATACATCTGAGACTGTGCTTTCAGCTTTCTTTTCTTCAGTGACTTTCCGCTCCTCTTGCTCGGTTAGAAGCACAAAAGCTGATTTGGGCGCTCCACAGATAGGGCAAACCCATTCTTTAGGCAAATCCGTAAACTTCACTTTCTGCTTAGCTTCATCATAAACCCAGTTACAGACTGTGCACCTGTACTTAGCCATAAACAACCCTCAAAACAAAGAAACTTAAGAGGCTTCAAACTTATCAGTTTATTGGCATTTTTTATTTAAGACAAAATAGAACAATTCATAAACACCCTGATCTAATTAATTGAACAATAGAGGATGCTTGTCATGGAGATTTGGGATGTCATAATTATCGGCGCTGGCTCAGCTGGGCTGTCTGCAGCTATTTATGCCGTGAGAAGTGGATTGAAAACTTTGGTTTTAGATGAGAAATTCGCTGGTGGAACAATATCTGATGCACCAACAATCGTCAACTACCCAGGGTTCGCTTCGATCAGCGGCGGCGAACTTGCCCAAAAAATGACTGATCACGCAAGGGCGCTAGGCGCGAACATCCATGACATCGAAGCCGTAACCGCCATGAATCTTACAGGCGAAACCAAAACCGTAACCACAACCGCAACCAGTTATCAAGCCAAAACAGTAATAATCGCAACTGGCTCACACTACAAGGAAATCGGCGCTAAAGGAGAAAAAGAATTCCGCGGCAAAGGCGTCAGCTACTGCGGCGTCTGCGACGGCCCATTCTTCAAAGGAAAACACGTCCTCGTCGTTGGAGGCGGAAACTCTGCATGCATCACCACCCTGTATCTTTCAGGTTTAGCTTCACAGGTCACTGTTATTCATAGACGCCAAATGTTCCGCGCTGAAGAATCCCTCGTCAGAGACATCAACACAAAAACCAACGTCAAGATTATATGGAACACAGAAATCCAAGAAATCAAAGGCGACAGACAAGTCCGCTCCGTCACCCTAATCGACAACTCAACTGGACAAACAAGCGAATTAGCCGTTGACGCAGTGTTTGTGCAGGTCGGCGAAGCACCAAACAGCCAAATCGCCCAAGCAAGCGGCGTCGAAGTCGATGAACATGGCTACATAAAAATCGACATACGCCAGCACACCAACCTCGAAGGCGTCTACGGCGCAGGCGACGTCACCAACCACCCAGTTAAGCAGGTTGGAACAGCTGTGGGGCAGGGCATTACGGCGGCACTTGAAGCTTACGCTTATGTTCGACGGCCATACTACAAAAAATAGGCACTCATAATCTTTTTCTGTTTAACTCAACTAGCCGTTCTATTTGCCACTTGCGTTCTTTAACGAGCCCATCATTTACAATGCCCGAGTGGGTAGCTGCGGCTCTTATGCCGTATATGGAAGCGCCTAAAGCGTGTGTTGGGACATGTGCAGTTCCTACCGCTTGCCCTGCAGCGTGAGCGGCATATTTTGCGTCATCTTCTTTAGCCATTTTGGCGGCGGCATGAGCGTCAAGTGAAGCCCTACGTATTATCGCCATCTTGAATACACCAGTTGCCTCCCATCTTCTACACGCCTCAATAGCTTTCCTTGGTCTGCCATCGTTGGGGTATTTATCCTCAAAATAGGGAAGCACGTGCTCTGCACAATCAGCAGCCCAAAGAGCCAAGATTTTTTGGTCTGGCTTGAAGATTTGGTGGTCTATGCGCTCTGTGAAAGGTTTGTTGAGAATCTCTGAAACAGATTTGCGCATATCGTAGAGAAGAGCTATAGACTTTATCTGACCATGTTTTTGCATGATAGTTAAGTAAACTTTCAAAGAATTAAAAAAGTGATGCTCAGTGGATCAAATTTTTCGATTCAGCTTGTAGAAGTCTCCACAACCCGTGGGCAACCTGAAGCAGACGCTAATTAAAAAACAGACGCTTCCTCCAAGTTTACTGGAAGAAGAAGAATAAGGGCGACACTTTCTTCTTCTTAAACTAAAAAAACAAACATCCAAAGCAAAGCTTTCGATAAGCAGCTACTTTTTGGCCATTAGGTATTCATGCATGGCTTTGGCTGCCCGTTTGCCCGCGCCCATCGCGCTGATTACTGTTGCTGCCCCCGTAGCGACATCTCCGCCTGCGTACACTCCGTCAAGGCTGGTTTTGCCGACTTCGTTAACCATGATGGTTCCATGTCTAGGGTCGCTCTGTAAGCCTTCGGTGGTGCGTTGGATAATTGGGTTCGGTGTTTGTCCGATGGCTATGATGACTGTGTCTGTTTCCATGACAAATTCGCTGCCTGGCACCGCTTTAACGCCTCGTCTGCCTTTAGCGTCGGGCTCGGTGAGTTCCATGGCGATGCATTTCATGCTCTTAACCCAACCTTTCTCGTCACCGTAGAACTCCACTGGCGCAGCAAGAAACTTGCAGACTAGGCCTTCTTCTTCCGCATTCTCAATTTCTTCGTGCCGAGCTGGGAGTTCCTCACGTCCACGTCTATAAAGCAAGCAAACCGAAGCGCCCAGGCGCATGCTACTACGTGCACAATCCATCGCGACGTTGCCGCCGCCGATAACCACCACATGCTTGCCTATGCGAATTGGCGTATCATATTCTGGGAACTGGAAAGCTTTCATGAGATTGACGCGAATGAGGAATTCGTTAGCACTATAGATGCCGCCGAGGTTTTCGCCAGGGCAACCCGTGAATTGGGGTAATCCTGCGCCGCTTCCGATGAAGACAGCATCGTATCCGCCCTCTTTCATCAACTCGGGAATCGTGTGGATTCTGCCGACCAAGTTACCCACCCGTAAATCGACACCAAGCTTTTGGACATAGTTGACTTCGTTTTGGACAATGGCTTTAGGTAAGCGGAATTCGGGGATGCCATATGAGAGGACTCCGCCGCCGACATGCAACGCCTCAAACATTGTGACTTCGTGACCCAGCTTGACGAGGTCCGCTGCAACCGTTAAGCCGGCTGGTCCTGCGCCTATAACTGCGACTTTTTTGCCCGTCGGCGCCGCCTTCGGAGGCAACTGCATTCCGTTTTCGCGTTCCCAGTCTGCCAAGAACCGCTCTAGCCGCCCGATGCTTACTGGCTCACCCATCTTTCCGATGACGCATTTAGCTTGACACTGTGACTCCTGAGGGCACACACGTCCACACACCGCTGGCAATGCATTCTTGGTTTTAATGACTGCTATGCCTTCAGCGTATTTTTTCTCCTTAATACATTTTATAAACTGTGGAATCGGCACTTCAACGGGGCAGCCGGTTCGGCACATGGGATTGGGGCATTGCAGGCAACGGTTAGCTTCCTCCTGCGCTTGCTCCTCCGTATAACCTAAGGCAACTTCGTTAAAGTTTTTGTTGCGGACGTTTGGCTCTTGCTTAGCCATTTCCACGGCTTTCTTGTTCAGTTTCGGTTTAGGCTTTACTTCTACCACACTTGCAGCCTCCTTTTATCTCTGCTAAAACACTGCTTAACCGTTCCTCAGGCAACATCGTACGTTGACGAAGAATCAACTCGTCAAAATCAACTTGGTGACCATCAAACTCTGGACCATCCACGCAGCCGAAGAGCATTTTTCCTCCGACGGTGACCCGGCAGACGCCACACATGCCCATGCCATCAATCATAATCGGCGTGGTCGTAACAACAGTTGGAATATTATAAGGTTTGGTGATGGCGCTGACGTCTTTCATGAGTATGACTGGACCCATAACGACACATCGGTCAAATTTTTCTTTTTGAAGCAATTCTCTTAGGAAGTCTAAGCCTTGGTAGCCCTTTGATCCATCATCGGTTGAAATGTACACTTTGTCGCTGTATTTCCGGGCTTCCTCCTCCATCATAATAAAAGGTTCCGAGCGTGCGCCAAGAACAGTGGTTACATGGTTGCCTGCTTCCTTCATCGCTTTAGCCTGCAAAAGTAACGGTGCAATCATCACGCTGCCGCCGACACAGAGGACCTTTCCATAATTTTTGATCTCCGACGGATTACCCAGTGGACCCGTGACGTTGTCGATTTCTTGTCCCTCTTCCATTTTGCCGAGGTCTTTGGTGGATTTGCCGACTTCATGAAAAGCAAATGACACAGTGCCTTTTTGTGCATCATAACCACTGATGGTCAATGGGATGCGTTCGCCTTTCTGGCCGTGAATAACAATCAGGAATTGTCCGGGACGCGCCTTCGCGGCAATATCAGGCGCTTCGACTTCGAAGAGGTTTATTTTTGGAACCAACTGCGTCTTGGTTACGATTTTATACATTCTGCTACCTCCGTTTTTGGTAAGTTAGAGATTTTCTTATAGAAAGCATCAGCTTTAGCTGCAAAGTCGCCTTCGCATCTTGGTGATTCCTCATAGAGTTCAAAACGCTCCAGCAAACCTTCCTTTTTGAGTACATCAAGCATAACGCCTAAGTTGCGTTCTGCAGTGTCTCTGCCTTCCTGCAGCTTGCAGTCCTTTGAGGAACAGACAACTGCCATGACGCCGTCAAAGCCGCAGTTGAGCGCATTGACGACATGGACGGGGTCAAGAGATTTGAAACAAGGAACCTCCAGCGCCAACACGTTTTTGCCTTCAAACGCTTTACTGGGGTTATCCAGCGCCGAGAACTCTGACCATTGACAGACAAAAGCCAAGACCGCTGGGCCTTTGCCTTTAGCTTTAAGCGCTTCTGCCGCGCTGTTGTAGCGGTTGAGAACATTTTCGAATTCAAAGCCTTTAACCTGTATTGCATGCTGTGGACAAACCAGTTGACAGGCACCGCAGCCAACGCATTTTTCTTCAATCACTTTTGGAGTGGCGAAGGATTCAAATTCTAATGCGTGATAGGGGCAGATAAAGATGCATTTGTCGCAACCGACGCATTCTAAAACGTCGTAGACTGCTTTGCGGGAGAACTTGATTACTCTAACAGCGTTTTCGTCATAGCCAAGCTGTTTAAGCACATTCTTAGCCAATGCGAGTCTGCGGGTGTTGATTTTGGTGCCTTCTTTGTAGCGGCAGAAAGGATCTTCACATTGGATGGAGACGATGTTTTTGACTCCCAGATTTAATGCTTCAAAAATAAAATCAGTTGGAACCCTACCTGCACAGGGCAACCGTATTGAGAGGTAACTGTCGATTTTTAATCCTTGCTCTTTAAGGATATCTTTAACTTCGCCGGTGTTTGGCGAGTTACCGCGGCACATCAGAACAAGCGTCTCTGCTTTCGGAACTTTAGCCTGCGCCTGCTTTAGGTATTCGGTTAAGTTGTCATATGTGTAATACTGCATTTTTATGGCTGAAGCGGGGCAAGCACTGTAGCATATGCCGCATACCTGGCAATCTGTTATATTTACTTCTACTTTGCCTGTTTCATCCCGTTTTATGGCTTGGTAGGGGCAGATGGATTGGCAAACGTAACATCTGCTGCATAAGTCCTGGTTAACTTCAACCGTGGCGAGACATTTTTCACTCATTGTGAATCTCTTCTACACGTACTGGGTTAATGTGGGGCTTTAGCGTGCATGCTAAAAGCTTGAAAGCACAGAGAAGTTTGGAATCATATAATCCTTCCTCTGAAAAGTTATGAAAACTTCATATGTACTGGGAAGTTAACAAACGTATTACTTGTGCGTTTTTTAGTCAAGTTAGGCAGCGGTGTATTTTACAAAAGGTTGCATGATAGAACAGTTAACAACAAATGTCAAGTATTTCAGTCGCCTAGGCTAAATTTCCCAGCGCAGTTTGACTCATTACGGAAAGGCGTTTGTTGCTCTGATGACCAGCCCCCCTCCTACTTAAAGGGTAAAATCGGTTTTTTATATAGGTGTGGCATTTTGCGGGGCACCACAAGAATGCAAGAGGGGCTGCTTGCTTTTGGCAGGTGCAACATTTTCCTCTGTCTGTTGCGATGTGACGTCGGTGTCTCTCTCAAACACAATACATGGCTCTATGTTGGAGTGTGCGGCACATGAATGCGGGGGCATGTAAGGCTTGTTTTTTCTGCACAACAATCAACAAGCCATAATAAACAGCACAGATAGGTCGGGCACTAACATGGCTTTTCGGGAATTCGCCCGTATCAAACGCACCGCCAAATACCTACCGGTCAATTTTGCCGAAATAAAAGGCATAAAAAGATGCTAAGGCGAAGCTGCAACCGAGTAATTGCCCAACTCAGACGGGTCATAATTATAGCTTGAATTCTGGAACCCCTGAGCCGCGCCCCATGCACGATCCAAAAAACCCATCGTTCCATTCATGATGGTGCTCTCTTGGCTGCCTAGCTGAGCCATCTGGGTTTGAACATTATCAAACAGCACAAACGCTGTCGGAGTAAGAACCGACGCAGTCACAACCGCAACCAACACAACGGCAGCCAAATTCAAGTTAAAGCCTCTCTTTTTCTCCTTTATATGTTATGACTAACGAAACCAGAAATACCTAAAATAACATTTAAGGGAAGTTTCGACGCTAAAATATTACGTAAACTGAAATATTCCCGCTGGAAAGGTCTACCGTGCAGTGCCTCACTATCACACTTGGGTAAAATTAAAAAGTTACCGCTTACACAGTTAGGGTTGATTTGCTGGTATGATTTATGAGTAACAGCCCCGAAGTCAATGTTTCCTACGAGCCCTTCCGCGAAATCGTCATAATGGAGAAAACCAAATTCAACAGTGCAGAAGAGATCGCAAGATTTACCTCAGTCATCGCTGGAGGCAAGTTAGCTGGGCTTTACTGGGTAGACGGCGTCGTATTCCTCTACTTTCCCTTAACCGCGTCCAACACGGCTGTGGCAAGGGAGCTTTTGGAGAAGCGCAAGGTTTACTGGACTTATGTGGGCTATGCTATGATGCCTCGTTATTTACAGACGATTGAGACTAAAGAGAAGATGATTGTGCCAGTCGTGGACATTTCCTCCGACCCAATCCTTAAAGCAGTGGCACAGTGGCTCAAAGCGCAGCAGTGAGCGGCTGGTTTTGCCGCGGCTGATTTTTGAAGGAACGGTTTTCTCTGGAAGAGGCGAGGGTAAACGGTTTGTGGAGTTGCCGTGGGTTAAGCGGCAGATCGAAGAGAAACTCCATTTCGTCCCTTACGCTGGTACCTTAAACTTGCGATTGACTGAGGAATCTATTGAAAAAAGAAAAGAACTCGATTCCGCAACGGGGCTTGTTGTTGACCCACAGACGGGTTACTGCCCCGGTATACTTTTCAGGGCTTACATCGAAGGCGTGGAATGCGCTGTTGTCCTACCTAAAATTCCCAGTTACCCAGCGGATGTACTAGAAATAATTGCCCCAAAATATCTGCGGGGCAAATTTGGGTTAACCGACGGCAGCACTTTAACGGTCGCAGTTACTTTTTAGGCTTAACTACAGTACAGGCTTTTTTGAAGGTATCTATGTATTCGTCGCTACAGCCGTTGCGCTGTAAGTATTCGCCGTATCTGACCAGCGCTTTCATAGCTCGGGCAGCATCCTCGGGAGATTCGAAGCTGGGTACACAGAGTCGGTCGAAGCGGCTACGGGTGTAGAGTGCCATTTCGGTTTCGCCGATGTCGCACATTACTATGGGTTTAGTGTATTTTTGGGCGATTGAGACGATGCCATCAATGTATTTTTCTCGAAGCCCAGGCATGTGATGCAAGCCTAATAGGATGATGCCGTATGTGTAGGGGTCTTGGAACATTATGTCGGCTGAGGTGACGAATTGGTCGTCGGTTACTGAGCCTGTGAGGTCGACGGGGTTGTGTGTTGCGGCGATCTGCAGGATTGCGCCCTGTGCTTTTAGTTGGTCGAATTTATCGTCGGTTTTCTTGTCAAAGCGGTCAACATTTAAGCCCAATTTTTCAAGTTCGTCCACAGTCATGACGCCTGGTCCGCCTGCGTCGGTTAAGATGCCGATGTTTTTGCCCATTGCTGGAGGCTGCATGGCGAGGGCTTTGCCGATGTCGAAGAATTCCTCCATGTCTTGAGCACGGATGATTCCGCATTGCTCAAACGCGGCGTCATAGACTTTATCTGAGCCAGCGATAGCGCCTGTGTGAGATGCTGCCGCTCGTGCGCCTGCGGTGCTGCGGCCTGATTTGATGACTACCACGGGTTTTTTGAGAGTGACTTTCTTAGCGATTTTTAAGAATTCCCGGCCATCTTTGACGTCTTCGATGTAGAGGAGGATAACTTTAGTTTCCTTGTCGTGGAGGAGATAATGAAGAATGTCAGATTCACTGACGTCGGCTTTGTTACCAAAGCTAACGAATTTAGAAACACCCATTTGGCGGCCTGTGAGATAATCTAAGGCGGCAACTCCGAAGGCGCCGCTCTGAGTCACCATGGCGATGTTGCCTGGCAGGGGTCGAGGAGTGGCGACGACGTCTTCACCTGTCGTGAGCGTTTTGGTTTCAGGCAGGAACAGGGTATCGATGCCTGTTTTGCTGTAGTAGACGCCTAGGCAGTTGGGGCCCAGAATTCTTATGCCGCCTTTGGCTGCGATGGCGATAACTTGGTCTTCGAGGTCTTTGTTGCCGACTTCTTTGAAGCCAGCAGTGATTATGGCAGCCGTCTTAACCTTTTTTTGGACAGCTTCCTCCATTACGGAGGGCACAATTTTGGCTGGGACAATAACAACCATCAGGTCGACTTCGGCGGGAATGCTGCTTAGGGTTTTGTAGCATTTGAAGCCTAAAATGGATTCTTCGCCTGGGTTAACTGGGTACAATTCGGCTTTTAGGACGCCTCGTTGCTTATTGATGGCGAGGTTTTTGAAGATGACGTGCCCTGCTTTGTCGGTTTTTTTGGTGGCACCGATAACTGCGACTGAGCGTGGATTAAAGAATGCATCCAGCTTCTGAAGTGCTTCTTCCATACTTATCCCTTGTTTTCCGCATAGTGCTTGCAAGCCAATTTTTATGTCTTGCTCTCCAGAAAGTTTCTTCTGTTGTTTTGGTTAAATGTTTCCTATGCTATTAACTTTAGTGCAGAACTTTTCTTACAACTACAACCGGCTTATGGGTAACTTCGCCCAGCATCTCCCAAGTAACCCCGTCTATGGGCACATGGAACCGAGCTGCCATATCCCACACTGTGGCGCCTGACCCTGGGCCCCGAGCGTGGTCGGCGATGTTGGTGATAGTTAAGGCTGCTCCAGCAGAAAGGCTGCAACCCGCCACTGCCAGCGGCGTTGAACTCCTCCTCAACCGAAGCATCCTGCCTAACACATAGCTGAAGACTCCTCCAAACGAATGGATGCCCCGCAGTGGGTTGGGACGCGATGCAAAGTAAAAGTTGCCTAAGCGGTAGGTTTTGTCAGTGTCAGCGATGATGACGCATACATGTTTGCCCAGTTGCCTGTTGATTTGGGTTCTGATTTGTTGGGCTAACACGTCAGCATCCTTTAGGGGCAAACTGACGTAGGAATAAGCCAAATTCGAGCCGTCGATACCGCCTTCAGAGCCGAACATGAGCGCCTGCAAAAGCCCAGCTTTTTCCAGAGCAACCTGCTTGTGGCGGCTCCCAGAGTCCAGGGGATACTCGCGCAAACGCCTGAGCAACCGTGGTCCGAAACCGCAGAGGAAGCCGAGGCAGTAGCCCCAAACTGTCCTCATCCAAAAACCGGCTATAAAGCGTGCGTTAGCATTGGGCTTCACTGCAGCTTCATTGATCATGCATCCTGTGGTTACTGCAAGTGCTTTCTCGGAGACCACAATAAAGTCGCCCTCCCTAACTTTGCCCTTTAGAATCTTAATTATCATATCTAGGTAACGATCGCCTGGTTTCCAGTAACTGGTGCTGAGGGCCAAAGCAGAGTATTTGGTCATAGCTGTTCTTTCACTGATGCAATTCCGCCTTGACCTAATAAGACTTGGTGCGTTTGCAGGTTAGGTTACGAGGTTTTTTAGTCCAGCCTGCTCAGCCAACCGCAGAGCCAACTCCATCTCGTCCCTTGTGAGCCTTCGCCCCAACTCCGGCAACTCATGAGCACGCCACTCGGGACGGTACTGAAACATCAAGTTCACCCTGGTTTCAACGCCTAAATTGGTGGCTATCCACTTAAGAATCGGTTTAGTGCAGCACTCCAGATGCCCCGGCAGCACCAGCACCCGCACCAAGAGTTCGCCAAACTTTTTGGCTATAAGGTGGTTGCGTGTACATACCTGCCAGTAGTTAGGGGCATCTGAAATCCTTGTTGCACAGTCGCTTGGGCCATATTTGAAATCAAGGAGATAAACATCCACAAACCCTGCAAGCAGCTGCGCTGTTTCTTGACTGTAATAAGAGTTGGAATTCCACACTACAGGCACATTGGTGTTGACGTAACGAAAGGTTTCTAGCCAATGCTTAAGCCACGGCGTCGGTTCCCCGCCAACGAGGTTGATGTTTCGGCAGCCCCCAGAATGTAGATCTTCAACTTCCTTTGCCAACTCCTTTGGCGTATACGCCGTTGGGGCTTCTTTCCACTGCGAAATAGTCCAGTTCTGGCAGTGGCGGCACCGAATTGTGCAGCCCATAGTGAATACGGTTCCGGAGGGCACAAGCTCCGGCTCCTCACCGGTGTGAACGAATATGCTTGAGACGCTCATGGCTTTGCCGCAGCCACAGAAGCCCAACTGGTCCGCCAGCCTGTTTACGCTGCATCGGCGGCTACAGAAGTGGCAGGATTCAAGGATTTTGTTGGCGATTTGTATCTTCAAATCAAGGTACGATTGCTTTGGATCAGCGATGTAGGAGCAGTTTATTCCGTTGTCGAGCTGCCGTTCAAGCCCCAGGTACTCTTCAGTGCATTTGGTATGTTGCTTCCAAAGAGCCTCCAAAGAATCAGTGCCAGCAAAGTCAGCGGCGACTCTTTTGGCAATGAGGAATTTTGCCGTTTTTTGGTTCTCGACGATGGCAAAGTACCTAGCTAAACTCTTTCGTACTAATTTCTCGGGAACAATGTTGGCTCTCCACATGGTAAATCGCGCTAGTAAGCACTAAAACAGGGCATATGGGAATCGTTGGCTGTTCTGCCACACTTTGCCCTTTATAGGGATGGCTTGTCCGCAGACGGGGCAGTGCATGTCCGAGGTTAGGTTCCACTGGGTTATGTCGAAGCTGTAGCGTTTGATAACGGGGGTATCGCAGTTGGGGCAAACTGTATTTTCTCCCGGATGACCTGGGATGTTACCGATGTAGACGTAGTTTAAGCCCTGATTTTTGGCGGTGAGATAGGCTTGCTCCATCTCCTGCACGCTGGTAGCGGGGATAGTGGTCATTTTGTATTCTGGGTGAAAGCGGAGCAGATGGAACGGTGTATCGGGGCCTAAGTAATCCTTTATCCATTTCGCCAACGCTCGGATACGCTCGGGGGAATCGCCTGACTTCGGCACAACTAGGTTGGTGATTTCTATGTGAACTCCTTGAAGTTTGAGTTCTTTTAGGGATTCATAGATAGGCTTCACGTCTGGGACGCCCATGACGGATTTGTAGAAGTCTGGGTCGCCTCCGCCTTTGAAATCTACCGTCGCCGCATCCAAGTAGGGCCCGATTTTTCGGACTGCTTCAGGAGTCATATAACCGTTGGTTACAAAGGTGTTGAAGAAACCCTCATCCTTGGCCAGTTTGGCTGTATCGTAGGCGTACTCCATGAAGATGGTGGGTTCAGTGTAGGTGTAGCTTATGCCTTGGCAGCCAGCGTTCTTGGCAGCTTTGACTACTTCTTCTGGCGGCATGGGGTTGCCTGCTACTTCGTGGTCTTGGCTTATCATCCAGTTGTCGCAGAATTGGCAGCGGAAGTTGCAGCCTGCAGCCGCAATCGACATTACTAAGGCGCCGGGGTTGAAGTGGGTGAGGGGTTTTTTGCCGATGGGGTCCACGCCTGCTGAGACGGCTTTGCCGTAGTTGAGGGTGAAAAGGGTGCCGCCTTGGTTTCTGCGGACCAGACAGAAGCCCGGTGCGCCGTCGCTGATTAGGCATCGGCGTGCGCATAGGCAGCATTTGACTTTGCCTTCGCCTTGGCGTTCATAGAGCATGGCTTCATGAAGAGACATAACAACTCACAAAATTATAGAAAGAAGGTTTTGTTTAAAAGGGTTAACTATAGCAGCTTGTTGTAAAAGCAGCTGTATTCTCCAGTGTGGCAAGCGGGACCCGTCTGCTCAACAACGTAGAGTAGCGAGTCGTAGTCGCAGTCGGTGGCGACGGAGATGACTTTTTGAGTGTGCCCGCTGGTTTCGCCTTTAATCCAGAGCTCGTTTCGGCTGCGGCTCCAATACGTGGCTTTCTTGGTTTTTAATGTGTGTTCGACGGCTTCTTTGTTGGCGTATGCCTGCATCAGTATCGCCTTTGTCTTGGCGTCCTGTACGATGACGGGGATGAGCCCGTTGCCCTTTTTAAAATCAAGCTTCTCAAACAATTCGGTGGTCATTGTCGAATAGTCACCCCCATCTTACGCAGGTAATCCTTCACAACTGGAACAGGGTAACTGTTGTAGTGAAAGATCGAGGCTGCCAACGCCGCGTCGGCTTTGCCCTCGGTGAAGACGTCATAGAGGTGTCTGGGTTCTCCTGCGCCTCCGCTTGCGATTATGGGTACGTTGACTCGTTCGGAGATAGCACGGGTTAATTCGATGTCGTAGCCATCTTTTGTGCCATCACGATCCATAGAGGTCACCAAGAATTCGCCTGCTCCAAGCTTCTCCGCTTGCATAGCCCACGCCAGGGCGTCGATGCCTGTGGGTTTTCTTCCGCCGTAAGTTACCACTTCAAACCAGAGCTTGCCCTCTTTTGTATCAACCAAAATTTTGCCCTCACTGGGCGAACAGTTCCGCTTGGCGTCTATGGCGCAGACAACACATTGCCGCCCAAAAACGTCTGCTAACTCAGTTAGTAATTTCGGATTCTCGACTGCCGCTGTGTTAACCGACACTTTATCGGCTCCACTACACAAGACCAGTCGTGCGTCCGACACGCTGCGGATTCCGCCGCCGACCGTGAAGGGTATGCTGATGGCTTTGGCGACGCCTTCCACGTATTGTCGCATGATGTCGCGTTTTTCGTGGGATGCGGTGATGTCTAGGAAGACAAGTTCGTCGGCGCCGTCGTCGCTGTAGCGTTGCGCCATCTCGACTGGGTCGCCTGCGCATTTAGGGTTGAGGAAGTTTATGCATTTCACTACTTTTCCATGGTCAACGTCGAGGCAGGGAACGATTCTTTTGGCAAGCGGCATAATTAGGCTCCTATCTTTTCTATGGCTTCTTTTAACGTGAATCTGCGCTCATATAGGGCTTTCCCGATGACTGCGCCTTCACAGCCGATTTCTTTAAGGGCTGCTAAATCGCCGATGCTGCCAATGCCGCCTGCCGCAATGATTTTGGCGCCTGGGAACAGTGTGGCGCTGCTCAGTGTTTGCAAGTCGGGTCCGCTTAGCATACCGTCTTGGGCGATGGAGGTGACGAGGAAGTTTCGGACGCCGAGTTCAATATATTTATCAAGTGCGTCATCCACGGTCATGGCTGTTTGGGTTTGCCAGCCCTCAACCATTATGCGGCCTTCACGGTTGTCTAAGGCGACGATGACTGAGTCTAAACCGAATTTTTTATTGATTCGGCCTATGGCTGAGGGGTCACTGAACGCTAAAGAGCCAAGTATAACCTGTTTGGCACCTGTTTGTAGGAGTTTCTCAGCGATTTCGTAGCTGCGTATGCCACCGCCTACCTGAATTGGTAACGAAATATTCTTTGCGACTTCAGCTATGACGCTGCGGTTGTCGCCTATGCCGAAAGCTGCGTCTAAATCGATTATGTGGAGTTTACCTGCGCCTTCGTCTCGCCATCGCTTTGCCGCTTGGAGGGGGGTGCCGAATTGGGCTTCGTAGCTTTTAGCGGTTTCTGCTTTGCCGCGGGTTAAGCGGACGATTTTGCCGCCCATCAAATCAATAGCTGGAATTAGCTGCATACAAAATCACTTAACTACTATTTTGGCGAAGTTTTTAAGCATTTGAAGCCCGAGGTCACCTGATTTTTCTGGGTGAAACTGGGTGCCATAGATGTTGTTTTGCGCGACTGCCGAGGTGAAGGTTGTGCCGTACTCAGTCTTAGTGATAACGATTGAAGAGTCTTTTGGGTCTGGATAGAGTGAGTGGACGAAGTAGACATAGCTTCCTTCCGCTATGCCGTCGAAGAGGTCATTCTGTCGGACAATGTTTAGGGTGTTCCAGCCCATGTGGGGGACCTTGACGATACTGGGCAGTTGCTTGACTGTGCCTTTGAAGTAGGCTAAGCCGCTGCCCGGTCCCTCTTCGCTGGATTCAAAGAACAGCTGCATGCCCAAGCAGATGCCCAGAAGCGGTGTGCCCTCTGACACTTTAGCCTGCAATGCCGTCTTAACTTTGTCGAGTCTTTCCAGTGCTGCCGTGAAGCTTCCGACACCTGGCAGGGCGATAGCGTCAGCTTTCGCTAGATCCTCCGCGGTAGTGCCGATGGTAACGGATAAGCCAGCCTTTTCTAATGAGGTTTTGAGGCTGAGGAGGTTTCCGACGCCATAGTCGAATATGACTGCGTTTGGCATCAGATAACTCCTTTGCTGCTTGGGACGCCTTTGCGTCGGGAATCCATCGTTGCTGCCTGTCGGAGTGAGAGGGCCAGCGCTTTGGTGGCGGCTTCTGCTTTGTGGTGGTCATTACCGCCATACTCAACAAAGATGTGCACGTTCGCCTGAAGCGTCTGAGTTAAGGATTCATAAAAGTGCACTATGTCTTCGGTTGGCATCTCCTCTACTTTTTTGCCTCTGAGTTTAAGGTCTATTTTAAAGTAGGGACGCTTGACTAAATCGACCGCAGCGAACGCAAAAGAGTCATCCATCGGAGCCGCTGCATTGCCGAAGCGTGTGATGCCTTCGCGGGTGCCCAACGCCTTATTTAGGGCTTCGCCTAAACCGAGCGCAAGGTCTTCCACGCAGTGGTGCACCAAGTCGCCTTTGACGTAGGCTTCAATGTCGATTAGGCTGTGCGTCGCCAGCGAGGTTAGCATGTGGTCTAAGAACGGCACGCCAGTCGCCGCTGCCGCTTTTCCTTCGCCGTCTATGTTCACTTTGACTTTTACTTCGGTTTCTTTGGTTTTACGGTAAACCTCTTCAATCCTCATCTTTAATCACTCATGATTTCTTTTAGTGCCTTGATTAGTTTAGCATTCATTTCAGGCAAGCCCACTGTAACGCGGAAGCAGTTATCGTATTGGAGCAGTTTGCCCCATTTCTTAAGCATGATGCCGCGTTTGAGTAGTTTCTCGTAAACGTCGTCAGCTGGTTTCTGCGTGTTAATCAGTATGAAATCTGCTTGCGAGGGGAACGCTTGTACACCGTCTATTTGATTGAGTGCCTTTATGAATTTTCCCCGCTCAACCACCAATGAAGAAACCGCGGTTCGCATGATATCCATGTTTTCGAGCATTTTTATGCCCATGCGGATCGTGAAACCCGACACTGGATAGGGCAAGGGCGCTTTTTCACGGATGACTCTGCACAGTTCGGGGTTAGCAACCGCATATCCAAGCCGGAGCATGGCTAATCCAAACGCCTTGGAAAACGTCCGGAGGATAACAACGTTTGGGAACTCGCGGATGCGTGGCACAAAGCTGTAGTCGGCGAACTCGCCATACGCCTCATCCAAGATGACTATGCCCGGGAAAGCTTTAACGAGGGTTTCAACGTTTTCTGGCCGCATCTGGTTTGAAGTTGGATTGTTGGGTGAGCAGAGATAGAGTAGCCTAGTTTTCTCCGAGAACTCTGATAGCATGGCGGCTACGTCTAGTTGGAAATCGTTTTTCAGTGGCACTTGGATGTATTCGCCTTCTTGACGCTTCACACACAACCGCGGAATCGCAAACGAAGGCGCAAATGAGACAGCAACATCTCCCTTCTCGATAAAGAGGCGCACTATGCGGTCGATTAATTCGTCGCCTGCGTTGCTGATTGCCAAGTAATCCGCTGGGACACCGATGTAGCCTGTAAGTTTGTCTCGCAGTTTGGCTTCTTCATCTTCAGGGTACATGCGCAAGTCAATTTCATCTGCTAGCTGCTTCATCAACGCTGTCTGTTTGGCGCGGTCGACGAAGAGGTTCTCGTTGAAGTTTAGTTTGACGATTTTGGTTTGGTCAACGCCTAGCTGCTCTGCTAAACCCTCCGGCGTCAAACCCGCCGAGTAGCAGTCTATGGCCTGCAGCTTCGCCAGTTTCTCTTTAAACCATTTCTGGTAGGATGCGCTCATTTTTGGAACCTTGCCTCGATGGCTTTGTAGTGATTGGGGAGATTCTCCGTGTCAGTTAAGACTTTGACTTGCACTCTCACTTTCTCCAAGCCTTCCTTGGAGCATTCGGCTATGCTGACTCGACGCATGAAGTCTATGGCGGATAAGCCTGAGAATGACTGCGCAAACCCGCCTGTAGGCAGCACATGGTTTGTGCCGCTTGCGTAATCGCTTAAGGGGACGGGGCTGTAGGGACCGATTAGGATTAAGCCTGCAATCAGTTTCTCTGCGAGGGCTTTGGCGTCTTTAGTCATGACTTCGAGGTGTTCTGTAGCGAATTGATTGGTTAATTTGACTGCTTCATCGAGGTCTTTGCAGACTATTATGAAGCCATATTTTGAGAGCGATTCGGAGATTTTTTCTGCCCTCGGAGCAATAGCGGTCAATTTAACCAAGTTTTCTTGCACTTGCTGGGCAAGCCTTGGCGAAGTGGTAATCAGTGCAGCAACGCTGTCGGTGCCATGCTCCGCCTGCGAAATCATATCGTAAGCGATAAAACATGCATCCGCATATTCATCTGCCAATACAAGGACCTCACTTGGGCCAGCCGGCATGTCAATGGCGACGTCCTGTGAAACCAGCACCTTAGCCGTCGTGACGTATTTGCTACCGGGACCAACGATTTTGCGCACTGGAACAATGGTTTCTGTACCGTAGGCGAGTGCGGCTATGGCTTGTGCTCCCCCAACCTTGTAAACCTCATCTACACCGCAGATGTCAGCGGCGACAAGAACCAACGGGTTCACTTTGCCTTCTGCATCCGAGGGTGAACAAACCACAATTCGCGGTACACCCGCAATTTTGGCAACCAAGGCAGTCATAACAACCGTGCTCGGATAAGCCGCCTGCCCCCCAGGAACATAGCAGCCGACGCTTTCAATGGGACGCAGAACCGTCTGCACCATGATACCCTCGTTGAAGGCTTTGACCTCACTGTTTGCAAGTAGTTGCTTCTGGAAGACGCTGACGCGTTGCTTCATGAACTCTATGGCGGCGACTTGCTCTTTGGTGACTTTGCTGTAGGCTTCCTTGATTTCCTCTGAGGTAACTCTGAGGGTTTGGGGAATGAGTTTCGCTTTGTCAAATTTCAGCGCGAACTCGATAAGCGCCTTATCGCCATTCGCCCGAACTTGGCTTATGATGGCTTTTACGCTGGCTTCAAGTTCAGCAGTTGCTTTCTGGTCAACCTGCTGCCTCTTAAACCAGTCCGCCGGTAGCTGCTTTGAATCCCAAACTTTTACGATTGGTCCTTTTTGCATTGGTTTTCGTTTCTCCGTGCAATCTCATCCAGAGCAAGCACCTGTCGAGGCTCATACACCACTAAGCCCTGTGCTAGCTTGCGGATTTTGGGGAGGAGCTCGATGAAGCAGTCTTTTTCGATGACTGTGTTTACACCTACCCATGCATCGTCGGCCAATGGCGAAATCGTGGGGTTTTTTAGCGCAGGCAACTCGGTTAGCAGTTTTTGGAGGTTTTCTTTTTTCACGTTAACGAATATGTGGATTCTCTTTTGCCCATCAACCACGCCCTTGAGCAACGCGACGATGTCATAGATTTTTTCTCTTTTCTCGGGATCTTCGAGGGCTTTTTTGTTGGCAATTAGGATGGCTGAGGATCTGAGCACGGTTTCGATGATTCGGAGGTTGTTGGCTTCCATGGTTGTGCCTGTCTCAGTGACATCCATGATGCAGTCGCTGTTTTCCGGTGGCTTAGCCTCCGTGGCGCCGAAGGAGAGGAAAATTTTGGCTCTTGGATTGTCGCCTTTTCTCCACCATGGAGTCACAAGCATGGGTTCGGCGTCTCCGAACCGCTTCTTGTATTCTGGTACGCTTTTGAGGTATTCTGAGGCTATGTTGAGGTATTCGGTGCTGACTCGGAAGTTCTTTCCCGCAGCCCAAATTGACTCCATAAACTCGCCCAGAGTGGTTCCTTCTGGAATGCTCTTGGGTACGGCTATGACAAGTTTGATCTTGCCATACTCGAGGTTTTGGAGAATTTCCACGTCTGCTTTGTTTTCTTTAACCCAGTCCTCGCCTGTTATGCCGAGGTCCTGTAAGCCTTCGCTGACAAACACAGGGATTTCTTGGGGTCTGAGCACTTTGAGTTCTATTTGGGGGTCGTTTATGCTTGGTCGGTAGGTGCGGTCTGTGCCGCCGATTTTAAAGCCTGATTTAGAGAAGAATTCGGCTGTTGCTTTTTCTAGGGAGCCTTTTGGGATAGCAAATTTTAGTTTATCCATAATTTTTCACCATAACGTTTAGAGAGTATTCTAATGGGTTTTGTCTTTGTGAGAACGTTTGTTTTGGGGTTGCGCCTAATTTAACATAACTAAGTGTTAAGCTTTCAATGAAGGCAATCGCCTTGTATGAACGCAATCCCTCATCATACGTCACTAAACGACACCACAACGCTTGTCTTGGATATAAACCTAGCCACTACTATTTAACTGTCAAACAAGCGCCGATAACGAAAAGAGTGCCAATTAATGCTTTTTTATTTCAAAAACCATCGGGGGCACCGAATTCCTATTCTCCAACTCAACATCCAGCAAACCTTCGAGGATGCCTTTCCACATTTCACAGTCGTTTATGAAGGGGTTCTTAAGCAGTAGAAATTTGTCTTTGAGATAGAAGTCGCCGAATCCCTGCACTTTGAGACGCTTAAACACGGCTTCCCAGTTCTCTTGCATTGTTGCATCTACTCCAAGCGTCGATTGAATCGACACCTTCAAAGCGTCACCGATGTGTGCGCCGACTTCACACCACCGCTCCTTTGGAATCTGCTGCGTCAGAATATTTAGAAGCTCAACATTGACAAATGCCATTCGGCTGATGCCACAGTAGTATTCGCCTGGGAAATGCCAGTCGTCGATGTTGAGGCACTTGTAGATGTCAAGCATCTTAGAGATAAGCGGTTTTATGCCAGGTTCTTTGCCTTGCTCGATTAGGGATTCGATGAATTCCCGTTCGCTACGCTCCAAAATAATGGTTGTACGTTTTGCTTCTTCGCTTTTTAGGGCGTCGGGGAGTTTGGGTTTGCCGTCCTGCATAGCAGCTATTCTTTTAGCCATAACCTATATGCCTTATGTATTCAGCAAGCATATTGAAAATAAGCAAAAATCCCGATGCTGCCAAAGAATAGTTAATAAAACAGGTTCAGCCCTATTTGGCTGCCGATGAAGAATCTAAAAAGCTGATTGAATGATGCACTCTAGGGTATCTGAGGCAAAAATTTAGGGTTTTAAGTTATGACTTTTTTGCGGATCAAATATACAACCATAACCAAACCGACAATGAACAGCACCAAGCCGATGCCGATGGAAGCGAAATATTCGGCGTGCAGACCGTCTGAGAGCAAGTAAGGTACATACGTTGGCCCAGCAAAAACTAAAAGCACTGCTATAATGGTTAAGGTTACCCGGGTAAATTTTGATTCTATACCGCTTACTTCCACAGTTTCGTTATTTTCTGTCATGCAGACACCCAACTTATGACTCTTCAGATTGATTGTTCTCTACTAAACCTTCTTTTATCTCTTTTCCTAAAGCCTTCATTAAAAACTTGAAAACCAGAAATCCAGCGCCTTTATCCGCCTTAAAACCCATGGTTGTACCCAATAAACTGACGCCGTCGATTTTTCTCTCCTTGGCCAACGCCAAAGTCAAGCCTGTGCCGCCGACGATTCTGCCTTTACTGTAGATAACGCCGCCTTTCTCCATGAATTCAGTGGCTAACCTCGGCGAAGTAGCTGCGACAAAAACCTGTGTTTTGTCCTCAGTTATGGGGACGCCGCCCATTGTCACTATGAAGTGGCAGCCGATTTCCTCAACGAAATCAAGAACTGATTCGCAGACAGCGTAATGTGCAACTACATCATCAAAGGATGGCTGGATTTCGCCGGTCATTATGACTAGGTTGTTTTTCTCCATTGGCGCGTAGTAGAATTCGTATCTTGGCAGATGTGCGATGCCCTTGGTTGTTATGGAGACGTAATCTGGGAAGGAGGGCGAGTACAATTCTGCGAAGGGTTTAGCGTCGCAGAATTTTATGAGCAGGTGAGCCGCTATCCGCCCGACGTTGCCAAAGCCTGGCAGCCCCTGTACGAAGATCGGGTTATCCAGTGGCGGATTTGAGAGTTTACGTAGGTACGGCTTATCCAAAGTTGACCATCTAGCCTTAGGGAAATATATTCGACACTAAAATCCTTTTGCTGAAGAGGGGAAAAAGAAACTATTAATATTTGACGAGTCAAGTAATAGGTTGCACCGAACCCGTTTTTGTGGAAACGTAGCGGGGTGGGGTAGCCAGGATTAACCCGCTGGGCTCATAACGGCACAATTGTGCTGTGAGATACCCAGAGATCAGTAGTTCAAATCTACTCCCCGCTACCAACAAATCTAAAGAATATTCGTCGAGCATGCGCTTGTGTCTTCAAATAAGGGCAGTCCAATTAAGCGGTTTCCGCGGTATAGATTCAGCCACAACCAGCCTGCAACCCAAAACCAACGCTAAAGCCAAAACACATCGTTTTATACAGTCTGCGAGTTGTTGTTGTGTATAGAGGATTCTCTGCAACAACTACTAAGAGATAACTGCTTTGAAGATTTATTAAAAGCGCCGTTCAAACTTTTCTGGGAATCACAATTGTCATATGATGAAGCGGCGGTACTGGACATAATCGAACGCGTCAGCAAAAGCGTAGTCAACATATCTACAGTTAAACTTGTCCACAACATCTTCTATCAGGCAGTGCCAGTCGCCGGCATGGGAAGCGGCACCATTATCAACGGCGAAGGCTTGATATTAACCAATAACCACGTCGTCGGAGGAGCAGAAAAAATCACTGTAACCCTCCACAACAACCAGGTTCTGGAAGGCACCATCGCTGGTTCATGCGCCATCCACGACATAGCTGTCGTAAAAATCAGCGGCGGCAGAGACTTATTGTCTGCGCAACTTGGTGACTCCGACAAACTCAGGGTTGGGCAACGCGTCTACGCCATCGGCAACCCCTTCGGACTTGCAGGCGGTCCCAGCGTAACCAGCGGTGTAGTCAGCGCCATAAACCGCACAATAGAATCCGAACGAGGCTTAATCGAAAACCTTGTGCAGACGGACGCCTCAATTAACCCCGGCAACAGTGGCGGCCCACTCGTTGACATGACAGGAAAAGTGGTTGCCATAAATACAGCCATTATTCCTTATGCACAGGGCATCGGCTTTGCAATTCCCATAAACTCCGCCAAGGACTGCACAAACGACATTGTCACAGAGGGAATTGCACGTAAACCATGGCTTGGTATAGTCGGCTTAACATTGACCCCCCAAATCGCCCGCTACTACGGTTTACCAGTAGACCACGGTGTGCTGGTAACCAAGGTCGCTTTAGGCAGCCCAGCTCAAGAAGCAGGAATGACGCAGGGAGACATCATCCTGCAGATTGATAATGTTGAAACACGACGAATTGAGGATCTAGTGAATGAAATCCACAGGCGCAGCGTCGGCGGGATGGTGCGCATTTTTGCTATCCGCGATGGCAGAGAGCACTTTTTTGAATTAAAACTCAGTGAAGCAACATAAACCGAGCGTGAATACATGAGTCAGAGTATAGTTGAGGAAATCTTGGGCAAATACCATGTTATCGCAGTTGTTGGCTTATCAAATGACGTGGGTAAACCAAGTTTCAGAGTCGCGGCTTACCTAAAACAACATGGTTACCGCATAATCCCAGTCAACCCCTTCATCAACGAGGTTCTAGGCGAGAAAAGCTACAGAAGTCTCCTGGAAATCCCGGAGAGACTCCAACGGGTAATAGACATTGTGGATATTTTTAGGAAAAGCGAGGACGTGGCACCGATTGTTAACCAAGCCATAAAGATGAAAGAGATGGTTGGGCGTCCATCTGTGGTTTGGATGCAACTAGGCATCGTTAATGAATCTGCGGCAGAAGCTGCTCGACAAGCGGGTATGGTTGTGGTTATGGACAAGTGCATGATGGTTGAACATCAACATCGGCACTGAGCACTAAACTCTAGATTGCCCCAAGCAGCAGGGAAACCACAGTGGCTATGGCTACAATGGCTATGGTTTCTGCAAGCGTTACCTTCCAGTTTACCCTTGTCTTCTTCGAGCGGTAACGAACCAAAAAGATACCTGAAATAGCAGCCACCTCGATTAGCGAGAGAACTATGTTGAGCGGTGAATAATCTACCAGAGCCAAATATGTTGCTATCGGCACTATGCCGGCCATGAAGGTGGTCACTCCAGAGATCACGGCTCCGTAGAGGTTTGAGCGGTGAATTTCTTTGTCTAAAAGCGTAAAGAGCTTCTGCACAAGCAACAGCGATTTGTCACGTTCCCTTTTGTCGGGGATGTCACTTAAACTGTAGTTCATGAGGTTTTGCAGTGTCATAATGTCTGCTAGGTCCTCTGTGATTCCGCCGAGGAGAAAACTTGAGAAGTTAGTGATTGCAACTGCACTAAGCGTCAGTAATGCAGCGAAGATGAGCGTTTTTGGGTTCCCCAGCAGCGTAGTGGTGCCAGCCAATGTTGAGATAAAAGCTGAAAGTATAACAACGAGGCTTGTGATTGAGCCATCCACTAACCCAGCTACTATCTCCATAATCGGCTCTTTTTTCAGCAGAAGGCTCTCCCATTCTTTGCTGAGCCGAAGCCCCTGAGCCGTCAACTGCACCGCATCATCCTTTTGAGTGATAAGCTGTTCCGCCGCCATTTCCGTGAGCGCCTTGTCCAACTCATTCATTTCTATGCAGCCATAGGATGCGCAGACACGATCGATTCTTGATTTAAGAGTTGCTCTCTTTACTTTGGCACCTCTTCTGAGATTAAGCAGAACTATTACTCGTATGACATCGGGCAACTCTTGGATTTCAAAAGACACGACGTAGCACCGTTAATGACACTCAGATTATCCTTTTATGCAACTAATAACTTTTTGGCGCCAAGAACCATCTGCTGCTCTGTCGACTACTTCCCACCTTTTTAAAGCGTCAGTTTTCAACATGCTTTTGTGTTATTTCACCATATGGGGGGAACCCTCTTCAGGTTTCTGTATCGAGTTCTAATGGAATCCAAATGTGCAGCTAAACATCCAGAGGGAACGGTGATATCCGTCTCTCCACAATGCTGATGCAACCTAAGTGATTTCGGCTAGTGCATCTTGGATTTCTTGGTAGTTAGGTTCCAAGGTTGGGTCCTCAGCTACCCACATGTATCGTATGACGCCTTCCGGGTCGAGGATAATGATAGCGCGCTTTGAAACCGTGTAGCCTTCTAGCCCGGCGAAATTAGGCATTTCTAGCCCGTAGCGTTTAATCACTTCACGTTTGTAGTCGCTGAGGATTGGGTAGGGTAGCCTGTTTTTTTCTGCAAAGCCTTTGTTTGAGAAGGGATCGTTGACGCTTATGCCAATGATCTGGGCGTTCAAGTCTGTTAGCCGAGCCATAGAATCACGAAAAGCACACATCTCCATAGTGCAGGTGGAGGTGAACGCTCCTACGAAAAATGCTAAAACAACCTTTTGTCCAAGAAACTCGTGTAAACTCCGCGTTTTCATGTCCGCATCGGATAAGGTGAAATCCGGTGCCTTGTCTCCGACTTTAACGTTTACCATAAAAGTTTTCCTCAAAGAAAAGAGGTTGGCGCTGTATAAATGGCTAATGCCTAATCAAAACAGAAGGCGCAGGGGCAAATTTGGTTTAAGACACAGATGTCGCATCGGGGTTTTTTAGCTGTACAGACTTGGCGGCCATGATAAATGAGGAGGTCGGTGAGCGGCATCCACTTATCCTTAGGCGTTATACCCATGAGATCTTGCTCGATTCGGTTCTGGTCCTTCTCTGCTGTCAACCCCAATCGCTGCGAGAGGCGGGTTACATGGGTGTCGACTGCGATGCCTGCGGTTACGCCATAGGCGTTGTAGAGGACTATATTGGCAGTTTTCCTTGCGACACCCGGCAACTCAAGCAATTCAGCCATGGTTTTGGGGACCTGCCCATGGAACTTTTCTACTATAATTTGGCAGCAGGCTCTGAGGTTTCGGGCTTTGTTATGGTAAAAACCGGTTGAGCGTATATCCTGCTCTAGCTCTTCTACGTCTGCGTTTGCATAGTCTTGGGGGCTACGGTATTTTTTGAAGAGTGTTTGGGTAACTATGTTGACTCTTAGGTCGGTTGTCTGCGCCGAAAGCATGGTGGCGACTAGGAGTTCGAGTGGGTTGGTCCAGTTTAGGGCGGTTTTAGCGTTTGGATAGAGTTTTTCGAGGAGTTGGATGATTTTAGCGGCTCTCTGTTTGGGTTCAAGGTATATAGTTGGTTTTCTCATGATGATTCCTTCGGTAGAAGTAAGGATAATATGTTTAGGGTGAAATATAGATAAAAGAGTTTTCAGCCGACAGCTAATAAAACTTATTTTCCTATGAACGATTGAACAGATTTTTCTTTAATTATATGAAAGTATGCACATAAATAGCACCTATCATGGGCATAATGTTTATATAATTTCCTTTAAACTGAAAATATGTCGAAAACTTGTTGAGCGTACGGATATGGTAAACCCTACAAGAATAACCGTAGCATTTGACAAACTCACAGCCGACCTACTAGACAAAATAAGCACAGAAGACTCCGTCTCCCAAAGCGAAGTGATGCGACGTGCCCTAAAATTCTACAACGAAAACAAATTGCTCGAAGACGCCGCCATCAAGCGTAAAGTTCACGCATACCAAGACATGCTGCTAAGCGGCGAACACGTCATCGTAGACGTCGACCATTGGCTGATGTTTCTGCGGTTAATCGAGACCTCGCCTCAAAAGGAGCAGTTCTGGAAGGAACACCGTGCACTCGCCCGAGCCCACTGGGAACAACTTAAAGGCAAAGTTCACACAACCGAGGATATGCTTACACGGCTGGAAAACTGTAACTTTTATCGCCTCACAAAAAACGCTCCAAACGACTATACGCTCGTGCTGGTTTCAGAGGTTTCCAAGGATTTTATCCGTATATTCTTAGAGGAGTACTTTGCGGCTATGGGCGTGAAGGTTGAGATTAAGGAGAACTTGACTAAGCTACGGGTCACCCTTAAACCTGCTGGGAAAGCATAACTGTCCAGATAATTACCATTATCCAAGTCATTTTTTCATTTTTTAATCAAAGTTATGAACAAATCATAACTAACTTTATAATTAATTGGACACAACAATAAATTGTGAACCATAAATGATAAGCACAATAGTGGTCGGTTTGGGCCTAATCGCATTGGTGTTGGGCTCCTTCGCAAGCGAGATTTATTTAGCGAAGAAAGTCAGCATTGAAAAAGTGAACATAAATCATGCACACCATAAATCCCCATCTGGATTTTAGGTTGAAATCAAATAGCTGGCGCCGGAAAATGCTTATAGCTTTTTGAAATCTGCTAATGCCCTCTCAAGATCCATCGCTGCATTGAAAGATAAATCGTCGTTGTCATATTCAATTCTTTTTAGCCCCTTAAGATTCGGAGGCAGATCAACTTTCCTTTCAACCAGCAAGATCACCTGCATGTTGTATTTTAGATACGCCGCGTTAATCTCCGAAATCACATTTGAATTAAGTATGTACATTCCACTGTATCTTCTCTCTTGCTCAGCTGCAGCGATATTTATTATGGCACAATCACAATCTTTCATTAATCCAAATTTACTGTCTGGGATAGGTACGGTTGTTTCTTCTTTGTCACCCATGACATAGTCGTAATGAATAAAATCAAGCATTCTTTTAACTTGGTCGCCAACCTTTGTGTTACTGTTAGATATGAAGACGCGAGGCTTCAAACCTCCGTTTTGGGGCGCACTTGGCATTTTTTCAGAGCTTGCAGTTTTCCTAACAGGATCTTCTGAAATGGATATGTTTGATGCTTCAAATGTAACTTCTGAACGGGCAAGACTTTCAATTCTACCGGCAAAGCGCTTATTCACTAGTTCAGCTACGCGCAACAATTGAAGCTCAATGCCATTATCCATAGCTGCCACTTTTCCTTCGATGGTGTCGTTGTCAAAATTGAAAGCTACGATTGTACCCTTTTGTGCTCTTCCCTTTGCCAAAACCTTGACGAAGCCTTCAACTTCAGCCAAGCCGACATGATCAGACTGGACGATTAAAAGCGGTTGACCTCCCTCGGTGAACCCATTTACTCCTGAGGCTGGATCGCTTGGTTTCCCATTGAATTTTTTGATGACCCAATCTTCGAAGTCACGGGCTGATGCTCTTCTGAGGCTCTTTTCATTCACTCGCCTCTTGAAAACAAAAAACACAGAGACCCCGGCAACAGCTGCCACTACAACCACTATGATTACAGCAATGAGCAATAGGTCAGGGCCACTTGGCTGTTGGGCTCCTTCTGTTGGCGTTGCCGTTTGCGTTGAGCTTGGTGTCGCTGTTTGACAATAGGATAACTGGGGAAAGACTAAAACGGAAAAAATAAAGCATGTGATAAAAATTATTGAGGCTATTTTTCGATTCATTTTTTGCATCCCTGATGTGGCTAGTGGTTAACTCCTGACCACAGGTAAACGCCTATGGTGAATGGAAAGTTATTGTTATGTCGCCTTAAATAATTTGGGTAGAATTTTCTTGGGGAGCTGTTTTACTCTTAGTGTTCCTTGTTCCATGTTTTGGAATGGGCTAAGAACCCTTATATGACATACTTTGCACTATGCTTGCATGACAGAACCAAAAAACGGCAGACCAATCTTCTTCCCAGAGAACCTGGTTCTATACGGCAACATGGCTCTTTTCATATGGATTGTTCTGGATGCAGTCGCTTTTCTACTATATGATTTCACAGTCGGCATCGTGTTTTTTGTATTGACACTGATCTTAATCTATGGTGTTCTGCACCTTCTTGGCTGTTTAAGACCCTGCCACATGTGCATAAAATGTACTCACGGCATGGGGCGACTCGCAGCCTTGTACTTTGGCAGACCCCTCTTCAAAGACTACAAATACAACTACAAACTACCCACAGCAATATTTTTCACACTCTACATAGGGGCATTCCCAGCAGCCTTTGCACTCTACTCTACCGTCATAGGTTTCAGTGTAGTCAAAGCAGCAGTGTTTGCGGTTCTTTTGGCGATTACCCTCTTTAGCGCCAGTACTTGGCGCACAAAAAAACGCTCAACCCTGTATTAGCAGTCAGTCACTGGAATTTTTGACTGGGATTCATGTAAAGTAAACGTGAACCTGAAAAATAATTGCTGCCAGTTCTATTTTGAATAATTATATTCGAGCGTCAAAAAAGGAATCCTTTCAGCCAGCGCGGTTACAGTTTTGGTGCAGGGGGTGGGATTCGAACCCACGAACGCCTACGCGATAAGGTCCTAAGCCTTACTCCGTTGACCTGGCTTGGAGACCCCTGCATGTGAAGTTGCGCTATGGAGATAGTTCTGCCTCCTTTAATATTTATTTGCTGTCTCACCCAATGCTTCAATAGCGGGTTCCGCCGGTTTTGCCTTAGAGAGTGGAAGCTTTGACCGTAAGCTCTTTATTTGCTATCGTATTTGTTTTGGGGGAAGAACGAAAATTTGCCTTCGTAGCCTAGCCCGGTGGGGCGTTACCTTGGTAAGGTTGGCAATAACCAATCCCAGTGAGGTAATGGTCGCGGGTCCAAATCCCGCCGAAGGCTCCATTATGCTTCTGATTTTTATTATTTGAAGATGGCAGTGACCCCTCTTTTTTCTTCTTCTTCCAGCGGCTTGTGTGGGCAACTGCTTTTTGGGTTCTGACTGTTTGCTGCGTTGCTGGTTGGTTGTGGAGCAATCCGCAAGCAGAAAAACGTCGGGTTAGAGAAAACTTTGTTGCCCCATTCAGTGAATCGGGGTTTCAGAACAGTTACGCTTTTAACTCCGCTATTTTTGTCCGCTTTTTGACTCAACGCTTATCTTTTAGCAGCAATATTTTGCGCTTAGAGATATCTATGCCGACGTTTCTGGCGAAAAAAGAAGTCTTCATATGGCTAATGCAGGGGAAAAAAACAATCGATGTTCGAAAAGGCAACCCCCAGCGAGGCGGCACTATTCAATTCATCTGTGGTCCACATCGGCTTCTGTTGAGGGTTGTGGAGACGCAGTCGGGTAGGCTCTCGGATGTGATTCGTCCTGACAATTTTAGGCAGGTTATTCCCTCTGCGACGTCGGTTGATGATGCGGTTGCTTATCTGCGCCGGATTTACGGCGTTTATGATGGGGTTTTTACTGCTTATACTGTTGCCCCTTGAGAGTTTTTGCGTTCGATTTGTTTGCGGAAAGCGTTAGACTGCACTACAATTTCATTCGAATTAGCGATATTATTTTGCGTTTTTCGTAGAAATTATCTGTAAAACGTAATCTTTAAATACGGTGCTTTCCATATTTCAGCATCCAAAGTGAGGAATCAGAATTGGCAACATTCAGCGGTTGTTATACTGCATTAATAACTCCCATGAACCGTAATCGCCAAGTCGATTACGAAGGATTACAACAATTAGTAGAGTTCCAAATAAAAAACGGAGCCAAAGGCATAGTCGCCGTCGGCACAACAGGCGAAAGCCCCACGCTAGACTGGAACGAGCATAGCAAAGTAATAGAGAAAATCCATGAATACGCAGGCAGCCGATGCCTAACCATCGCGGGAACAGGCAGCAACAGCACCCAAGAAGCCCTCGATGGGACAGAACACGCATACGAAGCAGGAATAAACACCGTTCTACTCGTTGACCCATATTATAACGGTCCAAGCTCGCTTGAAATCAGAAAAGAATACATTGAACCCGTTGCACAACGTTTCCCCGAAGTCCAAATCATCCCATACATTATCCCAGGCAGAACAGGTACACAGCTTCTCCCACAGGACATCGCCGCACTCCATGCAGAGTTCCCCAATGTCCGCTGTGTCAAGGAAGCCACAGGTGACCTCAAAAACATGGAATTAACACGTAAACTCTGTGGTGAAGACTTCGATATACTCAGCGGAGACGACGATAAAACCTACACTATGATGATCGCGCCTGATATTCAGGCAAGTGGCGTAATCTCAGTCATTTCAAATGTGGCGCCAAGCGCATTGGTGGACATGGTGCACTACATGCTAGACGGCAACGAAGAAGCTGCCAGCGTAATCGCCCAAGCCCTCCAGCCGCTTTTCAGCATAGTAACCGTAAAAACAACCGAGCAAACACCCTATGGCCCAGTCACTTGCAAAGCCCGCAATCCAGTGGCAATCAAAACCCTCATGAACATCTTGGGGATGCCGGCTGGACCATGTAGGCAACCGCTGGGCAAAATGACGCGTGGCGGGCTCGAAGTGGTACTTACCAGTGCACGTAAAGTCTATGAGGCCAATCCCCAAATCTTCCAGCCCATAGCAGAGCACTTCAACGTAGACCTCAAAGACCGCCTATACAACGACAGGTACCTTGAGGGGCTTTACTATGCTTAACCTCTGCATCGCGGGCTTAGGTCGTATGGGCCAAGCCATCGTCAAAGAAGCCACCGCCAGGGGCCACCAAATCAGCGGCGTAATAGAGGCACCCAGCTGTCCCGTGGTAGGTAAATCCCTGCGTGAACTGGGCGTCTGCAACTCTGAAACTAAACTCCTCAGCGCAGAGCAAATCCGCCAAGCCCTCCAAAACGCAGATGTCTTCATATCTTTCAGCGTACCCGCCGCCGACTTAGTCAACGTGCCCATCGCCGCAGACATGGGCAAACGCATAATCCTTGGCACCACAGGCTTCACATCGGAACAGAGCAAACAGGTAACAGAAGCCATGGCGGGTAAAGTTCCAGCTGTGTTCTCGCCTAACTATAGCATCGGCGTCAACATACTCTTCAAACTAGCCGAGCAACTCAAAGCGTTCCCACAGGGCTATGACGTAAGCCTCAGCGAAATCCATCACACTGGCAAAAAGGATGCTCCAAGCGGTACAGCTAAAAAACTGGAACAGATCATCTCGCAGGCACGCGGCTACAGCAAAACCGTTTATGGCAGGGAAGGCATCAGTCCACGTCAACCAGCGGAGCTTGAATCCGTCGCCATCCGTGCAGGCGGAGTCCCAGGAATCCATGATGTCATCGTCGCTGGACCCAACGAAATGCTGCGCATCGAACACACCGCATTTAGCCGCAACGTATTTGCACAGGGAGCTGTAATCGCCGCCGAGTGGATTAGCACTCAATCAGACCCGAAAGTATACAGCATGGCTGACGTGCTGGGATTGGCTTAAGCCTTAAAATTCACCATTAACTTTTTTATCAAGTACCCAATAAGAGAAACCGACAACAAGAAGGAATGTAAATGTCAAATAAGCGTAAAGTCGCCATTTTAGGCGCAACCGGAGCCGTTGGACAACGCTACATCCAACTCTTACAGGGGCACCCCTGGTTTGAGGTATCGGTGCTTGCCGCTTCAGAGCGGAGCGCAGGGAAAAAATTCAGGGACGCCTGCACTTGGCTGATGGAGACGGAGATGCCGAAAGAAATCGGTGAAATGCCAGTTGCAAACATCGATGTTAAATCCGCAGAGCAGACAGGTGACTTTGATTTAGTATTCACTTCGCTACCAGGCGATTTGGCGGGTCCAGTGGAAAAGGAGTTTGCAGCCCTGTACCCAGTGTTCAGCAAAGCCAGCGCTCACCGCATGGAAAAAGATGTGCCTTTACTCATTCCGGAAATTAACCCTGACCACATCGAATTGGTTAAGGTTCAGCAGAAACTGCGCGGATGGCAAGGCTTCATCTCCACCGACCCAAACTGTAGCACAACTCAAATGGCGATTTCGCTAAAGCCACTCATGCAGTTCGGCTTAAGACAGGTCATGGTCACCACTATGCAAGCTCTCAGCGGAGCAGGATACCCTGGCGTAGCATCGCTTGATATAATTGACAACGTTGTCCCATTCATTTCAGGCGAAGAAGACAAGATGGAGTCTGAAGCACTAAAGATACTGGGAACATACAATGGCACCCAAGGCATAGTTAACGCTGATTTCAAGATTAGCGCAAGCTGCAACAGAGTTAACGTTAAAGACGGCCACCTTGAATCCATCTTTGTCAAGCTGGATCAAGAGCCATCAATTGAGCAGATTGAAGCTGCATTCGAAGACTTCAAGGGTGCACCACAACTGCTCAAGTTGCCCTCTGCACCTGCCCAGCCCATAGTGGTTCGCTATGAAAAGAATAGACCTCAGCCACGATACGACCGCGACGCAGCAAAAGGCATGGCAGTCACAGTGGGCAGGATACGCAAGGACCCCATTATGACTTTCAAATACATGTGTCTTGGTCACAACACGGTCCGAGGCGCCGCAGGCGGAGGCATACTTGGCGCAGAGTTGTATGTAGCTAACGGTTTAGCTTAACTGCCCAAAGCATAATTAACAGACGGTAAGGCGACATGGTGAAGAAAAAACTACGTGAACCTCTTGAAGACCGCAGAGGCACTCTCTACTTCGACGGCGTCTCAACACTGGAATTAGCCAAAACTTATGATACGCCACTGTACGTGCTAAGCGAGAAACGTATCCGCGATAACTACAACCGCCTCTATGGCGCATTAGTTAACAACTACAAGTATGTGCGCATTTACTATGCCGCAAAAGCCAACACTAACCTGGCGGTTCTTAGGATTCTACAGTCACAGGGCGCCTACCTCGATACAGTGAGCCCCGGCGAAGTCTTCTTGGCGCTAAGCAGCGGCTTCACACCCGACCGCATCCTATTCACAGGCACAAGCGTCCGAAACGACGAATTAAAGATGCTTGCCGACGCTAACATCACCATAAACGTTGATTCCCAATCAGAAATGGATCGGCTGCTTAAGATATCAGTGCCGCAAATATTGTCTGTCCGTGTGAACCCAGAAGTCGGCGCTGGACACCACAGCCACTGCATCACGGCAGGTCCCGAATCCAAGTTTGGGCTCTGGGAAGAAGAAGTCATCCAAGCCTACGCTATCGCCCAACGTGCAAGAGTGGAACGGTTTGGTATCCACATGCATATCGGCTCAGGCATCTTGGAAGTTGAACCCTACGTTTTGGCGGTGGAGAAACTGCTCAAGATCGCCAAGCGGGTCCACGAAGAAGTAGGGATCGATTTTGAATTTATCGACATAGGCGGCGGCTTCGGCGTCCCATACAAACCAGAAGACAAAGACCTCGACTTGACCGAATTCTCCAACAAGGTGGTCTCGATGTTCAAGGGCAAGGTCAAAGAATACGGTTTGGGAAAGCCGTTCCTCTTTGTTGAACCTGGCAGATACCTCGTATGCGATGCAAGCATTCTGCTAACCGCAGTTAACACAGTGAAGGTTACGCCTAGCCGCAAATTCGTCGGTGTAGATGCAGGCTTCAACACGCTTATCCGACCAACTATGTATGGCAGCTACCACCCGATCCTAGTAGCCAACAAGCTAAACGAGGCTGACAAGGAAACCTACGATGTGGCTGGTCCAATCTGTGAATCAGGCGATTTACTCGCCAAAGAGCGGCTTCTGCCCGAAATTCAAGAGGGCGATTTACTGGCAGTTCTCAATGCAGGCGCATATGGCTACAGCATGAGCTCGCAGTACAATTCGCGTCCAAGGGCCGCTGAAGTTATGGTTCGAGGCGGCAAAGCCTTAGTCGTCCGTGAACGTGAGCAACTTAAAGATTTAATTGCCAATCAGCGGGTGCAAAATGAGCCATGATGCAATTCTGGAAGATGCATGGTTTAGGCAACGACTACGTCGTCATAGATAACAGAGACGGCAAAATCAGCGATAAACAAGCGCCAAGATGGGCAGAGCGGCTCTGCGAACGCCGTTTCTCAGTCGGCGCAGACGGGCTATTGCTGGTTTACAACTCAAGCGTCGCCGACGTGAAGATGCGGATTTTCAACTCAGATGGCAGCGAAGCGGAAATGTGCGGCAACGGCATCCGATGCTTCAGCAAGTACTGCTACGAAAAAAGCATAGTAGCAAAAACCGAGTTCAAAGTAGAGACTCTGGCAGGCGTAAAGCAGGTCTGGTTAACTCTAGATGATGGTGAAGTGTCCTCGGTCAAGGTTGACATGGGCGCACCTAACTGGCAGCGCGCCTCGATTCACATGGCAGGCGAAGGCACATTCATAGATCAGCCCTTAGAAGTCGACGACGACCTCTACAAAGTAACCTGCCTCTCAATGGGCAACCCACACTGCGTCACCTTCGTCGAAAACTTGGATGTTTTCCCAGTATATACTGTTGGGAAACTGATTGAAAACCACAAGGCCTTCCCCAAAAGAACCAACGTCGGCTTTGTTCAAGTTCTAAACCGTAACGAATTAAGCCTGCGGGTTTGGGAACGTGGCTGCGGAGAAACCCTCGCCTGCGGGACTGGAACCTGCGCCGCTGTAGCAGTCGCCCATAAACTGGGTAAAGTCGGCGACAAAGTTACCGTGCACCTGCTTGGCGGAGACCTCAAGGTAGAAGTCGGCGACACCGTAATGCTTGATGGATCAGCCGAGAAAGTTTTCGAGGGTACACTGTTCAAGGAGACACTTTAAATGGCGTTTGAGTATGCAGAAAGAATCAAGCGGTTACCACCATACCTCTTTGCGGAGATCGAGCGGATCCAGAAAGAAAAGAAAGCGCAAGGTATCGACCTTATCTCACTGAGCATCGGCGACCCTGATTTGCCGCCGCCCCAGTTTGTGGTGGATGCGCTGGCTAAGGAATCCGCTGACCTAAAAAATCACAACTACTCCTTTAGTCAAGGCGAACCCGACTTCCGAGCGGCAGTGACGGGCTGGTATAAGAACCGCTTCGGAGTGGACCTTGAATCAGATCAAGTTGTCGCGTTGTTAGGCTCAAAAGAAGGCATCGCCAACATTGCCCGCGCCTTCGTCAACCCCGGCGACCATGTGCTCTGCCCAGACCCTGCTTACCCAGTGTACGCCAACGGCAGCACCATACTCTGTGACGGCACAACCGTGCCTTTGCCGCTGCTGGAGGAGGACGGTTTCCGCCCAGACTTCTCCGCAGTGGATGCCCGACGCGTCAAAATGATGTTCATAAATTACCCAAACAACCCCACAGCCGCCACCGTCGATTACAAGTGTCTAAAAGAAGCTGTCCAATTCGCCAAAGACAACAACATCATCCTCTGCTACGACAACGCCTACTCGGAAATCACCTATGACGGCTACCGCGCCCCAAGCATACTGGAGATTGACGGCGCCATGGATGTCGCGATAGAGTTCCATTCGCTGTCTAAAACCTTCAATATGACTGGCGACCGCATCGGCTTTGCAGTAGGCAACAAGCAGCTGGTTGCAGGTTTAACAAAAGTGAAATCGCAAATTGACTCGGGACCCCCAGTGTACACACAGAAGGTCGCAGTGAAAGCACTGGGCAGCTACACAAGCCCCGAGGCGCCGGCGTTTTTAAAGAAGAACAACCAGATAATGCAGCAGCGCCGCGACCTCCTAGTTGACACGCTGTGCAAGCTTGGCTACAAATGCGAGAAGCCCAAAGCCACCTTTTACGTGTGGGTTAACTGCAAAGGCGACTCCATGAAATTCGCCGCTAAACTGCTTGACGCAGGCGTCGTGGTCACCCCAGGCGTCGGCTTCGGAAAGTTTGGCGAGGGATATGTGCGCATAACGTTTACGCAGCCAAAAGAACGTATTGTAGAAGCCTGCCAAAGAATCAAGGCAGCTTTTTAATCTATTTTCTGGTAGCTGGGCACTTCTGCATACGGGAAGTGTTTGGGCTGTCCACCTTTCAGGAAAACTGTGCTGGTTGGGAACGCCATCTCTATGCCTTGCCTTTCGAATGCCTCTTTAATGCCAAGGTTGATGTACTGCTGTGTATCGAGGTATTCGCCCCAATCCGACGAATTCACATAGTAGACGATTAAGAATTTTAGGCTGAAATCACCGAATTCAGTAAAGTTAACCCGATCTAGGGTCGCCCGATCTAAGCCTTTGAAAATGTCTTTGATTATGAAGGGGATTTCTTTGAGCTTTTCGACTTTTGTGTCATAAGTAACCCCGATTGTGAAGGTTACGCGCCTTTTTTCTAGCTTCCTAAAGTTGCGTACGCTAGTGGAGGTGAGTTCCTTGTTGGAAATGACGAGTTCTTCGCCTTGCAGTAGCTTGAGCCTTGTGGATCTGATGCCGATGTTCTGGACTGTGCCGCTGTAGTTGCCTACAATGATAAAGTCTCCAATTTCGAAGGGGCGATCAAAGAAGATTGAGAAGGCGCTGAAGAAGTCGCTAAGGGTGCTTTGTAGCGCGAAAGCTATGGCGATGCCTCCGACGCCTAAGCCGACTATTGCGCCTGTGAGGTCAACTTGGCGGACCCAGAGAATTATTATGACGGCTGAGATGTAGACGATTATCTGTATGACTTTCTTGAGTAAAAATATCAGGTGGTTCTTGTTTTTTCCAGGTCCAGAGAATTTGTCGGCATACCAATCCGCCAGTATGTTTGAGACTCGCGTAACGGCGAATGCGACTAGGAAAACTTCAATTACAAAGAATATGCCGTCTAAAGTGTCATAGTATGGCTTGACGAACGATAATGGTGTAAGTGCATATTCGATGCCGATTATTACTACTATTATGACGACAAAGCTTTTTACGGCGTCGATTATGTCATCGTCAATAGTGGTTTCGGTCTTTTTAGCCCATCTGGCGAAGTAGTGGTTGAAAACAAAATAGATTGCCCAGCCGGCTAAGGCGACGCCGACAAAGAGGATTAAGGATGCTAAGATTTCTGCTGTACCCGCACTAGTATTCAGTGCCTGCTGAAGAGTAACCGTTAAATTAGCCATCTTGGGCATTTCATATTCTTAGGCTATATTTAAATTTCTTGTATGTTAACCAAATAAGTCTGCGTTATTAATGGAGCTAATCGCTGAAATATTAAAAAAATAGCTGGGAAAAGAAAAGAGTAAGGAATGAGTTGCAAACTGCGTTTATTTGGCAGCTGCTTTAGCGAGTTTCTTTAGAATTTGGTCTTTGGCGATGCTGTAAGCGATTGAGTAGTCGAAGAGTCCCTGCGGCTCATTGGTGGCGCGTTTAATCATTTCGGTTTCTGTCTTGATTTTCAGTTTGCCGATGGCTAATGCACCGATGCCCCAAACGCCTGGTTTCAATTCTTTGTCGTCGTTTGGTCCGAGTCCTTCGACGCCGAGCGGCTTGATGGCGTTGATGTCCGCGACTATTTTGCATTTGGGTGCAGCTGCGAGGTCTGCGGCTGAGAGAAGCTGGATTCCGCCTGCGCCTGCGGAGAGTATGATTTCTGCATCTTTTACGGCTGCTGCTGTTTGCTCTGGCTTGCTAACTTCGACGACTTTGACGCGCGTGGCGCCTGCTTCAGCGTTGATTTTATCAGCTATGACTTGGCCTTTGGCTAGCGATCGGCTGGTGATGGTTACGTCGGCTTTTTCAGCTGCATAGATACGTGCAGCGGTCTGTCCAACCGGGCCTGTGCCTGCTAGGACGGTGACTTTTTTGCCTTCTAAGCTGCCATAGCCTTTTTCCATGGATGCACCGAAGGTTTTGGCGACCGCAGCTGCGGCTGTGCTGTATCCGCCTCTTGGGTCAACGATGATGCTGTTTCCCCATGGAGCAGACTTCATGGCTTTCTGGGTGGCTGCAACTACTTTTTCTACTTCGTCAAAGTTGCTACCGTTGATGAAAACCTTGGTGTGTTTTGCACCTTCTGGTCCGCGTGGGAAGAGTAGGTCAAAGACGATTTTGGGGGCGTCTTCGCCTGTGACATTTTCGTATTTGAAAATCATAGAGTCTGGAAATGCGTCTATGGCGACGAGCATGTCAAAGGGGCTACAGTATTTGTCTGTGTCTAAGAAAACGAAAACTGTTTTGTATGTTGGTGGTTGTTGTGCCAATTTAATTTACACCTTTGTCTTGTCTGTGATGCAGTTTGGGGATTTAAGAATTATCCAAACATATCAGCCAGTAATTGCTTGATTGCCATTTTATTTTGAGAGCTAAATACCCTCATTCGTTTAGTTTTTTTTGCAAAAACCCTATTAATGAACGCGAGAAATTGTTTTAAAGAAACTTAGATCTGGCAGGCTTAAAGTATCCAATGCATAATACTACACCTAACCTTAGCCAATTAGACTTCCTCTTCTCAAAGATATCAGAGGGGTTTGCTTATTGCAAAATAATCACCGATGCCGACGGCAAACCTGTTGATTGGGTCTACCTTGACGTAAACAACGCTTATGAACGTATCAACGGAGTTAAAAAAGAAGATGTTATCGGCAGGAAAGTCACGGAAGTTATCCCCGACATAGCAAAGGACCCTGCGGATTGGATAAGTTTCTATGGTAACGTAGCATTGAAAGGCGAACCCACCACTATTGAACGGTACTCAGAAGCGCGAAAGAAATGGTATCACGTCTCCGCCTATAGCCCACAGAAAGAATATTTTATCTCAATTTTCGAAGATATCACTGAACGGAAGAAAAGCGAGGAAGAATCTAAAAAAGCCAAAGAGGACTGGGAACGAACATTTGATGCAGTGCCTGACTTAGTAGCGATTTTGGACACGAACTATAGAATTGTACGGGCAAACAAAGCAATGGCAACGCAGTTAGCTATTAACCCTAAAGAAGCCCTCGACCTCATATGCTACCAACGTATTCATGGAACCACGTCTCCTCCAGATAATTGTCCACACGCCCAATTACTCAAAGATGGCAAGCAGCACATCGCCGAAGTGCATGAACCCCGTTTGGGCGGCGACTTCGTCGTTAGTGCAACTCCTCTTAGAGATGAGCAGGGCCGTTTAATCGGTTCGGTTCATGTTGCGCACAATATAACTGTGCGAAAGAAAGCTGAAGAAGCCTTAAAACAAAGCGAGGAAAAATATAGAAGCCTATTTATCAACATGATCGACGGTTTCGCCCATTGCCAAATGGTATATGACAAGCAGGGAAAACCAATCGATTTCATCTACCTTGACGTAAACGATGCCTTCGAAAAGTTAACTGGTTTAAAGAAAGAAACTGTACTGGGAAAAAAGGTTTCTGAAGCTATTCCTGGAACACTGCAAGCTAATCCTGAAATTATCGATATTTACGGCAGAGTAGCCTCCACTGGACAGGCAGAGCATTTTGAAGTTTACTTTAAACCTCTGAGCCTTTGGTTTTCAATCTCAGTTTACAGCCCACAGAAAGGATACTTTATTGCCTTATTTGAAAACATAACCGAACGCAAAAATTCTGAAGAAACGCTAAAAAAACTAAATCTTAATCTTGAAGGCTTGGTTCATAAGCGAACTGCAGAAGTAGTTAACGAACGTCAGCGCCTCTACAACGTTTTGGAAACTCTTCCAGTCTATGTAGTTCTTTTGGATAAAGACTACCATGTACCATTTGCCAACAAGTTCTTCCGTGAACGCTTCGGTGAATCGCATGGAAAACGCTGCTTCGAATACCTGTTTAACCGTAGTTCATCATGCGGGAACTGTGAAACTTACAAAGTCCTCAAAAGTAAAATGCCTCAGCATTGGGAGTGGACTGGCCCAGATGGGCATACATACGATATCTATGACTTTCCCTTTGTTGAATCAGACGGCTCAAATTTAATCTTGGAAATGGGCATAGATATAACCGAGAGAAAGCTTGCTGAAAAAGAAGTTCAGAAATATCGTGAACATCTAGAGCAACTAGTTAAATCAAGAACTGAACAGCTGCGGCAGAGTGAACAGCGATGGTCTACCACGCTTTCTAGCATAGGCGACGCAGTAATAGCCACCGATACCAACGGCGAAATAACTTTCATGAACCCAGTCGCCGAAGCATTAACCGGTTGGAGACTACAGGAAGCAAAACAAAAATCAATCAAACAGGTTTTCCACATCGTAAACGAGAAAACGAGAAAAGAAGTGGAAAGCCCAGTTAAAAGAGTTCTAGAAAACGGACTGATCGCGGGCTTAGCAAACCATACTTTACTTATACGTAAAGACGGAACAGAAGTCCCCATTGACGACAGCGGAGCACCGATCGTAGCAGAAAACGGTGTAATTCAAGGTGTCGTTCTTGTTTTCCGAGACATAACTGAACGCAAGAAAGCTGAACAAGCACTTGCGGAAAGCGAAGAACGACTTAAGCGGAGCCAAGAAATTGCTCACTTAGGCAGTTGGGAGCTTGACTTAAAAGAAGATAGGCTGACTTGGTCAGATGAAGTTTACAGAATTTTTGGCTTAAAACCTCAAGAGTTTGAAGCGACTTACGAAGCCTTTCTAAGCTACGTTCACCCCGACGACCGCGCCGCAGTTGACGCAGCGTACGCCAACTCAGTCCGAGAGGGAAAAGACGGCTATGAAATTGAGCATCGAGTTGTGAGACATGATAACGGCGAAACCCGATTTGTCCATGAAAAGGCTACGCATATCCGCGATAAGTCAGGTAAAATAGTTAAGTCACTTGGAATGGTACAGGACATAACTGAAAATCGGCTCTTTGAAGATGCATTGAAACGTCAGGCAGCTTTAATCGACCTGAGCCCCAATGCGATATTAGTCAGGAAATTTGACGGCACAATAACATTTTGGAGTAAAGGCGCCGAGAAACTCTACGGTTGGACCAAAGAGGAAGCCGTTGGGAAACTCACTCACCAATTATTAGGAACCAGATTCCCGCAACCTTTCGACGACGTTGTTGCTGAACTAAAAAACAAGGGAGGTTGGACAGGCGAAGTAACACAGAAAACAAAGAAAGGCCAAGAAGTCGTTGCACAGAGTTGGTGGCGAGCAGAGCAAACCGAGCATGGCGAAGTCAAAAGCATATTAGAATCCAACGTGGACTTGACTGAGCGCAAAAAAGCCGAAAAAGAAATCGCTCGTTTAGCTTCATATCCAACCATGAACCCCAATCCAGTTGTCGAAATAACCACTGATGGAAAAATAACTTACGCTAACCCCGCAACCAAAAAACTGTTTCCTACACTTGAATCAGACGGCTTAAACCATCTTTTCTTCTGCAACTGGGAACTTGCGAAGAAGGCATTTGAAGACAGAGACAAAAACACCCAAACATACAGTACAGAAGTAAAAATCAATGGACACTGGTATCACCAACATTATTTCTTTGTGCCCCAAACACAGCTGATACGCATCTACACTACTGATATCGATGAACTCAAGCAGACAGAGGAAGCACGTGCCAGAGCACAGAAGAAACTGGAGGAGAACGCTGTGATGCTAGAAGAATACGCTAGCCAGATGGAGGAGCTAGCTGAACAGCGGGCGCAGCAACTCCAGAATGCAGAACGTATGGCGGCTATTGGGCAAACTGCAGGCATGGTTGGGCACGACATCCGCAATCCCCTCCAAGCAATAACCAGTGACATGTACCTTATCTCTGAAGAAATCAAATCCATGAAAGACGACGAATGCAAACAGTCCATAATGGAAAGCGTAGACTCAGTGAACCAAAACCTTGGTTACATCAACAAAATCGTCAGCGACCTCCAAGATTACACTCGCCCTCTGAAACCGAATTTCCAAGATGCCAACCTCGCAGAACTCATCGAAGGCGCATTGCTAACGGTCAATGTTCCAAAGGGTATTGAAGCAACAACCAACATAAGACGCGCTGCTAAACCCATCAAAACAGACATTGCCTACATGCGTAGAATATTAACGAACCTTATGACTAATGCCGTTCAAGCCATGCAGGATCAAGGAGAAGGTAAATTAACTGTTGAAGCCACAAGAAGAAGCAATGTTGTTACAGTGACAGTGCAGGACACTGGCGTCGGCATCCCCGAAGAAGTTAGACCAAAAATGTTCACTCCGCTTTTTACAACCAAATCCAAAGGTCAAGGATTAGGTTTAGCAGTGGTTAAACGCTTGGTAGACGCGTTAAAAGGCACCATAAGCTTTGAAAGTGAACCGGGAAAAGGCACCAAATTCACCGTTGAATTCCCCCAAGAAAATAGTTCAGTCAACTGCTAACTCGCCAAATGCATGTTCGATGCAACATTGAGGTACGCGGAAACACTAATAAAGACAAAGTCGCTGTACAAAAGTTGCACATGGTGATATTTAGTGGCGATAAAAGTCGGAATCAACGGTTTTGGTAGAATAGGCAGACTCCTATACAGAGCTGCACTCGAAAAAAACGCAAATATCGATTTTGTAGCGGTTAACGATTTAGCTGACGCAAAAACCAACGCAACCCTCCTAAAATACGACTCTGTCCATGGGCGATTCCCAGGCACAGTTGAAGCCAAAGGCAACGACTTAGTCGTAAACGGGAAAATGCTCAAGTGCGTCCAAGAGAAGGATCCTGCAAATCTGCCCTGGAAAAACCTAGGCGTTTACCTCGCGGTTGAGAGCACAGGCTTATTCACCAACCGGGAAGGCGCATCGAAACACCTCACAGCGGGAGCCAAAAAAGTCCTCATCTCTGCCCCAGCAACAAACCCGGACAAAACCATTGTTTTAGGCGTCAACGACGATACCTATGACCCAGAAAAAGACAACATACTCTCAAACGCCAGTTGCACTACCAACGGCTTAGCACCCATAAGCAAGGTTTTAGCTGACAACTTCGGACTCGAAAAGGCTTTTATGACTACCTGCCACAGCTACACAAATGACCAAAGAATCCTTGACACCGTCCACAAAGACCTCCGCCGAGCACGCGCTGCAGCCCTAAGCATTATCCCAACCAGCACAGGTGCAGCAAAAGCCATCGGCGAAGTCCTCCCAGCTTGCAACGGCAAAATGAACGGCGTCGCGCTCCGCGTCCCAACACCCGACGTCTCCATCGTTGACTTAACCTGTATCCTAAGTAGAGACGTCACTAAACAGGAAATCAACGCCGCCATGAAGGAAGCAGCTGAAGGCAAACTCAAAGGCATCTTACAGTACACAGAAGACCCTATAGTATCAGCGGATGTTTTGCATAGCACTTACAGCAGCGTATTCGACGCAGGATTAACTATGGTGCTTGGCGAAAAAAGCAATTTCGTGAAAGTCTTCTCGTGGTACGACAACGAATGGGGCTTTAGCAACCGCATGGTTGACCTCATCGAATTGGTGGGCAAAAAAGCAGGCTTATAGGCGTCGCCAAGTAAGCTTTAATTATCTTTTCTTTTCCTTTTCTAAACCAAATCCGAGTGGACCCTACATGGCAAAATATAAGACCTTAGACGATTTTGACGTTAAAAATAAAACTGTACTTGTTCGAGTCGATTTCAATTCAGAAATAGACCCCAAAACCAAAAAAGTAACCAGCGACGTACGCATCCGTGCCCACGCCGAATCAACACTCAAAGAGTTGGCTGAGAAAGGCGCTAAAGTGGTAGTGATTGCACATCAAGGACGCAAAGGCGACCCAGACTACACATCACTCAAAGACCACACCGCAATCCTGAAGAGCATCCTAAAATACCCAGTGAAATACGTTGACGACCTCTTCGGCGACAAAGCCAAAGAAGCCATCAAAAGCCTTCAGCCAGGAGAAATTCTTGTTTTAGAAAACGTTCGCAGCTGGGATGGCGAAACCAAAAGCGGCACACCAGAGCAGCAATCCAAAACTGTATTAGTGCAGAATCTGGCGCCACTCGCAGACCTCTTTGTTAACGATGCGTTTTCTGCAGCACATCGCGGCCATGTATCCATGGTTGGGTTCACCGCAGTTCTCCCCTCAGCAGCAGGACGCATAATGCAGCGTGAACTCACTTCGTTGAGTAGAATCGTGGAGACGCCTGAGCACCCCTGCGCTTATGTTATGGGCGGCGCTAAAGCAGATGACAGTTTGGAAATCAGCAAATACGTGCTCGGCAACGGAATTGCAGACTACGTCTTGGTTGGAGGAGTTACCTCTCAGCTGTTTTTAGCGGCAAAAGGAGTCAACCTTGGTAAACCCGCAATGGATTATTTAGCCAAGAAAGAACTAACTCAATTTATCCCAGGCATCAAAGCCCTGCTCGAACAGTATCCTGACAAAGTGAAGATGCCTGTGGATGTAGCAATAAACATTTACGGCGACCGAAGCGAAATAACTGTTGAAGCCCTGCCGACTGAGTACCCAATTTTAGATATAGGCAGCAAAACCATCAAGAACTATACCGAAATTATTTCAGAAGCTAAATCCGTCGTCGTCAGCGGCCCAATGGGGGTCTATGAAAACCCACAGTTCAATTACGGCACCAAAGGCGTTCTGACAGCCATCGCAAACAGCAAAGCCTTCAGTTTAGCAGGCGGCGGAAACACCATCGCAGCTATCCAAGAATACGGCTTAAGTGACAAAATAGGCTACATAAGTACAGCAGGCGGCGCACTCATAGAGTTCTTGATGGGTAAGAAACTGCCTGGTGTAGCAGCATTGGAGAACGCGACCCCAACCAAGAATATCTAAAAACTCTCTTTTTCCCCTTTTTAACAGTAACGCAAAATTTTAATCATTCTGCTTGTGTTTTGCTCCACAACCAGCCAGCAGCCTAAACCAGACGCAGACACAAAAAAGCTGTTGTCAGCCAAGCCTGCTGGAAGAAGAATAAGGGCAACACTGCCTTCTTCTTAAACTAGAAAAAACAAAACCACGAAACTTTGTGGAGAGAGTTTGTTAGCGCTTAATCGGCTGCTATGCTTGGTAGCGGTTCTTATTTTTGCTTTCTTTTTTTATTCTGTAAACCGCAACCACAAGTGCAATGGCAATCACAGCTACAGCAACGCCGATAACGAGCCCGAAAATGTTGGTTGCTGAGTACTCGACGAAGTTACGTTCTGCCGTCGCAGTTGCAGTTTGCCCTTCAGCATTGTAAGCAACAGCTTTTATGGTGTGGGTACCTAAGCTGTAGTCCGCGGTATTGAAAGCCCATTGGAACGGCGCTTGAGTACTGTTCTGCTGCAACTGGTTGTCGAGGTAAAATTCTACCCTGTTCACATCAGAGGAGGCATCAGCGGTTAAGGTCCACTGTCCACCAATGTCATTTCCCATTCCGTAGCCGTTGTTCTTATACCATTTTAAACTTAGAGTAGGGTCAGCTTGCACCATTGCCGCTCCACATAGCAAAGTTAGGACTACAAGAACGGTTATGATACAGACGACCTTTCGGACTTTAGCGTTCATTTTGTGTTTTACCTGACAGATTTATTCAGAAAGCTTCTATTTTTAGGTAACCATACGTCAATTAGATTTTATAGTTAACGATATCTTACAAATCTCATGCAATAATTTTATAAGGTTACTACAACTTGAACGTGCATATCTCTGAACGGGGTTCTGTGCCGTGAAAAGCCTCAAACGTGTCCTAGTCGTTGGCGAAGAAAACATCTTTGGGGAATTATCCCAAATTATCGTTATTTCAGCGCAAGCTAACAATCTGCTTACGACTATGCTTGGTCAGTGCAAAAACAGCGAAGCCCTCGATAGCGGACAACAGGCGATACATGATTTAGAAAAAAAATCAGATAGCGTCGCCTTCAAAATCAGCGAAGACATAACCACCGGCGCAGTCAGCCCAAACATACTGGATAATCTTCTCGCTTCTGTCCGCACAGCGGACGATATTGTTGACACTTACTACTATCTAAGCCGTGAACTTTGCAGAATGTACAAAGCAGATTTCCCCTATTCAGAAGCACCACAGGAGACCCAGTGGATCGCCCTGTTCACAAGCATGCTCGAGTTAGCAGACAAAGCGCTTGTTAAAGTCAAGCAAATCCTGTCTAATTCAGATATGAAAGAGATTTTGGCATTGCGGAAAGAAATTGAAGCACTTGAGCAGCAGGGTGACGACATCAAAGACAAAGGCTTAGATGCATTATACCACCAAGCCCCCGTCATGCATTACCTGCAATTCTACCATTACAGCGAGTTACTGCATAAATTCGACGATATCCTTGATGGATGTGAGGATCTCTCAGACCTAGTATTATCAATTATCACTTCGATTCTTAAGTGACCGCTGTGATCTTCGAAATCCTCCTTGTTGGACTTGTTTTCTTGGCGGTGGCACTTGTTGCAGGCAACAACCTCTCCGCATGTGTTGGGCCAGCAGTAGGTGCAAATATCCTCTCCAAGCGAATGGGCGCGTTTTTGGGTGCGGCAGGTTTTTCAGCAGGGCTACTTGCGCAGGGCTGGGGGATGGCTAGCTCCGTACACTCTTTTATGCCCAATACAACGGTTCAGCTTCAAGCCGAAGTTTTGGTTGTATCCATAGTCATCTTCGTCATTGCTGGTTTTGCGCGTCTGCCCCTGTCTCTTAGTATGTCGCTTGTGGGATTACTTGCTGGTTTTGCTTTTGCAAGGGGCTTAACTTCGCAGATTCCCTTTTTGGCAGAGGTAGCAGCCATGTGGTTTATAGCTCCCATTGCCGCTGGCTTTTTCTCATATTTTCTCATACGATACATTAACAATCGAGGGGTCACAAACATTTACCGTCGAATACGCCTCTATAAGACACTCCTCATAGTGCTCGCCTTTGCGGCTGCTTACACTTTAGGCGCAAACACACTGGGATTGATTGTTGCAACCGGAGGCTTCAACTGGGCAACGGTTTCAGCGGCTGTGGCAGCTATATTTGTCGGCGCCTTGTTCTTGGGCGGAGGAGCCATCCGGCGTGTCGGCGAAGAATTTTACCTAATGCGTTACTCTAACGCCACAGTAACGCTTGCTACATCCACGATTCTAGTTGAAGCCGCTGCTCTGCTAAATATACCTCTATCTAACACTCAGACAACTGCTGCCGCCGTTTTAGGCACAGGGCTCTCTTACAAATCCAAATTCTTATCCCTAAAACCCTTCCTGACCATTGTTGCAGGCTGGATAGTGGCGCCGATACTGAGTTTTATAATAGGCTATCTACTGCTTATCGCCTAGCCTATAACCCGTTTTCCCTAGATATCCAAATAGGCGTCAATTTGACAGCGCTATAGTAGAGTCTGGCTTAAGTGCTCAGCGACCCTCTGCAGGTCTTCTGCTGTCCCGTCTGGTTGTACCTTGCTTTCTTTTAGGTCTTTTAGGCTGTTGAACTGCGAGGATACAAAGATGGTTTTTAGCCCTGCTTCCTTGGCTCCTCTGATGTCCTCAATGGGGCTGTCGCCTACAAATACTGCTTCATCCGCCCGAATTTGTAGCCGCATTAGGGCATCCTCAAAAATGTGGTGGCTGGGTTTCCTCCAGCCTACCTCCTCTGAGACTACTATGGCGTTGAAGTAAGGGTGTATGCCGACTTTTCTTAGGCTTTTATGGATGACTGGGGCATGAGTGAAGTTGCTGATTAAGCCGACTTTGGTTTGGGCAGCGGTCTGCGTTAAGAGTTGCTTTGCGCCTTCACGGAGTTCCAAGGTGTCTATGAAGTCTTGAAAGAACACGTTCAGCGCCGCTTTGACGCTTTCATCCTCCGAAGTAACCCGGTAGCCTAGACTGCAAAGAGCCTCGGCAACCCAAACGGCGTTGGTTACCTCCCGGTACTCCTCATAGCGGATTCTGCGGTACTTCAAATGAGCAATATGATAAGCATCTAAAAACTTGTCTTTACCCACTTCGAAACCTTCTGCCGCCAATGCAGAGTACAGTTTATTCTCTGAGGCAGTCATACTGTAGCCTTTGCAGTTGACTAGGGTTCCGATGTAGTCGAAGATTACCGCTTTAAGCGTCATTTACTGCTTATCCCCTCGAGGCAGCGGCATTTGACCTATCGCTTTCCCTATGGCTGTGTCAAGCAGTTTCTCTGGGTTGCCGATTGATAACTCAACTTTTGCGTCATAGTCTATTGAGCCCAAATATTTTAGCCCCAGCCGTGTTGTCTCATGTTGGATCGCTGCTGACTTATCGGCTTTCATGTTTTCTATCACGCCGACTACGGGCATATGCAACTCACATAGGAGAGCGACCTGTTTTTTGACCACTTCAAACGCCAGAAGCGAAGGTGTAGTAACGATCAAAAATTCTATTCGCTTAACCAACCGCACCAAGTCAAGCACGGCGTCACCGATACCCGGCGGCATATCAATAACTAGAAAGTCAAGTTGACCCCACTGCGTAACCGCCAATAACTCAATCAAAACGTTAGAAACGTCGGCTCCACGCAGAGGCGCCGGGTTATCTCCGACATAATAGACAAGTGACATGTACTCTAAGCCGCCGACTGTCGGAGGCACAATTCCTTTTTCCTCCTTGGGCTGCAAACTGTCCGAAACGCCGAGGATTATGTGGGTGGAGGGACCCGTAAAATCCAAGTCAAACAAGCCCACGCGGCTGCCTTCTTTGGCAAGCGAGAGCGCCAGCGCAGTAGCCACCATGCTTTTGCCCACTCCGCCTTTGCCGCTGGAAACGGCGATTATTCTCCTTATCCGAGCCAGTCGCTCAGTAATTATGCTTGTCCGCGGATCAATCACTCATTTTTGACTCCTTTTATGTCTTCAAGCCAGACTCCGCGTCCGCTGGCGATTTCGAAGTCGGGGCTGCCGCATTTTGGGCACTTAATGTAGCTGTGCGCTACTTCGGGAACGAAGTGGATGGCTTCAGCTGTGGCTCTGTCGATTTTTTTGGAGTTATAGTTCCATGTGGTGCCGCAGACCCGACACTTAAGCGTCGACTTCGCCTTCAGAATCCGAAACTTGGCGTGGCTAAACAAGCCGTCTTCGCTTAGCTGTTTAAGCGCAAACCGCAGAATCGGCGGCTCAACCTGCTGAAGCGCCCCCACCCGAATCGTAACTTCTGAAACCGATATCAAATGCTCCTGCTCAGCGATTTTCCGCGCGGATGCGAGGATTCCTTCAGCTAGCGCCCATTCATGCATACCTATCTTAGGCTCTGAGCAGAAATAAAAGAATATTGCAGTGGAAACAACTTTAAATCGGGTGTTATTATTCAAATAAGTTTGCGATTCTTTAGGTGTGTATTATGGAGAAGCAACTCAAGGTTTTAGCTTTTGCAGGAAGCCTACGCGAAGACTCCTACAACAAGGCGCTTATCCGAGCGGCTGTCGAATTGGCGCCACCCAATATGACAATCGAAGTCTTCGATCTAGAAGGTATTCCGCCATTCAATCAGGAACTCGAAAATAACCCGCCGCCCCAAGTGAAAGAGTTCAAAGAAAGGATTAAAAATGCAGACGCCCTCTTGATCGCTACCCCAGAATACAATTACTCTATCCCCGGCGTGCTAAAAAACGCGCTCGACTCAGCCTCTAGGCCAAAACAGGGAAATCCGCTGGATGGAAAACCCGTTGCCATCATGAGTGCTTCAACTGGCAGGTTAGGCGGCGCCAGAGCACAGTATCATCTGCGGCAGACCTTTGTGTTTTTGGATATGCATCCGGTTAATCGCCCAGAAGTCATGCTATCCGACGCCCCCCACAACGTAGATGCAGACGGCAAAGTAACCAACGAACAAACCCGACAGCTTATCAAACAGCTGCTTGAGGCGTTGGCTGCATGGACAATTAAGCTTCAAGGCAAGTCGAAGTAACCGCCGGAATCTCCGAAGCACTTACACGGTAACTGTGCAAAGCCTTAAAATGGTCAGCCGCCACGTTAGGGATTGGCGGAACCCCACATGAGAGTCATAGCTGATCTGCATATCCACGGCAAATACAGCCGCGCAACCAGCGAACAAATGAACATAGCAGAAATCGCAAAATACTCAAAAATCAAAGGGCTCAACTTGGTGGGCACCGGCGACTTCACCCACCCTATGTGGCTAAAAGAAATCCGTGAAACCCTTACCTCCGATGGCGATTCGGGGCTGCTTAAGCTCGCCAAAGCCGATTCACCGGTGCGGTTTATGCTGCAAACCGAAGTCTGCACAATCTTCGATTACAAGGGCGAATCAAAAAAAATCCATCATGTCATTTTGACTCCGAGCTTGGAAGCGGTAGATCAAATTAATGAGCGCCTAAAGAAGTACGGGGACTTAGCCTCCGACGGAAGACCCATCCTTGACGCAACCGCGCCCCAGTTGGTTGAGGAAGTCATGGGTGTCAGCGGCGATAACATGGTTTTCCCCGCCCACGCTTGGACGCCATGGTTCAGCGTTTTCGGCGCTTTCAGCGGTTTTGACACTATGGAGGACTGTTATCAGGACATGACCAAGCATATTCACGCCTTGGAAACGGGGCTTTCCTCTGATCCCCCGATGAACTGGCGCCTAAGCGGACTCGACAAGTACACTTTGGTTTCAAACAGTGACTGCCACAGTTTCTGGCCTTGGCGCATCGGCAGAGAAGCAAACGTTTTCGAACTCCAAAGGTTCACTTACAAAGAAGTCACAGACGCCATAGCCAAAAACGACCCTTCAAAATTCAAGTTTACCATCGAAACCGACCCAGCCTACGGCAAATACCACTGGACAGGGCACCGCAACTGCAAAGTTTCTTTATCGCCTTCTGAAGCCATCAAATTCGGCAACACCTGCCCAGTCTGCCGACGGAAACTCACCAAAGGCGTCGAACAGCGAGTGGAAGAATTAGCTGATCGTCCATCAGACTACAAACGCAAAGACGCACCCAGTTTCATGCGTCTTTTACCACTTTCGGAGATAATCGCCGCCGTTATAGGAACCGATTCCCCAGCCATCCAAGCCGTTTGGAAACCCTACTCGGCCCTGATAGAGAAATTCGGCGACGAATACTCCGTACTGATGGATACTCCGTTTGAGGCGATGGCAGCCGTTGTGGATGCACCTTTCGCAGAAGCAGTCGTTAGGGTGAGGGATGGCTCGGCTAAGGTTACGCCTGGATACGACGGCGTCTATGGACAACTGGTTCTGGGTGTGGATGGGCCGACGGCTAAGCCTAAGCCGCCGCCTGTGGCTAGGGTGCAGCAGCGAAGCATGAGCGACTTTTGGTAGCAACTCGGATTTCCCTAAAAATTAAAAGTATCCCCCAACAAACAGCCATTTCATGTCTAAACGGTTTACTGCCGCCATAATTGGAATAGATACCCTATTGCTTGTACTGCTGTTTTACAGCGGCGCCTCGGTGATGGCTTACCTTGTTTCGGTATCGCAGGGCCTCAGTCCACTGTTGATGAACAGCTTTAACGTGTTCAGCTACGTGTTGGTTCCCTATGAGGGTGGGCCGTCGCCTGCCCCCGCGTTTGCGGAGTCTTTTGTGTATTGGCCAGCGTATATCTTCATCGTGGGCATAGTGATCAACGTGGTTTTTGCCGTTTGACTGCTTTTAACTAAGGATAAGCAGTAATAGTTGGGTCAAGCTTAATCATTGTAGGTTTGGCACCACGTTCGGCGTCTGATATTAAAGCGTATTGACCCTCTAAGCCACAAGCCAGTAAGCTGTACCTTGCCATAACGTTGGCTGGAAGCAAAATCGTTTTATGCCAAAGAAAAATTCTATTTAAGCGTCAGGACCCGATTACTTTGAAAGACCTTCTCATAAAACTCATGGGCACAGCCACCGCTAAATTTGGGGCTCAGTATGCTGAAGCTAGGGCGCAACGGCTGAACAAAACCATGCTTACCCTCAAAGAGGAGCGAGTGGAAGCCGCCAAGCAGGGCTTAGAGAGCGGTGTAGCCATCCGCGTTTTAGTCAACGGTGCATGGGGGTTTGCTTCTGTCGGTTCATTTGACTCGGCTATTTTGGAGGTGGCAGTGTCAGATGCCTGTCGGATGGCGAAACTGGCAAGTGCACGCCTAAAAACTCCCATCAAGTTAGCAGCCGCCAAAACAGTCGATGACCATGTGGCGGCTAAACCCAAAAAGAACCCCTCGGATATCCCAATGGAAGACAAAATCAAAACTGTCCTCGCCATCAATAAAACCAGCCTCAGCTTCGACGGGCGCATCAAGAGCTGTGGAGTGGACTACATGGATTTGATGGGCAGCAACTTCTTCCTGAACAGCGAGGGCACTAGCATTGAGCAAGATAAGCTCTATGTTTGGGCACGCATCACCGCTTCAGCGCAAAGCGGCGACATTTTTACGTTTAGTCGAGAAGAAATCGGCTCAACACATGGCTATGAACTCTTCGACGAGCAAGTCCCAGAGGAACTAGGCAAAAAAGTAGCTAAGCGAGCAATTGAGCAAATCGACGCCAAATCACCTAAAGGCGGCAAATCCCCAGTTGTGCTGGGACCCAACGTGGTTGGCGTCTTTGTGCATGAAGCGTTTGGACATCTTGCCGAAGCAGATCTGGCATTGTCGGGCGGCTTGCTCGCGAGTAATTTAGGCAAAAAACTCGGCTCAGACCTCGTCACCTTCTATGACGACGGCACTTTAGAAGGCTCTTTTGGCGCATTCAAATATGACGACGAAGGCATCCCCAGCCAAAAAACCCTGCTAATTAAAGACGGCGTTGTAACAGGTTTGATGCATAACCGCGACACCGCCCAGAAATTCAACACTGAACCCACAGGCAACGCCCGAGCCGAAGACTTCCGAGTTGAACCGATAATCCGCATGCGCTGTACCTACATGGCGCCTAGGGACCAAACTTTCGAGGAGTTGCTTGAAGGCATAAAGTCAGGATATTACTTTAAGAGCTTTCGGGGTGGACAAGCCAGCCTCGACGGCACATTCCAGGTGGGCATACAGGAAGGGTATGAAATCAAAAACGGTGAAGTCGGCGCTCCAGTCAGAAACGCATCCATCAGCGGCAACACGTTGGAGACGCTGCATAAGGTGGATGCTGTAGGAAAAGATTTTGCGCTTGACCCAGGCAGGTGCGGGAAGGGTCAGACAGCGTTTATCTGTGATGGCGGACCGCACATAAGAGTCAGCGAGGTGGTTGTCGGTGGCAGTGCTTGAGAGAAACACTATGTTAAGCTTGGCTGAAGAAGCGGTTAAAGCTGCTCAAAACCTGGGTGCCACTGAAGCGGAAGCCTATGTTTACGAGGGGCAAGCCACCAACATTGGCATCGACTTGGGGCAAATCAGCAAAACCAACCGGATAATCGACCGCGGAGTAGGCATACGAGTAGTAGTAAACAAAGCAATTGGATTTGCCTACACAAACATAGTAAACGACCCGGCAGCCATTGAAAACACTGTTGCAAAGGCCTTAAGTGCAGCCAAAGCCAGCAAACCTGACTCCGACTGGAAAGGGCTCCCTCAAAAGGAACTCTATGGCTCGACCGTGGGCACTTTTGACCAGAAAATTGTGGAGCTAAGTCCAGAGGACCTAGTCAAAGTCACTTCGACTATGCTGGACGCCGCAATTGAAGTTGACAAACGAGTGTTTCCAGCAGAAGGAGGAGTCGGCAGCGGATACGTCGCCAACGCCATAGCCAACTCAAACGGTGTCAGCGGCTATGACAAGGGCACCATTGTTGAATGCAGTCTGGCTGCTTTAGCAAAGGATGGCGGGCAGGTGACTCCGATTTGCTTTGAATTCAACGCAACACGCGATTACAGACTTGACCCCCAATGGGTTGGCAAAGAAGCGGCTAAGCTTGCAGTTTCAGCGCTCAAACCTAAACCAGTCGAAACCAAAGCCACCAAAGTCATCCTAACCCAGTTTGCACTCCAAGAATTGTTCGCCTATACGCTTATGGGAGCCGTCAAAGCCGACAGCGTCCAGCGGAACCAGTCGCCATTCAAAGGCAAAATCGGTGAACAAGTAGCCGCAGAAATCCTGACCATTTATGACGATGGTTTATTCCCGTCTGGACTGCGCACTTCAGTTTTCGACGGGGAAGGGGTGGCACACCAGAAAACCCCAGTCATCGAAAAAGGCACCCTCAAAAACTTCCTCTATGACACCTACTCAGCCAAGAAGGACGGCACTGAGAGCACAGGCAACGCCTCACGCGCCGGATACCTCAGCACACCCGGCGTAGACACCACAAACTTCCACCTTATTCCTCAAAGCGGAACTTCCGAGCAGATGCTTGGTGAAGTCGGCGACGGCTTAATCGTCTATTACCTGCAAGGCGCACATAGCAGCAACCCAGTCAGCGGAGAATTCTCTGTGGTGGCTACGCCCTGCTGGAAAATCAAAGACGGAGAAATAGCTCACCCATGCCGAGGCGTGATGCTGGCAGGCAACATCTTTGAACTACTCAAAAACATCACGGTTGTAGGCGGCAACGAGCGGCAGATGGGTTCCATGATTACCCCATGGGTTGTAGCGGAAAACGTGCGAGTAATTGGCAAATAGAGCCTCTGTGTTCTTTACGCCCAGAAACTCTTTGAGTATTCGCCTAAAACTCCCTCGTAGATGCGCTTAGTATCTTGGGCAATCTTTGCCCAATCATACTTCTCCTGCACCCGCCGATAGGCATTTTCCCGCAGGGATTTGGCGTAGGCTTCGTCTTGGAGAACCTTAGTTATCCCCCAAGCCAACGAATCAGGATTATTTGGGTAAACCTTTACACCGGTGACATCATGCTCGACGATTTCCGATAAGCCACCGGTATCTGAAGCGACAACTGGGCTTCTTGCCGCCATAGCCTCCAACGCAACGATGCCGAAGGGTTCAAACAGCGAGGGCACAACCGACACGTCAGCGGACATCTGCAGCTTAAGCAGTGTCGCTTCGTCTAAGAAGCCTTCAAAGAGAACTTTATGCTCAAGTCCCATACTTCGGACAATATTGAGAAGCTGTTCTTTCATGTAGCCGCTGCCAACTATGATGAATTTAGCGTTGACTTTGCTGAGGATTTTGGGTACGGCGTTTATAAGTACATGGATGCCCTTTTCATAGACCAATCTGCCGACGAATAGCACGATTTTTTCCTCTGGCAACGCAAATCGGCTTCGGAACTTAGCCATGTCTTCGTTTGAATCATAGCAGTGGATATTTACGCCATTTGGAACCATCACAAGCTTATCTGATGGCAACCCGAATACGTATCTAACATGGGATATCATGTAGTCGCTGCAGCAGATGACTTTCCAAGCTTCATAGGTTAGCCAAGCTTCGGTTTCATGAATCATCTTCTCAGCGGTAGTATGTAAACCATCGCGTCTACCCATCTCAGTCGAATGCATCGTCACCAAAAGCGGCTTACGGAAAACATGTTTCAACCCGATTCCTGCGTTAGCGACCAGCCAGTCATGCGCGTGTATAACGTCGACTTTGTTGCCAATTTGCTTCATCAGAACAGCGGTTTCCTTCTGCATGTTCATGTTCATTAGGTAGACCCATGTGGCGAAATCAGGCGAGGGGTTCTTGTAGGAATCCACGCGGTAGACTTCTACGCCGTCGACGACTTCATGTGCCGGGGCGCCGGGGAAATCACAGGTTACCACATAAACCTTTACGTCCTGCTGCGCAAGGTGCTTTGACAAAAAATAAATGTGCGGCGATATGCCTCCGATGACTCTTGGGGGGTACTCCCAGCTTAGCATCAAAACGGACAGTTTATTTGGCATTCTTTTTTGCCTCCGCAATACTGCTGTACAATTGCAGCATATCTTGAATCCAACTGTCAGAATTAGCCGGTATAACCGCGACTTTTTCCGCGGGCACATTGTATATGCGCGTGATTTCCTCTTTCATCCATTGAGATTTCACACATGCCCTTTCTGCTTCATAGAAGCCCAGCCACTCAATGCTTTTAATCGCCATGTTGTAGGATGAATTAGCGGTTGGGGAACGGTGATCTTCTAAGCTCTCAACTGAATAGATGAAGGGGATGCCTAATCCATTTTTGAGGGTAACGGCTGCTGGAATAAAATGCCAATCGAAGACATCTATTAAATCGATTTTTCTGTTGCTATCATAGTAAACGTTTGCTGCTACACGTTCTACTTCTTGGTTGAGGGTTAACACCCATGTTAAGACGCCTATGTGGGTTTTCACTGGGTTAGCTACACGGATGGCTTTTACGCCGCTGGGTTCGCTCGTCTGCCCTGTTGCGCTGTCATCGTAGGTGACTACGTTGACATCTACCTTGCTGAGGGCAAGTTGAGTCGCTAACTCTTTAACGTACCCAGAAAGTTGACCAACCACCCGAGGAGGGTACTCCCAAGAGAAAACGATAGTACGCAGCATAGATTTCCTCTACGTGAACAGCGAGCAGACCTTGATGATTCCTCTGCCATTAAGGTAATACCGTTTCTTACCTTCGTTATCATAGAAACTTTCAGCAAATCCTTCCGCTTTATATCGGTCTAGGATGCTTTCTATTTCGTTTGGGTCCTTCTGCAGCAACCTCGCCACTTCTTCGCCGCGCCTAGCCAAATCAGCCGCTGTGGCACAGAGGTTATGGAGGGTCTGAAGGACCTTGTCGGGGAACGGAAGCTCTTCTCTCATGTCGGTAACACCGCGTCATCAAATAGTACAGCAAATCATCTTATAAACGCATATGAGCCTGCTACGAAAGCTGGGTGGCATCCAGCACTTCCTTGCTTTGGGCGGCAAAGCGTTTGTTAGCGGCTGAAAGTAGCGCTTTTCGCAGCAGTTCGCCCTTTCGTCCCTTTAATGCTTTGATACTGTCTGCTAATTTCGCATCCTTCAGTGAGAATCGTGCCCAGCTTTCAAAGTCGCCGTTGCCGATATGGAACTCAACTGTTTTAAGGGGTACAGTTTTGAGTGCTTTAATGAAGCCTTTGAGGCTCCAAGCCATTGTGCCTGTATAGTGGCCTTCGCCGACTCCAGTGTAGAAGAGGAAGGGCTCGTTCGCCGTCAAAATCGTCAATCGTAATCTTGCCTCGAAATCGTTTATGAGCGTTTGCGCTGCAACGAAAGCATCCATAGGTGACTCATATGGGCTAAAGTAGGAGTGGACTTCGCCGGGTCCGCCGCCTGCCGTGAACATGTAGTAGAGGTGGTCGCTTGTTTGGAAGTCACGCCACAGTCTTAGAAACTCGTTGTCATCAGCTTCCTTGATGAGCGGTTCAAGTCTGCGCAGAGTCGTGTAGTAAGCCCACTGCATAACGTTGCCCAGCCAACCCGATTGGTCCCGCTGGATATCAGCCCATGACACGGTGCCTAAAGCTTCAGGCACATCGACTTCTCCTGTGGATGCATGTTTCTCAACCACTTCAGAGGGCGTCACCATCTGCATATGATCAAACTTGAGGATTTCATCTGGGAGGTGCTGGAGGAAACTGTGGATGCCTGTTTCGGGCCAGTGGTGCTCGCCGAAGGTTTCGTAGTCAGGGAAGATGTTGATAACTTCGCCTTTGGTGGTGGCTAGCCAGCCTGCATATTTTGGTGCTGTTAGCGGCCACTCAGGCCACCATCTTGCTGAGAAACGGAAGCCGATGTCGTCTGTTAATTTGTAATTTCTAAGCAGAATACGGATTTTTTTGGCTCCTTTTGGGGTATAGATGAAGTTGGGTGATTTTTCGCCTAGAATTTTTTCGACGCCTTCGGTGTAGATGCCGCGATATCCCATGCTCTCTACGGTTTTGGCGATAATGTTGTTGTATAGTAACTCAGTGTTCTCAAAAACTGTTGGGGTGTAACCTAGTAAGTCTTTAGTGGTTTGCTTGTGAAGTTGAGCTTGGGCGATAAATTCTTCTTTTTCTGGGTATAAACTTGCGATAGAGTGGTAATAGGTTTGGTTAAGGAATTCCACGTGCCCCGAAGCTGCAAGTTGCCGGAAGGTTTCCAGCAGATCCTTATCGAACATCTCGCATTGTTCAAGAAAAACGCCTGAGAGGCTGAAGGAGAATTTAGCTTGTTTTTTGCTGTGCTTGTGTTTATCTATGGCGTCTAGGATGATTTGGTTTGAGGGGAAGTAGCATTTGCGTGCGGCACGCTTGAAGATGTCTTTGTCTACTTCGTTATCAAAGTAATAATTGAATAGTTCCCCCTTGCTTTGGCGCCTGAAAACTTTTCCTTCCCAAAACAGACTTCTCCTCAGCCTATGCGGCTGGTGCACTTCAAAGACAAAGACAACATCAGTCATAACTATACGCCTCGGATAGAATCAATTACGAAGCAGCAGTTATTTAATTTGTGTTCCTATCGTAAGCCCTCAAAATAATGCATCTAATTGAAAAAGCTTTAATGTTCATATGCTGCATTGTTCTTTAAGCGGTTGGCATGCCTCAGGGTAAAGAAGAAATCTACTCCATTATGTTTAGTTCACTTAAGCATCCGGCACGCCGCAAGATCCTGCGCATCCTTGCCGATAAACCTCTGGCTTTCTCAGAGATGCTTGAGCTGCTCGGCATATCCAGCTCCAACTTAACCTATCACCTTGAAAATTTAGGTGAGCTGGTGTCTAAAGACGATAATGGCGTCTATAGGCTTTCAACTTTTGGGCAGGCTTCAGTCAGCACTATGCGGATTGTGGAGGAAGCGCCTGAAGTTCACCCTCAGAAACGCAACGGTAAAATCAAAAAATGGAAAATCATAACAGCGGTATTACTTATTGCTATAGTGGCTCTTGCTAGTGTGTATGCCATACAAGTTGGCTCTATAAATGAAGCGACAAGCGAACGAGATGCCCTACAGACAAAATACAACCAACTGCTATCTTGGACAAGCACCACTGACAACGCGATAGATTTCCTCCAAACCGTAGTGCAGTTGGACACGACAAAGTACCAAGCTACCTTGTTAAGCCGCACAATTGATAATATAGACAGTTTAGGCGGGGTAACTGAGGAGTCGATGCATTACTCATTAACCGGAACTGACAGTTCAGGCGCCGCAAGTAAGCTGACTGTAACTTTCAGATTTCGCAATAACCAATTTTCACGCTATGAACTCAGCATTGATGATGGTTCCCCGATTTATGCTGAACCTCAATCTCCATTCGTACTGGATGCAGCAAAAAATATTGTTGAGAGATTAGCGAATTATGAAAGCGGCTCTTACTTGGCAAACATGAGTCGTCTTATGTCAATAGTAAGCACTTCAAATACTTCAAGCGGCATGGAAATTACAGAAGGTAACATAAAGCTAAACGCAACCGTTACTGGAGCAGGCAACGCTGAGGTTTTAATGGAGTACACCGAAAATGGTGTTGATTTCTCACCAAAGAGCTTGGATATAGTCTTCCAAAACGGTGCATTAAAAGACCTGACTGACGGTTGGAGCCTATTTACAATTGGCAGCACAGATGTCAGAGTTTCAAGTGACCGCGCCGTCACTTTAGCTAAGAACGCTCTTAGCGGTTATCAATGGGCATACAACGGTATAGTGGTCTCTAGCTTCCAGTATAACCCAGAACCCGCCTCAGTTATCTTCCATCCAAACACCAAAAACGGTTTAGCACTGTATCCCCAGTGGACCGTAACCTTCTATTTGGACAAAGTCTATGCAGGCGGCGTTTACATGATTTCAGTTGCGATATGGGCTGACACCGGCGAAATAGCGTCAAGAACCCCACTCAACAGTCCGCTGGCATTCAACAGCTAAGACGGCATTTCCTTATTTAACTGTAGATCAAATGTTTGGGTTGTGTTGGTTTTTTATTTTGGTTGTTGCCTTGGACCCCTCTTGTTTCATCTTCTTCCAGCAGGCTTGGCAGAACTGCCTGTTTCGGCTTCGGCTGGTTTTGGCGGCTGCAGACTGGTTGTGGCGTAAACCGCAAGCAGAACAGAAATTTTGAGGTACTGTTTATAAGGGGAGGGGTCTCTTGGCAGAGCAGCAAAACTTAATTATCAAAAAATCCTATGACATGCACTTAACAGGTGAAAATTCAAGTTGAAAGCTATTATCTTTGGAGCGCCAGGCGCAGGGAAAGGCACCTATTCATCTCGGTTGCAGGCAAAGCTTGGCGTTGACGTCATCGCTATGGGCGACATTTTCCGTGAATCCGTTAAAGAGAATTCCGATTTGGGCAAAAAAGTGAAAAGCTATGTTGAAAAAGGCGCGCTTGTACCCGACAGCGTCGTCATAGAGGTTCTTCAAAACCGCCTCAGCAAAGTACCGAAAGACAAGGGCTTTATCCTCGACGGTTTCCCACGCACCATCGACCAAGCCAAAGCACTCGAAGCCATCACCCCCATCGACGTTATTTTGCTGCTTGATGTCCCAGACGAAATCATCATTGAACGGCTATCAGCACGGCGCATATGCAAGAAATGCGGCGAAGTCTACAACATACGCTTCCTAAAACCAAGGAAAGAAGGCATCTGCGACAAATGTGGAGGAGAACTCTACCAGCGCAGCGACGACAACCCCGAAGTTATCAAAAACCGTCTGCAAGTCTACAAAGACCAAACAGAACCACTCATAGCCTACTACAAGAAAAAGAAAATACCCTTCGTCGTCAGCGGCACAAAATCCTTGGATGCACCGCCAGATCCAATGGTCGCAAAGATGCTGGAAGACCTAAAGAAGCTTAAACTCGCTTAGATGTCGAGTATAAACTCCAAAACCACCTTTGCAGGTTCGCGGATAACAACCATCAAGTGGTATGTTACTGCTTTAACCGCGACTTTTTGAGGGTGCTTTTTGGGGTCAAATTTTTCTCCCCAAACTTTTGCTTTAAACTTGAAGGTCTCCGCTGTTTCTTTCCAGTCAGTGATCTCAAATCGGCTGTAGAGCATGTTTTCGGTTTCAAACCTAACAAGTAAAGCCTCAAGCCAATTGTAGAGTAATGCGTATTGATCTTCGGCTTCTACCTCAAGGGTTTCCTCGGTGCCCTGCGCGATTTTGCTGCTATCCGTCATTGTTTCAAACATGGCTAAAGCTGCATTCTCGTACGCTTCCTCCATAGATGTACCGTAGGCTCGAATATAGACGTCTGCCGTATGTTCCAAGAACTCGAATTTACCAGCAAACTTGTCAGGCTTCACAGTTTTGCTCATACTGCTCAACTATTGTTTAAAAGAAGAAGGGAATAAAAAACAATTGCGTATTAGAAATACTTAGTTGCTTTTTGTATGGCTGCAGCCGCGAGTTTTGCGCTGTTTTCAATGTCGCTGAGGCTCAGTAACCCTACTGGGCTGTGGATATAGCGTGTGGGGATTGAGATGTTTCCGCTTGGTATACCCTGACGTGTGAGGCTGATGCGTGCGGCGTCTGTGCTGCCCAAGAGGCCTGATTCAAGTTGGATGGCGATTTTTTCTTCCGCTGCCGTGTCGAGAAGCCAACGCAGGATTTTTGGGTGAGTAATTAAGCCTGAGTCGCTGATGGTTAATGCTGGCCCCTTACCCATCTTCACTGTGGTATCGTATTCTCTTACGCCCGGAACATCGCCTGCTATAGTGACATCTAACGCGATTGCAAAGTCGGGGTCAACGCCGAAGGCTGCGGTTCCTGCCCCACGGAGACCAACTTCTTCCTGTACAGTACCTACTGCGTAGATAGTGCAGTCGGCGTCTTTGAGGAGCTTGAGGGTTTCAATCATGGTTGCACATCCAGCGCGGTTATCGAATGCTTTACCCATCACTGTGCCCTTGCCTAATTTGGTGTATTGGATGTCGAATACAACGGGGTCGCCGACTGCTACACCCATGTTGACGGCGTCTTCTTTGTTTTCTGCTCCAACATCAATGAATAAATCGTCATAGTTGAGGATTTTTTTGCGTTCCTCCTCTTTTTGGATGTGAGGCGGTTTGGAGCCGACGATGCCGGGGTAAGCGTTTTTTTTAGTGCAGACAATAACCTTTTGTGCCGGCAAAATGCGGTCGTCTATGCCGCCTAACTTGCTGAATTGTATGAAGCCTTCTTTCGTGATGGTTTTAACCATTAAACCGATTTCATCCATATGCGCTGCAAGCATGATTTTGGGGGCTTTAGGTTTGCCCTTTTTGATGGCTATGACGTTTTCCATTCGGTCAATTTGGATTTCGTCTGTGTATGGTTTTAGCATCTGCGCCATGAGGTCTCGGACTTGGTTTTCTCTACCGGTGACTCCGCAGGCGTTTGAAAGTTTTTCCAGATTCTGGTTTAGTGACAAGTTTGAAGTGCCTTCTAGAGTTTGATGTTTAGAAGTTTAAGTGGTAAATTATTAAACGGTTGTGGTGAAGGATAGCTGATTGGGTTTATGTTTCTGTTGGTGGTGGTGCAGGCGGAGTTTCTAAGGGTTCCTGCGGCGGCGGATAGGTTTTTCTTGTTGGGATGGATTGTTGGCGACTGGTTTCCATGTAGTCGGTAAGCAGCAGTATGCCCTGTATGATGAGGAAAATCCCGATTATTATGCCGACAAGCGCTGGGAATACAATGAGCAGTATACCGAAGATGATAGCGATTACGGCTAAGACGGGTTTAGAAACAGTTATGCCTATTTTACGTAAGCCCTTTTCAACTGCATCTGTCAAAAAATGGTTCCTCCAACACCAACTCTGCTAACTAGGTTATTTTAAGGTTGGTTAGAAGCGTCTGCTTGCGAATTAAAACCACTCTTACATGAAGGTTGTTGACGAAGTGCTTTGCCGCTTTGCCAAGGGCCCCTCCCCTTATTTATCAGTATGTCAAAAGACTGTTGGCAGTTTGTTTTTCTGTAGATGTTGTTGGAGAAACTCTATACACAACAATCAGCGGGCTTGACAAAGGCGTCTGTTTTGGTACCTGCCGCTTTAGGTGGTTGCAGACTGGTTGTGGCGTAAAAACACAAGCGGCACAGCTGAATTTTTGATCTACTTATAAAGAACCGATAACAAGCAGCCTGCAATATCCACCATCGGCTCAATTGAGCTTTCTAGGGCGCAAACAATTAACGTTTCAACTAGGAAAATAGGTAGCGGATAACCCATGATACGAGTAACAGCAGACGTCACCGATTCCCGTTGTATCTGGGATGGCCCAAACAACGAGTACCGTTATGTCCTCCACCGAGTATGGGATAAGTCCAAACCGAAAATCGCCTTCATAGGCTTAAACCCATCTGTAGCAGACGAACATCAAGACGACAACACGGTACGCAAATGCATCAACATCGCCAGACGTGACGGCTACGGCTCAATGGTCATGCTAAACGCCTATGCGTATCGCTCAACTGACCCAAAAGCACTCACCACCCAACCCAACGCAGTAGGCGCACACAACGACCGCCATATAGCCAAAGAATGCAAAGCTGCAGACAAAATAGTGGTCGCATGGGGAAACCACGCCACAGACAACAGGCATATTGCTTTACTTAAACTTCTTGAGGGGCATCAGTTGTGGTGTTTTGCAAACAACAATAATGGCAAACCAAAACATCCGCTGTATGTATCGCTTAAGGCACCTTTGATACTATACAGCCAAACATAAACCAGATTCAACTAATAATTGGGGAGCAACCAAACCCGAGACTAAACAGCCCTAGCCCCCACGTTTGGGGTTTGCTCTTGCAATCCTCACCCATGTTAGCAGTTGCAAAGGTTTTATAAGCCCAAGGTAGCTTACCAATAACTTGGCAAACAGCCATTTTTGCTATATATTCAAGGAGAAAGAAAAAATGACTTTTTTTCGAGCAACCGTACAATGGAATTGTTTTCATTGCCCTACTTCGACAACTTGCTTCTGACTTAACATGTAGAGGTGAGCAATAAAAATTGTCTATCTTAAAAAAGAGAGCGGTATCCGCCTCGATTGTTTTGTGCTTGGCTTTGTCAATGACGGCTTCCATGGTTCTGCTGCAGAGTACAAATGCACACTACCCCGCCTGGAATATTCCAACATTCTCTTTCTGCAGCGTTTCACCTAACCCTATCGGTGTAGGACAAACTGCACGTGTTAATTTCTGGTTAGGTCAGCCACCACCAACAGCAAACGGACAGTATGGAGACCGATGGCAGAACTTAACAGTGAAAGTAACACACCCCGACGGAACAACCGAAACTCTGGGACCATTCACCTCGGACGATACAGGCGGAACCTACACAACCTACACGCCAACAATAGTCGGTAACTATACCATTCAGATGTTCTTCGGCGGAGAAGTATTAGCAGGAAACAACCTTGCTCCAGGTACGCCAAAATCTGGTCCTGGCGCAAACGCAAACATCGGCGACTACTTCCAACCCAGCTCCAGCAACATATTCACTCTAACTGTGCAATCTGAACCTGTAGGATACCCAGCAGAACCGCCGCTTCCAGCAACCTACTGGGAACGACCAATATACGGTGAAAACAACAATTGGTATGTTATCGCAGGTAACTGGCTTGGCTATGGTCAAACATCCTTTGCTCTAACTGGAATGTACTCCGTGGACAGAAACTACAACCCATATACCACCGCGCCAAACACTGCCCACATCATTTGGACGAAACCTGAGGCGTTTGGCGGCATAATCGGCGGAAGCTACGGCGGCAGCGAAACAGGCAACTTCTTCTCAACCTCCCAATATGAGCCGAAGTTTGCACCAATAATCATGAATGGCGTCCTCTACTACACACAGTATCCTGGAAGCGCTTCTTATCCAGCAGGTTGGGTTGCGGTAGACCTGCATACTGGGGAAACAATATGGACCAAGAACACTACTGAATTGCTACGATGCGGCCAAATCGTAAACATGATTACGCCAAACCAATATGGTGGTCTAGCGTATCTTTGGAGTCAACCTCTGGGTTCAACAGTTGTATTCGAAAGCTTCGGCGCAAGCGTAGGCGATTCCTTAGAAATGTGGGATGCAATGACAGGCAACTACATACTATCAATCACCGGTGTCCCCATCGCAGTAAACGGTCCTGGCACTGGATTACAGCTTACAGGCGACGACAGCGGCAACTTGATAGGTTACTTTGTAGACTCCAGTAACCCATTTGCCCCGAAACTTAGCATGTGGAACTCTACACGATGCATCAACTTGGCGGTTCCCAACAACTACGGCGGTCCAAACGTGCCCGACAACTGGTACTGGAGACCCCCGCTGAACGCGAAAATAAACTTCAGCTTAGGAATCCAATGGTCAGCACCATTAGCCACTAACATCTCGGGCACACCAATCATTGATTTCGCTAATGGACTATACGGGCTTGGCATAACTTATGTCAGCAGCGGAGTAGTTTACATGCAAGAATACACTATGGGCGGAGGCTTATTCTATCAGCCGGGCTGGCAGATCGAAGCAGGCTACGACGCCAACACAGGAAAACAATTATGGATAACGAACCGAACACAAGTACCATTCACCCTGATTTCCTCTGGTGCGGGCACTTACTTTGCAGGCGACGGATACTATGTTGAGTTCACTCAAAACGCGCTTTCAATCTCCTGCTTTAGCCTCACAACAGGCCAAAAAGTGTGGGGACCAACAACCCTGCCAAATGCACGGCCTTTTGATTCTCTGGGAGGAAACTCTGTTATCGCCAACGGCACAATCTATCTGTGGGCTTACGGCGGAGACGTTTACGCATATAACCTAGCAGACGGCACGCTCAAGTGGCACTACCAGACACCAAGCGGCGGCTATGAATCACCATACGGCACAGAGCCCCTATGGACTTTCACTGTAGGCACCGTTGCTGACGGCAAGCTTTTCGTGCCTGAAGGACACATGTATAGTCCACCACTATTCCACGGCGCACAGCAGCTTGCTTTAAACATCACTGATGGCAGCGTTGTCTGGAGCATAGACGCATTCGACGTCACTAGCGGCCCAGCGATCGTCGACGGAATTATGACTACACTAAACGCCTACGACAACCAAATCTATGCTTGGGGCAAAGGCCCAACCAAAATGACCGTTGCAGCGCCAGCTGTCGGAGTAACCACTGAAACGCCAATTACAATAAGCGGAACAATTTATGATATCTCAGCAGGCTCCAAACAGAATGCAGTTGCAGCGAACTTCCCCAACGGATTACCATGTGTATCAGATGCAAGTATGAGCGGCTTTATGGAAGCGGTCTATATGCAGCAGCAGATGCCAAACAACATCACCGGAGTTCCAATCACATTAAGTGTTCTTGACGCGAACGGAAACTACCGCACAATCGGCGTCACCACAAGTGATGCAAGCGGCACCTTCGCCTATACATGGACGCCTGACATACACGGCGATTATACTGTCACCGCGAACTTTGCTGGTTCAGAATCGTACTATCCATCAAGCGCAGTAGCACACTTTTATGCATCGCCAGTTTCCGCAACACCAGCGCCTACTACAGCTGCCGGACAATCCATGACTGACCAATACTTTATTCCAGCGGTCGCAGCAATTATCGCCGTCATAATCATTGTCGGAATAGCGCTTGGTATTCTATTAGTTCGGAAGAAACCATAAAAGTCAAACATCTACTTTCCCTTTTTTCTTTTTATCTTTAAAGGCACCTTACGTTTCGGAAACATTTATGCTTCAAGCATCCTCTATCATCACAACATCGAGGAGATACATTGCACACTAAACTTATCGGCAAAAACCTCTACCAAGTTGAATTAGACACGGGCGGCATAAAGCAGCTAATCTGCAGTTACATCATAACTGGCCCTAAACCCTTCCTTGTCGAGTCGGGACCAACCAATTCCGTTCCCAATCTTCTCTCAGGCATACAGGAAGTTGGCATAAAACCTGAAGCCATAGAACACGTCGCCATCACCCATATCCACCTTGACCACGGCGGCGGCGCAGGCACCCTCCTCAAATACCTGCCAAACGCCAAAGTTATCGTGCACCCACGCGGCGCACCACACCTCATCGACCCCGAACGCCTTTGGCCCTCCAGCCAAGCGGTGCTGGGGTTTGTCAGCGAAATCTTCGGCAAACCCGAACCCGTCCCCAAAGAACGCATTATCCCCCTGACTGAGGGTTCATTCGACTTAGGCGACGGCGGCAAGCTGACTGTTCTCGAAACGCTTGGGCACGCCTCACATAACCTTAGCTACCAGGAGAGCTTCAACGGCGGAGTGTTCCCTGGCGACGCAGCGGGCACTTATCACCCCGACTGGGATGTTGTGGTTCCAACTACTCCGCCCCCGTTCCATTTGGAGGCAGCGCTGGCTTCACTGGATAGGCTAATCAGCTTAAACCCCACTGCCTTGTACTTTAGCCATTTCGGAAAAGCCACAGACGCTATCAACCGCCTTAAAGCCTACAAGACGCAGCTACAGCTCTGGGATAAGATTGCTGAAGCAGGCGTAAAGGCTAACCGAAGCTTAGAAGAAATCCGCGACAACATCCTAAAAGAAGACCCGGTTATGGCAGCCATCGCCGAACAAGTAATCAACCATCCCATCTACAGAAAGACAGTGCTGGAAAACTGCGTCCTAGGTTTCATTGAGTACGCCAAGCAAAAACAGGCTAAGCAGCAGTCATAAACGTTATTACATGCATTAACTTTTGAATTGAAAGGTGACAAGGTTTTGGGTGAAAGTGAAAGCAGAGCCGCTCCCGAGCGGGTTCCATTAGAGAAAGTTAACGATTACATGTGGCAGATTCCAAAGTATAAACCTCAGATGCGGGTTCCAGGCATGGTTTTTGCCAACCAAGCGCTTTTGGACAAGATGAAGACTGACCGCACACTCTGGCAATGCTCAAACGTGGCGCAGTTGCCCGGTATCTACAAGCACGCTATAACATTGCCTGACGGCCATGAAGGCTACGGTTTCCCCATAGGCGGCGTCGCAGCAACCGACTACGAAGACGGCGTCATCAGCCCAGGCGGCGTCGGCTACGACATAAACTGTGGAGTCCGACTGCTGCAAACTAACCTTTCAGAGCAGGACATCCGCCCAAAACTTGCGCCGCTCGCAGAAGCGATCTTCCGCAATGTACCCTCTGGCCTTGGCAGTCGAAGAAAAGACTTCAGCGTCTCCAGCCGCGATTTGGATACACTGGTAGTTGAAGGGGTGCAATGGCTTATTGACCGCGGATTAGGCTGGGCAGAAGACAACAAGCACTGTGAAGAAGGCGGTCACATGAAAAACGCTAACCCAGACAAAGTCAGCCAAACAGCCAAAAGCCGAGGCATCAGCCAAATCGGCACCTTGGGGTCAGGCAACCACTTCTTGGAAATCCAGAAAGTCGACAAAATTTTTAACCCAAAAACCGCTAAAACCTTCGGTTTAACCCATGAAGGCCAAGTAACCGTAATGATTCACTGTGGCAGCCGCGGCTACGGGCACCAAGCATGCAGCGACTACCTCCGCGTAATGGAGCACGCAGTCCAGAAGTACAAGATCAGCCTTCCTGACCGCGAATTAGCCTGTGCACCTGGAGGCAGCCCGGAAGCTAAAGACTACATTGAAGCGATGGCATGCGCAGTCAACTACGCATTCTGTAACCGACAAGCCATTATGCATTGGGTACGCCAGAGTTTCCAGGAGGTTTACGGGCAGGACCCAGAAAAGTTTGGGCTAAAACTCGTCTATGATGTCGCCCACAACATTGCAAAAGTGGAAACCCACGACGTGGGCGGCGGCGTACAGAAGAAGGTTTGGGTTCACCGTAAAGGCGCCACCCGAGCGTTCCCGCCGGGGCACCCTGATGTACCCGAAGACTACCGCAGCGAGGGCCAACCGGTGCTTATCCCCGGCAGCATGGGAACAAGCTCATGGGTGCTCGTTGGCGCACCAAAAGCCATGGAACTGACATTTGGCTCTACCGCTCACGGTGCAGGTCGCATGATGAGTCGCAGCGCAGCAAAGCGGCAGTTCTGGGGCGGAGACATCAAAACCAACCTCGAGAAACGTGGCATCGCGGTGCGGGCTGCCAGCGCCTCTGTGCTCGCTGAAGAAGCGGATCCAGCCTACAAGAACGTGGATATGGTTGCTGAAGTAAGCGACAAAATAGGCATCGCAACTAAAGTGGCGCGGCTTGTTCCGTTGGCTGTAGTGAAAGGCTAAAAAATATACGTCACATACCCCTTCAAACTTTTTTCTTTTTTGTCCAGTTTCTACTGTCGGATTTGGGCAATGATTTTTTAAGGGCACCCGAACAGTACAATAGAAAATCGCAGACGCCACAGTAGGAACAGCCAGTTGAACAATAACCAGATAAGGCTTCGATACAGCGGATTCATTGTTTTCGCTAACCAGTTGCTAGGGGTAGTTACCGGCCTAATCTTCACACTGCTGTTAACACGCAGCATGTCCGCAGCTGAATTCGGAATTTGGACTAACATCTTTGATTACACCCCCTACTTCATAATACTCGGAGGCATCTTGCCGTTCTGGGTGCTTAGGTTTGTAGCCAGAGGCAAAGAGGGGGCGGCGAAAACCGCTGCGGTAACCCAGCTCTTCATAGCTGTAGTCGCCACAGTCGCGTATTTGCCAGCGATCTATTTCATCTCAAACGCCATCGGAACAACCCAGTACCTGCTTATCTACCTAATAGCAGGCGGATATGTCCTCACATATTACTTGATTACTGTTTTCGAGGGAATTCTCACAGCCGTCAAGCCCCAGACAACCGGCTACGGTTTTATGATTCAGGAAATAGTCAAGGTGACAGTTGCCCTTTTAGTGATTCTGGTTTTTAAGCAAGTGTTTTTGGGGGCGATTTTAGCGTTAGTGGTCGCACCAACTGTCCAATCAATCTACTATATAGTGCTCCTGCGGGGTTTCTTCAAGGAAAAAATAAACTGGAGCTACCTCAAACAGTGGCTCAAAGGTGCACCTGCACAGCTATACAACGCCGTCGGCACCACTTTGCTGTCGCTTGCATTTATCGTTCTATTCGTCTATGGCGGCTCCGAAGCCAGAGGCTACTATCAGGCGGCTTTAAGTTTTACCACAATTGTAAGTTACGCTAGCTCCCTTTCGGTTTCGCTGTATCCGAAGCTTTTAGCTAACTCTTGCTCGGATGAAGAGGTCGGTTTATCGTTCAAAACTGTGTTGATGATGGCGATTCCACTGGCGACTCTATGCATTGTAATGTCAGTTTCATTTTTAACGGTGCTTCATCCGCCGGGGTTGCCTGGCGGTTCCTACGGCGTCGCTTGGCCCGTCCTTATCGCATTAACCGCTGATACCTTAGTTTTGTTAGTTACGAATTTTTACTCTTCATGTCTCATGGGGGTGGAAGCGTTTGACGCTGAAGGGCGGATTTCGCTTCGTCAACTCGTCAAAAGCAAAATCTTCAAGGTTTACAGTATTCCCTACATTCAAGCTGTCTTTATAATACCTATAGTTTATTATGCGATGACGCAGACGCCTGTAGATGGACCTGTGACGACGGCAGTCGCGTTTGTAGGCATCCTGATTGCTGTCCACACGGCAACTTTTGTGGGGCTTTATGCTTTCATGCGGAATTCAATCCACATACCTGTCGCCTGGGCAAGCATCGCTAAATACGTCCTGTCTGCATTGCTTATGGGTGTCGTCCTCTATTTTCTCCCAACAACCACGACGCTTACTTCGACCGTAGCTAAAACCGTCGGCGGCTTTGCACTCTACATCGGTTTACTCTTGCTTATCGATGAACAAGCGCGGGAACTTGTTAAATTGATTTGGCAGGAGATAGTCTACAGCACAAAACAGCTGAGGCATAAAGCAGACAATTCAGATTCAGGCGAAAACATCCCAGCGTCAAGTGAAAATTAATATCCAAACAAATCAAGTATTAACTAAACATCATTCTGAGCTGAAGCATCTTGAAGGATGAATGCGGCATCTGCGGCAGAGTTATGCGCACCACCTATATGCGGCAGTGTCAACGCTGCAAAAAACTGTTCTGCCGCGACTGCATGACTCCCGACGTAGCCACAGGCGACCCCAACGCGATGCTCTGCCTCCACTGCGCCAGCCGCATCGTATCACCACGAACCGTTTCTAAATACGCTGGTTTGGAAGGTCACCTGAAATTCCGCTCAGCCTTCACCGACACCGTTAAGCTTACGTTTGCACGCATTGATGGATTAATCGGCAGCAACTTGCCCATGGCTGCTTACCGTGACCCGCTATGGTGGAGTAACGCTTCTTCAAGTGAGCATGCCAAGGCGTGGCTGAACGCTGGCTGGGAAGCACAGGAAGTCAACCTCAAAGAGGGCTATGTTGTCTTTAAAAAAGTCCGAGTGCTGCCGAGGAAGGCGAAGAAAAAGAAGTTGGAGATTACTCAGCCATTCACTCCTGTGCCAGTGCATCGGCCCCGCTCTAAAGTGCCCTCCAAAACTAAAGCTTCAAAACTCTACGCGCGAATCAAAAACCTTGAACGTCAACGTAGCATGCAACAGCCGATTCGAGGCTTAAAAGGCAGACCGCCAAGCAGAAGTAGATTAACAGATAATAAACCACAATAACCCCTAAACGCTTAGTAAGTAAAGATGCACACTTGCCCACCCACACAGTTAATTTAAGCGGTACCCAAGCATACGAAAAACTAAAGTCAAGTTTCACTAAGAACGGCGGCTTAGTCACGGCTGAAGAAGCACCTTACCGCTTTGCAGTCAAACAGGGCTCACTTTGGGGGATATCGCCTAAAACAGCCAAAAAAACCGTCACTATAACCTTGCAGTCCACAGGCAACAAAACAACCGTGGAATATTCCTCCAAAATAGCCTCTGACTGGAAAAACATCACCATAATCGGCTGCATCTTAGCGTTTGCGCTTACAGCTGTCTGCGTGTGGATGGCGCTGGATTTAGAGGCTTTCTTGATTAATGGTAACCCAAGTTTTTGGAGTTGGCTTGTCACAACTGGGGGGCATGTGGAGTTGCAGGCGGGAGAAGCCCTTGTGAACTTAACCTGGGGATTAGCGATTTTTCTTTCAGTAGTTATCGTTTTGGAACTTGCAATACTATTTTATGTCCGCCGAAAAATCGAGATGTATGCTCAGGAAACAGTGTCTGCGGTTGGTTGAGCTATTTGTTTGCCGCAGTTCTCGCAGAATGCAGCATAGCCTTTGTTAGCTGAGCCACAGTGAATGCAGTATTTGGTTTCCCGAGTAGGGGGTTGGGTTGGTTCTGGATTGTTTGGTGGCGGCGGGTTTGGTTGAGCCACATGCGATTTTGGGCGTCTCACAGACCATACCGCTAATCCGATTGAACCAATGATGGCTAAAATGATTATGACGAACAAGGCAGGGTTCTCTTCGATAAGGTTGAATGATAGGGGTCTCACCTGCTGGATGTTTGGGTCTGTCACGTCAGGTGAACCTGTTGGAGTAGGCTGAGGAGTTGGTCCCTGTGAAGTGACAGCGGCTTGAGTCGGCGAGGCTGTTGGGACAACAACTATGTCTGGAATATACTGGGTGCTTTGGTCGATGGGGTAAACATAGGCTGTTTGACCAGTGAATTCGTCGGGCAACTGTCCTATTTTGAAGCCGTCGCCTGTAGTTTCACAGTAATAGTATGTTTTGTTTGAGCCTTCAGGGTACTCCCAATAAGTGCCGTGCAGGTTGTTTCCCAGGATTCCGACGGCATAGTGGTCAGGCGGGTTAATGTAGACTGTGCCGTAACCCAGAATAAGAGTTATTGTGGCAAACAGTATTGAGGTGTCTTCGCAGTCGCCTCCATCATCCACAAGGGTTTCTATTGGGAACCGTGGGTATTCATCGTAGCCTGTTGTGACTTTATCTGAGGTATAGGGTAAGCTTTGAACGAATGCTAATATGAAGCTGACTTTATCGTAGGAGCCATATCCCATTTCATTTGCAGAATCATTCAATTTCTGAGTCAGCAATCTTACGTAGTAGTCCTGTGTTGTGGTTAGAAAGCCGTATCCTGCAGGTCCATTACGTGTCCTGGTTGAAACCGGTACGTCCTTGTAGGCTTCGTAGAGTGCCGCTGGAATGCTGATGTTCCAAGTCCAATGTCGCCCATCGTAGTCCCAAGCGTAGCTTTTATCGTAGTACTGCGTTGATGTTGCGGTCTGAGCGGTTACTGGACGCGCAAATATAGCTGGCGCAGTTATAATTAATGCTAATAAGATGACAACTAGTTTGAGCGGTTTATGTTTGGGGCTGCGCAAGGGCATTTGACCATTCGGTTAACCGTAAGATTATCAGTCCAAGGTTTAAAACTATTCCCATATTACGCTTTTTTTGGAGCAGCGCGGCTAAACCAAGTTGATAAGCTATAAGCCGACACCGCCAAAAGGCAAGCTAACACGAGCACTTTAAGGTAGGAGAATGCGTGTCCAAAATTGATTGACAAAAAAACGACTGGAATAGGCAACAGTAAAACGTAGATGAAAGCTATCAAACCAATCCGGTTGCCCACACTCTCTTTTCTCAGATAACCCCTGCCAAAGAAGGCGCCCGCTAACCTTCCGAATCCTGTTGTGCATTCCCTGCAGTTATAACAATAGCTACAGCCGAGCCTGCGCAGTACAACATAAACCATGAAAGCTAAAAAAACCAAGTAGATCCAACCATACAGTTGGTTGAAAAAGACAACGCAGAAGGAAGCAAGAAAAATCCATGTGAGAAGCCCAAGGTTTGCTAAGAGGAGAAATCTGCGTTTAAAGTAAAGTTTCTCTTCACCCAAGTTTGCTCCCAACAGTAGCTAATATCATCAGGGTCATGCATATAGAGTGTATGACTTGTTTGGGCTCACTTGGCAGATACACTGAGCTATTTTTGTTTGATTATACCGTAGCTTTGCTTCTTCCAAGCATCCCGGAACTTGTTATAGTAATCGACCCCTTGGAAAACAGGCGCGTAAGCTAATTCCCATTCTAAACCGCACTTGCAGATTGCATATGCTTTTTTGTTTTTCGGGTCACAGTAAACCTGGAGGAGTTCTTTGCGGCATTTAGGGCAGTAATAGGGACCGTTAACCATTTGTTTGGCGTCTTTGGTTAGGATTTTCATGCGGCTGGCAGCGACTTTATGGAGGTCCTTGGTCTTCTTGTCGGTTTTTTCCGAACTCATACCCATCCAACTGTAACCACACCAAGATATAGTATTCCATGCTGAAGCTGCAAAAACTCCAATTGACCCCTCTTTTTAAACAGTTTTTTTGAGCACTAAGTAACTGTCGATAACTTTGACGTCGGATAAACCTGTTATACCTCTCCCACATGAACAGCGAAAGCCAAAATCCTTCTTGTAAACCCGCTTGTTCTTTTGCTATCCTTCTTTATCTATGCCCTTCTCAAATCCGCAGGCATCCTTTAGTTAAACGGCTGCTGAGAAAACAATAGCTCTTCCGCCAATGCTTGAAAGTCAGCTAGAGAAAACTTGCCTTACTTGCAGTTTTTAATTAATATTCTTACGCTTATACAACAAGCCTAAGACTGTTACAACTACTAGAACTATTATTACAGTTATCACTAAAAATGTAGAGAGGGAGGGTAAAGGATTGGTAGAAGGTGTGCTAATTTCTCCCACGGTGAAATTAGAGGTTGCAAGTGAGCTAACTTCAAATCTTTGCAAACTTGGAGTTTCTGGGGTTCCTAGATACTGCCATCCGAAGTAAACTGTAACATTGTGGATGCCTTCTGAAAGCGGGGGCAAAACTACACTAGCAAAAACTGTTGTGTTGCAAAAGTACCAAGCTGGCGTGTCAGTTGGATTATAATCTACTGTTTTGTTGATGAACTCATTGACGCTAGTGATATTCCCACCATCCAAACTGTAACCCACATTGCCAAATTGTCCAAGCATAGTGGTAACAGATACAGAAAAGTTGAGCACTATAGGATTTGGGTAGATTCCTCCATTTATTGGAGAGTAGATTGTGGTCATATTGTTTGGAGTATAGTAAGGAAATATGGCAGGACCTAAAGTGGCAACAGTTGGTGGCGTTGACTGCGCTCCTACAAATGGATAAGACATTAATATTGAGAACAGAGCCAAAACTAGAATAGCTTTCTTCATATCAGCGCCACTAGATTTAGATTGAGTATTAACTGCGGATAAGAGCTTTTTTGTCAACATGCCTATACTAAGTTAGGTCAAATTTTCTTAACTAAGCAATAGTTTGTTTACTGTAGGCAATTTTTGCTTAGCAGTTAACCAGATACACTTAAATTTCACTGAGAAGATGGACTATTCCAGCGCGGCCGTCGTCTAGTCTGGTTTAGGACTTTAGCCTTCCAAGCTTGGCGAAAAGTCCCAGCGAAGACAGCTAATGATCCCGGGTTCAAATCCCGGCGACCGCACCAATCACTCTTTATGGCGTAAATTCAGCTTTTCCCTTGACCGTTAAGCTTTTCTACACAAACAGACCTTATAAAAAAATATATCGAGGGGTACTATGGTGAATGCGGCATCTGCTATCGAGGAAATTATTAAACACCCCCGTGAGGAACGCAATATCGAATTTAAAGAATCAGTGGCATGGGAAGATATTCATTTTAAAGCTAAAATTACAAAAAGCATTCTAGGAATGGCTAATTTACGAGATGGCGGCTGGATAATAATTGGTAAAAGAAGAAACAACGATGGTTCCTATGAAAGCAAAGGAATGATACCAGATCACTTTGCAACCTATGATTCTGATTTAATGCAGGATTTCGTGAGAGATTATGCGGATCCACCAATCGAAATAGTTTTGCACAAAATTGAGGTAGAAAGTAAACAGTTCATAGCCATACGCGTTGAAGAATTCGAACGTATTCCTATACTTTGTAAAAGATCATGCGCTGAAGTAATCCACAGAGGGAAAATGTATACTCGTTCAAAAAGTAAGCCAGAGACTATTGAGGTGCCTTCCGAGATAGAAATGAGGGAAATAATTGAATTAGCGACCGATAAAAACATCACAAGTTTTAGAGTGCGAGCAGCACGGCTTGGAATGCTGACGATAGAACAAGTTATGGAAATTATTGCACGAAGTCAGGATCTTCAATCTGATAAAGAACGTTTTGATGAACAAATAAGGAGAATCGGACAATGACAGAGAAAGCAAGAGCCCCAGCAGAAGTTTTAAAAAAGATAAAAAGCCGTGGATACTGGGAAGTAATCATTAGACCGAATCAATTTAAAGAAAACCGCATAAACGACATTTCAACTTGCTTAAAGATCATGGAAAGTAACGCCGTAAAGTTTCGCGGGTGGGACTATCCGCACATTGATCACAACCCTCCCCCCTACATCGGGATAGATTATGTCGAATCAACCGTTGATTGGGGTATGTATAAAGAATTTTGGCGTTTCTACCAGAGTGGACAATTCGTACATTATTTCGGTTGCCATGAAGATTGGTTTGAAGAACAAGTAACAATCTTTGGGCGGTCAGAGTATTCTAAAATTAAGCCATTTACAATACTTGAAGTGATAATGACGCTATATACAATGACTGAGGTCTACGAATTCGCTTCACGGCTAGCTAAACAAAATATTTTCAATGGCACGCTCTCCATCTCGACTAATTTACATGGAATGAATAATCGTGCCCTAACGTTTTTTGAAATTGGGCGATCGCTCGTCCGAGGCTATATATGTCGTATCGACGAAATACCGAGGAAACAAGAGATCAGCGTAGAAACACTGCTTGACAAAAAACGTGAAATCGCTCTAGATGAAACAATTGAAATTCTGAAAAGATTCAATTGGATGTCAGCCTCAAAAGAAATACTAAAAGAAGACCAGAGAAAGCTAATTGAAGGTAGATTTTGAATAAGTCAAAATCATTGTCTGACCCCGGCGACCGCACCACAAATCCCTACACGTAAAATTTTGAAAGCAAAACCCATTCACATGGTTTGCCAAATTTACTCGGGGGTCTCAAATTACATTTGAAACCATTCGGTATGCAACCCAGCGACTACACTGCGCTTCTTACTTCATTTGCTTCATCAGCCAGCTATGTAATCAACTGAAAACTCTGTTCCGCTGGTGACTCCTGAGACGTTTACCAGCTGAACCGACTGGTTGTTGATAACTTGGGGTTGCATGTAGATTCGGTTGTCTGAAAAACTGGTAATTCCCCCCGTCCTGCCGGAGATGGTGGCTTGGCAGCTAGAAAAGTGTACACTACCAAAATTTGCTAGATCGGTAAGCGATCCGCTAACTTCCGGGCGCTCAACAATCCATTCTGCGCTTAGCTTCTGTGAATTGTACTGGAAACTCTGCTGGAAGCTTTCGCCTGTTGTCTGGTCCTTTATAGATATGGACCATGTATTTGCGCTGGGGTCGGTGAGGCTGATGGAGGCCTGCATTTGGTCGCCGGGGGAAACATGGATCGAATTTATCGGCACCTCATTACTTGGTAACATTTCGTACCAAACCGAATAAGTTGCTGCACCGTTGACATAATCCTGTTCTGTGCCGACTTGGATAAGAGAGCTGTCGAATTGTCCACCTACGCCAATCCAGACAGAAGAATAAGCATCTGAGCCAATGTCTTTGACCGAGGGCACAATCCAAGAGCCACTTACACCAGTCACAGTTGCGCCTGGAAAAAACAGGTTAGACGCGGCAACGTATCCTGCCCAGTTTCCAGCCACAGAAACAAAGGGCACAGGCAACGAGGGCTGAAGAAAACCGCTGGTGTTAAAGAATACTAAGTAAATGATGGCGCCTGCGATAATCAGAAGAACAATCGCGGCAGCTACAGCCCGTGGATGTCCTCGGCGGCGTTCAGACACTTATATGACTCCTAAAACTGGTGCCGACTCTTTTGATTTAAGGGTATGTGGGAGGTTGAGAACAGCAAACGCCATTATTTGACACATGGACTTCACGGAATCAAAAAGTTTTTGAGAAGTCAAGAAGCATCAAATAGTAATAGCCTTCAGCGACAAAATTGCCAGGTTAAGCTGAATAGTTTGAATAATAAACCAAAAATAGCAATCACAGTTGTACTCATTGCAGTGATAGTGTTTTCCGTTTTTCTAGTCGACAACTTCAGTCGCCCAGCGCCCAGCAGACAGTTCTATGTCGGCGTCGAATACGCTTATGCAGACGGCACAGCCCAGCTTGAGGCGTTGGTTGATAAGGTTTCAGGGTACACTAACCTTTTTGTTATAGGTTCCCTTGGGATCTCCTTTAACCGTACAGCGCTGGATGAATCATGCGACTACATAGCTGGGCATGGACTTTCATTCATTGTTCTTTTCACAGCCTTAAACAATTATACTGGGCCAAACGGGTACAACATCACCGACTGGATGGTTAGTGCGCAGCAGAGATACGGCGACAAATTCTTGGGCATCTACAAAATTGATGAACCCGGCGGCAACCAACTTGACAATGGAGTGTCACAATTGATCAACGACACTTTATCCTATGCCCAAACCAGCCAAAGCTACGTCGGCAACCTCTCGCAGATGGTAAACTATTATTACAATTTTACGCCCAGAGTGTTCACGGCTGACTTTGCGCTGAACTGGTTCGATTACAAAGCAAACTACACAACCGTCTTGGCAGAGTTCGTAGGCAATGAGAGCAGGCAACGCATAATTGCTCTTGACAGGGGTGCAGCAACCGCTTTTGATAGAGATTGGGGCGTAATAATCAACTGGAAATACAATCAAGAGCCCTATCTTGAATCAGGCGACGAACTCTACAGTGATTTGGCATTAGCATATAGTGCAGGCGCAAAATACGCGGTTGTTTTCAGCTACCCAAACATGACAGACAGTGCTTATGGGACTCTACAAGATCAGCATTTTGAGGCTCTCCAAAAGTTCTGGGATGCCCTGCATTCTAACCCTGATAGTTTGGGCTCCAACCAGCCAGAAGTGGCTTATGTTATGCCGAGGGATTATGGGTTTGGCTTCCGAAGCCCAAACGACCACATATGGGGCTTGTTCCCCCCTGACAATTTATCCGCAAAAATCTATGGCGACGTACAAACCCTTACAAGCCGATACGGAGCACACCTGGACATTCTTTATGATGAACCAGCAATCACTGCATCGCTTCTGGCTAGCTACCGCCAAGTTTTCTTTTGGAACCAAACAATCACGTGAACGACAAGTTTTAAAATTGATGCTGACTTGTAAGTGGACTGGTATCCCGTTTGGCTAGGCACTGGGTAATAACAGTAGTTCTCTTAGTTATAGCTTGGGCTTTAATGGTTAGCTACCAAATTTTTACACACTTAGCTCTCGTTACCGCCGCTACGTCGCTGGCGGGCCCCATGCCAATAGTTGCTTCTTGGCTGCGTTCAGGCACTGACCTCGCCGGATTCATCTGCTCTTTTGCTTGGATGTTTGTTCTGTCCGCAGTGGTTTCACAGTTGATGTTTGGCAGAGAACGCCGTTTATCTGTGCAGTTTCTGGTTAGTTTAGGGTTGACTTTGGTCGGTTCGACACTTGTTGGTTTGCTAGGCGAGGCTGGCTTGGATTTGTCCAATCCAGGCGTTCTCTCTGACCCATTCAACGCTTTGTTTGGCAACCCTGTTTTCGCTTGGTTCTATCTTGCTTTACCATTTATTTTTATGTTAGTGGTGGATTTCCGGGGGTCTAAGAAAGCGAAAAAGAAGGTTTATTCATTGGTGTGAGCGAAAAGGTGAAAAGCCACTACGATAATAAAAAAAGGCAAGGTGACTAGATGAGTGACCAACCAAACATGGCGACAATTCAACTAAACGGCGATAAACAGAACTTTATCATCGACAAAAAGGACTTCAAAACCGGCAGCAGAGGCTACTACGGAACCGGTAAGATGGTGGCTGGCGGCAAAAAATACCAGATCAGCATCCAAGTGGTAGAAATCGGCTCTAAACCTAAGGCTGAAGAAGAAAAGAAGAAGTAACTATTTTATCCCTAATTTTTGTTTAAGACACCACTGACGCGTTAACTATAACAACGTCTTTTAGCGGTTTATCTCTGGGGTTCGTTCTTACACGTCCGATGGCGTCGACAACCTCCATTCCAGCGACGACTTTGCCGAACTGGGGGTGCTTAGTGTCTAAGTAGTTGTTGTTGACTAAGTTGATGAAGAATTGGCTGCTTCCCGTGTTTGGACCCGCATTTGCCATGGCGATTGTGCCTCGGTCGTTACGGTTTTTGGCTTTGAACTCGTCTTTGATCTCAGGGATTGAAGGGTCACCGTAGCCAGTTCCCGTGGGGTCACCGCCTTGAATCATGAAGCCATCGATGACTCGGTGGAAGATGGTGCCGTTGAATGTGCCCTGCTGAACCAGGTTTTTGAAGTTGCCTGTGGTTATGGGCATGTCGTTTCTTAGTTGGAGGGTTATGTCTCCCATGTTGGTTTTAAGTAGGATTTTTGTTCCGTTTGTGTATTCGTCAACCATAATTTTTTCCCTCATACCACTTCGGACAGCGGCTATTATGCTTATTGTTAGAAAATGTAGTGCAAAAGTTTGTGCAGAAAAAGTGAGGGATATTAGGAAGTTAGTTTGTCAGGCAACACTGTTGCACTGATTAAGGTAACGTTCTGCAGCGGTTTATCGTTTGAGTCAGTTGGTACTTGGGATATAGCCATCACAACGTCCATTCCGGACACGACTTTGCCGAATGCTGGGTAGCTGCTGTCAAAGGTTGAGTAGCGGTTGTTGTTGTCCGCGACGTTTATGAAGAATTGGCTGCTTCCACTGTTAGGTTGACCTGTGTTTGCCATTGCTATGGTGCCGTTGTAGTTGTGGTTGGTGGTTGTGAATTCATCTTTGATTGTTGGGATCGATGGGTCGCCATAGCCTGTTCCGGTTGGGTCACCGCCCTGAATCATAAAGCCCGCGATGACGCGATGGAAGATTGTGTTGTCGTATATGCCCTGTTCTGTGAGATGTATGAAGTTGCCTGTTGTGATAGGCATGTCATTGCGTAATGCGATGGTTATGTTTCCCATGCTGGTTTGCAGCAGAACCTGGGTTGCGTTTGCGTATGGGTCGGCTGAAGCGGGAATCAAACCTGAAGATGGCGTCGGCGTTGGGGACGTATTGTTGGATCCGTTTCCGAGCATACCTGAAGCTGCTACTGCCCCGAAAACTATAAGCACTATGGCTATTGCACCGATTGCTATCCAGGTTGACTTGTTAGATTTGCGTTTGAGTGGCTTCTGTGGTATTGGTTTCTTCTGTTTGGGAGCCATGCTCTGTGTAGTCAACGGCTTTTCATATAAGATTTTTCCCAGATGCACATAAAGCGGGCAGTTGCCAAAAATACCTAAAATGCCATAAATCTCAAGCAAAGAGGGCTCTTTTGTTTTTCTGAGACCCCTATCCCCTATAAAAAGGCGAATAAACTGGATCTCAACCTGCTAATGATGCGGTTTCACACCAAACCATCCTACCCCGCCTAAGGAAAAAGACCCCTCTATAAGTTCTGTGCATAGGTTAGATATTAGGATCCAACTATGTTAGCGCAAGCGGTTAGTAGATGCCGCCTTCTTTGAAGTAATGGTTCTCTTCTTTTTTAGGTCCAAAACTGCGTACGCCATCCCGCTTCAGCTGGCACCGTAACTCCGAGGCATATTGCTTGGTGATTTCTCCCTTCTTCTCCAAGTATGCGATGATTTCTTCCGCTTGGGCTTCAGTGTCACATCGGCGAAGGAAATCGACTGCTTGGGGATTAAAATGCCTCAGCTTATCAGGCGTCTCAGTGCACTGCGCAAGTTCTTCTTCAAATTCAATTTGTTCCTCGCATCCGCATTCTTCAGCCTCCGCTATTTCTCCTTCAGCTTCTGCCGCGTTTTTGCGGACGCCATTTATGGGGACTTTTACTTCGCCCGTTTCTAACTCTTCAAAGAGGTGGGGGAACATTTTTTTGATGTCTTTCTTTTCCATAGGCATCAATTACCACAAATGATTGTTTTTGGTGCTTTAAGTCCTTTTTTGATTGAAAAACCCTTTTTCGCACTATTCACTGCGGGATAAATTGCTGTGTGGGGTGGGTTTGGAGCACTTTTTCAAGTTCCCTTATGTTTAAGCCTTTAAGTTCGTCGCCGAAGGTTTCACACCGCCGCTTCTTTCCAGCTTCTTCGGTGGCTCTGGCAACGATTTCTAGTCCATGTTTGGTTTGGGTTTGAGTGTAAATATGGAATGATTGGAGGGTTGCGCCTTTTTTGTTCACGGTAGTCCAAGCAGTTTTTGTTATTTTGAAGCCGCCTGCTTTGAGAATGCTGACGATATTTTCGGGGCTGTCAGTGTAGACAGCGATGTCTATGTCGCTGCCTCTTTTGATTGTGCCACGCCAAACGCTCCCTATTAGCAATGGGCAGTAGGCGCTTAGCAGACGCATCGCTTCCAAGGCTTCTTGGCGCATCTCAATCAACCGAGCCTTACGTTTATCGCCCTCGTTTTCCTCAGCTATCTTATCCAGTTCCAAGGCGACTTCAAGGTTAGAGGGCAAAAAATGGGTGCCTAAAGTTTGGGCGGCTTTGTCTTTGGCTTGCTTATACTCCTTTTCGGCTCCAAAATAGAGCAGTGTAGCGGCTTCCCGTGCGACTCGACGCTTTAAATCAGAGTCCGAAGCCAAAGCCTCACCGTTTAACGATTGTTTCATACAACTCGATAGTGTGCTCTGCAATCTTGCTCCAGGTGAATTCTGCTAGGACGCGTTTTCTGCCGTTTTTGCCCAGTGTTCTGCGCCACTCAGGGGTTGACAGCGCGTTGGTGACTCCCCATGCAATGTCGCTTGGGTTGTTGGGGTCTATGTGGTAGCCGCATTGTTCGGGTCCACAGCAGATAACGATTTCTCGCATGCCGCTGACGCCTGCTGCACCAACCACGACGGGTTTCTCCATGCTCATCGCTTCCAATGCTACGATGCCGAAGGGTTCATAGAAGCTTGGGAAAACAGCTATGTCGCAAGCGGCATAGTGGCATATGCGCTCCTCTTCGGGGATGAAGTCGAAGCAGAATTTAACATAAGCATCAAGCTTTGTCATTTTGGTGAGGTTGGTTAGGTATTCCTGTAGGTCGCCGACTCCGACCACAACTAATCTGGCTTTAGGTATTTTAGCTAGTATATGGGGCATAGCCAAGATGAGTTTATCGACGCCTTTAACGCCGACTAAACGTCCAAGGAAAAGAATCATGTATTCGTCGTCTTTTATTCCGTATTTAGCGCGTACTCGCTGGATATCCTCCTTTGAGACGGTTTCAGGATTGTATTTTTGTGGGTCAACCCCGTTGTAGGATACTTGGATTTTTTCCCGTGGAAAACCAAGGCTAACGAGTTCATCCTTCATGGCATAGGAAACGGTGACAACCAAATCCGCCATTTTGCCTCCGCGAAGCTCTATGTTGCCGACTACTCCTGAACCGTTACCCATGGTACGGCCTTTCTCGGTGGAGTGGACATGGAAAGCAAACGGCAAGCCTGTTTCACGCTTCACGGTGATGCCGCCCATTGCCGAAAGCCAGTCATGAGCTACTACAACATCGTATTTCATGCCTTCACGTTTGATTAACTCGTTGATGAGTTTGGCAGCAGAGAGATAATTGTAAACCATGAGTTTCCCAAAGAACTGCTGTCCCCTACCCCATTTTTTGATGTCCTCCGATATCACGTCTGGAAGCGAATCGGAAATGTCGATGTGGAGTGGGCGGTGGATTTCGATGCCCCGCCAGATTTCGCGGGTTGGCATGGAGCCTGCATCGTCGTTCATCGTGAAAACTGTTACGTCATGATCGTTTAAGACGAATTTCCGGGTGATTTCAGCAGCGTATGTGCCAAGTCCACCAACGATTTTAGGGGGGTACTCATAGACGAAAACGGCGATTTTCATGCTCAATGCTTCACCATTTATCACTTAGCAGTGGAATCCACGGTACTAAAGCTTTACTTAAAACAGCGCACCTAAAGCAACCGCTCAAAGCAGAACGGATCTATTGTTTTAGCTTTTTTAGGGGAAAAGTTTGATTAGACCGAACCGCATACAACCTAACAGGCAAGGTGCCGCAGATGAGTTTATCACCTATTAAACTGGAAATACTTGAGTCCATGCTTCTATTCGACAAACCCCAAAGAGCCATGGATATAGCCAAAGACGCCCACAAAGAATTCCAGCCCGTCATGATGCACCTTTTGGGGCTACAACGGATGGGGTACATTTCTTCTCCAGCAAAAGGATTATACAGCATAACTGCCGCTGGAAAAAAAGCGCTGGGTTTACCAGAAATAACCAAGGAAAAAGCCACATCCATACTCGCCTATGCACCACATGACCGAGCATTCCACTTCTACGCCACCGTCGGCCAACCGCTTAGCCTCCACGCACACAACCTCAGAGACTTCGCTGCAAAACTTGACAAGGCAGACCCAATATCAATTGATTTCCACCTAAAACGTGGCGACTTCGAAAACTGGTTCAAAGGACTAGGCGACGAAGAGTTAGCCAAGAAAACAGCACTGCTCAAAGCACGAAACCTTCCAGACGACCAAACCCGCAAACTATTCGACGAAATAGTAGATCAACGTTACCATGAGTTAGCAAAGTTGTCAGGCCAAGTTTTCCCAGAAGACGAACATGAGCATGCTGAACATACGCATGCATAAAGCCCTCTTATTTTAGTTAAAACAAAAAGTGGTTCTTCAAAAAAAGGATAGAAATGGTTAGGTTATTTGGCTGTAGATAGGGTGCTCTTTAAATTTCAGAATAGTCTGCGACCACTCTATGGTTCCACTGGGCAACCGAGTGCAAAGCGACTGAACCTTTGCACCCCCTTGGATGAAGCGGACGCCATCAAGCATTTCGCCCTTTGTTACGCCTGAAGCAGCGAAAATCATCTCGTTACCTTTCGCCAACTCGTCTTCAGTATAGGTTTTTTCTACGTCAACGCCTGCAGCTTTTAGCCTGTCCATGCGTTTAGGATCGTCTTTTTTGTCCTTCCAAACCTTCACCAACATGGTTCCTCCGAGACATTTCACCGCGGTCGCCGCAATTGTTGCTTCTGCACCTGCGCCTGCACCGACCAGCAAGTCTACACCTGAATCTGGTAGACAGGTGACGATGGAGCCTGCGATGTCGCCGTCGGCGATTAATATGATTCTGACGCCCATTTTTCTAAGCCGCGCCAGCAATTCGTCGTGTCGGGGGCGTTCAAGCATGATAACGGTGAAATTTGCGAGGGGTCTTTTCTTGAGTTTAGCGATTGTTTCCACGATTTCTTCGATGGGCATGTCAAGGTTTAATTTGCCTTTTGCTAAGCCGTTGGTGGCGACTTTGAAGTAGTAGCCGTCGTCAGGAAGCACCTTGAGGCAACCCGCCGGAGCGCATGCTAACGCGGAGATGGCGTCTTTTCTGCCTTTAGAGGTGGCGGTTGTACCGTCCACTTGGTCTATAACAAATTCAACTTTGGGACCGTTGCCTGTGCCAACCTTCTCCATGTAGCTAAAAGCGGGAGCGCAGTCTTTTGGGCCTTCACAGCATATGACTTCTCCGTCAACCTCGGTCTGGTTGAGGACTGCACGGGAAAAGTCCAGGGCAGTTTGATCTACTTTGTCAGGGTCGCCTTTGCCGATGTGCAATGCTGCTCCAACGGCTCCGGCTGTGGTTATTCGAATCAGGGATGGACCAAGAGATCTAAGAGACGTCATTTTCTATCACTTTTTCCTTTCATTCTGCCATAACTCTACAAATTCCATGTAGTTCTGGGCTATTTTGTCTGTAGCGGCTTTTTTATCAATCTTTTTAGCGTTGTATTCTACCAGCGGATCCCAAAAGATGGTGCGCCCAACTGCGAAGCCGATGATGCCGGGGATTTTTGCGCCGACTGCCAGCCACTCTTTCACTTTGTCCTTGGATTCCCCGCGTCCTAAAGTGATAACGCCGACTTTGCGTCCGCCCGCCTGGGCTTGCTTCACTATTGCTTTGGCATCTTCCGGTTTCTCAACACCTTCAAGTTTCCAAATTGCTGGTTCAACGCCGCCATCTTGGATTTGTTTGATGCTCTCACACATCATTTTTGGCCGTAGCTGTGTGTCATAGGCTTCTTTGGAGCCGCCGAGTTTTGCAAGTTGTGCGGGAGTTGCGGGAACGATGAGTTCGAAGAGGAATGGACGCTTGGTTTTTGCTAGATAATCACTTAGTTTCTTGAGCCGCTGCAACTGGCGTTTATTCAGAACTGCGTCGCTGTCTGGGTTGTAGCGTACAAGAACCTTGAGGTAAGTTGGATCAAACTCTTCTATGTGCTTGGCGAATTGGTCGCCATATTCAAAATCAAATTCGTCTTGACCCGATTTTTCAGCGGGCATTGCAAAGTTGTAGCCTTCTTTTTTGGCTTCTTTGAGGATGTTTGCGCCGAACTCCTCGTCTACCAGTATCCCGGCGATTTCTTTGGGAACTTTCTTTTTAACCGCCAATTTGAAGCCGTCAAAAATTATTTGTTTAGCTTCTTCAATGCGTTTTTTCTCTTCAGGCGTTGGGGGGCGATTTTTGATTCCGAATAATTTCTCAACGAAAGAGGTTCGATGATCAAAAGCTAAAATCAGTAAATCTTTTTTAGACCAATCGGTCACATTCTCACCGTGAGTGTAATCATACTTTTTACCTAAATAAATCGTTATTGCTAATTGTAAACTACTAATGATACACACGCTTGGTGAATGCTTGTCAGCCGAATCCTCTGTTCGGGGAAACTATGAAATACCAAAAGCAGCCATATGACACAGGCGAGGGCTAAACATGACGGACCCAAGAATAGTCACTGTTAAACTGCCAGAGGAAGTCTACCAGGAGATGGCGCTGAGGATTCCAGAGGGCGACCGAAGCGATTTCATCCGGGAAGCCATCCATGAGAAACTTCAGAAAACCCCCAAACCCGACAAGCTCTTAGCCCTCGAAACCCGCATGCAGCAACTTGAGGAGCAGTTTGGTCAAATCAAAAAATACCTCTCAGACCTAGACATCCTGACCTTCCAACACGGCAAAATCAACCCCTACCAATACGCCACCGACGACTTAGACCACAAAATCATCGAGTACCTCCTCAACTATAAATCGGCAACCACCCCCGAGCTGGCGGATTACCTAAAAACCAACCGCTGGCTAGTGCTCAACAGGCTGCAGAAGATTGAGAAGAACAGTAAGAAGCAGGCGGGGAAAGCCATAATCGAGTATTATGCTGGGGAGCGGTCTGGGAAGAAGAAGGCTTGGTGGATAGATGAAGAACTAATCCAAGAGTAATGTGGGTAACTTTAAATTCCCATGTACATTGGTTTCTGCTTTGATGGGCTCGTAGTCTAGCACGGATTAAGGCATCGGCCTCCGGAGCCGAGAATCCTGGGTTCAAATCCCAGCGGGCCCGCCACCCCCCAAACGAATTTATCCTGCACAACCAACCTTCCCCTTTTTTTACGTTGGTTGGTGTTATGTTTCAAGAGATAGGTAGCATACAGGAAAAAAATATTTTTTATTTCAGCGCTTTGTAAATACACTTGTATGGCTCATTTTTATTTGCTATATTCCTTTGTCAATCAGCGTTTAAGTGCCATCACCTGCATATGTCCAGCTAGTGCATCTGGTTTTTCACGGGTCTTTTTAAGACTTTTCTTGGGGGTGATTTGTTAAAGGGAGGCTTGTTTTGACTGAACTATTCCTCTCTTTAGCGCTAAAAAGACAAAGAACTGAGCGCATGCAGCTATAGCTGCTGCCTTTAATGCAGACAAGCCCTCAAGTCCTGCAACGGACCCTCCTCCTAAGGTGCTAAAGAAAGTTAGTCCACTAATGATTGCCGCATTTACAAGTGCATCAGTCCAATCAAACTTTTTCACTTGAATATTCGCTACACTATTGGCACAATAGATAATCAATCCCCTAACGGTTAATCTTGGGATATAGCGCCTCTCTTTTAGGTAACTTGAACACTTCTCAACTATAGACATTGATTTTTTCCCCTCAATTTATTCCTATCAATTATTTCCACAAAAAAGGAAAGGGAAATTGTTTCTTTTTTTAGGACTTGCTTGTCTTCTCCTGTTTAGCTTTCAGGTCAGCGTTCTAATTCTTTAAGGCGGCATTCTCATCCATCATCGTCTTCATTACGGTGTTAAGTTGAGTCATCATGTCGTTGATGCGTAGGTTAAGCATGCCAATTTGCTGCATGACTGGTGAAGCTTCAGCTGTGGCGTCGGTCAATAGTAGTCACCTCCTGTCATGTCGAGGTTTGGTATCATGTTTAGGGTGCTGGTTGGTTTTGGTTAGGTTGGCTTTCTAGGGCTTCATTGGATTGCGTAGCTTCTGCATTTCCAGCGTCATCGGAACTGCCCCTTTTTTGTTCGCTGTCTTTTTCAGCCCCTTTTTCGGGTACTTCACGTTTAAGCACTAAGACATCGGTGAATAGGTCGATGGCTAGGATTTCCCAGCCGTCAGGTGTTGGCAGATTGGCAATGTAGTGTTTGATTATATCGGAGAGATGGACTTCATGTGTTTCATATGTTGGCATCTTATCAGCCCACTGCTATCCAGTTGACTGCAATCGCAATGTTGCTTGCTGGGTTGGTCGTTTCTGTGTGTGCTTCTGTTGTTCCAACAACTGGATCATTAGCTAAGACGCCGCCGATTGTGAAGCTGCCGCCGCTTGAGTTGCGTAAGCTCACTCCTCTTGTGTATGCGGGTTTGTTGGTTAGGTTGTGAGTGTGTCCGCCTGCTGAACCTGTTGTTCCACCGCTGCTACTGCTTAGCGTGTATAGGTCAAATTGGCTGTCGCTTGTGTTAGTTAGTATACCGCCTAAGTCATGCTGTGTACCGTTTGAGTCTCGCATCATTAAATCTCTGACGTATGGTGGTTTGTTGGTTAAGTTGTGGCTGTGGCTTCCATTATCTCCTGAGTAGCCGCTGTAGTAGTGGGTATGGTTGTCTACGTCGCTTGAGTATCCACTGTAGTAGTGTGTATGGCTTGATTCGTTTTGTGTGCTGTTGTTGCTTGGTCCGCCTGTAACCCATCCGCTTACATAATAGTATGTGTAAGAGTGGTAATGGCCGCTAGTTGTACCTGTATTAGCGCTTCCTGAACCTCCTGTCATTGAGTGGGTGTGATTTTGCATACCGTGATAGTGGCTTGAACCTGAACCAGTTGTTCCTACAACCGTGTGGTTGTGTGCTCCGCCTACTCCTGTTGTTCCAACTACAGTATGGTTGTGGTTTCCCTGTGAGTCTATACCCATACTCCAACCAACAGTTGCAGATATTGTTCCTATCATGTGGGTATGTGCACCTGCGCTAAAACTGTGGGTGTGGTCGCCAACTGAGTCAATGCCTAATGCGAAGTTGTCTGTTCCGAATATGTCACCGACTTTGTGTTTGTGGTCTCCTGTAACAGTTGACTTGATGCTGAACTGTGTAGCTGACTGTGCTGTGATTACTACAGCAATGTGTCTTCCGCTGGAATCTACGGCGGTGCATGTGATTGATGGTGTAGAGGCGAATGCTTGTGGGAAGGTTATGTTTGCAACTCCCGAAGCGTCGGTGTTGACAGAACCCTTCTGGATCGATGGGAAGCTCCAATCTGATCCGTTGAGGTGCTTTATTGCTTCCGTGTAGACTGTTTGAATCATAGCGCCTTGCCAAACATGTCCCGGTTCTCCTAGCCCACCTGTTTGCGTTACTTGAGGGTAAACGTTGGCTGCATGAAGGTCATGACATGCTAGGTGCCCTTGGTCATAAAGTTGAATCGGTAAATTGGGAACGAAAGAGCCCATATCAACCCATTGTTGCGTTGCACCTACGTATTGCCACCGTTTGATGTGACCATCACTGTTGTTATAATAGCATTGAAGATATGCTGGCGAATCGGGCGGACCATCCAGATGCTCTGGGTTCAGAATAACGCTATATTGAGCCCTTCGAACGTAAGCTGTGTCCATGTTATAGTTATAGCTGTCTCTGTGTCCTCTGTCAACCCACGTTGAACCATTCCATTGGTATAGGTGATTTGCGAGGCGTCCCATCCTTGCATCTAAGTTAATGAAGTATGGGCGGTCATTGATGTGGCCCCCAGTTGGAGGAGTGGGGTCGCCCTGAGCTGCGGTTCTTTCTTCGATTTGGAATAATGCGCCATGGTCAGAGTGTATAAGCCAAATTCCGGGTGGGTCAAATGTGTCTTTCATTGCACTGCCTAATGCGATTAAGCCCTGATTGGCGGTAACAAATCCGCCGGCAGAAAAGTCTTTTTTAACTATCATGCCTTGGCTCCAAACTAGAAGTGGGTCATAACCCCCAATACCGAGATCTGTGACAAGGGCCAGGTCTGCGTAGTGAGCACCATGTTCTTGATTAGTGTCCTTGAATCTTATGTAATTGTCTCCATGTGGGATGTTACCATATTGAGGTAGCCATACACCGTTAACCCAATTCCAGATATAATTAACCAAGTCCTGTGGATTATCAACAGAAGGGACGTCGCAAGGAAGCGTAATGCCTTTACCTATCTCTAGTGTTGTTGGAGGATTGGTTAAATCAATATCAGTATCACGCATTGCTTGAATTCTGATTGAATCGTTGCCTTGGTATATTTCCTTTAGTCTGATGCCTTTGCTTATCTCCAGAAATAGGTCATCACCGTTACTTATTGTCCGTGAATGTCAATGAAATTCTCTCCGTTGAATATTTCCTTGAGCCGAATGCCTTTGGTTATCTGTAGGAGAAGGTCATAGTTAGGGTCTGTGGGTTGCGTAGGGATTAAATCAATCCAGTTTAGACCATCAGGTGCTTTGACTGTCAAGTAACCGTCAACTATTAAGTGGTCAAATTCTCCATTATCTACCATACTCTTGCCTCCTCATCAGTTAATGTTCTAATTTTCGCTATTTCAAATGGGAACGCTTTGTGGGAGCTCCCATAATTTTCCCTTAACATTTTTTGTTCTAGCATTGCAGATCATCAAATAAGCACTTGCATTTTTGAAATATAAGCAATTTTACGGTTTAAAATGGCATTCTAAAAATAGAATTTCAAAAAAGTATTATTTAATATGTCATTTTAGAAATGGCATTTTAAACAAGCCAAATGTTTATCAGGGGTTGAGTATTTGACGAGGAAACTATAATAGTTCACATTTACCATTTATGTTTGGGTATAACCTTGAAAGCATTCCCTCGCTTTTCACTAACCATAGTTTTTTTGCTTAGTTTAGTGTCTGTGAGCAGCGTGCACATAGGCATCGTTCAGTCTGCTACTGAAATCAACAGCACCATAATCACTTCTGACACAACATGGACCAAAGCAAACAGCCCATACACAATCAACGGACCCATACGCATAGAAAGAGGTGCAACAGTAACGGTTGAACCTGGAACCAGCGTTAATCTTAACAATAACAGAATAGAGGTATGGGGAACCTTACAAGTAATAGGTACTAGCGGTGACAGTATCATTTTATCTAATGGATTAATTAGATTTCAGGCAGATGCTCCAGGTCCCAACTCAGCAAAAAGTACAACCTCGATAATACAAAAAGCAACACTTCACTCGATGAGTTTAGAGGTTAATTATTCTTCACCAAAAATCGCTGAATGCGAATTTACCGGAAGTATAAACGCCAATGATGCGAGTTCGCTTATTCTAGAAAATAACATTATTACTCTCACCAGCACTAGTTATCTCTACTCTTGTATGGCAAGTATCGCAAATAATATTATCAAGGGTGAACCTATTTGGACTTCAACTGACGCATCAACCATTTCAAACAACACATTTATCAAAACGGCAATTAACGCAGACGGCAACACCATTGAAAAAAACGTTTTTTACGGGTACGGGTCGGGCGTTATAGCTGTTTCGAATAACAAGATAGAACAGAACTTATTCGTCAATAATAACTTGGCGATAAACGTAAAGGGCATCAGTAACGAAATCAGGTATAATACGATCATGAATTGCACGTTTGGGGGAGTAGTGTTTAATCATGGAGCCGTTTTCGCCTACAACAATATTTATGGGAACTCTCAATATAACGTCCGTATCGGCGGAGACGCAGCTGGGGATTATGAGTTATCTCTTTAGAATAATTGGTGGGGGACCACTGATGAACAGGCAATAAGCCAAACAATTTACGATAATAAGAACGATTATAGCTTGCCGAAAGTTAACTTTACTCCTTTCTTGACTGAGCCAAACTCACAAGCTCCCACTGTACCCGATGACATATCAAATCTTATCGCTTCACCAACACCCAGCCAAACGACCGCTCCAACAGCAACTTCCAACCCAAATACATCAACTTCACCTACCCAAAACCCAATATCAACTCCTAACCAACCTATCGCTGGAGCATCTGTCTTACTGGGTTTGGATTGGTTAGAAATTATAATAGTAGCGTTACTTTCTACCATTGCTGTTCTACTGATTTTTGTGGTTGTATTCCTGAAAAAACGAAGCAAGGATAACTTAGTTTAAATTACAACTATTTACCTCTTTATTGTTCCATAGCCTCTAAGAGTTTAGAGCCCTTTGCCGTAATTACATATGCTGCTCGATGCTTCGGTGCATTCTTCTGTACATGACAATTGTTAACTAAATAACGGAAAATGTTATCGAACGCTGCAGGTGTGCCAGCTTTTGCTATTGTGCGTTTTTCTAGTTCAGTCCGATGAAGCGGTTGGCGTTTTAGTTCATGCAGAACAATCCTCGCAAGGTCCATATTCGGTCGCTGTGTCACATCTTTTCCCTCAGGGCTTTGAATCGCATTTTTGCCTTTTAAACCGCAAGCTGAATAGACCTTTTGGGGGAGGGGAGTGGTAGGTGAAAGTGAACTCAGCCAAACGCTGAAAATTTCACGTTCCTTTGCATTATTACATGCGCTTAAGCCCTCGATTGACTATAAAGCGTTGACTTTGGCATATAAAGCCCCGCATAAACCGATATTTTTAAGCAGCAGAGGGGTAAGTGAAAGTGAAAAAGATTACTAACTAAATAAGCAAGAGTAAATAGTTTGAGGCTTTAATGTTCCTAAGTTTCTTTGGATTATGTTTGCTGTTTTTTCGTTATTTGCCGCTCAGCTTCATTAGATAGCGATTTAATTTCACTGCGTATAGCATCTATCTCTTTTTTGGTCATCGACAAATCAATCAACCTCCTTGAGTTCTTTAACTTCTTTTACACCTGCCTCTTTGAATTGTTTGATATGCTCCTGGGCGCTGCTTAGCAGGTTTTCATATTTCGCTTTCTCCTCTGGAGTTTGCGCTCTGTTTAGCTGTATCTTCCAAGATGCTGCTAAGTGTTTCCATTCAGAGAGCGACTCTGACTCTATCCGGCGTATCCGCAATAAGTAATCAGCTTCTAGGTGAATGTAGCTTTTGACACCCTGAATTACCAGCCTCAGCTTCTTAGCCTCATCCTTAGAAACGTCTGGCTCTTGAAGCCGCCGAAGAGCAGCCCACAGCAGGCCAATCGCCTCATTGCCTGTCGGCAGTTCCTCAAGTTTGCTATTTCCAGTTTAGGCATTGGCGTTGTTGTGGATAAATTCGTGTCAGGGCTGTCGAATCCCAGCGGGCCCGCCACATCTTCAAAGACAGATTTTCGCATCGGCTGTGAATCTTTTCTAATTTAGCACTTTCGTCTTCCGCGTTTATATGTCAAATTATAAAGCACTCCCAGCTTTTGGGTGAAGAGGGCGAAAACCAGAGTGAAGCCAGCGCTCGCCCAAATATTCATCGCAGATATAGCCTCTAACTTAAACTATCGTTTTGCATCTAAAGCGTAAAAATGCAGGAGGGGCAATTAAACCCGCTCATAAAAATTTGAGCAGCACCCTCTTACGGTAACGCTCATAATCTTGGCCGAATTTTTTGTGCAAAGCGTTGTCCTCCTCAGCAACAAACTTCCACTGTGCAATATACATGGTAACTGAAGTTAAGAGCACAGGCCACCAGTTGAGTATCAACGAGAGTCCGGGAATGATAAAGACGATGAAACTGCTGTAAATAGGGTTTGGCATGACTTTGAAGGGCCCGCGGGTTTCAAGTTTCTCTTGTTGCCAAGCATTAAGGAACATGACTATAGATAGGAGCCAAAAGGGCACACCGACTACCAGAAGAGCTACACCAAGCGGCAAAGTCAAACTTGCAGCTGCAATCGGAAAGTTGAGCGCTGGTTGATAAAGATAGCTTAAGCCCGCAGTCACCGCAAATGTTACAAAAAGAGGCGCCATAATCTTTGGACCAGACCCTTCAATCCTCATTTTTCCAGTACTATCCATCATCTTGGGGAACCGCAGTTTAGCCTTGGTAGGTAAATTTTCTATTCTCGACGAATATGCCGCTTTCCCGCTCAATAAAGCCATGATGACCCCCGCGATGAATCCTCCACCGCAGATAATGCTTGGAAGGGAGCACACTGCAACGAATGTGCCCCACGCTTTGCTGGTTGATCTGGTGCGTAGCATTAGGGCTCCAAAAAACACTAAAGCACCACACGTAACTCCAATTGCTGAAAGCGTAAACAGAACCATCGCATCGTTACCTGCTGACCCTGGAAGTGTAGGCATCAACCAAGGCAACCATTCTGCTGAGATTCCTACAAGTGCAGAATTGCATAGAATCAAGATTCCAGCCAATAGAGAAAAACTAAACGCTCTACTCCGTTTCTCCTTTATGTCTGAACTTTTTGTTTGATTTGGACTTATTTTCATGTACGTCACGCTTCATTTTTGGTTTCGTTGGTTATTTTGCAAGATGCTGTGCCAACGACCACATGCAGCCTGCCCAAAAGAAAAGGAGGATATATCGCCGAATTATCACATGACTGCTTATTTGCTGAGTTGGGGTGCCTTCCTCTTTTCCATTCTGCTGCTGCCGACTGTACAAGCTACTGCGCCCACAGCAAAGAAAACTACGACGCCGAGTACGACTGCCAAGATTGGGTTGACTGCACCCGTGCTGCCGTAGCTGCATGCTACACCGCCTGAAAGGAAGAAAATCAGTAGACCGAACACTGCGAAGGCGATTTTTTCTTTTAGCTTCATCATTCTTCACCTCCATCGTCGTTCTTAGCTGGTTCTTTAACCTCGCTCATGCGTAAGTTTACCCTCAAAACTCCGCAGTTGCCTTTGATTTCGAGGATTTCGGGTTCCACGAAAAGAGCGCGCTGCAGTTTACCGAGGGTTCCCTCTATGAGTACGCCGCCGCTGCTGCCGTTTGAGGAGGTCGAGAGACGTGTGAGATGCTGGTTGGACTTGAGTTCAATCGAGAAGTCCCGTTCATCTTTTTCATTCGTGTTTGCCATTTTTTTCTCACACCTAATGCTCCATGGCTTTCTTAGGCGATAAAATTTATTTGCTGACTAAATGAAATACTTCGCAAGGATGCAAATAATTTCGCATTCGAATGTTTGGAAGAGAACCCTTTGGACGAAAATGAAGAGATTTCAAAAGTGCTCTTTGAGCTTTCAAGCAATCGGCGAGCGAGCATACTGTTTAAAATAGAAAAAGAAAACCTCAAAATGCAGCAGATAGCTAAAACCCTTGACATGACTGTCACCGAAACTTTTCGACATCTTCAGAGGTTAACGGATGCAAAATTAATAGAGAAAAAAGTTGACGGCTCCTACACGATCACTTCACTAGGCACTTTGGCAACTGGTTACCTTACAGGCTTTAATTTTATTCTAAAGAACGCTGACTTCTTCTTAGAACACGATTTGTCTTGTTTGCCATATGAGTTCGTTGACAGGTTGGGGGAGTTGTCTAACGCCGAGTTTTGCACAGAAGCAGTGTCGAGCTTTAATCGGGTCAGAAAAATTTTGGCGGCAACGGAGAAGCAGTTTTGGACTATGGCTGAGCAGGTAGATTCAACCACTAAGAACCCTGCGGAAGAAAAAATGGTTGAGGGTATAGACTTCAAGTTCATCATGCAAAAGAACCTGGCGAAATCTTGGGCGGGTTCCAACTCCAAAGTTCTAGTTGGTAGCAGGTACGTAGAACGTGTTCCTGTCGCTTTGGTGGTTAGTGAAAAAGAGGCATCCGTCGTCTTCCGCACCCACAAGGGAGTGTTGGATTATATTGGGTTATTTGGCACTGATGAAAAGTTCATCAAATGGTGCAGGGACCTGTTCTTACACTATTGGGAAAAGGCTGAACGATGGTTCCCAGGTTTGTTAATCGAATGAATTTTTTGAAAAGAAGGAAACATATGTTAGATCTCCTTCACTTGGCGTATCTCAGTTGATCCATTACAACTCATAATTTGAACCGCAAAAATATGTTGCAACGGGCTTTTTTGGTCGATATGCCTTTAAGCATCCTTCAAAGCACATAGAAGGGAGTATCTTGGTCTGATAATATAATGCGAGACATCGACGTAAACTCGGTCACTGGACTCTCAAGTGCCGATGCCTCACGCAAGTTGAAGGAAGAAGGCTACAACGAGTTACCCACTGCGGGAAAACGAAGTATCATAGGCATACTCTTTAGCGTGGTAAAAGACCCGATCTTTCTGTTGCTGGTTGCAAGCGGCAGCCTGTACTTCATTTTAGGCGACGCCACAGAGGGCTTAGTGCTTCTAAGTTTTGTCTTTGTCATCATAGGAATAACTGTTTACCAGGAGGGTAAAACCGAAAAAGCCCTTGACTCCCTAAAGAGCCTGTCAAGTCCACGGGCGCTGGTAATCCGCGATGGGGAACAGAAAAGGATTCCTGGGAGAGAAGTCGTCGTCGGCGACATTGTGTTGCTCTCAGAGGGAGATCGTGTCCCAGCAGACAGCCTCCTATTAACCTGCAATAACTTACTGGTTGACGAAGCGCTGCTGACTGGCGAGTCGGTTCCTGTCCGAAAAGTTGCTTGGGACGGCGAAACCCAAACTTTCCGTCCAGGCGGCGATGATATTCCATATGTTTACTCGGGAACTCTGGTCATTGAGGGTCAAGCAATTGCAGAGGTCAAAAGCACAGGCATTAAGACTGAGATGGGAAAAATTGGGGCGGCTCTTAAGGAAGTTGAAGAAGACCAAACAAGGCTGAAGAAGGAAATTAACCACATAGTCCGCAACATGTCTTTTGTCGCTTTAGCCCTCTGTGTTTTAGTTATTGTAGTCTACGGTTTCACTCGTCTAAATTGGATAGACGGTTTCTTGGCTGGAATCACTTTGGCAATGGCAATTTTACCAGAGGAGTTTCCTGTGGTGCTGACGATCTTTTTGGCTTTAGGTGCCTGGCGCATGTCGAAACACAATGTGTTGACACGTAAGATGCATGCAATCGAGAATCTCGGAGGCGCCACTGTCCTATGCGTTGACAAGACGGGAACATTAACACAGAATAAAATGACTGTACAGAAACTCTTCGCAAACGGCACCTACTGCGATGTCCAATCGTCAATGAAGCTTCCGCCAGACGCCTGCCATGAACTGATTGAATTCAGCGTTCTAGCATGCAAAGAAGACCCCTTCGACCCTATGGAGAAAGCCCTAAGAAGCTTCACCGAGGGAGAATTCGCCCACACAGAGCATGTCCATGACGACTGGAAACTCGTGCACGAATACCCCTTATCTAAAAAGCTGCTTGCCATGTCAAATGTATGGGTCTCTCCAAGCGGCGAAGACTACATCATAGCAGCAAAGGGTGCGCCTGAAGCCATCGGCGACCTATGTCACTTAGGCGAAAAACAGCTCAAAGAACTCTCTATTAATGTTCAAGCAATGGCTATCGAAGGGCTCCGAGTTCTGGGGGTTGCTAAAGCATCATTTAGCAAACAAGAGTTACCTGATAAGCAGCATGACTTTGTCTTTAACTTCATCGGTCTTGTAGGATTCGCGGATCCAGTTAGACCCAACATTGCCGACGCCGTTAAAGAGTGCTATACTGCAGGCATACGAGTTATCATGATTACAGGCGATTATCCTCTTACGGCGCAGAATATCGGTCGCCAAATAGGACTTAGGGCGCCTGAAAACTACATCACTGGACCAGACCTTGACAAGATGTCCGACGCTGAACTGCAAGAACGCATAAAGAACGTTAATATTTTTGCTCGAGTGGTGCCTGAACAGAAGTACAGAATAGTGAACGCCTTCAAAGCCAACGGCGACGTTGTAGCGATGACTGGTGACGGCGTAAACGACGCTCCAGCTCTTAAATCCGCAGACATAGGCATCGCTATGGGCGGCAAAGGCACCGACGTCGCCAGAGAATCCTCCTCGATAGTGCTGATCGACGACAACTTCACTTCGATAGTGAGCGGCGTCAGGATGGGCAGAAGAATCTATGATAACCTCAAAAAAGCCATAGCCTACATCTTCTCCGTTCACATCCCCATCGCAGGCATCTCGGTTATCCCCGTCCTGCTTGGCTGGCCACTGATACTTTTTCCTGTGCACGTGGTCTTCTTAGAATTAATCATTGATCCAGCATGCTCCGTTGTCTTTGAGATGGAGGAAGAAGAGAATGGTATAATGAAGAGAAAGCCCAGAAGCATAGAGAAGCGCCTCTTCAACAGGGAAGCAGCAGCGGTTTCTTTCCTCCAAGGCGCTGTGGTGTTAGCTGTTGTAGCAGCGATTTTCTTCTTAACCGTCAACAATGGATTGGGAGATTCAACCGCTCGAACTATGGCTTTCGCCACGATCGTGGTCTCGAATTTAGCGTTGATTTCGGTTAATCGGTCTTGGGAACACAGTTTCATAGGCACCCTCCGCAGACGCAACAAGGCATTCTGGTATGTACTAGCCATAGCATTGGCAGCTTTGATTCTAGTCATCTATGTGCCGCCTCTAAGCAACCTGTTTAGCTTCAGCGCTCTTACGCCACTTAACTTCGTAATCTGCATCGTCGCTGCCGCCTTAAGCGTTGTCTGGTTTGAAATATACAAAGCCATCAAAAATCATAAACATCGCCCTATTTGAGAAGTCAGAGGCAGCTTTTCAAAGGCGAGCTACCTATTTTGTTAGATTTTTAATGTATTTAATTATTAGTTGCGGCTGGTTAAACGCTGTCTTCAACGCTTTAACCGGATGTTTTGCGTGACCGATCAGCGAGAGTCTCTTGTATTCTGCAAGGGCTTTAGCGGCGATCTCTTTTACTTCTGAGGGGGCAAAATCTGGGGTGGTGATAAGTGGCATACCTTTGGCTTGTCTTGCCTGAGCAAAACTGTTCCAGGTCAGGTCAGCGGGCAAGTAGCCTTTGGATTTGCATTCCTCATAGAGTCGAGTACCGTAACTGGGCGTCGCAGCAAACAGGTGCATACCTACATCATATTTACGTTTGAGTTCCAAGGCAAAATCAACGGTGCGTTGCATATTCTCTTTTGTTTCGCCTGGAAAACCAATAATGTAGAATGCGCCTGTCTTCAACCCAATTTTTTGGCTGTTCTTGGCAAATTCTACGACGCGGTTTAGGTCTAGGCTTTTACAGATGACTTTGTCCAAGATTTGCTGGTCGCCTGATTCTATGCCTACAAATATGCTGTTGGCGCCTGACCGCTTCATTTTCCTAAGCAATTCAAGGTTTAGGCAGTCTGCGCGGACGCCATTTGGGGTTTCCCAGCCAATCTTGATGTTCCGCTTGATTATGCCGTCGCAGATGGCTTCAAACCGTTTAAGGTCAAGCGTTAAGTTGTCGTCCTCAAAAAAGATGTTTTTCACCCTGTACTTGTCCACAACATACTGAATATGGTTCAAAACGTATTCGGCTGAGTGCGCCCGGAAACCTTGACCCATATGCAGGTGGACAGCGCAGAAGCAGCAGTTAAAGGGGCAACCTCGGCTTGTAATCATAGATATGGCTCGGTTCTGGAAGCTGCGGTACCCAATCTTTTTTGGGTTAAGGTATTGTTCCATGTCGACTAAATCGTAAGCTGGATAGGGTAGCTCGTCCAAGTTATCCATAAAGGGTCTGCGGGGATTAACGATTACTTCGCCATTTCGCCTATATGCTATGCCCTTAATCTGGCTGAGCGTTCTTTTGCCCTCGAAGTGCTCAGCGATTTCAAGCATTGCATACTCACCCTCCCCCGCAACAGCTATGTCAACAGTTCTGTTTTCTTCAAGAAACTCTTTAGAAACCAACGTAACATGCGGGCCGCCCATGACCACTTGGATGTTTGGGTCAACTTCTTTGACTACTTTGCTGGTTTCAACGGCGTTTCCTATTTGGCAGGTGAAGGGTCCGGCGACGCCGACAATTTCGGGTTTGCGGTTGCGTATTTCGTCTGCTATCTGCTGGTTAGATAAGCCGACGGTTAATGTTTCGCCAGTTTGTTCGAAATCGCCGCCTAAGAAGAAGGCATCTAAAAGCTCCACTTTGTAATTCGCTTTTTGGAGCACTGCAGCTATGTACATTAAGCCGAGCGGTAAGTTGCCTGCTGGCAGTTCTGAGCCCGGATAGAAGGTCTGCGGCGGATTAATCAGGAGAATCTTCATTGGCACTTACCCAGTGACTATGTAGTTGGTTTGCGCCCGATATTTAAATTGCTGAAAACATCGAATAGGAGGTAGCCACTTATATCCAGCTTCTTTTCGTTTCTTCTATCGCATCAAAATGGGGATCGTCTGAGAGGATAGATGCTTGATTAGCTATGGCTGTTGCAGCTATTATGCAGTCTCCCGTTGGGATATTTCGGTATTTGCTTCGAAGAAAACCCGCTTGTTTGGCTATCTGTGAAGTTAGAGTTTGGATCTTCAATGTGCTTTGCGTTAAATTTGCATAGCAGATTTCTGCTTCATCCTTTCCAAGTTGCTCGCAGATTGTTTGGGTTATTTCGCTGATAACTATGGTTGGCAGTATGGCTTCTTGGCGCTGAATGAGCTCTCTCAATCTCTTTGTGGCTTTCTGCTTAACTTCGGTATCATCTGAATAGAAATATTCAATGACGAATCGGCTATCGACCACCATTTTCAAGCTTAGTATTCCTCTCTAAGCTTATCGATATGTTTCTTCATTTGTTCGGGTTTGCCGTATTTTGAATAAATGCCGGCACAGTCTTCAAGTTTTCTGATCGGCGTAAAAATAACTTGACCCCGTTCAGTTGCCTCGACCAAAAGTTTATCCCCTTCTTTTATTACCAGTTTTTGCCTAACTTCAACCGGTATGGTTGTTTGACCTTTCCGGGTAACCTTGACAACTGTGGTCACTTACATGTCCCCGATACAACACGTCGACGTGCTATCCTAAAAATTTTGTCCTACTTTCAGTACTTAAGTACTACTGATAGCTCAAAGTAGTGATCCATGATCATGAATATACCTTTTTACCGGTTTAAGCCTGGAGCTGAGTGGGTTTCTGGTGAAAATTTACGGCGCTTGCATTCGCTGTACGTTTGCATTTTTCAGCCCAAGCTAGCCAAAGCACCAACCAATGTTAGTGAGCCAAATGTTTTTGACCCGAAAATAGGGTAAAATCGTTTAAGTTTGAAGTTCCCGTGAATTTTTACGTCTCCTTTTGCGAGAAGTGAACTACTCGCCCCTTACGGGGCGAGCATCTCCAATTAAAAGCGGTTGATATATTCTTCAATTATTGCGCTAGTCACAACACCTGCAGTGCGAACAGCATAACCCTCAGACCACAAATGCCCACCCCAAAGGCTCAGCTTAATCAGCGTAAACTCCTCAAACAACACCTTAGCAGAATTACACTTAAGCACACGAACAATCTCCGGAATAGCGACCTTTGGCGGAGCAGAAACAAAGACATGCAAATGATCCCCCTCATGCACCTTAGCAGTAAGCAGTTGGAAACCGCTTTGACTAGCAATCGTCTTAAGTACCTCCAGCAACCTAACCTCAACTGAGCCCAAAAGTACCTTGCGCCGGTATTTAGTGGCCCAGATAAGGTGGTAGTTAGCTTGGAAAGCACAAGACCTTGCTTTCTCCAGGTCTATCACCTCCTTATCTAATGGTGACAGACCGTGTCGACTGGCTGGCTTAATTAGAACTTCGTAGACTGGACGCATTCATCCTGCCGCTAACGCGGCAGGTATTCTGCTAGGCTTTTTATAAATGGATGACAATAATCCAAAACGCAAGCAAGCGAACAGAAAATGAGAGAAAGTAACTCCCTTAACGATTGTATCTGGCTTCTAAATCGTCAAACCATTTCTGTCGCTCTTGGTTCAGGAAAAAGCCATTGCCATTTATACCATTAATCTCTTTCTCTATATCTATCCACATTTTCAAGTCTTTATCCTCGAATTTATCGGAATGTTGGTTAAATGCTTCTGTTACCCTCTGATGGTCTATTCTTAATAAACGCGTACTCACCCAAGCGCCAACGGTCCATTGTTGATTTACATGTTCACGTGGAATCTCATTATTCACTCTCACAATCATTGAATGTATTGGTGAGTAAAACTCCTTTTGCGGTTTTATTATGCTCCATACAGCTATTACAAAAAATAACATTACCATACCGACTGAAATAAGTAAAACAGACACGAAATCAACTAGGGTAAACAGAACAAATCCCCCAATAACAACGGTCTGCCAACTAATTATGCCAAAAGCAATTGAGGAGAAAGCCTCAATCAGTGCAATAACAAGGAATATTTTATAGATTGGATGGGCTTTCGGAAACTTAATTCTATTTGTGGTCGATTTAAAGACGGAGTTTTTCGAGGGGTTTCCCATTACAATATAGAAGCAAGCAATGCTTAGAATCAACCAAACAACAGAAGTGTAAATTAAGAGCGAGGTTTTATCAATGAAATCCTGTAAAACCTCAAAGGTTAATCCCCAGCCGCCAAAAAGCCCTAACGCTAACAAGGGCTTATCATATTTTGTCAAATTACCCCTCCCGATTGAGTATAGCGTTAAAACACATATAATAATTATCATTGACGAGAGAAAACTAGACGACATTTCACATGAACCCCCCACTAGACGGAGACTTCAGAGAGCCGAGAGGGGATGCGGTAGAGCAACAAACTTCGTCTATGTTACTCTGGCTCTGCTTGTAGAAGTCTCAACAACCAACTTGCAACTCAATCCAGATGCAGACGACAAAACGCAGCCGTCACCTAAGCCCAATGGAAGAAGAAGTATAAGGGCGCCATTTTCTTCTTATTAAACAAGAAAAACAAAAAACCAAACCCTTCGATCCACCATAAAACAGCTGATCTGCTTGCAGAATGCTCCACAACCAGCCTGCAGCCGCCTAAAGCAGCAGACGCCAAAAAAGAAGCCCAAGCCAAACCCGTTAGAAGAAGTTGAAATAAGAGGGGTCAGCGGCAACAACTAAAATAGAAAAAAACTTAACCAAACATGAGTTAACTTAACTTGTAGGTTCTCTCTATCAACCATGCTGTCAGCTGTTTCTTGTGTAATGCCCATGCATTCGCACTATTGCATAGGCTTAGTTGGCATGTTACTGCCATGCGACAACAACATATGTTTATGAGCGGTAGTTCGGCTCTATTCTTGTTAACTTTCCCGTAGTATAGTAGGAGGTGAATTTTTTGAGTACACGAACAGAAGAAGCCAGAAAGGGCAAAATGACCGTTGCGGAAGCAGGAAGAAAAGGAGGACAAAAAACCGCTTCAACACATGGACGCGAATTCTACGAGGAAATCGGACGCAAAGGCGGCGAAAAAGTCTCATCTGAACGCGGACCCGAATTCTACAGTGAAATAGGCAGCAAAGGCGGATCCGAGCGAGCCAAACAGCATGAAGGCAGTGCAGAAGCAGCCGGCAAGACCAGTCTCGAAGAAGCAGGCCACAGGGGAGGACAAAGAGTTCGACGTCTAATTCAAGCCGGAAAAGAGCATGAGGGCGAATAAACATCAACCACACTTTCTTTGTAAAACGCTTGTTTTTACCATTCTATAGTTCTAGTTTTCGGAGGTGAATTTTTTGGAAGAAAAAAAAGGAAAAATGACAGTTGAAGAGGCAGGCCGAAGAGGCGGATTAAAAACTTCTGAAACTCACGGAGAAGAATTCTACAGTGAAATCGGACGCAAAGGCGGGAGAATCGGTGGACCGAAAGGAGGACAACGAGTTCGCAAGCTAATACAGGAAGGCAAAGCCCACGAAGAAGAATAAAATAAAACTCACCTGCAAATTGTTTATTTATTTTTTTGGCGATTTCCCAGCATTCTCCCTTAAAATTCGAGGCATTATCTTTGGCTGTTGCTGTCTTTGAACAGCCACATATGTTTAAGAGAAATGTTTCGAGCTAGGACTTTGAAGAAAAGGCGACCGTATAACTTTTTGGAGGTGAAATGATTGAGTGAAGATAAAAGGAAAGGCAAGATGACCGTTGAGGAAGCAGGTCGCATGGGAGGCGAAAAAACCTCTGAGACACACGGACCCGAATTCTACAGTGAAATAGGCAGCAAAGGCGGATCCCAACGCGCCAAGCAACATGAAGGAACAACAGAAGCAGAGGGCAAAACCAGTTTGGAAGAAGCAGGCCACCGTGGCGGACAACGCGTCAGGAAACTAATCGAGGAAGGCAAAGAACACGAAGGGGAATAAACCCTCAAAAAGTCCCTTTTCAGAAAATCCTGTCTTTGAATCAGAAGGTCTCCAATAGGAGGTGAATTCTGTTGGCCGATGAACGAAGAAAGGGAACAATGAGTGTTGAAGAAGCTGGACGCATGGGCGGACAAAAAGGTGGACGAAGAACGGCTGAAACCCATGGCAGAGAATTTTACGAGGAAATCGGACACAAAGGTGGACAAAAAGTCCGAAGGCTTATTCAAGAAGGAAAAGAGCACGAAGAAGAGTAACCAGTTTCTTTTAACAAAAATGTTCTAGCTCGAATTTTTAAATGGAGGTGAAAATGCTTGTCGGAAAAAGAAAAGAAGGGGAAAATGACCGTTGCGGAAGCAGGTCGCATGGGAGGAGAGAAAACCTCTGAGACCCATGGAGAGGAATTCTACAGTGAAATCGGCCACAAAGGCGGTCAGAAAGTTAAAAAGCTTATTGAGGAAGGAAAGGAATACGAAGAAAAGTGAGAATAGCGGTATTCCTTTTTTCCTTTTCCAAAATTTTATTTTTATCCCTAATTTCGGAGGTGTAATACAGGTTGAGCGAACAAAAGGTAACAACGAGGCGGCGAGGAATCGGTCAGGGTAGAGGTAGCAGGCGACGATATACTAACCGAGGCGTCGGAGCAGGACATGTGAGCCCTGCAATCGTAGAAAAATACCTAAAGGGCACACACTACCCAGCGGAAAAGCGAAACCTAGTAGACAACGCCCAAAATAAAGACGCTCCAAACGACGTTCTGGACCTTATCAACAGGCTTCCGGATAGAACCTATAACTCGCCTATAGACATAACCAAAGAAATAGGCAAAATCGAATAATTCCCTAGGTTAGTTGATCTATAGCGTTATCTAGCCTGCGCTCTGGTGGGTTATCTATTGAAACGCAGGTTTTTCTTTTTTGGAGGTGAATAATTTTGGCGGTGAAGAGTCAAGAAAGACGAAAATTAACACGGCAAGAAGCTGGTAGAATCGGCGGAAAAAAGGTTGCACAAGAAAGGGGACCTGAATTTTATAGGCGGATCGGTAAGAAGGGCGGCGAAAAGGTTGCTGAGCAGCGTGGTTCAGAGTTTTATAGGGAGATTGGGCGGAAGGGTGGTGAAAGCAGGGGCGATAGAGCAGCAGGAACCAAGGGTGGTTCAGGTAGGAAATTAAACGCGCGCGGCAGGAGAAAACCTGGATGAAAGCACAAACGTTTAGCAACCGCTCTTTCCATGTGTTAACACTCATTGGGTATCTTTAAGCATAATGTTGAAATATTTTCTAGCGCTTACTTTTTTGTATGAAGAAATTGCTTATATTGTTTTATAGTCGTACAGGTAACACGGAAAAAATGGCTCAATCCGTCGCCGAAGGAGCCAAAAGCGTAGCTGGCGTACAAGTAGACCTCAGTTATCACATTGAACCCCAAGACCTCAAGAGCTATGACGCTATCGTTGTTGGGGCGCCAACCTACCGTAAGGAGATGCCGATGGATTTCAAGAATCTCTTTGAAGACGCCGCCTCGCAAAGCATAAATCTCAAGGGCAAAATAGGCGCAGCCTTCGGTTCTTATGGATGGAGTGGAGAAGCACCCAATCAGGTCATAGATTTAATGAAAGAAAAGTTTGGGATGCAAACCCCCGAGCCACCGTTGCTCGCAAAATACATACCTGACCAAGCCGCAATTGACGCCTGCAAAAGCTTAGGAAAAAGACTCGCCGAAAACTTGATGAGTTCGGCTTGACACTAACCCAATAGGAGAATTCTACATGGCTTTAGAAAAAAAAGATAACCTTTTGGACTTTTTAAAGCATCAAGTTACCGTTGAGAAGGAAATTGTTTCCTCACTGGAGAAAGCAATCGTTGGCATGAAAAACCCAGCCGTTAAAGGCGTGCTTAAGGGGGTTTCACTGGACTCAATCAAACATGCCGAACTCTATACTGCATCCATTACGTTGTTAACAGAGGCACCAACCGCTTTAGCCCAGCAGGACCTCGATGTACAACGTAGCCTAATCGAGAAACACATTGAAATAGAATCCAAACTCATCAAGGTTCTAAAAGAAAAAATCCCTGAGATAGAGAATCAAAAAGTCGTTTTTCTCCTCAAAGCAATCTTAGAAGATGAGATACGGCACCATGCTATGCTCAAGATGGTGCTTGAGATTGTTGTTAAAGGAGAAACAATCACTGAGGATGACTGGTGGAAACTGCTCTGGGAAGGCGTACCATTCCATGGTGCACCAGGCGGCGGATAAATAAAAAAAAGGTGAGGAGTTAAGCGTTTTCGTTGGCGTGGAAAACTTTCTGCGAAGAATTCCACGTTTCCTCTACTATTTCATGTAAGCTTTCAAGCACGGAAGCGAGCATTTCGCCTTTGCAGGTTAAGGCGTATGCTTTTGGAGTTTTTCTTACAAAAATGAGTTTTTTGCCTTTCAGTCCTCGGAGGTACTTGTAGGTTCTCCTCATGGAGAGACTCGTTTCTTTTGATAGTCTGCCTGCGGATATGCCTTGGCTTGGGATACGCTCGTAGACTTTGCGTTCTGTTTCTGTGAAGGTTTCTTTGTTGGGATCACGTTTAGATTTAAAGAAGAAGACGTAATCTCGGTCTTCAGGAGTTACAATTAATCCGACTTCACGCAAGCGTTTCAGGATACGGGATGCTATTTTTGGGGAAATTACAGATTCTATTTCCTCGAATGTTTTTGGCCCAGCCAGCAAAGAGCGCAAAAGAGTTTCTTCATAGCATTCAGAATGCGCCGGCAATACGTCAGCAAATTCTGGGAATATACCCAAGATTTCTGTTAGGCGTCCGCCGAAGTGTGTAGCGTAGTATTCATCCCGCGATTCGTTAGCTAAGCCCACTGCCATCAAGGGCTGGAGGTATTCTTCGTTTATGGTTTCTTGGCTGTGGGTGCGACCGGTTTTTTTGAGTTCTTGCTGAAGTTGGCTAACGGAGTATCGCCCCTCTGCGATAGCTTTCAGAATATGCAGGCGAGTTTCATTTTTTAGAACGTTGAATAACTCTTTTATGTAGTTTGGGTTGTCCATGGTTTGGCTGAGACTGCGGAGTTCGTTTTTTAATTTGTAGACTTGACAACGGTTTATGCATTCTAATGGTGATGCGGGGGCACAGTTTCGGCATTCTGCGTTAAGCGTGTTAAGCATTGATGTGAGGTCTTTTTGGCCGTTGCGGGTGGATTGGAGGACGTTGCCCATTTGTTGGTTCTCCTTACGGCGTGTGTCAGGGCGGGGAAGGAGTGAGAGATTGGGTGTAAACTGGTTTGTGCGGTTGGTAGCCCGTCTTGACACGCGTCATAAACTATGACAAGCGTCATACTTAAATAAGTTACCCCATAAAAATACCATATTCGGGTGCAAACTTGATACTACCGTGCGAAGTAGGAGTTAAGACAGTGCTGCCAGCAGTCAAAGCCATAATGGCACGCTCCATAGTAGAGAAACATGGCTACAACGAAAAACAAGCCGCTGACCTCCTAGGACTCTCCCAATCAGCAGTCAGCCGCTATGTCGGCAGAGAAAGAGGCGCAAACCTACTTGCCGTCGAGAACACCCATGAAGTTCTCGCACTCATAGACCAGATGATCCTATCTCTTCTAGAGAAACCCCAAGATAAAACCAAAATCCTTCAACTCTTCTGCCAAACATGCACAACAATCCGGGAAAAAGGCTTAATGTGCCCAAAATGCCAAGAGCAAATGCCCAAAGAATGGGCAGAAAAATGCTTCTTCTGCCGCTAAAAGCTCAATCTCCACTTACTTCTGCTTGCAGAAAGCTCCACAACCAGCCTGCAAGGCAAAACCGACGCTGAAGCCAAAACGCATTGCTTTATTCAACCCACGGGTTGGTGTTGTGTAAAGGGGATTTTTCGGCAACGACAATAGAAAGATAATCTAGCATGGGATCAACTAAAAAAGCCAAAAAACGCTGAATTCGCTTAGCCCTAAATTCCATTTCTAAAATACAAATAAATGGAAAGCTTAATCAGCTTTTAGAGCCACGTCGTAGGTAGGCGTTGTTTACTGTAAAAGTAAATAAACTTGTTACTCCAAGTTAGAATTAACTTTGGGTTTGGTGAATTCCGCTGAAGAACACTTTCGCCTTGGTCTTGGTTGCGGTTGTGGCATGCCTCTTGGTTTTGCCGTTTGCTTCACTTTTAGGCTTGGCTTCTGCCCAGACCAGCAGCTACACCATAGATAAGGTTGACCACCAAGTCCAAGTCATGTATTCAGGACATGTTGTAGTAATCGACACTATCTATATTTCAGGTCAAGTCAACTATGGCTTCCTGATTGGGCTGCCTTACCAATACAGTGCGGATGTGCTGAAAGCCTTCGCGTATGACGATTCACACCTCTATAACGTAAATTTAGGGGTTGAATTAAGCAACCGAAGTGGACTGTACGGTGCAGAAGTGAACTTTAACGGTAATTCGCCAAACATATTCAGCGTCGCCTTTGTCTTATCTAACAGTTTACTCTCAGAGGGAGACAGCGGCAACTTTACCCTCAACTACCCAGCTTACCCAAGCTTAACCCAATCCGTTGGGACATGCAACGTAACTGTGACTTTTCCCAGCGCGCCAAGTTCCATCCAAATCAACAAAGATGACGGCAACACCAACTCCGCAAACTACGTGCGAACAAACCTGCCAGCATACACGTATTCGATAGGCAAAGCCGAAGTTAAACTGCCGATTGGATCCGTGCAGATATCAACCATCAGCAACTTGAATCGCCAAATAAACATTGCTCCAAACGGTGAAGTAACCGCGACTGAAACCTTCAAACTGGAAAGTAACTCCACTTCTCCTTTTGGCGCCTACGTGCTCAGTTTACCACCCCAGGCAACAAACGTAGGAGTTACAGATCCCTTTGGAGCCAAGTTGCCTATCAAACAAACCACAGGCAGCAATGTACAGTTGGTAAACGTTACTTTCTCGGCTTTCATCTACAGGGGGCAATCAACCTCCCTGACCCTGCAGTATAATTTACCAGGTGCAACTTTAGAAGGCACAAATTATGTTCTCTCTGATTTCCAACTTTTCCCCCGCTACCAATACCTTGTCACCAACGCTGTTATGGCGTTTAATCCTCCTGAAGGTGCAACCATCATAGCTCCGCAGGTTTCGGCGCTTGAGTCCTCTTCGACGCTGACTAGGCAAACATATCAAGATACGCTTACTGTCGCCCGGAACAGTATTAGCTACGCTGACTATCTTGCACCGCAACAAAACAGCATAGATCTATCCTACAGTTATAATCCAGTTTGGTCTTCGTTTACTCCAACCTTTTGGTCTTCACTTGCTGCAACGGTCGCCTGTGCTGGCGCCGTTGTTTTCCAACGTGGAAGAACCAAGGAATCTTACCAGACAAAAGCTCGGAAATTAGCGTCTCATGTGCCGTCAACGGAGAAGGCGGAGCCGAGAATACCTCCTGAAGTTATTAGGACGGGTCAACCGGTAAGCGCTGATGTCATCAAAGACTTTGTTGACACTTATGAAATTAAAAAGCAGTTGACCGCAGAGTTGCGGGCGCTGGATGTACGGGCTCAGAAGGGCAAGATTCCGAGGCGCCAATACAAGACACAAAAACAAGCCCTTGAAACCCGTGTAGAAGGCTTAAGCCGAAATATAGAACGCACTAAAGCTATCTTCCGCGGTTCAAGCGGCACCCTCCCAGATCTAGTTAAGCAGCTTGATCTAGCTGAAATGGACTTGATTAAATCAAAGCAAGAGATCGAAAAATTGGAGGAACGCCACAGCAAAGGCGAAATCGCCAAAGAAGCATACAAGCAAACCATCACTGACCATCAGAAAACCTACGACAAAGCCGAATCCGCCATCAACGGAATCCTGCAGAGGTTACGTGAAAAAACCCGCTGATTCACCTAAAACCTTTTATTTTACTCAGAGGTTTTTCAAAAAACAATTGCAGAGGTAAGACAAAAATGGTAAAAATTGTTGTCGATGCCAAATGCACTGGATGCGAAACTTGTGTCAACACTTGCCCAGTCGGCGTTTACGAAATCAAAGACGGCAAGTCAGTGCCCAGCAAAGTAAGCGAATGCTTAGTTTGCAGAGCCTGTGAAGCACAATGTCCTGAAGGTGCAATTCAGGTAATCGAGTAAAATACTAATCTCTCAGAAAATGAGAGAGTTTCCCCTTAATCAATCATTTTTTGATTTATATCACCTTTCTATACATAGCTTTGGTCTTTTTCTTTAGAGTTGTTGCCAAAAACCCCCCTTTACACAACAACTTGCTGAGCATGTGAGCGACTGATTTATGGTTTCTGTGTTGCCTTATAATTGTGTGTTGGTTGTGCAATAAATCGCAAGTTTGGCACAGCGAAAATGTTAGTCTTCTAGGTTGAGCAGGAACTCAACAATTTTTGCCAATTGCTCAGCTGTTATGCGGTCGAGGCCCTGTTCTTCATCGATGTTTTCTATGTTGTTATCGGTTTCCATAGCTACTGGTATAGACTAATTTTGTATTAACGGTATCTGCTCCTGTTACTTCGAAGTTCGAAGTAGAGTCTGCTCGGCGAGTAAGCATTTTAACATTTACATGTAAATTCTGTGGCAGTACCCCTCTGGCTATGCACGGAGCAGTTTCATTAAACCCTTTAATTCACCCATTTTCCCCCATAAAACCAGGCTTGACTTTCAAGTAATAGTTATATGCATAAACCACGCTAAACAGCAGTTATGTCAGCCAAAGTTCACTGTTGCCACATACTGGTCAAAACAGAAACAGAAGCCAAAGCCGTCAAAGCCCGTCTCGACAAAGGAGAAAAATTCGGAGCAGTCGCCCAGCAGGTCTCGCTATGCCCATCCGCAAAGAAAGGCGGAGACCTCGGCACCTTCACAAGAGGCAAGATGGTTAAGGAGTTCGAGAAGGCAGCGTTTGAGCTTCAGAAAGGGCAGGTTTCTGGACCTGTAAAAACCAAGTTCGGCTACCACATAATTAAACGACTCGAATAAGCGGCCAAAACGTAGGCAACTTTTCTAGTCATCATTCTTAAGGCACCAACCAGATAGGAGAAAACCATGACCAAACTGCCGACCCAACGCCAGCAAACGTTGCTAATAGCTTGCATAATTTTTCTTGCTGCTTTCTTACTATTAACCTTCTTTAGACCAAGCCTTCATGGTCTCGATGTTCGTGTTAACCTCTGGATGCCGAGCATTCAATCAAGTTCTTTCACACCATTGGCTGAGGGAATAGCATTCGTCTTTGACACCACCAGCCTAGTGGTTATCTCTGTTGTAATCAGCGGCATTCTTCTAATAAAAAACCGCAAACCTTACGCGCTCCTACTACTGGGCGGGATGGGTGGCGATGCCCTGCTTTTGGAAGTAACAAAAACGATCGTACATTCTGCAAGGCCGACCAATATGCTTGTACCTGATACCGGATTCTCTTACCCAAGCGGTCACAGCGCAGGCATAGTCGTGTTCGGTGGTATCCTTGCCTATTTCGCCTTTAGACACTGGCAGAGCACGCGAACAAGAGTGTCTATTGGGGTTGGTTTGGGTGTAGTTGTTGCTGTAGTTAGTTTTGATAGGCTTTACCTTAATGTCCACTGGTTGAGTGACGTTTTAGGCAGTTGGCTGTTTGGCACGTTTTGGCTGTTGTTTGTGATACTGGTGTTCGGGTGGCTGGAGAGGGCTGGCAAGTTTGGTTCGGATAGGTTTAATGTTGTGGCTAACTGGTTGTATGTGGCGGCTGTTGTTGTGGCTGTTTTGGTTGTTGCATCGGGGTTATTTACATAGTTTAATGTTTAAAGATATATCTTGTGCAGACACATTTATATTTGCGTAAACTCAATCCATCACATCAACAAGCGGAGGCAACGCAGGTGAGCCAAGAAAAAACCAAAAAAATCGTTCTAAACATCGGCGGCATGAGCTGCATAAACTGCGCACGCACCATAGAGAAAGCGCTCACCAAACTAAACGGCGTAACCCACGCAACCGTAAACCTAGCCGCGGAAAAAGCCCTCATAGACTACAACCCAGACATCGTGGACCAAAAAACTATAGAAGACACCATAACCCAAGTCGGCTACCAAGTTATCCACGAAAAAATCAGCATCCAAGTAGGCGGCATGACCTGTGTAAACTGCGCCAAAACCATAGAAAAAGTCCTCAACACCAAAGAAGGCGTCTACAACGCCGTCGTGAACTTCGCCACCGAACGAGTTCTAGTAGAATACAACTCTAACCAAATAAGTCTGCCAGCAATCAAAAAAACCATACAGGACGTCGGCTACGAAGTCGTCGAGCAACAACAGCAGAAAACAGCAGAGGATGCAGAAAACAAAGCGCGTCAACGCCATATTCGGCGCCTAAAAATCCTCTTAGCCACAAGCATAGCCCTCACTATTCCAATCATGGCATTGATGTGGCTTCAGCCCCTGCCGATGGTGCAAAACAACATCTTAATGTTTATCCTTGCTACGCCAGTTCAATTCGTCGTAGGCTGGACATTCTATGTTGGCACATACAAGGGGTTACGTAATAAAACCGCCAACATGGATACCTTAATTGCAATGGGAACCTCTACGGCATGGATCTATAGCACCGTCGTCACCTTTGCACCAGAACTGTTTCCTAACGCAGCGGTTTTCTTTGATACGGCAGTCATGATAATGACTTTCATTTTAGCAGGTAAACTCTTAGACGCCATAGCGAAAGGCAGAACCTCAGAAGCAATACGCAAAATCATGGGTCTCCAAGCTAAAACTGCACATGTAATCCGAGATGGCGTAGAATCTGAAATCCCAGTGGAAGATGTCCAAGTAGGCGACGTCGTAGTTGTGCGTCCCGGCGAAAAAATCCCTGTTGACGGCACAGTCACCGAAGGCTACTCTGGTGTAGACGAGAAAGTCATTACTGGCGAGAGTATCCCTGTTGAGAAGCGCAAAGGCGACCAAGTTATAGGCGCCACCATGAACAAGACCGGTATGCTCAAATTTAAGGCAACCAAAGTCGGCAAGGACACGGCGCTTGCCCAAATCATCAGTTTGGTTGAAGATGCGTTGAGTTCGAAGGCACCTGTGCAGCGGTTAGCCGACATAGCGTCAGGCTACTTTGTCCCCGCAATCATACTCACGGCGACACTGTCGTCTTTAGCATGGTACTTCCTCGCTGGCGAAAGCTTCGTGTTCTCATTAACAGTGTTCATAGCTGTAGTGATTGTCGCTTGTCCATGCGCATTGGGTTTAGCTACTCCGACAGCTATAATGGTTGGTGTCGGAAAAGGCGCAGAAAACGGCATCCTAATCAAAAGCGGCGAAGCATTGGAAACCGTGCATAAACTTCGAACCGTCGTATTCGACAAAACAGGAACCTTAACCAAGGGTGAACCCGAAGTAACCGACATATTAACCGCTGAAACCGACAAACCACTAAGCCAACAGCAACTCCTCCAGTATGCCGCCATAGCCGAGAAGAACTCGGAGCATCCACTCGGAGAAGCCATCGTCAAATTGGCAACTGCAAAAGGCATCACAATTGACGATCCAGAAGATTTCAACGCCATCCCTGGGCACGGTGTCGAGGTTAAAATCGGCGGCTCAACTGTGCTACTGGGTAACCGTAAACTCATGGAAACCAACAACGTTGACATAAGCCATCTAGAAGCAAATATGACGGCGCTTGAACAACAAGGTAAAACCGCAATGCTGCTCTCGGTAGAAGGCAAGGCAGCTGGATTAATCGCTGTGGCAGACACCCTAAAAGAGCATTCTTCCGAAGCGGTGAAGGCGCTAAAGGCGATGGGCCTCGAAGTTATTATGCTGACAGGCGATAACCAACGTACAGCCCAAGCTATCGCAGCACAGGTCGGCGTGGACCGCGTGTTGGCAGAGGTTTTGCCAAGTGAAAAAGCTAACGAGATCAAGCGACTCCAAGGCGAAGGTAAAGTCGTTGCTATGGTCGGGGAAGGCATAAACGACGCTCCCGCGTTGGCTCAGGCTAACATTGGCATTGCAGTAGGTAGCGGTACAGACGTAGCTATGGAGACAGGTGACATAGTGCTTATCAAAAGCGACCTCCGTGACGTAGTTGTAGCCATCCAGCTGAGCAGAGCCACGATGCGTAAGATACGGCAGAACCTGTTCTGGGCGTTCTTCTACAACATAATATTGATTCCATTGGCTGCAGGTGCCTTCTATCCGTTACTGCATGTACTGTTTGACCCTGTGTATGCTGCGGCGGCGATGGCAAGCAGTTCAGTGACCGTGGTAAGCAATGCATCGCTTCTGCGGCGGTTTAAACCAAAACTCTAAGTAACCCAAAATGAATGGTTTTGGAGGTGAAAACGATATGGCGAAAGATTTAGTTTGCGACATGGAAGTTGACGAGAAAACCGCAAAATGGAAAACCGTCTACAAAGGCAAAACCTACTATTTCTGCGCTCCAGGATGCAAAAAAGCATTCGAGGAAGAACCAGAAATGTACATTAGCGGCGGCGGAAGCCACGAAGAATGCGGCTGCGGTTGTGGACACCACCACTAAGCAGTCCATTTCTTTCTTTTCTCTAACTTTACCCCTTTTTAGAATGCACCTAACAAGACATGTTCAGCGAATAGGTCTTCGTTGAATTCTCCCATGAAATCAACTTTGTCGTTAATGACTATTTTTGGGACACCTATGACGTTGTATTTGAGGGCTAAGTCGGGGAATTCGCTGCTTTCAATTACGTCTGTTTTGATTAGGTCGCATTCGATGGCTAATTTATGGGCGATGGCGGCTGCTCCGGGGCAGTGAGGGCATGTTAGGGTGACGAAGACTTTGATGTTTACGGGTGTGTTAACGTCCTTTAGAACCGCCTTGGTTTTTTCTGAGAGGTCTGTTACGCCTTTTGATACGTTGATTATGGCTTCGATTATAGTTTGAAGTTCATATCCGTATGGTATGCCGTAGTATCTTACGCCGTAGTCTCGTTTGCCTATGATGGCTAAGGCGGGGATTCTTTCAATGCCAAGCTCTTTGGCTTTTGCTTGGTCCTTCACAAAATCGTAGACTTCTGTAGTTACTTTGTCGCTTACTGTGCCTAGTTCTTGGGCTAGCCGTCTTGTTTCGTTGCAGTAGCGGCATTCCACCTCTTGGGTGAACATAACGATCCGTACTGGATCAACCAATCTCATTTCAAAATCTTTCCGCAAAAGCTCTTTCTTGTCATCGGGCAGTAAACTCAAGCTTTATCCTCCATAAAACATCAGTTAACTCTAAAGTAACGTTGCATTATCAAACATATAACTTTAAAGCAGCAACCGCTTGAAAACGAAACCATTATAAGAGTTCAAACGGAATTTTAAGGTAAGTTAACGTTTTGGAGCATATTAAAATGGTTAAGGTAACTCTTAAAGACGGAATTTTCTGGGTCGGCGTCGTCGACTGGAACATACGGGATTTCCATGATTATGTAACCAGCCGAGGCTCCAGCTACAATGCATACTTGATAACAGACGAAAAGATTGCTTTGGTTGACACTGTGAAAGCATGGTTCTGTAATGAACTAATCCAGCATATCTCTGAGTTAACGGACATAGAAAAAATCGACTACATCATCGTTAACCACGTTGAGATGGATCATTCAAGCAGCCTGCCAATCATCGCTAAATTAGCTAAAAACGCCAAAATCTATGCCACAGCCCGAGGTAAAGAGGAACTCATCAAACACTACGGCAAAGAATTCGAACGGGTTGAAACCGTAAAGTCAGGCGACACCCTAAAGCTTGGTAAGAGAACACTGACTTTCCTTGAGGCGCCGATGCTGCATTGGCCAGACAGCATGTTCACTTATGTGGTGGAAGATAAAGTGTTGATGCCAAACGACGCATTCGGCCAACACTTAGCCAGTTCAGGACACTTCGATGATGAAGTTAACCAAGAAATCCTAATGGAGGAAGCCGTTACATACTACGCCAATATACTCATGCCGTTTGCGCCTTTGATTGTCAAGAAGATTCAAGAAGTCGTCGACATGAAACTGCCCATCGACATGATTGCGCCCAGCCATGGCATTATCTGGCGTAAAGACCCTATGAAAATCGTCAATGCATACCTTGACTGGAGCACAGGCAAAACAGTAAAACCCAAAGTGTCAATCGTCTTTGACACCATGTGGGATAGCACCAACAAGATGGCAAGGGCGATCGGAGACGGCGTAGCCAGCCAAGGCGTCGAAGCTAAACTGTTCAAGTTGCGCGCCACCGACAACACAGATATAGTCACTGAAATCGTAGATTCCAAAGTGGTTCTTGTTGGTTCACCGACGCTCAACAACGGCATGTTTCCCTCAGTCGGGATGTTCCTAACCTACATTACCGGATTGAAGCCTAAGGGCAAATTGTGGGGTTTCTTCGGCTCGTACGGTTGGGGCGGCGGCGCAGTCCGCGGCATGGTTAAAATGGCTAAGGAAGCAGGCTTCGACGTGATGGAGCCCAGTGTCGAGTTAAAGTGGGTTCCAACCGAGGAAGAACTCAAACGTTGCTTTGAATATGGGCAGCAAATCGCTCAAAAAGCCAAAGCTTAACCCTTCCCTTTTTTGTTTTGTATTTCTAAAATATCCAATTGCCACTGCAAAAAATACGAGAAATAAAAACAAAGGTTAAGGCAAAAATTGCCTTAGACAATTTTCATGAATTTAGCTTTCGGGGTAGCGCAGATTGGGCAGATGTCTGGTGTATCGCCTTCAAAGGTGTTGCCGCATACTGGGCAAACATGCAACTCGGCTTTTGGTAGGTCTTTTTTAGTTTTGACTGCGTCTATGGCTTTTTGGTACAGGCCAGCGTGGATTTGCTCGACTTTGTTGGCGTAGTCAAAGCTCTGCAACGCTTTTTTGTTGCCTTCTTTCTTTGCGTCTTCGATGAACTGTGGATACATCGACTTGAACTCGTAGGTTTCTCCTGAAACCGCAGTTGACAGGTTATCTGCAGTGGCTTTTACTTGCCCCATTACGCGGAGGTGGTTGTGTGCATGGACGGTTTCTGCTTCAGCGGCGGCGCGGAAAAGTTTGGCGATCTGTGGGAAGCCTTCTTGGTCTGCTGTTTTAGCAAACGCCAAATAGAGTCTGTTGGCTTGGGATTCGCCGGCAAATGCGGCTTTCAGGTTTTCATCAGTTTTAGTCATAATAAAATTCACCACAAACTGTAAAGTAGAACGGAGTTATAAGCAATTAGGCAGCGCTGGGTTGGCTGGGTTTGTTGCTCTGCCGCCTACTCCCTTCCCCCTATATAATAGTGGATCTAAATTTTTGTGTGTTGTTTTTTCTGGGGTTGTTGCTGCAGGGAGAGTCCTATACACAACAACAATTAGTGCGTTGTTTAGGTGACTGCTTTTAATCTTGAGGAATCGGGTAAGCGATTTGTAACCTAAAGCAAAGTATATTAATTCATTTTTCTTTTGGAGTAAGGTAGTTTTCGGTGATTTTATGGAGAAAGTAAAAACCTTTAGTCTACCCAAACTACCCTATGACTATAACGCTCTCGCACCCTACATGTCTGAAGAACAACTTAAACTGCACCATGACAAACACCATCAAAAATACGTCAACGACGCCAACGCAATCTTAGCTAAAATGGATGAATCACGAGCAGCAAATACCCTATTAGACGTGAAAGCAGTAGCAAAAGAGTTATCCTTCAACGTTGGCGGGCACATGATGCACTCGATTTTCTGGGACAACATGGCGCCGGCGGGAAAAGGCGGCGGAGGAGAACCCGGTGGAGCTGTAGCTGACCTGATTAACAATTATGTAGGAAGTTTTGAGAGGTTCAAAAAAATCTTTTCAGCTGCTGCAGTCAGCACTGAAGGTTCAGGATGGGCTGCCCTTGCTGTTCACCCCTGTATTGCTAGACCGTTGATTATGCAGATCGAAAAACATAACGTCAACGTTTACCCGAACTTTCAAATAATCTTGGCATTAGACGTTTGGGAGCACGCTTACTATGTGGATTATAAGAATGACCGTGCCAAATTCGTTGATGCCTTCTGGAACGTTGTCAACTGGGATAGAGTCAACAAAAACCTAGCTTTAGTAAAATAACCCCTTTTTTCCTTTTTTAGATCCCGCTTTCCAGCTTCTTTAGCAATTCGCTTTGCCTCTTAGTGTACCTTGTAGTTACGCCTTTCTGGAGATAAATCGACACTGCAGCTATACTCTTGGTTGGGTCATTACGCATTATAATTGAGTGAAGATGAAACAGTTTGATTCCGAGGGGGTCTTTAGAGATTTGTCCGCCGATTAATTTTAGCGCAAGGGTGATAGCGTCGTTAATGGAGCCGCCTGCAGCAACAACCTTGACTTCGTCGAATTTGGCTAGGCGCAACAGGCATATCGTTAGTAACCGCTCCATCGTTGAGGCTCTGCTGACGCTGATTGTCTGCTCCGAGGGGTCGGTAAGGGCTTTGTCCTCCTTCTCCGCCAACGCGGCATAGTCCCCCGCCTGTTTCTGTGAGAGGTGAGCTGAAATAACCGCTACTTTACCCAGATTGGGCATCAAAAGTGATGCAATGTCTATGTCGTCAACGTAGACTTTAGCTATCTCGGTTGACATGTTAATTGCTGAGCAAGCCAAAAACATGGCTTCGTTTAAGCCGACGACATTAACCTCGCCCGTCTCCATTATGCCAGAAATTATCCCTTCAACAACATCGGTTGTTTTGGCGGAGGCGTCTGCAGGCTGGAGCAATATGACTTTGCCTATTGATTCTTGACTCATAGAGGGCGCCTAGCAGTTAATCCAGCGCCTGCAAATATAACACTTACCAAACAAACAGGCAAGAGGGAATCAGGGCGGCGGAGTGATTTTTATCGCTGCTGCCGGGCACTGTAGCTCGCAGGCTAAGCATTGGATGCAGTCTTTTTCTCTGGCTGGGTCAGATTTGCGGTTAGAAAGCGGGTGCCCAGGCGAGTCAGCCCAATCGTAGAGTGAAACAGGGCATACGTCTATGCATACGCCGTCTCCGACGCAAGAGTCCCAATCCACCGCAACGTTGGTTCCATGGATTCCAAGTTTGGTTGGAGGTTCAACTGGTCCCCAAACTTTATGTCCATTATGTTCTCCTACAACTTGGCGCTTAGTTTGAAAATCAGGGTCAATCGGCAAAACATTTCACCACTTAAACTGGGTTAAAGCGGGCATATTAGGGTTTCCACAAAACATTTTGGCAAGCTGGCATAACCATTCTTGTGGTGCTTATGGCTCAGTATTACCTGCCCAAAGGCATGCGCTACTCAACTCTAGAGGAGCGTAAGCAGTTCTATTTGGATGAATTTGACCTCAAAAAAGTGGGCGACTGGTTCAGAAACAATTTGGGACGAACCAAGTTTGCGGTGATTATGGGTAGGCATACAAAGATTTTTTTGGAGCAGTACCGAGAAGACGCCGCTACAACCATAATACTTGATGAATACAAGAATCTTGCAGATATCCGAATACAGATTTTGGATTTTTTGCCCGAAGCTGTCTACTACGACCGTAACATCTACGACCAAAACGACCATGTGGTGGGGCAGGAGTTGGCTTTTGACCTTGACCCCGAAAACGTCACCTGCCCAGTCCACGGCACCCTCGCTGACAAAATGAAACGGGGGCAGGGGTTGAGTTTCTGTGAGCTAGAACTTGAGATTGTCCAAAAGGAAGCCGTGGGTCTATTCGATTTTCTTTCTGGGCGGTTTTCGGATTTGCGGGCGGTTTACTCTGGCAGAGGCTTCCACCTTCACGTAATGGATAGGGGCGCCTATTGTCTTTCAACTGAGGAACGGTTGGCGTTGGCTAGGGAAGTTAAAGCCGAGGGCTTCCACATTGACGAATGGGTTACCTCAGGCGAATACCGCCTCATCCGCTTACCCTATAGCCTCAACGGATTGGTCTCGCGAATCGTGTTTCCACTAAAAAAGGAAGAATTAGAAAGCTTCGATGCCGTCCATGACAGGCGGTGCCTACCCCGATTCTTGGGTGAAGCTACTTTTTGACGGCTTTGGCTTTCTTTTCGCCTTTGCCGTAGTAGGCTTGCTTTTTCTTTTGCTCTTCTGCTGAGGGTTTCTTGGACATGGAATCTCCCGAATAATTCCTATAGTTAAAAGTGCTTAAAGGCTTTTTTTAAGGAAGCCTTTGCAATTGAAAGGTTTATCTGCCTAAATTATTAATTTTATTGTACATACTTTGAGGCATGCTTTATGGAGCAGTTTGATGTTTTGGTTATTGGCTCAGGTTCAGGGATGCTTGTTGCTTCAGCCGCGGTTGAGGCGGGTTACAAAGTTGCGTTGGTTGAAAGCGGCAGGATGGGCGGCACCTGCATAAACGTGGGTTGTGTACCCTCTAAGATGCTGATTTACCCAGCGGATGTCCTGTCGGGTATCCAAGATTCAGAGAGGCTTGGCATCAAAGCTGCTGTGAACTCAATTGATTTCAATAACATCATGTCGCGTATGCATGCCCTCATTGCGCATGATACTGGCCAACAAGCCGCAGCCGTAGAAGCTACCCCTGAAATGACTTGGTTCAAAGAAAGAGGCGAATTCATCTCGGACTACACCATGCAAGTTGGCAGCCACACAATAAAAGCCAAAGTCATCTTTATCGCCTCAGGCGCCAGAACCGCTATCCCACCAATCCGAGGCATCCAAAAAACCAACTACCTAACAAGCGACACAGTACTGCAACTGCAAACCCCGCCTAAAAGCATCATAATTGTGGGCGGCGGCTACATCGGCATGGAGTATGGCCACTTCTTCTCCGCAATAGGCACCAAAGTCACAATTATCCAGCGCCCCGATCGGGTTTTGCCTGAAGAGGAGCCTGAAATCTCCGATTTATTAAGAAGCCAGTTGGAGAAGCGCATGGAAATCTATACTGGTTATGAAGCCCTCGAAGCCAAAGAGTCAGAGGGCACTAAAACGCTGGTTGCCCGAAACCGAGCGGACGGTTCGCAAAGGGAATTCACCGCTGAAGCCCTCATGATAGCCACCGGCAGAATCTCAAACGCCGACCTCCTAAAGCCAGAGAAAACAGGCGTAAAACTGGATGACCGCGGCTTCATAGAGGTAGATGAGTATTTGGAAACCAGTAAAAAACATATCTACGCCTTCGGTGACGCGATTGGCAAACAGATGTTTAAGCATGCCGCAAACTATGAAGCAGGCATCGTTTGGCACAATAGCACCCATGACCACAAAGTACCCATGAATTTCCAAGCTGTTCCACATGGAGTTTTTACTTATCCGCAGATTGCTTCAGTCGGACTCAAAGAGCAGGAAGCAAAACAGCACTATAACATCTTGGTTGGGCGTGCTGAGTATAAGGATACAGCGATGGGTGCCGCCATGGGCGACATTGAAGGTTTCGTGAAGGTTATCGTGGAGAAGGAAACCGGTAAAATCTTGGGCGCCCACATCATCGGACCCGAAGCAACCCTACTTATCCAGGAAATCACCGATGCCATGGTAACAGTCGGCAACTACGGACTGATTGCTCAGGGCATGCATATCCACCCAGCGCTCAACGAAGTAGTGCAAAACGCCTTCGGCAACCTACATGAACATGAGCACTAAGTCCGTTCCAGCTTTGGAACGAATTGTTCCATCTGTAGAGTAATACTGACCGTTTAACATGAGTATTAGTGGCGTGCCAAATGAGACAACCACTAACCTTATTGGCTCTGTTTTCTGTTCTGTTTTTAATCTCGTGTACCATCCAAACATTCCCAGCAGCTGCCGAACCAACTCAGATCATCCACATTAAACCAGATGGTACCGTGACTCCAGCAACCGCTCCTCTGCAAATTGACGGAAGCACATACAAATTCACAACTAACATTGACAACGCTTCATTAGTAATCGAAAGGAGCAATATTGTGCTTGACGGCCAAGGATTCACTCTACAAGGCAGTGGATACTTAAACAATCAAGCAGCCATAAACCTGACAAGTTCAAATGTAACCGTTAAAAATCTCCGTATAACCGGGTGGCAAATAGGCATCCTGGGCTTTTTTGACGGTAACCGCATAGTTAACAACGACTTCGAAGAAAACTGCTTTGACATCGCCGTTTACGCAAGCAATTACCAAATCACACAAAACTACCTAAGCTACTGCCGAATCAAAGGCAACAACATAACTGTTTCGCAAAACCAGATAACAGTGGGCGATTACTGTACAGCTTTATGGATAAGCTCAGGCACTGGGATAATTATAGAAGCTAACGACATAACAGTTGCCAATATGACGACTTCTTTTATTAGTACAGACGGCGGCAACTTCCAAGTGTATCACAACAACTTTCTCAATGCCCAAGACATGCAAGAAAGTAGGGGCCAGTTTTTCCTGTTCGGGGGCGGAGGCCCTTTTGCTGCGACGACGCCATGGGATAACGGTTATCCTTCAGGCGGCAACTACTGGAGCGATTATACTCAACGATATTCTGTGTCTGAAATTGACCATTCAGGCATAGGCGACACCGCATACGTGACTGCCACAAACAAAGACCTAGTCGACCGATACCCGCTACTAAAGCCGTACAACACCTCGATACCGACACTGCCAACGCCGCCGCCACCCCAAACTATATCCTCGAATCCCAATGAGACGACGCCATCAACGCCAGAACTTCCAATTTGGGCTATCATTGTATTTGCAGTCATAGCGTTGTTTCTAACAATCGCTATAAGAAAGAAAACTACTGTAAGACCCATGGGTACCTGCGGCGTATGACTTCGACGATGGTTTGAGATGGAATTATGCCTTCTTCGCAGACAAGCCCGTGAATGTAGCGGCTGGGTGTAACATCAAACGCTGGGTTCTTCACTATCAGCTTTGGCGGTGCTTCAGCCCAGACTTCCGCTGGGTTGCGCTGCTCGATTTTCTCGCATTGCCCGCCGAGCGTCTCTGGGTCAAACTTGAGCAATTCAGACACGACATAGAACGGTTTGCGGGCTTCATGCGCCAACACGGAGAGGCCGCCTGTGCCGATCTTGTTCACGACATTGCCCTCGCTGGTAATGGCGTCTGCGCCGACGACAACGATGTCCACGTCACCCATGAATGTGCGTGCGGCTGAGTCAACGATAAACGTGGTTTCTATTCCTAAGTTGACGAGTTCTTTGGCGGTTATTCTTCCCTGGTAGGCTGGGCGGGTTTCGGTGCAGATGACTTTGAAGTTTTTACCTTGGGCTTTGGCTTTGGCAAGTAGGCGAGTTACGGTTGAGCTATGGCAGTGTGTGAAGACGGTGGAGTCGTCGGTTATGCGTTTGGCGCCGATTTCCGCGGTTTGTTCCCTTGATACTTCTAAATCGTTGAGGAAACGGCTGGCGGTTTCAGCTACAGTCTGTTTTAGAGCTTCGATTTTGTCAGTGGCACTGTTTTGGGTTTGGTTGATTACATAGCGTAAGCCATTTCGCATTAGCGGTTCGGTTTCTCTAGCAGCGTTAAAGATGGCTTGGGCTTCTTTGAGTTCAGCTACGAGTTGCGGTTTGGTTTTTGCTCTGGTTTGCTCTGCGAGGGTTTGGAGGGCTTCTACTGCTGCGATGGCGACGTTTCTTGCCCCCTGTACTTGGAGGCGCCGAATTTTTTCCGCTGTCGCTTGAACTGAGTCTGCCATGTTCTCAACCTTAAATGAATGTATGGGTCTAGTATTTTGTGGAGAAGCATATAAGCAGATTTGTATAGAACATGTTGTTGAGCGCTATGTTGCCTGATGAAGATAGCATCAACAGTATCTTGCAGCCATATGTGCAGCCCTGGTACGACTCCATCGCCGAGCCGCACAAGGCGCAGATGCAGGTGCTCTCTGAATTGCTGCAGAAGTATGCACAGACCGACTACGGCGCAAGCCACAACGCCGCCAAAATCGGGAGCATCAGCGAATATCAGGCAAATTTCCCCATAATCAACTATGCAGAGCTTCTTCCACATCTTTCCGCGGTAAGAGAACGAAATTATAAGGCGTTTTTGTGTGAACCGCCCCAATGCTGGGTTATGACCCGCGGCTCCACAGGCAACAGCAAAGTCCTTCCCGCTACGCAGACGCATCTAAAACAGATTTATAGCTGCGGCGCACGGGGACTCATCAATTTCGCAGTTAAGAAAAAGAGCTATGACGTTTTTCTCGGAGTCATCCTAAACTTGAATTTCCCCTCAAGCGTCCACACTATGACCGTTGACGGACACGAAGTCTCATATGGCTACAGCTCCGGCACCTATGCAAGGTTAAACCCTATGTTTGACCGCGTCAGCCTACTGCCCCGCCAAGAAGACATCGACAAGTTGGGCAGCGGAATCGGACGCAGAGACTGGCAGCAACGCTTCGAACTCGTCTACCAAACGGCAAAAGACCAAAACGTCACCGCCGCCATGGGGGTAACCCCAGTCATCCTTTCCTTTGCACGGTACATAAAACGCAAATACGGAAAAGCCCCCGCCGACATCTGGAAACCCAAAGCGCTCTTCTGCACCAGCGTCAGAAAAATCCAATTCAAATACGGTCCCATCCTCAAAAAATACTACGGCGACGTCCCAATCATAGAAATGTACACTGCCACTGAAGGCGTCTTTGGTCAGCAACTAGACGACTTACCCTACATAACACCGAATTATGACGCTTACCTTTTTGAAGTCGCCACTGGCAAGGGGGTAAAGTTGCTTCATGAACTTAAAAGGGGCGAGTGGGGACGGCTGATTGTTTCCTCTTGTATGCTGCCCCGCTATGACATGGGCGACTTGATTGAGGCGGCGGGGAAAAACTATTTCCGAGTGTTCGGAAGAAACACTGCCCTTACGGTTCTGGAGCATCGGCTTTATCGGGCGTTTTTGGGGTGGCTTCTTTAAGGCGGCGCAGGCGAGTGTCGTCGGGCAGTCATAGCTACGTAGACGGCGCCGATTATGATGATTACGCCTATGACAAGCAGCATCAGCGCCCAGCTTTGCGCTCCACCTAACATGCCTGGGTTGCTGATTTGGATAACTGCGAATAAGCCGAAGGTTATGAGGATTAAGCCGCCGACTAGGTAGCCTACAAATCCGCGTTCGCCTTTCTCCTGTTTCTCGCGGCTCTCATGTTTCTCGTCTTTTTCGTTCTTCTCGTTTTTCTCTGTTTTTTCGTCTCTTGGGTACGGTTGAGCAGGAGGCACAGCTTGACCCATTGGAGCACCCTTAAGTGCTGCTCCACAGCGGGGACAAAACGCCATGGTGTCATCGACTTTATTGCCGCATTTGGGACAATATGACATTGAAGCGACCCTCAAGTACCTCTAATCAGCTCTGACTATTTAAAACCTACATCTGATGATGTAAGAGAAAGATATATCTGCTAATTAATCATTTTTCGAATGGAGAAAACAGCTTGAATAGTGCCCAGAAAAGACATGGGTTATCTGAGGACAAAAAAGAGAACCTTTTAACCGCAATCTACGTTGGATCGATCTTTATCATACTTGCTGTAATCTACATTATCCATCTTCCCAGTAGCCTCTGGGATAGAATAGTGGATTTCTTCAGTTCCCTAACGTTGGCGCCTGTTCCTGGAACAGGCATCGCGTTGCCTGCACCCTCCAACCCTGCAGCCCACATTGAACTCTACACAGCAGCTTTCCAGTTCACCATAGCCCTCGGCGCCATAGAAATCGCGATTCTTGTAATACGAATTTTGTGGCATTCACCTGTTGCGCGGAAAGCGGAAACACTGGAAAACATTGTGTTCTGGCTGGGCACAAGCTACCTCATAATCACCTATCTAGTAAACATGACCTTAGCGGCTGAGTGGTTCGTGTTTTGGGCAGGCATAATTCTGATTTTTGGATTAGCACTTGTCGCCCGAGCATTCGTTCTTCTAGCGAAACGCTGAAAACTATTTCTTCTTAACTTTCAGTTTCCACCAGAGCCCAAGAATCTGCCTAAACATGTTCCAGGAGTCCTTAGCTAAACTAACCTTGGTGCCGCTGCCGCTGTGCCACTCCACAGGGAGTTCTTTGATTTTAAAGCCGTGGCGGTATCCTCTGACCATTACTTCCGTATCCCAGAACCAATGCGTCGCCTCCACCTCGCCTAGCAGTCTCAAGAGGGGTTCCCGCCTGAACGCTTTGAAGCCGCATTGGTGGTCCCGCAGTTTAGAGCCAAGCATATGGCGAACCAAGAAATTGTAGGTTTTAGAGCTGAAGCCTCTGCTAAAGGTGCGTTCAGCCTTGCTCTGGGGAAGCATCCTTGACCCAGTTGCGAAATCGTAGCCTTCAACCGAGATGGCTTCCACGAGAGGTTTTAGAAACTTGAGGTCGGTAGCTAAGTCTAAATCCATGTAGACCAAAACTTCGCCTTGACTCTGCCGAAAAGCATTGTTGAGTGCTGTGCCCCGCCCTAAGCGTTCTTCACGGTGGATGTGGCGGACGCAGGGGTATTTCTGGGCTAATTCTTGGGCGCGTTGGGCGGTGCCGTCGGTGCTGCCGTCTTCAGCGATAATGATTTCATATGATTGGGTGAATTCATCTAGCGACTGCATGGTTTTCTCCACGGCAGGTGTTAGATAATCGACTTCATTGTAGGCTGGAAGCACCAGTGAAACCTGCAATGTTTGAGGCTGCTTTGGGGTTGTCATGGCGCAAAATACCAGCTGGAGAACCACTTTAAGTTATGTATGTAATCGGTTGAAGTGGGGGCACCTGAAATCACTGGGTAGAACATTACAAACATGGCTACGGTGGCGGCGAATATGGCTATGGCTGCGACTTTTCCAAGAGGTTTATGCCAGTACCTATTTATGAAGTAGGTTATGGCTAAGCAAAGGAATGGTACACTGAGGTAGTAGTGGTAGATGTAGGTGGCTCTGCCTATGAAAACATACGCTAGCCAAGAGAAACCATAAACCACCACAATGAAAAGCGCAGTTATATCCCAGCCTTTGCCTCGAATGCTAACCCGCTCCGACAGTGAAGATTTGGATATTCGACTCCAAAGGTTCTTCGCCACAGCTTCTAGATGGAATGCTTTGACGGCAAGAACTATCATGGCGGCAAAGCCGATCCACCAAACCACTGGGTTACCGAAAACTGTGATGGTGGAGACCGTATTATTTGGCAAATAAGTTATGTCAAACCATCTAGGTACGGTTACGCCGTCTAAGCGGAACATAAGGGGCCATGACCACCAAGGCGAAGATGCGGGGTCAACAACGCTGCCTGCGTGGAAGCTAAGCATGGCATTTTGCAGTTGCCAGATAGTGCCAATCGAGTCGCCCATAAGCATCTCTGGAATGTAAGTGGCGAAGTAGATTACAACCGCGATGCCTACAAAACCCAGCAGCAGCATGAAGGGGTGGTCAAACATTGCCACGTATCGGTCGCTTAAGCTCTTCTTTGTTTTCAAAACGTCTTTGAGGCGCAGTGCGGCAAGAAGGGCAAGCATGCCTATAGCTGGGAAAAGCGAGAACCACTTCGTGGAAAACGCCAACGCCGTAAATATGACCGCCAAAGCCAGCGGCAAAACCGAGGTTCTCCAACCCTTCTTTAGTACATTTGTGAAGTAGACTAAAAAGAAAATCTGGGATACCAATGAAAAGAACACTACATAGGTATCTACGGTGCCGATGCGTGCCATAGTGAAATGCATGAAGTCAAAGGTGAACAGGAACGCAGCTGAAAACCCGCCTATCCATGTGCCGAACAGCTTTTTCCCCAGCACGTACATCAACGGAACCATAAGAGTTCCAAATATAACGCCCATTATGCGCCAGCCAAAGGGCGTGTCACCGAAAGCCAAAATTCCCGTTGCCTGAATGAGCTTTCCAAGCGGCGGGTGCGTGCGCTCCATTGGTATGACGTGGTTAACGTAATCTTCTGCTGACCGTGCAAAGTAGACTTCGTCAAAATACATTTTGGACATATAAGTAGGTGGAATCTGTAGTTTGCCCTGCTCATCAACCAACGCTGACAGCGTAGAGTCGGTGCCGTTTAAGCCAGTTATCGAAACTATCGGAACCTGCGTATTGTCTTGACTTGAGATACCTATCTCGGTTATCTCAATGAACGGCGAGGGCTGCTGGTCTGTGGGGTTAGTTACCCCCCAATTTGAAAAGTCAGGGCGGTTATCAACGGTTACAGCTGATACGTCAAAGCGTAAATACCGTGTGTCTGTGTTTATGCTGATTGCTTTTTGAACTGAGTAGTCAGTGGCTCGGTCTTGAAGGCTAAAGTTGCCAATATAGCTCCAACTGTCCGGTGAGCCAGAGTAAACGGTTAAGGTGGCGTTGCCGTCTTTCACCCAGAAATAGGCGTTCTGCACCTGCTGGCTTGAACCCAAATCGACATAGAAACTCTGCTGCCCAGTGGTTTGCCAGTTGGTGGTTGGCGCGTTGATTTCACCTACGTTCCAAGCGGCTATGCCGAAGAAGAGAATCGACAGCAAAACTATGGTTAAGATGTCTATTTTGGTGATTTTTAGGTCAAAGTTCACTTCGGCACGTCACCTCTCTCGGGCTTTGTAGCTTGGAACAATTGTCTTCCCTTTAGTTCAGTCCAAAGGAGCAATGTGGCATAAAGGAACATGACTAAATTAATAACGCTTACCGCTAGAACCACTGGGTCGCCGCTCAAATTAGGCGGAGCACCTGGATATGATGCATTAAGCCAATACAACACATAGGCTTCATTGACAAACAAAGTGGCTGTCAACGCAACGTAGAGATAACGGATTTTTTTGGCAAAGGGCACTAACAAAACCAACATGCTAATCGCTGGGAACAAGTAGCGTTCATGAATCCTTGTCGGCAACATAAAGAATTCGAAGAACAGCAAAAATGCTGCGAAAATCGCTAACAAGTCACCCGACACGTGGAACCGCCTATAAAGCACATACAACGTGAAAGCGGCGAAAGCCCCGAATAGCGCCCAACCGACAAGGTAAAGGTTGCCGTCGGGAATCCACAGCCCGAACAGCCCCCACAAGTTGAAAGCGTTAATCGATGTGTACTGGTAGCCGCCGTATGCACCGAAGTATATGTTAGTGAGAAAAGTTATGGGGTTGGTCCATTCGAAGGGCAAAATAACCAGGAAAACCGTTGCAGCAAACGTACCTATCGAAGTAAGAAGCCTCTTTACGCCACTGTGCATGAAAATCAACAATACAATCAGAGGCAGCAACGCGATGCCCTGCGGTTTAGTCAACAACCCGACTGCAAAGACCACTGCTGAAGCTTCAGGCTTCCTCTTAAGCGCCAACAACACCGCAAGGACCAAGAAGAAGGTGTAGACAGCGTCAAATTGCCCCCAGACGGCGACGTTGAAGATTATGGCTGGGTTAAAGGCATAGAGCGATGTCGCTATGAGACTCTGATTGAAAGTTAGCTGTCTGCGAACGAAGAAGAAAATCAGGGCTGAGGTGGCTAAGTCAAAAAGGGTTGGCACCCACTTTATTATGTTGGCTATACCGACGCCGAGACCGTTTGCTATGGACCCGAAAAACCAAAAGATGTAGACGTTAAAAGGTGGATAATCGGCAAATCCGGCAACAGAGTAGAAGGGTCGAATGCCCTGTGTGGCTGCGGTGTTAAACCAAGAGATGAAATCGTTGGTGTCAATGGGGTACCCCTGCAGCGGAAACAGGAGAACCCTAACCGCCAAGGCGGCGACAAGCAACACCACTAAGCCTAAGATGTCACGTTTGGTGAATGGGAAGCTTACCACGGTTCCCCTCTCAGAGGAGATACTCGATGCCAACGCATAAGAAGCTTTTTCCAAAATGTGAACTTCATAACTCAACCACTTAAAAAGCACCTAACCGCTACGCAGAAGCTTTTTTTCTCTGCAACGCCCTCAGCAATGAAATGCTTTTCTGGGCTTCTTTTCTGCCGCCTTCCTGCCGCAGTTCCAGAACCATGTTCTTGATATCCAGGTTGGTTATGGCTTGGAAGATTCTTTGGTACTCCACTATTCCTTGTCCAAGCGGCAGGTGCTGGTCTCCAAATGCTGGGTCCACTACTTCGGGGATGCCTTGGTTATCATGGATGTGCATGTGGTAGAGATAAGGCGAGAGTATATTGAGGTATTCAAGAATGTCAAAGCCGTATTGTTTAGCCGTTAGGGTGCCGTGTCCGATGTCGAAGCAGAATTTGAGGTTCTCTAAGTTGACTGCTTGAATAACCGCCAATACTTCATGGGGCAAAATGCCTACTTTGTCAGTGCCTCGTTCAACTGGCAGGTTTTCTATAAGTATGGTTAAAGAGTAATCGGCAGCCATCTTGGAAAGCTGCTTAAGGTTAGCGACGACGTTTAAGAAAGCTTCTCTATAGTCACCTTCAACTTTGTCGCCATGCAACACGACGCATTGTGCATCTAAGAAATCGGCTATTTTGAAGACTTGCTCCATTATCTCAAAGTTTCGGTTGCTCCTAACCCCCAAGTTGACGACATTGCCAAAGCGGTCTTGGGTGAAGGGTCCATGGATGGAATACTTGTTTTTTAGCGACGTAAACTCGTCGAGGCGCTTGCAATCGATGACGCCCTGCTTTAGGACGCCTGACTCGCCTATGCCCACCTCGATTAAATCAACCTCTTCAGCGTGGATTGGGCCGCCTGAAACCTCAGCGATCATCCGCGAGTTTATACCAACGGTTAGCTTTGTAAGTGCCTTGGTCTGGAGCTGCTGCATGTACCCTGATTTCCCTCTCTCTTTGCAGTCAAGGGGGCGGAGGCGCTTAAAAAAACTTGCCAGATAAACTACCGTTAATATATAGAGAGCACAAATTAAGCTGAAATTGCCTGAAAACTATTGTGGGATTTTCGAAGGATTTAAGCTTCTGAGAATTCTCTTAAGGAACAAGAGTAGAGTTTACCATTCTCTCTGTTAATTCCTTTTATTCTGGAAAAATGCTCATCTCTAGTCATTACGGCTTCGGCATTTGTCTTTGCTATTGCAGCTATAAGTAGGTCGAATTCTCCAATCAATCGGCCTCCTTTTCGGAGGTCTTGATAAATCTTAGCTGCTTCTTCACATGCCTGCATGGTCAAACCTAAAATCTCCATATTAGAGAGCAATTCTTTGACTTCAGGTATGTTTCGTTGAGGATTAGATGAAATATAAGCGCCTCTTAAAAGTTCATATGTGGTGAGCGGTGTGGTCGCTGGTTGTTCTCCATTTCCATTCAAGCTTTCTATTGCCTTATTGGCGTCTGTCTCGCCCTTCAGCAGAGCAACCAGTATATCCGTGTTGAGAATCACTGGAATAAGTCAACCTGTCGAGAAGCTGATTGTTCTCTTTCTTTCTTTATCTGAGCAAACACTTCGTCTATATCGTCGCCGACCCATTTACCTGAAAACTCTGTCAATGACTTCTTTTTTTCTTTGACTGCAACCCTCATGACTACGTCTGAAAAGGATTCGCCAGGCGTCTTCATGCGTTTGAGCGTTTCGTATGCTTTCTCGGAGAGGGAAATAGCTTTGGTCATACGTACCACTAGACTACTATGTGCATATGCATATATGTGCACTTTTCCGCGATTCTCACAAAATTTTTTCTGCTCTGCTTGCGGATTGCTCCACAACCAGCCAGCAAACTAAACCAGATGTAGAACCTAAAATACAGTCGCCCCCAAACCCCGCTGGAAGAAGTTGAAATAAGAGGGGTCTGCGGCAACAACCAAAATAAAAAACAAACTATAACTAAACAGCCTTCAATAGACTAAAAAAGAGAAGGACTAATTATTTTTTGTAATCGCCTTTTTTAGGGTAATCTTTGCATTCATAGATACGCAGTTGACGCTGAGGCTCAATGCGGCAGCGTTTGCGGCTATTTTTGCGCCTCAAAATGGGAGGAGGCTGAAAGAAAGGGCATTTACTGCACAGAGTACTCATCTTGCCATCATTCTCCTAAACACTGGCATTGCAATAGCTATCATGACTACACCAAAGGCAATCAGAACTACTAGTTCAGTTGTTATCTGCGGTACTCCTGCGCCCAGCACCATGACTTTTCGAAGAGCATCGCTTGCATAGGTTAGCGGTAGGAACTTTGCGATGTCCTGCATGTACCAAGGCATCTGCTGCACCGGGAAGAAAACTCCGCTCAGAAACATCATCGGAAACATCAAAGTCATCATCAACATCTGCGCTGTCTCCTGATCCTTAGTGAACGAGGTTATAACTATGCCTAAACCGACAAAACTAAACACACCCAGCAGCAACAACGCAAACACCAACAGGATGCTGCCCTGAATGACCACGCCGAAAACGCCAATCGCCAAAGCCAAGATTATGACACCCTGAATTAAACCTCTGGCTGTCTGCGCCAAAGTCTTGCCCAACAGTATCGAGAAGCGATTCACTGGCGCAACCATCATGCCGTCCATGGTGCCAATTTCTTTCTCCTGCGAAATCGCCACCGGAAGCCCCGTCATGACACTCATCATAACTGTCATAGCCATTATGCCTGGAGCAATAAAGTCAAAGTAGTTAGTCGACGTCGGAACCGGCACTGAGTACGGCTGCACCATTGCCAAAGCAGTAGTATTACTGACTGAGGGGTGAGTTAGAAGCATTGTTTGCTGAGCCATTAATGTGCTCATTTGGCTGATCATAGCTGAAAGGGCGCTGCTGACAGTTGCAGACGAAATTGGGTTAGCGGTGTCAGTTAAAATTTTAACGGTTGCTTGTTGACCCATAGAGATTGACTGGCTAAAGTTACTGGGAAGAACTATAGCGCCCTGCAGTGTACCTGCCTTTATCAAGTCGTTGGCTGCCGTTTCACTTGATAAAGTCGTGATTTTTAGTATACCTGTTTGGTCGTTAATGGTTTGCAGCATACTGATGAAAGTCTGACTCATTGCAGAGGAACCGTTATAGCCTGAATCCAAATTTACTAAGCCAATCGACAGATTACTTGTCGAACCGAACTGAGATAGACTCACAGTTGGAGCTGAAACCGTATAGGGCTGCACCACAGCTAACGCCTGTGAAGCAGGAAGCGCTGGGTTAATTGCAAGCACCGACTGCTGAGCCACCATAGTACCCATCTGGTTAACTATGCCCGATAACATACCGCTAACGGTTGCAGAAGCGATTGGGTTAGAAGTGTTGGTTATGACTGCGATGTTGCCCTGTTGTCCACTTAAGATACACTGACTAAAATTGCTTGGCAAAATTACTGCGCCGAGAATTGTCCCGTTCTGAATTGCGGCTCTAGCAGAGGTTTCATTTGCCGTAACCGTGAGTTTCAGCAAACCTGTTTGGCTATTAATGGTTTGCAGCATAGTGATGAAAGTTTGGCTAGGCACCGTTGAACCGCTGTAGCCTAAATCCTCATTCACTAACGCAACCCGCACATTACTTGTCAGGTTGGGTTGTGAGGCGCTCTGAGTCGGAACCGACGCTGTGAAAGGCTGCACCATAGCTAAGGCTTGAGTACTGTTGAGGGTCGGATGAGTGTAAATAATTGTTTGCTGCGCCAATATGGTGTTCATCTCGCCGACTACGGCAGTTAATGTGCCTCTGATGGTTGCTGACATCTGCGGGTTAGACTCATCAGTTATAATTTTGACCGTTCCCTGCTCGCCATTAAGGAGACACTCGCTAAAATTGCTGGGTAACACGATGGCACCGTCTAATTCGCCCCGCTGAATCGAATCTGTTACGGCGCTCTCACTTGTCATGTTTGAGAGCACCATCATGTTAGTTTGATTGTTTATCGACGTCAACAGGGTATAGAAGGTTTGGCTTGGCACATTAGAACCATTATAACCCGTGTCCTCGTTAACGAAGGCGATGGGCAAATTTGTTGGTGCCCCACCGTTTGAAGGGTAAATGAAACCAACCATAACCATCATAAACAAGGGCATAACAATCAACAAGACTAGACCCAGTCGGTTGCGGAAGAGCTCCATAAGGTCTTTCCAAGCGATGCGAAAGCTGTGACTTAGGACTGTTTTTAATGTCATATCTAATCACCTTATTCTCCTTGGGGCACCGCCGAACCTTCGGCCAGGTCCCTGCGTCTGCGGAATTTTTTGGTCAGCGCTATCGCGTACTTCGTGCCCTGTTATGTGGAGAAACACATCTTCGAGGGTAGGTTGCAGGTTTGACATAGAAGTAATTTTGCCGTCGTTTTTGCGTATAGTATCTATTATTTTGTCGAAAGCATCTTCGCCGTGCACGATTATGTGGAGTTGTGTGCTGTTTTCTTGGTTTACCGTGTCGATGCAGTCGAGTGCTTTTAGCGCTGCTAACATGCCAGGGTTCAGGTTTGCTACTTCAAGTCTGATAATCATTGTGTCTGCGCCAGAAATGATCTTTTTGAGGTTGGTTGAAGTGTCCAAGGCTATGATTTTACCATGATCAACAATTGCTATTCGATCGCAGAGCAAGTCTGCGTCAACCATCAAGTGCGTGGTTAAAATAACTGTGGTTCCTTTTTCCTGATTAAGTTTCTTTATGTAATCCCTAATCTCCACCGAGGTCTGAGGATCCAAGCCCAATGTGGGTTCATCAAGGAACAGCACCTGAGGCATGTTTAGCAGTGCACGGATAACATTCATCCTCTGCCTCATCCCAGTTGAGAAGGTGCCGACTTGTGCATCTTTGAATTTGGTTAATTGAACAAACTCCAATAAGTCATCTATTCGCTTATTCAACGTATCCTTGGGTATGTTGAAGAGGTTACCGAAGAACCACAGGTTCTCGCGTGCAGTTAAACGGTTGTAAATGATCATTTTTTCGGAGACTATGCCGATTAGCTTTCGGACAGCCATATCATGTTTGACAGTGTCATAGCCGCCGATAATGGCCGTGCCTTTTGTGGGCCTAGAGAGCGTAGAAAGCATACGCAGGGTGGTGCTTTTGCCTGCGCCGTTGGGGCCTAGCAGGCCGAAGATTTCGCCTTTCTTAACCTCAAAGCTTATGTCGTCTACAGCAGTAAACTTACCGAAAGTCTTTGTGAGGTTTTTTACCTCGATTATGTTAGCGGTATCCAATGAAGAATCATCTCCTCTGGGATATTATTCAGTGCAATATATTGCGGTAAAATATAAGTATTACCGAATAACAACTATATATCCGAATCACCGATGACCCCAGAAACCGAAGACGAGACCACCCAGAACTGGCTCAAAGAAGCGCAGAAAGGATACATACGCATGGGAGTCCTCATCCTGCTTAACAAAAAACCTTCCCACGGCTATGAAATCATGAAAGAAATCAACAATCGCACCAAAGGTTTCTGGCAACCCACCGCAGGCGGCGTATATCCAATCCTGCGTGATTTAGAGAATTCAGGTTACATCAGGGGACAATGGCAAACTCAAAAAAATCGTCGACTGAAAATCTACAAAATCACAAAATCGGGAGAAGCAATTCTTAAACGAGCAATAGTTAAACAGGCTGAAATCTTCAGTAACCTAAGCAGTCTCTTCACTGAATTTACCAGAGAAGTCCTAAACATTGAACCCTCAACTGTACAGATGCCAAGTATGCCTTCGCCTTTTAGCCCCTTTCTTGAAGATAAAAAAGAATGCAAAGAAAACCTTCAGCAGCTAGAACAACAGCGTAGATATGTCGCTGAGAACATTAGAAACATGAGGGAACGCCTAAAAACAATCGACGCTAAAATCGCACAGGCCAAAAAAGAAGCCAAACCTGACAGCCAAACAGAGCAGAAGTAACTTCCAAGCCACATCGCTCTGCAGCTTTCTTAATGGTTTAAATCTGTGACTTTCCATTGCATTAGCGAGGAGTAACAGTTTGTTTCGCGTAAGAGTCAACAAAATCGAGTCCACCCGAGACCTGGACGGCAACCTTGGAAAAAGAATTGAATTGCTCGAGGAAAGAGAAGTCAACCCCTACATTTTGAGACCACAATCCGACGAAGCAAAAATGGCGCAAGACATCATGCAGGCCCTTCAGACACAGATGCCCTTCCTGCCACAGCGCCAACAGATGACAACCCCGAAAATCATATTGTTCCTAACTGAGCAGGAATACGACAGTTTAGGCATAACCTTTGACGTTAACCAGGTCTACGAGGTAGTGCTGGAGAACCAGGCGATTCGGTTTAGGAAAGTTTAAGCAACTCGCTCCTCATCTGCGCCAGCGCCAAATGCTTTGGGTGAAAAGACAGAACAAACATCATATGTCTCAAGGCGCTGCCTATTTCTTCTAAATCAGACCTTTTTCCCTCGTCGCAATAAAGTGGGATTGGTTCGCCCTCGTTTTCTTCATAGTAAACGTAGATAGGCGTGCTTGCACGGTCGAAACGCACCATTTCAAACTCTAAATTTAACCGTTTTGCTGTTTCCTTTGCAGCATCTCGCACCGAATCCAACCGCTCTCTGCTTGGAAGACCTGTTGAAGCGTAAACCATCAGTTTCCCAGGGTTTCCCTTAAACATAACCATATTCACCGCACTGAAATCGGTCTAAGTCTCTTTTAAGGCAGTCTTAGTAACGACAAGGTAGATCAGGGGAGGGGTCGGTGAAAGTGAAAGGTCGTTGCTGTGTAAGCGCTACCACAACGTCTTAAATCAAGCCGTAAAGCCCTAAACTTTAGGGACATTTATGGAAGCATCCGCAGAGCATTCAGTGTGGCAGATGCCAGGATGGTGGTATAGAGACAGACGCCCTCCCAGCGACAACGCCTATTTTGAGAATATGTGCAGAGTGATTTTCCAGGCAGGCTTAAACTGGAGTGTAGTTGATAAAAAATGGGAAACTACAAAGAAGGTGTTCTGCAATTTTAACATAGAAGAAGTCGCTCATTTCACCGATTCAGACGTTGCAAGGCTTCTTAACGACACAGGTATAATCCGAAATAAAGGGAAAATCAAGGCAATCATACAGAACGCCCAAAACTTTGTCGCTATCCAAAAAAGATACGGCTCATTTAAAAAGTACCTTGACAGCCAAGACAAATCAGGCAACTATGCAGGGGTGGTTAAGGATTTAGTTAATAGATTCAAGTGGCTGGGTCCCTCAACAGCGAGTATTTATCTTTATACTGTGGGAGAAAACATCAATGTATGGGGACAATAACAGAAAAAATGGCTTATCCATCTTGGTGGTATCGGGGTAGTCGACCATCCAGCGATGACCAGTATTTTGAGATTCTTTGCAGGATAATTTTTCAGACGGGATTAAATTGGGTTATCGTTGAGAAGAAATGGTCCACCATAAAATTAGCCTTTTGCAACTTTGGCATAAATGAAATCGCTAGTTTCACTGATAGAGACGTAAAGCGGCTGCTTGTTAACAAAGGCGTCATTCGCAACCAATACAAAATCCAAGCAATAATAGAGAACGCCAAAATCTTCCGGCAGATCGCTAAGACTTATGGCTCATTCCAAGCTTATCTGGACGGCTTTGATAAATCAAATAATTACGCTAAAGTAGTTAAGGCATTAGCTGACACTTTTGAGCGTATAGGCCCAACCACAGCAACACTTTACCTTTTGATCGTTGGAGAAGACATTAAGCCAAAACGAATTTATTAAAATAGGGCAGTAGCAAACGAAATCCTTATGGCAAAAACCAGAGCTCACGTCATCGTAAGCGGCAGAGTTCAAGGCGTCTTTTTTAGGCAGAACACTAAGCGGCAAGCTCAAAGCCAAGGCGTCTATGGCTGGGTGAAAAATCTGGATGATGGACGTTTGGAAGCGGTTTTTGAAGGCGAAGAATCTGGGGTGAAAGCACTGGTTGAGTTTTGCCGTCATGGTCCAAGAGGCGCCGTGGTAGTCGACATAACCGTGGAATGGGAGTCTTTCAAAGGAGAATTCCAAAGCTTCGACATAGCTTATTGAATGATTGACGGTTAAATTAAAATTCAAAGCCTCACCTATTAAAGCGGTATGAAGATTCTGGGGTTAGTCGGCAGTCCACGGAGAGGCAGCAACACTGACCTGCTTGTCAACGCAATCCTTGAAGGGGCAGCTAAAAATAATTATGCTACAGAAAAAGTCTATCTTTACGACGTTGAAATTGATCCGTGTGTCGATTGCCAAGCCTGCAAAAAAGGCAAGCTGCAATGTGCCCTAGCGGATGGCATGCAAACTCTCTACCCAAAACTTGAGGAAGCCGACGTCATTGTTTTTGGTACACCGCTTTACTGGTATGGACCCTCAGCAAAAATGAAGCTCCTAATAGACCGATTGCGCCCCTATATAGCATCCAAGAAGTTGAAGGGCAAAAAGGCGGTTTTGGTGGTTCCCTCGGAGGAAGGCGCAGATGCCTGTAGCCATGTTGTAGGTATGTTTAACTTGTCGATGAAGTATTTGGAGTTGGATTTGATGAGTGTACTTTTGCCTAAAGCCTCTGAGCGTGGGGAAGTCAAGGGGCAACCGGAGACGTTGTATGAAGCCCGAGCGATTGGCAAACACTTAAAATAGGAAGCGGGTTAGGCTTTTTTCTTTGGAACTCTGAAATGGCTGTCTTTGCCTGCGCTGATGTATTCGCCGCCCATGCCTCGGACTGCTGAGGCGATTTTGGCGAAGTTTTCTGAGCCCAGGAACTGTTTGGGCTTGATTATTATGTAGTCGCCTTTTTCTTCGAAGCTGAGCCGTGACTCGAGGTCTTCTGGGAAGGACATGCGGATGTCGTCTAGCGAACGCAGTTTTGAGGTTTCGGGGGCTGCCGCTGGTGGCGCTGCAGGTTTGGCTGTTGGTTGTGGCGGCGGGGGATGGAAGGCTCCAGAAGGCGCAGATTGGGGTTTAGGGGGCGCAGTGATCTGTCCAACTGCAAGCGACTTGAGTGAAGCAGAAACCATACGAAGCTCCTCATTGACTTTGTTTAGGGTGACTTGGATTTCTTCGACTTTAGCTAAAAGCTGATTAAGTTTCTCTTTGTCACTGCTCACTTTGCTCCCTCTCAAACCCCTAAATAACCTTAGACACTTAATAAATTATCTGGAACCAATGGCTAACTGTCTTTTTCTAGTTTGGTTGTTGCCGTGGACCCCTCTTTTTTCAACAACAACCAACAGAACGAGCTAAAGATTGTTTTTTTGCGTTAGCGTCTGGTTTGGGTTGCTGGTTGGTTGTGGCGTAATCCGCAAGCAATGCCGCTAGGGCTGCGGCTTTGGTTTTTCATTAGAAGTAGTGGTGGAAAGCTCTCTATGCATAACAACTGCCAGCAGACTAAGAGGGCACTTGTAATTTTGGTTTTACGTCTGCTTCAGACTACAGACGGGTTGGCAAGCAGCCACAAGTTGCTATAAACCTGAAACCTTTAACTCTTTAACCCTGCCAGAATGCGCATCAGAAGTAACAAAACAATCAACTTTTTCGGCTAGGGCAGTGGCTACATGAAGGGTGTCCCATGGCGCCAAGTTATAAGCGCCTTTATTACTTGAATAGCCGATAGAACAACTTTTACAGAACAATCTTAACCTTTACAGACTTCATCTTTAGAGTATTACTGTTTCTTCATCATTCCTGCTTGTCTAATCTTCTTTTCCAAATAGGTTTGTGCACTCGAGGAATAAAGCCCTGCTTTTGGTCTCGTCGATAAAGATATGTTCCAATTGTGGTAACTATGTTAGTGAAAATTATTACGTATGTGACAACATTTAGGAAAGTGTCAGCTAAGGGTATGTTCATTGTAACAGCGAGAATAGCAAGGGTAGCAGGGGTTAAGCCTTGAGAGCACATGAACACTATGGTTCTTCTTTCGCAGTATAAACCTGAATTTAAAGTGGAAAGTGTGGTCGCTCCAAACCTTACAGTCAAGAGCACACCTAACACCAACAAACCTATGGAAAAACTGCTGATCACCGTAGAGGAGTTAATTACAAAGGTTAGCCCCAGAAACACGAAAAAGAGAGTTTCCATCAAGAAAGAAATCTCTTCCTGAAAAGTGTCGAGTTGTCTGTGTATCGATTCGATGTTTATGTCTCTTCTGAGTAGTTTGCTTACCAAGTGATTATTGCCCAAAATAATGCCGAATACCAGTACTGAAAGTATACCGTTCCCGCCAAGAGCGCTTGTAAGTGAATAAGATGCTAATGCAAAGCCTAAAGTAAGAACGTAGGTGAATTTTTGTTTCTGATAGCGATGTAGCAGGAAAATCCATATAATGCTTAAGATTAAACCTAACACAATCGCAACCGAAAACTGGGCGGCAATGTTTGTTACTGCCACAAACCAACTGCTTGCTCCTGCGCTATAAACGCTGGTAAAGGTAAAGAAAAGAACAACGGAAAAAACCGAGTTTATCGCAGATTCTAAAGTAAGGAAAGCAGCCGTTGTTTCTTTAAGTTGCATTGATCTTGAAAGGGGAACAACAACAGCGGCTGTCGTTTCTCCTCCAACCATACTAGCGAAAATGAAAGAAGGCAGTACTCCCCAGTTAAGGATAAATATACCAATCATTGCAATCAAAACTATGCTTACAAAAACATAGATTATTGTCTGAATGATTGCTCTACTGCCGCCTTCTACAAGTGCAGTGAATTTTAGTCCCATTCCACCGTAAAAAAGCGCCATAAGAAGGGTAAGTTCAGCGAAAATAGCCATTGAAGGAATAAGGGGGTCTCTTGGGAAAATATTCAAAACAGGACCAATGATAATTCCCGTAAATATCAGAAAAAGGAAAATGGGTACTCCAGTTTTTTTGAAAGAGAGTTCACCCAAAAAACCAATAACAATAATACCAGCCACTATCGAAAAAATCAGTGACGCATCCATTTAGTTCCACTTCGCGATTTCCTTTCGCAATAGTTAAGTCAGCATTTAAACTTTTTCCATATTAGCGCTAATCTGTTAGACATCGCTGATCCTGCCACTTTAGCCATCGGTACAACAGCAGTTTTATTGCGGGAATCAAATGCAATTCTAAACGAGTCTTCCAAAATAGCCACTTTTTCATTCTGCTCCAGTTACGGTTTTATATGCAACAAGTAGCATATGACTGGAAAAGAAGAGAATCGCCATGTCTGATACTGGTGTAACCGTTAAGAAATGTCAAGACTTCAGCGAATGGTACGTTGAAGTGGTCCTAAAAGCTGAACTTGCAGATTACGCCCCAGTCAAGGGCTGCATGATCATCCGCCCAGACGCCTACGCCGTTTGGGAAAAAATCCAAGAAGTCGTCAACCAAAAAATCAAGGAAACAGGCCACCGCAACACCTACTTCCCAATGTTCATCCCCGAAGCCTTCCTCAAAAAGGAAGCCGAGCACTTTGAGGGCTTTACACCTGAAGTCGCATGGATCACACAGGGCGGCGACACCCCGCTTGAGGAAAAGTTGGCGGTCCGTCCAACCAGCGAAACCATCATGTACGCCATGTTTAGCAAATGGATCCGCAGTTGGCGAGACCTGCCCCTTAAAATTAACCAGTGGTGCAACATTGTCCGCTGGGAAACCAAAGCCACCAAACTGTTCCTGCGCACAAGGGAGTTTCTTTGGCAGGAAGGCCACACAGCCCACGCCACCGCCGAAGAAGCCGAAGCCGAAGTGCAGTGGGCACTCAACATGTACAAGGATGTGGTCGAAAACTATCTTGCAATCCCAGTTGTCCTTGGAACTAAAAGTGACAGCGAAAAATTTGCAGGCGCACTTTACACAACCGCACTGGAATCCATCATGCCTGACGGCAAAGCCTTGCAGATGGGTACGAGCCACAATTTGGGCCAGCACTTCGCTAAAGTCTTCGACGTAAAATACATCGGCGAAGACAAACAAGACCATTACGTCTGGCAGACCAGCTGGGGCATCACCACGCGGCTCATAGGCGCCATGATTATGGTGCACGGCGACGACAAAGGCTTGATTATGCCGCCAAAGGTTGCGCCGACACAGGTTGTTATTGTCCCAATCCCCTTCAAAGGCTTAGAGGCAGAAGCCATTGCGGCAAAAACCAAAGAAATCGTAGAACTGCTCAAAACCAAAGGCATAAGCGTCATCGCCGACGACAGAGGCGAGTACACTCCTGGCTGGAAGTTTAACCAGTGGGAACTCAAAGGGGTACCGCTCCGCATTGAGATTGGTCCCAGAGACATCAAGAATGCTCAGGTAGTTATGGTTCGGCGAGACACGGGGCAGAAAGCGTTCGTTAAAGACGCAGACATTCTTGTCACAGCTGAGAAACTGCTACAGGAAATACAGGACAACTTGCTTGCAAAAGCCAGAGCCATCTTAGCAGACAAAACCACCACCGTCAAGAGTTACGACGAGTTCAAGCAGGTGCTCGAAGCCAAAGGCGGCTTCCTCAAAGCAGCATGGTGCGGCAGCCCCAACTGCGAAGCAAAAATCAAAGACGAAACAGGCGCAACCATCCGAATCCGACCCTTCCAAAAAGAAACGCCAACCACTGGCTGCGTTCTCTGCGGCAAAGAAGCAACCGAAACTGCTTACTTCGCTAGGTCATATTAGACCTAACTTAACCTTTTCTTTTCACCGTTTTTTTGAACAACCATCCTTTTAGTCTCCATATGTTTGGTGTAAGCGTTGTTCTTGAGCACCCGGGGTTAGGAATGTTTATTTTTTGGCTTAGCAAGAGTTGTTGGGTACAGGTAACGGCAATTGGCAAACGTCAAAGTCACTAAGCGTGCAAGCGAAATCGAATACGCAATACGCGACGTTATAGTCCACACAAAAGAGCTTATCAAGAACGGCAAAAAAATTTATTACTTAAACATTGGCGACCCAGCAGCTTTCGACTTCAAAACTCCGCAGAGCCTCAAAGATGCGTTATGTGGCGCCATTGCCAAAGAAGACAATTATTACTCGCCCTCTGAGGGTCTCCCTGAACTGAGGCAGGCAGTGGCGAATAAAGAGAAAAAAGTCAACAACTTCGACATAACAGCTGACGACGTACTGGTCACTGAGGGAATATCCGAAGGCATCCAGATGCTGCTTGGCGCCATCGTGGAGAAGGGAGACGAAATCCTCTTTCCGGGACCAACCTACCCACCATACATCAGCTACACTAAATTTTTCGACGGTAAACCAGTCGCCTACGAAACCATCGAGAAAGAAGGATGGCAACCCAACATAGACGACCTCCGCAAAAAAGTTACGGATAAAACCCGCGCCATAGTCATAATCAACCCGAACAACCCAACCGGCGCAGTCTACGACCGCAAAACCATCAAAGAAATCCTCGATATTGCAGGCGAACACAACCTGCCAGTGCTATCCGACGAAATCTACGACCAACTCACCTATGAGAAGCAGTTTGTTAGCGCCTCAAACGTTACCAAAGATGTCCCCGTTGTAGGCTTGAATGGCTTCTCTAAGGTTTACCAGATGACTGGGTGGCGACTTGGCTACATGTACTTCAAAGGCGAAGGCAAACAGTTAGCCGCACTCAAGGAAGGCGTGGAGAAGGAATGCAGAATCCGCATCTGCGCCAACACACCAGTCCAGATCGCCGCAACCGCGGCGCTTAATGGTCCACAGGACTTTGTCAAAGACATCGTTGACCGGCTGCGTCAACGACGGGACTTCAGTTGGAAGCGCCTAAACGAAATCGAAGGCATAAGCACCTCAAAGCCAGAGGGCGCATTCTACATCTTCCCTAAAATCGAAGGCATTGGTAAACGCTGGAAGGACGACATGGACTTTGTGGTTTCGTTGCTCAAAGAAACAGGCGTCCTAATCGTGAACGGTTCAGGATTCGACCCAGTGTATGGCAAAGACCATGCAAGAATCGTTTTCCTGCCGCCTATCCAAGAACTCGAAGAAGCCTACAGCGCACTTGAAGGATTCATGAAAAAGAAAGTTAAAAGAGACAGCCGCGGCCACGTAGGCTACGGCTAAAAAACCGTTTAGATTTTTGTTCCGCTAGCTGGATCCTCGATTACTTTCTGAAACTCAGCTAGCAACCGCTTCGTAACTGGACCAGGTTTACCGTCGCCTATCTGGCGTTTGTTAACTTCTCTGATGGGGACAACTTCCATGGCGGTGCCCGTGAAGAAGGCTTCGTCAGCAGTGAATATCATGAAAGGAGTCAGATTGGCGACTGTGAGTTTGATTTTTAGTTTCTGGCAGAGTTGTGCGACGACTTCGGCGGTGATGCCTGCAAGGGCTCCTGTGCTGGTTGGCGGAGTGAGGACTTCTCCGTCTTTAACGATGAAAACGTTTTCACCCACTCCCTCTGCGATGCAGCCGCTGGGTTCAAGACAGATGGCTTCGTCGACTCCGCATGCGTTAGCTTCGATTTTTGCTAAAACACTGTTGAGGTAGTTGAGTGATTTTATTTCGTGAGTGGTTGCGTCAACGGGGTTTCTGCGGACCCAACTGAACATGGTGGTGATCCCGGTTTCTTTAGCGTTGCCTGCTCGAATGCTGATGGAGTCTGCGATTATGATGACTGTTGGTTTGGGACATTTTCGTGGGTCCAAGCCGAGGTCGCCGACTCCTCTGGAGACGACGAGGCGGATGTAGCTGTCTTTCATTTTGTTCTTGCGCAGGGTTTCAACTACTGCTTGGATCATTTGCTCTTTGGTGAGCGGTATGTTTAGCATTATGGCGTGTGCACTACGGTAGAGGCGGTCAACATGCTCTTTGAGCTTGAAGACGACGCCGTTGTATGCGCGGATGCCTTCGAACACGCCGTCGCCGTAGAGGAATCCGTGGTCATAGACGCTGATTTTTGCTTCCGACTTCGGATAATATTTGCCGTCTATGTATATTTGCAGTTCATTAGTCATTTGTTTATCACTTCTTGGAGTGTATTTTCATATTGTCCAATTATTAGATATAGGTTACCCCTGTGATACATACGAATCGTTTACTGCGGATTTATTAACCGTGGAACTGCGGACGCTTCGACAGATACATTGGCAACGGCAGAGCCTTGAAGGGTTTACCCGCAATCTTCTCCGACACCTTTGCAATCAACTGCTCAGTGGTCAATGCTTCCTGTTTGCCCTTCTGTTCCCGCATACGCACCGACAATGTGCCAGACTCGATTTCTTTCTCGCCGACAACAATGATGTAGGGCACCCATTCCTGTTCTGCCTCGCGAATCTTCTTTTGCAGAGTCGAAGCTGAGTCGTCTATGTCTACGCGTATGCAGTGAGCGGCGATCTGTTGGGCTAATTCTGAGACTTTATCTAGGAATTTGTCAGAGATCGGGATAAGCCTGACTTGAGTCGGCGACAGCCAAAGCGGCAGCATGGGTGCTTTGCCCGTCATCTGTTCACGGTAAGCCTTCTCCAATAGCGCGTAGATGTCGCGTTCGATGGCGCCGCTTGGGCTGCAGTGCAGAATCAGCGGATACTGCTTCTCGCCTTTCTCATCAACATAGGTGATGTCATAGCGCTTCGCGTTTTCTACATCGATTTGGTCGGTGCTAAGCGCTGCGGCTTTGTCTTGGTTGTCTACAAAGTTTAGGTCCCATTTCAGGGCGAAGTAGAAGAAGCGTTCATTCCAGACTTCAGCGAGAATCGGCTTGCCAAATTTGGCGGCTAAAGCTGTAATGAAGTCCTTGTGTTCGGCATAGAAGTCTTTGGTGAAGCGCATGGCGATTTCATAGTCGTCTTTGACTAAGCCGATGTTATCAAGCACGCTTATGCAGAGGTCGAAGCGTATCATGAACTCCTTCTTTGCCTGTTCAAGGTCAGTGCAGAAGGCATGGCAATCCGGCATGGTGAAGGCTCGGAGCCGTTTAAGCCCCACGACTTCACCGCTTTTCTCCCTGCGGAAACTATAGCGTGTTAATTCATAGAGTTTAATGGGCATCTGTTTGTAGCTGAATTGGGCGTCATGCGCCATAAGGAATTGACCGAAGCACGCTGCGAAACGCAGGAAGAGTTCTTTATCTTCGGATTTAAGCACGTATTGGCGTGCTGGGAAACGGTTCAGGTAGCTTGACAAACTGGGGTGATTGAAGTCATACATCAGCGGCGTTTCAACTTCCATGCCGCCGTATTGCGCAACCCGCAGGCTTACGTATTGTTCAAGGAGCGATTTTATCATGCGTCCTTTGGGATACCAGCGGATGTTGCCTGGATCGCTGCCCGGCTCATAATCAGCAATTTCAAGCCGCTTCATCAAGGGCACATGCGGCGGCATCTGGGTGACCGCCCGAGTCTTCTTGATTTCGTATTGACTGAATTTCTGGAGGTTTGTGTGTCCTTTGAACTTGAATTCTTCTATGGGAACAAGTGAACCGTCGGTTTGCAGTATATGCCAGAACGATTTCATTGTGTCTTCGGCTTTTAGAGCTGCAGAAACAGGTTCCTCTTCCTTTTTGGCTTCACACGGCACCTTTGCTTCCGCCGCGGCAACTGCTTGAGATGGGGCATAGCTGCGAGCCATCTCGGCAAGCGGATGCCCTTTGATGGATATGGTGAATTGTTTGTTCCAGCCAAATGGCGCACGGTAGGTTTCTATGCCCTTGGCTTTGGCGTAGGCTTCCATGTCCTTGATTACAGCAAGGGCCTGGCTGGGCTGGGAGAGGTTGCTGCTGAGATGCGCGAAGGGGTAGATTAGGATGCGGTTAACTTTAAGTTTGCCCAAAAATGCACGTGCGTCATCGATGGCTTTCTGCGCCAACGCGGAGTTGTCGCCTTCCTCGATGGCGGTGAAGAGTACTACGACTTCTTCTATTCGGGTTTCTTCTTTTTTGGCTTCTTCGGCTATGTTGATTTCTTTTTCGATGGGTTTGAAAACTATGAAGTTAGAGTGTAACTGTAAAATGCGCATGCGATTCGCCTCTTAGCCGTAGCGCCATTTGTCTAGGGTCCTGTCTTTTTTGGTTTTCTTTTTGTATTCTTTGTAGTGTTCTTTGCAGATGTATGCGTGTTTCTCCTGTGTACTAACGTTTAATCCTGCAGCTTTCACTTTATCCGCTGAAATACTGCGTACCGCGTCGTTGTGGCAGCCTGATACACTGCATTTTACGCCTTTTTCGATGCGACCCAAACAAGTCACGCTCACAGATATGATTTACCTTACGGTATTATCTCTATTGCTTAAGTTCTTTTTCATACAAAACCGTGGCTCTGCGATAAATCTCTTCTTTTTCACCGAAATAAGTTGGACCCAACCCCTCCACCACTAATGAAGCTGCAGCAGAACCAACTGCGGCGCACCACAGGGATTCTTTTTGGCGGAGGTACTCGGTTAAGAAGGCGCCGATGAAGACGTCGCCTGCGCCTGTGGGGTCAACCAGCACCTCAGAGGGGCAAGCGGCAATGGTGTATTGTGCGCCCTCGACTGAGAGCACTGAGCCCTTGGCGCCATTGGTTACGATTACGGTTTCGATGCCGATGTCGTGGATTGTTTTTATAGCTGGTTTCAGTTCTTTCTCGCCTGTTAGGGCGTACACTTCGTTCTGCGAGGACTTAAATATGTTGATGAGGCTAAAAATATGGTTGTCCACTACTGCATTTTCAGAGACGTTGCCTTGCTCGTCAAAACTGCGGATTAACCCTTGAGGATCCAGCGAAACAACGTCTGCGCATTTTTTGAGTTCCTCAGCTACCTCATAGGATATTTCGTTGGCGATTGGTGCCAGATGGATGGCTTTTGCATGGAAGTCTTTTGGCAGGTCTTCAAGGGTTAGGGGGGTTCCTTTGCTTCTGAGTTTGAGGGTTCGGTCTGCAAAGTCTTTAGTGTAGGTTAATTCGAAGCTTGTTGATGGTTCGTCTTGGTGACGGGTTACGGCAGAGATGTTGATTCCTTCCTGAATCAGCCACCAGAGGTAAGCTTGAGGGAAGTTGCCACCGACTCTGGAAAGCACGCTGACGGAAGCGTCTAAACGTTTAGCAGCAAAAGAAGTGTAGGTGGCTGAGCCGCCTAAAACCGTAAAAGGGCTTTTTCTGGTAGGCAAATTAATGGTGTCTACTGAGAAGTGCCCAACCACTGCCACATCACAACTGGAAGCCATACCTCTAATCAGCTGTCAATATCAAATATGTCCTATATAGGATTAGCTTAACTAATGCTGAGTTGGCCAGATAAAATACAGTTTTTGGGGCTGAAAGTTAAATACTTTCACTGCTGCATGAGTGCGAGACTATGGCATTAGCGGTGGCGCATCTGCCAGAGCCGCAGCCAATTGGATGCTGATAACGCCTACATGCTGATGGTTGCTACGGGTTTCTGCGGCGCCTTCAACATAAAGTCTTCCTTTGCATTTGAAACCGCCAACTTGCTGGAGGGCAACCAATTTATGCTCTTCGCATTTAATATAATAGCAACTGTGGGTTTATCGTTGGGTGCGGTAATCGACGGAAGAGAATTAGGCAACGTTGTTATGGAGAGGTTTGTTAGTTGAGAATGAAGATGTGGCAGTTAACGATTCGCATTAAAAGAAACGACGAATTAGGCGGCAAAAAACTGGAGAAACTCATTATGGATTGCCTCATGAAAGCGCACATAGAAGGCGCCACCGCGTGGACAGGCGTTGATGGGTTCGGCAAACGGGGCAAATCCACCCTGCACTTTGAGGGCGTAACAGTAAACATGCCGCTGATCATCGAAGTTGTTGATTCTCAGGAGAAGTTGGAGCCGCTGCTGCCTGAATTGAGACAGTTAATAGGTGACGACGGCTTAGTAACAATCCAAGAGACCTATGTCATATAGGCGTTTGCTCGAGGATACCTCCATAACGTATAAGTGGTCCAGATACTGGGCTTGTTTTTTTAGTTTAAGAAGAAGTAACTGTCGCCCTTATTCTTCTTCTTCCATCGGGCTGTGCGGTAAAGTGCTTTTTTGCCTTTGCATCTGGTTTGGGTTGCAGGTTGGTTGTGGAGTTTTCTTCAATTTGAACAGAAAATTCTGATCATAAATCGAGTTGCTTCATGGCTTAGAGCGCTGGCAACAGCCCTCCCCTAGTCTACCTTGGAATAGCCGCTTCAGATAAAATTTTGCTTAATGTTGCGGCTAACTTTTATATGTATTACTCAATTGGTTGTTAGCAAGGTGCACAAGTAGGTGTCCATGGAAAAAACCGATGGTTTGCCGTATGCAAAACTTGAACATTGGCCGCCGATGACCTATCGGGACCGTCGCCCAATAACAACCGAGGCTTTATCTCAGTTTAAGAGTTTTCTACAAACAGAAAACCAAAGTGACGGCAACAAAGAGCTCCAGCCATGGATCCCGTTTTGTCAAGGAAGATGCGCCTTCTGCTATTTCCCAGTCAACTGTGACAGACAAATCTATGGTTCATACATGACGGCGCTAAAGAAAGCGTTAAGCCGCTACTCAGCAAGCAAATACGTTAAATCAAGCGTTTTCACGGAACTGTATGTTGGCGGCGGAAGCCCATCGGTTCTAGATCAAAATCAGATTACTGACATCTTAGAGTTCTGCAGACTCAATTTTAACTTAAAAAAAGATTGCCAGATAAAATTTACCGCATGCACCACCAGCCTATCCTCAGAAAAGATTCAGCTGCTAGCTAAGCAAGACGTCTCCCAATTAGATATTGGAATTCAAACGTTTGATGAGGAACTCCGCAAGATGCTTCTGCTTAGAGACAGCAGCAGAGATGCTCAAACTAAACTTAGGGAAGTAAAGCAGAGCGGGTTGGGTTTAAGCATTGATTTACTCTACAATCTTCCAGGTCAATCGTTGGAGCAGTGGCGGGAGGACTTGGAGTTGGCTCTACAGTTGGAGGTTGAAAGTGTAGATTGTTATCCTCTGGACCTCTACAGTGAGACACCCCTAGCGAAGAAAATCTCCTCAGGCGAGGTCCCTCCGGCTGGGGACTACAAAAAAGAGGTCCAAATGTACCAAACCGCCGAAAAACTGTTCAGAGACAACGGCTATGTCCCCACCTGCCACAACCGCTTCTCAAAAACAAAAGTAGATCGCGAACCCCCATCCAGCGAAGTCATCGGATCGGGCGCAGGTTTCTTCATGGGCAGAATAGGACCCTACCAATACTCTGACGTCGAAGACGTTAAAGACTACATAAACGCGGTTGAAACCTCCACTTTCCCCATTGCCCGGATGTCTAAGCTTTCGAAGGAAGATGAAATGCGGCAGGCTATGATGTTGATTTACGTTCGGGTACCTGTTAATCGGCATGTGTTTAAAGCGAAATTCGGCAGGTTCCCTGAAGAGGCGTTTCCTAAGGCATTTGAAACCTTAAGGGGTAAGGGACTGATTTTAGAGGAAAACGATGAAATCCGTTTGTCTCCGAAGGGTGATCCGTGGAGATTTAATATTGCATGGGAATTTTTTAAGTAGCTTCCCCGATTTTGGTGCAGACGTCTGCCCTTGTTTTCTTTTGGCTTCCGAGAGGCAATTAACCTTATAAGTTTTTAATGCTATATCGACATATCGGTGTAGATATAGTGCTTAAGGGGCTCCTCAAAATATCCATGCTCAAAATCATCTCAGAAAACAAAGCCTCAGGCTACCAAATCATAAAAAAAGTCCACGAGTTAACAGGAGAAAAACCCAGCACAGGATCAATCTATCCACTCCTAAAAACCATGACAGAAAAAGGCTGGATAAAAGGAAGTACAGCCAACGGCAAAACAATCTATGCGATCACCCCCTCAGGCACAAAAATCCTTCAAACCCACGGCTCAATGAAGCAGTACTACGAACAGAAAATCAGCGGCACACTCATACTAGCAAGGGACACTTTTGACGATTTACATGTTGAATTAATCGACCATTCCACCTTGGTTAATCAAGTAGCCGACGAAGTTTCCAGTTGCCTAGCGCACGGAGTTGCACCGGAAAAAATCAATGCTGTCCTGTCAAAAACATTGGTGGCTCTGCAGAATTTGGAGTGAACCTCAAAATGGATGATAACGCCGTTTCAGTTCAAGGGCTCAGTCACAGCTACGGGAAAACCCGTGCAGTTGACAATATAAGTTTTGACATAAAAAGCGGGCAAATTTTCTCTTTTTTAGGTCCCAACGGAGCAGGCAAAACAACAACCATCAACCTGTTAATCACTCTTCTGCCTATCCAAGAGGGCAAAGTAGTAATCGCCGGATACGATGTAGCCAAAGAAAAGAATGAAGTACGCAAAGCCATAGGCGTCGTGTTTCAGGATCAAAGACTCGACCGAGACCTCACTGTTTGGGAGACATTGGATTTCCACGGTAGACTTTATGAAATTTCAAAAAAGGACCGCACACCCAGAATTGAAGAGTTACTATGTCTTGTCGAATTGGACGATAAAAGAAACGAGTATACCAAGAACCTCAGCGGGGGGATGAAGCGGCGGCTGGAAATTGCGCGTGGATTACTGGTTAAGCCTAAGGTGTTGTTTCTTGATGAGCCAACGATTGGGCTTGATACGCAGACTAGAAAGCGCATTTGGTCCTACATTAAACGTGTAAATAAAGAGGAAGGGGTAACGGTTTTGCTTACAACCCACTATATGGACGAAGCTGACCAGAACAGCGACAATATCTGCATAATCGATAAGGGAAAAATAATAGCAAACGGCACCCCCGAGGCGCTTAAGAAGTCGCTGCTTCAGGACCGCATCCAGCTTCATACTGGCGACGACCAAAAATCTTCTCAACTCATCAAAAAAACGCTGGGCATAAAAGAAATCAGCAGTTCACCCGACGGATTAATTCTTCGCTTAGAAGGAAATTCATCTCCGATCAACGAAATCGTCGATACTCTTAGAAACGCTGGTATTCCGATTGTAGGCATCACTTTAGCTAAACCTACCTTGGATGATGTTTTCATCCAGTACACCGGAAGAGGGTTGAACGTAGGCATCCAAGAAAGCAATGGGCACATGTGAGGAGGAACAAGGCGACGAATAAGGGTTTTGTGGCGATTTATTGGCGTGACATGAAAAAATTTGCCCGAAACAGGGCACTGCTTTTCTCCGCCTTGATTCAGCCGGTGCTATGGCTGGTTCTCTACGGCATATCGATGACAAGTAACATAAACGTTTTTTACGCTACCAGCCCCAACCTCATAGGCGGCGCAACAACAGTAAACTACATGACATTCATGACGGCAGGAGTGGTCGGCATGACTATTCTCTTCACCTGCCTGTATTCAGGTCAGAATATCCAGTTTGACAAACAGTACGGGTTGATGAAGGAGATTGTGGTTTCACCTATACCCCGCTCGCAGATCCTCTTAGGTACAACTTTGTCAGGGATAACTAAAGCGTTGATACAAGCCACCATAGTAATCCTGTTTGGGTACGTCCTTGGGACACAGTTCTTCTTTGGGCTGACAGCAACCGGCGTCTTGGCTGCGGTAGGCGGGGTTATGCTGTTTGCCGTGGTGTTCTCGCTTGGGCTAATGTTTCTTTCAAGCGCAATCGCCATGAAAGTGAGAGACCACAACGTCAGCCAAGCCATCATCACCCTTCTCACGTTGCCGCTGTTCTTCGCCAGCAACGCTCTTTACCCACTGGAATCTTTACCCATCTATCTAAAAGTTGCAGCTTACCTTAACCCCCTGACACACTTTATCACTGGCATGCGGTATTTCGGGATAAGCTCAGATTTCTACTCTTTCGGAATCCACTACACTACTTCGTTGACTGATCTATTGGTTTCTTTGGGTTTCCTCGCGGGGTTTGCCCTTGTAATGTTTGTGTTGGCGGTTAGGGCTTTTGAAACAACCATAGAGTTCTAAAAGTAAAAAACAGGTTATTGAAGCAGCAGGATTGCTTTGGCTAAGTCGCCGCCGCTTTCCTCGAGCGCTTCTCGGGCTTTGTCTAGGCTTTTGCCTGTTTGGTCAGCTACAAGTTGCACGTCTTCTTCGCTGAAGGCGGGTTTGGATGGTGCACCTGCGCTGACCCGCGCGGATGGTGCTTGCTCGCTGACTTGTCCGCCGATTACCTGGTACATTTTTTGTCCCTGAACCTGCAGAATCGCCACCTCCGGCTCGTCGATCACGATGTCTTTGCCTGCTGTTCGGATGATAACTTGCTGCACATCGGGTACACTATCCATGTTCATGCCCATGCGTTGCATCATGCGTCTCTGCTCTCGGGGATTCATGCGTCTATGCATATTGAGTCAACCTTTACTGCTTAATCTGTGCTAGAACTTGATATACTTAACTTTCTTTTACGCCGTGTCTAGTCTTGACTGCGACGCCGGTTTTGAAAGCACGAATTTCAGCTGCGGAGAGTTGGGTGCGCCCGACTGCTAGGACTTGGCGACTTTCGTCTACGGCGATAACTTCATCTTTTGCACCGACTTCATCATCCACTTTGACCACATGTAGTGCAAAGACGTCTCCGCCTTTGGCGATGTAGTGGGCTACGTCGTTTTGGACGGTTACGAAGCATTTGGCTTCTGGAATGCTTTGGGCTATGGTTTGGGCTGCTTTGATGCTTAGAGATAGCAACCCGTCGGTGGGGCGCAGGGTAGCCAGTCGCTCGCCGTCTAGGTTGATGTAGCGTATTCTGCCTGTTCGTGGCGAAAGCTGGATTTCTATGCCCTCAGGGAAGAGTTTGGCGCCTACTCCTTTGCCAAACTGGTAATCCGCAACGGCTCTGACTTTCTCTTTTGAGTTCTCCATGCCTTCATCATACCGCAACTTTTTAGTTAATTCGACAAGTATAAACATAACAACATTATAAAGTCACTGAAAGGTGTCTATTTCATATGCGATGCGAAGTTTGCGGACGCAAAATCCACTCTGAACCCGTACGAGCAAACATTGAAGGCGCAATATTAACTGTTTGTGTTGAATGCTCAAAACACGGCAAAGTTGTCACGCATGAAGAGGAGGAACTTGGGCGTCCAAGCCCCACCAAATCTTATGTCCACATCCCAGTCATCATGAAAAAACCGCCGGTAGCACAGGTTCAAATCACCACTGAACTTGTTGATGACTACGCAACCAAAATCCGGGTTGCCAGAGAAAAACTCGGCCTATCCCACGAGGACTTAGGCAAAAAAATCAACGAAAAAGCCTCATTGCTAAGACACATCGAAACAGGCAAAATGGCGCCAAATAACCAGCTTGCAGGCAAACTGGAGCACGTCCTAAAAATCAAACTTATGGTTCCAATCGCCGACGAAAAAGTCGCAGTAGCACCCAAAAAGGCAGCTACTGAAGGTTTGACTTTGGGGGACCTCATCGAGATGGATAAAGAGGATGAGGAGGCTTCCACTAAACGAAAGCGATCCTAGTTCAACGTCGATTGAACCGTGAAGAATCCAGTTTACCTGAACTGAAAAGTTTAGCACAATCCGCCGGCTACACAATCGTCGGCATCATGGAGCAAACACGCAGACCTGACGCCCGCTACCAGATTGGCGCAGGCAAAGTAGAGGAACTCGCCAAAATGGTCGAGGAACTCGGCGCCGAAAAAGTCATTTTTGACAACCCCCTGCGTACGTTGCAGAACTACAATTTAGCGAAGGCAACGCATGTCGAAGTTATCGACCGGTTCGCGCTTATCCTTGAAATTTTTAAGCGACGGGCAACCACAACCGAGGCTCAACTGCAGATTCAGCTTGCAGTTTTGCAGAATGAGCTTAAGCATGCCAGAGAGAAAGTGCGGCTGTCAAAGGGCAGTGAGCAACCGGGTTTCATGGGGTTGGGAGCCTACGAAGCGGATGTTTACCGCGACGCCATTAAGCTGCAGGTGCAGACTATTAGGAAGAAGCTTTCTCGGATCCGTGAAAAGCGCGTGTTGCAGAGGCTGAGGCGCACGGAATTGGGGTTCCTTACTGTTTCGCTTGCTGGATACACGAGCGCTGGCAAAAGCACACTCTTCAATGCCCTGACGGAGGAAACAGCGTTGGTAGATAAGAGTCTGTTCACCACTTTGTCTACGCAGACGCGGATGATTGAATTTAGCAACCGCAAGTTCCTCTTAACTGATACCGTGGGCTTCATCGACCGATTACCCATCTCACTCATAGAAGCCTTCCACTCAACACTTGAAGAAACCATATTTTCAGACCTTATCATACTCGTTATAGACCTAAGCGAACCCATGCATCTTATAGAAAAAAAGAACAACGTCTGCCTCGAAACCATCGAACGCCTAGGCGCAGCAGGCATACCCACTGTGACGGCTCTAAACAAAATCGACCTCATGAAGCCAGAGGAACGCCAAGAAAAATTGGCTGCCCTCAAAGACAAAGTCAAAAACCCAATCCTACTCTCAGCTAAATGCCAAACCAACCTCGACGAACTACGCAGGCATATTCTGCGGATACTTGAGAATTACAAGGCAGCCCAATTCAGCCTTCCGCTTTCAGGCAATGTCATGCCGTTTATCTCGTGGATGCACCAGAAGGCAGATATTCATAAGGAAGAATTCACCAATGACTCCGTCCAAGTTGCCTTCGAAGCCAACCCGTCAGTTATGGAGCAAGTTAAAAGGAAAGTGCAGGATCTAAATGGAACCTTCCAACTCACCCAAACCAACACCAACGCATAAAGAACCCAAAGTTGTAATTTTGCGTTGGGGGCACCGTGTCCAACGGGATGTTCGGTTGACTACGCATGTCGCGTTGACTGCTAGGGCATTGTGCGCTTCAGGCTTCATTTTAGCAGACACCACCGACCCCCACATCGAAGAAACCGTCGCGAAAATCTCGAAGGCGTGGGGCGGCGACTTCCACTTCGAAATGGGTACGCCTTGGAAACGGGCAGTCCGAGATTGGAAAGCAAATGGCGGCATAGTTGTGCATTTGACGGCTTACGGCGAAAACATCCAGACCAGCGACGTCTTGGAACGAATCAAGGCTCAGGGCAAGGATGTGATGTTGCTGGTTGGAAGCCAGAAGGTTCCAGGTGAATTCTACTCAGAGGAAATCTCAGACTTTAACGTGGCAGTGGGTAATCAGCCGCATTCTGAGTGTTCAGCGCTGGCTATCTTCTTGGACCGCTATTTTGGAGGCAAAGAACTGGGCAAATCCTTCGACAAAGCCAAAATCGCCATTATCCCCAAACAGAGGGGTAAGGAAATCAAATCCTCCAAAGAAAAGACTTAGCTTCGCAAGAAGAGTTTTATTTGGGCAAGATGCAATATTAAGGTATCAAAAGGGAACTTTAAGGCATGTTATCGACTATTGATGATGCAACCCTCAATAAAGTTGCTTTGGCATTGGGTGAACAAGACGCTGTTACACTTATTGCACACCTAAAGGGTGTAGAAGAAATAACTGATGACGAAATCGCTAACAAGACAGGCATACGCCTAAACAGCGTACGCAAAATCCTCTATAAGCTCTATGACCACTCACTGGTCAGTTTAAGACGCACCCGCGACCCCAAGACAGGATGGTTCATTTTCCACTGGAAACTCCAACCTGACCAGCTGGAAGGCTTCATTTTAAGCCAGAAACGCCGAGTCCTCGAAAAACTCAACGTTAGGCTGGAATACGAGAAAAACCATGACTTCTACTACTGCGGCAGCACTGAATGCAAACGTGTCCCCTTCGAAGAAGCGGTTGAACTGGTTTTCCACTGCTCAGGCTGCGGCAAACCGCTGGTTCACTTCGCAAATGAAGTCATGATCGAGAGGCTCTCCGAAAAAGTGGACATCTTACGCAAGGAACTAGGCGAGTAAGGTGAGCAAGCGGCTTCCGAGTAGGGAGCAAGCAATCAAACTGCTAATCGACAACAACTGCCCACCCAAAGTAATCAACCATTGCCTAGCCGTAACAGAGGTCGCACTAAGAATTGCCCGTAACTTGGAAGCAAAGGGGGTTAGGGTCAATTTGAAACTTGTTGAGGCAGGCGCTCTTCTACATGACATCGGACGCTCTAAAACCCACTCTGTTGACCATTCACTTGTAGGAGCACAAATCGCTCAAACCCTCAATTTACCTAAAAGCGTAGTTAACATTATCAAGCGGCATGTAGGCGCAGGCATCACCGACGAAGAAGCAGCCTCGCTGGGCTGGCCAAAAGACAACTATATCCCCCAGACTCTGGAGGAAAAAGTGGTTTGCTACGCAGATAAACGCGTAGACCACGACAAAGTGACGCCTATAGAAACCGAAATTCAGAAGCTACAGAAAGGCGGCTATGGGGAAGCGGCAGAAAGAGTTAGAAAACTCCACAACGAAATAACACAATTGCTTGGCGAAAAACCATGAACCTGACTTTGCTGGTTAAAGCTTGGAATGGTGGACAACTAAAGCAGATAGGTGAACTGCTGCAGAACCAATTTGAGGAATTAGCGGTTGAAGTCAAAGTTTTAGGGAATCCAGTTAACCGATGGGTGCAGGTTTCTGTTTCAGGGGAAGATGAAGCCGTTGCGGCAGCTTACATAAGAAAAGAAATCGGCACATGCCCAGTCAGCCTTGAAGCAGTCGAAAACGGCTCGGTACTCAGAGGCTACGTTTCCAAGATCGACGGCGACAAGCAGTTAATCGTGGATATAGGCGTTTTTGAGCCAAAAGGTGTCCAGGCGACGGTGCCTCTGGCGTGTTTGCGGTCGCAGCTTGCGGGCGGCAAAGAGGTTGAACTCAAAGAAATCGTGGAAGCCTACGCGGTTGCTGAGGGGTTACCTATTAGCGTTAAAATTGTTTCAAGGGGCGACCCTTTTTTGCTGGCTGAGTTGTCGCCGCAGCAAGTGGACAAATTGCACTCTTGGCAGCAGTCGCTTCTTGACAGGCTCATTGTGTTGCGTGCATCTAAGGATTTGGTGGCTGCTACTTTGGAGCGTACTCGTCTGGACCGCGACGTTATTGATGTGGAGGCACTGGGGCTATTTGAGTATGCATTGACCTGTAAGTTGGGTACGGAGGCTAGGGGACTGATTCCTAGGGTGGGGCGGTATATGCGAAATGCCGTGTTTGTAGTGTTTAACTCCAAGAAAAGCGTCGATTTTTTGAGTGAACAAGCATTAACCTTATAATAGAGTTCATAACTAATAAGACAATTTAATATAACAAACTCAGTCCATAGAGAAGGGAGAGGGGCAAATGAGTCAAGAAGAAAGAGGAGACGGTAGAAGAAAATACCGCATAGACATCGGTGCTTACGGCAGCATCGGCATCGAAGCACCAACCAAAGAAGAATGTTTAGAACTTTTCAAAGAAGTCACAAAAACCAAACGTGACTCAAGAATCGACGAAGCCATAAGATAAAAAAGCTGCAGGAAACCGCAAACTTCCAGCATCGCTTACGCGGAATTGTAGCTTACGGTTTTCTAAAGCACATCGTGTTCTTCTTTACAATGCGCCTCATAATCTGACTTGTTATCGTAGACTTGCTGGTCTAGGGGGCAACGGTATTTCTTATCCGGTGTCATTTCAGGCTTAGGCACGGTGACACGTGGCGCGGTCCTTTTAAGGTTGTTTTCGTCTTTGGGCATAACTTTTTCACCTCCAACAGAAGGCTAGGCGGCTAATGCTATTCATTACCCTCAAAAACTGTTAATTAAAATATGTGACTGTACAGCGTCAACAACAAAAAAAGAGAAAGGGTGGGTTCTGGTAAAAAACTAATTTTCAGCTTTCCTGGCTTGCCTACGGTAATATGCCATTCCCAAAACGCCGCCGACAGCGACTGCTAAAACTATTCCAGCCACTACAAATGGCAAACTGTTGCCAGAAGAGTTTTGCGGTGCAGGGGCAATAAGGGGTGCCGTGTCTTCAGCGGATCCTGGTTCTGGGGTGTCGCCGTTAACTGTTTGATTTGCCAATATGTGATATATCTGGTCGTCTGAGGATACAGTGGAGTTATCTCTGGCGTCGGGTGGCGGCGGCATATCTGCTGGGATTGACTGGTCAGGAGCATCTTTTGGGTCATAGGGCGGCACAGAGGCGCTTGAGGTACCGTCATCTGCAGTTGCTAAAGCCACAAACGCGCTGCTCAGTAGAACCGCGGTTAGTACTGAGAGGGCAATTAGGTTTGTTTTTTGCATATTTTCTCTCCTTGGTCTTGTTAGAAGTAGAAGTGGCTGGTTTATTTAGCACCAAGCATCCGAACAAAGCGTCCAGTAATTAGAACTTTTGGTTAACCATGCTTTTTAAACCCTAAAAAGTAAGGGGCAATAGATATGAGCGCAAAAGGCATAGTGTTAGGGTAGGTAATTGGTATGAAGGGATTCTTTTTAGTTACATTTCTGGCAATCTTATGCCTCACAATAGCGTTACCATTAACTTTAGCTCAGCAATCGGATTCTTGGCCAATGTTTCACGGTGACCCAGCACACACTGGATACGTAGATGCGCAAGGCCCCGCAACAAACCAGACGCTTTGGACTTACAGTACAGGCGGATGGGTACTCTCTTCCCCTGCAGTCGTCAACGGAATCATTTACCTTACAGCCTCTGATGCTGGCTACCGCCCAACCGCTAACAATAACATTATTGCGTTAAAAGCCTCCGACGGCTCTAAACTCTGGAATTACTCCGTCAGCGGCAAAATCTACACTTCCCCCGCAGTTGCAAACGACATAGTCTATTTTGGTTCTGATGACCATGCAATTTACGCGTTAAACGCCACAACTGGCGGCTACCTCTGGAAATGCATAACTGATGGGGAAGCAGAAGGCAGCCCAACAGTTTCTAACGGCGTTGTATATGCTGGTTCAAACGACGGCAAACTCTACGCTCTAGACGCAGCCACGGGCATGCCGATCTGGAACTTTACAACCGGCGGCTACATTACAGGTGCTCCAGCAGTCGCTAACGGCATCGTCTATTTCGGGTCATACGACCACAAAGTCTACGCGCTTGACGCCACGACAGGTGCAAAGAAATGGGAGTACACCACAGGCAGCGTTATCGCATCCGCCCCAGTAGTAGCGCAAGGCAACGTCTACATCGGCAGCTATGACAACAACACCTACGCCTTAAACGCGGACACAGGCGCTTTAGTTTGGAAGGTACAAACAGGCTATGACCAATGCGTTCAAGCTTCTCCAGCATATGCAAACGGCGTAATCTATACCGGTGGCGCCTTTGACAATAAAGTCCATGCACTCGACGCCTCAACTGGCGCTGAGAAATGGAGTTACACCATGGACGGCGGCTTAACAACGGCTCCCGCAGTCATCGGGCACACGGTTTATGTCACATCCACCCTTGGCAACACAACATACGCCCTCAACGCAGACTCAGGCGCCTTACAGTGGAGTTACCAGACAGGAGGCAACATTTACAGTTCACCCGCAATCGCAAACGGCATAATATACTTCGGCGCGTATGACGGCAACCTCTATGCAGTCGGCGCAAACTCAGGCGGTGGCACAGGAACCAGTACAGGCATTTCAAACACGATTATCTATGCAGCCATCATAGTCGTTGTGGTTATAGTAGTCGCTGTTGCTGTTGTACTGCTAAGAAGAAGGCGGTAAAGCCTCCTCTTCTTTTTTCATTTTTTTGTTCTGTTTCCTAAAGTATAGTGCTGCTGCAATTACGATACCTATCGTGATTATGGCTGCCGCAGCTATCGCTGTCATCTCTGAACTGCCAAATTGCTGGTCAGTGGTTGGATTCATCGTTGGCGTGGTTGTTGCAGTCAAGGTTGATGTAGGCGTTAATGTAGGCGTAACTGTTGAATCTGGCGTCGATGTTGGAGTCGGGGTGGGTGTAGAAGTAGTCGCTACATCAGTCACCGCGTCTACACGGTAAATGAACCAACCGACTGGAAACGTCCAAGTTTTCACCACTTGCCCAACTGGGTTCACTTCAACGATGACTGCGCCGGTGTTGTTGAAGTCCCAAGGCTTGTTCTGCGTAAGCTGATGTGTGGGGTCGCCAAAGCATCCTAGGAAATCGCCGTTTGGCAGAATAACAGTGGAGCCTCCGTAGGAGTTCCAGTACTGCGTTGGCGCTGTCCAACTCCAAGTAACCTGCGCAGTCATACTTGTTTCGTTTAATGTTAACTCTAGTAGTTGGCTGTGGCAGTTATCAGGGTTTGTGTTGTTGTCGTAGTCGTTGTCAAACATTGTGAAGACGTCTGGGGCAACCATTTTTGTGTCATGGCTATGGTACCATAAGCTTGGGACTTGGTTGCCGTTTTGGTCGAGCAGGGTGAAGTTACCGAATTCTCCGCATGCCCAAATTATGTCGCCGGTATCTTGGTCAATCTTGTAAAACGTGTTTGTGTTTCTTATGTTAAGGTAAATGATGCTGTTATTGTAGTCCCAGACTATGTCGTTGGCGTGAGTAAAGTCTTCAACAGGTATGGTGGTTCCTTTTAAGTCGGCTGTTTCGTTAAAAGGCGACATCTCACTGAGGGGGATATAGTTGTAGGTGTCCCAGGTCCAAAGAACATTGCCGTTTGCATCAACCTCCACCATCTTATCGCAGAGAACCGAGTTGTTGCCTATTTGGCGGACATAATCCTGTAAAGTCAAAAACGTATTGTTTACCGGGTCATATTGGATGTCGTGTTCGCTTAGAACGTTTGGATAATCCACTGTTGTGTTGGTGACAAAGTTCCACAGGTGTGTAGCGCAGGCTGTCCAGACAGTATCCGGTATGGTGGTGCCGGGTTCTCCTTCAAACAGGATAGTGTCAGGGGCAATGTTGTATGTGGCTCCATCGTAGGAGGTTGCGGACTGACGCATGTTTATTACGTCGCCGTTAGTATCCATCACTACTGTTGCGTTGAGCACGCTAGGGTTGGATAAATCAAAAGCGATTTCGCCATCCCATGCTGCCCCATACGTGTTGACTGTAACAGGTATAGTAGTATTGGTATTGCTGGTCTGAGAAAAAACGGTTGGCACAAAAACTGAAAATACAAGAATTAATGTGACAACTATAACCGCCACTGTTGCGGCTTTTTTGCTAGAAATAGTTTTAAGCAATATTTTATCACCATTTGTTGAACTATTTTTCCGTTGAAATGCCTGATTGGACTTATTAACCGATTTTCCAAATAATACCCAAATCTGCGCTAAAAAAGTCGATAAGGGTTCTTTAGAAGGTAAAATGCCAAAACAGCTTTGCATAAGTGAAGCCGACTTGAATAGCGACCTTTGGAGTACCCTTTGGGCGTTGTTTGCTTGAGGCTGGCTTACGCAGTGATGTCGCTTACTACAGCCCTTTTTTGGCGGCTTGCCGCTTCCAGTATAATAGAGACACCACAGTCACCACGACAATGACGATTACAGCTGCAGTAGCGATTGCTAAGCCATTTGTTGGCGTTTGATCGCCCACAGTGGTTGCCGTCGGAGTCGGCGAAGCAGCAGATGTGAGGTCAGTTACCGCTTCTACTCGATAGATGTACCAGCCGACTGGAAACGTCCATGTTCTCACCACTTGACCTGCACGGTTTACTTCGATTAGAACTGCACCTGTATTATTGAAATTCCAGGGCTGATTCTGAGTGAATTGATGGGTTGGGTCTCCGAAGGCGCCTAAGTAGTCGCCGTTTGGAAGAATCACTGTTGCACCTCCATAAGTGTTCCAGTACTTGGTCGGGGCTTCCCAGCTCCAACTAGCATAGGCAGTCATGCTTGTTTCGTTTAGTGTTAACTCGAGTAGTTGACTGTGGCAGTCGTTGGGGTTTGTGTTGTTCTCAAAGTCATTGTCAAACATGGTGAAGACGCCTGGGGCAACCTGTTTTGTGTCGTGACTGTGGTACCATAGACTGGAGACTGGAGAGCCGTCACTGCCTAGAAGCGTAAAGTTGCCGAATTCTCCGCACGCCCAGATAATGTTGCCGGTGTTTTGGTCAATTTTATAGAATGTGTTGGTGATGCGTAGGTTTAGGTAGATGATGCTGTTGTTGTAGTCCCAGTCTAGGCTGTTGGCGTGGGTAGCGTCTTCTGCGGTTTGGCCGGTTCCATGCAGGGTGACTGTTTCGTTAAAAGGCGACATTTCGCTTAACGGTATATAATCGTAGGTGTCCCACGTCCAAAGAACATTGCCGTTTGCATCAACCTGCAATATCTTGTCAAGAAGAAGCAGGTTGTTTCCAACCTGTCGAGTGTAATCCTGCAGCGTCAGAAAAGTGTTATTCACGGGGTTGTACTGGATGTCATGGTCGCTTTGAACATTTGGGAAATCATCTGTCGTGTTAGTGACGAAATTCCAGAAATGAGTGGCGCAAAGGGCCCAAGCTGTTCCAGTTGGGACGACGCTGGGTTCACCTTCAAACAGTATGGTGTCAGGGGCAATATTGTATGTTGCTCCTTGATAGGCGGTTGTGGATTGCCGCATGTTCACTACCGTGCCGTTAGTGTCCATGACTACGCTGGCGTTAAGGGTACTGGGGTTGGATAAGTCAAAGGCGATAATGCCGTCCCATGCATTCCCGTAAGTGTCTATTGTAACGGGCAGTGTGGAGCTGCTGTTGCTTGTTTGAGAAAAAACCGTTGGGGCAAAAAATGAGAGTGCAAGAATTAATGTGGCAGCCGTCACTACGGTAGCTATGGCTTTTTTGCTTTTCGAAAAATTAAACATAAGTAAACACCTTTTCAACCGCGTTTCAGAATCTGAGCTATTATCGGCTTCTAATTCTTACTCAACTAGGGATAGAATCCGTGCTTTTAAATTCACTAGTCGATGAGAAATAGGGGCCGAAGGACGTGAACCGGCGACCTTTGGCTCGTGTGGTTTATATTACTTTAATTTTTGGGTCGTTGAACTTTAAGAAATCCCTGTCTTTTGTTATTAGCGTTTCACCGTTTGCGGTTGCTATGCCGGCTATTATCATGTCAAACTCGTTTATCAAATTCCCGTGCTCTTTTAGCTTCTTATAGGCTTTGACCACTTCCGCTATAGCATGGTCGTCAAAATCGTAAACGATGAATTGGTTAAGCCACTTAGAAACTAAATTTAGGTCCTCTTTATCGGTTCCTCGAAGAATTTCATATTTGGTAACGATTGTAATGGCTATTCGCCCATTTTCGGTATGAGATTCTATCAAGGCTCTGGCGGCTTTGTTTTTCTTCATTACGTCAACGACTATCGAAGAGTCAAAAACTACCATGCTTTTCACTCAATCTTTCGTGGAACTGCACGCTTTCTGCCTTCTTCTATTTCAGTGGTTATTTTTTTGGCGCTCTCTTCGCTCAGGGCTTCATGGGTGTCTAGGAACTCAAGAATTTTTTTGGGGTCACCTTTACTTTCGCATTGATCGATTAGGGTCTTAAGTAACTGAGTGAAGGACTTTCCGTTTTTCATCCGTGATAATTCAATGTAGACTTCATCGGATATTGAGATAACTCGAACCATCGTATTACCTCAGTTCACTATCTATACATACATGCATATATTATTTTTACTTAAGGGGGAAGTACTTAACGGGGTTAAGTTGCGCCACAATTTTAAAAAGGGCGTTTTCTGCTTGCGGGTGTTTGCACAACCATCCTGCAGCTTCTATTTTAGCTTAAAGCGCAAAAGCAACCTTTTGCAGCACCCTTTGGTTGTTGTTGCGTATAGGGGGTTAGCCACAACTGCTTCTAATAAAAAAGCCAAAGCCGCCATCCCTAACTGCATCTGCTTGCGGAAATCTCCACAACCAGCCAGCAACCACTCCTTCAAATGGAAAGCAAAACACAACCGCCTACACAGTCCGTTGGAAGAAGATGAAATAAGAGGGGTCACTGCCTTCTTTTAAAATAGAAAAACAGTTATCTATTAACCGAAAACCGCAAAATTGAACTGGTGGTGGGCCGAGCCGGACTTGAACCGGCGACCTTTGGCTCGTAAAGCCAACGTCCTAACCAAGCTAGACGACCGGCCCAGAGATTCTGAACATAGAGATTGCAGGGCTTAATATTAGAATTTTGTTTCTGGAGCTGCTAGCTATTTTCTGTTCGATAAAATAACGCCTAAAGCAGCAAATCCTGCGCCTAAAACCCCAAAAGCTACGGCGCATGCCAATCCACCATAAGATAGGCTCCTGCTGCTCCCAAAATACATCAGAATTCCGAATGCAATAAAAATTAGGCCAAACAGGAATGCTGACAACGGGCTGCCGTTTGTTTCTTGCATGTTTCCATTATGTGGCTTGCTTAACTTATTAGGCTATTTGGTTTTACCTTCAAAAACAGCTTTAAAGAGATAGATGATCAACGGAACGTTGGCGACCACTCGCACGGTGTTTGGCCAAACCGCGGGGTTGCTAGCCAAGTAATAAATCAGGATACCCACGCTTGTACTCAAAGTGTACGTTAAGGTGAATATGGCGAATCCGACCCCCCATTTACGCAGCGAAAGCAACGCGGGGATAGCGGCGACCCAAAGAGCAATTTCTATGTAATTGTTTAGGTCCTGCACGTCACCGCCCAAAATAGAGAATAACATCAACAGAGTGTTTAGTGCCATCCAGGCAACTATTGCGTAAAGCACTATGCTGGGGATTGCCTGTTTCTGAGCCACTCCGATTCCTCAAGCCCCATATCGGCTGTTTTGTCATTTAACGGTTTGGGCAGGGGTGTTTGGGATAATTTTAAGTTGCGCAGGCACAGATGCTATGGCTGGGAAGCAGACATGGATGAAAAGGAAGCTGCTGCGTTGATACGTGAACATTGGCCAATAATTGTAGTCTTAGTCGGCTGCTTCCTAATCGCTGCACCCATGGGCACCTACACTAACTGGGATGCGCAACTCGAGTTTGAAGCCGCCACAAACGTGCTAACCCACGGCTTCCCCTATGTGACGACTGGGCTATTGATTAATCAGCCGCCATTGGGCTTCTACACTGCCGCCCCCGTCTTTGGCGCTTTTGGCTTATCCTACCAAAACGGGGTCTGGTTGGCGACTGCTTTTGGGCTCGGCTGCATCGTGCTTGTCTACGCCTTAGGAACGGTGCTATATGGCAAAAAGACCGGTTTGGTGGCAGCAGCGCTTTTCGGGTTCATCCCATGGCACGTTTATATGTCTCGGATTTTCCTCATAGACAACCAGTACCTCTTTTTGAGCCTACTGTTTTTGACGCTGGGGGTTTTGGCGGTTAGGCGCAGCTCAGACAAGCTACTGCTTATGGCGGGCGCTGTGTTTGCCCTGGCGTTTTTGACTAAGCTCTTCGCGGTTTTCGCCCTGATCCCCCTTGCGTTCATCATCTATTTCAGCCTAAAAGACAACGCCTTCAAGCTGTCAGCGCGGCGGGTGCTGCTGTTTGTTTTGCCCTCGCTGGTTCTGCAGGCGGTCTGGTTCGGCGGGTTCGCTAACCAGAACTTCTTCGGCGTCTACTTCAGCAGCGACTTCACCCATCCAGTACTGGTAGCCAATCCCGCGCTTGGGTTTCTGCCGATTATCTTTGTAAAGAGCGCCGGGTGGTTCCTGTTCATAGCCGGGTTTTTCTCGCTGGCTCTTGCGCTACTCTACCGCAAGAAGCTGGCGGCGCATCTGCGCTTGGACCTTGTTTGCTTGGGGACGATTGGGGCGATTATGGCGTTGGATATGCTGTTTGTCTTCGGCTTCCACCTAACTGTGCCCTATGTGAGCGCCGTAAAATACAATTATGTAGCGTTGCCGTTTTTCTGTCTCCTCGCCGCCTCAGTCGCCGACAAAGGCTGGGCACTGATTGGCGGGGTGGATTGGGGGAAGAAAATCCATTGGGTTAGGCCTGTTTTTGTGGGGGTTGGGTTGGTGTTGGTTTTTGCTTCGCTGGTCGAGAGCACCCTGTTTTTGAATGCTTGGGTGGGGTTTGTCGCTTTCGGCGTTGACTCAGTCACCTACTACGGCTTCAACGTTTACTCGGATTCGCTGGGGCGCGATGCCGTGGGTCAGTGGCATCTGGCGGGGCTAGTTTTGGCGGCTGCGGCTTTAGCGGTGCCTCCCCTTGTAAGTCTGCTTAAATCCCGAGTTAATGCTAAATCTGCGGTTTAGGTTGCCGCCGCCGTTTTGAAAACAGAAAAACAACAATTGAAACCGCCAGCAATAGACTCAGCGATAAGAACAAACCCAGGTACTGAAGGCTTGTGGCAAATATTACGCCGCTAATTATCGGACCCAGGGTTTGCCCGATGTCCATCCATGTAGCCAAGAACCCCAATGATGCACCCACCATAGAGGCTGGTACCAGCTCAAGGATCGTCGGCGACGTTGAGGAGAGAACTGCAGCGTAGGAGACGCCGTATCCGACTGCCAATGCGAGCAGAATTGGGAACTGGGTTGTGAATGGGATTGCGCCGACCAGTATGCCGCTTATAAGGGTGCCTAGGACGATGGGTTTGGTTCGCCCCGTCTTGTCTGAAATGCGTCCGATGAAAGGGCGCGCAACAACTAGCGCCACTATTTGGCTTCCAGTTATGATTCCGACCAAGAAAATATCAAGCCTAACCACGTCTGTTAAGTAGCCTACCAAAAAGAACTCCACCGCCCCATAAACGTAGTATTGAACTGCCTGCACAAAACTGACGCCTAACACTCCGCCGTTCCGCAGCAGATACAACCAACCCCCAAACATCCTCCGATGAGAAGGCTCAACCGCGGCTGCTTGGGCGCTTCGGTTTTCCGCCAGAAACACCACGGCAATAACCAGCGCCGTTACCCCAGCAACGCCCACTGCTAAGTAAAGCGAGAAGTAGCTGCTTGCTGTTGCGAACAGTATGTAGCCTCCCAGAAACGGCGCCAACGCCCGCCCAACCGACATAGCAGAGTTAAAGATGGAGATACGTTCACCCCGCTTTGTGGGGTACAATTCGGCGACGGACGCTTCGGCGACCGGGACAAAGATGGCTGTGGCGAATCCATGGTAAAAGCGTACAAGAGCCAGCGTCCACCATGAATTGACAAAGAAATAGAGGAACGGCGCCGAGGCAAACACGAAAGCCGCAAACAGCAACACCTTGCGTCTGCCAAAGATGTCGGAGAGCGACGCCGCGGGGAGGCTTATTAAGATGCCTGGTATGGTGGAGGCGGAGGCTACTATGCCCAGCAGTTCGTCGGGGGTGCCTAGGCTGGTGGCAAACGGCTTAAGCACGGGGTTTTTGCTCATTGTAGAGCTTAGAATCGCGAACAACCCCATGATGCATAAGATGATAAAGAAGATTTTCTGTGTCCGACTAGCCCTTAGCATGCGCCTAAACCTTTAAGTTAGGTTGCGCCCTGTGTATTTTGTAGTTTTCTGTAGTTTTTAGAAGAATGCGGTTTATATGTTAAGACTTCTTTCCTATAGGGGTTAAATACTGAAGGCAGACTATGAGCGACCATAAAACCTCCCGCAGTGAATACATCAAATCCGCCATAGCCATCGCCATAATAGTAGCTGTGGTTTTAGGCTTCTTCTTCGGCTTGCAGTTTGCACTTAACACGAATGTTCCGGTGCGGGTTGTGGAGAGCGGCAGCATGTGCGTGCCCTTTGACGGCGCCTGCGACGGCTGGAGCCACCCGTTTGCCCAGACCCTGCACATAGGCGACATAATAATCATCCAGGGCGTAGACCCCAAAACCATAAACACAGACTACCCTAACAGCGACATCATAGTCTACCAGAACCCAACCAACCCCACCGCCACCCCGATCGTGCACCGCGTAGTCGCCAGCTACACAGTCAACGGTACCCTCTACTTCCAAACCAAAGGCGACGGCAACGGCACACCTTGGCCAGCACCCGTCTCGCCGAGCGAATACGACTCGAACACACTTTGGAACACCGGGCAAGGCGTCCCCGCTAACCTCGTAATCGGCAAAGTAGTCATGCGCATCCCCTGGTTCGGACACATCACACTGTTCCTGCGCAACAACCCCTGGGGTCTGCCGCTGGTAATCGCGTTGATAATCCTCTTGCTGCTGGTAGAATTCATAATCCCGGTTATACGGAAAAAAAGTCAGCCTCCACAGGAGGCGTCTGTTGGCGGCGAAGTGCAAAAGTTCACATTACAGAATCATTCATTGCCAAGCAGCGTCTACCCAATCTGGCAGTTAACTTAACCGCGCCTTCTGCGCCAGTTCCTTTGTCCAGAGGCGGATTTCGTCCCAGTCACGTAGTTCCCAAACCCCCGGTTCAATCTCCACAAAACCGTCCTTCTCCACCTGTTCCCGAACTGAACCCAGCGTCTTTCGGAAGAGGAAATTCATCTTGTTATAGTTCAGCACTCCGCCGAAAAAGCCTACGCTTATGGGTTGGAAGCTGTATTTGGGCAGTTTGTTGTCTATGTCAAATTTCCGCGCCGACTCCACATCCGCCGTCTTGCCCTCACGCTCAGCCACGGTTTTCATGCTGGAAACAAAAAACGCCATCTTCTTTTGAGCCAACTTTTGCTCATGCCGCTTCAGAAAATCCTCCACTTCACCCGTCCACCTGCCCATCTGCACACCAGTCCCCACAACAATAAGGTCGTAGGGCGAGATGTCCTTGACCTTCTCCTCCTTAGCATTAACCACCACAACATCGAAGCCTTCGCCCTGCAGAACCTTCGCGATCTCCTCAGAGGTGCCTGCGGTTGCGCCGTAACGCGTGCCATACAAAATGAGCGTCTTCATTTTTCTCTCCATAAGAGTTTAGGACGTAGTGGGTTTATAAAATCGACTGGCAACCACTCTGTGGGAGATGGCGCACAACGGGAGAAATAGAAAAACAAACCAACAGCCTAGAAATCAACACCGAAACAAAACGGAAAATCTATTCAATCATCGCTTCCGCCGCAGAAGAATTCCCATGCCAAACCTGCCCATCTAAAGAAGAATGCGGCACATACAAATGGTACCAAAAATGGTTCAGCCTAAAAGAGCGAGCTAGCAACCGCTAAAGTCCTCCGACAAAAAATATGCAAGATTATATATTGGCTTCTTAATAGAGAGCTTCCAAAAGGGTTAGAAATGGGCAAAAAGAAAACAACAGCAGACAGGTATACGGCATCGTCAAAGTAGAAAAATGGCCTGATGATCTCCATGACTATTATTTAAAACAACTGGAAAAACGATTCAAAAGCAGAGACGCTTAAGCCAAAGAACCGATGGCAAGCAAACGATAAAGACTTCAAAATCGTCTTAGAAAGAACCGAGAGCAAATAAAAAATTTTCTTTCCAACCAAGTGTTGGAAGCGTAGTGGCTGCTACGCCAATCGCACTTGTAACCGCGTTTTTTGATATCACAGTAGGTTGCAAATTTCGGATGTATGTAGGAACCGATAGGGGGGAGAAGCGCCATACTATTTGGAGCCTTAAGCAATTCTATGCAGGAACCTGTATGGGTAGGCAGAAATCCTGTAGGAGAGGGTAGGTCTGTTTGGTGTGAAACAGGCGTTAGCATGTTGAAAACTCCGGGGTTATTCTGCCTTTATAATAGGGGAGGGAGGATGCGGCAAAGCAACAAACGGTTTACCGCAGCTTCATTAGAACCATTTCAGCCGCTAGCACCATGGGCTCCCAGGTTTCGCACAGAGGCGGCGCATATGCGGTGTCGGCTTTGGCTAATTCGCGCACCGTCATACCCATCTGTATCGCAAATGAGAGGCAGTTGATGCGTTGGGTAACTTCTTCGCCCCCGACGATTTGGGCGCCGATGATGCGCTGGCTTTCTTTTTCGACGACAAGCTTGATTTTTATGGGTTTAGCTCCTGGGTAATAGTCTGCTTTGGTTTTGCTGCTTATGGCTCCCGTGACCACTTCAAGGCGGTTCCGCAGAGCTGCCGTTTCAGTTAAGCCAGTGTTGCCTGCTTCCACGTCGAAGAGCCGTGTAACCGCCGACGCCAAAACCCCTCCGAAAAGCGAGTAGTCGCCTGCCGCGTTTGCCCCCGCAACCTTGCCTTCCCTGACCGCTATGGTGCCCAACTGGGCGCATGCGGGTCGGTGGGTTATGATGTTTGGGGCTTCGGCGCAGTCGCCTACCGCGTAGACGCCTGAGACTTCGGTTTCCATTCGAGCGTTGGTTTTGATCGCGCGGGTTTCACCCAACGGGATCCCCGCTTCCGCCGCCAGTTTCGTGTTAGCTCGGACGCCAAAAGCGCTGACAAACAGGTCAGCTTCGATGATGTCTCCACCGGCTTTAACCGCGGTGACTCTGCCGTCGCCGAGAAACTCTTCAACCGCTTTGCCCAGCAGGATATGCATGCCTTTTTCTTCCAGATGCGCCTGAACCAGCTTGGCCATGTCCGCGTCAAGCAACTGAGGAAGAATCTGCGGCAGCATTTCGACAATGGTGACTTTGAGTCCACGCTCCATCAACGCGACGCCCAGCTCTAATCCGATTAAGCCTGCACCCATAATCACCGCTGATTTAGCGCCGCCCTTAACTGCAGCGTCGATTTTTTCTCCGTCTTCGATTCCACGCAGACTCAAAATGCCCTGTTTCTCTCTGCCCTTGATCGGAGGCATAAACGAATCTGCACCCGTCGCGATGACTAAGCTGTCGTATGGCAGTGTTTCTGTGGCGCCGTCATTAGTTTGGACGGTGACGGTTTTGTCTTTAGTGTTGATGGATGTGGCTTTGGTTTCCGTGCGCAGATTCAACTTAAGCATCTGGAAGTAGGCGGGTGGATAAACAATCAAGTCCTTGAAAGCGGGAATGTGGCCGCCGATGACAAAGGGCAAGCCACAGCGGCTGTAACCCGCGTTTTTTTCCTGGGTGACCAAGGTGATTTCGGCTGAGCGGTCTTTTTTGCGTGCGGCTGAAGCGGCATCTACGCCTGCTGCGTTCGCGCCCACGATAAGTATGCGCCGTGCCATCGGGTTCGCCTTAGCATTTACCTGCTGCTTGGGCTTTATGCCACTCGACGGCTTTGTCGAAATCCAGCAGGTTGGCGAGGTCCGCTTGGAGGTTGCTGGGTTTCACGACGAGCAGCCAGCCTTTGCCGTATGGGTCTTCGTTTAGGGTTTCAGGTTTAGATTGGACTTCTTCGTTGACTTCCTCTATGGTGCCGCTGACTGCTGCGACTAGGTCGCTGACGGCTTTGACTGATTCCAATGTTCCGAATGGTTCATTCTGTTTTATTTCTGATCCGACCGTGGGTAACTCGGCATAAACGATTTCTCGGAGACTCTTCTGTGCGTAGTCGGTGATGCCTACTCTGACTTTGTCGCCTTCCACTTTTACCCATTCAAAATCTTTGCTGTAGTAGAGGCCTTCTGGCACTTCGTACTGTTCAACTTTAACCATGAACTGTAACCTTCATTGTTTTGGTTAAGAAAGACACAAGTCGCCTATAATATAAAAGGGTTTAATAGGAAAAGGTTGAGATTAGCGTTCCCGCTTGCCCGCTATCCAGTCCTCAGTCCACTGTCGGGCTTGGCTGTCTGGAACCTGAACAGGCGGATGCTTAAACGCGTATGAAGGCATACTCAGCAAAGTGCCGCTGATTTTGCGGTCAAGGGCGATTTTTGCGGCGCGAATAAGGTCGATGACGACTCCTGCGCTGTTGGGGCTGTCTTCAACTTCGAGTTTTGCGCTGATTGTTATGGGGCGGTCGCCGAAGGCGCGGGTTTTGATTGATAGGTAACAGATTTTTTTGTTGCCTAGGAATTGTACGAAGTCGCTGGGTCCGATTCTTGTGGGCAGATTGTATGGTACGAGGCTGGTGACTGCTTCGGTTTTGCTGATGCGTTTGGATTTCAGGCGGTTTTCCACGGTCATGTTCTGGAAGTCTGTGTCTCCGCCCAAGTTGAGTTGGTAGGTTTCGTCCACGATTGCTCCTCGGTCAAGACAGAGTTTGACAAGTGTGCGGTGCAGGATGGTTGCGCCGACTTGGCTTTTGATGTCGTCGCCTAAAACTGGCAGCCCTGCTTTTTCGAATTTTTTAGGCCATTCACCTGAGGCGTCGGAGCCGATGAATTCAGGCATGCAGTTGACAAAGGCGCATCCTGCGTCTATGGCACATTGCGCGTAGAATCGGACTGCATCGTGGCTTCCCACCGGGAGATAGTTTACTAGGATTTCTGTTTTGGCGTCTTTTAGGGTTTTGACTACGCTTTCTTTGGTGGTTTTGGTGTCGTCATAGACGTTGAAGGTTTCGCGCATGTGTGGCGCGACGCCGTCTAGGATGGGTGCAGGCGAGACTTTTACGCCCAGGTTGGGGACGTCTGCGAATTTGGTGCAGCAATTCGGCTTCACCCAAATCGCTTCGCTGAGGTCTTTGCCGATTTTGTCTTTGTTGACTTCAAACGCTGCGACGAATTTTATGTCGCTGATGTGGTAGCCGCCATAATTTACATGCATCAAACCGGGAACGGTTTCGGTTTCTTTTGCGTTTTTGTAATATTGGGTTCCCTGTACAAGGGCACATGCGCTGTTGCCGACTCCCACGATTGCTACGCGAATTTGAGGCACCAAAGTATCCATCCAAGATGTTGATTAGACAGGGATAATGTTTGCGTGCTCTATAACTTTTTCCTAAGAAAAACAGGCAGCTTACAGCTACACAGGGCGTTGATGAGTAGGCGTTTGCTGCTCAACCGCATCCCTTAAAAGGCAGTTTGAAAGGTTCGGTTTTGGTTTTTGTTTTTCTAGTTTAAGAAGAAGAAAATGCCGCCCTTATTCTTCTTCTACCAATGGGCTTGGCGGCGGCGCCTGTTTTGGCATCAGCGACTGCGAGATGTTGCTGGCTGGTTGTAGAGCATTCCTCAAACAGAACAGAAAACTTTGCCATCGATGCTGCCTATTTAGGGGTTTTCAACATGCTAATACACCTGTTTCCAGCCAAACCAACATACCCCTCTACAGGTTTTCTGCATACCTTGAATATTAGGGGGCCATGTACGACGGCGAAAATGTACCACAAGAACTAAAACCGTGGCACCCCTTGCGATTCCTCACTTCCAGAGAATTGAGCTTCCGAGAACCCAGACAAGCCAACAGGCAGAGCCCCAACCAAAAACACCCTTAACTGTGTTGAATCATGGTGATTTAATTGCCCGTTAACATTTCTGAAAGGCAAATTGCTCGATGAAACAAATTATGTTAGGGTATAATTGATTGTGAAATCAGAAAGCAAATAAAGGTTTTCAAATCTAATGGAATAACCAACCAGTGATTGGAATGTCTGAAAATAAAGATAAGTTAGTGCTAGGTTTAACTGGGTCTTTTGGGAGTGGTTGTACTACTCTCAGCCATTCCTTGGAGAAGCTCGGTTTCACACGACTTTCGCTCTCGTCATATGTTAGAAAGGTCTGGAGCGAAAAAACTGGAAAACAGTCAGAGGATGCACCTAAGTCTGAACTGCAAGACATAGGCGATAAACTTCGTGAGGAAAAAGGAGACAACTATCTTGCGACTTTGGCAGTCGCCGAGATAAGCTCATTGAAGGAAAAGAAATGGTTTGTTATTGACAGCATACGAAACCTTGAAGAGATTGCGCATTTTAGGGATACATTCCCTAATTTTTACTTGATTGCTGTTGACAGTTCACCATGTTTTAGATGGGAACGAGTGAAATATGAATTCAAGCGGTTGGGTAAAACCGAGGATGACTTTAAAGATTATGATAAGCGTGACAAGAACGAAGAGTGGACGACTCACGGCCAGCAAGTAGAGCTATGTGTTGACGATGCAGATTTAATGATTGTGAATGATGAACAATTTGCAACAGAAGGTTTAGCAGAAGACAAACTGAAGGCCAAGATAGAACCTTACGTTAATCTTCTAAGCGGACAGCGGAGACCCCCAACACCATTCGAGTCATACATGAATCTTGCGTACTCAGCCTCTCTAATGTCTCAGTGTATTAAACGTCGTGTCGGTGCAGTGATTGTCGACGAACGAAAAGAAGCTATTGTGGCTATGGGTTATAATGAAAATCCCTCTCCTATACCACCATGTATAACAAAATACTTTCAATGCTATCGTGATATCCACAAAATCAACACTTTTAAGAGGTTGGAAAGAAAAGGGGAAAAATGCCCTAAGTGCGGCCAAGCGGTAAAAAATGTTAAACCGCCATTCTTATGCCAAAATACTATTGAAGGCAACGGAACCTGCAACTTTGATTTGGATCAGCATTATAACAAAGATAAGGTCATGAGCCGTTGCACTGCGTTGCATGCAGAAGAGCGAGCTATCTTAACTGCAGGAAGCAGAAATATTGAGGACTGCACAATCTACACAACAACCTTCCCTTGCTTTACTTGTTCACAAAAAATTGCGTTTAGCAAGCTTAGGAGTGTAGTCTATGTTGAGCCATACCCCGACCCTGACTCGATTCAACTTCTAATAGATGCAAAAATAACGGTGCGAAAGTTTGAAGGTATTAAAGCTAAAGCATTCTTCAGAATTTTCGGACCATGGCAAAGAGAAGTAGAAATGGGAATAAATTCCCATTAGGGTTTTATTCTAAGTACTGGTGCTCTAATAATTGGCACTGCTTGTTTTGGTGCCTCAGATTGCACAAAGCACGGATACTTGAGATATTCAATAATGTTTTTTTGTACTAAAAATGAATCATAGGATAATTGTTCGACATGGTTGCATGTGAAGCAAACCTTCATTTCAGCTCTAGGATTATAGGAAAAGGTCCATTTTTTACAAACTGGGCATTCTTCCAAGTATTTATCCCCCATTATAGCTCCGATGTAGTTTGATTACTGCGGTTCTGGCATATATATTTATAACATGCAGAGCTTGATACGCATATGTTATTTGCATCAGCCTATCACAGAACTATATGCATACAATAGGCAATGTTAGCTTTTTTTTAGCAAGTAATTGTTCTTAACAGTTAAACAAATTCCGATTTCCCATATAAATTCATTAAACCAAGCACAGACCGATCGCAAAATCCCAAACCACAGCCGTCACCTATAAGGAATTTTGCGGTGGGAAAACAGAACTAAAAATCCTATTTATAATCAACACATGCTTGCAGCATTTGCTTAACGGTATTATTTCAAGAGCCAATAGTAATCCCCAGTATTTCCAGTCAATGTCTTCGTCTTGGATAAAAGCTCTACTAAATCGTTCAATTAAATAGACGCCAGTCAGTAAAAAGAGAAACATAAAAACCTACAATGGCGATGGCAGGCGCAATATCGGGCGCAGTAAAAGTACTAACAAGCTAAGATATGATTTGATTCTTTGTGCTCTCTGGCAAAATTGCTTGTATTCCTGTCACAGTGGCAGTAACTACTGTTATTGCGATTGTTATTTTCTCAAAAAACACTCTTTTTGAGGGGGCTGTCACATTGAAAGCACTTAATTTTTGGATTAATTCATCTTTTAGAAAAAACTTCCCTTCGCTAACGAGGTTAGTTCTGACAAATCTTTTGCAAGTGCTGCTAATTGAGGTAAGATATGCCTCGTTTATTTCTGCGATTAAGAAAGGACAAATGCGAGGATTGATAATGCCTTGGCACCAGTTATGTTTGAACAAGATAGCTCAGAATAACCCATACCTAAAATGTTTCTTGCGGAATGAAGATAAACAATAGCTAAGACTGGAACTATGAATATCGAGAGGAAATAGTATACTCCATTGGTCTGCGCTAATCCTGCGGCTATTAATGCATTAAGAAAAACAATTACAATAAAATAATTGTGATATGCTGGAAAATCACTTGCAATTTTAACCATCGTTCTTTGTCAGCCCTAATATCATCTCCAGCTATTCTGTCAAAGATTGCCCTATGCGGATAGTCATAGTCGATCAGTACTCCTCTCATTGCCAAAAAAATTGCCCCAAAAACGGCGGAAAGTAAAACGAAGGCAATAGCTGTCCGAGATAGCGAACCATACAATGAGCTGTCTGTAGGGATAGCTGAGAATAATAATAAATTCTGCTATAACAAAAAACGTTACAAAGGTAAGTATTATAGTAATATCTGTGTTTCTAATCGCTTCCCAGCTATTGTGGAACGAGCATTTAAAACTTTAATCATTTAATCATAGCTGATAGCTATAACGGTGAAAGGATGAGAACTATGAGGTGTTCTGTAGGTGCTTGTTAGTCTTCGAGTGACTTCATACCTTGTCCTGATAAGGTTGGCGACCTTTTCAAAGCCTGATAAACTAACACTTTAGCAGCTTGGGAATAAGCCTATTTCTATGTGAAGGTTGAGTTCTAGGTCGTCTACGATGGCTTTTATAGGCCTAGCTCTGCGCCGTTCTAAGCGGTGGTTAGTTTGCTGCCATTGTTAGGGTCCATTTTACTGAGCCGCAGGTGCGGCAGGGTGGGAAGGTTTCACTTTGTGATAGGGGGATGCGTGAGCCTGCGCCTTTTTCTTTGCAGAAGTGTTCCCACAAGCCGGATTCGGGGCATTTTTCTCCCGTGCGGAAAAACCTGCGTTTCTTGGCTTGCCTGACCTTTTCGGCTTTTGAGGTAGAGTGGGCCATGGTTTTTGGCGCCTGCTTCTTTGCAGCTTTTTTTGCTGGCATGACGGTTCAACCATTGATGGTCAGCGGATTGCCATTATAAACTTTGTTAACATCAACCGATATATGTAGAGGGCGCTCAGAGCACTTTTACAAGGGTTTCCATGTTAAAACAGGTGTTAGCGCAGCCATTCTTAATCAATGGTACGCCCTGCCCCGACACGTTCATGCTGTTTAGCAGGTGACTCATCATTTTGGTTTCTTCTCCGCAGGCGACGCCGACCACGCCCTCGTAGCTGTGGTTTTTGAGGATTTTTGGGATGCAGCTGCCGCCGGGCACAAGATAAACATCGTAGCCTTTGCTCCGCGCCAAGTGATCTGCCTTGTTGACTAAGCAGTCTTCTGAGCAGTGCGCACATGTGTAGCTGGGTATGGCGGGGTCAAAGCTGGCTCTGCATCGGCCATCCATGTATTTGCGGCTGCAATGAGGCAGAAACAGCGCCCGCTTTTTTGTCTCCAAAAACTGGCTTCTCTGCATGGTGTTGACTGCCTGCAAATCGATGAGGTCCTGGAGCAAAACCACGGCGTCGGAGAGGTTTAGCCCCGTGGCTTCTTGGATGCGGAACTTGATGATTAGGTCGTTGACGGTTTTTAGGAAGGTTTTATGCATGCCCTTTTGGTAGCTAAGCAGAGTCAACTCTGTTAGAAATGAGCGCGGCACCTGTGATAAGTCGAAGGTGAATTTATAGGGCATAGTTTAGGATAGTTATGTTGTGGCTTAAAAAAATAACTGTTTAATTGTTCAGGTTTGGGCTGATTTTTTCTTTTCTGAGTCGCTACCCAAGAGATCTTTGACGGATTTTAGGTCCATTCGCAGGCGTTTCACCTCAGCCTCCAAATCCGCGGCTCTGACTTCAGCGTCACGCCGCAGCTCCTCTAAACCCGCCTCCGAATCCAGCAGCATCAGCTTTCCATGCAGGTTAGCCACAGCCTGTTTGAGCCCAGACTGGATCTGCTGTAACCGGGCAACAGACTCGCCTAACGTCAGCTTTTGAGGTTCAGGTTCAAACTCAAACTCAGCCATCAATCAACCCTTAAGCGGGAGGCGGTTTAGAGGCTGATTTGGAACATCATTCTTTCAACGAGTTCCTTGTAGCGGTTGCGGATGGTGACTTCGGTGACCTGAGCGATCTCCGCGATTTCCCGCTGCGTCTTACGCTCGCCTGTGAGCACCGAGGCTACGTAGCTTGCGGCTGCCGCGATGCCTGTGGGTCCCCTGCCTGAGGTCAACTTGAGGTCTTTAGCTGAAGCCAAAATCTTATGCGCGATCTCCTCCACTTTGCCCTGCATCGTGAGTTGGTTGGAGAATTTAGTGATGTATTGGCTGGGACGCAGCGGCGGAATAGAATAGTTGAGCTCGCGGATTAGGAATCGGTAGCTTCTGCCCACTTCTTTCTTGTTCACAGTGGATGCCTGCGCGATCTCATCCAGCGTCCGCGGCAGTCCGCATTGCCTGCAAGCCAAATACAGCGCGGCTGAAGTGACGCCTTGAATGGATCTGCCCCGGATTAAGCGTTCCTTGACGGCTTTACGGTAGATAACCGAAGCTGTCTCCAAAATGTTCTTGGGCAGGTTGAGGTTATTGGAAATCTTTGTAATTTCTGAGAGCGCAAAGGCGAGGTTCCGTTCGGTGGCGTCTGAAACCCTGATGCGCCGCTGCCATTTGCGCAGCCGGTAAACCTGCGCTTTCTGACCGGGCGAGAGGCTTTTGCCATAGATGTCTCTGTCATGCCAATCAATTGTGGTGGATAATCCCTTATCGTGGATGGTATAGGTTAAGGGTGCGCCGACTCTGGTGCGTTTAGAGCGTTGCTCATCGTCAAACGCTCGCCATTCTGGTCCGCGGTCAGTTAGTTTCTGCTGTACAACCATGCCGCAGTCCATGCAAACGATTTCGGCGGCTTCTGTATCATGCATAAGTCGGGTGCTTCCGCATTCGGGGCAAACCCGTGCTTTTGGGGTTTCAGCCTGCGATGCAGATTGATCATCTAATGGTACATGTAACTTGGTTTCCCTACTACTCATTCTCTCTTCTGCTCCGTTTCGTTTTCGAGAGAAGCAAATAGACTGGTTTATTCAGTAGTTTGGCGGGTTCCCTGGCGCTGGGTTTAATCACTGCATAAGGCGAGGAGACTGGGCCAATAAGGTCAAAAACTCTACCGACAACACAGAGGTTCTCATCGACAACTTCGGAGCCGATCTTCGGGGGATTCTCAGCTTTCACTATGACGTTTCCTGAAGGAGATACATTTGAAATCCTGCCCAATCTTTGCAAACGCATTTCCCCTCTCGAAAACATGTACGTGACCGTAGCTGGAGATTTAAAGCTTATGGAAGTCCATTAAGCACAAGGTACACGACGACAGTTTGGAGTCGAAAGCTTATTAAACAAGAAGAGTGGATAAGACTGTGCCTTAACAAGGGTGAGGCTAAGAAACATGTCTAAACCATTCTATGTAAAATATGAAGTCCCAAAAGAACTCGTAGATGCAGCCTATGAAGCCCTAACGATTGCTTCAAAATCAGGATCAGTTAGGAAAGGAACCAACGAAGCCACAAAAGCCGTTGAACGCAGCCAAGCAAAACTTGTCGTCATCGCCGAAGACGTTGACCCTCCAGAAGTCATCGCGCACCTACCACTGCTCTGCGACGAACGCAAGATTCCATACGTTTTTGTCCCAAGTAAAGAGCAACTTGGCAAATCCATCGGCATCGATGTTCCATGCGCCGCAGCATGCATCATGCGGGAAGGCGAAGCAGCAGGCTTAATCAAAGAGATCGTGACACGGATCGACCAGGTTAAACGAGGCACTCAGTAATGAGTAGCAAAGAAACAGTTGAAGAACAAATTCCCAGTGAAGTTATCCAAATCATCGGTCGCACAGGCGTAACAGGCGAAATCACACAGGTCCGCGTCCGCATCATGGAAGGCAGAGACAAAGGCAGAATCATTACACGCAACGTCAAAGGCCCAGTCCGCGTCCAAGATATCCTGATGCTAAGAGAAACCGAACGTGAAGCAAAGAAAATCACAAGATAAAAGGAGACTTTGTCATGCCAAAACCGAGAAAATGTTCATTCTGTGGTGCTGAATTCGCAGCTGGCACAGGCATGATGTACGTTAAAAACGACGGCTCAATCCTTTGGTTCGACAGCAGCAAATGCAAAAAGAGCAGCTTAGAATTCAAACGTGATGCACGCAAGCTAAAGTGGACTCAGTACTTCGGTAAAGAAGAAAAAGGCAAAGGGTAAACCCAACCTTACTTTCTACGATTTCCAAACCTTTCTTATTTTTTAGTATTTCTTGTCGCCCTGTTTCTGTTGGTCTTTAATTGTTTTTCATTCTTAGTTGTTGTCGTGGGCCCCTCTTATTTCATCTTCTTCCAGCGGACCGCGTAGGCTACTGCTTTTTGGGTTTGGATTGTGTGTTGTGTTGCAGGCTGGTTGTGGAAGCTGCCGCAAGTTGCTTTGTTTTAAGATGGTTTGTATGTAGTCACCTCATCAGTAAGATTTAAGTTTTGTAGTCACCCATTCTTAGTTGTGCATATCGAAACACGAGAGAGAAACAATCAAAAAAAATATTATTTGGCTCATTCCTATCGAGCGGGAAGCAAAGTAAAAAAAGCCATCGTTTACTTAGGCGCAAACCTGACACCGCAAGAACTAGAAATAAAAAAAACCAACGCCGAAGCAAAACTCAAAGAGAAAATCAGAGCGGCCCAAGTCATAAGCGACCCCTACTTCACCGCCCTTTCTCCTTCTGAATGTGAAGAGCTTCGAACGCTCGAGGCACATGGTGAACTTCAGATACTTCACCTCTCAGACCTTGACTGGGATAAATTCAAAGAAGCCTTCACCTACAACACCAACGCCATAGAAGGATCCTACATCGAACCAAAAGAAGTCAAAGACATCTTAAGGGAGGACAAGTGGCCGGAAGGAAAAAGCAAAGAAGACATCGCTGAAACCTACGGCGTCTCAGAAGCAATAGATTACATTCGAACTGTAGAAGAGCACATTTCGGTTGAACTAATAAAAGAAATCCACCGCAAAGTTTTCAAGAATTCAAAGCCCTTCGCAGGAGAATTTAGAAACAAAGGCATAGAAGTGGTTGTTGCAGATGCGAACGGAAACGTGATACACCGCGGTGCCCCTGCAGAGTTTGTCCCAAGACTACTCAAAGAGCTCACAGAATGGTACAGTAACAACAAAGGTCAATATCCTCCTCTTGTTTTAGCCGCCGTTGTTCACAACCAGTTCGAGATGATTCACCCTTTTCAAGATGGAAATGGGAGAGTGGGCAGAATTCTTCTAAACAACATCCTCCTAAAACATAACCTGCCGCCTCTCAACATAGAGCTTAGGAATAGACGTGAATACTATGCCGCATTGCAGGCCTATGAAAAAGCCCACGACCTGCGTCCTACTTTAGATTTGATGCTCAAAGAGTACAGGGCACTCAAGCAGATGCTCAAATGAGGTGACTACATCTTTAGTTTTTGTAGTCACCTAATTGGGTAACGCGCATGGGATGCAGGTTCTCTCTCCAAGTTTTCCTAACGCTATCTTTTTCTGTTATCCGCTTTTTGACTTAACGCTTATTTAATAGCCTATTAATTGGCCTATAGCTAGCTATGCCGACATTTCTGGCGAAAAAAAGAGGTCTTCCTATGGCTAAAGCAGGGCAAAAAAAAATAATCGCCATCAAAAAACGCAATGGGTAAACCCAACATTACTTTCTACGAATTCCAAACCTTTCTCATTTTTAGTTACTGTGCAACGAAAAATCATTTAACCATAGAAAACAGCCCACAATGTGTTTTTGCTGTCCAGATAAATCCACTGCTCAGTGCTTGAAGGTGCCACTGTGACTTGCCTCTGTAATCACACATTGATAAATAACGTTTTGGACAATGGAAAAGTCATGAATGGACAATGCGGGAGGTGTTTTGTTGACTGAAGATGAGTTGAAAGGAAAGGCTAAACAGGCAGAGGGCAAAACGAAGGAGGCTGGAGGTAAAGTGCAAGGCAAAGCCAAAGAAGCAGAAGGCAAAGCACAGGAAGAATGGGGCAAACTTAAAAAGAAATTCTAAGCTAAAGCTTCACCCAGTTATTCTCTGCTTTTTTAGAGCCGAAGCTGGTGTGTTGGCTGTTTTAGTGTTTGATTTCCGTTATTGTTTTGACTGTTTTCTCAGCTGTGCTTGCACTGAAGAGCAGGTCGTCGATGGTTGCGGTGAAAGTGGCGAGTTTGCCGTCGCAGCAGATTTCAGTTACAACCCTGTTACCTTCCCTGACAGTTTTAACCTGCAAGCCAACAGGGGTTTTGTGGTTGTCAGGCGAAACCGCCTGTCCAATCGCCTTAGCCGTTTTGGCGTCTCGGTACTCAAGTGTGATTTTGGCTTCCAAGCTTCTCTCCCTTCAGTTGCCGCCCGACTAATTCGTCTGCAGTTTTTAGGAATGATTCGATTTTGTCCAGCGGAACCTGCGCGCCTGCTGCGATGTTGTGTCCGCCGCCTTTGCCGCCGTTTTGCTCTGAAGCCAGCCGCATCACATCGCCCAAGTTTACGCCCTTCTGCAACGCGGCTTCGGTTGTTCTGCCTGAGAATTTGGCGGCGTTTTCAGCTTCGATGTTGGCGAAGGCTAGGAGGGGTTTTAGGTTGTTGGCTAAGGTGGAGACGAGTATGCTTGAGACGGTGCCTATGATTTTTTCGTTTATGGCGTTTTCGCCGTAGATGACGTAGATGTTTTGGAGTTCACGCATTCGCTCAGGTTTCTCAGCGACCCAGCTGAGGTACTTGTTGATGTTTTTGCGGTAGTCTTCTAAGATCTTGCTGGATTCTTCCAGTGCTGCTTTGCGGTCTCCCATGCAGATGGCGATTCCGAGGCTGGGGCGGTCCATGCGGCCTGTAGAGTTCAGAAGCACAGAAAATTCTCTGCCATCGCGCAACGCGGTGTTGGGTTCCTCTTTAGTTAAGACATAAACGTAGCCGATGAGGTTGTCTACTTCCATATGCAGCCCTTTCGAAAGCATATAATCAGCCAGCGCTGAACAGAGAGTTTTGCGTTCCTGCTGGGTTAGGTCGCAAAGTGCACGCTGTTTGTCGCCCTGTTTTGTTGGAAAACCTAAACTGTTTACAAAATTTACTGATTCTGTTTCTTGGCCGCTTAAGCCAGGTATGAAAGGGTTGGTGGTTGTCGCCAGCATTCTGTATATGGGGCGGGTTTCTCTGCCAAAAAACGTCAAGTCCTTGTCTACCTTGAGCAAGCCTGCAGTTACGGCGTCGTTAACTATGATTTCATTTAAACCCTTGAGTCCCCGTTGCTCATACTTGTCCTGCATGTCCCCTAAAGCGCCGACCAATGCTATTGGGGCTAAATCTACGTTGGCTGGGTTCACGGCTTTAGCTGCAAAATATGCTACGCCTGAGCCGCTGACATCTGTTGCCCCGTCGATGCCGAAGCTGTGGGGGTTGAGCATGGTGAAGTTGGGGTTAGATGACTTTCCTGTGATTTGGTGGTGGTCCAATATGACGATTTTGTTGTTTGGGATTTTTTCGTTTAGCAGGTCAAGGTAGCCACTGCCGAAATCCGTCATTATGACGAGTTGGGGTTTGTCGGCGGTTACTTCAGCAATGATTTTTTCGTCGACCCACTGCATGACCCTAACACGGAATCTTGCATCAAGTCGATAGAGCATCTTGGCAATTACGCCTGCCGCCGCGACTCCATCAGCATCCAAATGTGAGAAACAGCTTATGAAACCGTCTTTTGCCACGGTTTCTTTGATAACTTTGGCTGCTTCGTCAGCTTGAGCCAAGAATTTTGCTATGCTTTCAGGTTGCGCCATGCAGGGTCACTTCTGCAAAGAATGCGGCTGAAGGAATTTAAAGCTGGCGCATCAACCGTAATAGACAAAGTCTACTTGGGGTTAGCCCTATGTGCTTTTTTTCTTTTGAAAACGATTGATACAATGATTAAAACGATGACTATGACTGCGATTACCGATGGAAGTATTAGCCAGTTATTGTCGGGTGCGCTTGGCAAAGCCTCTGAAGTGGCGTTGGGTACGCTCGGTAAAGCGTCCAAAGTCGCATATGTTAAATCGCCTCTGACTTCAGCGCTCCCTATGGATCCAACAGGTTCATCAGCTATAAAAACAGGAAGCCCATTTGATTTAATAGCCAGGTCCACGAGGTTCATATTGGTTGAATTAATTGGCATTCCGATGTTGTATATCTCCCAGTTTGAACCTGTCCAATGCGAATAAATTATACCGGTTTTATTTGAGTTCTGATTACTACCAATACCGCCAAAATAATAGAACTCTTGGGGATTTCCATTCGAATCCAAATTAAGTAAGTTCTCACCTGATCGGAAGTAGGCAGGGATAGGTGTAGACACCCATTTTTGCCCATCCCAATAACCATAGTTGTCTGTGCTGTTTACCCAATACGAACCATATTCTATCGAGACCGAATAAACGTCATATTCATAGCAGAACCTTGGATACCCCTCAGAATTCAACACTAAATTTCCTAAATTAGTAGAGTTAATAAACACTGTCTGGCTTTGCCAGCTATTATTCGACAAGCAAGCATACTTTATGTTGTAACTGTCCAAGTAACTGTAACGGCCGACCGTTTGGCTAGGATAGGGGAACATGGTGCTTTCAAGGTATATTATGTGAGGATTATCGTTTGAATCTAGAGCCATTGATAATTCGTTGAAACCGACTGAGGAATTTACTCTGTCGATTGTCTGAATAATCCATTTTCCATCGTTAAAATAGGCATATTTGATGTCCTGTGTGTCGGTGTAAACTACATGCGGATTACCAGATGAATCTAAAGCCATCGAATAAGACATCCAACCTTTTGTTGAATCAATTGTTTGAATATTCCACGTCTGGCCTTCCTTAACAGCGTATTTGAGGAAAGACTGCTGCTCCTGAAAATATGTGTTATAGATAATGTGGGGGGTGTCATGCGCGTCTAGTTTGAGCGTTGCTTCTATACTGGTAAATGAGTCAACAGTCTGTATATCCCACCTGTCGCCTGTCCAAACAGCATAATCTAGGCGAGTTGTCATGTCAGGCCGACCAAACGAGTCTTGGGCAGGATTCCAGTGAATAAAAGCAACATGCGGATTTCCGTTGGAGTCTAAAGCCATTGAGCCACGGTTGCCTCGTGAGTCAATAAGTGAAGTATGCCAAGTTGCGCTAGCTTGGGCTTGAATTGCACTCGGAAAAGCAATAAGCAACAAGAAAACGGCGATGACCCATTTAGGTATTGGCATAGTCCCCAATGAGGAAGCGATTGCTCTTCTTATTAAATTTACGACTTTCGTCAAAACTCTAAAAGTTATAGTGTGAAAAGGGGAAGTTTAGGTTACTGAAGCGATTTTTGCTTCGTACTTGAATTTCTTGTCGATTATGCCTTCGCGTTTGTAGTAGCGGCTCAGTTTGTGGATGCGGGCTTCGATGATTTGCATGTTGCGTTTGTTGTGGAGGTCTTTTTTGTTTTTATCCATGTGGACGGCGAGGCTCTGGGCTTTCTTCATGAGATTGGCGAGGTCTTCTGGCATAGTTGGGGCTAAGCCTGCAGCTTCTAATGTGTCGCTAATGCTTTTGCCCGTAATCGGCTTAACAAGTGGAATAGCGTATTGGTCGCGCAGTATGGTGCCGATTGCGCTCATGTTGTGGCCTTCTTTGGCGAGTTTTATGATGAAGGCTTCAACTTCTTCAGGCTGGTATTTGCACCAGCTGGGTGGGCGTCTGCTGACTGGGCGGATTGAATGGGATTTTCCTTTTTCTTGCTTTGGCATCGTTACACCTATTTGTGCACCTAAACCACAGCGGACAGATATTTAAAAGTAGCTAGTGGAAGAATCCAAAAAAGAAAATTGAGGTTGTTTTTAACCTCGGTTTCGTCAGTAGGGTTGGTTGCTTCCGCGCCATCCCCTCGAGAAACGGATGATTACCCTCACAACTATGGATACACCGATGATTATGATTAGCGCCGCCCAGAACGTGAACCAGCCGCTTAATGTGCCAGCCAAAAGGTACATATTTGCCACAAATGCCCCAGCTGCCCAGAAAGTCAAGTTGCCCACGGTTTCCGCTATGCGTCCCAGTCGTGAATGAGCCCACAGCCGCAACGCCAAAATGATAACCTGCAGCACCGCTATGCCTATCATGAAGTTGATTACTGCACCATAGAAGTCCAGGTGTGCCGCGGGATGGGCTGGCGCTGGCAAAACGAGGGTTCCGCCGCTGAAAGGGTAAGATTGGGCGGTGAAGTCGCTGAAGAAATCTATGGTTTTCTGCGGGATCCCAGGCGTCAAACCGAATACTGCACCCAAAATAATGAAGAAGCCGCCTACTGCTAAGGCGGTGATTAAGCCTTCATGCCACGGATTGACTTTACGCTGGTGGTCAGCCATGCCCTTCTGCCTCAGATAGCCTTATGCAGGGTTGGCAATATAACATTTTTCAGCGCTGCTTAGTGTACCACTCAGCAAATTTACGGATAGCCATCGCCCGGTGCGAGTAAACATTCTTTTCTTCAATGGTCATTTCCGCAAACGTTTTGCTGCTGCCCTCTGGCTGGAAGATAGGGTCAAAACCGAAGCCTGATTTGCCCTGTTCCCTGCGCTCCTCGGTGGTGATTTCTCCTTTGGATTCGCCATAGAAGCTCAGTGGATCGCAATTGGTTTGGTCGTCGCAGTAAGAAATTATAGATTGGAAGGTTGCTTTTCGGTTTTTTACGCCTTCCATGAGTTTGAGGATGCCGCTGTTATGGATAGTTTTGTAGACGTAAGCAGCGTATGAACCAGGGAAACCATCAAGCGCGTCGATGAACAATCCTGCGTCTTCCACAAAAATGGGCAGGTGGCAGCGCCTGTAGGCGTTTAGCACGGCTTTTTCGGCGATTTCTTGGAGGCTTTCGCTTTGGATTTCGTCGCCTTTGAGCTTAAGCATACCCACTGCGACGCCGTGTGCTCCAAGGATGCTGCGTGCTTCGTTAAACTTGTTAATGTTAGCCGTAGCGAAAAACACGACTTTGCCCTTCAACGGAAAACTATTGTTTGCGTTCCTCGACATAGCGCCCACGCCTCTCTATCTCACGGATTTTCTCATAAACCTTTTCCGCTGACTCGACTCCTCGAACCGAGGTGTAGCCGCATAAGACCGCTTGGAAGCATTCCTCCCAGAAGCCAAAGTGGGTGCTCTGCAACGCACGCTTAAGCAAATGCAAATCGACGCCTTGGGCTTCGAGTTCAGTGTTTTTTTCTCCTAAGCCGAAGTCGATGAAGACGATTTTGCCGCTGGGGGCTTGGATCATGTTGGAGGTTGTGAGGTCGCCGTGGATTAAGCCGTGGCTGTGCAGGTGGGCGATGGATTCGCCGATTTGGACGCAGATTGCATGGCGGTCAGGTTTGTCGACGCTGTTGAGTAATTCTTTGACCCGCTGCCCCTCGACATACTGCATAATAATTGTGGCTTCGGGAACGTTTACCATGTAAATGAGCGGCGTCGGCACTCCTGCTGCTTTGGCTTCATGCATCATCTGCGGCTCATGTATGGTGCGGTAACTGCGGATCTGCGTATCTAACTCTGGTGGGCGGTACCGTTTGGCGATGCGAACTTTAAAGATGACTCTGCGGTCATGCCATTCTGTAAGGAAGAGGCTGGCTTCAGCGCCCTTCTTAATCAGCCGCGCCTGCGGAGTCTTGTCTATTGTATCCATGGCACATCCACCTTATCGACTCGCCAACGCAGCTTAACCATGCTCTGGTCAATCGGCGTAACCAACCCGTGCTGATAAGCAAGGGTTCCTGTCCAAGCTATCATGGCGCCGTTATCTGTCGCATATTGGAGAGGCACAACGCTGAATTCAGCGTCATGCTCCTCCGAAATGACCCTAAGCATAGCTTGCAGCCGCTTATTCGCCGCGACCCCGCCTGTAAGCAAAACCTCTTTTTTCTCGGTGTGCGCCAATGCCCTCTCCGTGACTTCAGTTACCATGGAGAACGCGTGCTCCTGCAGGCTATAGCAAACATCTTCAAGCCGCTCGCCTCTTTGCAGCGAAGCCGACGCCGCAGTCAACAAGCCGCTAAGCGACAGATCCATCCCCTTCACAACATAGGGCAGTGAAACCAGTTTTTTGCCTTTGAGCGCCAACTGCTCGATGGCGGCGCCAAGCGGCAAGCCCTTTTTGTGTTTGAGTCCTGCTTCCCTTGCAAAGACATCTAGGCAGTTGCCTAGGGCGATGTCGAGGGTTTCGCCGAAGACTCGGTAGCGCCCCGACTCGTAGGCGGTGACCATGGTGTTGCCTCCGGAAGCATAGAGGGTGACTGGGTCAGTTGCGCCTGTTTGGAGTTTGCCGATTTCTATGTGGGCAACCGAGTGGTTAACGCCGACTAGTGGAATGTTGAGGTATGAGGCTAAAGCCCGGGCTACGGTGGCGCCTGTACGGAGTGACGGGCCAAGTCCAGGTCCCTGCGAGAAGGAGATACAGGTTAACTCAGAGGCTTTCACTCCGGCTTTGGTGAGCGCTTCTTGGAGGACGCGGTCAGCGACTTCCGCATGGTGCCTTGCTGCCTCACGGGGGTGTATGCCGCCTTCCGCTGGGATATAGCTGTCAGATTTATTCGCCAAAACTGCCCCTTCGAAGCTGGCTACTCCAACGCCGAAGTCGTCGGCTGAAGATTCAATGCCCAAGCAGTATTTGCCCGCCGATTTCTCCGCAGTTTTAACCATAGGGTTCCACTTTACTTCAGGGATACATATTTTTATGTGAATCCAACGCTTATATTACTGTATTATTCGGAAGATGCACAAATGCCAAAGCGAAACGACCTTGAACAGAAGGCACTCCATTATGTGGTAAATACGGGTTACCAAGGGGTGCTTCAATCAGATTTATGGCGGGAACTAGGCGCAAGCAGCAGAGAGGGTTCCCGCGTATCGATAAAGCTGGAAGAGAAAGGGCTTATCAGAAGAGAAAAAGAACTTCAGGAAGGCAGATGGACCTATCGCCTCTACCCTAAGAGGCTGCCAGCTTCAATAGAAACCATCATCGACTGCCCATGCCTGCTCTGCCCAGACAACGCAAGATGCGACCCAACCACAGCAATCAGCCCAAAAAGCTGTCCCCGACTCACCGATTGGATACTGAACCTAGGAAAAGAAGCTCCCGCGTCGACGCAAGCTCCAAGCCTAGCAGCAACACCAGACATGCCAGAGGTTGATCCCGACGCCGAAAGCTTGGATACGTGAACGAAAAAACGAGTTTTACTACAAAAAAGCCAAAGCTGAAAACTACCGAAGCCGAAGCACCTACAAACTTGTACAAGCCAACAACAAATACGGCTTCGTAAAACTTCATGACGTCGTTGTGGACTTAGGCGCGGCTCCAGGCGGCTGGATTCAAGCAGCCAGAAAAATGACTGGCAAACATGGGTTTGTCTTAGGCGTCGATTTGAAACCGATTGAGCCATTCACTCAGGAGTACATACGCACAATTGTCGCCGACTTGACTGAGCCAGACATCGCAGAGCAAATCCTCTCGTTTCTGCCCCGCAAACCAGACGTAGTCATATCAGACGCGGCGCCAAACGTCACTGGCGTATGGGAAGTTGACCATGCATGCCAAATCGATTTGGCAACTAAAGCCTTAGAAATAGCCAAGTGCATCCTCAAACCGGGCGGCAACTTCTTCGTCAAAGTATTCCAAGGCGACTTATTAGACCAATTTATTCAAGATGTCAAGAGCAACTTTGAAACTGTCCGTATCGTGAAGCCTCAGGCAAGCAGAGCGAAAAGCAGCGAAGAATACCTTTTAGCTTTGGGCTTAAAAACTCACTGTGAAGCTAAAACAGAAACCTAATTTTGTCACGCTAACCTCTTCATTTTTAGGTGCAGATTGTGAGGGTTATCTCCGCTGATTCAGGCGCAGCAATACTAGATGAGCAATTCAAGCCTACGCATCTTGTGGCTTCGGTCTCTGTTACGGTTGATCCGCCATATCGTGAGCCTGCTGGGCAGCGATTGGCTGAACCCATCTTTAGGGAAGTAGACATGGGCTTTGAGGTGATTGTGCATGAGGCGGAGTTGTGCCAGCGACTGCTCGAAAACGTCAAAGCTGACATTGTGCACTTGGACATGTCTCTGGGCGGCATCACCCTAGAAGATCTTTCACCTGTCGAACTGGCTAATCTCCGTGCTTCAAGGACTGGCAGGCAGAATATTTTAAAAATTTTGTCTCGGCTGAGAAAAATCGCTGCCGAAGTCAAGCGGCTCCATGGCATCGATGTGCTGGCGATTGGCAAAGAAAGTGTGCCTGTACGGATTGCAGAGTTGACGGTGGCGGCGGAAGCAGTTTTGTTTGCTTCCCAGAAGGCACTGCAAAAGCAGCAAGAGGTGCTTTTGGGGTTGCCTCTTAACTGTCGACCCACCGTTTTTGATGACCAAGTCTATGTTCACTCGTTAATTGCTGGGGAACATGACCTACGAAGTTATGCAGTGGACGCCGAAAAAGTTTTAACAAAGGTTAAATTGACAGAAACCTTAAACCCAGTAGCAAGAGGATTCCGCGCCCTCAAAATTGCGCCACAATAAAAATCGAAGTGTAAACTCATGAATTATCCAAGGTTTTGGACTGAAGCTTCACCCAGACGCAAACACGTCTACGCCATAATCTTTGTTTTTGTCCTTGCGGTTCTGTCTACAATAATCGGTTTGCTGGTTCCCGTTAGCCCTCAGGAAGCTCAACTCATAAGTGACCAACTGAACCAAACCGTTACCCAGGGCCAAGCACACGGCACCCTCATACAGGACATATTCCTCAATAACTTCCCGCTTTGCCTGCTCATGTTCGTCCCGCTTGCTGGATTCGCAATAGGCATGTTCATACTGTTCAATACTGGCCAAGCGTTCCGAGCAGTGTTTGAGATACAGGCGGCAAACGGCGCTGCAACTTCATCAGCGGCAGCAGGCATAACACCCGAGACTGCAATCCTTGCGCTTGTGCTGATCGGCGCGGTTTTCCTGCTGGAGTATGTTTCCTACAGCATCGGCATGGCTGAGAGCATATGGCTATTTCGCCGTATACTGCAGAATCGATGGAGAAACGAACTCAAGTACCTCTTAGTGTCCATCGGGGTGGTTGCGCTTCTGCTTGCGATCGGCGCTGTTGTAGAAACGTTCACGTTGTCGATCGGTGCTTAGGTCGCCAGCTCTCTTTAGTCTTTTATTATTTCTAAACTTATGTCGAGGGCTTTGACGCTGTGGGTTAAACTGCCCATACTTATGATGTCCACATCCGCCGAAGCGTAGTCTAAGAGGTTTTCAGCAGTTATTCCACCACTCGCCTCCAACAGCACCCCGTCAAAGCCAGCTTTTCGCAACTTCTCAGCTGCTTCTTTAGCCTGTTTAGGCGAGAAATTATCCAGCATCACAATGTCTGCACCAGCCTTCGCCGCTTTAAGAGCATCCTCAGCGCTGGTGACTTCAACCTCAATTTTCTTGCTAAACGAGACGTTGGCTTTGGCTTTTTTAACGGCTTCCGCTATACTGCCGACGATTGCAAGGTGGTTGTCTTTGATTAGCACCATGTCGTCTAGGTGTAACCGGTGGGGGTCGCCGCCTCCGATGACTACAGCTTTCTTGTCAAAATAGAGCATGCCCGGGGCTGATTTGCGTGTGGCGGCGATTCGGGTTTTTACGTTGGCTTTTTGTAGTTTTTCTGTCAGGGTTCTGGTTTGTGTTGCGATGCCGCTCATACGGGAGAGAAGATTTAGTAGGGTACGTTCAACTGTGAGTATTGTTCGGGCGTTGCCAGAAAGCTGCATTAGAACCTGTTTAGCTTCAACTACCTGTCCATCTGCAACTTTGGATTCCGCTTTAAGCCCCAAATACTCAGCGAGAATAACGGCTTCTTCTATTCCAGCAACTATGCCCTCTTCTTTTGCCACTATTTCGGCTTTCGCCTCCAGATTCTTTGGGATAATCGCCGCTGCGGTGACGTCGCCTTGCCCAATGTCCTCTTCGAGAACCGCCTTAAGCTTCTCCTCTACAATTCGTCTAGGCATAAACATGGCATCTACTCTAGTTTTTTACGCTTAAAATTCTTACCCCCAATCGATTGAACCAAGCTATAGAATAAATACAATCATGCACTATCTAGAAAAATGTATGCGACTGCTGCTAAGTTGCTCGGAGCTCGGGCTAGGGCACGTTTCACGCCTTATTCCACTAGGCAAAAGGCTTCAGGAACATGGGCATGAAATGTATTTTTTCAGCGGCGGCAAAGCATACGAACTTCTGCAGAAAGAATTCAAAAACGTGAACAGAGTTACTCCAGTCTCTTGGTACGAAAATGCTCACGGTATCCTCACATCCGCATCGCTCCTGAACATGTTTCTCCCGCTCCCACTCTTCAACATGGAACTCGGCAAGTTCGAACTGAAAAACTCCAACACTTGGGAAACTATCCACCGCTACTACGATTTAAGAGAAAACATATGCGACATAGCACCTGACGTGCTCATAGCCGACGGCGACATCAACGCGCTTCGTCTGGCTAGCCGATGGAAAATCCCAGCTGTCTACGTTGAAAACATGATTCGGCCAAGCTACGGTTTCTCATCCTTCCTAAGCCCAGGCGAACGCTTCATCGAACGCTACTATAAAGCCTCCAAAAAAGTAATTATCCCCGACAATCCCCCGCCTTACACAGTTTCAGAGTACAGCATCGGCAACATAGAACAATTGGGAATAGCAGACAGGACAGAGTATGTGGGAAGCTTCATAGACACCAAGCCAGAAAATGGAGGGCAGGAGCACATTTTTGTTCCCATAAGCGGACCGATTGGAACCCGAGGTAAACTGCTAAAGACAGTGCTGCCTGTTCTGGAGAAACTTAAAGGTAAATGCCTAATCAGCCTCGGCACGCCTGGCAAGAAGGCGTCTGCTAAAATCGGCAACTATGAACTGCACACTTGGCTCTCGGCTGAGGAACGTCGCGAAGCCATGCGGAACGCTAAATACGTGATTTTCAGCGGTGGACACGCCACTTATTTTGAGACCATAAAGTATGGGAAACCAAGCATCTGCATTCCATCGCAGCCTGAGCAGCTGGGAAACGGAGCTAAAATGGAAAAAATGCGTTGCTCCATCGTCGCCAAAAACAGGAAGCAACTTGAGAAGGCGGTTAGCAAGATGGAGTCTGAATTGGATGCCTACAGCCGAAACGTTAAGGTGCTAAGTGAGTTCTCAGGCAGATTTAACGGCTTAGACAGGGCTGTTGAAATCATTGAAGACATGAATGCTTAAGTTATTTTTTTAGGTTTAAGCGTTTAATTGGGCCGTCTGGCGCTTCTTCCGTGAAGATTATGGCTTTGAACCTGTAGAGTTTAGTGTTCTTGGTTAACCAGCTGTCTGGGGGTAAACCTGCTTTGAGGCAGCATTGACAGAGGAATTCTTCTTCGCCCCAACCCCACTCTATGGGCACCTGCGGCAGCAACAGCCCCCTACGGTAGCCCTGCTCGATGATTAATCCGTCTTCGCCCACCTTGATTTTTTTAACGTATTCTCGGGGGTCGTCGGTTTTAACCAGTTCGGGCGGCGTTAAGACGCTGACTTCGAAGACGACTCGGGGCAACTCTTCGGGTTCAACTGGGTCAAAACGCGGGTCCTCTGTTGCGGCGTTGATGGCTGAGTCAATCACTGCTTCGACCAAGGGGCTGGTTGGGTACGGGTAGCCGATGCAGCCTCGCAGCTCGTTTTGCTCGCATCCAAGCGTGTTTATGGTTACGAAAACGCCGCATTGAGCAAAAAGTTTCTGGGGAGTATCTTCTGGCGGCTGAGGGTGTTTACCGTTCTCCAGATAAAGCTTTACGGTGTTGCGGGCTAATTTTACTAGAAATTCGCCTTCTTCCTGTGTTAACTCAAACGACATAGGTTTGCCTCTTCTGCGGCGTATGCAGTATTTGCCGCTTGTTAACATAAAATAGGGTGAGAGGGGAGGTTTAGAATTTTACGGATTCTTCACAGACGCCTTCTTTGGTTATGATGAGTAAGTCTAAGCCGTCGCCGCTCATGGCGTCGCGGTTAATAGCTGCCTTCACTGCCCGCACAACCAGTTCTTTGGCGTCTTTTAGGGGCATGTTGTCTTTGTAGCCTTCTTCGATAACTCCTATGGCTGTTTCTGTGCCTGAACCGACAGCTGCGTACTTGTCTGGAATCAATGAGCCTAAAACGTCTAGGACGTAGAGTGATGCGCCTTCTTCGTCTAAGCCGCCCACTATGGTTTGGGTAATGAGTGGCGCGTAGCGGCGGTTGAAGAGCACGTTAGCCATAAGTTTAGAGGCTGAACGCACCGTGATAGGTCTGCCAACGTCCATGCTGTAGAGGTTAGATTGCGCCTCCATCTCTCTGGCGAGGATCTGCATGTCCCCGACGAGGCCTGCACAGGCGACGCCGATCCGGTCGGTTACTTTGAAGACTTTTTTGCCGCCTCTACTCATGATGAAATTGCCGTAGGTGACTCTTTTTTCTGCTGCAAGCAGTACTCCGCCGTGGAAGACCAAGCCGACGGTGGTGGCGCCTGGGATAAAGGGGTAGCCTCCCTGTGCGCTTTGGCTCTGTGCTTGCTCTTGCTGTTGCATTTGTACTTCGGGCATGAGTGGGATTTGTGGAATTTGAGGTAGTGTAGGTAGGTGTGGTCCAATTCCATCCATAATTTTTCGCCTTTTCGTTTTTAATACACAAGACAATGTATTAAGCTTACTTATAACCATTATACAGGTGGGAGTCTGGCATTTATGAGTGAGCGTAAGCTGCTTAGATGCGAGAAATGCGGGAAACCCATCGGCTATGTATCCGTGACAGCTAAGAGTTTTTTGGAGTACAGACCTGACTTGGATAATGTGCGGGTAGTGGGCACCTGCTTGGATTGTCGGGGCGGAACAGGGTTTTATCAGAGAAACTTTTAAAACATAACAAAGGGCATACCCAACTAAAGGGTTGCCTTTGATAGAAGTATACGTCCAAAACTTCGACGGCGTCAATTTTGCACTTGGAATAAATCAGCAAGAGATTATAACCACGACTTTTAGTGTTGACCAAAAAACAGCATTGGGCACCATACTCTCCAACTTACCATTTAATGTGCCCTTCCAGGTTTTCCACCAACCCACCAGCCAAGCCAAAAATGCGCTTGCAACCCTAAAAGACATCTACGACGGCAAAGACACCGATACGCCGCTTCAGCTAGCAACAAAGCACCTGCCAGCCTACACTAAAAAAGTCTTAAAAGCAACCGCCTCAATCCCCGTCGGCTACGTCACCTCCTACGGCGCCATCGCCAAAGCCGTCGGCGGAGGCCCAAGAGCAGTCGGCAACGCCATGGCATGCAACCTCTTCACTCCAGTTGTACCCTGCCACAGAGTGGTTAAATCAGACTTGGGTTTAGGCGGCTATGGCGCTGGCGGTCTCAAAGTAAAGCTGGAATTTTTGCGAAGAGAAAAACGGGGCTATACAGAACCGATAACTATTGAGGCCTGCGGTGGGAACCTCAGTCTTATCCCGGTTGAGCATGTTCTCTCCAAGTTCGATTGTTTGCCGCCACTGTAATTTTGGACCAGCTTCAAAAAAAGGAAAGAGAGACTATCTCGATGGCGTGTCAAAAATATTGATAAGATTTAAATGACAAACAGCTGAGTACCATTTCGGGAAGATATGTCAGGTAAGAATACCGCTTTATTTCTTATTTTTACGCTCACTTTAATGTCAACCTTAGCCGTAATAGATTCTGCGAATGGGTTGATTGATAACACTTGGACGTCAAAGGCGCCTATGAACCAAGCAAGAGCAGGCTTAGGCGTTGCTTCAGTAAACGGGAAAATATATGCCCTAGGTGGTTCAACTACAACTGCCCAAGGCAGCGAAATAGTAGGAACAAATGAAGAATATGATCCCCAAACCGACATCTGGACATACAAAGCATCCATGCCCACCCCCAGAATGGCTTTCGCCGTCGCTGTCTTCCAAAACAAAATTTATTGTTTCGGCGGAACAACAGATTATCTTTATGGCTATTCTAATGTAAACGAAGTCTACGACCCCGCAACGGACACTTGGCAAACAATGATGCCTTCTCCTACAGCTAGGCGTGGATTGCAAGCTGATGTTGTAAACGATAAAATCTACCTTATAGGCGGATTGCCCCACGGAACCGTCAATGAAGTTTATGCCCCCGCCACTAACTCTTGGAGTACTAAAGTTTCGATGCCAATTAACGCAGGTTTTGCTTCAGCCGTTGTTGACAATAAAATTTATTCAGTAGGAAGCTATGGTCGATCTGTCTATCATGAGGATATCGGAGGCAACTTGACTGAGATGGCTTCTGTTACCCAAATTTACAACCCGGAGAATAATAGCTGGAATAAAGGTGCGCCTCCACCTTCCATTATTAATGGTGCTGGGGGCGGCTCGGCTCTAGCATTAGCAACAAGTGGGCAAATGGCGCCTAAACGAGTGTATATACTCAGTCAATCTTCAACTATCTATAACTATTCTCTTCAAATTTATAACCCTGAGGATAATACCTGGAGTTACGGCGCTGACTTATCTGCAGTCTGCGATTATGCATCAGGTGGAGTCATAAATGATAAATTGTATGTAATTGGCGGCGTAAACAGAGACACTAGTACTGAAGACTGGTATTATGGTATTACGATACCGTCCGCGGCGAATGAAGAATACACGCCTCTTGGGTATGGAACAATTATCCCTCAAGGGTCATCAACGCCTACTTCCGAGACTGCAGAGCCTAGTAATCTAATTATTCCTGTTGCCACCGTTTTAACTGTAGCAGCAATAGTTATCGGTGTAACTGCTATTGTTTATTTTAAAAAACATCGACACAATCGATAGCTAATTCAGTGCGCCTCTTAACTTACAATTTGTTCAAGGTAACAACAAGTGGGTTACCCTGATTCAGCACGCTACTCTACATAAGGATGATGAGTAAAGAGAGATAGGGTAGCGGATAAAGACTCACGGACAATATTGCGACACACTGCAAGGGTGTGATAAAGGCGTGAGTTCTTCGCTATCCCTCTACTACATTTTTTCCTTTGATTTCACGTAGCTCTGTCCTAAGAGAAGCCAATACATTACTTATGGTTTCTAAATGATATGCAATCTCAGCTAACGCTTTTGTCTGTTTTTCTTGCTGTTCGCTCATATTTTCTCACCCTTTTTGCAGAGTCCTAGTAACTTAAATCTTTGGTATGTTTGCCCTAGCCGATTCAAGTAACAGCCAATCCCTCTTTTCCCCAGAACTGTTCAAGCTAGCCTGCCATACTTTCTGAAAAAGATTCTGTGATAAGTTTCTCATAAAGCTTTAAAGCAATTTTCGCTAAAACAAAAAGCGGTAGTTGCCTAAGAAAGGAATCAATTGGAAAGGAGTATAAGCCAACTTTGAGGTCGCTCCGAACGGAAGCCTCAGAGCCAAACTTCCAACACCTCTTTTCCAAATAACGATGCCCCTTAAAGGGCAACTACCTGATTATTTGTTAATTTTCTAACTTCTTAGATATGTTTTGTGGTACAGGTGGTTTTCTTATAGCAGACGAAAAGTAACATGGATAGCTACCAAACGCAGAGGTAACAGAACCCCATACTTGCCTTTTTATAGGGGATAGGGTAGGTCAGCAAAGCAACAAATTCTTGGCCACCACTCCAAATCGTCCCGTCGCGCCGAACTGCTTGCGGATTGCTCCACAACCAGCCAGCAACCCAAACCAGACGCAGAAAACAAAAAGCAGCCGCCTGCATACGCTGCTGGTTGTTGTTGAAATAAGAGGGGTCTGCGGCAACAACTAAGATAGAAAAACAGTTTAAAGCCAATGCGCTACGCAAATCATAAATGCAGCCGAGCGCAACCTCAAAGCAGGGATAAATTGTGACTAAACGTGGCCTCTACGTCGGCAGATTCCAACCCTTCCACATCGGGCACTTAGACGCCGTCAAATATGCCCTAAAAAGTGTCGATGAACTGGTTATTGTGATCGGCAGCGCACAGTACAGCCACACCAGCGACAACCCCTTCACGGCTGGCGAACGCCTCGTAATGATCCACAATGCACTGTTAGAGGCAGGCTTAGACATGTCTAAACTGTGGATTGTGCCTGTGCCAGACGTGCATCTGCATATGCTCTGGGTGAATGCAGTCGAAGGCTACACCCCAAAATTCAACGTGGTTTTCTCTAATGAACCCTTGACGCGGAGGCTGTTTATGGAGGCAGGTTACCCAGTCAAAGACTTGCCTCTGTTTGACCGTAAACTCTACATTTCAACTTTGATCCGCGAGAAAATGCTAAAAGGCGACAGCTGGACGATGCTTGTGCCAAAAGCCGTAGCTGACTTCATAAACGGAATCGACGGAGTCAACCGCCTAAGAGACCTCGCCCGTACCGACCGCGTCATTTAAACAACAACTACGTCGTTTCTTGCCATATGCCAGTACCGCCAAGCCAGCAAGTACACAATAATAAGCACCAGTAACTCCACGAAAAAGCTGAAAACATCCGCTTGCAAGGCAAAAAAGTTGTTAGCCATATGAAGCGCAACAGCAATAAGGTAGTAGGGCAACGGATTCTTTTTTGCTACGCCATAAGCGGTTATGGTTGCACTGGATGAATGAAAAATTAACCCTGGAAGCCGAATGACAAAGGGTACACCGCCAACAACAACGTATTCAACAAGTTCTATGATGCCAAACCCGAGTCCAATCAAAAGTCCAAGAGTAACCAAGGAACGTTCTGTTTCGCCATGCCGATAGAACAGTGGGAAAACTTTGGCGAGTTCCTCGACGAAAGGGGCAATAACGATAACTAGAAACACCGTCGAAAGCGCAGTTGGGTACAGTGACTCAAAAAACGCGGCAAACGGAATGCTTATCACCATACCGGAGACAAAAAAGAAGATGTACTCTCTGGTTTTGGGTTTATGAATAGGAATCACGCATTGAGGAGGCTGTGGTGGCGGGGGATTCTCCATAAAAAGCAGGCTTCCCTATGTAGAGAATTGTTTTCTTGCTTATCAGCGTTTGCGTGGCTAAGCTTAGAAGCCTGCGGCAACTAGATCCTGAGGCTTCATGATTTCTCGGAGAAGAACTGTAGCGTAGCAGCCTCTTAGTAACATGAAACTGATTTGCACTGTGTTCTCGGCAACATGCTGGATTTTGAAATCGCGGATTGGAGCAGCAGCCGTACGTAAGCCGCCTTTGCCGCCTATGCGGGACAACTCGTTGAGCCAACCTTCTTCGCTGCCCACGCCTTCTATTTGGAGAATTTCACGCTCAATTTGCCCCATCTCTCCGCCTGAAAGCTTTGCTTTAGCGCCGACAATGGGGAGGGCAACCCGCAATTTTCCAGTTTTAATCTGGGCGTTAACGGCGTCAAGGGTTTCTGTTGTTACAGCTTTTGACACTGTTGTTAAGGGCAGCCCTGAACGCTCAACGCCAACCACAAAATCCCCGGCAACAGCCCTGTTCATGGGCAACCCCTGCTTAATTCGCTCGCTAAGGAAACGGTTGAACAGGTAGGACTGATGAGCCTGAACAAAAAGCGCTTGGAGCTTCATGGGCAACCGATGGAAAGCGCCGACATAATCCGTTGGGTTCTCCGCTAAGTGCCTAAGCATTAGGCGTTCGAAACGGAGTTGCTTAGGAAAGTTTTCAAATGCCGCCTTGAAATCATGGGAGTCCTGTAGGTTTTGGCGGGCTTGCCTCGACGCCGAATGCTCATAGGGGCTGGGTTTAGCCAGAAAAAGCATCGCCGCCTCCTCAAAGCGCCCCTGCACCAAAGCTTTGCCGACGAGGTGCGTGATGGGGCGGATGGTGCCGAAGCGTTGGTGCCCATAAAAATTAGGTAAGCCTCCGACGGCACCGATTTCCAGCATGGTTTCTTCGATACGCTCTGTTACAGCGGTCTCTGGGGTAGCGGTGTTCTTGATGGTTATGGTGAAGTTGTTGCCTAAGAGGTAAAAAAGCGAGAGCATCTCGCGGATGTAGCCGACTGGTTTAACCTGTACATCCTTAACATCCACTTTAGCTGCGTCTTCATCCGTGACGTTTTCTATGGTGATGTACTGGGCTGTGACGGCTTTGGTGTCTTTTATCCCTGCAAACTGAACCCTGCTCTGGTCGATGCCAAGCGATTTGGCGACATTTTCGGTGGCGATGAAAGTGTCCCAGTTGCGCTTGACCATGAGGCAGAGCAGAAAACGCTGCTTTTGCACAGTTGAGCCAATTGCCCTGCTTGGGACCGAGCCGCCAACGCTAGCTTTTGAGCCATCGACGAGGACTTCTTCGACAACAAAATCATCCACCGACGCCTTTATCCTGCCGCCGACGCCAGAAGTTGTAGTGGCGTAAACCTCCATCCCCAGCAACTTATCAACATCTGAAACCGACAAGAAACCGCCTACAGCAACTTCAACTTGCCCGTCAAACGATCAACCATCTCGGCGGGTGCGGGACCGATGCCGAGGCAAGTGATGGAGCCCTCCGGAATCTGGGTTAAACCGCGGTCAATAATCAAGGCATGCGGCAAACCTAAATCCTCCGCTGCCTCCTCCAACTCACACAGCTCCTTCTCCGTCTGGACCTTAAGCGCCACCTTCTTTTGCCCCTCATACATCCATGCATCATACCATTTTTTGTGGTGTACAAAGGCGTCTTGTGCTGCAGAGATGGCTGCGTGTCCTGCTTGAGCGGCGATTTTGCCTTTACCCATCTGCAAATCAGTGCGGAAAACTATGACCTGCTTGTACTCGAATTGGTCTGACATTTGCGGTTCCCGCTTCTATGTTAGCAAGGGAGATTTTAAGGGTTTGCAGTCAAGTAGAGGAGCCCAAAGTAGAGCAGTGCCGCCGCCATTGAAGGTTTCCGAACTGCAGTAAGCAGCATTTTGCCCTGAAAATCAATTTCATCCACGTCACGGAGCGCTTTGTCGACGCCGAGTTTACCAACAACCCTTAGCATCTCATCCAGCTTCTCATCCGAGAGCGAGTTAAGGAAGCGCCTGAGCCGAAGCATAACACGGATGTCAAAGTTGAGCAAGTCATCACAGCGTTTCTGGTACGCTTGCAGGGATTTAGCGGAGACGTCACCGCTTTTTAGGGCTTCAGCCGCAACTGAGGCTGCTTCTTTGGCGCATGTCAACCCGAAGATGACGCCGCCGCCTGTCGTGGGTTTAACCTGGGAGGCGCAGTCACCAACAGCCAGAAATCCATCCGCATAAGCCCGTTTGATTGGTCCGCCTAAAGAGATGGCATGGTAGCCTGCCTGCGTTATTTTTGCTTTTGCCAGCTGTTTTTTGGCGACGGGATGCTTGGTCATGAGGCGTTTGAGGTAGCTGCGGGGGTCACCTTGGTTGGCGGCTAAGCCGAGTTTAGCTGTGCCGTCGGGTTTGGGGATGAGCCAGCCGTAGAAGCCCGGTGCATAGGCTCTGCCGAAATAAACCTCGACCGCATCCATCTCGAGGTCTTGGGCGCCTTCTATTTCCGTCTCCACTGCGTAAACAAGTCCACTGCGCTTAAGCGGCTTCAGCCCCGCCTGCCGGAGAAGCCTAGAGGAGACGCCTTCACAGTCAAAGACGCTTTTGGAGTTAACCTGCATGGCGTTGCCATCTGCCTGCTTAACATTGATGCCCTGCACAGAACCGTTCTGATTTACTAGCGATTCTACGCGTGAATCCATCGAGAACTCTGCCCCAGCCGCCTTTGCTTGCGCTGCCAGGTACTGGTCGAATTTGGCACGGTTCAAAGCGGTGGTGACTGGGCAAGATAGGTGAAGCGTGAACTTGGTACCCTGAGGTGAATAGAAGTTGGCGGCGCAAAAAGTGTTCTCAACTATGCCGTTTGGCAGCGGGTAGAGCCCCATGCTTCTGAGGCTTCGGATGCTTATGTGCCCGGCGCAGTGCGAAGGGTAGCCGATTTGGGGGTGTTCCTCATAAACGACGGTTTTTACGCCGTGTTTTGCCAGGTGGAGGGCTGTGTAGGAGCCGACGGGTCCGCCTCCGACAACCACCGCGTCTGCAAGCTGGGTTTTCTGCGCTGTCATCGCATTGCTATGTGTTGGCTGTTTTATATAAGGGGAGAGGAATCAAGCGCCAACAGCAAAAGGGTCTATTCTCGCCAGTTCTCTGGTCGATTCATAGAGTCACAACCAAGCACTTTCCCTGTTACTGCTCCGATTATGTTTGGGCGAAGTGACTGAACCATCCATGCGTCGGAAACTTCGGGAGGTATGGGATAGGTGGGTTCAAACCCCAATGCTGCGGCTGGAGTGAAGCCGAATTTGGGATAGTATTTTGGGTGCCCCAGTACGAACACTAACTCGACACCTGATTGGGCTTGGAGCTGTAAGCCTTTTCTGATTAGGCTGCCGCCGACGCCCTGCTTTTGATATTTAGGTATAACTGCTAGGGGTGCAAGCATTGAGGCTTTTATGTTTGGTGCGTTTGTCAGGTGTGCCTTTGTGAAGAGGATGTGTCCGACTGGTTGCATTTCAATGTATGCCAGAAGGGATAGGATGGGCTTAGCGGTGGAGTCAGATAGAAGGTCTCTTGTAAGGTTAGCCTCTGAGTCTCTTTTGAAGGCTGCCCGCTCAACCAGCAGTATGCCGTCTAGGTCTGCGTCGGCTGTTTCACGTATAATCATTCCGTGGTCACTCTCAGTGACTAAACTGTATTTGTGCCCATAATATAAAAAAGCTCCAAAATTAGCCTATCTGCTTGCTTTTTGCTCCACAACCAGCCTGCAACACAACACACAATCCAAACCCAAAAAACAGTCGCCTACGCGGTCCGCTGGAAGAAGATGAAATAAGAGGGATCCACGGCAACAACCAAAATAGAAAAAAGGAAAGTTGACTGCTAAACTATGCTTTCCAATGCTCTAACGCGGCAGCAAGTTCTCTGTGGCTTTCCGCATATTCACCAAGCGATTTACCAGCAAGCACTGCATCCACTGCCTGCCGCATCGCTTTAGCACCTGCAACTGTGCCGTCTGGGTGCCCATGGATGCCGCCGCCAGCCTGCAAAACCACATCGTTTCCAAATGTCTCCAGCAACGCAGGGACAAGCTGAGGGTACAGGCCGCCTGACGCCACAGGCAGAACAGGGTTCAGTTTGCCTAATTCGCCCTTGCATGCAGCAATGTTTTCCAGCACTTCGGGTTTGGTCTCAGACATTTTGCCGACAACCGTACCCACATGGAGCTGGTCAACGCCGATGATGCGTGCGACGGTTGCGATGGGTTTCATGGCGATGCCGTGCAGGAGGTTCTTGGTGAAAGCCGCGTGCCCAGCCCGGTGAGCATGGATTACGAGTTTGAAATTCTGGTTTCGCAGCGTTTGCAGCGCTGACCAGCCGCATGTCAGGATGTCCACCATTACGTATTCGCCGCCTTGATCAAGCACTGCCTGCGCCCGCTTGAGCATAAGGTCGGTTTCTGCTGTGATGTTTATCATGTAGACTTTGCGTTCGCCTGTTTCAGATTGGGCTTTGTCGCGGCTCTCCAGCGTCTGCGCCAACCGCTCTTGGAAAGGGTTGAACTTTTGGCTACTCAGGTTCTCGTCGTCTTTCACTACATCACAGCCGCCCAACCATGCTTCATACGCGACTTTGGCATGGTCAGCCGTGTTCAATCCAAGTTTAGGCTTAATGATAGTGCCAACTAAAGGGCGCTTTGAAACTTTGAGGAGCTTGCGAACGCCACTGATGCCAAATTGTGGTCCCCTAAAACCTTCAAGCAACGCCTCAGGGAATTCTATGTCAAGAAGCCGCAGGTTCTTAAGCGCTTTTAATCCAAAAACGTTGCCTGCAACACTACTCAATATGTTAGGCATATTGGCGGCTTCAAAGAGTTCGAGGGGGTAAGCGACTTTGATAACATTGCCCTCAAAGCTGTAGACATGGGCAGCCAACTTTTTGACGTAGGGCTTCTCAGTGGTCAATTCAGTCCAAGTGCCTACGCTGCTTTCAGCGGCAACTCCGCCCGCAGCTTCTTTTAAGCTGATCCCCTCTGGCTCAACGTAAAAAGTGCAGACTAAGTCGGTTTCTTTGGGTTTGTAAGCTAAATCAATAAAGTCCAAGTACTTCAAACCGTAATCCTCGCTTAGCTATAGTTGAAATGACTCAAAGTTAAAATCTTTAACTATTCCCGAACTTTAATGGTATAGGCGCATCAAAATGGAATTAAGCGTAGAAACCCTAATGATCACAACAGGCGGCAGCAGAATCGCCGTATTAAGCGAACAAACCGCCAGCCAACTCGGCGTACATAGCTCAGACAGAATAAAAATCACCTACAACAACCAGGAAAGAATAGCCATCGCTAACACAGCAGACTATTTCCCCCACAACCGCATTGGATTATACCGTGAAGCCGTCGCTGCACTCGGAGTCAAAGAAGGCGAAACCGTGGACGTGCAACTGGCGCCGCTCCCCGAATCCCTCTTCAACATACGCGCCAAACTACATGGAGAACGCCTACGCGAAAAAGACATCGACGCCATCGTCAAAGACGTCGTGGAACGGCACCTGAGCACTGTTGAAATCGCCGCGTTCCTCACCGCCCTAAGCATCCACGGCTTAAGCACAGCCGAAACCGAAGCGCTCTCACGCGCCATGATCGGAACAGGAAAAACAATCGACTTCGGAGCAGGCCCCATCCTTGATAAGCACAGCGTCGGCGGCATCCCGGGCGACAAAACCAGCATGCTAGTCGTGCCCATAGTGGCAGCGGCAGGCTTCACTATCCCCAAAACCTCCTCCCGCGCCATCACCTCGCCAGCAGGCACCGCAGACCGTGTAGAAACGCTATGCCCAGTCACCCTATCAATAGACGAGATTAAAGCCACCGTCAAAAAAACAGGCGGATGCCTAGTCTGGGGTGGCTCATTGGAACTTGCACCTGCAGATGACCTCTTTATCCAAGTTGAGTACCCCTTAGGAATCGACCCCATGCTTTTGCCCTCGATACTAAGTAAGAAGAAAGCTATCGGCGCCACCCATGTCGCAATCGATATACCCACAGGCATGGGAGCCAAAATCAAGACGCGCCAAGAAGCCTACACGTTAGCATCCGATTTTGTTGATTTAGGAAAACGGCTGGGGCTAAACATTCAATGCGCCTTAACCTTCGGTGACCAACCATTAGGACGCAACATTGGACCAGCCCTGGAAGCTAAAGAAGCCCTGACTACCCTTATGGGCGGCGGCCCCCCTGATCTTCGGGAAAAAGCCATCAGCCTCGCAAGTATGCTGTTTGAAATGGTCGGCGTTGAGAACCCACGGGGTATGGCGGAGGAAATGATTGATTCAGGCAAAGCCTTGGCGAAACTGCGTGAAATCATCGCCGCTCAAGGCGGAAACCCCAACGTTGAGCCGCAGGATTTACCCGTCGGCCCAGAATCTGCGGCTGTCCATGCAAAAGAAGGTGGCAGAGTGCTTTGGCTGAGTACAGATGATATTGTGCGGATTGCCCGGTTGGCTGGGGCACCTAAAGAGAAGGGCGCAGGTGTAATCTTGCATGCTAAGCTAGGCGACACTGTGCGTAAAGACGGCAAATTACTGGAGGTTTACGCGGAGAAAGCCAGTAAGCTGTCGGCTGCTTTGGAGCTTGCTAATCAGTTGTCGCCGATTGTGTTAAGCAAGAAGCCAGAGGAGAAGATGGTGCTTGACACTATTCCAGAGAAAACTACGCATGAGAAAGCCTTCCAGCTTGACAGATAAAAAAGGAGTAAAAAGTGCCTAGCGCGTTATTGCGCCACCTATTAGACCGCCAATGGCTGCGACGATGCCTGTGAAGATTGCCAGCAAAATCGCTACTACACCGATCGCTAATCCTGCTAATCCGCCGAATAATGCACCAGCAATTCCAGTTGTTACTCCGCCTAACAATGCTAACCCGATAATAGCTAAAACAGCGATTATTATACCGCCAAAAATGCCCGCTAAGAAGCCAGCAAGCAAACCACGTCCAGCCCCCCGAGCTATTAATCCAGCGATGAGTCCGCCGACAAAGCCTCCCAGCAGATGACCAATGCCTGGGAAAAAGAAAGCAAGAACCAGCGTTACCAAAAACCCTACGAAAGCACCTAACCATATACTGCCCAAGTTTCTTCACCATCTTAGGAGTTACTTGTTTGATTATAAAGTTAATGCCTTATTTAGATAACGCTTTGCTGGTGTGCCGCCACAGTTACAATGGGGGTTATCGGCTTATTGCTCCGCCAACAAAGCCGCCGATGGCTGAAATAAATGCAGCTATGACGCCGACTATTATGCTTAGTGCCCCTCCGACTACGCCGCCGACTAAAGCTCCTAGAAAACCAAAGTTGCTTGCACCGTAGAAGACAAAGCCCAAGAATGCGAGAATCACAAGGATTATGGCGCTAGCTATGCCTGCCAGTATCCCCGCGATGGTTCCGCCGATTATGCCCCTGGCGATGAGTCCAGCGACGATTCCGCCTAAGAAGGCGCCTAAGAGGTGCCCCACGCCCGGGAACATGATACCTAACACAACTGTGACCAGAAAACCGACGAGTGCGCCAAGTCCAATGCTTGCTACCAAAGACATCACTAGCTGTTCTTAAAAGAAAAGAAAAAAATAAAAGCTTGTCTATCGTGCTCGGGTGTTTCTCACTTTAGGTTCAAGCAGCGTCCATAGCCACTCTGTAAACTCTTGGAGATTCTTGGTTTGCAGGTGCACTTCGCCTGGACCAGTGATTTGGGTAACTAAGCCTTCGCCGCTGAACAAGGTTTCTTTTAAGCCGCCGAACCGCGTTACCTTGTAGCTGCAGGATTCGCTGAAACCCACAAGGTGGAAGTTATCCACTATCAAGGTTTGGCCTGCTTGAAGAGTGTGAGTGTCGATGGCGCCAAAAGTGTTGATGAACATTTGTCCGCTGCCAGTTGCCTTAAGCATGAATAAGCCTTGTCCGAAGAGGCCTTTGGTGAAGCCTTCCCATTTGATGTCTAAGTCGATGCCGGCGGTGGATGCGATGTAGGCGGATTTTTGGATGACGTAACCAGCGCCTGGTGCCAAGTCAAGCTGTTTGATGTCGCCGACGGGGGCTGCGACGAAACCTGCTTCGCCTTGACCGTTGACTGCTGTGTAATCGTTTACCCAAAAGGATTGGCCGCCGATGATGCTTAAACCTAAGCTGCCCAGTAGGCTTTTTTCTCGTTTTCGAGTGTGTACGTCAATGTTGGGCGTCATGTAGGTCATGGCGCCGGATTCAGCGGTGATACTTTCGCCCTGGTCGAGGGTTGTTACCAGCATGGCGTATGATGGTTTGTATTTTATTTCAAATTTCATTCCTAATCCTCACTTAAGTGGTACGCTATAGCGATTAATCGTTTGTTACTTAAAAAATTTAAAAGCCTCAGTTCTTGAAAATAACATGATGTTTCGAAGCTTTAACCCCTAAACATGCGTTACTTATAAAAACCACCAGATCAAACCATGTTTAGAACATTAGTGTTAAAAGGCATGGGCTTAGTCACACAATGACGACGGTTGATTCAGCCAAAGTAATTCTGAAGAAGACATTTAGCATAGCGTTAATTTTCAACGCACTCATCACCTTAGGATGCGTTGCAGGCATAATCTTTGGCTTCTACGTTTCATATCCCTATTGGCGACCATACGCGCCCTATCTGGTTGATGGTAACCTGTTTTGGCTTGCCATCGCAGCGGCAGTCATCAACATATTTCCAAGCGCAGCCATAGGCAGGGCCCTCCACACAGGCAGATTCCTCTTCCACCACTACGTTTACGGCTTCTTCGTTTTGGCAGGTTCCTCAGCTTTCGTGTTCTTCTTTACCCCTGTTCCATTGCTAAGCCTGTTCTTTGTTGATTCCAGCAGCGTAGCCGTCAACGCTGGACGAGTATTCCTTCTTGCTGGGTTAGCCCTATTCCTTGACGATTTACCCGATGTATCCAAACGCATCGAGGGAGGGCTGAACTGGATGAAAACCAAGGCTTACCAAGTAAGAAAACCCCTCCATGCCCTCCAAATCTTAACAGGCTTCATCGCTATCTACTGTGGCATCTCGATTACGCTTTCAACAATCTATGATGACCCCATGCGTGCTCTACCGAACTCTTTTGCCATAGTGACCCTATTCATTACAGGCATCACATCGTTTGCCCTCGCCAAAAAGAAGGCATGGCTAAAAATTACGCCGCCCGAACCAGAACCCGCTAAGCTTTTTGTTTAGCAATCTCCTTTCCAATCGCTTCTAATTGTTCACGGCTAAACCTATGTGGGTTACCATGTGTTGCTATGTAATTTGGCAGTTGGGCAAGCTTTAGTATGGGCACCGTTGGGCTGTTTAAGTGGAGCACGGCGTGCCTATTGGTAAAGACGACTGCCCCTTCAACCCATATACCGAACCGTTTAAGGTTGGGTGACCCATCGATTATATTTTGTATTTTTAATGCATTACGTTTTACTTGGCGGCTTGGGCTTGAATTAAAATTGCGTTTGCCCGCTCGCTGCCATTCGTCGCCGTTGCAGCTTATGCCGCCGCTCCAATTCTTGGTTTCCAAGACAAATATGCCATTAGGCGCCAAGACTACATGGTCGATGTCTCCGCCGCCTGCACGGAGGTAAAGGTCGTTGATGAGGTAGTAGTCGTCGCTTAGGCTGCTAGCGAGGAGTTTAGCAACCTGCTTTTCACCCGCCCAGCCGCCGCTGAATAGATGGTACTTGCGCAGATAATAGTAGAAGGCGACTGCTGGCGCCAGCAAAAGAACAAGCCCAACTTCGTCTAGAAGGTCGAACTGCAGACTCCAGATAGCCCTAAACATAATCGCGAATAAGCCTAAACAGAAGATCACTACACAGAGAGCAGCTTTGGCAAGGTTTGTTCTTGTTTGGTTTTTTAGGTAGCTGCTTGACGCTTTAATCTTTTTCATACGACACTGCAATTGGCTGCGATCATATATTACACTATGGGGTTTGGGATGTCATTTGTTGCTGTTCTTTTTGGGGAACAGGCTGTTCTTTTGGGAGAGTTATTAGACACTCTCTACAGTATGAGCCATGTGATGGAAATGGCAATCAAGAAAAACATCTTACAAATGTTAACTTTAGGCTTGCTGGTTGTAACCATGCTAAGCCCAATATTACTTGCAACCACACAGGCAGAAAGCTCCACTACAGTGGGTGAATGGAAACTCGATGAAATAAAAACCAGTGGCTCAACCGAAATCACCCCAGACTCGACGGGGGTCAATAACGGCATACTGGCAGGCGCAGAGCACCCAACCCTTGTTAAAGGCCAATTTGGCAACGCCATAAAATTCAACGGAGAAAACGCCATCTACGTCCCAGTCAAATTCATCGTTGGTTTCCCACCTATGGATGAACCCATGTATATTCCAATCTCCCCCAACCTAGACATCCAAAAGTACTTCACAATTGACGCTTGGATTAATGTTCCAGGATTCAAGAACGCAACATACAATAACATCGTAGTCAAATGCAACCACCCCGACCAAGCGGCTGCATGGCAAAACACCACGCGAATTCTCGGCTTAGCAATCCGTGCAGGTACCCCTGGTAATGGTGAAGAATATGTTGAAGGTGCACTCAGCGGTTTCCTTATGACAGAAACCGGCGGCTTCAACGAAATTGTAACCACCCAACCGATCCCGCTCAACACTTGGATAGAAGTGGAATTCACACGGACACCCTCAGGCATGCACCTCTACGTTAACAATGAGGAACAAACTGTCAAAGTCTTGGAGGGTACCCAGAATCCATCAGGTAACATCCTAAACGGCACAGAATACTACTTTGGACATGACAGCTATGCAACCATCGATAATGTGAAAATCGTTGACTTAGACCCATATTCAGAGAACAGCTTCGACATCGGACCCAACATCATGATAGCGGTGATTACAGTTTCAATCATCTTTGCAGTCGCATGGCTACTACGACGGGCAATTCAGCTGTGGATAATTAAACCAAAAATCTAGGAGGAACAAGCTTTGGGTACAACCCTTAGACTGCTTGAACTGATGCTTAGACAGAAGCTACTGGGTCAAGGGTTAAAGGGTGAACCCAACAAGCCCCTCATTGTTTCTTACGCTGTAACCCGAGCCTGCAACCTAAGGTGCCTCCACTGCCATGTCAGCGCAAGAGAAGCCATGCCCAATGAACTCAACCTTCAAGAAGCCCTGCGTGCGATCGATGAAATGGCAAGTTTGGGAACCCGAGCGGTGATTTTCAGCGGCGGAGAACCCTTACTGCGCAAAGATTTCGTTTTGGCGCTTGCCGAACACTGCGACGACATAGGCATAATCCCAGCCATGCTATCCAACGGCTTATTGATAACACCACATACTGCTCTGCAGTTGCAGGAGGCAGGCATAAAAGCCATCGGCATACCTATCGACTCAGTAGTTCCAGAAAACCACGATCACCTAAGAAACCTCCCAGGCACATTCGACAAAGCCGTTTCAGCCATCAAAACCTGCCTAGAAATAGACTTAGAAGTCATAGTGACCACTATGGCTCTTAAGGATACCTACAGCGAGATGCCTAAACGTTTAGAGTTTCTCTCAGATTTAGGGGTAGATGAAGTGGCAGTTTACGATTTGGTTCCAGTCGGCAGAGGCAGAGACGTCATGGACCAAGCTATGACTCAAGACCAACGCGTTAACCTCATTAAATGGCTCCAAAGCAAGCAGGAAGACACCGAAATGGTATTTGCCATGTCAGGCGGGTTGCCGCTTTACCCTGAAATCGCCTGTGAAATGCATGCTACCCACGGCACCAAACCCAAAGACCTACTCATTAAAGAGTTCTGGATACATAACGGCATCGGCTGCCACGCAGGCAACATGTACTTTAGCTTGCGCCCCAACGGTGACATCTACCCCTGCACCTTTTTACCTATCAAAGTGGGAAACATCCGAGAACAAAGCCTAACGGAAATTTGGCGCACATCAGAGGTTCTTAACACTCTTCGGCAAAGGCAAACGTTGAAGGGGAAATGCGGGGGCTGCGAGTACCGGGAAAGCTGTGGCGGATGCAGAGGCAGAGCTTATGCATGCACCGGTGATTACTTAGAAACGGATCCAGTATGCTTACGTGAATTGATGATTGAGGAGAAGGTTTCGCCAGCCGATGTTAAAAGGTTCGGTTGGTGCGTTGGATAACTTGAAATCACCATTTTAAGTAAGATTTTAAATATATCCTGCTCCCAATTGAGCGACATGGCATCTACTAAAGCAGCAGGCTACAGTAGATTTATGCTCCCAGCACTGGGGCTCGCGGTTTTTTCAGCTTGGTTAATAACAGTCGCCTTTCAGCTTCTCCTAATTGATGTAGCTAAAAGCTTCCAAGTCAGCGTAGGCACTGCGGGTCTTACCGCCGCCGTGGGTTCCCTGTCTGGCATAGTTGCGGGTTTGTTGCTTTCAATACTAAGCGTTCGCTATAATCATAAACTGTTTATAGTGATTGGTTTAGTGGGAACCGCAATAGCCGCTTTAGTGTATTTTTTTTCTCCAACCTTTGACATAGCCCTGTCCGCTAACATAGGCGTCGGCACCGGGATAGCTTTGACATCCGCAATGGCTTACTCGTATGTCGGCGAGTTTTATCCTCTCCAGAAAAGGGGTCGTGCTATGGGATGGATTGTGGCAGCAATGACTTTGTCGTTTGTTATCGGCGCACCTATTGTGGGGTTGATTGCGACTTCAGGAGGCTGGCGAGAAGTAATGATTTGGTTATCTTTGCCGTTTACCCTTTTCAGTTTGATTTTAGTGTTACTAGCCGTCCCAAACAGGTATCCCCAAAAAGGGGATTCTCAAAGGGAGCCATTTTTCACTGGTTGCAAGCAAGCGTTGACAAATCCGTCAGCAGTCGCCTGTCTCTTTGTTAGTATGCTTACTATGGCTGAGGCATCCATCGCCTTCTACTCAATTTCGTTCTTTAGAGCCCAGTTCCAGATAAGCATCGACTTAGGCTCCGTCATAATAATTGTTGGAAGCATCCTTTCATCGGTAGGGGGTATAGCTGCTGGATTGTTTGTGAATCGTATCGGTAGAAAGCCTTTAGGAACAGTCACCTGTTTGGTTGCGGCAGTCATGACCTTAATTTTTACTTTTATTCCTAACTTTGAGTTGTCTTGGGGATTAAACGCCGTACGTTTCTGGTTTGCTGGTATGGCTTCGACGGCGCTGGGTAGCTTAGTAATTGAGCAGGTTCCTAAATTCCGGGCAACCATGACGTCGCTTAATACAGCATTTATAAACGTTGGGATGCTGCTGGCATCGGTATCAGCGGGGGTAGCGCTTAACCTTTATAACTACCAAACAATGGCGCTGATTTTGGGCAGCTTAGGCGTAGCCGGAGTAGCCCTATGGGTCGCCTTCGTCAAAGACACAAGCACAAACTAACCGATTCCTACGCTAATCTTTAGACCCAGACTCTTATAGGGCGGCTGGCTTGGCTGGGTGACGGGCGAAAAATTTCCGAATGTGCCAGGATAGAGCCCACTGCATTGCGCTGTCGTTGCCTATTTGCTAATTCTTGTGCCAAAAAAACAGTCGATAAATGCATCCACACCCACACCCCGCCCGCTTCAACATGGAGGCATGTTGGGCGTATAGAGGAAAACACCGTTCCCACAACCAGTCCACCAAAGAAAAACGTTGCAAAATCCATGAAATCCCCCCCCTCAAACCGTCTTGTAGGAAACTTAGGACTGCCATACTCACATAAAAGAAAACACAGAGGCCCATAACTTGTTGCTTGCCAAAAACGCCACAACCAATCCTCAAGCCGCCGCCGACACCGAACCCAAAACACAGTCGCTTAAACCTCCTGTGGGAAGAAGATGAAATAAAAGGGGTCAGCGGCAACTGGCAAACAAGAAAAACAACTGTTAACAAAAAGAGAAAGCGCTGCCAATGCTTATTTTTGTTAAAAGGGAAAGAGGGTTGGTTTACTTTACGATTTCTCGTTTCTTCCAGCGCAGGTTTTTGCCTTTGCATTTTCTGCATTTGAGCGCTGTTTCCGCGTTGCGGGCGCCGCAGTCTCTGCAGATTTTCATGTAGAGGCGGTGCTTCTGCGCGATTGTTTTCTTTACTGGGTCAAGTATCGGCATAGGTGATTCTTCCGTTTAGGGTTACATTTTGATGTTTACGTGTCTGATATACCTTTTTGTCTTGGCGCTCAGCTTTTCGGCTTTACTTGATGACTTCGATGGTTACATATGAGCGGGTGTCTTCTATGCCGTCTATGCTGTAGAGTTTCTTTAGGATTTCATCAAGATTCTCCCGCTCCACAATGATTAAAGCATCCACTTCACCTGCTATTCGGAAAGCCCGGGAGACGGCGAGTTCACGGATTTGCTCATAGACATGGATGCGTTTTATGGGTGAAACCTTAAGCAGTATGAAAGCCGGAGTTGTTGACACTCCAAGCGCGGTTAAGCCTTTTTCGGTGACGTCTATGAAGCCCCGGCCTGTGCGGATGTAACCGCGGTTCTTGAGTTTCCGCAGATGCACGTTTAGTGCTTGGCGACTGACGCCTAGTTGCCCAGAGAGCTCATCCTGTTTTACTCTAAGGGTATAGGTGTTTGTCGATTTGCCCTTCTCATATAGGGTTTTTAGCAGCTGGATTGAACGTTTAGTTAATGGCTCCAAATCGATCACTTATGGCAAAGTTTGTTAACTTAAACCTTTACAATAGTACGGTTGCTTATGAATCTGATGCTTCCAAGCAGCCGACAGCCCCAATTACCTCTCTACACATCGGCGGCAATTTCAAGGGTTACTGGTTTGCAGTCTTAAGCTAGAACAGTTCAGCTTCACCACAACGTATTTATGCAGAAAAAAAGGTAAATGAAGCCACTTAAAAGTAAACTAGGAGTGAAGCGGAACCGTGACAGAAGCCACCAACGCGGTCTTAATCGGCAAAAAACCAATCATGAACTACGTCCTTGCCTGCATCACCTTCTTCCATGGCGGCGCAAAAGAAGTCAGCATAAAAGCACGCGGCAGATCCATAAGCAGAGCCATAGACGTCGCTGAAGTGGTTAGGCACAGATTCCTTCCAGACGCTAAAATCAAAAGCATCAGCATCGGCACAGATCAGTTCCTCCCCATAGACGCAGAGGAAGGCACACAGGGCGGTACAAACGTAAGCACCATCGAAATAACGTTGATGCGTTAAATCACGGTTAGCAGCAGAACCCCTTCTTTGCAGGAAAACCGACTCTCAATGAAAACAGAACTATGCAGTTTCTGCCTAAAAAGCGGCATACTATGCCAAAAGTGTTCAGCTAAAGTGAAGGCTGGCGAAATCACCGACATGGATCTGAAAGTAGCCCGTTTACTGCTCAATTTAGAAGAGAAGTATCCTTCCCTGCAAAACGTCTGCTTCTACAAAGCAGTCAACGTTGAAAAAACGTTAGCCATCCTCGTTGGACATGGAGATGTCCCTAAGCTTTTAGGTTACGGCGGCAAAATCGTTAAAGCCATCAGCGACGAAACCGGCAAAAACGTGCGTGTACTCGAGTACGGTGTTGATGACCGCAAATTCCTCGAAGACCTCTTTGTACCATTCAGCATCTTAACCATCAACACCATCTGGCTTCCTGACGGAACCACTGAAACCCGAGTTATCCTAAGACGCAAACGCGGTGCACAGCTGCCAATGGACCTAAAGGCACTCAAGGAAATCGCATCTAAAGTACGCAAGATGTCTTTGCGTGTTGAAATCGCAGACTAAAAAGGTTGACGTGCAGTATGAACTTGGACTCTATCGGCGACTGGGTTAGAAGTCAATATACTAGTCAAGTAACACCTGAACTGGACGGTAAAGAAGTTACCCTTTTCGGTTGGGTTCAAGAAGTTCGTGACTTGGGCGGCATACGCTTTGTCATACTGCAGGATCGTGAAGGCACCATCCAAGTTACCATACCCAAAAAGCGGGTAGCCCCCGAAGTTTTAGCTAAATCTGACCTGCTGCTTAAGCGCTTCAGCGTCGGCATAAAGGGAACTGTTAAGAAAACCAACATGACTCCAAGGGGCATCGAAGTTATCCCGGGCGGCATCAAAATCTTCAATATAGCCACCGAACAGTTACCCATCGACATCACTGGCAAAACTCCTGCTAACATAGAGGCTCGCTTAGATGCAAGACCACTCGACTTAACTATGCCGTCGAGTTTAGCCACGTTTAAAATTCAACATGTAGCCCTTGAAGCCATACGGAGCTACCTTTTTGGTCAGGGCTTTTTGGAAGCTCACAGCCCACGCATCATTGCCTCAGCAACCGAAGGCGGGGCAGAACTATTCTCAGTTGACTATTTTGGGCAAAAAGCATACCTCGCCCAGAGCCCGCAACTTTACAAAGAAGAGTTGACGCTTAGTTTCGAGAAGGTCTTTGAGGTTGGGCCTTTTTTCCGTGCAGAGGAATCTCATACTCGGCGGCACCTCAGCGAATTCACCTCAGTGGACATCGAGCAGGCTTTCGCCAATGCAGCTGATGTTATGGCGCTGCTTGAACAGGTCGTTCACCACGCCTGCACTGTTGTGAAGGAGAAGTGTCAGCCTGAACTGTCATCGTTGGGCTACAAGTTCGAGGTACCAGCGCTCCCATTCAAACGGTTAACCTACGATGAGGTGCTTGAAGACCTCAAGGGACACGGCATCAACATTCCTTGGGGCGAAGACATCCCCTCTGAAGCCTTCAGAGAACTGGGCAAACTCTACCCGTACTTCTATTTCGTAACGGACTGGCCAACTCACGCCAAAGCCTTCTATATCAAGCCGCGGGAAGACAAGCCTGAGGTCTGCGAGGGTTTCGATTTGATGTGGCGCTATATCGAATTGGTCAGCGGCGGCACAAGAATCAGCGACAAAGCACAGCTTATCCAACGGCTCACTGAAAAGGGTTTGAACCCCGAGTCATTTAAGTGTCACCTGCAAGCCTACGATTACGGTATGCCGCCACATGCAGGCTGGGCAATCGGCTTGGAGCGGTTAACGATGATTTTGACGGGTAAAAAGAACATCCGTGAAGTCACCCTCTACCCCAGAGATAGAATCAGATTAACCCCATAAACAGTTTTATTGCCAGTTATTTTTCTATTTAGTTGTTGCCGCTGACCCCTCTTATTTCAACTTCTTCCAGCGGATTGTTTTAGGGGTTGCGTTTTACTTTGTGTTTGAGGCAGTTGTTGCTGGTTGGTTGTAGAGCTTTCCGCAAGCCGCTGTGTTTGGTGCCTGCTTGGTTTTTTGTTGCTCTGCCGACCTCTCCCTCCCCTTATATAAAGAAATTTAGGTTCAACCGCCATTTACAACTTGTAAAATCAAAAATAAAAAGGACATAGGCGCCTCTTTACCAGAAGCGTCCGCACATGCCTCTGCCGTATCCATAGCCGTAACCGTAGCCGGATGCAGGAGCTTGCTGAGTCACCTGTGGAGCCTGTCCACTGGATAGGTATGTACCATAGGGATAGCATGGATAAACCAAGGTGCCGTTGACTCCCGCTTGGGCTGGGACGCCGTAGACGTATTGGCCGTTAGGCAGCTGAACCAACTGAGGGGCAGTGCTGTTTTGGGTTTGGGCGCCCACGAACTGTGCAAGCGCCACCCCAACTAACGCCGCAGCAACAACAACGGTTGCGAGCAAAGCGAGGACGAGTTTTTTCTGCATATTCTTTTTTCACCTCAACCAGTACTATAGGCTGCGGATGGTTTGGATATTGACTGAAACGAAACTGAAACAGTCAAATGAAACAGACATCAGAAAAAGAGTAACTGTCTATAATTTTAATGGTGATGTTTGAAAAATTGCAAAGTTCATAAAAAACTGTTGTGTAAGTAATTAAGTTGCATTCTTTGTTAAATAATGGATAAGCGAATACGATTAGGCACTATAATGAACGCGGAAAAATCCAAGCCGATTAGGTTGAACATCCCTTTTTACAGGCAGCATTATGAATTCACCTGTGGACCAGCCTCGTTAATGATGGCAATGAAGTACTTCGATGCAAATTTACCGCTTACAAGGAATGTGGAAATGGATATTTGGCGTGAGAGCAACATGATAGAAATTTATGGAACTAGCAGATTCGGTTTAGCGTACTCTGCAGCTACACGAGGCTTTTGCGCGAGGGCAACGAGTAATACCGGCGGAATCGATTATGTTGACCGTCTAGCTTTGCCAATCGAGGACCTAAATGAGGAAATGCTTAAGCTTCTTTTTAACGAAAGGAAAGCAAGATGCAAAAAACTCGGCGTAGAAGAAAAGCTGGAAGCAATCACCAGTGAAAGCATCTATAATTCTCTTGCCTCGGGCCATATTCCATTGGTGGTTACAAATGCTTTGTTTCTCCGAGGCGAAAATCTGCCCCACTGGATTGCGATAACTGGAATAGATGACAAATTTATGTATTTCAACAATCCCTTGAGTGCAAAACAGCGAAACAAAAAGTTTCTACTATCAAACTTGGAGAAGGTCATAGGGTATCAAGGTGACCAATCAATGGTGGAAATATGGAAAGCCAAGTCACTTTTTTTCCTCGGCGCTTTTCTTGGAATAGCAGTTACTAAAGGAAACTGAAACTGCTTAAGGCACAGTCAAGTAAGCAATATCCTTACTCTATCTGAAATTTAGAGTCCAATAAAGCAGGCAAGCTCGTCACTTTCAGCTAGCTTGTTTGTTCTTCTCAAGCGAGCTTAACGCTTCTTCAGCATGCTTTGCCGGATGCAACTGAGAAGAAAAGATATGCTTTACCATACCTGCTCTATCAATAGTATAAGTCACTCTTCCAGGTATGCCCAGAGTTGTGGACACGCCGTAAAGTTTTCGAACCCTATTCTCACTGTCACTCAATAGTATAAACGGCAAGTTATGGCGACTGGCGAATGATTTGTGCGATTCTATACTTTGAGAGCTGATAGCTATGACAACGGCATCAAGTTCCTTGAACGCCTCATACTTGTCCCTGAAAGCCTCGGCTTCTTTGGAGCAAACGGGCGATTCATCCATTGGATAAAAGAAAACGACCACATTTTTTCCGATAAATTGTGAGAGCGTAACGGTTTTACCCGTACTTGAGGGAAGGGAAAAATCAGGCGCCTTATCACCAACTACAAGTTTCCGCAAGTATTAACCCCAGTTTTGGTATTAATCTCAGTATTATGAAACGTCTTTTTTCATCTGTTCAAACTGGCCTTTAGTTATCTCACCGTTAGCATACCGTCTTTGAAGTATATCCATAGCAGTCTCTTTTTCTTCCACTGGCATACTGGACCCGTATAGATCTTTTTTCATTTGTTCGTATTGATCTTTAGTTATTTCGCCTTTAGCGTATCTTCTCTGAAGGATCTCCATAGCGGTTTCTCTTTCTTTCCCTGGTCTATGGGCACCATAATATCCGTAATATCCATAGGGATCATAATACCAATATGGACCTCCACAGCCTCCCCACCAACCTCCCCAACCACACATATCGCTCGTCTCCTTTTTAGCCAATTAACTCTTTTTTCATTTGTTCAAACTGTTCTTTAGATATCTCGCCATTAGCGTAGCGCCTTCGAAGGATTTCCATAGTAGTCTCTCTTCCTTCAACCGAATCGTAGGGACCATAATATCCATACCGACCTCCTCCACAGCAGCCTCTACCCCATCCGAACCCACGCCATATTGCATAGCCTATGATTACAAGAATGATTAGCCCGATCGGTATCATAAAGAGCATACCAAAGCCTCCGAAGCCACCCATCATTCCACCGTAATATCCGCCGTATCCGTAATAGGGGTTCCTTGAAAACAAATAAGCGAAAACTACCATGACCACTACTATTATTGTTACCGTTACCGCTAGTATAGCAATTATTGACGTTGGGAATCTTCTATCATAGCCTCTTTCCATTTTGTTTACCTTCTCAACCTATTATTTGGATTCGGCGCGGTTTAATTTTTGCCTGAAACAGTTTTGAAACAGTTTCTTAGAGTGAATCTTCATAACACTATGGGAATATCGTATCGTCCGATCGTCGCCCAAAAACAATACTGGTGGCTTGGATGATGGGCGGATGGTAAATCCACTGCCTATTGCTCTTTCTCTTTTTGAAGCATAATCCTTATAGGTTTATTCATACGTATGAATATGTATGTCAATTAATGAGAAGAGAATTTTTCAGCTTCACGCCGAAATATGCAAAACCTTCTCAAGCCCCGTCAGGCTTGAAATAATTTCTAAGCTAAGGGATGGGAGAAAGGCAGTCAACGAAATCGCTGCTTTAACAGGAGTTCGACAAGCGACAGTCTCACAGCACCTAGCCGTTCTTAGACAAAGGGGCGTCGTATCGACAAAGAGAGAAGGCGTCAACGTCTACTATGAAGTTGCCAACCCCAAAATTACCCAAGCATGCGACTTAATGCGTGAAGTTCTCTTCGACAACATAGCCATAATGAACCAAATATACCAGAAAAAGGAGGTTGAAGCCCAAGTATGAAAACCAACAGGAAAGCTCTCATATTAGTACTGGTAGCTTTAGCAGTCACTCTAGCAAGCATATCTGCCTTCGCCTTCATTTATGGGGCGATAACTATAGCTGCCTCGCCATCTGCAACCGCGTCTGGAACTAATGGCTTTTACGCCAATTGGATGTCGGGATATATGATGGACAACATGATGGGTGGACATGGGGGCCAAACATACAGCACTCCAACTCCGATTGCAACTACAACTCAAGATTCAATCTTACCCTTAATTGGACTTGCAGCTCTAATCGGCGCAGCCTTAACAGGGACGGGAGGAACAGTTTATTACTTTGTAAGTCGACCCAAGATTACTCTTGCCCAGCCTCAATACGCAGTTAATACGGTCATAAGCACTCCATCAGTGAAGGTTGAAACGCCATACGATTCAGTATCCAAAACACTGACGGCAGACGAAAGAAAGGTTATTGACATTCTCACTTCCCACAACGGCGAATACCTTCAAAAGTACATACGTGCAGAAACCGGCTTAAGCAGACTCAAAATCCACCGAATAGTTACTCGGCTAGCCGAGCGCGGCATAGTCACGTTAGAGCAATCTGGAAACACAAACAAAGTTACCCTCTCAAGCTGGCTTGCAAAGCAGCCTTTCACTAAAATCAAAACTCAAGAGAACACTATAAATAAAATGGTGATTGAAGCATGACTGAAAGCATTCAAAATTTATTCACAAACATTCCTTTCTTCTTTAGGACATTATATATTTTAAGGTGATAATATGGAAACCCTAACAATAATTGTCAATGGAGCCCCATACGGGGATGAACAAGTCTGGAACGCACTACGCTTAGCCACGGCATCCATCTCAGCGTCAATCGGCATGGCTGTCAACGTTTTTTTGCTGGGTGACTCTGTAAGCGCAGCAAAAAAAGGCCAGAAGACACCTGAAGGATACTACAATTTGGAGAAGATGCTACGGGATTTGCTTGCGAACGGAGCCAAAGTCGCGGCTTGCGGAACATGCTTAAACTCCAGAGCAATCCCAAAAGAGGACCTCATTGAAGGCATTGAGTTGGGCACTATGCTAAAGCTTGCGGGATGGATAAAGGAAAGCACTAAAGTTCTATCTTTCTAAGGGACTTCGTTTGAATAAAACAGGCCCAATTTACCTTGACTACAACGCTACCACACCAATCGACCCACAAGTCCTAGACGCTATGCTCCCTTTTTTCAAGGAGCATTTCGGGAACCCCTCAAGCAGCCACGCTTATGGAAAAGCAGGCAAAGAAGCCGTCATCAAAGCCAGAGAGCAAACTGCCCAACTGATTGGGGCGGAGCCAAGTGAAATAGTCTTTACGAGCGGCGGCACCGAAAGCAACAACCACGCAATCATCGGAACAGCGTTTGCAAAAATGGAAAAAGGCAAACACATTATTACCTCTGTGGTTGAGCATCCTGCCGTTCTTGAAACGGTGGGGTATCTCAAAGAAAGGTTTGGCTTCAAGGTTACCTATCTGCCCGTAGACAAGTATGGGGCGGTTGACCCGTCAGATGTAAAGAGCGCCATCACTCCTCAAACAATCCTTATCACTATTATGCATGCTAACAACGAAGTCGGAACAATCAACCCCATTGAAGAGATTGGCGAAGTAGCAAAAGAAAAAGGCGTAGCCTTCCACACTGATGCGGCTCAATCATGCGGCAAAAGCCCAGTTAACGTCAACCGCTTAAATGTCGACCTCCTCTCAATTGCAGGCCATAAACTGTATGCTCCCAAAGGCATCGGCGTCCTATTCATAAGAAACAGAACAGAACTTGACAAGTACATTCATGGGGCTGGGCAGGAGCAGGGCAGGCGAGCGGGAACAGAAAACGTCCCCTACATCGCTGGCTTAGGCTGCGCCTGCGAGTTAGCCAGCCAAAACCTGGGCAGCTATAGCAAAAACGTCAAAACACTAAGAGACAGACTGCACCAAAGCATTGTTGCTGGCTTGGGCAAGGAGCAGGTAAAGTTAAACGGTCACCCAGAAAAAAGGTTGCCAAACACACTTAACATAAGCATCAAAGGCGTCAACGGCGAACAGCTACTGGCGGATACGCCTGAAATAGCGGCGTCTACAGGTTCAGCGTGCCATGCAGGTTCCACTCGGCCTTCGGCGGTGCTGCTTGCTATGGGGCTTTCAAATGAAGAGGCCATGGGTGCACTGCGGTTGAGCCTTGGCCGCTGGACTACTGGAGAGGAAATTGATCGTGCAGCAAGGTTAATAGTGGAGAAAGCTCGCTTACAATGGAGGGCGTAAGTTGGGCAAAAGAAAGCAGCCGAGTTTCATTGACTTAATAAGGAGCGGCGCAGAAGAAATGACTGTTGAAGAAGCAAACAAGACGCTGGATGAAATGAGAGCGGAAGATGACGACTAAACATCGCTTTTCTGTTTTGCTTGCGTCAGCGTGTTTATGATTTGTTTCCAGTGGGCTCCCTGCCAGTAGATCTGACCGCAGTTAGGGCACCTCCAGAACTCGTTGTAGTAGCGGTAAGTGTTCTCTTCTAGCTCATTTTTGAGCTGCTCTTTTGGGGCAGATTGAAGTTTAGTGTTGCACAACGGGCAATGCGACTTACCCATGTCGACCTCCAAAGGCAAACCGTACCGCTTCGCGACCTCCGCCAGCCGCGCCGATTCCGTTTTACCCTCAACATAGAACGCCTCCAAGCCTCTGCCGACGGCACGTTTGTAGAGTTCAAAATCCCTCGTCAATAAGGCACGGCGTTCAGCTTTAGCCAAATCCAGCAGCTCATTGTCGCCCAACTGCGTGCTGTATATGACGTCTTGTCCAAGCATCCGTAGCCAACGTGCAAGTTTCCCCAGCATCCCGTCTGCTAGGAAATTCACCTGGCGCCGCCCTGCAGGATGCTGCCTGCGCCGCCTTTAGCGATGACTTCGCCGTCTTCATAAACTACTTGTCCGTTGACTATGGTTTTGGCGACTTTGCCATAGACATCCCATCCGCTGTAGGGGCTGAATTTGGCTTTGGATTTGAATTTGGAGGCGTCGATTTTGGTTTGGCTGTTGTAGTCTATGATGGTTAAGTCGGCGTTTTTGCCTGCTTCAAGGAGTCCGCGGTCGGTTAAGCCGTAGATTTCCGCTGGTTTCTCCGCAAGAAGTGAAACAACCTGATTCAAAGTTAACCGATTCTTACGCACCATCGTTAACACAAGCGGCAAAGTCACTTCCAGCCCCGGGATACCCGGCTTCACATCCCAGACGCTGCTAGCCATTTTCTCTTCCAAGGTGTGAGGTGCATGGTCTGAGCCTAAAGTGTCAACTGAGCTGTCTTCTAAGCCACGCCAAAGCGCATCCACATGTGTGCGGTCGCGGAGAGGAGGCGCTATAATCACCAGTGAGCCATACCGCTGCAAATCGTCGCTGGAGAGCATTAGGTGGTTGGGTGTGACCTCGCAGGTAACTTTTCTTTCCAGCTTTTTGGCTTCAGAGATCGCCGCTAACCCCTCCTTGGTTGAGATGTGGCAGAAATGCAGGTGCACATCTGTACCCTCGCTGAGTTTTAGGAGGCGCTGGATGGCTTTTAGTTCGGCGGTTTCTGTGTGGGCTCGCAGGTAATCAGCGTTAGAGGCTTTGTGGGCTTGCTTGAGTTTTGCTTCAGCTGAAGCCAGCATCGTGTGGTCTTCGGCGTGGACCGCAAGAGGCACTTTTACTTCGGCGACCGCCTTGCAAGCGTCTTTTATTGCTGCGTCGTCGTCGATGTTTAATCCGCCCACTCGGTTGCCAAGAAACAGCTTGAACCCAATTGCCCCCTGCCCGACGATATCCTTGAGTTCTGGGGGAGCTTTTGGAAACTCGGAATAGAACCCAACGTTAACAAGAATTCGCCGTGAAGCCAGCTCCATGCGGTTCCTCAACCGCCCAGCACTCATGGTGACTGGGTCGTTGTTTGGCATATCTAAGACGGTGGTGAAGCCGCCTGCCGCAGCCGCCGATGTACCCGAGGCGAAGTCTTCTTTGTAGGCTTTGCCCTCGTCACGGAGATGCACATGCTCATCAATCAACCCAGGCAGCACCAGCAACCCATGCAGGTCAGTTTTTTGGTCGGCTTGGGGCATATGGGTTTCTCTGCCGATTTTTTGTATTTTGCCGTCGTCTATGGCGATGCTGCAGTCGACAATTTGCCCTTTTAGGTAGGCTTTGACGTTAGTGAGGACAGAATCAACTATCACTGTGGGTCAGTAGGAATAGCGGGGGGTTTAGTTAATTAATGTTTATTTAAGTCACAAGAACAATGTAACTTCAAAAAAGATAAGACGCTTGCGAAGTGATGAGTTTTAAAAAGACGCCGATCTGAAATTTTTTTAGAGTTGTTTCTTCTTGTTTTACAACCAGTGGTTTACTCTGGGGTCCTCTTTTCTAGCCAAAGTAGTTCTTTCACTGTACGGTCTATTCCACAGCATAACAGTTGTCCCCAGAAAGCGCCTCAGCGCAGTGAAAAGCCTAATCAATTATGGAGCGGCTGTAATCCAAAAGAAGCTAGCGACATCCACCTAAAGGGGCAAAATGAGAAACATCCCAAGGCTTTGGCTGTAAATTAAAAGTTTATTTGTGCTTAGACATTGTTGACTAGTGTATTTTGAGGGTTTATTTTTTGCCTAGGCATATTTTGCTTAGTAATGGACGTTTTGCTGTTGCGCTTGACGGTGAAGCCTGCATCAGAGACGTCTATTTTCCCTATGTTGGGCTGGAGAATCATGCGGTTGGGCATCCTTTCCGATTCGGCGTCTGGGTTGACGGCAGATTCGAATGGCTGAATCAGAACTGGGATATAACAGTTACATACATGCCTGAAACCCTTACAAGCCGCTACGTAATCAAAAAGCCCTATTTCGGCATCGAATTAGAAGTCAACGACGCAGTCTACCACAACAGAGACGTCTTCATACGCAAAGTTAAAGCCGCCAACGCCTCCGAAACTACACGGCAAATCCGCCTGTTCTTCACACAGGACTTCCACATAAGCGGCTACGAAGCAGGCGACACAGCTATCTTTGTACCTAACAGCAACGTCCTTGTACATTATAAGGGCAAGCGCTATTTTCTGATCGGTGGAGCCAGCGGAGGCAAAAGCTTCCACCAATATGCTGTCGGCTACAAAGAGGTTGAGGGGCAAGAGGGAACATGGCGTGACTGCGAAGATGGGGAATTAAGCGGCAACGCCGTGGCTCAGGGAGCAGTAGACTCAGCTGTTTCATTCCAACTGGAAATCCCGGCGCATAACTATGCTGTTGCTCATTACTGGATTGCATGTGGAGACAATTTAGGGCAAGTCTTGGCTTTGGATTCTCAGGTTAAGGCTGCTGGGGTAGAGCAGATGCTTCTTGAAGTGGAGAATTACTGGAGTGCATGGCTAAACCGTCTGCAGATAGACCTAACGCTGGTGCCAAAAGAGGCAGCGCGGCTTTTTAAGCGGTCGCTACTTTTCATGCGGACGCATGTAGATAACGCCGGCGGTTTCGTGGCGTCGCTTGACTCAGACATCCTAGGCATACATCGAGATACCTACTCTTACATTTGGCCTCGTGACGGCGCCATGGCAGCGTTGGCTTTCACCAGCGCAGGCTTCACTGACGTTTCAGCCAGGTTCTTCAGGTTCTGCCATGGAGTAATAGGCGAGGAAGGATACTTCAGACACAAATATCTCCCAGACGGCTCATTAGGCAGCACATGGCACGCCCTCGTCGACGCTTTAGGCAACCTGCAGTTGCCCATACAGGAAGACGAAACCGCAAGCGTACTGTATGCACTTTGGAAGTTCTATGAGAAAGCAGGCAACATAGAATTCGTAGCTAAAGTCTATGACCGCCTCGTAGTTAAAGCCGCGGATTTCATGGTTAACTACCGTGACCCAGAGACTCATCTTCCGAAACCGACGTTTGATGAGTGGGAAGAGAAAGTGGGTGTTTTCACTTCAACCGTTGCAGCGGTCTGCGCAGCGTTAGATGCAGCCGCCAAATTCGCAAAGGTCTTCTACGAAAACAGTCGCCAAGAAATGTTGGCATCAGCTTCAGCTGAAACCAAAGAGGCGTTGATTAAGCACCTATACGACCCCAAGCTTAACCGCTTCATCAAAGGCATCTTGCCAAACGGCGAACGGGACCTAACCCTTGACAGCAGCGTTTCAACGGTGTCTACCTATCAAGTGCTCGACGCCCAAGACAGCAGAGTAAAGAATACTATGGACGCATTAGTTAGGGGTCTCTGGGTAAAGACAGACGTTGGCGGGTTGGCACGTTACCAAAATGACCAGTTCCGCAGAGTCTCAACCGACACTCCGGGTAACCCATGGTTTATTGCTACTTTGCGGTTGGCAAGATGGCGAATTGCCGCAGCTACATCAATCGAGAGCCTGTCAGAGGCTATGGCTATTCTGGATTGGGCAGCAAAGCACGCGTTAACTTCTGGAGCCTTAGCCGAGCAGCTTGACCCTTACAGCGGCAAACCGATTTCTGCGACGCCGCTGCTTTGGAGCCACGCCGAATACGTTCTTGCAGTAACTGAATACATTAACAGGAGGCAGGAGCTTGCAGATGCAGTACAGTCTACTAGGAGGATGGGGCATGCTAACTAAACTGTGTGACAAAAGCATTCTTCCCCCTGGCGAGTACCGAGCATTTAAAATTAGAGAACACGACTTTCTTGCTTTGAACGTTTCAGGCAAAGTCTTCTGTTTAGACGGCAGATGCACACATGCAGGGGCTCCATTGGCAGAAGGAACGCTTGAAGGCGAGGTTTTGACTTGCCCTTGGCATTACTCGCAATTCAGCATAAGCAGCGGTGAAGTGCTGCATGGTCCAGCGCAGAAGCCGCTTAAAACTTACCATGTTGAAGAAAAAGAAAACGCCTACTTTATTGACTTTTAAGAGGGAAAAGGGATTATTTTTCCTGTTCGAGTTCTACGCGGCATTCTTCACAGATGTTTTGCCCATCACGTTCTTTGAGAGTATCCGAGTATATGTTGCAGCGGTCACAGTACCCTGACAAGGGCACCTCTTCAGTTTCTTCGGTTCTTGCTGAACCTTCAATTCGGGACCGCTCCTGCATGATCTCGATAAGCTCCGGCATAACGCCTAAGATGTCTTTGCTTGAGATGATACCCGCAAGGTTGCCTTTGTAGATGACGCCAAGCCTTCTGATATCTAGCCGAGTCATCCTTCGGGCGGCGTCGCTTATGGTTGCTTCAGGCTCGATGGTTACAAGGGGGGTAGTCATGATTTCCTTAGCTTTTACGGTATCGGGTTTTAGGTTTTTAGCTACAACACGTTTGACTATGTCACGTTCAGTTATGATGCCGATTGATTTACCTGCCTTGTTCTGTACAATGACGGCGCCTAAATCCTTCATATCCATGCTTGCGGCTGCCCTGTTGACAGTTTCGTCCTCATCGATGGTGACAACGGGGCTGCTCATGACGTCTCGAACCAGCATTTTTGTTCTTAACCCAATTTCTGACATAGATGCTTTCTCCGACAATTTAGATAGGCTTAGCTTCTCTAATTCAACAATAAAAAGGGACGCACGATTTAAGAGTTACTTAACATCAAAAAAGCAACTGTGCAAGTTTATTTAGTTCCCAAAGAATAAACCCGTGTTGTCTGAGGCTTATTTCATGCTTAAAACAAACGCTGAAAAACTCATAAAAATCTCTGTTACAGGCGAAATCGCCAGTCCCACTCTACGAAACGTCTATAACGTTTCAGCAACAGGGAAAGCTCAAGTGCTACCGGGAGTCGGCGGCATAACCTACAACCTAAGGGTCGGAGACCCGGCGGTGGGCTGGGAAGCAGACCACGTTGAACAGCGGCAAATACTGCGTTTAATGTGCTTTCATGTGTTGGGAACCAAGCTGTCGTAGCGTCGGGGGATGCAAAAGGCGCCATCGGCGTAGTAAACATGGTGGAATCGAGCATGTGCTTGTAGATTTTTCGAGAGAAATCTTAGAAAAGCTCATGATAGGTGACAGAGTTCTCATAAAAGCATACGGCGTTGGCTTGAAGCTTCTGGATTACCCTAACATTAAACTGTTTAATTTGGATCCTTCGCTGCTTGAAGTTTGGGACCCGCAACCCAACGACGACAAACTTTTGGTGCCAGTCACCCATATTGTCCCCGCCGCCATCATGGGTTCAGGCTTAGGCGCAAACCAAGTTAACAGCGGAGACTATGACATCCAACTTTTCGACCAAGGCATAATCGACCAGTACGGATTGGGCACGCTAAGATTAGGCGATTTAGTCGCGATTATCGATGCAGACCATTCGTTTGGTAGGATTTACCGTCAAGGCGCCGTTTCCGTGGGCGTGGTAGTCCATACCAACTGCTTTGCATCTGGACACGGTCCGGGAGTAACAACTTTGATGACGTCGCCAGACGGAAAAATTATTCCTCAGATAACAGCAAAAGCGAACATCGCATCTCTCTTAAAGTTAAGAGCAGATATATAAGATAGTAGAGTCCATATTTGCAATAAAAGTAAAAAAAGGAGTCAAAATAATTGCCGTTTAAACGAAAGAGCCGAGGAAGATCAAAAGGAAGCAAAGGAAGTAGCACACTAGTTCAATGCGTTAACTGCGGATCGATGGTGCCGCGTGATAAAGCCAAGAAATCCACACGCCGCGTCTCATTCGTTGAGCCTCAACTTGCCAAGGAACTCCGTCAGAAAGGCACGTTCTTGGCTTCTTGGGTTGACACTAAATATTACTGTATTTCATGCGCAGTTCACCGTGGCATCGTAAAGGTTAGAGCAGAAAACGAGCGCCACTCAAAATATAGACGCCCAAGATACTAAGCAGTTTTAGCGATCGCTGCTTTTTCTTTCTTTAATTCCCTATAGACATGCAAAACTCTCTGTAGAACCGTAACAACTGATAAAGCTGCAATGAGGGCTACTCCATAGCCGAGCGCAGGCAACCAGAAAAACCCGATTATGCTAGCAACCGCTAAAATCAGCATACGCTCTGCCCGCTCCGCGATCCCCACGGACTCCATCTTTACACCTATTACTTCTGCTCGGGCTCGAGTGTAACTGACAAGCATAGAGGCCACTAAAGCCGACAGGGCCACTATTGTTCCCCAATAAGCGCCCCAGAAAGCAAATCCACATAACCCCGCAACTATGATGCCAGCATATGAAGCCCCATCAGCAAACCGATCTAACACAGAATCAAAGAAACCGCCAAAAGCAGTTGTCTGCTGATAAGTCCGGGCAACGATTCCATCCATGGTGTCGCAAAAGCCAGACGCAAGCATAAAGAATGTTGCCAAAAGCAGCAGCCAAGATGAGCCCTGTGTTGTCAGTGCATAGGTGACTGCGGAGGCGATGGCAAGTATGAAGCCGATTGCGCTTATGCTGTTTGGCGTCAACCCCAGTTTATGCGCTATCTTAGCTTCGGTCTGCAGCATTTCTTGGATTTTTTTCTTGAATTGGGTAAGCACAGCTTATGCGTCTCGAATGGTATTGTAGCCAAATTACGGGTTAGCTGTAGAAAAGCCTTTCTTAATCCAAGTTGTTCAACATCAATTCGTTAAACCGTAGTTTTTCAATGGACTTATTAAGGAGCGTAAGTAATATTGGGCAGTGACGTTCTGCCACGCAACAGAGCGTATTGCAGCAACGTTACACAAAGCAAACATAAGGTGAAGAATATATGACTGAAAACGCAGACGTTATCTTCGTCGGAAACAAACCCCCCATGAGCTATGTTCTGGCAATCATAACAAGCCTCTCCTCAGGCAACCTAAAAGAAATAACCCTCAAAGCCAGAGGCCAAGCCATAACCACCGCAGTTGACGTAGCAGAGATCGCAAGAAACCGCTTCATTAAAGACCTCAAAGTAAGCAAAATCGCCATTGGAACAGCCGAGATGCCACCTCGTGAGGGAGAGAACAAGTCCAGAATGGTTTCCACAATGGAGATAACCCTTACTAAAAAGTAAAACTGGACTTAAAATTTATTAAAAATACACTAATTTTCTTCTTATTTTTTAAGTTAAGTCTTGCAATTTTGTTAATCTAATCCTGCAACTTTTTATAGGGAATTCTATATACCGTTGGTAACATTTCAAGGGAGGGGTGTACCAATGGCTTTGGATTCAGTGTTAACAGCAATCGTCACCATCTGCATTTTGGTTTTCTCAGCTAAGATATTGGGTGAAATTTTTTCATGGCGAAAAATTCCCTCAGTTCTAGGCGAACTCTTCGCCGGAATTATCCTTGGTCCCTTTGCCTTAGGCGCATTTATAACGATCAATGGAACTCAGCTAATTCAGATAAACGAGATAGTGCGTGCATTCGGAGAAATCGGCGGAATATTAATTCTATTTGTCGCAGGGCTAGAAATGACATTCCGTGATTTTCGTAAAGTAGGGATGGCGGGCTTCGTAATTGGGACGGTAGGTGTCATTGTCCCCTTCATAATGGGTTACGGTGTATCCTTGGCTCTTGGATTAAGCATGATTGCAGCGCTTGTCGTCGGCGCCGCGTTGGTCGCTACTAGCATTTCGATCACGGCATTGGTTCTTCAAGAGTTAAATCAAAGCAAACGGGTAGAAGCAAGAATGATGATTAGCGCCGCCGTTGTAGACGACGTGTTAGGACTGGCAGTTTTAGGTGTCATTGTCTCTTTTATATCCACCTCAACCCCGATTACAGCGTTAAGCGTTGTAACAGTTGTCTCCACATCCTTAGCGCTTTGGCTAACGATGACCGTTTTCGCCTCAATAATCCTGCCGCGTATAATTAATTTCACTTCAAGAGCCAAATACGAGGGCACTGTGGAAGCAGCCGCTACGGCTTCCTGCTTCGGGGCTTCAGCGTTAGCTGCCGCCATTGGTTTATCGCCTATCGTGGGCGCATTTGCTGCTGGCATGGCAGTTGCGGGGTCTAACGCTATTGAAAAAATACGTGATTACACAAAAAAGATAAGCGTAGTCTTTTCTCCAGTTTTCTTTGCGTTAGCAGGAGCACAGTTTGATGTCCGTAGTTTTATTACGCCACTTTACACTTCCGATTGGTTCTTCTACGCCTTTTTCTTCTCTCTTGTGATTGTAGCGGTCCTAAGCAAGATAATTGGCTGTGGATTACCAGCTGCATACTTCCTAAAGAGCCGCAGTAAAGGCAACAAAGTCGCATACGGAATGATTTCTAGAGGCGAAGTCGGGCTCATTGTGGCGGGAGTCGCCATTTCAGCAGGAGCCATCTCACAAAGTATCTATGCTGCAATTTTAGGCATGATTATGATTACAACTTTGCTGGCGCCGTTTCTACTTAAAAGGGCATACGACAAAGAACCGCCTGAGGAAGAAACACCGAAACCAGATGATACAACCGCCCCAGATTATATCCCCACCTACCCGTTGGATTTCCACGAATAGATGAGTCAAGTACGAAGGGTTCCAGCAGAGCGGCAAATGCTTCCCTTAACGGTGGAAAGAAAGTTTGGCAAGCAAACGCCAGTACCTAGTAGTAAATAAATACGCCTAACATTGAACCTTAAGGGAACCTCATTTGACAATTAAGGAAGATTCGATTTACAAGCAGCTTCTAAACAAAACCAAAGATATTATGGTGCTTTCAACCGCAGAAGGCATAATTCATTGGGACATGGAAACCATGATGCCGCCCAAAGCGGTCGGGCAGCGCAGTGAACAGTTGGCGTTGCTGAGCCGAATCCACCATAAACTTGCCACCGACCCCGAAATTGGCAAACTCTTAGATGCTATACAAAACAGCTCAGAATACGCCAAAATGGAGCAATTACAGAAACGCAACATCTACTTAATCAACAAAAGCTACAGAGAACAAACGGCGCTTCCAGAGAAACTAGTCGGCGACTTGGCAATGCAAGAAGCCATAACCGTTAACACATGGAAAAAGGCGAAGGCAAAAAAGGACTTCAACATTTACAAAGCTGACCTGCAGAGGCTGTTTGAGCTAAGCAAGGAAGCCGCCGAGATTTTGATGAAGGTTAAAGAAACCAAGACGCCGTATGAAGCGTTGATTGATAATTTTGAGCCCAAGATGTCCGCGGAAACAATCACCAAAACCTTCACGCAACTGCTAGCTGGGCTCAAGCCGCTGATCACAAAAATAGAAAACACACAAACCAAACCCATCCATGAAATCCTCAACCAGCCTGTGCCAGTAGACGCCCAACGCAAAATCACGCAGCTTATCACCCAAACACTCGGCTACGACACTGCATCATCCTCAGCAGGCGGCAGAGTCGACGAAACCGAGCACCCCTTCACCTCAGGCTACTACACTGACGTCAGAATAACCACTCACTACTACCCAAACAACTTCGCCAGCTCCATCTTCTCAGTGCTACATGAATCTGGACACGCCATTTACGAGCAGAATCTTCCAGTGGAATGGGAGTACCAACCAGTCGGCTCCACCTGCAGCTACGGCATCCACGAATCCCAATCACGCTTCTACGAAAACATAATCGGTCGCTCCAAGGAGTTCTGGACAAGTTTGCTCCCCAAAGTGCAGCAGGCTGCGCCAAGCTTGGTAAAATTGGAACTCGATCCATTTGTAGGAGCAATAAACAGGGTTGAGCGCTCAAAAATCCGCATAGAAGCAGACGAAGTCACCTACAGCATACATATCATAATACGGTTTGAGATAGAGCGGGATCTGTTTGCAGGCAAAATTTCGGTGGATGAGTTGCCGCAGGTTTGGAACCAGAAATACGCCGATTACTTAGGAGTAGAAATAATGAACGATTCGGAGGGTGTGATGCAGGATACGCATTGGGCAAGTGGACTCTACGGTTACTTCCCAAGCTATGCACTTGGAAACATCTACGACGGCCAACTCTACGAAGCCATAACTAAAGCTCTTCCAAATTGGCAAAGCGACATAGCGAATGGCAAGTTGGAGGCTGTCAATGCATGGCTAAAGGAAAACATCCACCTCAGAGGCGACCTCTATGACCCAGAAGAACTAATCAAACTTGCAACTGGAAAAAACCTAGATTCAGCCCCATTCATAAGGTACCTTAACCAAAAATACGGGAAACTCTACGGTTTCTAGCAGACGCTGCTTTTCTTGGTTACTTCATGGTAAATGTAGAGGACAAGATACACTGCTATTGAGCCTACAAACAGGTAGATGCCGCTGTACCCAACGATTGCGTTGTAAGTGTTGGCGCCGTAGAGGAAAAGAATAAACCCAACAATGAATGCGACTAGTAGTGTCCAGTCCGTCCAAGACATCGGTTTTCCTCTTTTTATTGGTGCATTCAATGCCTGCTTTGAGATATAAAGATTTACGGCACCCGCCACAATAAACTGGCGCTAGTCCGACAGCCTATCCGACACGTGAACGCTTAAACAGGAACAATCAAGCCAGTATGCTTTAATCTTCCGACATTTTTATATACAACTCCGATACAGACACCGAATGAGGACATACAAATGTCGGGAGCAGAAGTAAAAAAACCCGAAAACCGCAATGACTTTATTAAAATGCTTACAAGCGCCGCCAAAAAAGAAGTGACCAGCAAAGGAAAACCGACAATTGTCGGAACAGCCAAAGAACTCAACATACATCGAGACACACTTTATTCCTGGCTAAAAGAGTATAATGTCGATTTTAAGGAGATAATTGATCTTATGCCGACAGTTAACGAGGAAAAAGAGGATTTAGGACCCGTTTACTTAATTGGTGAATCATTAGTTGGAGAAGGAAACGAAGTTGCACATGTTGACCTATTGATAGGCGACAAATCAGGCCCAGTAGGCCAAGCGTTCGCCAACGGCTTAACAAGCCTTTCAGCAGGCCACACACCGCTACTTGCAGTCATCCGCCCCAACCTGCCACCGAAGCCCCACACGCTTATCGTACCAAAAGTCACAGTTAAGAACATGGAGGACACCGGCAAAATCTTCGGTCCAGCCCAGGCAGCAGTAGCAAAAGCCATCGCGGACTCAGCAGAAGAAGGCGTAATCCCGCTGGACAAACTGGACGACTGGGTTATCATCGCAAGCGTCTTCATCCATCCCCAAGCAACTGATTTCCGCAAAATCTACCAATACAACTACGGCGCAACCAAAATGGCGCTGCAACGTGCACTCAAGAAGTACCCCTCACTTGACAAAATCATCTATGATAAAGATCGCGCAAAGCATCCGATCATGGGCTTCAAAGTTCCACGCCTATGGAGACCGCCTTACCTACAGATTGCACTGGACGCACCCTCGCTTGAAGGAGCAAAGAAAGTCATCGAGGCACTTCCAGGCAGCGACAGAATCATCCTTGAAGTCGGAACCCCACTTATCAAACGCTACGGCACACGCGTAATCAACGAACTCCGACAAGTAGCCAAAGACAAATTCATCATAGCCGACCTCAAGACACTGGACGTCGGCAAAGTTGAAGCAGATATCGCATACGAAGACACCGCAGACGCAGTTGTCGCAGCAGGCCTAGCGCCGCCGGAAACCTTAGACTCAACTGTCAGCGAAGCAAAACGCCTAGGAATCTACGCAGTAATCGACATGCTAAACGTAGAAGACGTAATGGCTAAACTCAAGTCGCTCAAAGACTTGCCAGACGTCGTCATCTTGCACCGAGGCATTGACCAAGAGAGCGGCAGAACCTGCGGATTAGAACGCATCCAGATGATCCGGAAAGCCTTCCCCAACAAAAAACTTCTCATCGCAGTCGCAGGCGGAATCGTCCCGGAAACAGCTAAAGAAGCACTTGAACAAGGCGCAGACATACTAATCGTCGGCAGATATGTTACACAATCCAAAGACGTTGAGCGTTCAGTCCGAGAATTCCTCGAATTGACACCTGCAATGCGTGAAGACGTCGACCTCTACAGAGTTCACACAGAATAAACCTGAACCGAGCGTTTCTCGCTCAACCTTTTTTTTATTTTAACGTTTCATCTGAACACTTTAATAGATAAGAAAGCTACTAGAAAGAGCACAGCCGTAATTATGAAAATCGGTACGTAAACAAACTGGTTGGGAAGATAAGCGAAGTAATTGGCCAGGAAGGGTCCCATAAAGGCGCCTACTGCGGCACCTAAACTTACCATCCCATCAAAAAGCCCAGCTTTCCCCTCAGGAATAATTTCCATCGATAAAGAAAGCATCATAATGTAGTAGAATCCGTATGCGAAGCCTAGAAAAACAAGAAGCATACAAGTTATGAGGGTTGGGGCAATGGCGAAAGAAACCACAACAACCAAAACAAAGACGAGAAAGCTACGTAGAAGTATGAACCGTGGCATCTGTTTTCTTATATCAATAGAGTTCGCCCGTCCCCTTATCAAAAAGTAACCTGCCGTCGCTCCGATAGAGTTTAGAATGTACGCTAAATACACGTATTGTTGCTGTCCCCCAAATACCTCTTTGAGATATATTGGGAGAGGCGTGAAAAACAGGCTGGTAGCAAGGGAGAACACTACAATCGCACAAGCAAATCCGAGAAAGCTGTCCTGTTTGAGTGAACCATCCCAACGCAAGCCATCCATAAGTCGCGATGAACCCTCAAAGCCGCGATGGCTAAAATCTAGTGTTCTCTCAATGCCTACTAGCCGCCTCTCAAAGATCATTAGCGGGTCAGCAATTAAGAGAACCGCAAGGATAAAAGCAACCACGTTTAGTCCACAGCACAGATAGAAGGAGTAATTGGACAATACAGAAAAGGTTAGGGAAGATGCAAACAGAACCATTCCTGCGGCTAAGCCAACTATAAAGCCGATTTCAGTGAGGCCCTCATAGAACCCGAAGGACCTCTCCCAGTCATTGCGGCTGTAATGCTCCGTTACTAGCACGTTTTTTGGAGATTCATGAGCTACGTGAAGCATCTGCATTGCAGTGTAGAGGATAACGAAGTAGATCAGGTTTTGAGCAAATGGCAGGGTCATGAGGAAGAGGATTATTGAGATTGATGCAAAGGATAAGAGAATGAATGCTTTATAGTGTCTTGTGCGGTCACACAAGTATCCCCAGAGGAACGAGGCGGGGATAGAGCAGAAAATTGCGATTGCAGTCATTACTCCAAGAGCAAGCATTGGACCGCCCAGGATGCTGGTATCCTGGAACGTTACCACATACAGCGGTATGAAGACTGTCAGTAAGCCAAACGCCATGTCGTGGAAGAAGAACCCAAGCCGCCACATATAGCCAGAAACCAATGGGAAGCCAGATTAAAACCTTATCCCACCAGAGTTAGCTCTTGTTTAATTAGCAATCGCTGACGAGAGTGGATCTAGACCCAAGTTGTGTGTATTTCTTTGATCTCTTTAAAATGGGGGTCGTCTGAAACGCAAACGGCGTTTAACATGGCTGCGGTAGCAGCTATTATGCTATCTCCCATGGAAAGCTGGTACTTCTGCCTCAACTCAGCGGACAACTCCGCAACGTACTCATCAACAGGAATGACTTTGAAGGTTTTCTTTAACAGCGATATTCGGAGCTTGGCAGTTTCTCTGCCTTCGCGCATTAACGTTAACCGGTAAAGCTCGTGTATTGCCACTGTAGAAATATACCTTTCACGGTTCCTCTTTTCTGCCTCAGCCCTTCGTTGAAAAGCAGGGTCTTTAGAGTATACTGCCTCAGCGAGAAAACGTGTATCGTAGACTCGTTTAGACATCTTCGGCCCGCATCTTGTCTAGTTCCTTCTTTATCTCTTCGACGGTAGCGTATGGCGCTCCTGACCCAATCAGATCCCAAAAGGATTTTTTGGGTTTAAACAGGATTCCATCTTCTGTTTCAATGACTTCTAAGTGTGTTCCTTCTTCTATTTTGAATTTTTTGCGTAGCCTTGCAGGGATTGTTGTCTGACCTTTCTTTGTTACTACCACTTCAAGCGCCATACATTTCGCCATGTATTACATTATACAGTTCTTACGCTCTTAAGCGTAACTGCCAGATTTTAACAAAAACTACCAGCTGCTGTATGGTGACAAAACTGGCAAATATTGAATTTTAGATCTCTGCACTGCTTGTTACAGCTTGCACAACCAACAAGCAATCGACCCTGCAAACAGAAACAAAAGAGCACTGCCCTGCTTGAGCTTCGGGTTGTTGATGTGTATAGGGGCTTTTCGCCAACAACTACTATAGGAAAAAAGGGCTTCCATAACCCAAAAAAGCAAAGACAACGATTCTGAGCATAAATCCTTAATAGAGAGTTGCTCGACTTGATACTGCGCTGGAGAGATATTCACCAATGGCAAAATTCAAAGTCATCGTTTCCGACCCACAAGCGGGAACATCCAAAGTAGTCGAACTTGAAGAAGCACGCGCAAGCCCCTTCATCGGAAGAAAAGTAGGCGAAACATTAGACGGCGCAGTAGTCGATTTACCAGCACACAAAGTGCAAGTTACAGGCGGATCCGACAAAGACGGCGTCCCCATGAGGTCAAACGTCCACGGAGGCATACGCAGGGCAGTTGTCCTCAGCGGAGGAGCAGGTTTTAACCCTAAAAACAAAGGCGAAAGAAAACGCAAAACTGTCCGCGGCGACGTCATAACTGACGAAATCGTTCAGATCAACATGAAAATTGTTGAGAGACCAGCTGGGGCAGCGCCGATTGCACCAGCCGCCAAGGCAGAGCAGGCAGCAAAGTAACGCGTTTTATCTTGCGCTGCATGCAAACCTTATAAAGTCCCTTAATTAATTCCTTTTATTCATTCAAGTAATTTATCTAAAGAGAAGAAGAACATATGAGTGACGCTACCAAGGCTTTACCGAAACAGCCAGAAGTCAACATAGGCACAATAGGACACGTTGACCACGGCAAAACCACCCTTGTCCAAGCATTAACAGGTACATGGGCATCACGACACAGCGAAGAACTCAAACGTGGCATCACCATCAAACTAGGCTACGCCGACATGCCCATATACAAATGCCCAAAATGCCCAGAGCCAAAAAACTACACTATCCACCCATATTGCGAAGCCTGCAATTCAGAAGCACAATTCGTAAGGGCAATAAGCTTTGTTGACGCTCCAGGACACGAAGCCTTAATGGCAACCATGCTCTCCGGCGCCGCAATTATGGACGGCGCAATCTTAGTCATCGCTGCAGATGAACCCTGCCCGCAGCCTCAAACACGCGAGCACCTTGCAGCTGCCGAAGTCAGCGGCATCAAAAACATAATTATTGTCCAAAACAAAATCGACATCGTTGACCAGAAACGGGCGCTTGAGAGCTATAAAGAAATAAAAGCCTTCGTGAAAGGCACAGTAGCGGAAAACGCTCCAATCATCCCAATTTCTGCCCAACGCGGCATAAACATCGATGTTCTGCTCGATGCAATCCAAACCATCATCCCCACACCACACCGCGACCCCAACCTAGCACCTCTAATGTATGTAATCCGCTCTTTTGACATAAACAAGCCAGGCACAACCATCGAGGATTTGGAGGGCGGCATTATCGGCGGGACTATTGCACAGGGCAAATTCGCCGTGGGAGAAGAAATCGAAATCAGACCCGGCATAATGGTTGAGCGCGAGGGCAAAACGGTCTATAACCCGCTAATCAGCGAAATCGTCAGTCTGCATGCAGGCAACCAAGAGGTCAAGGAAGCCACATGCGGCGGACTCGTCGGCGTCGGAACACTCCTCGACCCATCGTACTCCAAAGCAGACGGCTTAACAGGCAGCATAGTAGGCAAAGTTGGGCAATTACCGCCAACCGTCACTGAGATAACTATGGAAACTCATGTGCTTGAACGCGCCGTCGGCACAAAAGAGCTTCTTAAAGTTGAAAAAATCAACCCGGACGAGGCTTTGCTGCTTCACATAGGCGCCGCCGTAAACGTAGGCAAAGTTGTCAACATCAAACAGAATCAGATTAAAGTTAAGTTGACAAGGCCCATCTGCGCGTTGCCCGGCTCCAGAGTTGCCATTAGTAGAAAAATCACTGCCCGATGGAGACTCATCGGATTTGGAATCGTAAAGTAGCTGCTTAGTCTTTCACTAAGCCCTTCTTTTGCAGGAAGTCATGCGCTTTTAATAATACGTCTTTGGCGTTTTTGAAGGTTAATTTTTCCATGGCATGCTGGTAATCCAGCCAGATGAAGCCTACGTGCTCAAAAGATATTTTGACTTCTTCAGTGTTTGATTCAATTATGTAGAATACGACTTCTTTGTTGATGGTTAAGCCTTGGCGTCGATAGAAGTAGCTGATTGATTCGCGGAAGCCATCGATGAATTGGGCGTCAGTGATGCCTGTTTCCTCCATCATTTCCCGGGTAACCGTCTGCTTTTCTTCTTCGTTGGGTTCCTGATTGCCTTTAACGAAGTCCCAGTGTCCCGCAGCATAATTTAGCATTAAATATCTTGTTTTTTCTTGTTTGTTATTGTATATGACTGCACCACATGATTTCTCGCGGAGCACTAATTCTTTCACCTATTCCGACTCCAATTCATTGATTCTTAATATTTAAATTATTACCAAACTATAACCGACTTCGAGGCAAAACCTTTAAGCCCACAGAACAACGTTAACCCTTCAGGAGCCATGGGAAGTGGCGGCTTCACATAACAAAGCTGAACCCTTAAAAATTATTTTGGATTCCAACGCCCTCTTTATTCCTCTGGAATTCAAAATGGACATTTTTGAGGAACTTGGACGTTTACTGAGTAGGAACATAGAGTGTATTCTGCTGTCGCCGGTAAAGCATGAGTTAGAAGTGTTAGCGGCGGGTGATAAGCCAAAACTTCGGCGCCAAGCAAGTTTTGCCTTACGGCTAGCAGAAAAATGCAAATTCGTCCCTGTCCAAGACAAAGGAGAAACAACAGACGATATCATCCTGCGTATTGCAAAAAGCTGGTGCGTTCCAGTCTTTACTAACGATATCGCTCTTAAGAGGAGGCTAAGAGATATAAGTGTGCCAGTGATTTATCTGAGACAAAAATCACGTCTAGACATTGACGGGTTGATATCGTAGATGTTCAAACTGATTACTCTTCAAGATACCATTCGCATCCCGCCCGAAACGTTCGGTAACCCACTTGAGAAGGTGGGCCGCGACCAAGTTAAGCAGAAGTACGAGGGCATAGTGGATGAAGAATTAGGCTACGTTATAGCCGTAACGGGCATACAGGTTAGCCCCATCGGAAAAATCATTCCAGGCGACGGCGCAACCTACCACAAAGTAAACTTTTCACTCCTAACATTCTACCCAATCATACAGGAAGTCGTTGAAGGCGACGTAGTAGAAATCGCTGATTTTGGCGCGTTCGTCCGCATTGGACCCGTCGACGCCCTACTTCATGTCTCGCAACTTATGGATGACTACATCTCGTATGACGAAAAACAAGGCGTCCTGCTAGGCAAAGAATCTAAGCGCAAACTCAGCTCAGGGGATCCAGTCCGCGTCCGCATAACCGCAGTGTCATTGGGCAGAGCGGGCAGCAGCGGCAAAATCGGCGTAACCGCAAGACAACCTTTCCTTGGCAAACTGGAGTGGCTCCAGATGGACCAAGGCAAAGCATCTGCTGAGAAGAAGCCGGAAGCACCCGCCAAAGGAGCATAAGGAGAAAAAGAAATGAGCGAAAAAGCATGCACAAACTGCCATTTTATAACTAAAGAGAACATTTGCCCAAAATGCAAATCCACCAGTTTCAGCGAAGACTACGCTGGCTTAGTAGTCATGTTTGACCCTGAGCATTCAGCCATCGCTAAAGCCATGAATATTAAAGAGAAAGGCAGATACGCACTCAAAGTGCGTTAGCACGGTAGCTTCTTAACCTACCAGCCATCTTCTATTTTATAGGTTCCAACGTATGGAGATAGAGTACACTCTCACGCCGAGGCTGCGGGTTTTCCTTAAAGAGCCATTCGGAACCTTAATCGAGGGCACCCCAAAGCAGACGATGGATAAACTAAAAGAAATAATAGTCGCTGAGAAGCCGCCGAGAATAATCACTGTTGGTGACGTAGTCTCACAGAACATCCATGAATCAGGCATACAGCCCCAACTAAGCGTGATTGATTATATTTCTCTCCGTAACCAAGCCATGCCGAGGCATGCGCCTGTAGAAAAAACCGTTTATGCGCATAATCCACAGGGAACCATAACTGTTGAAGCCATCGAAGCAATCAGAGCTGCATTGGAGGCAAATGTACATACCCATATTGTGGTTGAGGGCGAAGAGGATCTGCTTACACTGATCGCAGTTTTGTATGCTCCAGAAAACTCGTTTGTTATCTACGGTCAGCCACACATGGGAATAGTCATCGTAAAAGCGTCACAAAAGAAGAAAGCCGAGGTAAAAGGGCTATTAAACGAGATGAAATCTTCGAAAAGCTAAATAAGAAGATTATTGTTTGAATGTACGCCTTAAGTGAAGATTAATGCAGCTCAAAATAGATTCAACCAAGGATAACCCGCTTCTGAAACGGACAGAAGTAGGCTTCACGATTGTTTCGGGTCCAAAAGAGAAGACCCCTCAGCGCTTAGAAGTTAAGAAAGCCGTCGCCGCAGAAATGAAACTAGGCGACGACGTCGTCTTCATTAAACATATGCGTACCAAAACAGGAACCAGCATCACCCAGGGTGTCGCTAACGTGTATCAATCCGTGGCTCAAGCTAAACTTGTTGAACCAGAATACATCCAGAAACGTAACAGTCCACCTAAACCTAAGGAAGAGGCGACCGCATAATGGCACCAGCACCTAAAGCAGCTCCACCAAAGAAAGAAGACCCACCAGCAACATCAGCTGCACCCGAAGCAGCGGCGGCACCAGCAAAGAAAGCCGAAAAAGGCAAACGACAAAAGAAACACAAAGAAGAAAAAGGCGTTAAAGCCATGTATAAAATCGAAGGCAACAAGGTTACGCGAACACGTCCCACCTGTGAGCGATGTGGCCCCGGCTACTTCATGGCGGATCATCACACAAGGTACACTTGTGGGCACTGTGGGCTTACTCGTTTCAAGCAGAAATAAGCAGTTTTAAATCTTTCCACACTATTTCTTTTTTGACCTACAATGCTTAGAGTAAACGTTGTTGTTTCAAGCATCTCAGCAGAACGCTACTGGGATATCCGCAAGCCGATTCCACCCATACAAATAAACACTAATATCAACGTGGTTGGGATGGAGAAGAAGCAGGATGACTCTTTAGAAGTGCCTTTTGTGCTCTCAATCATCTATAATCCTTCTATTGCTCAGATGAGCCTCAAAGGGAACGCATATGTGGCAGGCGAAAAAGATGAAGTCGACAGGGTGCTCAAGGACTATGAACAGAAAAAGCCGCCTGCCCAAATCATCATACAGTCCATATCAAACGTTGTATTCATCGAGTCAGTGCTGATATCCCGAACACTCAATATTCCGCCGCCAATCCCGCTGCCGCAGATACCAGAAGCCGGCGCCAAGCCGCCAAGTACAAAACCTGAAGGCAGAGACTACAGCCGTTAAAGAAACCCCTTAAAGTGGCGGGCAACGGCGTCAGCCATTTTTAATTCCACTGGGAAAGCAAAGTTTCTGTGTTTCCAACGGTATCGGGCTAGCCGATTCATTATTGCATAGGCAAATTTGAAAGCTAAATCACGCTCTTTTATTCTTGCTTCTGGATAGAATGCGATTCGGGTGACAGCTGAGATCGTGTGGAGTTTTTCAACTTGTTTTTTAGTGTGCCATGGAGGGTCAAAATGGAAAACATGGATGTTGCCCCATTCCTCCAGCGTCTGAGGCGCAGTAAATTCAGGCGGCAGATACTCCATCACTGGGCTTGGGAAGGGTGTATACACGAAGACGCCGTAATGCTGGGTTTTAGGGTTAACTTCCTTTAGGCGATCCATCAGATCAAAAGTCTGAGTTAAATCCTCATCTGTTTCTCCCGGTAAACCGCTCATCCAGGAAACATAGGGTTCAATCGAGGGTGCATAAAGCCGCAGGTTATTGACGGATTGAAGCATGTCTTCTGCGGTGACGTCTTTACAGATGAGTTGCTGAATGCGATCGGAGCCCGATTCGCCGCCGAAATCTAATTCAACACAGCCCGATCTCTCTATAAGCTCAAGAAAGTCTTTGTCATAGTTTGCCAGATAATCAAATCGGCAGTTGGCACGCCACTTAACACCGAGTCTTCGGTCGATTAACCCCTGGCAAATCTGTTCAACACGGTACTCGTCTACAAAGACGTTATCGTCTATTGGGTCTATAATTTGTATGTGAGGATATCGGTTTGTTATATATTGTATTTCGTCAAGAACTCGTGTGGCGCTTTTTCCTCTCCATCGGTTATGATTAAAAATTGAGTTGTAACAGAAGCCACACCGATGGGGGCAACCTCGGCTTGTTTGGATATGGAAGCGGCCAGCCCTAAAAGAGGGGTATTTGTTCATGGGAAGAAGGTCATAGGGCAAATCAATTGGAATTTCGTCTAAGTTGATTGCTTTACCGTCGGGGTTACTTTTGATTGTACCATTTACTTTGTAAGTCACACCTGATACGCTGTCAAGCGGCTGGTTTTCAGCTAACGCGTTAGCTAAATCCTTTATGATTAATTCGGCTTCGCCGCGAACGACCACATCAACCAAGTCATTGCATGCTGTCTGCTCCGGCAGCAGGGTCGGATGAACGCCACCCCAAACCAGCGGCACATTTTCGTTTCCAGCACGCACATGCTTGGCGAACTCCAATGCATACTTTATTTGTAACCCGCTCATGCAGCTTATACCCACAAAAATGGGGTCGCTGATGCTGTAGTGGCGGTAATCCTGTAGGCGCATGTCAAGAATTCGTACGTTGAATCCCTCCTGCTCAAGAGAAGCTGCCAAGTAAAGGAGGGCAAGTGGAACCTGCGGGTCAGGCGACTTGAATTTGCCAGGGTAAACAAGCAAGGCTTCCGGTTTGTCACCCAAACTTTTTTCTGCAGAATGTGAGGAACATGACTGGGAACTGAACAAAAACAAAAAGCCTCATAATACAGGTAAGTAGAAAAGCCCTATTAACCGTTACTAATTCTGAAATTAACCTTACTTTGTACTTCTGCGCCGAAGTATCAATGCAGCTGCAATTATACTTGCAATGATGACTACCACGGAAGCGACACGAAAGCCGCTATCAACCCAAACCTGGATAACATTGGGTTCTGGAGTTGAGTTGCCGCCTTGAGGGTTATTGGCTGCTTCCCTATAATCGTTAATGTCATTGAGGAAAGCGCCGCCTGTAGACACGGTTTTGATGGCTGATACCTCTCCTGAACCAGCCCAAACACTTACAACAAACGCAGTGGGGCGTCCTGGATAAACCTGTGAAAGGGGTACCGTTACTTTCCAGGAGGGATAAAGTAAGCCATCTTTTTCTTGCGGGCAAAGTTCAGCTGTGGTTGTTTGCCGGGAAACGTTGAAACCGCCGACCAGAATCATGGTGCCGTTTTCGTCGCAGCTCTGATACGAGTAATTCCGTGCATACTCCAGTGCTGTGTCAATCGCTTGGGATTTGGAAACTTTGATGTTTGTGTCGCCCATTTTATAGCGGCTCTGCATATCGCCAAGCGTAAAAGTCTGGGCTGTAAAGGCGAGGGTAACTTCGTCGTATTCGCAGCCGCCAATAACATGTTTCCAAGTGAAGCTTGTTTCGTTGGCGGTCACAGAAATTTCAAGTTTTATATTGCTACTTACAAGGGTTTGGTTTTGAAGGGACCCAACGGTGGCAAGAAGATTCGTCATAGCGTTTAATGTGTTATCGGATAGGAACGCCTGATAGTGTTCCATTGTGGATTTAGCCATTGCAAGAACATTGACTGTTGGTTGATTGTAAGTCAGTAAGATGTTGGCTGGCGCGGTTGCAAGTAAAGTGAATAGCCGGCTGTCTTGGAAGGTGAGGGTGACGGTGGCTGTTTTTCCGTTTTTGGTTAGGTTGTAGTTAACGGTTTCTTCAGTGACATTGTAGCCTGGAGCAGTGGATACTTTGCTGTAAGCTGGCCCTGAGATGCTGTATCCTGTTAAATCTATGGGAACTACGTTTGAAAGTAAATTCGACGCCTTTGCGATTGCAGAATCATTTGTTTGCGCTTGGGCAGTGAGCACTGTGGGGGTTACCATAAAGAGGACAGCCGTCAATACTAGTATTTTGTGCAGACTGCTTTGTATCGTTCGATAATCCCTCTTCTTGACCGCTTTTTTAGCTGAGAGGCATTTTTGTTCGCTGAGTAAAAGTTTTTCGGTAAACCGCTTTCGCTGTCAAAATGGCTTTGACTATAAGCAAGCCATCGATTATGAGTATTTATAAGAGGATAGGATCCCTTTGAGAGCAACAAAGTCCGTTTCTATATAACAGATCAAAATGTTGAGTATCTGCTTGCGGATTGCTCCACAACCAGCCCACAATCCAAACATAGTCCAGAAGCCAAAAAGCAGTCACCCCCACAATCCGCCAGAAGAAGATGAAACAAGAGGGATCCACGGCAACAACCAAAATAGAAAACCAACACACAACCAAACATTTGAACTACTGCTAAATAAGGGGAGGGAAGGTAGCGGCAGAGGAACTGCGTGGTTTCTAAGGGCATTTTGAAGCGTTTTTCTGTGACTGCGGAAGCGTAACATTTTTTTCTCCCGTCAATTCCTTCTGCAGCGCCAACGCCCTCTCCGCAACCTTGTCCGCTTCAGCTTTTACGGCAGGGTCTTTCATTTCCTCTTTGCGCTTCTCATTTGACTTTAGGATCAGGCGCAGGAATTCTGAGTCGTAGGATTTTAGCAGGAGCTCGGTGTTTGGAATCAAGCAGTGGCCGCCGATGACTCCTGGAAACATGACGGGTCGGTCGAATCGTTGGCGATGCGTGTCCTCGAGGAAATCCACGGTTTCGTTGAAGTCGGCGCCGAAAGCCCGGGAAATCCGATGCATCTCCTGGAAACAAGCAATCATCCAGGCGCGGTAAGTGGTTTCAAAGATTTTCGCCAATTCCGTCTCTCGGTAGCTTTTAAGCACCTTAACCTTCAAGCCTAACTTCTCAAAATGCTCCTTTGCCAGCTTCGACGCGTCTGGGGTTGCTCCGCCAACGTATTTGGGCCATCGCTTCATCTCCCAAACCATATGTTCCTCGCTGATGTGAACGCCGCGAGCTGGTGAATGGACAATTTGGCAGCCGCATTTCATCGCAACCTTTAGGGTGGTTCCTGGTGGAACTGTGCTGTTGATTATGGTGAGTTTAGGTTTGTATTGTGCAGCGTAGTTGGCGACGACTTCGGCGAATTTGTCGGGGTTACCGCATGGTAGACAAACCTGCATGGCGTCGACTTTGTCTGGGACTTTGCTTTTGGTTTGGCCAAGCGAACGCATTTTGGCTTCATCTAAATCTAACCCGTAAACTGCAAACTCGGCTTTTTTCTCTTCGTACAATGCAAAGAGTGTGTGGCCTATTTCTCCTAAGCCGATTATGAGGACTGTTTCTTTCGCCAAAGTGTATCCTTCCAGTTAATGGGAACTGTTGTTAATGTTAAACTATTTAAATCTGGAGCCCAGATTGGACAAGCATGCAGAATCAGAAACGCGGCATCGGCATCATACAAGGCAAAAACGTGCAGATAGGCGCAGACTGCGCTATTTGGAACTACGTGGTCATCGGCGACAACACCAAAATCGGCGATGGCTGCATCATCGGAAGCTTCGTTGACCTCGGCAAAGAGGTGACCATCGGCAAGGGCTGCAACATTCAAGCTCACGTCACCATCTCTAACGGCTGTGTACTAGGTGACAACGTCTTCATCGCCCCAAACACAAGCCTACTCAACGACAAATACCCCAAAAGCCCCTACATGACCCCTCCAGTCATCAAGGACGGTGCAGCAATCGGAGGAGGAGTGACTATCCTGCCAAATGTAACCATAGGCGAAAAAGCCGTGGTCGGGGGCGGAAGCGTCGTCACAAAAAACGTGCCACCCAAAACCGTGGTCGCAGGCTGCCCAGCAAAGAAGGTGATGTCGCTTGAGCAGTTTGAAGCTAAACGTGAGGCATTCTTGGCTCAGAAGCGTAAGGTGGGGCAATGAAGGTTTGGTATGACGCCTGCACGGGTAAACATACCCGATACGGCTCAGCCATCGGCAAAGAACTAAATAAGCGCGGTCACGAGTTTATTTTTACAACAAGAGAGCATCCAGACACGCTGCCGCTTATGAAGATACTGGGCGAAAAACCCATAGTCGTCGGCAAATACAACCCATCCACTTTGGCGTCGAGGCTGCAGGAAAGCGCCGAACGCATAATAGAGTTCTCCAAGATGTTTGAGAAAAGCAAGCCCGACGTTGCAATCGCTCACCAATCTGTGGAGCTGTGTCGAACAGCGTTTGGCTTAGGCATACCCATCATCTTAACCGCTGACACACCGCATGCGCTGTCAGTTAACAGATTAACCATACCGTTTGCCCACACTGTTGTGGTTTCTGAGGCGCTGCCAAAAAGCTTCACAAGCATCTACTGCGCTCAAAAGGTTGTACCTTTCAAGGGTGTAGATGAGGTTGCATGGATCAAAGGCTTTAAACCCGCAAAAATGCCAGGTTTAAAGAAGCCGCTGATTGTTCTGCGCCAAATAGAAAACAAAGCAGCATACGCTAAGGGCAAAGCTGACAACGCTAAAACTTTAGCCCAACAACTCGCAGAGGTGGGCAACGTGCATCTGCTGGAACGGTACAATGGCGAAGGTAAAACATACGGAGAAAAAGCAGTTTTTGAGGATTCGGCAAGCCTAGTCGCCAACGCCGACTTGGTGGTCAGTTACGGCGGAACCATCAGCCGCGAAGCCGCATTGCAAGGCGTACCAAGCATCGCCATCTCGGATATGGCAAAAACCCCCGTTAACACTTACGTCGCCAAAAGGGGCTTCCCACTCTACATAACTACCGAAGAAAAAGTTATGGGGCTCGCGAGGAAATACTTGGGCAAAAGGTTCGACGTGTCAGCGAAGCTTGCTGAATTGGAGAATCCTGTGGATGTCATCGCCAATCTTGTTGAAGCCCTAAAAACTTAGGCAAGTACAGTCTCTATTTTGTCGCCTGCGTTCACACGGTATTTCTCGGCGAAGCTGCCCTGATTCAGAGCTAACTCCAGAAAGCCGTGGCTACCGACTAATGCGAGGGGTTCTTTGGGTTTGGCTTGCGCATAGGTTTTAGCAAGTGGAAGCTGAAGTGTAACATGGTGTAGGTTGATTTTGGCGTCTTTAGTTTGAGATATTTCTTTTTGATTGATGTTTGTGATTACGTTGCCAAAGCCATCCACATGCAGCACCTCGCCGATTAAAACGTCACCCTTGCGCTCTACAGCCGCAAATTTGGGAGCGGTGGCACCGGTTATTTCTGGTCCGAACTCTTTGGCTGCAGTGCCCTTGTCGAGGTATGCGGCGGCTGGCGCAAAAATATCTCTGCCGTGAAAGGTGCTTGAAACTTGGGGCAGCATAAACTTGGGATTAGTAAGTTGATAAACATGCTTGATACCTTCTGCTTGTGCAGCTAACATTAAAACGCCGTTGTCTGGTCCAACAAAGTAGCCCCGTTTAGTCTGCACCACAATTGCCCTGCGCTCTGTTCCCACGCCCGGGTCAACAACTGCCACGTGAACAGTGCCCTCGGGGAAATATGGCGCCGCTGAAGCCAGCAGGAAAGCGCCCATGCGAACGCTGAATCTGTCGACGCCATGGCTTACGTCAACTATTGTGGCTTTTGGGTTGATGGTTAGGATTGCACCTTTCATTTCAGCGACGTATGGGTCTTTTAAGCCAAAATCGGTGGTTAAAGTGATCATAGTTTAGCCGCCATGGACAACAGGCACAAAGACGATTTCGTCTCCGTCGCACAGTTTTGTTTCGTAACCATTTAGGAAGCTGATTTCTTTACCATTCACTAGAATCAGTGAGTTGGAGTGGGCATCGTTGAGTTCCTCATCACTGAAAGTATGCCTGAGCAGGGGATACTGCTCGCTGATACTGCGGACTATGTCGCTTATGGAGATGCCATCTTGGAAATCTAGGGTTATCTTCTTTTTTCCTGATAGGTGACGGAGTGCACCAAGAAATTGGATTGTTAGAGGCACCAGTGAATCACTTAAGAAGTAATAGAAGAGGGGTCTGTTAAATTTTTAGCTGAAGCCTTCAAATTTTTCTTGAGTAAGCGTCTCCACGATGTCAGTTGCGATATCCACAATGGAATCCGCCTGTTTCATCATGGCGTCCCCGTTTACTTCTTCGAGCTGCGAGATCTGCTGAACAATCGTTTCTATCTCCATCAAGAACCGCAGAACAGAATCGTTCGTGTTGGGGTTCTTGGCTACTTCTTCACGGATAAGTATCTCAATAAAGGCAGGTTCGCCTAAACTGTAATATATGGCGTTTCTTGCTTTTCTGATAGCTTCTAAAACTAGGCTTGGAGCCATATAGGGGATTTTTCGGGCGGCTTCCAACTCGGCTTTTGCTTCACGCAGGTACCTTAGCGCCCATCCCTTGCGATACATATCCATCATGTGGTTTATTCCCAGATTACTCGGCGATTTCTTCTTCGATTTCAGATTCCATGGCAGAACTACTTTGCGCTAATGCAATTGTGCGTGTGATGTATCCAGCGACTTTGTTTCTGACGCGTGTGGTTGTGCCTTTGGTGACTTCGTCCACTATGCGTTTGTTTTCGTCAAAGTTTGTTGTGAATTTGCCTGGAAAGCGTGTCATTAGTTCTTTGCCGAGGTGTTTTATCTGCTCAGTCTTTACTTTTCCCAGATAGGTTTCCTCCGTGTTAACAGTATTTCTCCAACACATAAAGCGTAGGAGCAACCATCAATATAAGACAGGCGTAATTTAAGGTTGCGCCTCAAAGGTGCAGAAAGAGCAGCCGATAGGTTGCGAGCTAAACAAAAAAACCGTTAAGAAAGTTTTATGTTAAAGAAACCTTCGAAATTCTTGGCAATCTGCCCCGCTACCTCTTCAACTGGCAATTTCTTGATTTCGGCGACTGCACACACAACGTTTTGGATGTAGGATGGCTTTGTTAATTGCCCATTGTAGGGTTGCTTCCAATAAGTTACAGGTCCATCGGTTTCTGTTAGCAGGTTGGTAAGCGGTGTTTTATCTACGACTTCTCGGATGCCGTTGGAGTAGGTGACTGGTGGACCTTCCGTGATAAAGTAGCCTTTGTCTATGGCTTTTACGAGGGCTTCCATTGGGTGGCTGAACCAATGCAGCAGCACCTTGTTGAGGCGGTATGAGGGGAGCATTTCAACGATTTTGTCGGTTGTTCCCCGCGAATGTATGATGACTGGGAGATTCAAGGTTTCGGCTAAATGGAGCATTTTGTCGAAGACTAAGGTTTGTTTTTCCCATATGGTTTCGTATTTGTAATCTAACCCTATTTCGCCGATGGCTTTCACTGTGCCTTTTTGGGTTTGGATGAAGTCGATTGTTTGCTGGATTTCCTCTTCTTTTAGGACGTTCACGTTCCACGGATGAATACCCAATGCGGGATAAACTAAGCCTGGAAACTGCTGGGATAATTTGATGTCGTTTTGGCAGGTTTTCAAATCCATTGAATTCGTTACTAACGCAGCCACGCCGGAGGCTTTTGCATCAGCTATCAATTCGTCTATGTGGCCAGTGTATTCTGCGTCGGAGAGGTGAACATGGGCATCTATGAGTTTCATTTTTCTCAGCGCTATATTCACTGTTGATGGTTTTAAAATTTTTCTTTTCCACCATAGCAACCTTGGGGTTGGCGTCGTTTTAAAGAAAAAAAGGATAACAAAGGTTAAATACAGCTTTAAAAGAAAAAAGAAGCTGAAGAGATGTCGATATGACAGAATTAGAAATAGCTGTAGCTCCCATGCACAGATTATGTAAGAAAGCAGGCGCTGACAGAGTAAGCGAAGCAGCAGCAAAAGAACTTGCAAAGGCACTAGAGGAAATCGGCGTTAAAATCGCTAAAGAAGCACTTGATTTTGCCATGCATGCAGGTAGAAAAACAATCAAAGCGGAAGATATCGAGATCGCCGCGAAAAAAGTCATGGGAAAGTAATAGGTTAACAAATTTAATTCTATCCCTTTTCTTCTTTTTTGTTTTTTCTCCAAACGATTAGTAGTGGGCAGAGGTCTTTTTTCGGGGGCAACATTGGGCTTTTTAGGTTTTGTTGTACTGTCGCCTTCTTTCTGCCCCTGATTGTGATGGATCAGAATTTGGGTAAGGTGATGGTTTTTGTTTAGTTGTTATCGCCGAAAAGTCCCTATACACATCAAAACCAGTGGTCTGTGCTTCATGTTGCTTTTTTGTGTCTGCGTCTTTTGGGTTGTAGATTGGTTGTGGAGGTTTCTGCAAGTTGAGCGGTGTTTCGGTAGCTAGTCTTATGTTATAGCTGTGGTTTGGTTGCAAAAGCTTTTATTTTTGATGCAACAGCCTTTTCTTGAGGATTCTTAATTGAGTAGCAACCCTGAATCAAGTAAAATGCTGGCTGCAATCGGTGCATTGCTGCTTTTCCTGAGCTTTGTCCCCGTCATAGGCATCATCGGCATCATTCTACTGCTAATCGGCATGAAAGGACTATCCGAATACTATCGCGACGAAGGCATCTACAGATATGCGTTACGAGGCGTAATCTTCGGCATTATCGGGATAATTGCTGTATCAGCTTTTTCATTGTTGGGCTTCTTTGGAGGATTGTTTAGCACCCCATTTCTGGGTCCCTTAGCTATAATCGGCGGAATCATAACTTTCATCGTAATTCTACTAATTGCTTTCGTATTCTACCTTCTTATGGCAATGAATTTCAGACGAGCATTCGACGAAATAGCTGCGCGCTCAGGCGAACATATGTTCCGAACGGCAGGAACCCTGCTTTTCTGGGGTGCAGTGCTAACAATAATCTTTGTAGGACTCATAATAGTGTGGATAGCATGGCTAATCCTAGCGATCGCGTTCTTCTCGATGCGGTTAACACCCGCTCAGCCTTACGGTCAACAGCCATATCCGCCCCCGCCAACTGCACCTCCGACGGCGCAGGCGACACGGTACTGCCCTAACTGCGGCGCGCCCGTAGATGCAGCCGCCACCTTCTGCCCTCACTGTGGAAAACAGCTTCCCCCAGCCTAACACCCTTTTTTTATTTTTGTAGCTGCTAGCGTGCAACCACACATCTTTAAAAAGTAAGCTAACCCGCTTTATTTTGAGTGCCATTTATGATAAGAATTAACTTGTTTGGTCATCAACCTAAAATTCGCTCTGCTCTCCCCAAAATCCCAAAGGCGCCGCCTGTCCCAGAAGAGCCACTTGAAAACTTGCCCCGTAGCAATGTGGTATGCGAAATATGCGGGAAAACTTTTCGGACCCATAGCGAGTTGGACAGGCACATGGAAAGCATGCATGGGCAACCAGAAAAAACACATGTTGGGCGACACAGAGAAGAATAATCACTCACAAGAACTGCCTTTTAAGTTGGCGGCGGCTCATGAAGCGTGGGCTTAAACCTGCCAGAGTACATCCTAAGCTGGTACCACTCAATAACAGAATAATCTGCTTACTATAAACCGCAAAGTGTATATTTCCCACCGTGGGATTAATTTTTGTGGGAAAGATTATGGAGCAAGAAGTTATTGTCGACGAAAAAGGCAGAATTCTAATACCCAAAGAAGCCCGTGAAAAGGTGGGACTACAGGTAGGCGGCAAGGCAAGGCTGAAAATAGAAAAGGAAAAACTAATCATAACGCCTCCTGTTTCACCAGAGGAATTCATTAAGGAACTGGAAGGCTGCATAAAGGAAGGCACTCCTGTTATTGACCCCTTGGATCTCAAGAAAATGTGGGAGCCGAAAGTAAAGCAGGCGAAAAATTGATTTTTATTGACTCAAACATATGGTGCTATTACTTTGACCAGCGCCTACCAGAACATCAACTAGTGCGTGAACCGATTCGGCAAATACTTATGTCTTCTCAGGAAATTATTTGTAACACAGTTGTGGTTATGGAAATCGCTCATTATCTAGTTAGACATTTCAGAGAAGAGGATGCAAGGAGCAAAATTGAGCATTTTATAAAGTTGGGCAACATGAAAATCTTAGATTTCGATGCTAAGACAATGGCTGAAAGCCTAGATAATCTTTTGAATTATAACTATAGCCATGGGTTAGGTGGGAGAGACTCAACCATACTTGCATCCATGAACTTGCAAGGTATAAAAACGTTAATGACACACGACAACGTGTTCCAACGTCTACCTAATAAAACACTCAATATCATAGATCCTGTAGCAAAAAATCAATGAGCAAAATTTAGTGCTCCGGCCGGGATTTGGACCCGGGTCACCGACTCGAAAGGCCGGTATACTTGGCCGGACTATACTACCGGAGCGCCCCTGCTAAAAGGCACAAGCAGAATATAATTTGTCTCGAATAAACCTTACCCTTCAGGTAGGGCGGTTTTAGCTGGCTGGCTTGGGTGCTTTGCCCTTTTTTGGGGTAAACAAGAAACCAGTGATTTGGTCGACTAGTTTAGCTTGGTTTTTGGTGGTTTCTTCGAGTTTCTCGATTCTCTTCGCCAGGTCGTTTGAGAGGATTTTGCCTTCGATGCGGTTGGCGCTTCGGAACATAAGCAGCATCTTGAAGACTTCCTGAATCGCTTTTTCCTGTTCATCCGCCGAGGCAGGTTTGATCCCAGCGACTACCGAGAGCAAGTCAACATAATGTTCTTTGATTTTTAGTTCGGCGCTGACTGATGGGTCATTTGGGAAGGCAATGCTGAGAGGCGTTTTTTTGGCGAGTTCAGCGGCAGTTGGGAAACGGATGATTATGTCGCCTCTGATCCATGAGGAAACAAATTCTGAGACGAATTTGCGGATTTCCTCTTTTGAGTAAAGCACTGACGGATCAGCCGCTGGCTCGGGCTTCCGCTTGATTCTGACGCTGATGATTTTTTTGTCCTCGCTGCTTGGTTGATTTGACATTTTGCTCCCTTCGATGCACTCTGTGTTCTTATTCTCCTTAGCAAGGACTAGTATTTAAGAAACAGCATATCTTAGTTAAAAAGAGATTTTTGCGGCTGAGGGAATCTTTCCTAGAACTTTGGCGGTGGCTTTTTCGACTTTTGCGCGGTTGGCTTGGTCAGTGTAGACACGGAGAATGTTCATGAAGCCCTTGAGGGTTTCAAAGATTTTTGAGCTTTCGCTTAGCCGCTGCAGTTTCTTTTCTCCTGCTGGGCTGCGAGTGAAGACGGGAATTTCAGTGGACTCCATGAGGACGGCGTGATGATAGGGTACAGAGGGGACAGTGGGCACATCAATTATGACTGCTTCGAGTTCGACGCCTGCTTCCTTGGCGATCTCACTGCGGACCTGAAGCCGATAAGATTCCTGACCGAACAGGTTTGACATTAGAGCGTCTTTTTCGTAGAAGGTGCGTTCGTAGGCGCATTTGAGCATTCGGCGGTTTTCAAGGTTGCTGATGATTTGGTTGGAGGCTTTGCATTTTTTGAGCGCTGCCCAAACTGTGTAGTCATCCAGCGATAGGTACTCTTCTGGGGTTTTGAAGGCGGTTAAGCCGAGTTCACTGTTGGCTTTGTCCATGGCGGTTGCCAGCATGATTTGGGCTGCCCTGCCTACGCGGTGGAAATAGATGCTCTTGAAGGATTCGATGCGAGCTATGACAAAGGCTTCCAAAGCGGATAATGCGCCCAGTTCAACTGCCAAGTTTTCGCCTAGCAGATCAAGGGCATGGATGAGGCGGTAAACATCGATGAAGCCGTATTCGGCTCCTGTATGATAAGTATCCCGAACGATGAAGTCCTGTTTATCAACGTCTACGGCGCTGCTGATGATCTGGTCAAGAAACGCTCTGTCTTTTTTGTGTAGCCTTCCAACGGCTAATTCTGCCACTTCTTTGGGGTTATAGCCCATTTTGGATAAGTCGTCGGCGACTGCGCTTTTCTCAATGATCCAAGCGGTGACGTCCTCATGGGTTTTCTCAAGGTTCTTGATTAGGAGATGCTCAAAGACATGGGAAAAGGGGCCGTGTCCGCAGTCGTGGAGTAACGCTGAGAGGCGGCACATATCCACTTCTTCGTCGCTGACAACCCGCGAAATGTTAGGGTTCACCAGAACTTGCCCCGCCAGAAACATAACGCCTAAGCTGTGTTCGAAGCGGGTGTGGTTTGCGCCTGGGTAAACGTATTCTGAACCCGCCAGTTGGCGAAGCCTCCGTAGCCGCTGCATGGGGTAGGTATCGATTACTGTTTTTTCCTGCTCTGTGATGTACACGTAGCCGTGTACGGGATCTTTGATTTCTCCCCAGTAAGCTTTGGGCATAAGCGTCGCCTCAGTTGGTAGATTATTATTTATGTCTCTGCCTATAATGTGTAACGCTAAAGCGCAGAGTCGATGAGCATGGTCAAGAAAGGCATTTTCCTAGTCATCGAGGGTTTAGATGGCAGCGGCAAAACAACGCAGGCAACACTGCTAGCCCAAAAACTCTCCAAAACCTACAAGGTCCTGTTAACCGCTGAGCCAAGCAAGGGAAAAATCGGGTCCTTCATCCGCGACTGCTGCCTCTACGAGCAAACCCGCCTCCCAACCGAAGCCGAAGCCCTCCTCTTCGCCGCAGACCGCATCGAGCACATGCAAAAAGAGCTTAAACCCGCCCTCGAAGAAGGCAAACTGGTCATCTGTGACCGCTACGTTTACTCTTCACTTGCCTATCAGGGCAGCGCAGGATTAAGTTTAGACTGGATAAAAACCATCAACGCCCGAGCCTTGCAGCCGGACTTCAGTATCTTTATTGATGTGCCGCCTGAGAAAGTGATTGAGCGGCTGAAACGGAAAAAGTCGGTTATGGAGACGCTTGAGACACAGCGGAAAGTCCAAGAGGTCTACTTGAAGTATGTGGATAAGGGGGAGCTTGTTAGAATCAACGGGGACAGGGACAAGGAGTTTGTAGCTGAGGAGTTATACGCTAAAGTCAGCGGTTTGCTAGAACCCGTTAAAGGGTACGTTTCCAAAGCCGTTTGACATGTTTTTGGCTAGTTTTCTGCTCAATAGCACCTACCCCTCCTCATGTTTTAGCTTATCCACTAGAGGAAAAAGGAAAATTGGGGTTGAGTTGGCCTTTAGTCTTCTCTCCACTTGAACAGCTTTACTGCCAAAGCAAAGATGACAACCGTTATAACCGCTAGAACCGCTATGTCGATGAGTGCATTGGGTATGTTGTTGTAGACCATGACGTTGTTTAAACCCTCAGTAACATAGAACAGCGGCAGCACATGAGCGAACATCTGCAAGTAGTCGGGCATACTGCTGATTGGGAAGAAGGTGCCTGCGAGGAACATCATGGGGAAAGTTACGATGTTGCCGATGACGCCTGCGGTTTCAGGGTTCTTGGTTACAGTGCCCACTAGCATGCCTAAAGCTGCAAACAGCATTGGACCCAGAACAAGGAAGGGCAGTAACCAAAGCGATAACGTGACGTGCGCTCCGAAGGCAAAGATGCCGACACCCACCATCAACAGGAAACCTGCGATTGTTAAAACAATGTACCACATGACCTTTGAGGTTAACCACTCCATCTTTGTCAGCGGCGTCAGCGAGAGTTGCTTGAAGAGTTTGTTTTTCTTGTATTCGCTGGATATGTTGACCAGTGAAAACATGGGGCTGGTTAAGATGGAGAAGCCGATTAAGCCAGGGATAAGGAAGTCAACGTACGTGGTTTGTTGAGTGTTGACGGTTGCCGATTTTATGCCGATTATTGCTGTTGCGTTTCGCTGATAATAATTCAAGTTAAAATAGTTTATGTATCCGCCAACTGTTCCAGTGACTATTCCACTGGTGCTGGACGCTGGGTTACCATAAACAGTTATGTTAACCTGATGCCCCGTAAGGTAATCTGTGGAGAAGTTCTGGGGAATAACTATACCGTCAGAAGCTGAATGCGCAGCCAGGTAATCCGCGAAATTCTCAGACGCATTTACTGTGATGACTCTGATTGTGGTTGATTCATTTAGAGCTGAAAGGAAATTGTCGCCGATGTTTTGCCCTAAAGCCCCAGTGTCCTGGTTTTGGGTATAAACGTTCACGGTGCCAGTGGTGCCTCCGGAGAAAATCGCCCCGAAAATCAGAATTAAAATAACTGGGAAAATCAGCCCGAAGAATAAGCCAAATTTGTTTCGCAGGTAGCCAACGCTGAATACTTTAAAGTCTGCATAAATGCGTTTTCCACTCACCATTTCTTAGCGCCTCCGCTTCTTGTCTGCTTTTCCTTCCGACTCGGCTTCTCCTTGTTCATCGAGTGGTTCGCTTACAAGCTTAACAAACACGTCGTCTAAGCTGTCTTGAAGCGTCTGTATGTGGCCCCAATCCATCCCTGACTGTTCAGCCGCCGCCAAAGCCGCGAGTGCATCGATTTTTTTATGGAGCGGTATGATGATTTCGCCTCTGGATTTGTTGTAGTCAACCTGCAATTCAGTGTTTGCTTTGATGTAGTCTGCGAGTTGCTGGGTTCCATGGATTTCCAATCGTTCACCTGACCCATGTTGCTGGATAATCTCGTCAGTTGTCCCCATAGCAACGATTTTTCCATGATCCATAATTGCAACTCGATCTGAAAGTTGCTGTGCTTCGTCTAAGTAATGGGTTGTTAGTATGATGGTTTTGCCTCTGGCTTTTAAGCCCCTGATGACTTCCCAAATGGCACGTCTCGCGTTGGGGTCTAAGCCTGTGGTGGGTTCATCGAGAAAAAGAAGCTCAGGCGAATTCACAAGCGAAAGCGCTAAACCTGTTTTCTGTTTTTGCCCGCCTGAGAGGCTATCAAAATGGTGTTTCGCCATGTCTTCAAGCATAACCATCTTTAGGATTTCGTCAGCGTCCACTTTTACGTTGAAGAGGTTAGCATAGTAGTTTATGGCTTCCCGCGGAGTAGTCTTCTCGAAAAAAGTGAATTCTTGAGGGATTACTCCAATTTTTTTGTGGAGTTCATAACCGTTTTTCCACGGATCAAGCCCTAATATCTTGAGGTCTCCGCCGTCTCTTTCCCGCAGCCCCTCCATCATTTCGATTGTGGTGGTTTTGCCTGCACCGTTGGGACCTAGAAGCCCAAAGACTTCTCCCTGTTTAACAGTGAAGGAGATGCCGTCGACGGCTTTTAGGTCGCCATAATACTTTTTTAGTGACGTAACTTCAATCGGTAACATCGGTGCTTCATCCGTGGTTAATTTTAATTTGTGCTTTGGGTTTAGGTATTGAGGGTAGAAATATAACTTTCGGCTGTAGAAAACACAACTTTCATTTACCGTATATATTTAGCGCTTAAGTGTTTGGTTCCCTCAGGATTTTCTTGTTTGAGCCGCCATTGACGCCCTTGAAGAGGAATTCGACAAGATCCTCTGGCGAGAGATAACGTGGTCCCCGCTCGTGAAACAACTGCACCTCAAAAGTGCCCTTGCCAAAAAGAATACGCAGCAGGTAGTAGTCGAATTTTAACGCTTGCCGCCCCTCGCCGCTGGTTTTGTAATAGCGTATGGAGCAAAAGAAATCCAGGTACGCCACCTGTTCCTTGGCAACTCTAGATAGGATTCTCTTGGCTTCCTCGCTGCTGAGGTAGTTGAAGTTGCCCTCTTCAGCTATGCCGAACTCAAATATTATTTGCCCATTGGGAATGGTGGGGATGGAGACCTCCTCAAAACTGAATTCCTTGCGATTAATTTCCATTAAAAATTGGATTAGTCTCTGCTGAAGCTGCCTACCAGAAACCGTCGAGAAGTATGTCTGTATATGATGATAATTGGGGGGAAAATTGTTGTAGGTGCCCAGCGTCAAGTTAGCTCTTAAGCCTTCATCTTCTTTATTTTCTCAACACTATTCAAAAGCTCGCTTAACGCTACAGTCAGCTTTTGTAGCTCATCTACATCTTCGGTTTTCTCTATCTTACCTTGGATGTCAGTTATCTTAGCCATTAGCGTAGCTTCTAACTTGTCGTAAGCTGTGTTGCTTGGTGTGGGGGCTGCTTGTTTGGGTGGTTCTTCGCCTTCTTTTACTACTACCACTTTTTTCTCGTCTTTAGCGCACCAGAGTGTGCCGTCTTTGAGCCTGAACAAGGGGGAAGCGCAGGCTGGGCAGGAGAGGTCGGTTAAGGTGGCGCCTTGCCGCAGCAGCTCCGCCATCCGCTTTATTGGATTGCTATCTTTGTCTTGTTGCATGTCAAATCCCAAAGGTAAATACGTATAAATATGTATATAACTTGATTACTGCCAAGATGCAGTGTTAGGGGAACCATTTTATGGTACGCAAGAAAAAGACAGAGGAATATGAAGCTAAAATTAAGCAAGCCTTGGTTGTGCTCGGCGAAGTCTCTGAAGACAGCACGACACCACGCAACATCCGCCGCAGCGCCAAAGACGCCATGAACGCGTTACAGGGTACAGAGTACACTCCTGCCGTGAAAGCTTCAAACGCAGTGGCGCTTCTCGATGAAATCCTCCAAGACCCCAACATGCCGCCCTACACAAGGGTTAAACTCTGGAACGTTATGAGCTTCATAGAAGCCATAAAAGATTAGCAAAATCAAGTCTTTTTATTCATCTCTGCTTTTGTTTGAGGTTAAAGTAATCCATAAATATCTTAGCCCAAGATGGACTATTGGTTGATCCTCTGTTGTATCAGAAAATCCTTGTCCCAATAGACGGCTCAGAATACTCCATACGTGCACTGCAAGAAGCAATCAAAGTTGCCAAGATGACAAGCGGCGCCATCACACTGGTTCATGCCTACCCGACTGGTTCATCGGTTGTAATGTCGTCTAAGCAGCCTTTCTATGACTCATTGCAGGATAACGGCAAGACATTGTTGGCGACGGGTAAAAAGCTAGCTGAAACCGAGGGGGTTTCGGTTGAGACATTGCTGGTTGAAGGCGAAGCGGTGCAGCGAATTGTTGAAACCGCAAAAGCAGGCAACTTTGAGTTGATTGTTATCGGCGCAAGAGGATTAAGTAAGCTGTCGGGGCTTATTTTGGGAAGTGTTAGTCAAGGTGTAATAAAGGAAGCTCCCTGCCCCGTGCTGGTCACAAGATAAAGTGCTAATTTGCTTGTTTAGTGGTTCTTTTGCATTCTTTGTATGAGGCTGCGCAGTGCATGCAGCAGAACGCCATCTCTTTGCCGTCGATGACTTCTCGATAGGCGCCTTCGTAAACTTTGCAGCCGCAGTGGGCGCAGACGTCAAGGCTCGGTGCAATGGCGATGGAAACTAACTCGGCAAACCGTTTGAACAGTCCCGTGCAGAGTTCTCTGCCCGCTTCGGTTAACTCGAAGATTTTGCGTTCCTTTTCGCCGACGGGTTCTATGGTGTATTTGACTAAGCCTTTGTCTTCAAGCTGCTGTAGGAAGGGGTAGACTAGGCTTGGGCTGATTTCTTTTTTGACCCTTTTCTTGAATTGGCTGATTATGCTGTAGCCGTGTGCTGGGCCTTCGTAGAGTATGGTGAGTATGTAGAAGCGGCTGAAGTCGCTGATTAATTCGTCTATGTTTTGGGTTGGCATTTTGGGTCTGTTTGTTATTGCAACGTTGGAGTATTAAATGTTTATTAGATATATCTGTAAAATACACATGTGACCAAGTGAAAACAATGAAAATCACCAGTTACAAGCAGATACCAGTAAACAACGAAACCTGTTGCACAAAAACAGCTGTAAGACAACTCATGGCCGCTGAGGGTTTTGACATAAAATTCTTTGAAATGCAACCCGGCGGCTACAGCCCCCAACACAGCCACCCAGAGCAACACCAAATCCTCGTCATATCGGGCGCAGGCACAGTGTCCGACGGCAAAAAAACCAAGCCAATCCAAAGCGGAGACATCATTTCCATCTTAGCAGATGAGCCCCACCAACTCAAAACTACAGGCGACACGCCCCTTAGGTTCCTCGCTGTGACTTTTGGCGGCAAAGAGTAACCTGCCTCCACCTCTGCCACAGTGTAGCTAACAAATATATCCAACCTGTTGCATGTAATTCTGGGTTCCAGAGGGAAAAATCCTTTGAAATATGACGTAATCATCGTGGGAGCAGGCCCCGCAGGCATCTTCTCAGCACTAGAACTAACCGAAAAAACAAACCTAAACGTACTCGTCATCGACAGAGGCGCAGACATAGCCCAACGCAAATGCCCCAGCAGCCGTGGCTTCGAATGCGTCCACTGTGAGCCATGCTCTGTTCTCTCAGGATGGGGTGGAGCAGGCGCCTACAGTGACGGCAAACTCACCTTATCCACAGAAGTCGGCGGCTGGCTAAACCAGTACGTATCAAACAAGGAACTGGAGAGTCTCGTCAAATATTGCGACGATATCTACATCAAATTCGGGGCAAGCAAAGAAGTCTACGGCGTCGAAAACGCTCAGGTAGATGAAATCGAACGCGAAGCCTCATTGGCTGGACTGAAACTTATCAAGCAAGAAGTCCGCCACATGGGCACAGACAAATGCCTCGAAACCCTCATGCGCATGCGTGAATACCTCAAAGACAAAATCACGTTCATGCCCAAAACAGAAGTTAAAGGCTTAATCGCCTCAGACCACGTCATACAAGGCGTCGAAACCGTCTCAGGCGAGAAAATCATGGGCAAATACGTAATCATTGCCCCAGGCAGAAGCGGCGCCGAATGGTTACAAACTGAAGCCCAAATGCGAGGCTTAAAAACTGTTAACAACCCGGTCGATATTGGCGTACGTGTGGAGCTGTTGGCTTCGGTAATGGAGAAGCTAACTAAGGTTCTCTATGAGCCAAAACTGGTTTATTTCTCAAGGGCATTTGACGACCAAGTTCGAACATTCTGTGTATCACCTTATGGCGAAGTCACCACCGAATCCTACGACGGCGTCCTAACCGTAAACGGCGGCAGCCACGCAGAAACAAAAACCCACAACACCAACTTCGCCATCCTTGTCAGCACCCAATTCACCGAGCCCTTCAAAGAACCAATCGCCTATGGCAAATACATAGCGCGGCTTTCAAACCTGCTCAGCGGCGGTGTCATGGTGCAACGCTTAGGCGACCTCACCCATGGCAGACGCAGCACACCTGAACGTATCTCTCACAGCGTTCTGACCCCCACACTTAAAAACGCCACTCCAGGCGACCTCAGCTTCGTCCTACCCTACCGCTACCTAGCGGACATCCGAGAAATGCTTGAGGCGCTGGACAAGATCGCTCCGGGAGTCGCTTCGCCCGAAACTCTCCTCTACGGCGTCGAAGTCAAATTCTACAGTAGCCATCTGCAGCTAAACAACGCCTTGGAAACCAAGATTCAGAATATGTTCACCATCGGCGACGGCGCAGGCGTCACACGCGGCTTAATCCAAGCCTCCGCTTCAGGAGTCATCGTTGCAAGAGAAATCCTCAAACGTGAAAAACTGCTGAAGGCATAAAGGCATGGTTGCGGCGGTTGCAGAGAACATCCGATGCTCGCATTGCGGTGCGCCTGTGGAGTTTAAGCCAGGCGAAATCATTGCTACCTGTAAATATTGCGGCTTTACAACCGTCATCGAAACGGGCCAAGCTTTCAACTTTGAACATTCGATTCTGCCTAACAAGTATAGCCCTGAACAGATTGAGGGGTTAGTGCGGGATTGGATGCGCTCGGGATTCATGAAACCTGGAGATTTGGCTAAGAAATCCAAAATCACCGAAAAAACCCTCATCTACCTACCATTCTGGGTGGTCTCAGTTGAAGCCACAACCAAATACAAGGGCATTTTCGAGCGGATAGCGCCGCCAATCGTAAAGGAAGGGCAAATCCAAAAAGAATACAACTGGCTCGTATTAGCTAGGCAAGCATCTAATTTTCCCACCCATGAATATGATGTTCCCTTAGCGGGTAAAGTGCCCTATGACTTCCGCAAAATCGAAGGCTTCGCAAAAGTCCTCAACAGCGAGGTGGAGCGGGATCAGGCACTGGAACTGGCGCGGCAGCAGATTGATGCCCATCACCGTTTTCTGCTTCAGCAAGACGTTGATCGCATAGTAGAAGCCTCCACCACTGTGAACCTTAAACAGATGGTTTATCTGCATGCGCCCGTGTGGTTCATCAAGTATGAGTATAAAGGGAACCTCTACCAAATGATAGTTGACGGCGCACAAGGTATGGTTCTTAGGGGCGACATACCAAACAGTAAGTTCTAGTTTGTTTAAAAAACTTTAAAAGCAAGCCCCTTTTAATAACGGAATGCAAAAAACAGGGGAATCAAGAAATGAGCGAAAATAAAGATGTATATGGTGAAGCGAAAAGCCAAATGAGGCTTTCCGAACGCATCGCGGCTGCGCTTCCAGGGTTCCGCGGATACAAAGAGAAAGAACTCCGGCGTGAATCAGACAAATTGATACGCAGCCATCTTTACCTTAAACTCTCCAGAGATAAAGACAACGTCAGATTGATTTCTCAGCGTATAGCCGATAAACGTTACTTTGACGTATTAACCGATGTTGACCGTTTAGTTGCAAAAATGGATCGAGTAACAGAAAAGGTTAACCATGCATCGTATGGTTACTCAGGCTTCTTTGACATAGTAAAAGTCAAAGAAGAAAACCTTGACCGCATGATAGCCTACGACAATGGGCTCCTCGACAGCGTCAACACATTAACTGATGCCGTCGACAGCCTAAAAACGCAGTTGATAGGCGGAGATTACTCAAACCTCAAAGATAAAGTCCAAGCTGTAACTGATAAATTGGATATGCTTGAGGACACTTTTGATAAGAGACAAGAAGTCATCTTAGGAGTGAATGCATAATGCCACAGGTTATTGAATGGGTAAGCGCAGGCGCCGAAGACATCGTTTGGCGCTATCCAAGCGAAGACATCACATGGGGCGCACAACTAATCGTCCATGAATACGAGATGGCAGTGTTCTTCCGAGACGGCAAAGCATACGATGTATTCCAAGCCGGCAGACACACCTTAACCACCCTAAACCTACCCCTACTCACCAGTCTACTCACACGCTTAGCTGGTTTCGGAGGCAACAAACCCTTCAAAGCCACAGTCTTATTCATTAGCACCAAAATCTTCGCAGGCAAATGGGGAACACGCGCACAAACCACAGAGCTTGCGCCGCTACAGGTCTATGGGCAATTCTGGTTCAAAGTCGCAGACGCCACCTTATTTGTCAACGAAGTCATCGGTGGGCAGCAAGCCTACACCACAGACGGCGTCAACAACTTCCTACGCGGCTTCCTAAACGAGAAAATAATCGATGAACTCAGCCACTACGACCTTGTCACCGTCTTCACACGCCTAGACGAAACCTCAGTCATCGTCAAAAACACATTAATTGACTACTTCAAACGCGTGGGCATAGAATTAACCGACCTCCGCTTCGAAGGCATCGACACCACTCCAGAGTACCGTGAACGCCTTTTCTGGCTCAAAACCGGGCAAACCGCAGCCGGCGACGTACTGCGCATGGAAACAGTCAAGAGCGCAGCGGCAAGCTTGGGACAAGGCGGCGGCTCAGGAGCACTCGGAGCAGGCATGGTGCTTATCCCACAGATCATGACTCCCACAGGCGCACAACAGGCGGCTCCGGCGGCGGCACTGGTCATCTGCCCCAAATGCGGCGAAAAAGTACCAGCAACCAGCAAATTCTGCCCCAACTGCGGAACCAACCTAACCCCGCCCTCACAGAATACGATGACATGCCCCAACTGCGGCAAATCCATCCCTGCCAACAGCAAATTCTGCCCCGAATGCGGCCAAAAAATCGCCTAGGTCCACCAGGCTATGAGTGAAAGCAACCGAACGCTGTTAACAATCGGCGTCTTCATCCTCACCATAGTAGTAGCAGTGCTGCTTTATGTGGCGGGGCTGATTGATTGGACGCTGATTGTGCCCGTGGTTTTTCTGCTCACTGGTCTGTGGCTGCTTGCGCTGGGCGCAATACGGATGAGTAAACCAGTAAAGTACGAGCGCAGCCCATTTAGCACCATGGCATTGGGGTTGGTGGCGATAGCTGTGGGCGGAGCATGGTTCCTCTTTAGCTTCAACTGGCTCTACTCGCTGGTCGTGATACTGCTGGTAGTAGCCGCGTTGGCAATCGCAGCAGCACTCCAACGCAAATAACCCTCTTGAGCCTTTTTTGGCTCTAAACATTTTCTGACTTCGCAAAGTTATTTGGCAGAAAAGCCCTGTGTCTACTCTTCTCTTGAGTAGAGAGGGTTTCTCCACTATTCTCGCTCGTCAAGCGGAAGAAACGGTACCAAAAGAGATCAGACTAATGTTGCTGAATAACAGTAGACTGTTGGCAGTAACCCGCAGTTAGACGACTCACCGTAAACTCTTACGTAAAAACTAACCTGACTAGAATCTTGTCTGAACCAAACTGTGTCTATGCCGTGTGCAAAAACAGCATCGGCAAAGTTCTCTTTTGAAACAAAACCCACCGAACCGCCGTAGAGAAAGAAGACGATGTTTTGCCATTTAGTCTCGTCTATGGCTTCGTCTTGGACCTTTAATCCTCTGCTCTCAAAGTAACGGGTGGCTTGCTGTACTTGTTCCATCGTTATTTTATTGATGGGCGGATAATCGTAACCTACAGTAAATGTTATGTTGCATTCAGTAGCTATGCCTTCGACGTTGGTGGAATAAGCGGTTAAGTTGTGAACTCCATAGTTCAAAGTCAGAGCTGAAGTTGTGTTTTCGTTGAAAGTAATATTGTTAGACCCGTCTAAACTGTAAGTGATTCTTGAAGTTTTTTCGTTTGCGGTTATGTTCAGTGGCAGTATTAGACTGTATGTAGTTACATGCGCTGCTCCGTCTGATGTAGTGCTTTGTGGTCCATTGTAGGTGCCATACGTGTAGTTGTCTAGTGGAGAGATAACTTGGACTTGAAACGGCAGAGGGGTTGGCATGGGCGCCAGCGTTTCTTGATTGGTAGTGGATTGAGGTTGGGACAAACTGCCATAGGTGACAGCCAAGATTGAACTCAACAGCAAGGTAAATACGATAAAGGCGATGACAATGTTTTGGCGTCTTATCATTTATATTCTACTCGCTCAAAGACAATGCCCGCTAAGTCAAATATTACTCTCCCACAAGAACAGCCTGTTCTGCGACAGGAACGGTTAAAACTGCCTGCAAAAGAAGAAATCGTTTGCTCCTTAGCCGAGCTACTTGCGGAATACGCCACAACCAGCCTGCAGTTACCTAAACCAGCCAACACCAAAACGGACACAGAGGACAAGCCTGCTGGAAGAAGATGAAATAGAGGGATCCACGGCAACAACCAAAATAAAAAACAGCACACAACCAAACATTTGAGCTACTGTCAAAAGAAAAGTTCATTGAATTAAAATATCTGAGCTGCCCAATTAGCTAACGTATGTTTGAGTACCTTGTCTTAGCTGCAGCTGTCGGCTCCTTTCTCGCCGCACTGGCTTATATTCGCTCTATGTTTAGGGGGCAAACTAAACCAAACAGAGTCACCTGGTTGATGTGGTGTATCGCCCCGTTTGTGGCGACCGCCGCCTCGGTTTCCAGCGGTGCCAGCTGGGCAGCTATACCCGTCTTCATGTCAGGCTTTGGCCCCTTACTTATCTTCTCAGCCTCTTTTTTCAGCAAAAACGCCTACTGGAAAAACACTTCATTCGACTATGCCTGCGGAGCCCTATCGGGATTGGCTCTTGTACTTTGGTACATCACCAGCAACCCGAATGTGGCAATAGTCTTTGCAATCCTCAGCGACGCATTAGCGGCTGTTCCCACACTAATCAAAGCGTGGCATAACCCCGAAACCGAATCCGCCTGGCCCTACATCGTCGGCACATTTACTCCGATGACAAGCTTCCTTGTAGCTACAGCTTGGACGTTTTCAGTTCTAGGTTTCCCCGGTTACTTGATTGCGATAAATATTTGCCTTTTGCTTCCGCTGATTATTAAGCGAAAATAGCTGTTAACTTTAAATGCAAAAGGGGTGGCGGGCCCGCTGGGGTTAGCTCCTATTTGGGGTCGGAACCGCTATAGAAAAGCGCGCTGCGGCATCTTGATGTAACAGGGTATTTTTTTGTTTAGACCCTTCACTGGCTGTTAGCAGGAAGTTCTATTTTGAATTTTGTTCCTTTGCCTTTCTCACTCTCAAAATTGATTGAGCCTTTCATTGCCTCAATTAGTCGTTTTAAGACAGCTAACCCAAATCCTTGACCCTTAGCTTTAGTTGTGAACGTGGGCGTAAACATTTTAGGCTTAACTAAGTTGTTATTTTTTTTATCTATCAATATTGCCGTAAAACTTGCGGTGAGTTAAAGATACATTGCCATAGACCTTAAGTTATTTGAAAGCCATATTGATTTCTGAGGTAATTCAAGTGACTGAACTAATCCCCAAAGAAAACCAATTAAATAAACTGGAAGATTATTACCAACTTCACAAAGCCTATTCAGACTTAGCAATTGAAAAAACCAACGACCTAAAACAGACAGCCAACGCACTAAAGAGTCTATCTATGCATTGGGTTCAGAGCACAGACCACCGCTTATCTAAAGAGCAAACCGACCTCTACTTACGCTTACTTGGTAAATTAGACAACGTTTCATCTACATTCGAAGATATTAGTCTTCAATTTACCCTGCTAACCAACGAAAGTAAAGAAATTTTGCGACTCTTACGCAATTCAAGCATTGATAGCTTATTGCTCGATTGGGCTTTCTTATTAGATAACAGCCAGCGATTAATCTCCGAGTACTTTTCTCTTTCTCGCTCAGTCAGAAATGGTGTGCGTGCGATAGCTTGCGTGCCATTTGGGGGAGTTTCTATCGGCGCTGAATACAGGAAAGAGCTTCTATCTCAAACACTTGCAATATGCCAGACAGCGGAGAAAGCTTGTGCCAACAGTAACCAAGTCTCAAGTCAAAACACAGCGTTGAACATCTTGCTCCACAAATTACATGGAGATGGTTTTGATTATCAACCAAAAGCAATATGATAGGCGCTAATAGAAACAAACAAATTAGCACTTAATAACTAATCCTTAATTTTCTTCGCTCATTATCAGTAGGGTTTGGTTTGAAAGATAAGCCATGATGAATTCCGACTCTTAACGAAACAACTTGAAGCAAAGAGTCCCGCTCAAAGGAAACAAATGACGCCTCAAGATGGGCAGCACTGTCAGGCAGCGACGATGCAGAATTTATTGCGCTGAGCGAGGAACTTAATGCACGAATACGTATCGGTTTGACCATCGGTTAAAAAACTAATTCTACCCAAAATCAAACACCTTATCGACAAAACCTTAAGAATAAAGTCTACAACAAGCAATGGTAGAGTGAGAACAAATGGCTAAAGACGTAGCGAAAGAACTTAGTAACTGCAAAACCGAATTCGAGAACGACGAAGGTTCAATGCTCTTTTTCAACGCAGTTAAGAAAACATTTGACTCCTATCCAAAGAATACCGATAAAGTTCAAATTGCTGTTAAGGTTGCGGTAATAAATCAACTTTACAAGACTAATATCTTAGCTACTTTCAAGATTACGAACCATATCCAAGCTTTGGGGGACAAACTTGACGAGCTTCTCTTGGCTGGAGACTCGGATGCCGTCTTCAAGATAGAGCAGGGACATAGGATTCGCAATAAGAAGTACAAGAAGGAATACGATTTCTACTCGTTCTCGACCAAATACTGTCATTTTTCAAACCCCAGCAAGTATCCAATTTATGACCAATTTGTTTCCAAAGCTTTATTGAAGCTCAGAAAGAAAGGACTTGTCGAATTCGAAAACGCAGATTCTTTGTACGATACTGCTGAGCTTAAGAGGGTTATGGATGATGTGCTTGTTAAATTTCACTTTGCTGACTATCAGGAAGCAGACAGAGCGTTGTGGGTTTATGGAAAGAAATTAGCGAAGGAATGGTAATTACCTGCTAAGTGACTGAATAGGTCTTTTCTCTTTCTATTTCTCGGATACAGTCGCAATATTGCTTGTACAGTTGTTGGTTTTCTGTATGAACTGGAAACGCTACTTTGGGATTAATTTCTTTCACTGTTGCTACCAGTTGGTCTTTGCTCATATGTCCTGAAGCGTGCAATTGATGGAACACCATTCCAAAGTGATTAATCCAGTTGTGCATAACTTCATCCTCAATGTCTTCTTCGCTGAAGGGTTCACTCATGCTGTGGATAAGATGGCTTCCAGCTTGAGGTTTAATATCAATTAACTCTGCGAATTGGTAGAAGTCTAAGTCCATGATGAGTTTGCGTTGGTTCTTGCGGACATAGTTGCAGTCAACCATTTTGTCCATGAACGGTCTTTCCCAAGCAAAGTAATCTTTCTCATCGTACTTTCCGCTTTTCTTCTTCTTGTAATAGACCTTAATGGTTTCATCTTTCAACGGGTCGGGAACTGGAAGGTGCTCATCACCCATCAATTTTGTCAGCAAATAAGCAGTCTTTGGAGTTACAACGAGCTTTCTGTTGTTGCTTTTTGCAATCTCATAAAAGCTTTTGAACCTATCAATGTCTCGGCTTCCCCTCATGGTGAAAACTACTTTATCGGTTGAAGCAACAATTTCATTGCTTTTCTCTTTAACTTGCAACTCAGAGAAGTTCTGCCGGTTCTCCTTAACAGCCATTCTTGTGCCTTCGATAATTAAGGCATCCGGCTTGGCTTCTTTGGTTCTCTCGATGAAGTTCTCGGTTAGGTCGCTTCGGGGTCCATGCCTGCGTAGGTCTCCAGTGTAAGCGATTGTTCCCTCTGAAGTGTGGATAAGGAAGCCATATGCGGCAGGAATTGAGTGATCGACAGCAATAGGTTCAACGGTTAGGCTGTCGAGTTCAATCTTGTTTCCTGTCCTAAACTTGTTACAGAGATGGTCACCATAGTCAGCGAAGAATCCTGTTTCTTCCATGGACTCCATGAAGAGTTTCGTACCAACGCCCATGCAAACTGAGATAGCTGGGTCTAAGAAAGAGATGTGTGTTATGTGGTCAAAGTGTGCATGGGACAGAAAAACACAAGCTATCTCTGGGTTTGCGTAAGCTAAATCGGTGTTGACAATCATTTCTTTGGCGTATAAGCCTTTGATTTTTGGAAGAAGGTTGAATTCGAAATGGTCTCCTAAGCCGTTTAATGGTCTTGGCTGAAGCCAGTTGGTAAAGAACTTTTGCCCATAGGTGAAACTCTGGCCGAAGTCTAGGAAAATTTTAGTGCCTTTATTTTCCAGGAGGATCTTGTTGCCGCCGATTTCGTTAACGCCGCCATAGAAAGTTAACTTTGTCATTTTGGTCGCTATTTACCTTATCGTTTTCTTCTTATAGAAAGCTTGCTCTTGCATGAGCTATGGAGTTTCTAATGTGATTCTTGTAGTCCCAACCGTCTAGAAACACTGGCGTGACGGGAAGAGCTTTGATTATCCTCCAAATGTCCAAGTTCTCCAAATCGTCTATGGCTGGAACTTTGCCTTTCTTTGCAACGTCAAAAAAATACAATATCCTGGATAACTCATCGAAAACGCCATCAACAAAACTAAGTAAGCGTAACAATGCATGTGGAAGAGCACAACAGGGTCTTTGATTGCCTTAGTTGCTAGTTGCTCTGCAATAGAGCCAATAATCTTGTTTGAGGCATTCAATTTTTGGAGTATTGGTTGAATCGTCAATAACTCTTTTGGATAGTCATCGCCTAGGTGTTTGTTAGCGCGGAAAACGACGGTTTTCACGTATTCAAAACATTTTTGCCGATAAGCTTGGCCTACGGGCGTAGAATTTTCAAATTCTTTGCTTGCCCAGTCAAAGAGAGAGTACCAATTCTTCAAGAAGTTACCAGGGATTTTGTCTCCTTCTAAGATGGTGGCGAAGCTCAGGATTTGTTTAGCTGTCTCCACAAAGCGTTCTTTTCGTATATCTCCGCTATTTCCTGAAGATTTTTTATTCTTAGTGCTGAATCGGCATAAAGCATGAACATTCCCTCGTGATAAACTTGATACTTAACCAATTAAGAGTATAAATAACCTACCACGACACCGGCTCCTACCTCCGTTTCTCCTCCCCTGGATCGCGGTGTGACTTCATAAGTCTGGCTAACGCCATGTTTTGCTTGTTACAATCTCTTCTCTTTTTGCGAAGAATTTGGCAAAATCTAAATACTTTTTAAACAACATATCGAACCAGAGTAGTGTCTTGAGGCACACAGTGAGCGATAACAACCGACGTAAAGATGTTCTATCAAAGGACCTAAAAATACTCTGGGCTAGAAGTAGTAACCAGTGTGCAATGCCAAGCTGCAAGAAAGAACTAATAGTCAACGGAACCGACGGCCCTTACTTTTTGACCCATTCTTCCAGGGCTTCCTCAACGCAGTTGCTAAGATAACCTCGTTTCAAGCCGAATTTTTTTATGGCTTTTTGGCGAACTTTTTCTTCAAGGGAGTCTGATATTATGGCGCTTATTTTGCCATTTTGAATCGAGTTATTTAGGCATCTCTTTATCAGATATAAGATTTCTGATTTAGAAAGCTTTATTTAGCAGATATCTTCTATATGATATCAGATATCTGGCAATTGTGGTAATTCGCCCACGCAGAATTCCACCTGGTTTTCCCTACATTCCAAGGGATTTCTTGAATTTTGCAGAAGTGATTGTATGCAAACTAGAACTGAGTTAGAGACTATTATCTGCCCTCTATGTGGCAGCAAAGCCCAAAACTTTGCCGCTAATCCAACAAACCTACGATTCTTAGAGAACCGAGCCCAAGAAAACAACCTTGACCAAGCACTCAACATCTGCGCCGCAGCTTGGAGCGCATTTCCTGAACTTAGAAACCGCTCAGACACAAGAAACATTGTTGACACCCTAATCGACCATATCCAGCAACAATTTTCCAAGGCACTTATCCCAATTGAGACAATCGCAAAAATGACTGCGCCTCTAAACCTCAAAATAGAGCAACTAACTGAGCGACTTCCAGATGATTTAAAGGGCGAGTTTATGGAAACCAATAGGCTGTTAATTAATGAACTAAAGTTAATTCAAGAGGCGACTAAACAATTCGCCGACCCCATACAAAAAGAAGTCAGAGAACTCAGCCAATCCATAGCTGCTCTGGTTAACAAACCGTCGCTTAAGGGTAGTGTTAATGAGCAAACCCTCCAAATGGGTTGGCAAGAAGCGTTTGCCAAAGACAAAATAATCCGAATCGGCGGTGCGGGCAGAGCCGACATCGTAGTCACGCCGTATTTGGAATTTGGCGGTTCACGTTACGGCTCAAAAATAATCGTGGAGCGCAAAGCAGGCGCACAAAAATACTGCGGAACCCACTTCGCTGAAGCAATCACCCATACTCGGGCAGAAGGCGCAAAATATGCCCTGCTTGTCTATGACTCTCCAGATAACTTGCTAACTCTGCAAAAACCTGTTTGCTTCAGCCTCACAGACGGAATAACCCTAGCCATCTGTGACATCCAGACGGGAGGTTGGCGAACGAGCCGTCAAATTATCGAAATTATCCAGCTCACTCTGCCAGCTGACAACGCAGAAGCCACCCCAACAATTGACCTAAAGAAGTTAGAAGCAGCAATACAACAAATCGCAAGCCTGAATAGCCAAATCGAGTTGTTGAGGAAAAGCAATAATTCAGCAATCACAAACTGCGAAAAGACGCGTGAGTGCATAAACAAAATTGAGGAACTCGTATTCTGCCATCAACAAAGCCTTCGCAACCTCTTAGCGCAAAAGCCTACCCCACTTGAATCCTTAACCAAAGCTTAAGGTGAAATTATTGAACTATTTATACAGAAAAAGAGAATTCAGCCAAAGAGAACTAAGAGGACTAGGACTCTTAGCAAGAGGCGGAATGATACGGCGCTTGAACAGAAACGCCTACTTGGTTCGGTCCTCTGACCTGCAAAACTGGTATAATGTGCATTGGAGTAGACGAAGATGGCTGTGCGATTGCAAGGATCATCTCAAACGCCAAAAATCCTGTAAACACGTTTGCGCCATTCTTTTCTTAAGCAGGTTGCCTCAGATAATTTTGTCTAATTTTCAAGCTAAAGACGTAACCTGCCCCAACTGTGGCTCAGATGATTTAACCCGCAAAGGCTTAATTCATCACAAAGAGTTCGCAGGCCAACGATTTTGGTGCAAAAATTGCAGACACTTGTTTGAAGACAAAGATGAAGCCACCTCAGGGTTGAAAGGCAATCCTCAACTTATCGTTGCAGCTTGCGACTTGTACTTCAAAGGCTTATCACTGAGGGTTATCGAGGATTTCTTAAAGAAAACCTATCAGGTACAAGCCTCCTACCCGACAATCCACCGCTGGATCCACAACATGATAAAACGGATAAGCAAACTAGAGAAAGATCACAGCCTCCCCGCTGGAAGTCGCTGGCACATTGATGAAACCATAATCAAAGTTAATGGCGACCCCAAGTACCTCTGGAACGTGCTTGACGCAGAAACTCGGCTTCTCCTGGCAAGCGAATTGACCTCTGGCAGAACAGCCCAAGATGCGAAAAATGTTATTGAAAAAGCATTGCAACGGGCAGAAAAACCACCTGGACAGATTGTGACCGACGGCTTAACCAGCTACAGAGTTACCCTTTCAAACAATGACTTGAACATCAAGCATATTCAAGGACCAAAACTCAGCGACCCCATAAGTAACCAGCTAGTAGAACGCCTCAACGGAACCGTGAAATCAAGAACAAGAGGATTCCGCCGCCTTGATAACATTCAATCGTCAGCTGAATTATTCAACGGGCTACGGCTTTTCTACAATAATAAACGGCCTCATCTTGCGCTTGGGGGCAAAACACCAGCTGAAGCAAGCAAACGACGAGTTTCAGAAGTTGACAGCCAATGAATCATCAGCCACCCTCTAATGAAAGTGTAACATACCGCTCACTTCTTAAGCCAAGAAGTAATTGCTGATATCCCTCCTATATTGACCATTGACTTCCAGCAAATTATCTCTGAATTCTATCAAAGCAGCTATGCCCGCTATTATCTTGGCACTGGCAGCGGGCAGCATCATTTAAGGATCATTTCTTGGATCCACAGATTTCAGTTTGAGGGCGTACACGACCTTTATGGTCAATCGATTGTCTGCGGGGATTTTGCGTTTTTGGGACTGTAATCGTCAACCTGTGGTCCCGCCAATTTTAGGCATGAAGAACAGGACTTCGAAAATCATCTGGCCCAGCATTCCCAGCTCCAAGGAAAGAAGCTAATTGTTCTTTCATATACACCGCCCAACGGAATATTAGACCGGGGCATAAGATTCGCCGACCGAGATGAGGGGAGCCACCACATTGGTTCAACGGCTCTTAGGAAGTTTTTAGAATATAACAAAGTCAGGCTCGTTGTTTGCGGTCACTGTCATTCGCACGGTGGCCTCGTGGATAGGCTTGGCGGAGCTACAATAGTTAACGTGGCATCTCATGACAATGCGGGCGCCGTTGGCAAGTTTGCGGTTATTGATTTATATAAAGATGGAAAGGTCGAGGTCGAATGGCATGACACAAACGAATTAATAGACCAATACTCAGTCGACCGTATCTGGGGCATAGGCTTTTGTTATAAAAGAAAACTGGCAAATTCTGGCATAACAACGATCGAAGAACTTGCAGCCCATAATGGTTTAGAGGCACTTTCGAACGCATGCGGAATTTCCCCAAAAGTTCTAGCGAAGTTTCAACTAAGAGCTAAATCGATGATTCAGAATAAAATCTTCCAAGTCACCCCCTTTTAGTTTCCCGACCAAAAGGTAATTTACATTGACATTGAAACTGACCTTGCTTGTAGCCGTATCTGGTTAATCGGACTTCTAATTGAGGGTGAGCTTATCCAGCTATATGCCGACAATTGGGGCGAGGAACGGCAGATTTTGGTTGAGTTCTTGGAGATTTTGCAAAAATACCCTGAATATAAGCTCGTTAGCTATTCTGGGACTGACTTTGATTACCGCGTCCCCATAGCTGCTCTGAGACGTCAGGGCTTGAGCGCCATCCTTTTAGAGTCACATCAGCACCTTGACCTGAGCTATGCTGTTAGGAATTGCTTTATCTTCCCAAACCAAAGTTTTGCCCTCAAGGAACTGGGTGCATACCTTCAGTATCCATTCAAGCATCCGGACCTTGACGGAATGTTAGTCGCATTTAAGTATATGAAACACGCCGAAGACGGCGATCGAGAAATAATTAGATACAATGAAGATGATGTTCGAGTCCTTCCTTACCTTATTTCGACCTTTAAGAAAATCCATCTCTGAGTGTTTAGTACTTTACAATCGATTTCAAATACTAGAAACTAACATAGAGCAACTAATTTAACGCTTGGAGAGGCATCTAAATGAAAATTACCAAAATCCACATCACAAACTATCGATCACTTGAAGATGTGACAATTTATCCAAAAAATATCCTTGCCTTAATTGGAAGCAATAACAGCGGAAAGTCCAGTATACTAAAAGCGTTAGACTTATTCTTTAAAGCATCAAAAGAACTCCTTGATGCCGAAACCGTTCACTATAAGCATGTAGGCGAACCCATTGAAATCTTGCTGACATTCGAGCAATTGAGTCCCTGGGAGAAGGAGCAGTTTGGTCCATGGATGGATGGCGATAAACTTGTCGTTGGGCGCCAAATCGACAGCAGCAGCTATGAAATAGTTACAACTGCAGTCAAAAGTGTTCCAGAACAAGAGTGGTTGCAAGAAGATGTAATTAGCGGCGCTAAAATCACTGAATGGTGGCAAAAAAGAGCCTCCCTTAAAATCGGAGAGCACGATTTCTCAGCAAAATTTGGGACCTCAAAATCGGAGCCTCAGGTAGGGAAATGGAAAACTGCCGCTAAGGAGTTCGCTGAAGAGCATAAGAAAGAGATCAAATGGATAGAAAAAACAGAATCAAATCCAAAGGGTTATGCAGGGGTTCTAAAGGGAGCTTTACCAGAATTCATTCTTATACCAGCGGTCAGAGATGTAACCGAAGAAACAAAAATACTTAAGACAAACCCGTTCGGCCAACTTTTGAAGTCTTTTTTTGATGCAATCCCAGAAGAGAATCGAAAAGCTGTTGAGGCTCAAATAAAGGAACTGGAAAAGCGATTCAACAGAACTGGTAAAACGGACCGCTTTACCCAAATCGATGCTTTTGAAAAGAGAATGAATGAATTGATGTCCGAGGTTATGCAGTGTGACGTTGAGATAGAGGTACCGTTGCCAAAGTTAGAGGAAGTTATGGGAGCCGCAAGAATTTATGCGAATGATGGAACGCGAACCGCTATTGAAACAAAAGGTCACGGTATGCAAAGAACGATGATTTTTACGATTTTAAGAGCATATGCAGAACTAACTCACCAAAGAAAAGCAGCCGAAAGGGCGAAACAAAGGACCACGATATTCGCATTTGAAGAGCCTGAACTCTATATGCATCCGCAATCTCAGAGGACTCTCATGTCAGTGTTACGAGAAATAGCTAAGGAGCAGGATCAAGTCATCTATTGTACACATTCAAGCCTCTTTGTGGATATTGAATACTTTGACGAAATATGCATAACCCGCCGAGAGAAGATTAATGACTACTACCGGAGTCAGCCAAGCCAGCTTTTTATGGTCAACCTACTTACTGACTTCAATAATAGATATCCACGCAAAAATGCAACCGAGCAAGGGATGAGGGAACTTTACTCAAATGTCTTCAACCCTATGGTTAACGAGGGCTTTTTTGCGCAAAAAGTTGTGATTGTTGAAGGTCCTTCCGAGCAGTATTCGTTGCCCATTTATGCCGATTGTATGGGGTATGATTTGAACCATTGCAATGTCTCGGTAGTTCATGCGGATGGCAAAGGCAATATCGATCGCCTGCTGAGAATTTTTAGTGGTTTTAATATCCCAACATACGTTTGGTTTGACGGCGACAAGCATAGTGCAAAAAAAGAGGTGACAGACACAACGATTGAACTGATGGCGCTATTCGGAGATAAAATAACCTCAAAAGATATGATTGCTAAAAAGATAACAGCAAACTATGCCGTGCTGGAGGATGATTTGGAGGCACTCCTGAGAAGCGAAATTTCAGATTATGATACTCTGATTGCTGAGTGTACGGCTATAATGGGGCCTGTAGGCAAACCCTTGCATAATCGCTTCGTTGCAAAAAAAATAAAGGCAAGAATCAATGCTGAACATCCCGCAGCTCAAGTTGTGCCTAAAACAATTCAGGATATAATCGAAATGATCAAAAAAACTACTTGTCCCTCGATTGTCCTCCAGAAATAATAGGGGTGATCGTCGTAAGGAGAATGAAAAATTAGGGTTCCTTCAAAAATGCCAAATAAGCGATAATACAGTTTCCTAAAGCTGTTTACAAGGTGCTATAGGTCGAAAGTTTGTCCTGGTTTTACGCAGTTAACGTTATTCGACCATTTCTCATATGCCTTAGCATTCTCTGTGTGTATAGGAATTATCTTTTTAGGACTGACTTGTTCAACGAATCCCTGAAGTTGGCTCCCTGAGGCGTGCCCTGAGACATGGGTCGAGGAAATATGCAATCCAAAATGATTCAGCCAGTTCTGTACTCGCTCCCAATCGATTTCCATTTCCGCATCGAATGGCTCACATACGGATTTTATGTACACAGAACCTTCGGCTGGTTTGATGTCGATCAATTCCTTGAGGTCAAAGTTAGTGCAAAAAAGCAAGTAGTTGTCTTGATTTTCCTTGACTTCTTGATAGCAAATAGCTCTGTCAAGATATGGTCGCTCCCAACTGTCATAGTCCTGATTTCGAATTTTCGTGTCGCACACGTCGCTGCCTATAAGTCCCCAGCTTTTTCGGGCTGCGTAGATTTGGATATTGTTGTCGCTCAAGTTTGGCGCAAGAGTGTTTGGGCACTTAGAAAGCTTGTCGAGAAGATATGCCTGCTTTAGTGATATTGCAAGCTTTTTGCCCATCTTTTTAGCTGCGTTGAGAAATGACAACATTCTGTCAGTATCTCTTATTGACCAGTTGCCTAAAGAGAGCCCCTTTACGCCTGAAGATATAGAGCAAATTTCTTCTTCAACGTCAACCTCGGTTTTTGAGGAGCTTTCGTCGATTCTTGTTCCCTCGATAAGCAATAGATCGGGTCTTGCTGCCTTACATGCTTCCATAAATGCCCTGCTCTCTTTTTCCCTTCGACCATGAAAGCGGAAGTCGCCGGTGTAAACAATAGTGCCGGAAGAGGTGTGAATAATATAGCCTGTGGCTCCTGCAAGAGAGTGGTCAACTTGGTAAGGTTCGATTACTATATCGCCTATTTTGAATTCGGAGCTAAACTGAAATCGCTGATAATCCCTCTCAACAACTAAATCGTCATGAGTCTGGGCAGTTTTGCGGCTCAGTTCTCCTTTTTTATTGATGTAAGTCTCAAAACAATGTGTTAAATCCGTGATATCGTTGAAACTTCCTACCCCAGTGTCATTAATCGCTTTTAGAATGGAGTACGTCTCCTCCGAGCAGTAAATCGGCAGATCCTCTCGCATGTGGTTGATGTATGCGGCATGATCGGCATGAGCATGTGAAAGAAGAAGACCGTCAACTGCAGGTTTTTCAATCGTCCGACCCATGTGCTTTAAGAAGTCCTGCCTATAGAGACCTTTAATGTCGGGGATAAGCCCAAATTCTATAAAATCGCCCAAGCCGTTGCACTTTCTTGGTTGCAAAAATTCGGAAAAATATTTGTTCGCTTGACTAAAACTCATTCCAAAATCTAAAAGAATTTTAGTTTTGCCGTCTTCCAGTAATATCTTGTTACCGCCTATCTCATCAATGCCGCCGTAGAAAGTGAGCGATGTCAAATCTATTCACAGGCTGGTAACTTGGGGCATAACCGCTTTTTAATTTTTTGGAATTAAAGCCCCTCAGTATGGCACCAAGGAATTGCTGTACACTACCTTTACGCGATTAAAAAGGTCGTTGACCGTCTTCATCCAAAAACAAGAAGATAAAGAAGTACTGGAGGCAAGCTGCCTTAAATTTGCCCATGAGGACTACCTCTACCTCGAAAAAGGCCCTCAGAAAATCAAGCCTGATTTTACTATATGGGTTATCGATTTCAAGCCTTATAAGTCTCGTAGCAAAACTTCCTTGAAGATTATTAATAAGATAGTTTAAAGGATAACAATTGAATTGCGATGTTTTGTTTTTACTGTTTATCTTGTTGATTCGGTAAAGAGAAACGACGATTTACGGATTGCTATTTGAATGCTTAGATCTCATTTTGTATGCCTACAACTTATTATGGCTTCCTCAAATGTACATTAACCGTGCAGCTAAATGGATAGAGAAACACGCAACGCTTTCCTAGAAACTATGAGAAAGTTGTCAAAAAAAGATTCTACGAGCCATTGAATACATATCTTGTAACGAGCCCTGCGTTATGCTGATATTTTAAAATATGCTCTTGAAAAGCGTGTAGTCGAATCTCGCGCCACCGTCACTTTGATCGTTCGAGGATTACTTAAAATGGGCTTAATCGAACGCACAGTTTTAGATTCGCGCCCAATAAGAACAATATACAAGGTAACTAAGAAAGGTTCAAAGGTGTTAGGATTAATGCAGCAAATCGAAGACGTTTTGGAAACATAAAGCGAACAAACTTGAAATCCTGCCAAGTTGGCAGTGGATAATAATGCTCGGAGTGCGCATAGTTACAATAGTAATCTTAAATAAGCTGAAGCGCATTTTGAGCAAAACAACAATCGCAATATTTCCTTAATGACTATAATAATAAGTGAGTTCAGAATCAAAAAAGTTTTAAGGTGATAGTACAGTACAGATTCTAACTGACTGGTATGAGCATTTGCCCAAATTGTTCAGCTAAAGTGGAAAAAGAAGACTCTATTTGTAAATATGGGCGCGGCTTTATAGTGCATTGTTATACCTGCCCAAAGTGCGGCTCAAAGCTTAGAGACTACATCCGACAGAAAGACAACCAATATAGTTATACGCTAATACAAAAAAACGGCGTTGGCGGATTTAAAAAAGCGATCAGATAATGAACTTAAGATAAAAACAGTGCACTTAGTTCAAGTTATCCAATCAAGTTAGGTATTGTTTTATATTTAAGAGCATTTCATAGTATTTCTGCATGTCAGACTCACTAGTAAACTCATTAGGTTGGGAAGAAGACCCTCCAGACGGCGAAATCTTGCGATCAAGAACAAAACTAGGACAACTTAGAATATGGCACTTTCCAAGAAAAGGGATTACTCAAATTAATGGCAAAGATTTTGCGGGTCCAGTGCACCACCCGGGACTTTACATTCTTCTTCACAACCAAGAGAAAAAAGTCTATGTCGGAGAATCAAGCGACTTAAGAGACCGTCTTGATAATCACAACAGGAATCCGCCAAAAGAAATTGGTAACTTTGACCAAATAATCGCCATAGGGAATGGCAGAGACGTCAACCATTCGATTCTTACTGAAAACTCAATGCGCCTTTACTTAGAAAAAGCTATGATACATATCTTGGAAGATGGTGGAATCCTAACACCAATAAATAAAATGAAAGAAGAACCCAAAATGACAGCAGCCTCTGAAACGATAGGCAAACGTCTTCAAGAAGAGCTTCATTTTGTCTTGCAAAAATTAGGGTTCGCTATAAAGTTAATAAAATCGTTAGTACCTATCGAAGTCATTTCTGACGAAGCACTACTAACAATGCTCGCCGCAAAGGGGTACCGCATAGAGAAAACAAAAAGGGATCAAATTATTCTTCAAGATGGCACTCCTATTTTTGTCCGCCCAGGAACGAAGCCTAGAAAAAGTGAACCGGGTTGGCACATCACTCTACGATCAAAGCCCCGTGAACTTCTAAACCAGGAAAAAGGCGCATTAGCCATTTCTCGTGGGTATGGTTACTTAATTGACGCAGTTACACTCAAGAAGTGGTTAGGGGAAAACTTGTGGCCGATGAAAGCAGGCAAAGAAGCGATTGATGTTTATGCTGATTTAGACCAAGAAAAATTGTTCTACCATACGGATTATCAACCTCTCGACCTTAAACCGTTTATTCTCACAAATTTAGAGAAAAAGATCCAATGAAGGAATATTGTTAGGCTCTTTATTCTTACCTTTTGAGAGGGTGACAATGCTTTCGCGAAGAACAAAATCCCTTTTTTGTCCCGACCTTCTTTTACGTGCTATTTCGATACTGTCAATATTAAAACCTATAGCTTTGCCTAATCGGGCAAGAATCAAATCGGCTGGTACATAACTGCCGGAAATTAACGAATCTCCTTCAACGAACACAAATTTTCCTTTAGGTTTCAGCCCGATGTAAACCTGTCTCATAACTGCATAAAGGTCTACAAAATATCGTTTTACTACAAGATGCATGTCAGTTCGTCTGCAGATTCCCTTTAGCTTCAGAGTTGCCCCTAATTCGTCTACAATCTCATCTATCCAATCATCGACATGAGCATCACCTAGTTTAGTGGCAAAGTCTCGAATATCTTCCCGGGAGGTATTATCGCAGACAATCATTGAGCTTCTCATGGCCTGTAAATCGCGATAAGATTTAGCTAAACCAAGCCAAGCGAGCTCTATCTTATAGTTAAGAACATAGTCAATACCGTTAACATAGGGTGGACTTGTTATAACAATCGACAGAGATTCCGGTTCAATCGGATACTTGCGAGAATCGGCTTGAAATACTTCGGCGTTTCCCCATCTTTCGCGAAAACTTTGAACATACCGCAGATCCTCTAGCATGTACGACAATTTCAACCTAAAGGGGTCGAAAGGCGCCTCTTTCGGAATACGCTTGCCCTTTGTGTAGCCTAAGCCGGGCGCACGCCACATTTTGCTGCAGTCAATCAGTATGCTAGCGAAGCATAATCTGATTAGGTTTTTAATATTTTCATCTATTTGGGTTTGTTCTATTTCTCTTTTGAGCGAAGCCAAGCCTTTTAGAATCTTAGGTTGGAATTGCATCTTGGTTTTCGTTAGAAAGGGTAAGTTCGATTCTTTTTCTTGATTATTGTATGCATTATCCAGTATTTTGTCTGCCACTGCTTGAACCGCATAAGTGTCAATATCCCAGTTTGTTTTAACTTTGCTAACAAAAACCATAAGAGGGTTAAGGTCTAAGCCGATTGAATCGATACTGCGCATTTTTGTGCAAACCGATACCGTTCCACTGCCAAGAAAAACGTCGCCGACTTTCATACCCTTAACTATTTTATGTCTATCCAGTATGTCTTCTACAAACGCATTGGAAAAACCTTGCACATAGGGTGACCAGCGATGCACCCGTTTCCCGCCGTTTTGTAAATTTTCTGTAAAGCGGATACCGATGGCGCGTTCAATGAGCGGTAGTTTGTATGTCTCTTTGAATTTTTGGGTATACCACTCTGAAGTTTTAAGTTTGGACGTAAGTTGTTCGTTGAAATCAGGAACAATGTAGAGCCCGCCTCGGCAACCTGTGGAAATAATGGCTTTACGGTCTGATAATAACTTCATTTCTGAGAGAACAATACTTTTTTGTAGTCCTGTTTTAATCGCTACTTGCCTTGGTGAAATTCCAACGGACTGCGAATCTCTGATTGCGCTTAGAACCTTTTCGGTATGGTTTCTATTATCTTGGGCTATCATATCTTGGTCTGTCCTCTTAGGAATTAGCTACTCCTCTTTGTGCCAGTTCCCTCTTTTTGATTTAGGAGAAGGTAAGTAACTGCATCGTTCGGTGTTTGTGGTTTTTTGTTCTCAATTTCCAATTTTGCTTTCAACGCGATTATAGTCTGGTAGTTTTCTATCGTTAACTTAATTGTCTTCTCGCACTTCGTCATGGCGTCACGACAGCACTATGTCACAAGGGCACTTTAGCACAGTGTCACCAAGTGACCGTTAAACAACTAATCCTTTGATGCCGTAAACTATTTAACACTTACTGAGGGAAACTTGAATTTCCAATCGCAGGAATTGCGCAGCTATTTTTTTACCCATTCTTCGAGGGCTTCGTCAACTGCGTTGCTAAGATAGCCTTTTTTTAGGCCGAATTTTTTGATTGCTTTTTGGCGAACCTTATCTTCAAGAGAGTCGGAGATGATAGCGCTAATTTTGCCCATTATTGGTCGAATTATATTTAGGCAGCGCTTATCCGATATAAGATTTCTGCTTGGGAGGGCTCTTTACTCGTAGATTATGCGTTGCTGTATATTAACGGATACTTTGTGGTGGTGTTTTCGGGCATGTTGAGCGCCGGCGGCTTGAGCGTTTGTAGCTTCTAAATGCCAACCGCATGTTTCGCAATTCGCTGCGACTTTTTGCTGTGTTATTTTATGGCTCAGGGCTTTTCACCTGTTTTCGAAAGCTATATTAGCTGTTTAATTAGGGAAACAAAAATTGCTGATAACTTCGAAGTTTTGGTTCGTAAAAAACTTGCCTCCTATCCTGTATGACTCAGAAGTATGATATAAGATGTCGGACATCTGCTAATATAGATTCCGAAGAAAAGGGCCATTTATTTTAAGTTTTTAATTAAAGAGCCTTCTTGGCGGTGCTTTTCAATATCATGGTTTATGTAGCAATAGGACTGCGGCGGGCGGAAAGCTGAGAAAATAGAAGAAGGCTCAATCGGTTTAAACATCTTTACATCTTTTATCTTTATGGCAAATCCATTTTCGGCGCCGTCGAAATATGTAAAAAAAGCTTTGCTCATCAAGACCTGACAGGGGTTTGAAGCTGTCCCAGAGAGCTTTGGGGTTGTCTTCAAATATTTTTTCTATTGAGAACCTGCCAACAATTTTCTTAATGGGAGTAGATGAATACATGTTTTCACCCCGTCCGAAAGCAAAAGAATAGTGACGCGCCAACTCCTGATAGGAGTGCAGAGAAGCGCTTCATAAGTCTTATAAATCAAGCTCGAAACAATTGCTATTTGTGAGGTAAGAACATGGATTACGTGAAATCCACACCAGTTTCTCTAAAAGACTATTATGACGAGTTATGGTTAAAAAACAAAATAATTGAAGACACATCAATTCTAAATCTTGGAGAACTGGTCGTCAAAGACGTGGAGAGAATCCAACCTAAAGCAGGAAGAATCGATTTACTTTTGCACGATGATGAAGAAGACATACGCTATGAAGTTGAAATAATGCTCGGAAGGCTCGATGAGAGTCATATTATTAGAGCGATTGAATATTGGGATATTGAGAGAAAACGCTCCCCGACTTACGAGCATCGAGCAGTTATCATAGCCGAGGACATTACCACCAGGTTCCTTAACATAATTCAGTTATTTAACAACGTCATACCGTTGATTGCTATTCAACTTAATGCTGCCAAAGTCAATGACCGGCTTGCTTTGAATTTTGTCAAAATCCTAGATATTATGTCTATGGAAAATGACGAAGACATAATTTCATCTAAAGCTGATAGAAAATACTGGGAAGACAGATCATCAAAAGAATCCCTTGAGGTAGCTGACGGCTGTCTAGCAATCATAAAAGAGTTCGACCCCGAATATGAACTAAGTTACAACAAATACTACATTGGTCTAACTAAGCGTAATCACCCCAACAATTTTGTCGCTTTTAGACCAAAGAGAAAGTTCGTCCGAGTGGAAGCGAAACTTCCTGACTTAGAATCTTACAAAAAACTACTTGAAGAAAAAGACATTGACGTAGTATCAATCGACGCCGGCAGTAGCAGAGTGAAGTTCAGGCTGATCAAATCAGAACTTCAAGAGAAACGTGCAATCATCAAACAAATTCTAGAAGCCTCCTACAAAGAATGGGTTTCATAAATTCACCCCTTTGTTTTTCCGATGTGCCTATAAAAAGCACCCCAACAAAGGTCTAAAAACGAAACAAGCGGTTGCAAAAAGAAAAAAGGTTGCATTATGAAACAGAACCAAAAAAGATACTGTTCCTGTTTGACATACTTTGGGCGAATCTGAGAGGCTTTATTTGGCCTTGTTTCAAAAATTGAGACCTATTTGAAGCGATTTTTTATTTGGGATTTTTTGCAAATTGAAAATAAGTTACGGCATGCTCAACGTCAGAGTGTTTTTCGAGTTTAACTTCTATGTTCTTCAAATCACAGTAGATAGTCTTAGTTCCTGATGGCGTTATGCCAGTAACTTGCTTGATATCTACTTTGGTAATCTTCAATGGGGGCTTCCCTGTTTGTTCATTCTTCCAATCCAACTCTTTAATGCTTTGGGCATTCAGGGTTTTATACAAATTAGCCCTGATGACCTGTTTTAGAGTTGTGAAGTGGTTGATAGTAATGGGTTGCTTCTGATTGATTATGACGTGTTGGCACTCCAACGAAAAAGGGAATTAGGGTTTTGATTTGCGCATTTGGGCTTGTCGTCTTCGCAAGACATTCTGTAAATAGGCACTTCTGCGAGGGGTGCCGAGTAGGGTTGTTTGAACAGCCGTTATTAGTGGCTTTGTGCTTTGTTGTGTATTCTTTTTCTTGTCTTCACTGTATTTTATTAGTGAAAAAGGCTTATAGCGGTAGGAGTTAACTCGTGTCTCGCGGTTATCATAGTTACGGATTAGCATTTCTAGGGTTGGAGTTTCATCTATCACTGTTTGAGCGTTAGTGCCAGCTATTTGCAACGGTAGAATGGCTCCCTTTTTGCCGTCAGCCTTGATGCCAAGCGGCAAGTCGCCTTGCTGGGCAGTTGAGGGGTATAGATCCCATTCGGTAGCTTTGGTAAACTTTAGGTAATTCGCTAAATCCAATGAGGAATATACGGTCGTCCCTCTGAAACGGAACCTATGATCACCTTGGGCGGAGTTGTATTTCGTTAGCGCTTCAATGTGTTTACATGTCAATTTAACAGGTGGATTCTCAAAACTGCAATAGACACTCAAGTTGCTGGATTGTTCTGCGTTTAGGTCGTCCATAAAAATGAATGAATCTTTTTTTAGGCGCACTTTTTTGTTTCGACACTTTGAAAGTGCCCTGCGGTCGACTTCCACTTTGGCGGCCGCCTCAGGGGTTAAGGCATAACCACGATGAATAATTAGCCCCAACCGCTTGCATTCGGCGGTGAGTGACTCCAGCGGGAGGTCATACCGATGGGCGAGATCCAGTAATTTATTTACACTGTTACAATAGAGTTCCGGCGGCATCCTGTAGGGTGCTAAAGGTTTGAAGTCGTAGGTTTTTATTAGAATGCGCTTGAGTTTTTTTGCTTCTTTTTCGCCAACTCGCATTACAAGCATTTTTTCATTGATCAGATAGTATGCTGAATCGATACTCCCGAAGCCGCGCATTGTGCCTCGCAGGCTTTTTATTATTCCGCACATTCTCTCGGTGTAATTGGTTGTACGGATTTCTGGCTCCCCTTTTGCTTGCTCCTTCTTAGTCAGTTTTCGCGTTTTCCACTGAGTTCGCATTTCCTGCTGGAATTCTGCGAATAGTGGTTCATCGAAAGTATGGAAATACTGTAACTTCTTTTTTAGTCGTTGAAGGAATAATCGTGGCCTTCCCCCCTGCTTTGTTAGCTCTTCGAGTTTTAGCATTGCAGTTTCTCTCTCTGATTTAGTCCACGCACAAGTAGCTTTGATGCATTGTTTCTGGACTTGTATGAGGTTTCTCTTTGTGTATCCGTCGTTCCTGGTCTTTCCATTCTTTCGAGGCTTCAGGTCCTTGGAGAGGCGTACATTGCACTCTAAGTGAAATATGCAGCGCTGGATTTTTGCGTCAGGGTACACTCTTTCTACCGCTATGCGCAGAGCTCCTGCGCCATCAATTATTACTATACGTGGAATGTATCCCGTTTTCTTCAACCGTTCCAATATCTCCACGAGAGTGTACGCTTTCTGGTTATCCATAGGCTGATAAACAACAATGTCGCCTGTGAGAGCGTCAGTTACAACCAGCGCCCATCGTGACTTTCCTTGTATTGTTCCTATCCAAGTAATATCCATGCTTGCGACTCTGATGCCGGGTAATTGGCTATAGTTCATGTAGGCTGTTACCTGCTCCCAAATCGGCGTTCTGCTTGTTTGTTCACGAATCTCTCTAGACGTCGTAGATGGGGATACCTTGTGCTTTTTGGCTAGAAATCGCAACGAATTTTTCCCTTCAATAATATCTATGGAGTTTATTCTTTTTCGTTTGGGGCTTCTTCTACCAACCATGTTATTCAACCCCATTTTTTGAATGCGCGTGTAAGGCGGACTCATTATTATTAGATTGTTTGTTTGGTTTCATTTTTCTCAACTTTTTTTTCTTATCTTACGTCTTTTTCAATCGCGCTAGACGAAGCCAAACTGGATAACGTGCAAGAAAAGTTAAAACGTCAATTTCATCGTTTATTTCCGATAACAAAACTGCTTTTAATGGTCCTTCCTGCAATTCGGTGGCGAACTTTATGAGTGGTGTGATATCTACCTTGGTCTTACGAGGGGTCTCTTGTCGAACAAAAGTTACCCCCGAACCTCCAAAGGGGTCTAGAACTGCGGCGTTTTTTCTGGAAGGTTGTCGCGCATTTCTTCGACCGCGCTGATTCCTGCTTCTTTCCACCGCAACGTTATCCATACAAGCACTTTTCCGATTTGGAACCCCATAGTAGCTTTGTTTTCTAAAAATAGCTTACTATCAATTCCCTTCAAAATGGACTTAAATATTTTTTGAGTATTACGACTTAATAAATTACCTTATGAAGTACTAAAAATACTCAGATTAGAAGAAAATAAGAGAAAAATTACAGCACTTAATTTCCTAACCGAATGACCACGTGTTTATCAGGAAGGCTTGCTACAAACTGCCAGCCCTGAGAGAGATATTTCTCCAGCTCACTTACTCGAACCGCTTTCTGCTGTGCTTTACTCTCTTTCGGAGCGCCAACTAATCGCTCCCGAATTAAGCTTGAAAGTTTCTCATCATCGATTTCACCCATATTTTGAAGTTCAGCATCAGTGTAGCCTGCAACAAGCAACAGCTGCTTCGTGAGTGCGTCAGCTATCTTTTCCTCAGAAGTCGTGGGTTTCTCAAAGGTTTGTAGAAACTCGCTTGCTTTTTCATATGCTGACCTCATGTCGTCGACAACATCTGGCGGCAGCTTATTTTTACCCGTGGTGTACTTTGCCTCAATACCTCCACAGTGCCCCATAAAAAATACCCGATAATCTCTGATGACCAGCCCCTTGCTTTCCGCCAACATCATCTGGGTATCAAAATAGGACCGTAAAACGTAGGGGCGCCAACAAAAGCCACTGCCGCGAATGCAGTTTCGGGCGCTGTCTCCAACGTTTGCCGTTCGGATAAAATCCTTCATCTTCTGTTTCGGAGTAACGAGAGCCGAATCACGGGTTAGTACCTCACCTTCTCTCAGACGGGCTTCTAGGTAGTCTTTAATGTATTGGCAGGTTTCCTCAGTTAGAAAGGTGAAGTACTGATGCCCCGCTTTGGACAAGTTAGCCCTAACAATCAACATGGTTGGAATCTTGGAAAAACTAGCTGTCTTTCCCTCAATAGTTAGTTCGGGTAAATCTCGCAGAATTAGACCATCCCTCCCTTTGTAGTCGCCAATCGATTCAGGTCTTAGTCCGCCATGGGCAATCAACGAGCAAATAACACGGGCTTTCTCGTCGCCTGCCAAAAAAATCCGTTTCAATTCAGGCTTTGTTGGCACGCGTTCGTCTTTTAAAGTTGGTGCGGATTGGGCGCCCTCGATTTTTATTCGGCCTTTAATAAAAATCCGATTATGACCCAACCAACTCTTTAGCGCCTTTAGCGTCGAGTGGGTATAGCTGCCTGCGTATCCTTTTTCTTGCATTACTGTTACCATGTCAAGGGCTAAGTTGTACAGTTCCTCTTCAGACATCGATAGAAGCTTATTTGGGGTAAGATTCTTATTTTGACAGAAGTTGCCTAGCCGCCTTAAATAGACATCGGCGGTTATTATTGATCCGCGGGCTACGTTGTCGTACCACCGTTTGATGTCTTTGTCCTGTAGCATCCAAGTATGTTGGTTTTGGTTAGCCCCCAAGCCGTTACGACTCCATTAGAGGGTGGTGAGGGCTTGTATAATATAAAACTGCTGTTGGTTCTGCCCCCAAAGGGTGGCGGGCCCGCTGGGATTTGAACCCAGGACCTCCGGCTCCGCAGGCCGGTGTCATAATCCGTACTAGACGACAGGCCCACCTGTTTTTGACACCCAAAATCTGGGGGCAGAATAGTAAATACTTTGCTTGAACTTAAAAATAGTGGTACAAAAAGCCAAGGTTACTTCGGTTGCTTTGGAAACGTTATCTTAAAAGTTGAGCCTTCGCCGACTTTACTCTCAAAGCTAATAGTGCCGCCCTCCGTCTCAACCAACCGCTTAACTACAGCTAACCCGAAGCCCTGCCCCTTGGCTTTGGTGGTCATGAGCGGCTGGAAAATCTTCGGTTTAATCTCGTCCGGAATACCCATACCCGTATCGGCTACTGTGATAATGATGTTGCCGCTGTCTTGGTTGGCTTTTATGGTTAATTTGCCTCCTGTTGGCATCGCTTGAATTCCGTTGATGGCTAGATTTACTAGTATGCGTTTGAGGAAGGTGAGGTCGGTTTTGATTTTCGGCAGATTGGGGTCGCATTCTGTGTGGGCATCAACGTTTTTTGGCACTTTAACCGTTGAAACCAACTGAGGGATCACAGTGCATAAGTTAACTTCTACTTGCTCAGGTTTTAGGGGGCGGGCGAAATCCTGCAGATCAGCGATAATCTTGTTTATGTAGTCAACCTGCTCTTGGATGGATCCTAAGCTTTCCTGCACTCTCCGCTTACATTGGCTGTCAGGAGAAGTATCCACATCTTGCCTCATCAGGTAGAGTTCGCCTGCGATAGCCTGCAATGGGTTGCGGATGTCATGGCCAATCATACCCGCCGTCTGCCCAATCGCCGCCAACCGCTCAGCAGCCTTGAGTTGCCTAGTGCGTTCCTCTACTAGTTGCTCTAGGTTTTTGGCGTATTGTTCAAGCTTTTGCTCTATTTGTTTGCGTTCGGTTATGTCCTGTTCGATTCCCATTACCCTTATCGGCTTATTGTTTTCGTCTACTTCTCTTATGCCTCGTTCTGAGTGGATGTGGCGTATGGAACCGTCTGGACGAATGACTCGGTAGTCAAAACTTATTCTCGAATGTAAGCCGTCGCCACTTTTAAACAGCATTTGCTCCATCTTCTCGTTGATAGTCTCCCTGTCGTCCGGATGGATTCTGGCAGCATATTCAGCGGTGGATGGGCCGTATTGCTTTACCTCTAAACCAAAAATCCTAAACAATTCTTCCGACCATAGCGCTTTATCTTCTTTAACGTTGTACTCCCAGCTTCCTAAATGCGCCATTCTTTGTGCCATGTTTAAGCGTTCTTCGCTGTCCCTTAGTGCTTCTTGGGTTTGAAGGCGCTCTGTGACATCATCAAAAATTGCGATGGCACCGTTTGCTTTGCCATCTTTACCGTAGAGGGGTTTAGCGCTAACGTTTACAATTAACCGTTGCCCATCAGTGCGCTCAATTATGATAGGTTGGTCGCGGAATGTTTCCCCCTTAAAAAGCGCCCTGTAGGTGTAAAGCTCCTCTGTGGCGCAGGGTTTTCCATCCATCGAATAAATCTTCAAAGCTGTTGCCTGCTTTTCTAATTCGATGCCACAGGGATTTTTACCATGGATTTCGATGGCGCGTTTATTGGCATAGATGACTTTTCCTGAGGGTTTTTCAAAGACAACAACTGCTGATGGAATATTTTCCAATATATCTTCAAGGCGACGCTTATCTAGGGTTACGTCGCAGCGAGGTAATGTTGAGCTTAGCGAGTTAGCTGCCCAAACGTTAAGCTTGACTTTTGAGGTCTCTGGCTTTACCTTGGTGCAGTCCAGTTCCTCAACCATAAATGCCTCCAAAAACAGGGATTTCCCATAATGTAATGATGCGGCAGAAAAGTTAAGGCTTTTGTAAACCATCATTTTCCATTTTATACACTTTATTGGTGCTAGATATGGCAAGGTTGCCCCATAAGCTTTTTAACTATAACACTCAGGAATTGAATAAAGGTGAGCGCTTGACAAAAATACCTTTCATAGTTATAGGAGTAGCCGCAATATCCTTTACAGTAACCTTTGTTGTCTTGTACGCCTTCGTTTTGCAGCCCTTCATGTTACCAAACCAAAATCAGTTTTCAACTCCCACGCCGTTCACAACGTTAACCCCTCAGCCTACAACTGTCAACCCAACTCTTACCGCCGCGAGGGATTTAGTTGGCACATGGCAAACAAGTTCTGCGACAAAATTCTACATAAAAACCGATTTTGCCACTGGACAATTAGAGGATGTTGGCTCAGAAGACCGTACAATGACGTGGACCATAACCGCTACCGGCGATGAAAACACCGTCGATGTGGAAGTGCAGTTCTCTTACTCTAACCGGCAGTTAATCGACCAATCAGGATACACGCCAGATGTTTCTCCAATGTTTCTAACAGGCACTATTAGCGGATCAAGGCTTACTCTGCAAGACGGCGACAGAACAGTTGGCACATTCGACTTCACCTCTGACATCATTCACGGTACATGGGATGATCACTGGACGTTGGCTTTCGAGCAGGAAGTGTACACTTCAACAAACGGGTTAACCCTTATGCGGCAGTGGTAAAACAAAGAGGCAAAAAAAGTGCAAATATTACGTGCTGGCTTTGCTTAGCACCCGCTGTAATGCATCAAGCACGTTCTGTTTGCCCATAGCCAACACGTAGGGACCAAGCCTTGGACCCTGCGGTGCACCCATCAGGATCTGGTAGAGCACTCTAAAGAAGGCGCCGGGTTTTATGCCGTTGTCTTTGGCGGCGTTGAAGATGGCGTTTTGGATATTATCGGGGTTGTCCTCGGTTTGCAGTGCAGTGACAAGTTCCAAGATTGCCTTGCGCTCTTCCACTGATAGCTCCACATTGGTTTCTTTGATTTCCTCAAAATCCCTTGTCCAATTCAGGGCGTATTCGATGCGCTTCTGCAGTCCAGCGTCGATTGCTTGACCTTTCTGTAGGTAACCGTAGCTTTGCAGTTTCTCAGCAACATAGTCATTTACGGCTTCTTTGGGCGCCATCTTGACGAGGAACGCCATGAGGTTGTAGGGGACGTGGATGCTGGGTTTAGCTGGCGGCTTCATGACGTAGCAGTACTGGTAGAGGCCTTTGAGGCGGAATGCTTCTTTTTCGCCTACTTGCTTTTTGCCAAAGTAAACATCTTCTAGTCCATCTAGCTCATTCATGTAAGATGGAATATCGGAGACATCCAACGAGCGGGTGCCCACGAAGCGTTTAAGCATAAGCAGCAAAAGCGACTGCGGCGAGCCATAGTTGAACCATACCTGAGGCGTAAACACGTTCCCCGCTGACTTGCTGATTTTTTTGCCGCCTTTATCGAGGAACATTTCGTATTTGGCGTGGGATGGCGGTTCATAGTTGAGGACTTCGCGGCAGATGCGGTCGTTAACTCGGACGGAGTCGGCGATGTCTTTGCCGTAGGCTTCAAAGCGGATGTCCAGCGCTTTCCATCGTGCGGCGAACTCGCTTTTCCAGGTGAGCTTACCCTGTCCAGTCTTAATATCAACTTCTCCCTCGTGCCCGCAGCCAGCGATGAGTTTACCTCTAATTTCGAGCCCCTCGCATTTGTAGGTGACCTTGTCGGTTTTGGGGTCGAACCTGTAGGCGCGGGTTGTGTAGAGGTGGCCACATTTTTCGCAGACCGCAAAATAGGGCAAAACTTCAGTGTAGGTTTCCTGCCCAACTTCTTCTTTGACTATTTCGCCGACTCTCTTGGCGTTAGTTAAAATCGTGCGGACCTCATCTAAAAGTAAGCCTTTCTCGTAGACTTCTTTGGCTGAGTAATGCTTGTATTCGATGCCGCATTTGTCCAGAGCTTCGAGCAGGAGGCTGCTCATGTGTTTGCCGTAGCTTTCATGGCAACCGAATGGATCGGGGATGGTTGATACGGAGTAGCCGAGATACTTTTCTAAGCTCTTTGCAATATCGGCGGGTAAACCTGCGGGAACTTTTCGGAGTCCGTCTTTGTCGTCGCAGAAGGCAACAAGCTCCGAATTAAAATCCATGTTTTTGAGCGCTAACGTGACGGCGTAGCTGCGGGATGCGTCGCCTAAGCTGCCGATATGCGGAAAACCAGACGCGCCCAAACCCATTTCAGTGCGGATTCTGCCCATGTCGCGCTTTAGCGATTGTTCGCGTTCGATGACTTTTTTAGCCATCATGTCATACCATGTGCCTAAGCCGACGATTTCTTCGCTCATAACTGGTTGCCTTCTGCCAAATGACTATGCGAGGGTATAGAAAAATGTTTAGAAACAAAGCAGCTTGATGGGGTTGTTTGGGTTTGTTTTTTTTGGTAGTTGATGGGGTGGTGTGCTTCTTATTCATCATCTTCTTGCGGGCTTTGTTGTGGCGTCTGTTTTCGGCATCTGCGTTTGTTTTAGAAAATGTTTAGAGCCAAACGCGTCTGTGTTGGGCTTAAGTGATGCTTGTTTTTCTATTTTGGTTGTTGCCGTGGGCCCCTCTTATTTCATCTTCTTCCAGCGGCTTGTGTGGGTGACTGCTTTTTGGCTTCTGGACTGTGTGTGGATTGTGGTTTGGTTGTGGAGCAAACCGCAAGCAGAACTCAAAATTTTGATCTACGGATAAATAGAGGGGAGGGGGGTCTACTGAGAGCAGCAAGCGACAGCTACTTGCTTGATGAATGGCGATGGCGCTGGACCAAAGTTGCGGTTTGATATAGCAGGTTACCGATAGCAAGCGCGAACGCTGGCATCGCAGGCAATATGTACCAGAAAAGTTTGGTTTGAGCAAAAGTGAACAAGGCTAACACAATTATCATCCAACTAAGGATTAGGACATCGGCTTTTGAGTGTTTAACAGCTATGTTATAGGTGCATAAGCCGACTGCGAAAGGCAGCAGCACCGCCCAAACTGTCTCATTAGTCAACAGGTACTGGAAATAGAAAAGGTAGTCTGCGCCGTGTCCCTCAAGCGGATCTGTTATCCGAGAAACGTTTGCGTAAACAAAATAGCAGTCCCAGAAATCCTTAGAAATCCGAATCATATAAACAACGTAGGGAACAAAGATAGCCGCTGCCACCCCCAGTGAAGCCGCAAACCGCTTCGAAAAAACAAACCTGACCTGCCCCGTAAACAACAAGTAGGCAAGCATTATCGCTGGAATCAGCAGCGCCTCAAGCTGCTTAGTCATCAACGCCAACCCAAAGAAGACGCCGCTTAGAACCGCATATTTCAATGCGTTAGCTGTTTTTTCGACGCTAAGTAACAGGAAGTACATGCTTGCCAACATAAAGAAAACCATGGGAACATCAGTCATGGCACGGGTTGCAAACGAATAGAAAGTGGTAAAGGTGCCCAAGACAACTACTGAGAGCAGTCCTACCTTGGCGTTGTAGAGTTTTTTGCCCAAAAAGAAAACCGCAACCAGCGACAGCGCACCAAAAAGCGGCGTCCAGATTCGAGCCGAGAAATTACTGACACCCAAAGCCTGATAGGAAACAGATATCATCCACATGAGCAGCGGCGGTTTTCCAACCCAAATGGCGGGTTCACCGTTCACCCATGGCTTGAAGTAGTCTCCGCTTTTATTGATGTGATAGGCGATTTGGGTGTAGGTTTTTTCGTCAGCCGCCCATAGCGGGCCATTACTTAAATTCAGAAGGAAAGCGACTGTGAAAACCAAAATCAGCAGAGCAGCGATCAGGTTGATGTGAGCTGAAAACCACGATTCATTGGTGGTACCGCCGTTAGGAAGGCGGATTATTTGTCTATTCTTTCTTTGAACATAGAGATGGCGTATGACTATAAAGAGAATCATTGCCCACACCGCGCAGAATAATCCGTCAAAAACAACAGTGCTCCAAAACATCGGAGCCGCCACTTGAGCTGTCTCTTGAGCGGTGTCACTTAGCTTTAAAGCGTACAGGTGATAATCAAACGAACCAAAATAGACGGTTTCATTGACGATGCTTGGGGACGAATCGATAATGCACATGGTTTCATACGCCCATTTCTGTGCCCCAGTGAAAGCGTCAAGGCAGTAAAGGCGGTAATCTTGGGAACCCACAAACAAGCAGCCGTTGGCAACTGCAGGCGAAGACCAAACCCAGTACCCCGTTTTTGTCTGCCAAAGCTTCGAGCCGTCAGTGGCGTTTAGGCAGTAGACGCTGCCGTCATCTGAGCCAATGTAGACTCGTCCATAAGCAGCTGCGGCTGAGGAGCCTATTGTGTCCTGGGTTTGATAGGTCCAAAGGTGCATGCCGTTGGAAACGTTCACGCATGTTACCCAGCCGTCATATGCACCTATGTAGATGTAGCCGTTGTATATGCAGGGGGAGTTGATGTTGCTGCCTGTGTATTGGCTCCAGATTTTTTCTCCCGTAGAAGCGTTGAGGGCATACAGGTGGAAGTCGTCGCTTGCTGCATACACCACGCCATCAAAAACCGCAGGCGAAGAGGCAACACGGAGCGATGTAGGGTAACGCCACAGAACTGCGCCGTCAGAAGCGTTGAAACAGAGAATGTCATGGTTGCCTGAACCGACAAACACTCTGCCATCCACCACCGCAGGAGAAGAACGCACTTGACCATCAGCCCACATAATCCAAACAGGCATACCGCTGGAAATGTTCATGCAGTAAACCCAGCCGTCGTCACAGCCCACGTAAACCTTCCCGTCATAGACTGCAGGCGACGAGTTAACTTCATGCCCAGTTGGGAAACGCCACACCAGTTCGCCCGTTGAAGCGTTCACGCAGTAGATGTAGCAGTCTTTGCAGCCGAAGAAAACCAAACCATCCACTATGGCGGGCGAAGACAAGATTGAGGCGCTTGTCGGGTAACTCCAGAGAAACTGGGCAGAGTTGGCTTGGCTGCTGCTGTTTGTGGTGCCGCTGTGGCTTAGGTCATGGCGAAACATTGGCCAATCTGCACTGGCGTTGGTAGCTTGAGCAGCTACGACTTGAAAACAAACGGGTAAAACCAGAATCAGCATCAAGCTAATTATTAATAGCTTCGTTTTGCCCATTAACTACCCTTTACAAGAAAACCCTTGGCGTCATATCCATATTAAAGCTTACTGAAAACCAAGAATTCAACTTGTAGCAAAAAATGAATAAGAAGAAAAGGGAATAGCGAGTTTATTCTCTGCTTGAGAGCACCAAGATGTAGTCGGCTGTGTCAGCGCACATGTCAGCGGCTTGCTCAATGAACTCGATAAGGTCATCAAATATCACCATGGCACCGCAGTTCATGTCAGCCCCATACTTGACAAACAGACTCTTTGATTTTAGGTATTCAGCATCTATGGCGTGTTCGATTTCGCTGACTCTCTTGGCTTCGCGGATGGCTTCGTTGGGAGCAGACGAAATCTTCTCTATGCTTCCCCTCAATGTCTGGGCTGTTTCGACGAGTTTAGACGTCATAAACACGGTTTTATCTGCGAGTTCCTGAGGAATTGGAGTCTCGCCCAACATTTCTATGCATCTGGCAGCATCTTTGGTGTGGTCAGCGAATGTATCGAGGCGTTTAACGACATGCAAGAGGTCTTCTCTGTAATCGGAAACAAGCGCTGCACCCTTAGACAATTCCATAAATGTGTCTGTGCGGAGAGCGTCGACTTGTTCTTCTGTTTTGTAGAGGTTTTGGACGTATTTTTGTGCTTCTTTATAGTTTTTTTCTGAGAAGCTCTTGGCGGCTTTCTGTAGCCAAGTTACTGTGTCAAGTGCCTTAGTGATTTGTTCATGGGCTAATTCTAAACCTCTGGTTCTGCGTCGCTGCTCAAACCAATCGTAACTTTTCTTTTCCAACAGGACATCTCCGATAACTAATCAACTATTCTAGCTTGTAGATATAACCCTTCTCTATATACCCAATCCACAACTATACCCGTCCTCCTGCTTTTTGCATTACTCTTACCTAATACAGGCGTCTATCGCTAAAACCCAATCCAGCAGATCAGAGTTTTTAGCGACCACTTGCTTTTTACAATTTTTTTCTCGTTTCAGCATTTGCTCCCCCACAGGTTGTTTACTCATACGTGGACAAAGTACCATGCAGCTTCTCCCTCAGCTTTTGCACGTCGTTTTTTCGGTTTCCTGTTTTGCATGGCATTGCACGTGTGAACCTTTATGATTCGACGTGCCTATTTAGAATGCCCTCATAAACTATAGAGAATACATTATTTTATAAAGAAAATAAGGTGTTCAAGAACCAATCCGCATTAGCCAAAAATAAAAAAGTAAAGTTCTGTTTTCCTCAAGTTGTGGGTGCATTAATTATTCGAGTGTTGTAGGTTTGTAGGTATGCATTATGGGTGGCGTCATAGGGGTAGCTTTCGTTTGCGGGATAGGGGAAGCTGGTCATCGCTTGGAAAGGCATCGGCGCCACGGTGAATGGCATGTATGGGAGGCCGTTTCCTTTAAACCAGCAGCTGGCAACCACAAAGTAGTCTCGAACCATTCCTGGTGGAACAGGCGCTGTGTCGACTGGGAACTGCAGAGAAACAACATCTCCTTCGCGTCCGATAACAAACTCGTCGTCAGCAGACTGCAAAAGCGGAAGGACATCACCGTATCTTGTGAAGGCGCCGCTTGAGTTGGAGTTAGTTGTGTAACCTTGTTCGAGGTCAGCGATTGTGGGCATTATAGTATGGATGTTGATGGCAGCTTGGGGTGTGGTGTCTACCCCGATGTAGTCGAACTGGATGTTTTGGTAAGTGTTTATTCGCAGTTCATAGTCGTTTGTTGGGAAGAGCCCTGTTAAGTTAACGACGAATTCATCGTCAGTAACGTCTGGCAAGGGGAACTGGCGGCTATCGGGGACTCGTACCCAGCTTCCGTTTGCAGCTTTAACCTCCATGTAAGGCGGCGGAGAAGGTGTCACTCCAGGTTGGCTGGCGTATTTCATGAAGTTAGTGCCTCCTGCAGCGGTAGTGGGCCAAGTGATTTTTGCAGCCACTACAAGTTTGATCTGTTGGGCTCCGGAGAGGTCACCTAAATTGAGGGTTATGTTGTTCCATGTCCATATTTGGCTGGGTGTAAATTTGCCGTCTAATTTGGAGATCAGAGGCAATACGTTTTGTCCTTGACCATTTACAGCGGAGACTGGTGAAGCGGGTGTTTTGCTGACAGTGTACATTGTTCCCTGACCTGCAAGGTTATAGATGAAGGTCCCTGTGGTTGAGAACACGTCGGTGTTTGCTGGGTGGTCTATGGCGACTAGTTTGGCTTGGTCTAAGTAGAATATTTCATCAGACATCTCAGCTATTTTCATGTTATAGTAGCCGTTTAACGGTTGCATTTGCTGCGGATCCAGTTTTATGTAGTCCCAAGGATAATTATTGGAGAAAACCATCGAGCCATCAGCTTGGAAATATTTGAGGTAGCCAAGCCAGCCTGAACCATCAGAAACCTCTGCAGCATAGTTGTATGCGGTTCCGTTCCAAGTAAACAAGGAGGGACAAGAACCGAGTCTAATATAGTTTGTAACCAAATAGGTTTCTTTTTCCACATCAACAGTATCTGTAAGCGACGTTGTTCCATCGCTCCAACCGCTGAAACTGAAGGTTACGTCACCCCATCCGCCGATTTGCAGATGCTCCTCACTTGGGAAAGTAACGGTGTGGGAACCAACATTCACGAGTTCTTGGAATGGAGTATTATATGTTGCCCCATCCAATGTGAAGGTAAATCCGTCACGGCTTGAGAGAATATGCAGAGTATGTTTTCCTTCTTCCACAACCTTTAGTGTGCCTCCTTGTCCGCCCACAGTCACACGGTAGCTTCCGATGGCGCTTTCGGTAAGGGTGGCATTGACTGTTTGGGAGGCATGTGCGGCAAGGTCAACTTGAACTCTTTGTGCTATCTCCCCGTTCACGTTGAAAGGTAAAGTAAATGAAAGGTCAGCTGTTCCTGAGTTAGTGACGTCAACTGTTACACTGGCCTGCTGGTTTGGCCACACTTCACTGGGGGTTAACAGTAAATGGGCAAACTTTAATTCGGCTGGCAAAGGCGGAGGCTGCGCTGCTACAGTAAAAATTGTGCTTTGGTCTGCTAACGTTACATTGTATGTGCCCACTGTGCTTTCGGTGACACTGAACTCGACTCGGATGGTTTGGTTAGCTTGCAAATCTAAATCCTTAGTTTCCGTAGAAGAACCATTAATTTTTAAGTCCAGCGAATAGCTGCCCTCAAGAGTCCCAATGTTGGATACATCCACCGAAATGTTAACGGGTTGACCGATGCTGGTTTCATAAGGGTTCACCGTTAGGTTGCCCACCTGAAAGGGGAGAGCAGCTTCTGACGTAGGGAAAATATTAGGTTGATAGGTATGGATATAATAGTAGGCGCCTAACTCAACCATTGCACCGATAGTTAAAGCGCAGAGTAAAATAACCATTGACTTGTTGAGGGCCGAGCGCGACTTGATCATATGGGGCCTTCTTAGTTTTACCAGACAGTATAACTTCTATCGCGTATTTATCCCTATTATATCTTTTTGGAGTTTAGCAAGTTAACCTGTCTATGCAAATTCTTATCTAATCAATTACTTCAAATAGACATACACAAAATCTTAGTATGGAGCCTCCCGAAAATGACAAAGGCAAAAGAATACGCGTGGATGACCAAGAACAAACTAATGACTTACACGTTCATTGCACTTGTGATTCTTGCAGGCGTTTCAGCTATCTCCTTTTGGCCCACAGGGATAATCATCTCAGTAATCGCTGTTACCATTGCAGTTGCACTCGATTACGCCTTGTCACTTGTTATGAAAGAGAAAGCACCCAGAAACACCATGTCAGCGGCAGTTTTCGGCTTAATCGTTGCCCTCTCGTACACATTGGGATTACCCTCAAGAAACACTGTTGAGGTATTGCCCTTAACAGCGCCTGAAGCATACTATTTTGTTGCCGCTATCTCCGCATTAGGCATGATTCTCCTAAAAAAAGGACAGAACCTGCTTGGAAGAAAATACGTCAACCCAGCCGCAGCGGCGAAACTGCTAGTTCTATTTCCATTCTTGGACACCGTTTTACTAGCACAAGATCACCTGGCAACAAGCTTCAACGGTGCTGGATTACCTGCTTTAACTAGCCCAATCGGGTACAGCGGTACAGGCTCATTTGCGTTTTGGATACGTTCATGCTTAGGCAATTCCGCTGCGCAAACTTCACCCAACGCTTCAGAAATATTTTATACTTTTATAATACAAAAATTCCATAGTTGGGCCGGTGGCGCTTCAAGTTTAGCTGTCATCATTGTCGGCATCGCCCTCCTTGTCATCTGTCGCCACTACATTAAATGGCGCATCACCACGACTTACTTTGCCGGGGTCACCGTGATGTCGATGATTATGTGGGCAGTATACGGCGGCGATCCCCTGTTGCGGTTAGGGTTTGAGTTGTTCATTGGCAGCTCGATTTTCCTTGGGTTCTTTATGCTCACTGACCCAGCCACCACGCCGCTGACGCACCGGGGGCAAACCATATTTGGCGTAGGCGTAGCCGTATTAACCGTGCTTATCCAAACATACATGAATTTCTTAGGCGGCTCCATCCTTGCCCTGGTTATCATGAACTTCACGTCACCACTCCTAGACAACGTTGGCTTACGTAAACCGACAACGGAAAAGAAAACACCCAAACTCCCTAAATCCAAAGAGTACCAAACAACCGAGACAACAGAATGTATCAGATGCGGAGAATGTATGGTTTCATGTTGCCATGGTTTGAGCCCCATCCTCATTAAGGAAGCATTCGACAAGAATAAGAAGGAGAGGCTAAAGAAGCTCCAAGCTGAGCTCTGTGACGGCTGCGGATATTGCAGTTATGTTTGCCCAGCAAGGATTGATTTGAAAGGCTCAGTTCTTAGGGCAAAAAGCTCTCTGCGGCAAACAGAAACCGAAAAACCATAACTTTCTCTGCTTTTTAGAAAAATAGTTGGTTAGAAAAGAAGGTAACAGGTTTTTCTACCCTGCTTTAGAACTTGTTATGTTGAGATTAAAACGTGCCAATCGGCTTAAAGAAGTCTCCACAACCCGCCAGCAACCCAAACCCGAGGCAGACGCCAAAACAGACGCTAACGCCAAGTCCGCTGGAAGAAGAATAAGGGCAACACCCACTTCTTCTCAAACTAAAAAACAAACAACAAACCTTAGCATTCCAAGACAACTTTAGCCAAGGAAACTTTGCCCTCCAAAGACCGCATCACTGTATCGGTGACTGCGACGCTTAACCCCAGCTTCTCAATTCGCCCCTTCAGAACGGCATCTTTGGTGTCGATGATCATGGCATCCAAAAAATCCCTATAAAGCTTGGCGACGCCGAACGCTGACACCTCAAAACCTAAACCCTTAAGCATTTTGTCAGCTGGACCCTTAATCGCGGCGCCGGCGACGATTGGGCTAACAGCGACGACTCGGGCATTTGTCCGATTCAATGCATCCCTGATTCCCCCTACAGAGAGGATTGTTCCTATGCTGACGATTGGGTTGCTGGGGCAAACAACCACCAACTCGGCGTCTGAAACTGCCTCCAAAACTCCAGGCGCAGGTTGGGCAGATGCTACACCGACAAACTCAACGCCCAAAACTTCTTCCCTGCATTGGTTTTTAACAAAGTACTCCTCAAAATGCATAGAACCCCGAGGCGTCGTGATTCTGGTTTCAAAGCGGTCGTTGCTCATGGGCAAAATCTTGGTTTTAACGCCTAAGCTTCGGCGGATTTCATCTGTTATCTGGCTGAGAGGTATGCCTTCTCTTAGACGATTTGTTCGGTAGATATGCGTGGCTAAGTCTCTGTCGCCCAGGTTAAACCATGCATCTACTCCATGGGTTTTAAGCATATCCAGACAATGAAACGTGTCGCCCCTGATTCCCCAGCCCTTCGCTTCATCAACGATTCCTGCAAGAGTGTAGGTGACTATGTCGATGTCTGGGGAGATGTGGAGTCCAAAGAGGTCTATGTCGTCGCCTGTGTTAACGATAACCGTGAGGTCGTCTTCTTTAATCAGCCGTGTTAAGCCAGTTAGGAACCTGGCTGCGCCTACTCCGCCTGCTAAAGCCGTGACTTTCACAGTATAAGCTCTCCTGCAAGAGTCATAGAGAACCAAAAGTAATTTGAACTGACGAAGTTAAAAACTGTTTACGTTAAAAGAGGAAAAGGAAAAAGGCGCCGTTTATGCTGGAGGTGCTTCGGCTTCTTCTGCTTCCACTGCTGGCGCGGGTGCGGCTTTAGGTAGCTCAGTTGGGGCTGCGATGAGTTTAGATTTACGAATGCCGACGTGTCTAAGTGGCGCAACAAGCTTGGCTTGGTTGTAGATGTCTGAGGCGATTTTGCCCAACACCATTTCCTGAACAAATTGATCCAGCGTGAGTGCTGCAGCTTTGTCTTTGATGATTTTCTCCATCATTTCACGGATTATTTTTTCCTGTGAAGTCTTTATACGTGAAAGCGTCAACGCTGAAACGGATATGCGGAGTTTAAAGCCGTCTTTTGTGGATAAATTGAATAAGCCATCTACCTTGGTTGTTCTTCTGCGGACCAGACTTCTTAGGTAGTCACGTGAGTATTCGTGACCCTTAAAGAGGGTTCTGGCGGTTTTTCCCTCGATAGTGTTGATTTGGAAGAACATTTTTAAGTAGTGATGTGAAAAGTCGCCTGTTATGTCATAGAGGGTTGCTTCTACGACTCTTCCGATAAGCATCTGTTCCTCTTGGGCTGGAATGCTGCCTAACTCTATGTTGCCGAAGAATGAAGGCGCCACTACCATGTACCATGTTTTACTGCGCCATTTATCGCGAACATGCTTTGCTGATTTGGTGGACAAACGTTATTTCTCCGAGACGACCCACAACATTCTCAAGCCAATATTAAAACTTTTATGGTTTCTTGGTTATTTTTTCTCTGTTGCCCATGTACTTCCTTAGCGCTTCAGGAACTGTGATCGATCCATCCTCATTCTGGTAGTTCTCTAAGATGGCGACTATGGTTCTGCCTGTTGCGATGGCGGTTGAGTTAAGCGTGTGCAGTGGACCAATCGGCGGCGCACCCTCTTTTAGGCGGTACTTAATTCCTAGGCGTCTTGCTTGGTAGTCGGTGCAGTTGCTGCAGGAGACCACTTCGCGGTAGTCGCCTTGTGCTGGCATCCAAGCTTCAATGTCGTATTTTTTGGCTGCCACGGTGCCTATGTCGCCGGTGCAGACGTTGACGACGCGGTAGGCTAAACCGAGCTTCTGCAAGATATTCTCTGCGTTCTCCAGCAGTTCCTCATGGAGCTTAGGTGAGTCTTCGGGTTTGCAGAAGATGAATTGCTCTATCTTGTTGAATTGGTGGGTGCGGAAGATGCCTCGTGTGTCTTTTCCATGTGCGCCTGCTTCTTTACGGAAACATGTGCTTATGCCTGCTAGCTTGATGGGGAGGTCGTCGAGTTTGATGGTTTCATTCATGTACATGGCTGCCATGGGATGCTCGCTGGTCGCGATTAAGTAGAGATCTTCTCCCTCGACCTTGTAGAGTACATCTGCGAAGTCGGCAAGGGAAGTCACGCCTTCATAGGCTTCACGGGACATAAGATAAGGCGGAACTATTGGAACATAACCATTTTTTGTAAGTTCTTCCATGGCAAAACTCATCAACGCCATATCCAGCCTTGCAACCATGTCTTTTAGGTAGAAGAAACGTGCTCCGCTGACTTTGCCTGCGCGTTCCATGTCGATTTGGTCAAGCGCCAAAGCGAGGTCAATGTGATTTTTCACTGGAAAAGTGAACTGTGGGATAGTGCCCCATTTCTTAACTGTGACATTGTCGTTTGAATCTTTCCCGTATGGAACCGTGGGGTCAAGCAGGTTGGGCAAGGTAAGGAGGTAATTGTGGATTTTGGCTTCTTGCTCGGCGACTTCTTTTTCGACGAGTTTGATTTTTTGGTCGATATCCTGTGCCTTCGCGAATTCGCTGTTGGCTTCTTTGCAGGCTTTTTTTAGCTTGGCGATTTCTATGGTGACTTGTTTTCGGTCATGGCGGAGATCGTTTAGTTTGGTGTTGTTCAATCGCCATTCCTTGTCCAATGCGATCAGGTCGTCTAGCATCTGTAGGCATTCGGGGCTGTTGCGTTTGGCCAAGTTTTCTTTTACGAGGGCTGGGTTTTCGCGGATAAGCTTGATGTCTAACATTTGGGGTCACACAGGATGATTCTGTAACTAAGATGATGTTCTATTTAACTTTACTATGTGGAGAAAGCGCTCAGATTGGGCGTATTTGGCGCCTACAGGAGGTTGTTTGCAAAGATTATAGATGTTTTTTAATGGGCTTTAAACGACCGTTGATGAATCCCAGAGGAACTGGAAGTATTCACGGGCAAAGCCTACCAAGCCCACATGGTTACTCCATATGACTAGGCTGGGTTTGTCTTCGCCAAGGAAAAGCAATGCCTCTTTGCCATCAGCGATTATGCCGCCGCCGAACATGTGGTCGCGGATACGCAGTTCGCCTAAGCTGGGGAACTTTTTGAGGAATAACCAGTCTTCTTTTTTGCCTGCCGCCATCAACTTCACCGTCACGGTTTTCTTTAAGCCGCCTTCAAGCAGGGGCTCAGCAAGCGCGATTACCGGTTTAGCGAATTCCGGAGCCGCAACCACAACCTCAACCGATGCCTTCTTGAAGACATCCTCCAGCTTAGTTAGAACCGCCTGTTGTCCTCTTAGAATCAGCATGTCTGGGCGTTCAACTATCTCCCGTTTCTCATAGAGGGGCTGAAGGGTTTCGGCGACGGTGTTTTCCCATCGCGCGTATTTGTCTTCTAGCCGCAGCTTAGTATACCGTGTGGCTTCCATGGGTGGAACGGGGAAGTATTTGAAGGGGCGACTTTCGCTGCTTTTAATCCATCCCTTTTCTTTGAGGCAGTTGAGGACTTCGTACATTTTGCTGTAGGGCACGTTGGCTTGTTCGCTGATTTCCATAGCTGTCATCTGTCCACACTCCAGGAGAACTATGTAAGCGTCGATTTCATAGGCGTTTAAGCCCATTTCACGGAGTGTCCCGCGGGTTTCCTCGTTCACCGTCATGTTTTGTCCCCTCAATCACCTTAGGAAACGTTTGGAAACCTTATTATCAATACTTTGCTCTTAAGCACTTCGAAAAGATACGCTTACACGCCAGAAGGCAAACCCAATGAAAGATATTAAACCCACTCGAAGTATATGCCCCGAATGCCTCAAACCCCTATATGCAACCATCTATGAGGACGAAGGCAAAGTTTTCATCAGAAAAACCTGCCCAGAACATGGGCCGTTCTCTGAACTTTACTGGTCAGACTATGATCAATACGTGCGGGCAGAAAAATTCCGCTATGATGGCGACGGCATGGAGAACCCCCGAACTCCAAAGAAAAACGGTTGCCCAAATGACTGCGGAATCTGCCCAGAACACAAAAGCCACACTGCACTGGCAATCATCGACATAACTAACCGCTGTAACCTAAAATGCCCAGTCTGTTTTGCCAACGCAAACTACGCTGGATACGTCTATGAACCCACTATGGAGCAGGTGGTCGGGATGCTTGAGAATCTGCGTGCAACCAAACCTGTGCCGGCGCAGGCGCTTCAGTTCAGCGGCGGAGAACCCACTATCCGAAAAGAACTCCCCGACATGGTCCGAAAAGCCAAAGAATTAGGTTTTAACCATGTTGAAGTTAACACTAACGGTTTACGCCTCAGCCAAGATGTAGAGTTCTGCAAGGAACTCAAAGAGGCAGGCGTCAGCACAATCTACCTGCAGTTTGACGGGTTAACTCCCGACGTGTACAAGTATATTCGCGGCGTCGATTTGCTTGACATAAAGATGAAGGCTATTGAGAATCTCCGTGCCGCAGGCTGGAACAGCACCGTGCTGGTTGTTACCCTAGTTAAAGGCGTCAACGATAGCCAACTCGGCGACATAATCAATTTCGCCGCTAAAAACAGCGATGTCATCAGATGCATAAACGTCCAGCCAGTCTCCCTATGCGGACGCCTGCCCCCTGATGAACGGGAAAAGATGCGTATTACCATCCCTGACTTCATGAAAAAAGTAGAGGAACAAACTGACGGCGTCATCAAAGTCAGCGACTTTTACCCTGTTCCAGTCGTGGTTCCAGTCTCCAAAGCGGTCGGCGCCATTAAAGACAAACGCTATGTCGAATTCACCGCTCACCCACACTGTGGCATGGCAACATTCGTATTCATAGAAAACGGTAAAATCACCCCGATCACACGCTACGGCAACATCGACAAATTCGTTGCCACCCTAAAAGGCGTCTATGATGACGCATCTAAAGGCAACAAAAGTAAAGCTAAAATCCGCCTCGCAGGCTCCGCGCGCCACATCAAATTCAGTTTCCTACGCAAATACGTACTTAAAGTCCTGATGAACGGCGACTACAAGTCACTGGGTGACTTCGCCCGCTCTGCAATCCTGATTTCGTCGATGCATTTTATGGATCCCTACAACTTTGACCTTGAACGGGTCCAGCGATGCGTCATTCACTATGCAGTCCCCGACGGCAGAATCATACCTTTCTGCACCATGAACTCCATCCACCGAGCGGAAGTAGAGAAGAAACTTGGCGTTCCAATCAAAGAATGGCAAAGCAAACATAAGGTTGAAATAAGCCAGACAGTCTAGATGCTGGAATCAAAATAATTAGCAAGGTGAAAAATTAATGGGTGGAAAAAAGAAGCTTGGCATAAAACAGATGGAGAAGCAGCAGGAAGACAAGGCGACAGAAGAGAAAGCAAAGAAGAAAGAAGAAAAGAAAGGGCCGCCACAGAAGAAAACAACCATCGGCATTATGGCTCCAGACGCCAAAGACCAGAAAATCGTTGCTGAAGTCAAAAAGATGGGTGTCCTAACGCCATACGCAGTTGCAACACGCTACGGCATACGCATCAGCGCAGCAAAAGACTTCCTAGAACAACTAGAAGCCAACGGCGCAATCCAACTCGTCTCCGGAAGCCACAACATAAAAATCTACAAGTCAGCAGCCTAAAACTGCCCCAAAAATTTTATTTCAAAATTTCCAATTTAACAGGAGTTTATTTAATGAGTTTCCCCGATAAAGTTTATACCAAAAAAGAACTCAAAGAAGCCAAAACCCTCCTAGACCAAGGCTACAAGCATAAGTTAGCAGTCGAAGGGCAATCGGAGTTTACCAGAAAAGTCAAGGAAGCCTTAGAACACATAAAAACTGCAGGCTACTACGACTTTCTACAGACCTATATCAGAAAAATCGTTGAAATCGACGGCATGACCCAATTGCGCGAAACAGAAGTTGCCATTTGGGCAAACAAATTCGCAGTCGACAACCCAGTGGACGCAGCCAGCTTATTCATACAGAAAGCCTTCAGCATGCAAGAATACCTAAACGGTAAACTCTATTATGGCGGCGCAGCAGAGAAACGCTCAATAGCTAAACGCATCGAGTTCTTGCAGGCACTGGAAGACAAAAGCAGCGATAAAGAAGTAAAAGAAGAATGCCAACGGCTCCTATCCCTTTGGAAGGATAGTTCCCTCTAAATTTTAAGTCGCTACAGCAACCACTTTTATTGTTGAACCACTTTTTACCTGTTTAAACAAATCCAAGTTAGAAGTTATTTTTCCCAATATACTCACGGGGCTGTAGGGTTGGGATTTACCGTAGAAGACACAGAGGGCACTTCCCATGGGCCAAAACGCTATGGTGCCCTGTTCGACGGTGGGTTTAGCTTTTTCTTCACCCATCTTTATAGGTATTTCAAAGTACACTTCTTCTTTCCAAAGCGCCGCTCTACCCTCAAGCGGCAACCTGCGTACAATGGTGTCTATGGTGCGTGGTGCAAGAAACCGAACAAGTTCTCCTTCCGCTTCGCCTAAACTTTCGATGAGGAACTTTACTTTAATGCGAGAGACGCCTTCATCATTACTCAAACCAGTTCATACCCCTTTAAAGAGAAAGCCAACAATTTGTAATTCACACTGTATAATGTAAAAGGGGAATTTAACCGTTGCAGTCATGGATGACAGCGATGTCTGGCTACAGGAGGCTTAGGACTGTTTCGCCGATGAACTTTATCTCTTCCTCGGTTACCGCCGGGTGGATTGGCAGCGAAAACACCTGTTTAGCCGCTTTCTCTGTTTCTGGCAGGGCTTTGGCGCCGAAGTTCTGGCGGTAATAGGGCATGGTGTTTATTGGGTGAACGTAGTATGCTTCTGCACCTATGCCTTTAGCTTTAAGGTCTTCAAGTAGCTTGTTGCGTTGGGCTTCTGTAGCGTCGATTAGTCTTGCGGTGTAGAGATACCAGCTGTGCAGTCGGTCCTCGGTTTCATAGGGCAAGATCAATTTCTTGGTTTTCTGGAGGATTTTGGTGAGTTGCTGAGCGTTCTTGCGACGCTTGGCTACAAATGTGGGGAGCTTCTTCATCTGGACGACGCCGATGGCTGCTTCGAGTTCGGGCATGCGATAGTTGCTTCCCAGCATCTCGGAGGCGTACTTGGCTTTTTCGCCGTGCGTCCGAATCATGCGTAGTTTCTCGTCGATTTGGTCATCGTTAGTTGTTACGACGCCGCCTTCGCCTGTCATCATGTTCTTGCTTGCATAGAAGCTCCAGCAAGAGGCATCCGAGAATGAACCCGCCGGCTTCCCCTCATAGGTTGCCCCATGCGCTTGGGCGGCATCCTCAACCAGTCCTAAACCATGCTTTTCTGCGATTTCGCGTAGCGGCTTCATGTCAGCTGAGAAACCGTATAGGTCTACAGGCAGGATCGCTTTGGTTTTTTTGGTTATTGCTTTCTGTACCGCTGCTGGTGAGAGAGTGTAGGTTTGGGGGTCGATGTCTGCAAATACTGGTTTAGCTTGGGCTAAAACTACTGCTTCAGCGGTGGCTACAAAGGTGAAGCTGGGCACGATTACTTCGTCGTCCCGCCCAACACCGACCGCCATAATAGCAGCATGCAATGCGGCTGTGCCAGTGTTAACGGCGACAGCATGTTTGACGCCTGCGAACTCCGCGAATGATTTTTCGAATTCTAGGACCTTTGGCCCTGCACCCAAGGCGTTAGTTACTGGTCCCTTACGCATAACTTCTAAGACCGCTTGAACTTCTTCTTCGCCCATTTGCGGCTTGTTGATAGGTATCAAGTTATTTGAGCCTCTGCTGGTAGAATTACATGGTGCCTCTATATTTTAATTTTCCAAAGTCTTTGTGAAAGCAAGGTGACTTCTGGGTTACAGTCACATACCCTAAACTATCACTGAGCTTTACCATGTTTTGGAGGTTAATTTTATGCTTGGAGAATTAATCGGTGAATTCACCGGCAAAAACATCGTCTACCGAGTGTTACCAGACGGAAAAATTGAAACAACCAATCAGGGAACAGGAAAATTGCTAGGAATGACTGCTTTTGTTATGTCAACTGCTGTTTCTTCAATGGCAAACGGGGTTTTCATGGGCGAAGTCAACAGTCTAATAACCACCATAGATGGAAACACAGTTATGTTGAAGGGTAATGCGGTTAGTTGGCAGGGCGAGAAAGGCGGCGTTACCCGGGCAGCGTCAATCCAGACTACGCAAGCAGAGAAGCTGATACGGCTAGCTAAGGCGGTGCTGGTGCATGAATACGAGACGGGTGAAATGGGCAACTGGGTTGGAAAAATCTGGGAGTGGAAATAGAACTATTCTACCGTTAATTCCTGTGTGGTTTTATAGTCCACTGTAACGGTGATTCCCCTATCCTTGAACTCACAGTCGAGTTGGGAGTCGCCTGTATCAACCCTTAAGCTTTTAAGCTTATCCAGCTTGCTCTTCGTGGCGATGACGACGATGTTGTCTAAGCCGACTTGACGGATGACTCTGCTGCTGATCTGCTGGTTGCCTCTGCCGAAGATGAAGCCTTGACCGCCGATGGGAGTGACCACTATTTTTGCGGGTCTGCCCTTGGTTAATTCCACGATTTGTTTTTCGTTTACGTCTTTTGCGATTATTTTTTTGTCCAAGAAGAGGTCGACGCCCAGCAGCGTTTTCTTTTGGTCTAAGAGGTCGCCTATGGTGCGGGTGGTCGTGCCCGGCCCAACAATGTAGATGGTGCCAGGCAGCATCTCCTCGATTATGTAGACTGCGATTGCCGCCTGGTTCTCCACCTCGTTTTCAGTCATGGGACTAGCCATCTTGTTGCCCTGAATCAGATGAGGCTCAAAGGGGCTAAGCATGTAACCATAAAGCTCAGCTGACAGGTGCCCTTCACGGAAAGCCTGCTCATCCACATCCATAACTTCGGCTTCACGAACAGGCAACCCTACCCAAAGAAATTGGATGGCAACTCGTGCCGCCGCTTGAGGACTAACCGCAAAGAGGGCGCTATGCATCTTCACGCCTGTAGGGACGCCAAGAACAGGGATTTTCATGTCGACGGCTTTGAGGATGTCGCGGGTTGTTCCGTCGCCGCCGCAGTAAACAAGCAAATCCACCCCTGACTCGGCGATGCCCTTGGCGATGGTTTGGGTGTCGTCTGGGGTGGTTTCTGATTTGGCTTCGCCTAAAACCTTGCAGGTATAGCCCTGCTTCTTCGCCTCAGCTTCCCCCATCTCTCCTGCACCGACGACAAGTTTCAAGTGGGGCTTGGCGGTGACAAGTTCAGCTAGGAAGGTTTCTGCCCGCTGCGCCGCTATGGGTTTGGCTCCCAATGCGATGGCTTGCTGCAGGATAGCTTTGCCGTCTGTGCCTTTCAGCCCGACGGCGCCGCCCATGCCTGCGACTGGGTTTACTACGAAGCCTATGGTTTTTGTTGGGATAGCTGTAGTCAAGTGACATTAACCTTTGTATTATTAAGGCGCGAGGGGTTAATAAAAGAAGAAAACTGTTTTTCTCTGTTTTATTCTTTGGGCTGAAATAATTGGTGATTTTTAGTTTACCTTAGCGGCAGATCGCAAAAAAGGGGAGTTGGTTCATCTACGGCGACTTACCCACCAGACGAACACTATTACGGCGGGGATGGCAAAGATGGCTACTATCCAGATCAATATAGTCACCATTGAACCGACGACATAGTCTAAGCTGAAGCCCGCAATAGCTGAATTCCAGTACCCATCCACGTAGACTTTGATGGCGAAGGCGATGAAGATAAGCGGCGAGATTGCTCCCCCTGCCCTAGACCCCTTTGAGCCTTTGCCTGAGAGGTTATATTGGCGTTTTTCTTGATCAGGCAGTCCCCTCCACCACAGCCAACCTACGACTGCGCCAATTCCTGCGGGGATACCGATCAGCACCAATTCCCAAAAGATAGCGTGCAGAATGAACAGCACTAGGTTATTCATTGTCCAGAGGTTTAGGGTTGATGGGACCAGAGCCGTTGCCTGCGCGTTGCCTGTGAACCAGACAAAGACGTAGACGGCGCCTGCAGCAGCCAAAACCGCCGCCACAGTAAACGCCGCAAACGCCGCCTTATGGTTACTTATGAAGTGCTTGCAGCCGTCCGAGGTTGCTTGTACCTCAGGTTGCTGAGTCATTGTTTGTCCCTCACTTGTTTAGGCGGATGTTTAGGGTTTTATGGGTTGTGCTGGCTGCTGGGGTGGGGTGTAGCTGTATGGTTGCTGTGTAGCGTATTGCTGGAACTGGGGGTTTTTCATGCCGAAGAAGCCTATTGTTGCAAAGATCCAAGCGACAAAGATCAGCAGTAAGCCGACGACGATGATTGTCAGTATTGAGCCGACCAGGAGCAGGGTGCCTGCAGTGGCGAATGATTGGTCACCTGATTTTTGGGCTAGTGTGTTGAAGGTTGTTCGTAGGTGGGTTGCTGCGAGGACGTAGAATATGAATGCGGTGACTAAGCCTGCGAGGAAGACTATTAAGCCGACGGTGAAGCCTGCGGGGAGTGGAAAGCCCGTGATGTGGAGTGGTGCAATCGACAGCGCACCGAGCACTATTGCTGTAACCGCGACTGAAGCGGCGACCAACGCGACTATGTAGTATTTGATGCCTGTCCAGGCGTTCTGGTAGATTCCTTGGTCTCCGTAGTAGCTTGAAAACTCTTTCATGCTCTTTACCAGTAGGATTATACCCACTATGCCTAATGCCCAGCCGGCGTAAGGAACCACACTGAGCAAAAGCAGCAGTGCGCCAACACCAGCTTGGGTTTTACTACTTTCGAAATTTACTGTGTTCATGTTTTTTGCCTCCATCTTTTTTGAGATGCATAGAGTTTGATGTGTGGTATAGCCCTAACATTTAGAAAAAAAGTCTAAATTGGGTTCTAAGCTTTAGAGGTGCAACTCTAAATGTTAGAGCCACAGAAAAATGGCAGGTTAAAGGGGAAATAGGCAAAAAAGGCTAAAAAGGGAAAGGTTGGGGCGGTTGCGCCTTAGTAGGTTTCGCAGCCGATGTATTTTTTGTTGACTTCGTTGAGCCACGGGTATAGGCTGTGCAGCTTCTTCATGGATTCAGCAACTTTCTCCGTTGGGTACTCGTAGGGTTGCAGTCTACCGTTGAAGTATTCATCGTAAGCCGCCATATCAAAGAAGCCATGTCCGCAGAGCACAAACAGGATGGTCTTTGCTTCACCGGTCTGTTTACATCGGAGGGCCTCGTCAATTGCGCCTTTAAGAGCGTGGCTGGGCTCGGGCGCTGGGATGATGCCTTCGGTCTCTATGAAGAGCTTGGCCGCGTCAAACACTTCGATTTGACTGTAGGCTTCAGTGGTCATCTGTTTGGTTTGGGTGAGGACACTGATGGTTGGGGCGATGCCGTGGTAGCGGAGGCCGCCAGCATGGATTGGCGCGGGGATGAAATCATGGCCCAGTGTGTGCATGGGGACCAGCGGCGTGATTTTTGCTGTGTCGCCGTGGTCGTATTGGTACCAGCCCTTGGTGACTTTGGGGCATGCTGTGGCTTCGGTGGCGATGAACTTGCATTCTTTGGGTGCCTTCTTTGCGACTTTGTCATAGTAGAAGGGCCACATGATGCCGCTGTAGCTGCTGCCGCCGCCGATACAACCGTAAATGACATCAGGGTAGTCATCAACCATTTCAAGCTGTTTTTTGGCTTCTAAGCCTTCCACGGTTTGGTGTAGGCATACGTGGTTGAAGACGCTGCCGATGGCGTAGTTAGTTTCTGCCTCGTTGACCAATGCGTCTTCGACTGCTTCACTGATGGCGATGCCTAAGCTGCCCTTGTTTTCTGGGTCTTCAGCAAGGATTTTTCTTCCTGCTTCGGTTCTGTTGCTTGGGCTGGCGACGCATTCGCCTCCGAAAGCACGCATGAGCATTTTGCGGTAGGGTTTCTGGTCATAGCTTGCGCGGACCATGTAGATGGTGGATTTTAAGCCGAACACGCCTGCTGCAAACGCCAGCGCGCTGCCCCATTGGCCTGCGCCTGTTTCTGTGCTTAGGCGTTTGGTGCCTTCTTTCATGTTGTAGTAGGCTTGGGGGACCGCGGTGTTGGGTTTGTGGCTGCCTGCTGGGCTTACGCCTTCGTACTTATAGTAAATTTTAGCGGGTGTCTTGAGTGCCTTTTCGAGGTTGGTTGCTCGGATAAGGGGGGTTGGTCTCCAGATTTTGTAGACTTCTCGGACTTCGTCTGGGATGTTTATCCAGCGTTCTTGGCTGATTTCTTGTCCGATGATTTCTTTGGGGAATATCCGTGGGACTATGCCGACGCCCGGTTGCCCTGTTGCCGCGTCAATGAATGGCGGGAGCGGGTGGGGTAGGTCGGGGACTATGTTGTACCATTGTTTTGGTATCTCTGATTCTGGAAGTAGAATTTTTTTGTCTGGCATCCTGTTTCGCCTTCGAATTGGTTAGAACCGTGCGTTAAAGTATTATTTAAAGCTTTGGTGTACATAAACGTACATGATTTTCCGTTGTTAAAAAGCAAGAACCCATCGCAGCAAAAGAGCCCAGCCACAGTAAAAGCTCAAAAAAGAGTCAACTATCTTTTTCTAAACCAAGTCTTTCCCGAATTTGCAAGTTATCGTGCATATGCCTCGATAAGGTCACGTGCAGTAATGACACCGATGAGTGTCCCGTCTGGTGCAGCTACGGGCAACCGTCTTATGTGTCTTATAGCCATTGTAGCGGCTGCGTTGTGAACGCTTGTTCCTGAAGGTACTGTGATTAGTGGTGATGAAGCGACTTCTCCCACTGGACCATCTACAGGCTTATTTTTTGACAAGATTTTGGTCAGTAAGTCCCGTTCGGTGAAAATTGCAAAAGGTTTGCCTTTACGGGTAATTACTACGCTGCCTATGTGTTCTTCACCCATTGTCTTTGAGATTCTTGTGACAGAGGTGTTTTCGTCTGCTGTTACAACCGTTTTTGTCATGAAATCGTCGACTTGAACCTGTGTTTCCGGAACCTCCGGCATGCTTCGTATTAGGTCAGACGCCGTCACTATGCCTACCAATTCTCCGTTTTCAAATACGACTAAACGGGTTTTGTTTCTGTACATTGTTTGTGCTGCTTCCTTGATTTTTGCCTCACGACTGATTGTTATAAGTGGGGAAGCCATGTTTTCTTCAACCTTTTCTGTCGCGGGAGATTTGTCGCATGCCAAAACTTTAGTTAATAAGTCGCGTTCGGTTATGATGCCCAGAGGGATTCGGTTTCTTTTTACAATTAAGCTTCCGATGTGTTTTTCGCCCATCACCACGGCGGCTTCTTGCATTGTAGCTTCTGGATTTATGGTGACGACACCACGGCTCATGATGTCGTCAACTTGGTTAAGGCGCAAAAGGTCGCGTTTATACTGCACATATGCGTCGTCGAGGACACGTGGGAACTGGTTTTTCAGGTTAGGTGCTCCCATCAAAAAGCCTCCAAGTAATACTTGCAACGTCGGTGTAATTAAGACTTCTTTTGATTCCTCTACATGTCAAATACAGGTAAAGTAACCAACACATTTATACCTAAACGCACAGAACTATGCACAAGCGAATAGAAATGTGGAACAAAATCAAGAGCCAACTCGAAGAATACCCAGAACGCCTCAAAGTCGCCCGCGTCCTAATCGAAAACGGCTTATCCGCCAAAGACGACAAAATCTACCTAAACGAAATCGAAATCCCGCCCATCCGAGTCGCCCGAGTCGCAGGCGTCGACCGAAGAACCGTCAACGAAACCCTAGCCACCATCCACAACAACCCCGAGTTGCGCATGATTTTTGAGGAAATCCGCCCCGCAGGCCACAGCCTAAAAGAAATCGCCAAACACCTCAACTTGGGCGTTGTGGAAATCAGTGTAGTCAACGCACGCTCACCAGGCATCCTCTCACAGGCAGCCACCATCCTCAACAACGCAGGACTAAGCATTCGACAAGCCATCGTAGACGACCCAGAGTTGTCGCCTGAACCTAAACTGACATTTATCGTTGAACGTAAAATTCCTGGTGAGTTGATCCCTGAGCTACTAAAAATCTCTGGAGTCGCCAAAGTATCAGTGTACTAGCATAAAAAGTGCAGCTTGCAAGAACTGATTTCTTTGTAGTTATACCTGCACAGTAACAAGCTTTTATTAGAGTTATTCAAGTAACTTTTTATAGCGTTTTGTGTTAGCAACCAACCTTTTCTAGGATTTTTCTTGAAGGGTAAGGTTATGTTTTAGTGAGCCAAGAAGTCGTCACTACCGAAGAATCCAAAAAAACATCTGCTCAAGACCTTTTTGAGAAGCTTTCTAGCAGCGAAAAGGGGCTTTCCTCCAGCGAAGCGCAGCAAAGACTCCAAAAATATGGTCCCAACGAAATCACCGAAAAAAAGATCAACCCCCTCAGAAAGTTCTTGGGCTACTTCTGGGGACCAATCCCATGGATGATTGAAGCCGCAGTTGTTATGTCGGCGATTATCCAGCATTGGCCCGACTTCGGAATTATACTGATGCTTTTGATGCTCAACGCTGTTGTGGGTTTCTGGCAAGAAAAAAAAGCCGACAACGCAATAGGGCTCCTCAAACAGAAACTTGCACCTAACGCGAGGGTTCTGCGAGATGGTAAATGGGTTCAAAGACCCTCCAAGGAGCTTGTGCCCGGCGATATTGTTAGGGTTCGACTCGGCGACATCGTGCCCGCAGATGCCAAGTTGGTTAAGGGTGACTACATTCAGCTGGATGAGTCAGCCTTAACCGGTGAGTCTTTGCCTGTAGAGAAGCATGTAGAGGACGTGGCGTATTCTGGGTCGATTGCTCGGCAGGGTGAGATGGATGCGCTCGTCGTCACCACTGGCATGAACACTTACTTTGGGAAAACCACGCAGCTCGTCGAGGAGGCAGGCACAGTGAGCCACTTCCAGAAGGCAGTCACCAAAATAGGTGATTACCTCATCGCTTTGGCAGGCATAATCGTAGTCATCATAATCGTCGCCAGCCTCTTTAGGGCGGAAAGCCTGCTGTCAACCATCCAGTTTGCGCTGGTTTTAACCGTCGCTGCGATCCCAGCCGCGCTGCCCGCAGTGCTCTCGGTTACGTTGGCTCTAGGCGCCATTGCGTTGTCGAAAAAGGAAGCCATAGTAAGCAAGCTGGTTGCCATCGAAGAAATGGCTGGGGTCGACGTTCTATGTGCAGACAAGACAGGCACCATAACGGAGAATAAGTTAACCGTCGGAAAAGTGCAGCCTCTGGAGGATTTTAAGGAGAAGGATGTGTTGCTATTTGGAGTGTTGGCTTCAAGGGAAGAAGACCAGGACCCCATCGACACAGCCATAATCAACAAGGGAAAGGAAACAAAAGAGGTCATCGACAGCTTAGGCGCCTTCAAAGCCGCCAAGTTTACGCCTTTTGACCCCGTTCGGAAGCGCACTGAAGCGGAGATCGAGGGCAAAGACGGCAAAACCTTCAGGATATCTAAAGGCGCACCCCAAGTAATCCTGTCCCTAACCGCTGATAAAGATGCCATCACAGACCAGATCAACCACTACGTTGACGACTTCGCCGCAAATGGTTATCGGGCACTGGGCGTCGCCGAAAACAGCCAAGACCAGTGGCGCTACGTTGGCTTGATTGCACTCTATGATCCCCCACGCGGAGACTCAGCGGAAACCCTCAAAACCGCGGTTGCCATGGGCATAAAAGTTAAGATGGTTACAGGGGACCACGAAGCAATCGGCAAAGAAATCGCCCGCGAAGTAGGCTTAGGAACCGATATACTTCCTGCGTCGGCTTTTTTGGATAAAAGCGACGTTGACGCCCAAGCAGCAATCGAGAAGGCAGATGGATTCGCCGAGGTCTACCCTGAACACAAATATCGCATCGTCAAACTGCTCCAGAGCAAAAATCACATCGTTGCAATGACAGGCGACGGCGTAAACGATGCCCCAGCCCTAAAAGAGGCGGATGCGGGAATTGCCGTGGCAGGTGCAACTGACGCTGCCAAATCCGCCGCAGACATCGTCCTAACCAAGCCGGGTTTATCGGTCATAATCGATGCACTAAAGCAGAGCCGCCAGATCTTCCAGAGAATGAACAACTATTCCATATACCGCATCACTGAAACCTTCCGTGTACTATTCTTCATCGCCATAGCGATTTTGGTGTTCCAGTTCTTCCCAGTCACAGCACTTATGATCGTGCTTTTGGCTATCCTCAATGACTTGCCCATAATCACCATAGCCTATGACAACGTGCGCTACTCAAATAACCCTGAAAAGTGGAGCATGCGCGTCATAGTTGGGATGGCGACTTTCCTAGGCGTTCTAGGCGTCGTGGAATCCTTCGGCTTATTTTACGTTGGATACCAACTGCTGGGTCTGTCACCGGGGGTTCTCCAATCGTTTATGTACTTGAAGCTTTCAGTCGCAGGACACTTAACTGTGTTTATGGCTCGAACCAAAGGCCACTTCTGGTCAGTTAGACCCGCCAAACAACTGCTGGCCGCCGTGGTTTTAACGCAACTAACTGCCACATTAATCACTGTCTACGGCATTTTGCTGCCTGCCATGGGTTGGGCCCTGGCGGGGCTGATTTGGGCAGAAGCATTCACGGTCTTTCTCGTAATAGATGCCGTAAAAGTCCGTTTCTACAAAGTGTTAGACCATAGCGAAGTAGAATTCCACCGTTAACAAGCATAAACTATCGAGTTGTTAGCGGTATATAAGCAACATCTAGTTTGCTAGCAACCAACGACAAGCTATAGTAGACCCCTCGAACTCAGCCCAACGGTTTACACCAGATACAGCACTAAGCCACACCGCTTACCAACATGGAGCCATATATAGCGGAGAAAACACCTATTCCACACTGAAACACAAGAAAACGTTGCCGCCTCAAAAAGCAACCGTATCCAATTGCTGCCTTGCGGTGAATTTAGCGGCGCCACACCCAACCACACAAAAAGAGACAACCGTTTTGGGCTTTTTGAACTCCGTCAGTTCGGCTATTCATGTGAAAAATCGTCTAGTGGCTTCTTTCTTTTCTCTACGGGGCTGGCTGTTACTTGAATCGGCTAGCGAGTATTTTGGACTTTATGGGATTGGCTGTTTGGCAGAGAAGGGTTCGGTAAAATCTAAATACCCAAACAAGAACAAACAAACCAAGAAAGAGAGCAACTTTGAAGAAATCAAATACACGTATAATCGCTTGGTCTGCCGTTCTGCTAGCTACCGTAATAACATTCTTGCTTGTATTTCGCAGTTTAATGCCAGAACAATACCGAGACTTTGCTTACGTTATTGTAGGGACGGCGATTATTGAGTTGTCATTTTTTGAATTAACCAAGCGATTGAGTGAACCAAGCATAATTATCGAGCCTTGTTCTACAATGAAAGAAGTTGGTTTTGCTGTTAGAGTAAAAGATAGATTCGTTAATGATGTTAAACCAATATGTAATGACATTGAAGTACCTTGGGATAACTTGAAAGGAGATAAGTTGCCTTCAGTAAAGCTTCAGGTTGGCGCAAATCCATCTCGCTTTTTTCCTTTTTATTATGAATTTGTTGAAAATGGAGTAAGCGATACAGAGCAATCGGTAGCCGTTAATTTATACCAAAAGCAAAGCTCATATGGTGACCCCGATAAGCCTCACCCCGTCATGATAGCTAGTGGTTATTATATTGTACCGCTAGGTGAATTTGAGCCAATAAGGGGTAAGATTATGCTAAAACCAAATTTTGAAGCACATATACGAATAATTGGCGATGAAATTGGCGAAGAAGTAAACCGTTTGTTTAATGTTACTTTTTGCCCAGTAATGATGAGAGAGATTGATTCTAATAACTTTGAAGATATCGAATTTTCGGGTTTAAGTGTTGATGCTACTGAGAAGCGCTTTTTTTGGAAAAGGCGCTATTTTAACGATATTGATGTTGAATTGATTAAGTTTAATTTCAGGGCTCGCAAAAGAGAGGAAACACTAAAAAAAATCACGCCTTAAACTGATTTTTTTCTTGGCTTGCGTTTTGTATCAGAGTCAGCCATTTGTTTTTTCCTTCAATTTGTATTCCACTTGCTTCTGCGGGAGTTTTACCATCCAGTGCCATGTGAGGACGTATAAAATTATAGTACGTCTGGAACCCCTCCAAGATTAGAGTTCTGCGTTTCTTTAGCCCCCTCATTGTCTTTTCCCTATCTCGGATGGTTCCGTTTAGGCGCTCCATCTTGTTATTATTGTGAACTTTTCCATCAAGCGTTATTTTGCGGATGTGCTTTGTCTCTGGAAACGCCTGTTCACATGCTACAGCGTAAGAGGGTAATCCATCGGTTACGAGAACTTTAGGTTCTTTACCCATGATTCTTTTGGCTCTGAAAAATAAGGCTCTAGCATCATGCTTCTCTTTTGTCTCAGCCACTTCTTGCGCTATCCAGAAACGTGTTTCTGTGTCCATCATGGCAAAGAGATACTTTAGATTCCCTGCCATGCGTATGTAAACTTCGTCGGCGCAAACTGTGTCTGAAACGTTTGGTCGTATCTTTCAGTGTAGGCTTTCATTAAGCGAGTGTATTTCTTTATCCAGTTTAGGATTGTTCGATAGGAGACTTTTACACCCATAAGTTCTAAGGCTCTCATGGTGTTGGGTAGGCTTTCCCCACCAAAGTATAGCTCTAAGCTGGTTACTACTGCTTGTGGGTTATGCTTCATTTTCTCGAAGCCTATGTTGTAGGTGAAGTATTTGTGGCAGTCACGGCAAAGGTACTTCTGAATAATGCCTGATTTGTTTTTGCGCTTTCCAGCTTTCACAAGGTTCTGTGAGCCACAGTATATGCAAGCGGTTAGGGTTCCAAGTGGTTCTATTCTTTGAATTGCTACCTCCGCTCTAACTCTCTGAGAGAAGATTAAGGCGTGAATGTGTTTGCATTGGGCATGTCGGTAAGTGTTATCGGGGCAATCACAAACCCATTCATGGTCTATCTTGTTAACTGTATATTCTCCATTTCAGCTTTGACTCTTTACGATGTATAACATTTCGTCTATTCGGTTAATTTGACCGCTAGCTTGAGCTATTGCTTGACCCCGTTCTTCTCTGGTGGCTGTGTGCTGGGCTAACATGCTTATACCTACACATATACCTAACAAGCAAGCATCCAATAAATATTTAGGTATAAGTACAGGTATATTAATATACATCTTAGGGCTAAGTCATACCTAGCCGAGGTATAACAATGGGTGAAATCACATACCTAAACAAAGCCTCACCAAAAACAGAATCACTAAGAACAACCGTGCCCTCAAGCATAATCAAGCAATTTGGATTAACCGAATACGATAAACTTGAGTGGATTTTAAAAGCTGAAGGTGGCGATTTAGTCATTATTGTTAAGCCACAAAAAGGGGAAATTCGTTAGAGGGATAAGTCTTGGCAATATCAGAAAAGCAATTGTATAGTAACGTCATTGTTACAATGAAAGGGATTTTTGACCTAAACTATCTTGCGCAACCACATACAATTATAAACGGTCATCAAAACATACCACCTGATTGGGTTAGAAATCCCTGTTTAGAGGATACACATGTAGATTTCTCTGAGGAAATCAAATCTCACTTTGACATTGTTACGTTTGGAAAACTCTATGGCGCTGACCTCCGACCCGATATAATGGGGTATGTAGTGAAAAAAGAGGGCGCAAAACCAGAACTTATTATTATAGAGGTAAAAAAAGACGACATTACATTACTGGACGTTATGCAAGCAAGACTTTATGAGCTATTTTTCAAATCGAAGTTTACGTTTTTGCTATCACCGAAAGGCATAACCAGAGAAAAAATGGAAGCCATATTATTGCATGATAACTTGCTTAGGGGCGGTGTACTAATTGGTAGCTGTGGCGACGAAGGAAAGAACTGTTGGATTGATCCAAAGCTTAAAGATAAACTCCCAAAAGAGCTAAAGAAGCTTGAGAGGTTATGCAAATTACCGCCCGATATGCAACAGTGGAAAAAACTTGGACTGCCAACCTAAAATGCCACCAAACTACGATAAAATGATTAATCAATTCATCCTATTTTGTGTTAGGAAACCGTATAGGAAACCGTATATTGCAGTGCCTACTGTTGGGTTTTTCTCAAGCTTGATTTTATATTTCTACGTGAAACAAGTTATCCATCATTTTACATAATCACAGTTCTAGCATGGCTTGCTTCTGATTTTTTCATACTGTTCTTCATTAGGGGTGGAAGCGGTATCGCTCAGGTTCCAATTTTTGGTAAAAAAACCAATTCAAGGGCATAGCATTCATAATGTTTTTCGTGTCAATTTTCATAGTATCAATTATTGTTAATGTCTTTGTATCTACTCTCTCAGAAGTTTTGTCCAACTTTTTGTCAGATTTTATTATCTGTCTGGGGATTGGTTTTGGGCTAGCTGGTCTTGTTTTTGTGGATTTGAATGCAAAATACTATACCCACTAAAAAAAAGACATAAGTAAAAAACACATCCGAAAGTTAGCGTTAGTTCAGTGAGCATCCGTAGTACAAATAAAACTACAAAAGATAACCCCCAAGAAAAAAGGATTCCGTATTGGTAAACAAGGCATTTGCCCTCTGCATCTAGATTGTTAAACATAGCTAGCCGCTCCGCGAAAGAAAAATAAGTTACTAGACGACTTTTCACTGAGAAATCGACTAGACGAAGACTTCAAAGAGACAACCGTTTTGCCCTTTTTGTAGGGGGATAGGGGTCTTCTGAGAGCAGCAAATGCTGGTTCAATATAAGGTAGGGGAAGAGTTGGCAAAGCAACAAAAAGCTTACCAAACATAAAGCTATCTCTGCTTGCGGAATACGCCACAACCAGCCAGCAACCCAAACCAAGCGCTGACACAAAAAAGCAGCCGCCTGCCAAGCCCGCAAGAAGAAGTTGAAATAAGAGGGGGTCTCGGCAACTTCTAAAATAGAAAAACAGCGTTCCGTATACAGAAGCATCAACAAAACAAACAAGAAAAAATTAAAAAAGGAAAAATTTTGGGTTTTACTTCAGCGGAACATACATCGAGGACCGTGATGCACCGATACCTGGAGTGCCATGCCGAACTGGTTTGTTGGTTATGGCGAATTCACCCAGATAGTGGCCGATCATCTCGGGTTTTATGTCGATGGCTACGAATTCTTTGCCGTTGTGAACGCTGATTTTGGCTCCGACCATCTCGGGTAAAATGATAAGGTCACGTACATGGGTTTTGATTGCGCCTTGATTATTTTCTTTGGCAGTGCGGAGTTTCTCAAGCAAAATGCGTTGTTCAGCAGTGAGACCACGCTGTAAACTTCGGCGTTGACGACTTGGAAGCAAATTAATGAATTCGTCCATAGACATGCCTGAGAGGCTCTCAAGGCTGTGTCCACGATAGCTAAATTCTTTTGGCATACTTCATTCTCCTATCTGTTAATTTAACCTCTGATCGCACGTTTCTTCTTCTGTCCTGGACCCCTAGCGGCAATTAAACCAACTTTCTGTCCCGGAGGAGCACCATGCGAAGTTGTGGTTGTTCTGCGGGCGCTACGTTTGCTGCTACCATAGGGGTGAACAGCTGGGACCATTTTACGGCCGCTGGTACGCGGGTACTTGTGTCCTTTAGCTTTCATCAAGTGGAATTTTTCGCCTGCTTTAAGGAACGGCTTCTCGATCCGACCAGCAGCACTGATTACACCTACAGTTGCAAGGCAGTAATCGTCAACGTAACGGGTTCGCCCAGAAGGCAAACGAATCATCGTACCCTGCGGAGTATGACCCACAACAGTTGCATACGCACCTGAGCTGCGAGCCATTTTACCTCCGTCGCCTGGACGAAGCTCAAGATCGCAAACCAAGGTTCCTTCAGGCATCTTGCCCAATGGAATAATGTTTCCTATTTCAGCCGGTGCTTTTCCGCCATATTTGATTTCTTGACCTGTAAAGACGCCTTCAGGGGTTATACTGTAAATGGATGAACCATCCTCAAATTCAATAAGCGAGAGCGGTGAACCGCGGCCTGGGTCATGAACCAAATCGACGATGACGCCGACGAGTTCTGCCTCAAAGGATTCTTTTGGTGCAATAGCTGGATACTTTGCTGGAGCTACACGTTTATGCGTTGAAGCGCGGAAGTTTTGTCCGCCACGTCCTCTTCTCTGTACACGGATACGTTTTCCCATAAGTCAAGCCTTCTTAGAGGATTCCAAGTTTAATGGCGACGTCGGAAGCACGATATTCAGGAGTCAGCTTCACGAACGCTTTTTTCACGCCCTGTGGAGTTATGAGTAAATTGACGTTTTTGACTTTGACTTCATACATGATTTCGACGGCACGTTTGATGTCTGCTTTGCCGGCTTTGCTGTTGACGATAAAGATTAGTTTGTTGTCACGTTCAACCATTAAGCTGGCGGATTCAGTCATAAGGGGGTAGTGGATTATTTCGTCTGGTTTCATTAAGCTTTTTCTCCATAAAGAGCGGATAATTTCTCGATGGCACCATTAGTCCAAACTGTTAATCTGCCTGGATGTGTTCCGGGGGCAAGCATTTCAGTGTTAAGGTTAGCTACGGTGGTTACTTCGACGCCTGGAAGGTTGCTGGCTGCGTTTATTAGGCTCTTGGCGTCGGCGACTACGATGAGTGGTCCGACAGCTTGCTTCATTTTGCGGCCTCGGTGTTTGCCTTTGCCTGCGCGTATGTTGCGGCTTTCTTTGACGCGTGTTAATTCAGCGGTAAATCCTAGGCTGCTAAACGCGGCTTCGACATCTTTAGCTTTTGTTAAACCTTCCAATGCATTGTCAACAACTAGAGGTAACCCGACTACAGCGTCGACTTTGTGTCCACGTGCCGCAACCACGTCTTTCTCTGCGGTTGCTGCGATAGCGGATGATAAAGCGAGTTTAGCTTCTTTTTTTGGGATATTTTTAACTATGATTTTTTCGGCTCGTGGCGGATGCGGTTGGCGTCCTTTAACGGTGCTGGGGGCAAACGCTGCCTTTCCGCCGCCTTTTTGGCGTGGAACTCTTGCGGTTGCGCTGCCTGTTCCGCGGGATTCTGCTGTGGTTTTTTTGCCAGCCATTGGATCTCTGCCTTGTGGCTGTAGCCTGCTTGATTGGATGGCTAAGACTGCACGTTTGATGACGTCTGGTCTGAGTGGTGTTTGGAAAACCTCTGGTAAAGTGATTTTGCCTGTGGATTTGCCCTGTAAATCAAAGATTTCTGCGGTTTTCTGTGCCATAACTATTCAACCTATTTTCCCTGTGGAGACTCCACTGAGATATATGTTACTTGCGGTGCTGCTTCAGGCGTTTCGGTTGGTGGACGTGCGGGTACTCGGAGGCGGATTTGGCGTTTCTCGGTTCCAGGTATGCTGCCTGAGATGAGGATGTATGGGCCGTTTACTTCGCCGTAACGTATGAAGCCGCCTTTTACGGTGACTTCTTTGCCGTCTTTGCCGATTTTGAGGATGCGTTTGTTGAATTCGATGCGTTGGTGGTAGCCTGTTTGTCCAGCACGGGGGATGCTGTACATGAGGTGGTGGGGGTTCCATGGACCTAAAGTGGCGATGCCGCGTTTGGTTTTTCTGCCCTTGTGCTGGAGTTTAGTTACGTGCCAGCGTTTGACGGGTCCTTGGAAGCCTTTTCCGACTGTGACGCCTGCGATGTCTATGTATTGGCCTTCTTTGAAGACTTCTTCGGGCGTTACGGTTTTTCCTAGCAGTTGTTTGGCGTAGTCGAGTTGCTGCTGGATTGTGCCGCCGCCGATTTGGATTTCGCAGGTATCGGGTTTCTTTTTGGATAGGCTGGTTTGTGTGGGTTGTGTGGCTGTTATGACTCGGACTACGTCTGTGGTTTGGCTGTTGTCTTGGATTTTTTGGAGCATGGCTTCTGTGTTAAAGTTTTCTGGTAAAACCAGTAGGCGATTCAGCGCCGCTGGCGGTTCTTTCATCCAGGCTTCTGTTATGTTTTCTAGTCCGTAGGGTGTTTTTCGGTAAGTTCTTATGCCGCATACAAGGATGGGTGGCGTTTCAAGTATGGTTGCTGCCCGCATGACTTCTTTTCCGAAGTTTGGTGAACGCTTCCGGTCTTCGATGGTGAAGACATAGGTCATGCCTGCCTTGTAAGATGTGAATCCCAGTAACCTAGGTGAATCTGACTTGATCTTTGGCCAGTACCGTATGCGTGCACTTGGTTTTTTTGCACGGTGCCTCGGTAAATAGGCTAGTGAACCATGTTTTGGAGCATGAGTTTTACGATGTCCCATTGATCATCCGCTTCGCGCCTTTAGCAAATAGTATAAGAGGTTATAAATGTTGCCATAGAAAACGCAAAAGCAAGGTACGACTGATTGAAAAACAAATTAGCGGCTTCTGGGCATTCCTAGCATGGCAAAGTTGCGGTAGTGGTTAGCTATCGTTTGCAACACTACGCTCAACTAAAAGCTGATTTTCTATTTTAGAAGTTGCCGCAGACCCCTCTTATTTCAACTTCTTCCAGCGGGCTTGTCCTCTGCGTCCTTTTTGGTGTTGGCTGGTTTAGGTAATTGCAGACTGGTTGTGGAAACTTCCGCAAGCAGTAGCGCCTATTCTAACGTTAGAAACTTTGCCTATCAGGTATTAAGCGGTGGTAATACGCTAGCTTTCTCAAAAGAGTCCTGTAAAAACCCCCCTTTAAATATGCCCTAATTTGGTTCTGTCAAGTCTTCGGTAAAAACTTCTCCATGTAAACTTCGGTTAAAGTCTTAAATGTATCGGGGCTGGCTGTTACTTGAATCAAGTTTTAAATAAAAATCGCATACAGTTAGCGTTTGGAGATTGGGCAAGCTGGCAGACGCTAAATGGATTGCTACTGCAATCTTGAAAGGAATAGGCAAATTTATCGTAGCCTTCGTTGGACAGGCAAAAAAATCCAAGAACATGACAGAAGAGTAGCCTATGAAAATAGGATAAGGGAACAACAAATTAGGGAACAAAGAGCGATTGATGCACAGAATTACCATAATGCCTGCGTCATTGGTAGAGCGCAAGCGGATGCGGAATTAGATGCCAGAGATGCAAGGAGAGCCGAGAGGCAGAGAGCGGAAGATGCCCGATACAACATGCAACGGCTAGAGGCTTTCGTTTGGGGAGAGCCAGAACCAAAAAGGAAAAGAAGATACTAATTTTTTGCTTCCTTACTTGCATTCTGGATAAGAGTTAGCCACTTGTTATTGCCCTCGATAGTTATTCTATATGGTTCAGCTGGAGCTTGGTCGATTAAGCTTTGATGTGGTCGGATGTAGTTGTGAGAGATTCTGCGAAACTTTATATTTTGCCCAAATGATTGGGTAAAGTGACTGTGCCATGACAGAGACCACCTACTACGAGGACAAAGTTTACCTTCCCAGAGAAATCAGGGAAAAATTGGGATTAGTGGATGGCGACGTGCTGCATATCGAGGTTGTTGAGAAAGGAACCGCCAAGCTAAGTGTAGTCCGCCGATGCGGTGCAGCAAGGAGAGTTCTTGAAAAACTTGATAACCCGCCAGATATGGGGGCAATCAAAGGGAAACTGTCAAGAGAAGAAATTTATGAAGATATTACTTGACACAAACATCCTAGTCCACGCCTACAACAAGTCTTCGCCGAATCAGCAAAAAGCTGCCGATATAATCAAAAAAGCAATGCAAGGAGAAATAGAAGCATACCTGACCCCACAAGTGCTCTACGAATTGTTTGCAGTCATCACCAATCCCAAAAGAATCGAGAAACCTCTACCTATAAGGGAAGCAGCCGACTTGTGCATCGACCTTTGGGAATGCAATGAAATAGAAAAAGTAAACCCCTCGAAAGTCGCGCCAACCCAAGTTTTCAAACTAGCAAAAACTCTAAAACTGAGTAAAGCCAAAATCTTTGATTGCATATTAGCAGTAGCCGCCAAAGAGAACGCTGTAGAAGCTATTTACACAGAAAACGTCGGGGACTTCAAGGGTTATATTTTTGTTAAAGCAATAAACCCTTTCTAATAAAGCTGCCAGCGTCGTAAGCTATCACTTTATTCTATTAGCTCTTCCTCAAGTTCCTCAGCGGTTATGTTAGTGAAGGATTCTTTGTGTTTACCGAGTTCATAAATGAAATCGCGGAGCGATATACCAGCTAACTTTGCAGCTTGTCCAACAGATATTTTCCTTTCTTTATAGAGCATGATAGCTAAGTAAAGCTTCAACTCGTTTTCGGTGAGCTCACCAACGAGTTCTTTAGATATTCTGAGATTCATCAACTTCACCAGTTGCTCCACTGTTCTGATCTAACTAAATGTCTTGTCAATTACAAATAAAAGTTAGGTTGCTCCTTTTCAGCGCGGGATAACTGCAAGAAAAGGCTCAGGTTCCATGTTTGCCGTGGCATAAACGGCTAGCGCAATTGCCCAGAATACATCATCATGCGTCCCCTGTGGGTGATGATAGCCTATGGTGCCATCTTTATTTAGGCTGTAACGTTCCACATTTAGTTCTGTGCAAATTTCTCCCCTATAAGGTCGTTCCCAATGCAGAAGGGGATAGTAGAATTGTTGATTTGCCATGCGCTGCTTGAGTAGGCTTGCCATTTCGCTTTTGCGAGGTACACTAAAGTTTACGCCCTCGGCGTTATGAATACCTGCGTTTTCCATGTCAGCAATGATGCTTGGCCCCTCCCGTGTGAAATCCACTCGAATTTTCTCAAAGCCGTGCCAGCGATCCTGTAGCGCTTTGAGGTAACCCAAAACGGTTGCGTAGATAGTGGGTTGCTGGAATAGTTTGAGATGACGCAGGAACAGCTTGTCGTCCATGCGTTCTACTACGGCAAGGGCGGTGTAGTCACGGGTTTGTGCTAAGTCTATCCCAGCGAAGAATTCGCCTCTGTGCTCGGTTTCAGGGCTGTATTCTTGGAGGTCTTTACCGCAGTTTGTTTCTGTGCCTATGCAGCTAGCGATTAAACTCTGGGTTAGCCATACGTCTTGATCTTCTGCCCACTCTGCCTCCATCTCTCTTCGCCAACGGATTGGGTCGTCGCCCATCTGCGTTTTGATTTTTTGGATGATGCTTGGTTTTAGTGGCCCGTTGGGCTCCATGGCTTGCTCCACTGTGACATGGGAGGTTTTGTAGTCGGCGAAGTCTTTGTTGGTGAACATTTTGTAAAAGACGCTGTCGGTGTGCCAGGGGGTGCTGGTGCAGACAAATTTGCCGTCGGTAGTGCCCAACGTGTAAAGTATGGCATCATAGAGTTCTTGGTCGTTTGGGACAAAGTTGAATTCGTCAGCGTAAACCACATGCAAAGTTGGGCCTCGGATGGTTTCGGGGTTGTTTGGGAAAGCTTCGATAACGCTGCCGTTGGTGAAGCGAATTTGGGTACGCTGGGGCGCTAAAACTAGCCCTCGGGGGAGCTTATGGGAGAGAGTGCCTATGCGTGAGAGGATACGTTTTGTTTGGCGGTAAGAAGGCCCCACTATGCCGATGGCGCTGTCAGGATGGGTGGTTGCATACCAGAGCAGAAGGGCGGCTACGATGAAGCTTTTGCCGCTCTGTCGACTCCACCGGGCAGCCGTAAACTGGTTTTCAACAAACAGTTTGATGAATTCTTCTTGGTAGGTATAGGGCTTGAATCCTAAGATTTCCCTGCAAAAATCAACGGGGTTGGCGCTGATTTCTTCAGCTTTCTCCAGTGCTAACCCTTCGGCTACCAAATCATTAGCTTGGACTTTTTGCAACTGGTTCAGGTACTGGTCGGGACGCATTGTTCGTGCTCTTGTTCCCAAGGAGCGCCGCATATTTTGCCTCCATATCGTTTAGTTTAGCTTCTACTTCTCGGTAATTCAGATAGTCAGATAGGATATCTTTGTAGGTTCGGGCTATGACGGCGACGACTTGTAACCGCTGAACTTCAACTTTGCTTAGCCCCGGTGCTGATGCTGCTTCGAGGGCACCTGCTAGCTTTTTGAGTGTTTCCTCTACGCTGGGCAATTCGGCGGGCAAGGGCAAAGCGGTTTTGGTGACGTAATTGGCTGCGGTGGCTAATATTCCGAGGCGCTGGCATTTTACCAGGATCGCAGTTGGCGTTTTTCTGAGCGTTTGGGCTATTACGTCTAGAGGAGTGTTGGCTTCTACGAGTTTTTTGAGTTGGGCTTCTTCTTCAGCCGTCCAAGGTAAACCTTTAGTCAATAATATAGACCTCTGCTGATTGTAAAGCAACGGTTGCTTATTAACTATTTTGCATTTTAATCAGTATGACTATAAAAGTATTTTATATCAAGCATATTTATGTCAGCATTTTATTGTCAGCATTTTGTTTTAAGAGTATTTTGTATACGGAAGCATCAACTAAACAATGAAAAGCCAGGCGCTGTTGACTTGCGGCACCAGACCTGTTTAACACGCTTTATCAGATGGCTTTGCATTTAGTGGGGTTTGCTGGGGCTTCTGGCGTTTTTTCTTAAGGAGAGAAAAAAATACAAATCACGAATTGCAACTTCGTAACTTTGAGCCCAGAAACCCACTCAGCCCCCTACGTGGTCACAAGTTTTAAACAAAAAAAAGGAGAGAGGATAGTTCCCATTGATTGTCGCCTTATGGTCGCTTTCTAAGCACTAAGATAATGGCTGCACCGACAATTACGATTACAATTATGATGGCTATTGACATCGGTACGAAGTATAAGTCAGCTATAGATGGAGCCTGTGTCGGTTGAGGCGTCGGTGTTGCTGCAGCTGGGTCAACTGCAAACGATGTCATTGCACTTGATGGCCAGTATGAGTTGCTGCCGCCGAATGAAGCATAGACAGTGTATTGACCTGGAATATCAGGTTGCCAGTTGTAGGTGAAGAATCCATCAATGGTTGTTGTAGTGCCGATAGTTCGGTAGTTGCCGTTAGCATCTACCACACTGAGGGTAACTTGGACACCGGTTACGTTTGTCGGCTTTGGTTTCTGCATGTAAACGTATTCCATCCATGCACCCTGGCTTTGGTCTGAAACTGCGGGGACGCCGTTGGGGAACCGCGCTGCCTGTTCAGTTTGTTTTGTGCCTGCGGCGATGTCGGTAACGGAGCCTCTGATTATGATGCTTTGCCCAAGTGTGGCTGCTGTCATAGGTGCTTCTACGGTTAAAGCGCTGGGGCCTTTGCCGACACAGTATAGTTGATTGTCATAAGCGTTAGAGTATACAATGAAGCCGTCTGCGACAGGGTAGTATGAGCGGGGTGGATAACCCATTGAGCCATCCATCTTCCATAGTTCCTCGCCGGTTGTAGCGTTGACAGCTCTTATCATCCAGCCCTTGTATAGTGGTGTGTTGGGGGAGTGTTCTCCACTGAACAAGAAGACTTTGTCGTCTGCTATGGAAGATATGAACATGGGGTAATTGCCCCAGGGTGTTTGAAGACCGCCAAAAGTGCTGTTGCCTTCGCCGCCGTTACCATAAGTCCACAGTAGATTGCCAGTTTTAGTGTCGTAGCAGTATAATACTCCGCCAAAACCGCTGTCGTAGTAGCGTCCGTAAGCTGCGCTGCTGAAGGTTCCTGCATGTGTCGTGTCAAAGTACTGGAAATCAGACATGTCTTTTGGCGGGGTAGTTGTCCACAGTTGTTGCCCGTTATCAATGCTGTAGCCTGTATACTTGAAAGCCTCTTTGTCTAGGAAAATTGCGACTCGGTTAGTTGGGTCCACTGCCATAATGAAGCGAGTGTAATTTTCTGGCGGCGCCGCATAGTTCTGCATCCACAACAGTGTTCCTCTTGACTCTGGCTTCAGACTTATAGCCCACATGGTGTAGGGATCTGCAGTTCCAGTGTTTGAGAATCCTGAGGCAAATGAAAGCGATGAGGTAATGCCGATTAATTCGTCATTGAATAAAGCGTAGAAGGGCGATGTCGTCGTAGGTATAGTTTTAGGTATGGATACGTTCCAGTCATAGCGTGACGCTAAAGAAGCGTTCACCCATCCGTTTGTCTGGTTCCAATCTGGGTTCCAGAGTCCCTGACCTGCGGTTCCCTGAGTGAATAGTCTTGAAGAGTTCCATTGTGCAAGCCATCCATGTGCTAAGTCTATTTGGTAGCGCAGTATCTCTCCTTGCGGTCCGACTACAGCGGTGCCTGAAGGAACATTGGTTACGTTGAATAGGCGGTTTCCAGTCGTTGGATCATAAGCTACACCGAAGTTGCTTGAGAATAAGAGCCCTGCGGGAACAACGCCATGTTGGTTTTCTGTTTCAGCGTCATAGAGGTAGCCAAAGGACGGACTGGGAGATGCAGAGTCAACGCCCATTTTGTCGTTGTGCCAGATTAATTCGCCGGTTTGCAGATCAATGCAGTTCCATCCTCCGCCTGTGCCCGTATTCATCATTGGTAGTTCATAGTAGATTTTCCCGTTCATTATTATGGGCGCAGCAAATCGGGGGTTGTAGGCTGATCCACTGTAGAACATGTTGCCAGGGTCTCCAACGTTGCTTCCTCCGACAACGCCGCCTGCATCAATAGGCTTAGTCCACATGATGTGGGCGCTGTTAGGTGCTGAGCCGTCCGGCTGGAACATGTTAACAATTGAGGGATGCGTGTAGCCCAGCCAGTTTGACGCGATTGTGTACCAGTATGTGTTTTGTCCTTCAATTGGGCGAGTCCAGTATTCTGTGGGCAGTGGATAACTGTCGATTGGCGAAGGTAACTGTTCCTCTTGCACCGTCAAGTACACTGTTTTACTTGTAGCGCCTAGGTAGACGTCGTTTTGGTAAGCGCCGCTCCAAGTGTATGTTTGATTTGGGTAGCTGAATACAAATGAGTAATTGCCGACTTGTGTGGGTGTATAGATAGAGTATGCTGTTGATGTTGGATCCGTAACTATGGGCCAATTTATTGTTTCGGTTGTTCCATCGGGTTTTGTGATCACTACTTTGTAATCGTGGAACCGTATGTCGTTAGCGACAGAGGCGCTTGGCAGCAGAAGCCCAGCCCACACAACGATGTTGACAGGTTGACCAACGCCAACAGGGTTGGGGTTGACAGCGATAAAGGCATGCGTTGCTATTGTCCATGAGGGAGTGTGAGCAGTAGCGGTTGGCAAAAGAACGGCTGACGCAGTTGTTGACATTAGCAGAAGTAGGCAGATTAGGGTTACAAATTGTTTTTTAGAGATTTTTTGCATTTTCCTTTTTTTCTCCTTTTGAATTTTTTTATAACTTTCTCTGTGAGGAAAATGAATTAATTAATATGCCTCCCTCAGAGGGAGTTTGTTTTAAATCCGTTAAAGTTAAGTCTATCATCAATCTACTTAGACTCAAACAGTTCATCGCCTAAATCCGTTGGGGCAACATGTCTGAAAACACTAGTAAGGGCTCAATGACCGAGGAGAAGATCGTTGCCAAAGTCGCTGAGTTAATGCAGACTCTTGATGAAGTCAAAAAATATAATGTTTTAGAAAAGCATTTCAAAAAATTTGCCACTATCGTAATTGTCTCTATTGTGATTTGTGTTTTAGTCAATATTTTATTCTCAACGTCGAGTATTTTATCGGGATTCGATGAACCTCAAAAGTTCTTACTGACCTTTCTTTTAACCGCTATCCCGATTGTCGGCATTGGAGCAGGCGGACTTTATATTAGAACAAAGGTAAAAGCAGTAAAGACAGGCGAGTGGAAAGAAGAGCTCTCACATGGATTCCCATCAGCATTAAAAATTTTGTCAGAAATGGATTGGGAGTCATCTTTTAAAGCAGTTTCGTCTGGTGGTTTGAGTTATGCTATGTATGGCCTCGTAAAAGGCGCCGCTTACTGGATTATAGCCTACATCGCTGCAGGTTTCGCGTTCAACATTACTACCTACCTACTTATGCATCAAACGCGGGTACTTGGCGGAATTTCGTTATGGCTTTCTCTTCTTATTACTTTTTTATATTTGAAAAAGGATCTTTCAAGGCGTTTTAACGAAATTCGGGCATTAGATAAACTCCAGTGGGAGCTAAGGAGGTTCAGCAGTGAACTCAGAAACACAGAGTTCTAAACCTGACCTCTACGTCGTTGCCCGCATTATCAAATCGTTGAAGGAAAAAAATAAAGTCAACAAAACCACGCTGGGCACCTCTACTGGACTTGCCTATGACAAGCTGATTAAATATTTAGATTGGATGTCAAAGAAAGGTTTTGTTGAAATCGACGAAAACGGTTTGGTTGTTTTAACTAAAGATGGTTCGGAAGCATATGATGAATTGGTGCAGTGGATAATGAAGCATGTTGGACAACTTAAATTCCCGCGCCTTCGGATTTCGTCTTAGCCAGTAAACACAAGCATCAACCAGGCACATAAAAAATCATCGATTAAACTTTATTTAGCCGCCAAACTCAACCATTCAGGCAGATGAACCTTTATGCACATTAGTGAATTCCAAGAAATGATGAAACAACTATACTATACACGTGACAGCGCCCGCGGCGTCGACGGCACCTACAATTGGCTGCTCGAGGAAGTGGCTGAGTTAGGGCAAGAACTCAAAGGCACAGATCGGGAAGCCCTCGGGAAAGAATTCGCCGACGTCATCGCTTGGCTGGCATCGCTGGCAAACATTATGGGCATTGACCTCGAGAAAGCTGCGCTAGCCAAGTACCCGCATAAGTGCCCTAAATGTCAAAGTTCACCGTGCCAATGCACGTTTTAGCTTAGGCGCTTCTGACCGAGCCCTGTGGGTAACCAGACGTAGCGGTTTGCGCCTCTGCGTTCGACTGTGCCTTCGTTTTTTAGAAGCTTTAGATGATACATTACAACGTTGTAGTGGAGTTCTGATGCAGCGGCGATTTTGGCGGCGCTAAACACCTGAGTATCCAGTAGCACCAAAATCTTGGTCCTAGCGGAGAGTCCACTGTGGACATTGCGGATGTTTTTTAGGTAGGCGTTGGGGTGCCAAGTTTCCTTTATGCATCATCACCGGTTGATAGAGGTAGATGCGGTTATCCTTGAAAAGCTTTAGCTAAAATCGAAAAGTTTCGCCTGCTTAGGCTTCTTGTTATCAAACATCAGCGCAAGCTCTTCTTTGATTAGGTCCATGCGTTGGGTGTAGTAGTTTGGTAAGCCATATTTGTCGACGAGCTGCTGGGCTGCGTTCAGGTATTTTTCGATGTTGCCGCGGTAGACTGTTAGGGTGAGGGCGCCCCCGCAGCCGGTGCATTTACCGACTAAGGGCAAGCGTCGGAATTTTCGGTTGCAGGCTTTGCAGCGGAAGCCCTGTGTGGAGAAGGCACGGAGGTTACCGGCGATGTCCCGCATGAGGTGGGTATTTAGGACTTTGAGGGCTACACGTTTAGGATCTACAGCGTCGATTTTCTCGGCTAAGCCCAGTTGCATGTTGAGTTTATCCGTCATGGATTTGAATTCTTTGTAGCTACTGTTGGCATTGCCCAAATTGATGTTGCTGCAGGGATTGGTGAACTGGAAACCCTCAAACTGCCCATCTGTGCCAAGCCGATGGCCGATGACATCCATAAACGCGCTTACGGTTCTGGATTCACCTTTCTCCCAGGTTTTACGGTAGAACTCTATGGGATAGGTTTGGCTGACGTCGAAGTCGTGGGCTTGACGCTGAACCTCTTTAGTGTTGCAGAATGGGATAAGCAGGATGGGGGCATCCATGATTCCACCGATCTGCGCAGGCAAAAAGACGCGGCTGAAGTTGAGGAGAGTGTCAAGTGCCAGCATGATGGCGTCTTCGTCGCCGTCGCAGTCCCGGCGCTTCGCGGAGTGCCAAACGGGATGTGCGTAGATTAGGTTGCGGTCTGTGTAGCCGACTACCCTGCCCAGGATGCAGGCGCATGTGTGAGGCGCCAAACCAAAGATCAACTGCCCAACCATGTCCTCAGCTTTTTTGGCGTTGTAGTAGGGCGGCAGCTTGTAGACACGTGTAAGCAGTTCATCGATGAAGGCGGCGATTTGGAGAAGGTACTCGCCTGCTTTGTAGGGAATAACGACATCCTGGATTTTTAGTTCGCAAACCTGGTTTGGGTCAGTGAGGGGCAAGCCGTGGGTGTCGGCATAGTAGCCCATCTGATGCATCTTTTCGATGGAGACGCCGATTTCAGCAGGAGTGATATGGGTGAGCGGCGCGTTGGTGCCGTCAAAGCGGATTGTGCCATCCTTGTAGGTGGATACGCCGTGTTTAGCTCGGAGAATACCTTTCTCAATCATTTCAGGGGTCTTGTCAAGGTTCGTTAAGCCTTTAACGCCTCTGAGCATCTTTGGCGGTTGACACCCCAAGTTGCTGCTTGCGGCGGCTAGCAGGTCCTTGAAGTTGAGGGGTTGGCGCTGGTAGAGGACAGCGTCGGCTTTGCAACTTCCGCAGTAATTTTCTTTTAGCGGACGCCCACATCTTGGACACATTTTCTCTGGAACCGTCGGGGTGCCGCAGGAGTCGCATTTAAGTTTGATTGTGTAGTTTTTGCAGTTTGGGCACTTACGTTTAACCATTTCAACGAATACGGGCCCTTTTTTGGCTGCTTCACATAGGTCACGGTGGCTGCCTCCAGCTAAACTGACTGGGAAAAGCACATGAACCATTGGGCGCATTTCGCGGTGCTTGGCTTTCTCAGGTCTGCCCATTCGTCCGCCGACGTAGGTTGGGGCTTTGTCTTTGATTTGCACTCCACAGAGTTGGCTTAGAAGTTCCAACACGTTATCGGCTTGCAGGGGTTCAGCTAGCCGTGACGTGCCGTAACCAAGCGTAAACGCCAACGCCGCTGCATCCTCGCCGGCTATAACAAGTTTGCCGTCTACAAATTTATGAGGTGCAAAGATTTTACGTAATACTTTGACGGCTTCGTTATCTGCTGGACCTGTGATTTTAGAAGCAAACCCATCAGTCGCTGCCACGTCACAGGTTGCTAGCCACTTCCGCAGGACTTCCACTTCTTGAACCCCGGTTAGGCTGGTCCAGAAGAATATGCAGTTAGGCGCTAATGGAACACCCAGAACTTGGCTGAGGGCAGCTGCTTCTTTGGTTGTGGGCTTGTTTTTGAATGGGTCACAGGTGTAACCTTCAAGGCGGTCTGCGGAGACTTTGCAGGCTTGGGCGGCGCTCCGAAAGTCGCTTGCATATTTTGTGGTGATGGCGTTTTGGAGGTCTTTTACCCACCACTCCTCCACGTAACCGGAAGGCGGCAGGGTTTTGTTGCTGTAGAGGAAGTCGCCGAAGTCAATCAGCATATCGCCTAAGAAGAGAATTTTCTGGATTTTGCCCTTAACATCGGGGTAATTCTCAAGTGAGACCCGCACAACCGAGTTGTCTTTGAGCAGCACGACGGGTTTTTCGAGACTGTCAACGGGCATTGTGACGCCGCCTTTACCTGGCATTTCCAGACGCATCTGTGTACCTGCGGCTAGGAAGCTTTCGACAACCATCATAGTTGCGGGGTGGATGCCGACGGCTGAGAGACCAGTGTTGCGGGAGCGGCCATAGCGCAAACGGAAGCCGCCGCGGGTCGAAGGAAAAGCGAAAATTGGGCGCCCCGCAATAACGTCGTCCATAAAGCCGCCTGATTTCTTCTCGGATTTCTTCTTGAAATTCTTAAGCCAATCCCACTCATGAAAACCAATCTTGTCAACGATAACCCAAACCTTCTGAGCCCGCCCAACAATGCCGTCGTTGATGACGCGGAGGGCGCCGCCTCGGACGCGGTTGGTTTCCACCCGTTCCAAGTTGCGGTATGATGAGACTTCGACGGGATCTGATTCAGTGCCGGTGCATTCAACGGGCACCAAGTTGAGTGCTTTGCGGAGTTCCTCGTCGGGGATGTGATACTGGAAGCGGCCCACAGAGCGCTCGTAGAGGCGCAGTTCCTCAACAAAGCGCGAGACTTCTTCTTCGGTGGGTTTATACACGTCTAAGCCCAGGGTCCGCCGCACGTAGTCGCCCACCACCAGCGTCAATGCTTGATCAGTTCCGCCTGCAGAGCGGATTGGCCCCGCAAAGTAAATCCCCAAGTAGCGTGTTTGGTCAGCGTTCTTTTTTATTTTGACCTGCGCGATCCCCTGGATTGGGGCGGCTGTTAAGCCCTCAGTGAAAATCGCCAATGCAGTTCGAATCGCCTGTTCTGCTAGCTTCTCAGGCGCCCTGTCTTCGTCGGTTTGGGCAAATTTGCCTTGGGCAATTTCTTTTGCGGCGTAAAACGCGATTTCTTCACGTGGCATTTTTTTGCTGAGTTCACGGATGCTGACTGCTACGCCTTTGGGTCCCACGAGACCCTCCACCAAATCCGCAATGTCCTGAGCGATTAGGCACTCAGTTTTCAACGCTGGATCCAAACCCAGTGAGCGGGCGCTGTCGCTGATTGCGTAGAGCCTTTTGAGTTCAGCTTCCATTCCCTCAACGTAGTCACGGTATCCCTTACTGATGCCACTGGTAATGTTCAATGCAACAGTTCACAGCCCAACATATGTGCTGGATGAGTATTTTGGGCTTTCTAAAACAAAGGTGAAAACGTTTGGAAGAAAGTTATGCTTTGCGTTTGATTGCTGCGATTATCTGTGATATGCGCTCGTTGGCGTCGCTGGATTCTGTGATGTTGCCTGTGACGATTACGTCTGCGCCTGCATTGGCTGCTACTAACGCCTGTTCCTTGGTTCGGATGCCGCCGCCGACGATTAAAGGTACATCAATCGCTGCTTTGACCGCTCGGATCATCTCTGGAGGCACAGGAACTGCCGCGCCTGAGCCGCCTTCAAGATAGATAAAACGCATGCCAAGATACTGACCTGCTAAGGCATGTGCAACTGCTAGCGGGGGATTGCTGTAGGGAACTGCGATAGCTTTGCCGACTTTGCCAGCCATGCCGCCGTCCCCAACAATAACATAGCCCATGGAGATGGGTTCGATGCCGAACTTTTTTATGTAGGGGGCACCGAGGATTTGGGCGCCCATAAGAAAGTATGGGTCGGCTGAGTTCAGCATAGACATGAACCAGATGGCGTCTGCGTGGCTGCTTATGCCGTTAACGTTGCCTGGGAAAAGAATCGTGGGAACATCCACGGCGGCTTTGATGGCTTTAACGACGTCGTCAAGGTGTTTCTGGGAAGCAACTGTTGAGCCCCCGATCATGATGGCGGCTGTTCCGCTGTTTTTGGAGCTCTCAGCCATTTTTGCGGCGCCGGCAGCCGTAACCTTTTCGGGGTCAATAAGGGTCATGTGGATTGAGCCGTCGGCTTTTATTTTGTCTAACAAGTACCGTTCGATTGGCCCAGCCATTGGTTATCCTTCGGTTTATTCTTCTTTAGCTTTTAGTTATTGGGGTTCTTTTCTGGTTACCGTAGACGCGGTCAGTTAACATACAGTAAACATCAACTTCGCCCTGTGCAGGTTTAATCGTAAACTCTTCTTTGAGTCCACAGCTACTGCATTGAGCGACGGCTCGTCCGCCGTCTTCTCGATAAATTTCTACACGGACGGTTTCTTTTCCACATCTAGGGCAAGAGAAGAACTTCGGTAATTTTTTCTTCGGAATATGAACAACTTTTTTCCTTCTTCGCCCCATACAATTCCTTCTACAGTGTCTTGGTAATGTTCCCTTATTATTTATGCTTGTCCTTAAATACTTGCCTACTAACAGTTGACTATGAGGCTGAGTGAGGACAGATTGAAGTTAACGCCTGCTGTACTGGAAATCGATTTTTCAGAAGCTCAAACCCGAATAGTCCGCTTCATCAAAGAATACATAGAGAACGCAGGCGCCAAAGGCATCGTTTTAGGGCTATCCGGCGGAGTCGACAGCGCAACCATAGCGGCACTTGCAAGCAAAGCCATCGGAGGCGAAAACGTCTTGGCGCTACTGCTTCCCGAGAAAGAAACCTTTAAGCAAAAAGACATCGACGACGCATATACCGTAGCCAAGCAGTTCGGTTTACAGACACAGGTCTGTGACATGACTGAAGCCTTGGAAGCTACCTACAAGAGCATCCCCATCTTTGACCCAAACGACCGCCTCTGCAAAGGAAACATTAAAGCAAGAACCCGAATGATCTTTCTCTACTACTACGCTAACCGCCAGACCCGAATCGTCTGCGGCACCTCAGACAAGTCAGAGACGATGATGGGCTACTTTACCAAGTGGGGGGATGCAGCCGCGGATTTGGCGCCGATAATCGATTTATACAAAACCCAGGTTCGCAAGCTAGCCATTAACTTGGGAATCCCAACGGAGCTAGCTATGAAGCCCTCTACACCTGCACTATGGCCTGAGCAGCTAGCCGAGTCGGAACTAGAAATAAAATATGAAATTTTGGACCTTATCCTGTTTGGGCTTGAGCGGTTTATGAAGCCAGCCGAGATTGCCGGGCAACTTGGGGTTGAGCAAGCCATCGTTGAACGAGTCCAAAGCCGATGGCTAGCCACAGAGCACAAAAGGAGGCTTCCCCTTGCGCCTAAGCTTGGATTCAGAACTGCAACTGACGACTTCAGGCTCCCTAGGCACAACTACTAAAGGGTGAAAACCGATGAAGGACAAAATCAAACTTGCACTCTGCCAAATAAGCAGCAAACGCGAAGACAAAACCGCTAACCTCCAAAAAATCGAAGACTTAACCGTAAAAGCCAAGGAGCAGGATGTTGACTTGGCAGTTTTTCCAGAGATGTGCCTTACGGGCTATGTGCTGCATGACGAAGTCTACGGTTTAGCCGAACCCATCCCCGGACCCGCAACCCAGAGAGTCGAAGCAATAGCCAAATCGACAGGCATACACATCATTTTTGGGATGCCTGAGCTAAGCGAGAAGACGCAGGCAACCCTCTACAACACCGCTGTCCTTGTTGGACCAAAAGGCTTCATCGGTAAATACCGTAAAATGTATCTGCCAACACACAGCGTGTTTGAAGAGAAAAGATATTTCCGCTCAGGATACGAGGCAGCAGCTTTCCAAACGGAGATCGGCAACCTTGGCTTAACAATCTGCTATGACGTTTTCTTCCCAGAAGTCTTTCGCCTGACCCGCCTCAAGGGCGCACAACTTATTGTTTGCATTTCCGCCTCTCCAGCGGTGCGTAGAAGCTACTTTGAATTGTTAACCGCAGCCAGAGCATTGGAGAACACGGCGTATTTAGCCTACGTTAACCTTGCTGGGGTGCAGGATGGCTTGCAATTTTGGGGCGGAAGCAGATTGATCAGCCCAACAGGCGACCTTTTAGCCAAAGCAAAGTACGACGAAGAGGATTTTGTCATCGCTGAAGTCGATTTCTCGGATCTAAGAACTGCAGAATCCTTCGTTCCTACGCTGCGGGATCTGCGCCCGGAACTCTTTGATAAGCTAAAGCAGTATTCTGAGCAAATCTAAGCCTGTCACATATAAGCCGAACGCTTGGAACCCAGTATCACAGATGCATCACAGGGCTGTGATATCAAGTGATTTATGGTTAAATCACGGTTATTTGGTGATGTCACGGTGATTTTATGATTAAGTCACATGTGAAACTGCCAGGTGAAAGTGTGTTTTGCTGCTAGATTAGCGTCTAAAAAGTGTGTTTTATTTCGTTAGTTATGTAAAAAATTGGCGGCTAGCTGTTTAGGAGCGTTTGCAAAAGTGCATTTTTTGTGTAAAGTTCAGGCATATTGTCGCAAAAAATTACCGAGGAATTAGCCTTTTCTATGTTAACTGGTATAAACCAAGCGCTAAACAACCAATAGCCTGTTTAAAAGTGTTGTCTACCCAAATAAACGCGAATTTGACCCTTTTGTTATGCGATTATTGCGTGTTTGGGCGTGGAGAAGAGTTAAAAACCCGAGTTAGTATACAAAACTGTATCCATTCAGACTATGGAGGAAACGAGCGGTTTGAAGCTAAAAGACGGCGTAACAGCATGGCTAAATGGGGCATTAAGCGACCCCATTGTTCAAATACTGGCTAAAAACAGCCAATTGACCAAAACCCAGCTAGAAACTCTATTGATTGACGTTTTATCAGAGAATTTATCGGGCAAACAGCTAAAATACGATGAAAAAGCTGCATTACGCCTAACAAGGGCTAAAATAAGCCGCGGTAGCTTTAATAGGACTTTAAAACAGTCCCGCGAAAACGTCATAAAATCCATTTATACAGTGCTACTTTTGGGCTATTTGGGGGTTTTTGAGACCACAACTCTTGACCCGTACCTCGAAATAGCCAATAAACTGCACGAATATGTCGAGGCCCACCAGGATGTACCTAGCAAGGAAGAGGAAGTAAAAGACCATCTAAAAGTCATAGAAATCATCCGAAATGAGCTAGAAACGAGCCTAAAACGGCTTTCTAGCCCATCAGAAGAGCCCTTGTGACGTCACAAATCACACTTTTCAGCAGCATTTTTCTGCAACTTTCAGGAAGTAAAACAGCCCATCTACAGCTCGTTTTTACAAGGGCTATTTAGCAAAACAACCCCAAATTTAAGCCTTTTTAGCCTATGTAGAAGGGTCGGGTAGAGCTACTGAAAAGCACTGTGATGTGTGATGTCATGGCTTACATGTGATTAAGTCACCGATAACCTTAAAAGTCCATGGAGAATACTGTGATCTGTGATGCAACCGCTAAAATCACGGGAATCACGGTTGAGTCACAGGCAAATCACGGAGGGAGAAGATCACGGTTGACCTCACACCAGTAATCTTAGGCGTTTTAGTAGCTGTAACAGCTGTAGCCTCATACGAATACTACAAGCAGATACGGCTAGCCCAAAAAGAATACGTAAAAGCCAAAGATTTCATCGAAGACATCGTGCTAAGTTTTGACCGTGAACTTAAACGTGAATCAGAAAAGTTCGACACAATGGTTTCCAAAGTGGAGGGAAGCTACAACACAGCAGACGTCAGTTACAGAAAAGCCGAGAGCCTTGAAAATAAAATAGGACCCATCGAGGAGCAACTCGGCAGCCTTAATCAATCAGTCGAGTCGATGTCACAGGCCATCACAGAGAAGTTAGCAGAAAACACTCAAAACAACACAACCGTCCTCTCCGGGCTCACAGGTTTAGAAGCAAAACTAAAAGACATCGAAACCACCCAGGAAGCCCTCCGCACTAAGATAGCAACTTTTGAGGAGCAAATCCAAAAGCTTGCAACTACCCCGCCACCTCAGCCTCAAGTTCAGACAGAGGTTGTATTGCCGCCTATACCGATAAAACGTGACAAAGCCTTGGCAGCGCTAACTGAGACAGAGATAGCGGTTCTGGAGATGCTGTCAAAAGAGGGACCAAAGACCGCCCCTGAAATTAAAGAACGGGTGCACCTGAGCAGGGAGCATACGGCTCGGTTGATGAAGAAACTCTATGAAGACGGCTACTTGGAGAGGGAAGCAGGCAGGATTCCTTTCCGCTATAGCATAAAGAAAGAAATGGAAGCGCTGCTGCAGAAAGTGGAAGGACCAGCCGCCACTTAGTATGGGAAACTGTGTTCACAGTTTTTTCTTTTGTGAAGCAAATGTGAAGGATTGTGAAGTGTCTATTTGATGCGTTGCTTTATTGCGGGCGAAATGTTTGGCGCGGTCTTGTACTTTAGGTTGTTCGAAGTGCCAGTCCTAAGCAGCAAGCCCTTTGAAGCCATTCTTGAGAGGTAAGTTGAGACCGTGCTGAGGCTAACTGGCTCTTTTAGTTCCTGCTCATAGACTAACTGGATGTCTTTTGATGAGAACCAGATTAAGGGGAAATTCTTCTGAATGACCAACTGAACTTTTTCGAATCGTGATAAAGCCCGGTTAGGCGTCGCCGGGGCCGAGGTGACAGATGGTCCTTCGCTTGGTACACCGCCCAGCAACTCTACAAGATCCAGCAGTCGCAGAGCTTTGTCTCGGGTCACTTGACCCTCAAAAGCGATAGTGTATCGATTACCATCGCTATCGAAGAGCTCTACGCGTATTTTGCGAGCCGGCACACTGTACACCTATAGGTTGTTCACAAGCTTTACACTTCACAGCTTATAACTGTGATGGTGAAACAAGTAAGGAAAAAAACGTAAAATTAAGCTTTGATTTGGGAAATAGCCATGATTTCGATTGTTTACGGAGTTGCGTGCTTCACATGTTTTTGGAATTGTGAAATTGTTATCTTTATGGCTTGGTTTGGGTTTTCCAGTAGAAGTGTAGGGGTGGCTTATTCACTGTTAACAGACAGAATTAGGGTAATTTGCTGGAAAAGCATCTCGGTAAAGCACTAGATTTGATGCTATTTCACATGTATTCACAATTTTGTGAATGTGAACCGACAGCATGTTAGGAGAATAATCAAGCTTAGGCTCAAGTATAGTTTTGATATGAGACCGCTTGGGAACTTAGCGGTGAGGTCATGATGTTTTTCCATGGATTTAGCACTAAACAGACACCCCTATGTTTCCTCTCGAACATTTTGGAGCAAAAAAGAATTCTGGGAGACTAAAAAAAGATTTACAGAGCCTTAGTTTAATTTCTTGGATAGCAATCATTAATATATAAAAACAATATTTACCATTCAGAGTATAATATTTTATTTATTATTATTAATTTTTCTAAAATAGCTACCCGTTTTCCAGAAGAAACTTGGGGGTGTGTGTTTTCCTTTGTTTGCTTGATTGTTACTGCTTGTTTTCCTCTTCTTTTAGGAATGTTGTGTTCTAAAACCAGTTTTTTGTACTGTATCCTTTATCTGCTCCACACGAAATAACGGTTGTACCTCTGAAAGGAAGAGCGTGGGTAGTATGGGAAACTCAAGCGTATTAGATGACGTATTTGACAGCTTCGTTAACGGAGCACGCCTTTTCAAAGACCGTGAAGTACTCAGACATGACTATATACCAGAGAAGCTTCCCCATCGAGAAGACCAAATCCGCTTGCTAGGCTCGACCGTTGCACCTGTTCTAAGAGATGCACGTTGCTCAAACATATTTATCTATGGCAAAACAGGAACCGGAAAAACAGCTGTTGCAAAATATGTACTCAGCCATTTAGAGTCTAAAGCTAAAGAGTATGGTGCCCAAGTAAAGTTCTGCTACATAAACTGCCGCATGACAGGCTCAGAATACAGGGTTTTTGCCAGCCTCAGCCAAAGTGTAGGGTTATCTATACCTTTTACTGGACTCTCTGTCGGAGAAGTTTTCGACAGATTTCGAAGTGGACTGGACCAATCACGCATAATCTTCATCATAGTTCTCGATGAAGTCGACGCTTTAATCAAGGATAAAGGTGACGCCTTCATGTATGAACTCACCAGAATAAATGAAACCCTCCACAAAAGCAAAGTCTCAATCATCGGCATCTCAAACGACCTGCGCCTAAAAGAATTCCTTGACCCAAGGGTCTTCAGCTCACTAAGCGAAGAGGAACTAGTTTTCAGGCCTTATGACGCAAGTGAACTCCGCAACATCTTACTTGAACGCTCAAAATTGGCTTTCCAAGATGGTGTCCTCTCTGATTCAGCCCTAAGCATTTCCTCTGCGCTAGCAGCTGCTGAGCACGGCGATGCAAGACGTGCACTGGATTTGTTGCGGGTTGCAGGCGAAGTTGCTGAACGCCAAGGAGCCAAAACCATTACTGAAGAACACGTGCGACAGGCTGAGAAACACATAGAGCACAACCGCGTAATCGAAGCCCTCAAAAACCTAACTTTGCATTCGAAACTGGTATTGCTTAGCGTCTATCACCTAAACAAGCCAAGCGCCACAACAGGCGAAATTTATGATGTCTACAACGAGCTCTGTGGAGAAATGGGTTCTGGATTGCTAACACAGCGGCGCCTCGGCACATTGGTCAACGAGTTGGATTCGATGGGGCTTGTAAACGCCAAGGTTGTAAGCATGGGCAGATACGGTAGAACAAAAAAGATCCGCTTAGAAATCAGCCGCGGCTTGATCCGCGATGTCTTCGGCGGCGATAACCGATTCAGCCAACTCCTATCTTATTCGCCTAAAAATACCCATAAAAACTCAGACTAGCGGATTAATAAAATCTAAAACAGTAATCTCCATTGTCTGAAGATTCACCACAGGCACCTTGCCGGGTGTAGGAACCAACCCCAATTTTTCCATGTAATCTGTTTGCTCCTGCCAACCGCCCGAATTAACCACCAAAACGCCCCGATAATTGCAATAGCCCAAAACGTGAATGTGGCCTGCGTGGAAGATGTCGGGGACTTTGTCGACAACAAGATAATCGCGGTTCTCGGGCGACAGCATGGTTTTGCCGCCGTAAACTGGCGCAAGATGGCGGCCTTGCATTAGCAGCCTCATCGATTTTTCAGGGTGGTCATTATCCATGCCGGGTACAACCCCTATTATGTCGTTGAGGCTTACGCCATGGTACATTAAAACCTCAACTCCATGTAAACTAACATAGCAGGGGCTTCCGACTGAATGAATGTTCTTTTTACCTTTTACCGCTGATAAGTAGCCTTCTGCAATGGCTGGTTGAGGCTGCGACTTCCGAGCTGCATCATGGTTGCCAGGCGCAAGTACGATTTCAATGTATTCAGGGACCTTCTCGAGGTATTTAGCGGCATAATTGTATTGCTTGTGGACATCTCGGATTGTGAGTTCCATCTGCTGACCTGGGTAAATTCCGACGCCGTCAACGATGTCTCCTGCGATTAGAAGGTATTTTACTCGACCCGCGATTTCCCGCATTTGAGGTGTTCCATATTTGCCTCTGAGCCAAAGGATAAAGTTCCTGAACGCTTGCTTAGTGAATTTTGTGCTGCCCACATGAATGTCAGAGGTAAGAACAGCGTAGACTGGTTCCTGTGCCCTCTGCGGAGCTTTTCTGCCGACTTCAGGCAGGATTATGTCCTCAGCCATAAGCAGGTTAGTTCGGGTTTTGACGACTGCGGCACAGAAAATGGTGTCTGGCAAAAGCATAAGTGCTTTCCGTTTGACTTCTTCCGGCGCTTTCTGCGGTACCAGTATGGTTGCGCTGCCATGCAAGTCCTCAACAGAGAGAATCGTGTTGTTCTTTGAGTCTCGCTTTTCAGTTAGCATGCAGATAACTTTTAGTTTAGTTTTAGGCTGAGACTTAAGTGCTTCCAAAATAGGTGTAGCTGCCTTGACATCCATTCTTTGACGGAGAATCTTTTCAACCCTTTTAAAGCGGTCCTGGAATAAGCCCGCGTACTCCTCTAGGGTGCCATTGGAGGTGAGTTTGCCTGTGGAGTCGTCGAGGATTTTTAGGTCTGAGGGAATCTCTTTGGCGTATGGATAAAAGGTGCCCTCAGAAGCACTAATTTGCGGTTGCATTGTCGGCTCTGGGTAACTTGGTTCAGCTGCGGTTTGGTGTTCCTGTGGGCGCTCCATGACTGCTTCTTGGACCGCGGCAAAGGCTTGCTGCATCACCGTTTCAAGAAAAGTTTTTTCGATAAACATGGGCTTATCAGGCATCATGGCCATCTGCGCTACTGCCATGTTCATGATTTCGACTGGATCGCTGGTTTCGGCGTTTTGGATGAGGTATTCGAAGGCTTCGCTGTTTAGCTGGTAGCCTGCGGCGATGGTTGCTTCGATTGCCTGTTGAAGTTTCTCTTGTGCGCTCATCCTGTTCTGCCCATGGCTAGTGTTGTTTTGATATTTAGGTGGTATTGTTTTTGGGTTATTTACTGTTTTTCGTTTGCAGGGTAAACAAGGTAAAATGAGAACTGACAATAGCAGTTCACGTTTTAGTTGTATTTAAGCTTCGTAAAATAATTTCTTCGTAGATAATTTATATAGGGTCTTCACAGTTTAGATAGGTTGTATCTCGGTGCCATTCCTATGAGTGAATTACGTAAAGTCCAGCAGACGCCAACAGGCACATTCTTCGTATGTCTGCCGCGTGACTGGGCTAAAGAGCACGGTTTAGCGAAAGGCTCCCAAGTGAACTTAGAAGTTACCAGCGACGGTAAACTTTTCGTCGATACGCAATTCGACGTTGAACCTGAACCCAAAATTGCCACTCTCAAGGTGGGGCCTTATCTAAGCCGAGAAATCGTCGGTCGCTACCTACTAGGCTATGACGTTATCCGCGTCGAAGCCAAAGACCGCATAGACTCCAACGTCCGCAACCAGATTAAATCGACAGCTAACTCTTTGGCGGGTTTGATGATTGTTGAAGAAACCACCTCGATGATGGCGCTTCAGTGCATGATGCAGCAACCCTTCACCTCGCCCAAAAAGCTGCTCCAGCGCAACCAGGGAAGCGCGGCACAGATGATTCGGGATGCCGCCAACTCTTTCACCAACATGGATAAAGATATGGCTGAAAACGTCATTGAACGTGATGTAGAGAATAACAAATTTTATTTTTTGCTTGTTAGGATTCTTAGAACAATAATTCAGAATCCCCGGTTAGGCGAAAAGTTTGAGATAACCCCGATTGAATGTCTCGACTACCGTTTAGCCGCAAGCCTCATCGAAGGCATAGGTGACGCCTGTGTACAGATGGCCAAAACCACCCTTGCACTTGACGGCATAAAACTCAGCGAAGAAGTACGCAAGCTACTGGTTGAATTACAGTCCAACTGCTATGAAGCCAACGAGCAATCCTTCAAGTCGTTCTTGACTAAGGATATTTCGCTAGCCGAGAGCGTGCGAAGTCAGAGACCAAAAATTGAGGCGAAATCATCGAAGATTGAGTCGTCGGCGAAGGACTCCTCGGTTGATTTGATGCCGCAGATTTTGGCAGCCGTGTCTTTTCTGAGGCAAATCTACGAGCGCAGTGTAGACATTGCAGACCTGGTTGTTTAGCTTTTGCCGCTCTCAGGGGGGCTCCCCTCCCCTTATTTAAACAGTAGGTCGAAAGGTTTGGTTAAGGTTTTGTTTTTAGTATTAGAAGAAGAAATTACCGCCCTTATTCTTCTTCTTCCAGCGGATTGGGCTTTGGCGTCTATTTTGGTGTCGGTGTTTGTGTGGCGTTGCTGGTTGGTTGTGGAGATTTCTTCAAGCAGAAACGAAAATTTTGGGTTAGCTGAGAAAGCAGTCCAGTATTTGACTAAAGGGTTAAATTTGCAGCTACCCATTCACAACGGGGAAACAGAACATGTCTACAGTCACCGATAAAATCGCTAACGCACTCTACCTCTCTGGATGCCTCCGATTCGGCAGCTTTAAAATTAAATCGGGAGCAACCAGCCCCTACTACATCGACTTAGCCCGTGTCCTCTCCGCCCCACAACAACTCGACATAATCGCCCAAGCGGCAGCAGAAAAAATTCGGGAAATCATCGGAACTGAACCAATAAACAAGCTAGCTAGCATCGAACTCAAAGGCGCCCTAATAGCCCCAAGCATCGCCATAAAACTCAATCTACCCTGTGTCATCGTACGCAAAGAAGAGAAAGCCTACGGCGTCACAGGCAGAATCGCGGGCGCAGACGTAGCCAAAGGCGACAACATCTTGTTCTTCGACGACGTGATCAGTGAGGGCTTATCTAAAATTGAAGGCGTAAAACCTCTTCAGGAACTCGGCGCCAACGTCAAACATATTCTTGTTGTTGTGAATCGGGAGCACGGCGGCAGAGAGGTCCTTGAAAAACTCGGTTACAGGGTTCATGCGCTAGCCAAAATCACCGATATCGTGCCGTCACTGTTAAACAGCAAATGCATTTCAAAAGAACAAGCAGACGCAGTCTTAGAATACGTCAAACACTTCAAGGTCTAATAGTGTACCAATCGGCGATTTTCTCAGCAACCTCTGCTGGATAGCCGTCCCTAATCAACTGCTTTTTTAAATTCAAAACCTCTTCTTTCTCCAAATCAATCAACCCATTAGTGTCTCAGAAACATCCCCATATAAAACTAACCTAAAGTAGAGCAAATAATCGATCTGCTCAACAGTAAAACTACCCTCACCTTTATTGGCATCCAAGGCTTGAATACTCAAAAAGGACGATAAGGAATGCTAGCAAGGAACCCACTAGTCGAAGCCATGCTTAATCCCCAAACATACCCTGAACCAACAGGAAAAATAGAACTCATCCAAACCCACATCTCATTTGTGTTTGTAACCCAAAACTATGTTTACAAAGTTAAGAAACCAGTAAATTTTGGCTTCCTAGATTTCTCCACACTCGAGAAAAGGCGTGCCAACTGCGAAAAGGAGCTTCAGCTAAACAGGCGGCTTTGTCCAGAAATATACCTCGAAGTGGTCCCAATCAACCAATCAAAGACCCTGAAAATCAAAGGCGAAGGCAAAACCGTAGAGTACGCCTTAAAAATGAAACGCCTTCCCCAGGAGTGCATAATGACTCAGTTGCTTCAAGAGGGCAAAATCGACAAGAAAATAATAGATCAAATCGCCGCTATAGTGGCGAAGTTCCACTCGCAAGCTCAAACCAACAGTGAAATCAGCGAGTTTGGCTCGCTTAGAACTGTGAAGACTAACTGGGACGAAAACTTTACTCAAACCGTCAAGTACATCAACCAAACTGTTCCCAAAGCAGACTTCGAGTTTATGCAAACAAAAATCAACAGCTTTATGGACACGAACAAAGCACTGTTCGAGAGCCGCATATCAGACAAGCGTATCCGGGACTGCCACGGGGACCTCCACTCAGGCAACATCTTTGTCACTGATAAAATCTGTATATTCGACGCCATCGAATTCAACGACCGCTTCCGCTACAGTGACGTCACTGCTGATGTAGCCTTCCTAGCCATGGACTTGGACTACCAAAAAAGAACTGACCTAGCAGACTACTTCATCGCGCAATACATCATCTACTCTAAGGATACTCAGCTTAAGCAGTTGCTGCCGTTTTACAAGTGCTACCGCGCCTACGTCCGCGGAAAAGTAGTGAGCTTCAGATTGGATGACCCAAACATAAAAGCCGAGGAAAAAGCAGCTGCAACCAAAGAGGCATCAGCGTATTTCCAGCTTGCCAAAGAGTACGCAAAAAGCCTCTAGCTACTTTTTGAATTGGTCTGCTACCCAACTGAGGATGTCGAGTGTGCCCATGACGACTGGTTTCTGGTGGCAATCGCTCCCGCCCGTCGCCATCAACCTATTCTCTTTCACAAACGTGAGGTAGTGGCGGGTGGTCTCTGGGGTATGCCGAGTATGCCAGCATTCTAAGCCGTCAATGTAGGGCATCATGGTTTCTTTGATTATCGCTGTCTGCTCAGAGAGGTCTTTGGTTAAGGTGGCTAGTGAGGTTCCGTGGGGGTCGTTGCCGTGTGCAAGCACCAGTTTGCCGCCTGCAGCCCTGACCAGTTTCGAGGCTTCTTCCAGATAGAGAGGGAACTTGGGTACGTCGCATTTGACTAGATATTTGTCGAAGGCTTCTTGGCGGCTAGCCACGATTCCCTTTTTTACTAGGTAATCAGCGATGTGGGGTCTGCCCAGGGTACCATCGACTGAGGCTTCGATCTGGTGAAAGTCCTCTTTGGTGAGTACTGCGATGCCTTCTTTTCTGAATTCAGCGTTGAGGTTATCCAGGATTTTTGCTGCTCGCTCCTCACGATACTTCGCCATCAACGCAAGCTTAGCTTTGAGGGCTTTATTGTCGGGTTCGAACTGGTAGCCTAAAAAATCCAGCGAAACGGGTTTGCCTTCTTTGTATTTTGGATGAGAGAAAGTTACGTTTAACTCGACACCGGTGACATATCGGATGCCTGCGTTTTTCGTTTCTGCTATGGCTTGTGTTTGGCAGTTGATGTTGTCATGGTCGCTGATTGCCATAAACTCGATTTTACGGTTCTTGGCTTCTTTGACTATTTCGGTAACTGTGTATTTGCCGTCGGAAGCAGAAGAGTGGATATGCAGGTCGATAATCATGGAGCGTTGCCTTTACCTCTTTTCTTCGCCTATTATGAACCACTTCTCTTTTTCGTCGTGGCAGGTGTCCACGGTTAAATGTGTGACTTTGATGTTAGGATATTTCTTTTTGATTGCGTCGATGTTTACTGGCTCGAATTTTTTGAGGTTGTTTAGGTAGGCTTCTTCTGTTAGGGCGTTTGATTCGTATTTTTCTTTTGTTCTCTTGCTGATTCTTTTCAGCGAAACTTCTTTGGGGCAACTGGTCTGCAGGATAACAAATGTCATGTTGTTTTTCGCTGCTATTTCAGCTGCACGTTCCCGAAGGTCTTGGGTGACAAAGGTGGCGTCTAAAATCATGCCTCCCTTTTTATCTTTGATTGCCATTTCGTCTGCTCTCTTGAAGAGTTCATCGTAGACGGATAGCCGCTTGTTCATGTTTCCGGCGACTTTGGCGTCAAAGATATCTTCGTTCTTTAAAACTTCCAAGCGGATTAAGTCACTTCTAAGTATGGGGTAACCTTTTATCTTGGCGATTTCTTCGGAGGTTTCGGTTTTGTAGCTTGCAGGTAACCCGCATGTAATCAGTAAAGTTCTTGGTTCAAGTTTTGCTTGGACATAGGAGGCAAAAGACTCTTTCATTATGATGTACACCCTAGTTACCTTAGCTTTGGGTGGAGCGTAAATTAAAGTTTTTCCAGCCTAAACAGCGCTTAGCCACACTTTACACCCTATGAAACGTAGGTAAATTCTAAATAAGGAGAACCGCACACTTTTGCGTAAAAGAAGGAACCGTTCATGGAACAATTCCAAGTTAAAGACAAAAGCCTTGCCCCTCAAGGTCACTTACAGATTGAATGGGCAGCAAAACACATGCCCGTCCTAAACATAATTAAAGCAAGATTTGAAAAAGAGAAACCTCTCAAAGGCCAAACCCTAGCCGCATGCCTCCACGTAACCAAAGAAACCGCAGTCCTAATCAAAACCCTAATTGCAGGAGGCGCCAACGTTGCACTCTGCGGCTCCAACCCACTTTCAACCCAAGACGACGTCGCCGCAGCACTAGCAGACAGCGGCGTACACGTTTTTGCTTGGAGAGGACAAAACACCGAGGACTATTACAAATGTATCGAAAACGTCCTCGAATTCAAACCAACCATAACCATGGATGACGGTGCAGACGTCGTCGGCAGCCTACACAGCAAACACCAAAACCTAATCAAGAACATCAAAGGCGGCACAGAAGAAACCACCACCGGCGTCGTCCGCCTAAAAGCCATGGAATGTGATGGCAGCCTCAAATACCCAATCGTAGCGGTAAACGACGCATACACCAAGTACCTCTTTGACAACCGCTACGGCACAGGCCAAAGCACCATCGACGGCATCCTAAGAGCAACTTCGGTTTTGCTTGCGGGCAAAAACTTTGTTGTCGGCGGATACGGCTGGTGTAGCAGAGGCATCGCTATGCGGGCACAAGGTTTAGGCGCCAACGTGATAGTCACTGAAGTGCAGCCTACCCGCGCGCTGGAAGCAGTCATGAACGGTTTACGAGTCATGCCCATGTCTGAGGCAGCCGCAATCGGCGACATATTCGTCACCGCCACAGGCGACATAAACGTAATCCGCAAGGAACACATGCAAAAAATGAAAGACGGCGCTATCATGTGCAACAGCGGCCACTTCAACGTGGAAATCAGCATCCCAGACCTAGAATCCCTCATGAAATCCAAACGCACAATGCGCCCCAACATGGAAGAATATACTCTAAAAGACGGCAGACACCTCTATCTGCTGGCAGAAGGCAGGCTGGTAAACTTAGCCGCCGCTGAAGGCCACCCCTCCGAAGTCATGGATATGTCTTTTGCTAACCAAGCTCTCTGCTCAGAATACATCGCTAAATCTGCAAAGCTGCAAACAAAAGTCTATGTGGTGCCAAAAGAGATTGACGAGAAGATTGCTGAGTTGAAGCTGCAGTCAATGGGCATCAAAATCGACGAGCTCACCGCGGAACAGAAAAAGTATCTTTCCACCTGGGAAATGGGCACAACCTAATAAGCGCTGGCTCGCAAAACATGACAAACTTTAAATTGATTAAGCGAATACATGGCTACTTAAAGTGGTGAAATCACTAAATGGTAAGCAAAGATCAAGCAATAGGTGGAGCAATACTCGCAGTCTGCGTTATCGTAGCAATAGGCTACCTTGTCACACTCTTCTACCCCGACTGGCTCGTTACGGTCGGACTCCTAAGCAGTACCGCCAACGTTCAATTCTGGGTTATAGCAGTGCCGGTTTTCGTTGCATTCGTAGCTATCCTCTTCATAGGCGCATGGATCGGCTGGACAATGGCAACAACACCGCCACCCAAGCCAATCGAGGAAATCACAACTGAAATCGAAGACAAGAAACCTGAGCCTGCCCCCGAATCAGCAGCGGCACCTGAAGCGCCTGCCACCGAGGACAAACAAGCAGCAAAGAAAAAGAAATAAACAATTTTCTTTTTTCACATTTCTATTTCTTCTTTTCTTTTAGCTTTGTTCGCCCAAAAACCCAATCCTGTAGACGCCTTTTGTCTGCCAAACTGGCGCCTTACTCATCCTGCATTCTCTTAAGCATGCAATCCACAATGCTCCTGCATACCAAGCAATCCTCAGGAATATCAGCGTTCTGTGTGCGTTCGCTGAGGTAGCCAAGATGGAATCTACAGGAAAGCGGCTTCTCAGCATTCACGTTTTGGTCATGCTTGCCCTGCTGCTGTTTTTTCTCGTTTATTTCAGACGGCTTTTCAGCTGGCGCCTCTATTTTTAGAGGTGCATCTTCTATCTTTGTTAAGCAAAAGGGGCATGCATAGTATGGTTCCGTGGGGTTTTCCTGCAGATTAAGCGTTTTAAGGGGTACAGTGAAGGCTGTTTTGCAGGAAGGGTTTTGGCAGATGTAGCGTTTCTTTTCCCCCATGGGCATCACTATGTAAGCTGGATGCCTAGGTATCTGCGATTTGCGCTTATAGTGTTGATGAATCCAAAATAAGAATTAGAGATTCTCGGCATCGCAGGATTGAGATGGAGAAGCAAGCTTCCGCAATGCGTCAGCGCCTTCAGCATATCCGCTGGCAACCAACACATCACCGACCGAGATTCGTGAATCTGCTCGTGGACGCACGCATCGGCCGTCTCTCTTGATAACCAGCACCCACATACCTGTCTCATCATGCACGCGCGCTTCCTTGAGGCTCTTGCCGACGAGCGGCGAATCCGGTGTAACGCAGGCTTGAGTCACAGTTTCCTCTGCCTCTTTTATTGCCAAAGTTAAAATCGGATGGGGTTCAACGCCTCGCAGAACAACCTCAGCCATATCTGCGGCGGCGTCAGCAATTTTTTCGGTGGCGACGCCGAGGCGGATTAACCCGAGGAAGCCTGATGCTTCTTCCTTTTTGAAGTCACTGGTCAAGGCGAGCAATTCGAAGTCAGTGTGCAGTTGATCCATGCGCTCCTCTAGTCCCATAACTTCTTCTGCGAGTTCTTTACTGTTAAGCATCAAAGCTGAATACGCCAGATCCATCATAAGTTCAGAGGTATTCTTTAACTCGACAAAGCGCGAAACGATTTCTTCAAACTTAGCCCGCTGCTCAACAGCCAGTGTTGTCAACTTGCCTTCTGCTAGATCCTTAAATTCTTCAATGCCGGATGGGGCGCCGCGAGTAATCAGTGTGTCGCCTTCGTAGACCCTTTCCTTCTTGTTTGGGTTCAGTATCCAATCGTGGTTTCGCCGGATGGCAATTATGTCTACACCCATGCTTGCCGCTAGGTCTAATTCGTCGATCTGTTTTTTGATTAAGGTTGAATTGGGTTTCACGGTGACTTTCATTAAGCGTTCTTCAACTTTTTCAAAGATAGCTCCGACGATAGGGTGGACGCCTATGTTCCGCGTCACGATTGCGGCGATGTCTGCGGCTGCATCAGAGATCTTGTCGGTTGAAGCCGCCACTGTTGAGACGCCGATGAGTGCTTCTGCATCTTTGGGATCACGCGCAGCCACCATAATCTCCATGTCCATTAGGTACGCCAAATTGTCCACTCTTCTCTCTAATGCAAGGACATCTTCGGCGAGGTCTTTATCGTTGTATAATGCTGAGGAATAGGCTAAATCAATCATTAACTCTGAGAGATTCTTCATTTCAAGAAGAAGTTGCCTAACAGGGATAGGCTTATACTCGATTTTTTCGAATTTGTGCAACTTTAAAGGAGCGCTCCAAACCTAAGAGTGTTTGTTCTAGGATATTTCACTTATGCCTGCTTTTAGATTAGTAACAGTAAGACAATAAGCAGGGCGGCGGTGGTTATGGCGTCGGCGACTGAGCTTCCTACTGGTACAACTAAGTTGTCTGGGTCTAGGCCACGTTTAAAGGTTTGAATAGAGACGACGTAGGAAAACAGCATTATACTTACAAACGCGATAACGTTGGATACTAACAGAATAACCATTATACTTGTAATTGCAGAAACCGAGAAAACGCCATTTAACGCTAAAGACAAAAATCCTATAACAACAAAGAGGATAAGTGTGGAAGCCCATGCGCTGAAGATGTTTTTAGCATGATTCTTTATGGAGCCAAAGGATGGAGACAAAACTCCCAGTGTAAGCTTCATGGTTGCGGCTGAACTGACAACTAAGCCTGCATCCCCCATCATGTCAATCATGGCGGGGTAAACCGTGTAGATTTCCCTTCGGCTGCCCGCGAGGTTACTGACGCCTTTAAGCAGTGTTCCAGTGATGTTTACCATGAAGGCGACAAGCAGTACAGTGGGCAGGGATTCCCTTATTATCCGACGGAACTCTATGTCACGTATGTTCAGCGGAAGAATAAACAGTACCAAGAAAACGTTAACGAGCCCAAACATGATTATTGCCCATCTTCCTATGAACCCTGAAAAGTACAGGTTAAGCACAGCTATGTAGAGAAACGTTATAACGATGTTGGCAAGCGTGGATACAGCGGGGTAAACGACGATGTCTGGGTCCAGGCTTCTCTTGAAGGAGATGAAGGTAAACTGCACCGTTATCAACGTAATCAGTAAACCCAAAGACAGGGTTGCAACCATCACGGTGAGGATAGCTGGGAACTCGGAAAGGGCGACTCCCCAAAATAGAGTGCCAAAGACAACTGATATGGCGCTGATGGTTGCGCTTGTACCCAGGGTCAAAACAACCATGGCGGCGATTAGTTTATAGAAACTTTTTGTGTTGCCGAAAAACTTGGGGTAAACCGTTCCCAGATGCAGCGCCGTACTTAAGCGACCCGTGAGTAAACCGGTGATTACTGCTTTGACGCTGATTACCGCTGGGTACAATGCGATTGCCCATGGAGAAAGCTGGAAAACGCCCAGTTCCAATGCAATCATGAAACCCGCGATTAGGCTGCCTATGTCAAAGAGGCAGGCTAGAGTGGTCTCTTTAAACAATCCAGAGAAGCTTTGTGAAATGCCAGCATGTGAGATGTCGGCGGCCTCCTAATGCATACTGTTTTTTACCTCAAAAGCTTCGTTAGATAGAATTAGCCTGTTCCTAAGTATTGCCGTTGTTTCGGCTGGTTTTTCGGTGGTGTGGACTTCTTGCATTTTTTCGCCCTCCTTTTTGTTTGGCGGTCCACAGTCACTTCACTCAAGCGCCGTGTTTGCGGGCTGCCAAAGCCTCATTAATTGCCTGTTGAACTTTTTGAAAGACACCTTTTGCTTAAATAGTTTTTTGGTTCATAAACACACCATGGGTCTTCTGCTAAGTAATCCTTCTTAATTTCGCCGGGAACATGTAGGTCGCCGCAGTAATCGATGAAGTCGCTGGAGAGTCCATAGGCTCGGGCTCTGCAACCGCCGCACAACATTTTGTATTCGCAGGCGCCGCATTTGCCTTTTAGGCAGTTGGGGTTTCGCAGGTTTTTGAAGACGGGCGAGTTGAACCAGATTTCTTTGAAGCTTTGCTCCCGAATATTCCCAAGCTTAATCGGCAAGTAGGGGCATGGGGTGACGTCGCCGTTGGGGTAGATGCGACAGTAGTATAAGCCTGCGATGCAGCCCTTTATCCACTGCCTCATATCTAAGCCCATGCCTTGGGCGATACGCATAAACTGTGGCGCGCAGGATGGGCGGACGTTCAATCGGTGTCGATGGACTTTGGCGAAGGTGTTAGTTATCATATCCTCATACTTCTGGGGTGAGATGTCGGTTAGTTTTTTGCCGCGTCCAGTGGGTACCAAGAAGAAGAGGTGGAAGTTTTCGACGCCGATTGACTCCGAGAGGCTCATGATATCGTCTATTTGGTCGTAGTTCTCATGGGTCAGCGTCGTATTAACTTGAACTAGGACATTGTTTTTACGCAGTGCTTTGCAGGCGTTGACTGCTTTTTCCCATGCGCCGCCTACTCCGCGGAAAACGTCGTGTTGCGCCGGAATATGTGAATCTAAACTTATTGATACTGTGGTGATGCCTGACGTTTTGAGTTTCTCGGCTACTTTGTCGTCGATGAGGCTTCCGTTGCTGCCAAGCCCCATCTTTAAACCCTTTTTAGAGCCGTATTCGATTAGTTCAAAGATGTCTGGGCGCAAGAGTGGTTCGCCGCCGCTTAGAACCAGCAGTGGTCGGCTAACTTGGTAGATTTGATCCATCAGCTTTTTTGCTTCTTTAGTGGTGAGTTCATTTTCAAGTTTCTTATCGGTGGCGTTGATGTAGCAGTGGCTGCATCTCATGTTGCATTCGCGTGTGACATTCCAAGACATGATCAGCGGCACAAAATGTTCCGTGGAGCTAGCTTGGGGTGAGTAGGCTAATTTAAGATAGTACTCGCATAGGCCGTCGGCTGCCATCAATTTAGGCTGCCACAACGTGAACGGAAACGGCAGAACCGTGTCAAGCATGGCTCTGGCGTGGGCAAAGCAGAAGTGCTTACAGAACAGCGTAGACACTTTTGGGTCTACACCGTATTTTTCCTGTGCAAACCTGTGTCCTCCATGGATGGGGCAGTTTAGAAATTGCATGTTGCCGTCGAGTTTCTCGATATCCATGGTCATGTTGATGTAGTGGTCGGCTAGCATAACCGACTGTAGTTTCTCCCTGCGCATCCCAACTTTAAGCGTGACATCGAGAGCTATGTTTACTGTTTTCTGTCCAAAGTCGTCTTTCACCTTTATCATGGCAGCTTCAACGATTTTGTATCCTACAGTTTTAACAAGCTCATTTAGCGTGAGTAAACCTTTGATGGTCTCGTATTCTTGCAGTAGCCGCATAAGTGCCACTTGCTGAGCCCAATCATCAAACAGCCGCTCTAACGCCTCTGCCGACCTTGGGTCTTTGCATGCTAGCAGGGCATCGACTTTTCTGTTTCCAGCTTTGAGTTTAGTAAATAGCGCGATCTTTTCTTCGCTGCTGAGATGTTTAACTGACGCGATTGTCTTTGCGTCATAGTTTAGAGTGAGTGCCTCTTTGGTTAACTCTTTAGCGTCAACATAGAATTCAGTGTAGATTCTGTTGAGTGCTTCGGTGACGTTTGGCTGTTTAACGTTTAGTTCTTGGAGAACCACTTGGGTTTCAGACTCCATCTTGGTTACCATAGCCATGTGATAGAGCAGTGAACCCGCCATGCCTGGGTCCGCACTTTTGCCGCCAGAGACTCCAGTGAAAATTTGGTTGACATTTTTCCTTGCGACTTCAAAATCGCCTTTTTCAATGGCACTTAATGGCTGCTTAAGTTTAGCTTTACGTTCAACTAGGAGTTGAGCCCATTTATGGCAATGTCTGAGGTCGTAGTTTGTCAAGTGTGCACCCACTAAGCATAGAGATTGATGGTTGGTACTAAAAAAGGCTACCACTAAATATCTTGCTTTGAACAAATGTGTAATCGACATCTGTCAACGTTTAACCCAATAAACTAATTAAGCCCAAAAGGGACATTAGCCAGCTAGATGGGTGAACCACTTGGATTTAGACGCAAACATGATAAATTTGATCTTGGCTTTCGTCGGTTTCGTTATAATGTTCGGTTACCTCGGCGGCATAGGCATCAACAAGCCCCGTGGCATGAGCGTCAAGACCTGGTGCATGGGCTATTTGGGCATAGCCATAGTGTTTGACGTATTAGCTGTGGTTGGAATGATCTTTGGCTACATGTGGTTAACCTATTTGCTTGTTGGCTTAGCGGCAGGTGCAGCAACAGGTTTAGCCTTACATGTTATGCATCATATTGACGAAGAAAACGAGCACCCAACAATAATGGGCATGTAAACTCTGTTCAAGCAAAGCAAGTTATTGTTTTTTTAGTTTAAGAAGAAGAAAGTGTCGCCCTTATTCTTCTTCTTCCTGTGGGCTTGGCAGCGGCGTCTGTTTTGGCGTGTGCGTTTGGTTTAGGCTGCTGGCTGGTTGTGGAGCAAAAAACACAAGCAGATCCACTGCTATGATAGGTCATATAAGAGTTGCAAATTATCCCTCAGCTCACTAATTACCAAGAAATTTTCTCTCACGTGCTCTTTGCCGTTAGCGCCCATCTGTTTTGCGTTTTCTCTATTTTTAAGGAGACTAATGGTTTTCTCCGCCGCTTGTTCAACGGTATCAACCAAGTAGCCGTTCACCCCATCAACAATTTGTAGGGGAATGCCGCCGACTTTTCGACCAACCACAGGCACACCTTTCCAGAGCGCCTCAGCCACCGTTAACCCGAAACCTTCACGCGTTGACATCTGCAGCACAACCTGTGAAGCACGCTGTAACGCATTAACCTCAAAATCCCTAACGCCTTTCAAATCGGTTAAAAGATGTACATCCATATCTTCGCCTGCGTGACGGGCACTCTTCTCTAAATAAAGCCAGCCTTCTGGGTCATCTGCCGCCATCCCAGCGATCAGCAGTAACTGCGCTGTAGGAAACTCCTTCTTAACCAGCCTATAAACGTCGATGGCGCCTGAGGGGTCTTTCCAGGGGTCAAAGCGGCCGACCTGAGTGATGATTGGTTGGTCAGCTCTTATGCCGTATCGCTCAAGAACCCCTAACACCTCGCTGTCGGTTAACTCACGGTTTTTTTCGCTCAACGGGTTAATTGAGGGTGGTCTAATGCTGAGAATAGGCACCGTTAAGCTTGGAATCACGTATTGCTTTGCAGTGAAGATTGCGGCGTCGTACCTGCCGATATAGGGCTCCAGAAACTGCCAAACAGCCAAATTAGGCGTTGACAAGTCAACGTGGCAGCGCCACATCCAAATGTTGTTTCTGTTGGGGTAAAACTGGATAAGGGCAGCTGGCTGAGCGTCATGCACCAAAACGAAGTCAGTGTCAAGGATGGATAATTCACTGTTCATTTTATTATATTCTAGATAGGTATGCTCTTCCTCTTTAGTTAACGATACATTCATGCCTTGCAGCGCGTTGTGGATCTTTTTGGTTACAGAAAAAAAGTTAAGGTCACCTTTTATGACTTCCCAATGCACATCTAAACCCGCGTCACGCATAAGAGGCACCAGACTCTGCAGTATCTCAGCGACGCCGCCTCCAAAAGCCGTGGAGTTGACATGCGTAAGTGATTTGCCCTTCAATTTTTCTCCGAGTTCCCACACAGCTTGAATTTGGTCTTCTTTAACGATGCCTTCGTAGTCTTTAAGGCTGATTTTCTTGTTTAGTTCAACCCGTTGCATAATAAACCTCAAAACAGAAAAGTGTTCCAATAGAAGTTTAGGACAAAATATTATTTAGTTCGCCTCCAATAATAATGTTGATGTTGTTGAAGTTTTAACGGTTAAAACGTTGCAACCGCTGTTTCTGGATGCTCTGCTTTGCCATGCCCTTAAAGCTCTGCAACTCAAATGTGAGGGTTACTCTGTTGCATGTTGGAGCTGATTATTCAGATGGCACCTGCCGTTTCTCAGTTTGGGCTCCAAACCACAACCACGTCACCCTCTCGTTAACAGCGGAAAACCAGCATTATCCCATGGATAAATTTGTCGCTGGCTACTGGACCCACACAGCCGAAGGTTTAGAACCTGGCACCACCTACATGTTTGAGTTAGACGGCAAAGAAACCAAGCCTGACCCCGCCTCACATTATCAACCAGACGGAGTCTTTGGGCCCTCACAGGTAATCGACCATGACGCTTTCCGGTGGAAAGACCGGGGCTGGCGGGGATTAGACCTCAAAGACTTGGTCTTCTACGAGATGCATGTCGGCGCCTTCACGCCCCAGGGAACATTCAAAGCTGCATTAGAACGCATAAAAGAGCTACAAGAATTGGGCGTAAACGCAGTTGAGCTTATGCCCATAACTCAGTTTTCGGGGAAACGCAACTGGGGCTATGACGGCGTATTCCCCTTTGCCGTCCAGAACAGCTACGGAGCACCAGACGACCTCAAAGCTCTAGTCAACGAATGCCACACACTGGGGGTGGCGCTGTTTTTGGATTTCGTCTATAACCACCTGGGACCTGAAGGCAACTGCCTCAACAGTTACGGCCCCTACTTCCCAGCCACAAGCATAGGTAAATGGGGAGCCAACATAAACCTTGATGGACCCAAAAACGACGGTGTACGCAACTACTTCATAGAAAACACTCTCCACTGGTTAAACCACTACCACATCGACGGCATACGTCTCGACTCTGTCCTATCTATGCATGACAGCAGCCCAAAACATTTCCTCCAGGAACTAAATGAAAAGGTGCACTCTTATGCCGAGACCAGCAGCCGCAAAGTGTATCTTATCGCCGAAAGCGGCTACAACACACCCACAGTGCTAAAGTCTCCAGACAAAGGCGGCTACGGCTTTGACGCCCAGTGGCTAGATGATTTTCAGCATGCACTTTTTGCGCTTATAACAGGCGAGCGGGAAGGATATTATGGCGGCTATGGAAGCATCCAAGATCTAGCCGAAGCCCTAACCGACGGATACGTCTACGTCGGCGACGAACCCGACTACAAACGCAAATCCCCCAAGGAATCCTACAGTTGGATACCCGCCGATCAACTCATCGTTTTTTCGCAGAACCATGACCAAGTTGGCAATCGACTCTTAGGCAACCGCTTGGCATCTATTTCAGGGTTCGAAGCTGCTAAACTGGCGGCTGGCATAGTGCTTCTGTCGCCATATGTGCCGCTGCTGTTTATGGGTGAAGAATATGGTGAAACAGCGCCGTTCCAGTTCTTTACTGATTACCAAAGTAAAGAATTAACCGAAGCGGTGCGGGAGGGCCGTAAAAAGGAGTTCGTGCATTTTCACTGGAAAGATGAAGCGCCCGACCCCCAAAACCCTGAAACTTTTGAGCGGTCCAAGCTGGATTGGCAACACCGCTATACTGGTCGAGGACAAAAAATCGCAGCCTACTACCGCGCTCTAATAGAACTGAGGAAAAAGCACCCGATTTTCCAAGTCCAACTTAACCGTCAAATAAGGCACGTGACAAACCAAGAAAACATCCTGTTCATTCATAAGCAGAGTGGCGAAGCTGAAGCTGGGATAATCGCCAACCTCTCAAAGGACCCAGCTACCTATAGCTTCCACTTCGAAGAGGACGTCTACGTAAAGGTTTTGGATTCAGCAGACTTCGCCTGGGATGGTTCGGGTCCGACTCTTCCAACGTTAGCCGTAAAAGGCGACGATCACCAAATCGGCGGCTTCAATTTGGCCGTGTTTCTTAAGGAGTCAAAAGAGGGGAAACCCTTTGGCTGAACGCTACATTTGCATACATGGCCACTTCTATCAGCCGCCCAGAGAGAACCCTTGGCTTGAAGAAGTGGAGTTCCAAGACTCCGCCCAGCCCTATCATGACTGGAACGAGCGGGTAACCGCTGAATGCTACGCTCCAAACGCTGTCTCCCGAGTGATGGATTCCGATTGGCGCATAATCGGGTTAATCAACAATTACAGCCGCATAAGCTTTAACTTTGGACCAACCCTGCTCTACTGGTTAGCCAGCCATAAACCGAAAGTGTACGAATCCATCCTTAACGCCGATAAAGAAAGCATGAATAATTTTTCTGGACACGGCTCCGCCATCGCACAAGTCTACAATCACATGATCATGCCCCTAGCTAACCGCAGGGACAAAGAAACACAGGTCAAATGGGCAATATACGATTTCCAACTGCGTTTTGGGCGTTTCCCCGAGGGCATGTGGCTGCCTGAAACCGCAGTCGATACGGAGTCGCTTGAGGTGCTGGCGGAGAACAACATAAAATTCACTATTCTCTCGCCTATTCAAGCCTCAAAGATGCGTAAAATAGGCGTAGAAGAATGGGTTGATGTTTCAGACGGCAAAATTGACCCGGGACGCGCCTACCTGTGCAATTTGCCTTCTGGAAAAACCATTAGCCTGCTCTTTTTTGATAAACGCACTGCCAGCGACATTGCTTTTGGTAACTTGCTTGAGAATGGTGAAGCCTTCGCCAAGAAGCTAGCTGGCTCTTTCAACAGTAATGGGGGCGGGGCCCTTTTGGAGAATGTGGCAAGCGACGGTGAACTCTACGGGCACCATCATCCCCACGGCGACATGACTCTTGCCTACTGCATCTACTATATAGTCTCAAAGGACCCAGCGAAACTAACCAACTACGCCGAATTCCTAGAAAAGCATCCAGCAGAATACGAGGTACAGATTGTAGAGAACACTTCTTGGAGCTGCATGCATGGGGTGGAACGTTGGAGAAGCGACTGCGGCGACAACATGGGCCATGAAGGCTGGAACCAAAAATGGCGCAAACCTCTCCGGGAAGCGATGGATTGGCTGCGGGACGAGTTGGCGCCGCGTTTTGAGGCGGAAGCCGCCAAGTACCTGAAGAATCCATGGGGCGCTCGAAACGATTACGTCAGGGTCATTTTGGATCGATCAAGGGAAAACATCGAAGCTTTCCTCACAGAACACGCTAACAGACAGTTAAGTGAAGATGAAAAACGCAGGGTTATAAAACTGCTTGAGATGCAGCGGCACACCATGCTTATGTATACAAGCTGCGGCTGGTTCTTTGATGAAATCTCTGGCATAGAAACCGTCCAAGTTATGATGTATGCCGCCAGAGCCATGCAGCTAGCTAAGGAACTTTTTGATGTAGACCTAGAAAGTCAATACATTCATCTTCTTGAAGAGGCACCAAGCAACATAGCGGAATTCCAAAACGGCGCAAAAATCTACAATATATTCGTTAAACCCGCAGTTGTGGACTTCACTAGAATAAGCGCCCAAAACACCATTCGTGAATTATTTGCTGAAAACATAAAAACCGCTCGAACCACGCCTAAAATGCCTAACTGCTGCTTCAAAATAACGCCTGAAATATCTGAGAAGTGGGATGATGGCAAATTCCGTTTAATCGTCAACCGCTCTTCAGTTTCCTCATCAACCACTCTTGACGAGCAAATATTCAGCTGTGCCGCCATTTGGCTAGGCGACCACAATGTTACCTGCGGCGTCACATCAGACATGCATAAGAAAGCCTTCAAATCCATGCGTAACAAGCTTGTCGGATGCTTTGATAAGGGACAAATTAACGAGATAATCGTGTGGTTATCAAGGTATTTTGGGCAACAGAACTATTCGCTAAAGGACCTCTTCAAAGATGATCAACGCTACATACTAGAATACATAGTTGCTGACGGCTTAAAGAAAGCCAAAGACCTCTACGACATAGTGTACCATGACAACTCCGCTATGCTCCGTTTCATGAAGGAAATCCGAATACCCTCGCCTAAACCGCTTCAATCAGCTGCGGAAGTAGTGCTTAACATGGACTTGGAGCGTCTCCTTTCAGCTGAAACAACGGATCTAGAGCGGATGGGTAGACTCATCAACGATTCACAGCATCTCTCAGTTAAACTTGATTCCCCCCTCTTGGGCTTTATAGCCAGCGAAAAAATTGCTGCAGAATTCAACAAATTATCCACAGATCCAGAAAATCTCCAGAGCCTAACCGCCATTACCGCGTTAATCCGCATGGTTAAGGAGTTACCGTTGGAGCTTAACCTATGGGAATCCCAGAACATAGCATTCAAAATAGCTCAAAGCCGTTATCAATCATTAAAATCTAAAAGTGACGAGGCGTCGAAGTTGTGGATTGCTTCTTTTGTTAAATTATGTGAATTAATAGGGATACGGTTGGCTTAACCATGAAGGCACCCATTGCAACTTACCGTATACAACTAAACAGGAACTTCACCTTTGATGCCCTAAAAGAGATACTGCCCTATCTCCACCAGCTTGGCATATCCCACATTTACGCCTCCCCCATCTTCCAAGCCCAAGCAGGCAGCATGCATGGCTACGACGTAACCGACCCCACAATCATCAACGGGGAACTGGGGGAACACGCTGGGTTTGAGGGGCTTATGCGGGAGGTTTCCGCTTTGGGGTTGAGCTGGATACAGGACATCGTTCCCAATCATGCTTCATATTCGCCTGAAAACAAGTTCGTCAACGATGTTTGGATGAAGGGTGCAGGCTCAGCTTACGCATGCTACTTCGACATAGACTGGAACCATCCTCACCCCAAGTTGTATAGTAAACCTTTGGCGCCTTTCCTGAGTCAGCCATACAAACAGTGTCTAAAACAGGGCCACATAAAACTCGTCCATGACGGCGACTTCAAAATCAAATATAACACACACGAATTTCCAGTTAACGCAGCAACAGAGCAGCACCTAGAAATGAGTGGTCCAGTTCAGCAAACCCTAAAAGCATACAACGGGAACCCAGAATTCCTTGATGCACTGATAGCCAAACAGTACTATAGGCTATCCTACTGGAAAACCGCGCTTAAACACATTAACTACCGCCGTTTCTTCGACCAAGCTGATTTAATCGGTGTACGCGTAGAGAACCCTGCCGCCTATGAAGATTGGCACCGCTTGGTTTTTGGGTTGACGCAGAATGGGCTGTTCTCTGGGCTGCGGGTAGACCATATTGATGGGCTCTACGAACCACAGGCGTATCTGGAGAGTTTGCGTGCTAGCTGCCCAATGGCTTACTTGATTGTGGAAAAAATCCTCACCGGCGAGGAGCAACTGCCTAAGTCGTGGCCAGTCCAGGGCACCACAGGATACGACTACCTAAACATCGCCAATAAACTCTTCGTCAAATCCACCAGTGAATCAGCCTTCGACGAATTCTACAGTAGCTTTGTAGGCAACACAAATCCCTTCGCCGATATGCTTTATGAAGCCAAGAAAACCGTTATTGAAACCAGTTTCCTTGGAGACATAAGGAACCTTGCAAGGCTGTTCAATGAAGCATTAGGTAAGTTGACGCCGCAAAAACTCTTTGACCGCAGGAATCTAACGCGGGCGGTGGCTGAGTTGCTGGCTTGCTTGCCAGTTTACCGAACATACCTCGACCAACAGGACCGTGCAAGTGAAGATGCTTTCAAAGGGGCGCTTAAGCTAGCTGAGGAGCGGAACCCAGACCTTGCAGATGAATTCTCCGCCATTGCCTACCTGCTCAAAGAGAGCAATACTTCAGCCGAGGCTTTGCATGCACTCAAGCGGCTCCAACAGTTCACTGGCGCAGTCATGGCTAAAGGCTTTGAGGACACGGCACTCTACCGCTATACACGACTGATTTCGCTTAACGAAGTCGGCTCTAGCCCAGCGCAATTCGGCGTATCCCCAGAGGCTTTCCATGAGTTTAACCGTTTACGGCAGCAGAACCTACCCTTCACTCTCAACGCAACATCGACGCATGACACTAAACGTGGTGAGGATGTGAGGGCAAGGCTAAATGTGTTAAGCGAAATCCCAGACGAACTGCAAGCCAACATAAATAAATGGGTGGAAATCAACACATCAAAAAAGCGGAAGCTAAACGGCAACGCTGCACCAGACCGCAATGAAGAATATTATCTCTACCAGACGCTTCTAGGCGCTTACCCCTGGGATTCAGCTGAAAAGCCAGCGTTCACTGAGCGCATAAAGCAGCATATGACAAAGGCGTTACGGGAAGCCAAAATCCACACGAGTTGGATTAACCCCAACCTGCCGTACGAAGACGCAGTAACCGCTTTTGCAGCAGAAACCTTATCAGACGATGGGTTCCTAGATGCTTTTTTGTCCTTCCAGAGAAAAGTTGCTTTCTTTGGCTTCTACAATTCGCTAGCACAAGCCCTCCTTAAGATAACTTGCCCAGGAGTCCCCGACTTTTACCAGGGCACCGAACTTTGGGACTTAAACCTAGTCGACCCCGACAACCGTCGTCCAGTCGATTTCCAAAAGCGACAGAGGTTGCTATCCCAAGTTGCCGCCCTAAAACCTGAACGCGCAGGCGAACTCTTATCGAATTTTGGCGATGGAACAACTAAGCTCTATGTAATCTATAAAGCGCTCGAGTTTCGGCGGAAAAATCGGTTGCTGTTCGAGGAAGGCGAGTATATTCCGCTATCGGTTAAAGGCGAGTGTGCGGAGCATGTGGTTGCTTTCTGCAGAAAAAAAGCCGATGGCTACGTTTTGGTTGTTGTGCCCCGCTTTCTGTCAGGGCTGCTTTTTATAGGGGGAGGGGGGTCAGCCGAGAGTAACTTTACGGAAAAGCCTCTTGTTTGGGATAAGACAAGCGTTGACTGGGCTACCACCTACATTAGCCTCCCCGAAGGATCACCCAACCGATGGACCGACGTCTTCACCGATAAAATATTGCTTTCGTGCTGTGGGCGGCTGCCCCTCAGCGCTGTTTTAGCCGGGTTTCCTGTTGCGCTGCTTTGGGGTGAAGGCAACGTCTAGCCCCAAAAGAGCCAGCGGCGTCCTGCTACACATAACCTCTTTGCCTTCCGCATTTGGCATCGGCGACTTGGGACCCGAAAGCTACCGTTTTGCTGATTTACTGGCTAGCCATGGGCAGCGTTACTGGAGTATTCTGCCTCTTTCGCCGACGCGCTTAGAGTTTGGCAATTCGCCTTATTTTACCAGTTCAGCCTTCGCTGGCAACCCGCTGTTGATTAGCCCAGAAAGGCTAGCGGAAGAGGGATTTGTGTCTAAGCTGGATGCTAAGCAAGCAGCAGCCAATTCAACCAGAGTCGATTTTAAAACTGTGTATAAGCTTAAGGCGGCTGTTCTCGAGGAAGCCTACGGTAATTATAAGAAAACAGGTTTACTCAAACCAGACTTCGAGGCTTTCTGTTCGCAGCAGGAAAAATGGCTAAATGACTATGCACTCTACACTGTGTTAAGGCAAAAAACAGGTCAACCCTGGCATCAGTGGCTTCCTTCACTGCGCACACATGACCCCAAAGCATTAGCGCAAAAGCAACTGCGGCATAAAGGTGAAATCGAAGCAGAAAAATTTTCTCAATATCTCTTTTTCCGCCAATGGGGCAGCCTCAAACAATACTGCAAAACAAGGCAGATCAGCATAATCGGCGACATGCCCTTCTATTTGGCACATGACAGCGTAGACGTGTGGGCGCATCAAGAGTTTTTTAGCCTCTACCGAAACGGTAATCCCCGATACGTCGGAGGAGTCCCACCTGACTATTTTAGTGCAACAGGACAGCTATGGGGCACCCCAGTATACAACTGGCACAAACATGAAGCGTCGGGCTTCGAATGGTGGCTTAACCGCACAAAACATAACCTGATGCTTTATGATCGGCTGCGTTTGGACCATTTCAGGGGGTTTGTAGCCTACTGGCGGGTGCCTGCAAGAGCTAAGACAGCCATAAACGGCAGATGGATCAAAGCCCCCTCAGAAGCCTTCTTTGAAAAACTAAAAGCTGCTTTCCCTTCACTGCCATTTATCGCTGAAGACCTAGGATACATCGACGAACCCGTAAGGCAAGAAATACATCGCCTCGGTGTACCTGGGATGCGGGTGCTGCTTTTCGGCTTCAGCGACTCCGCGGGCAACCCGCATTTTTTCAGAAACCATGTTGAGAACTCGGTGGTTTACAGTGGCACCCATGACACCAACACCGTCAGGGGCTGGTTTACAAATGAAGCCAACGCTAAAGAAAAGCAAGTTTTGTTCCAATTGATAGGAAAAAGAGTTACTGCCAATCAGGTCAGTGCAGAAGTAGTTAAACTAGCTCAATCATCTATAGCGGATCTATGCATTGTTCCCATGCAAGATGCGTTGGGATTAGGGGCTGAGGCAAGAATGAACAATCCGAGCAAAGGAAAGGGTAATTGGCGATGGAGAGCCACTGCAGAGCAATTGTCAAGTGATGCGCTGGCTGATTTGGGAGATTTTACCGTTCAAGCAGGCAGGGCTAAACAAAAAGCAAAGGTTCTATATAGTTAATCGGTGCTAACACCATCATTGGTGAAATTCAATGCGTAAAACACTCTTAGCAGCAATCGTTGTTGTCCTAATCGCAGTGATTGCAGGCGGATACCTCGCATACAGTTACTTATCCAGCCAAAACCAACCTAGCAACACCCCAACGGCTTCACTTTCGGTTGAGCAAATCCGCGACCAAGCCATGGTCTACATTGCGGCAAACCATACTCAAACCCTGCCTCTGATGCAAACTCTTCACTGGAGCGGCGGCAGACAAGACACAGGCGTCGTAGGCTCAGAAACCTACCAGTACACTGGCGCAGACTGGGAAATGATGATTCAGTACCCAGTTGTTCCAAATCCCACATACACCATCAACGTTAACTACACCGCTGGAGGAGGCTTCACCTGGGCGGGAACATGCATAAACGGCGTCATAGCCCAAACAAGCAGCACCCTAGCCGACAACACAACATTAACACAGGAGCAGATCCGAGACTTAACCCTTCAATATCTAAATGCATACCATAACCAAACAAGCCAGTACATGCATGACCTCTCCTGGACCGGCGGCAGAATGAACATGGGTATGATGGTGGGTTCAGAAACCTATAGCTACCAGAGCACAGGATGGAACGTTACCATGCAGTACCCCGTGGTTCCAAACCCCATCTACACCATAACAGCACAGTATATGCCGATGGGTATGCACTCAGCAATCATGACTTGGGATGGCACATTGCAAAGCGGCAGAATCGCGGAAACCAGCTACACCTATAACCCCTAACATTTCTTTTTCTATATTTTCAGCGCTCTTGTTTTGGGCAACCATCAACTATCTTTCGGGCAGCCGCTAAACATTTTTCGAAGCCGCCAAGATAGGTAAACAATTGGCCAACCGGCGCTTCCTCAACTACCAAAAATTTGCTGCTGAGGTTTATGCAGCCGTCAACCATCAAGTTATCAGTTAAACCCACTTCCTCAATGAACATTCCTTGGGCATCCCGCAGTTTACCGTCTAAGCTACGTTCAACCTTGCCGTTAAGGGCGTTTACTGTGCGTTCCGTGAAATCTAAGGCAACATTGGTGTATGCAAACACCTTCTTGCCTAAACCATGCGCAAAACCAATCTCAAACGCTGTACCCACATCGGCGCTTGGTCCCCTAAATGGTGTAATATTGGCGACAAGAAACATGCAGCTTCGAATCAAGCTCTCATTGACTTCGCTAATGCAGAACCCGACCTCTCTTGGGGATTTACCCGCTACCTCCACCACGGTATCAAGGGGAAAAACGCCTTCAAAGCCATACTTTCTACACAGCACTTTTTTCTGTTCCCCTATCTCTTTGGCGTTGATTAAGAAAACCTCGGGGCCAGCGAGGTAGATGCGGATTTTAGCCATAGGGTTTTATCTCTTTAGAATGTGGATATGTGCTGTCTTTGACCGGGCCACACTGGAGGAATCTCGCGGATGACTGCCTCCATTCCTCCAATGTATGGAATCTTCATGATTTCCTTGTTTAACGCAATCATTTCATCCACAGTCTTTATCAGCGACACTACCTGCAAATCGTAGTCACCGCTAATTTTTACCAGGTATGTTATGTTGGGGATTTTTGATAAGCTGTCAATTCCTTTCTGCATCTCGTTTTGCGATAGGAATGCAAGGAAGAAGTTGAGTATGGCTTTGTAGCCTAGCATTTTAGGGTTAATTTGTATTGAGACTTTAATGTAGTCGTTTTCAACCAACCGCAAATATCTTCTAGTCACAGTGTCGGTTGAGATTCCTAGGGATTGCCCGATTCTGCTAAAGGGTAATCGTCCGTCTTTCACTAATGCCTCAACTATCTGCAGGTCTGTCTCATCGAGTTTTACGTGTCCTTTCTTGCGGGTTCCTCCATCATTCGCCGAATCCGCCGTTTTCTTCTTGTCAGCGGAGGAAAAAACGAGGTTTTCCGGGAGGTTCCTTACATCTGTCCACAGGTAAGTTTTAAATGAGTTGATGGGGTTTTGCCCTTTCAGCATTTCTTTTAATTCGTCAAAATGCTTCAGTGACTTAATGCCTGTTATAACCCCTATGTTGTATGGGGAGTTGTAGAGTTCAAACGGAAAGATATTTGAGAGTTTAGAGAGGGCTTCAAACACCTTGTTAAAGTTCTGGGATTCACAGTTGACAACGATGTAGACTATTCCTTCGAACCCGAACTTTTGGTAATTATACTGCACTGTTGCCCCAACGATTATGCCTGCTTTCTCCATATCCTTGTAGTGTTTCCAAACTACATCTTTGGATAGGTTGTTTTGTCGAGCAATATCGGCGAAGCTTTTCCTGCCGTCCCTCAGTAATTCTTTGAGGATTACTATGTCAATTTCCTCAAGTTCTCGCATAGAAGCTATCTTGACATAGTAATAGATAAACTTGGTAGTTGAGTGCCGAATAACTTTGCCTTAAAACGGCGAGAGAACGCATGTTAAACCCAAACAGCGAACCAATCAACCTGAATGAACCTCTATTTTTTCTTCCCTTGCAATTTAAGGCGTAATTGCTGCCTCTAAAAGGTAAAGAAAAACAGATTTTGACTATGAAAACAATAAATTGTATCTCCTTTTCTTAAGTATAAAGCCACAATTTCCTTTTTTTAAGCAAAACTTATAAACTGATTAGCGGTAATATTTGGCAAGACACCTGATTTTAAAACATACAATTAGGTGTCTAAACTTTAAGGAGATAAAAAAGAAATTGAAAACCAAACTAGTAGCAACTTTGCTACTTTTAGTATTCGCAGTTTCAACAATATCTGCAGCTTCAATGATGAATACAATGGTACAAGGACAAGCAGTAATTTCAGGCACAATGAAGACTTACCCGATCGCTGACTGTATCCCTAACCCAATCGGTCTAGGGGAATCGACACTGATAAAGATGGGTATTTCCCAGCAAGCGCCAAGTGCATCTTACGGATGGAGCGGCATCACCGTCACCATAACTAAGCCAGACGGCACAACCGAAACCCTCGGTCCATTCACAACCGACTCGACAGGATCAACCTACACAAGATATACACCGACTCAAGTAGGCAACTACACGGTAACAACAAACTTCCCAAACAACACCTACCCGATAACTTTAGCAGACTCTGAAAGAGGCCAGACAATCATGGCAGGCACCATACTACTAGCCAGCAGTATATCCACTACACTAGTAGTAACAGCAGAACCAACACAGCAAGCTTACCCAGCCCAGCCTCTACCGACTGAGTACTGGACTCGCCCAATCGATTCACAGCTTAGAAGCTGGAGCACAGTTGCAGGCAACTGGTATCAGCGACCAGACAACTCATTCTTCACAGACCAAGCCTATGCACCTGACTCTGCACACGTACTGTGGTCTATGCCATACACGCAAGGCGGAATTACAGGCGGCGAATTCGGCCCCGACCAAATTCCAGCAGCAATGTTTGCAGGCGACCCATACGAAGGCAGATTCGCAAATTCAGTAGTACTAAACGGTGTACTATACTACAACACAGCACCATCTGGCACTTACGCACAGGTTGGAATTAACGGAATCCAAGCAGTCGACCTCCACACAGGACAAAAACTCTGGTTCCTCAACGGCACATTGCTATCTTTCGGCCAAAGCATGTTCTTCGGCAGTTACAACGCTAACGGTGTATTCAGCTACCTCTGGTCAGTAAACGGCGCCAACTACACAGCATACAGCCCCTATGACGGCTCATGGCAATTCATGTTCTACAACGTTCCCTCAGGCATCAGAACCTTCGGTCCAAACGGAGAAATCCTCATCTGGCAAATCGACTTAACCAACGGGTGGATGGCACTTTGGAACTCTACACTCGCAGGCCAACAAAACGACGTCATTGGACAGCCATCTTATGGTAGCTGGTCATTCGGTGTCTTAGGCCTAACTAACAACACAGTCGTTCCACCTGCAGTAGACAGATCGTCACTTCCTGCAGTAACCAACCAAGTAGGTCAACAGGTAAGCCAAGGCAACCAAGCACAAAGAGTAAGATACCTCGACGGCGCATTAGCTAACGACTACTCATGGAACGTCACAATACCCAAAGGCTTGACCGTTTACTATTCACGCATCACTGGAAACGCCATCAAAGTCTACTACGGAGACAGAATCGTAGGCTTATTCGCCAACACCACATACGTTCGCGTTTGGGCGCTAGACATTAGCAGCATCACAACAACCCGCACTGCAGCAGTAAACACACAAACATTGAGCAAAATCTTTGACAAGTCATGGACTCCACCATCTGAATGGTTTGACGGAGCAAACACACTACACTACACAGGTGCAACCAACTACGTAAGTGACCCAGTATATGGTAATGGTGTCATCGCCATCTGGGACAAAGAACTAAGAACCCATTATGGCTTCAGCGTAGTCGACGGATCATACCTATGGGCAACTCAACCAGAAAACTACCTTGACGAATATGGTTGGGGTAACGCAGAACACACATGGTACTTCGCATACGGCCACCTCTACTCAACCGGCATCGCTGGTATACTATATGCCTATAACCTAGGAACTGGAAAGACCGATTGGACATACACTTTGAGCGACCCCTATGGCGAACCAATCACTGGTGAAAACTGGTGGGGCTGGATCGCTATGATCGGCGACGGCAAAGTTTACATCGGTACACTTGAACACTCAGCCAACAACCCGTTCCCAAGAGGCGGACCATTCGCATGCGTCAATGCAACCGACGGCTCAGAACTCTGGCGCGTAAACGGCATGTTCCGTGAAACACGTTGGGGTGGTAACCCAGTCATCGGCGACGGCATCATCGCATCCTTCGACACATACGACGAACAAATCTACGCAATCGGCAAAGGACCATCACAAGTAACAGCCAACGCCCCTGATGTGCAAGTGGACTTCGGCAAAGCTGTCCTAATCAAAGGCACAGTAATGGATGTTTCACCAGGCACACAGAGCGCAGCATTGAAACTACGGTTCCCAAGCGGTGTCCCAGCAGTCTCTGACGCAAGCCAGAGTGCATGGATGCTCTATGTCTACAAGCAATTCGCAAACCCGGGCAACGCAACCGGTGTCCCATTGACCGTCAGCGTCCTTGACGCAAACGGCAACTACAGAACCATCGGCACAACCACAAGCGACTCAACTGGTGCATACAGCTTCAGCTGGGTACCAGACATCCCAGGCAAATACACAGTCTACGTAACCTTCGCAGGCACAGGCTCATACTGGGGTTCAACCGCAGAAAACTCGTTTGTAGTCGGCGAACAAGCAGCAGCAACCGCAGCACCAACAGCACCTCCAGCAAACGCAGCTGACCTATACCTCTTGCCAGGCATCATAGCAATCATCGTTGCAATCATCGTTGTCGGCGCAGTCATCATCCTAGCTCTACGCAAACGACCATAAACCAAGAACCATAAACAAACTATCCCTCCTTTTCTTTTTTGTATTTTTTCAAACAATGTTTTTGACGCTTTTTTAGACAGTCGATTTCGGTTTTTGTTCAAACATGAGAAAAGCTAATAGTATGAAAGTAAAATATTCTTACTGATAATTATGACTGAAGAGCTTGAAGTAACTACCATGAGCGAAAAAGGGCAAGTTGTCATCCCCCAATCGATACGAAATGAGCTTGGAATAAAACCAAAAACCAAGTTTCTAGTCTACGGCAGAGGAGACACTGTCATAATGAAGAAACTTGAGCTCCCCGACTTAAAGAAAGAATGGGAAGACATATTCAAGTTAATGGACAAAAAAGAGCTAAAGATGTCAGATAAAGAAATACAGAAGGAAATAGAAGAAGCCCGAAAAGCAAGCAGATGATTTGTTGATGCTTCGAGTCGTGCTTAACACCAACGTTCTGATTAGCGCCATAATTTCTGATGGCAAGCCAAGAACCACTATTGAGGAAAGGTATCAAGAAAGAATTTTGCATTGTTAGCTCAGACTTGATTCTAAGAGAGCTTGGTACTGTCCTGCGAAGACCAAAATTCAAAACTGACGAGGATTAAATTCACAGGATCATTTTAGCGTTGATGCAAGCATCAGAAGTTGTTGAGGTAGTCTCGAAATTTAACCTGGTTGAAGAGGATCCGAAAGATGATATTGTTGTTGAAACGGCTTTCGACGGAAAAGCCGGCTTTATTGTTTCTGGAGATAGTCATCTGTTGGCGCTGAAAAGTTTTAGGGGAATTAAGAAAGTAAGTGTCAGTCAAATGCTCGCCTACTTTGAGAAGAAAAATTAATGCCGCGCAATTGACAGTTTGTTCATAAATAGCTTGTCAATGCACTTCCAGCTAACATATAAAGAAACTGTCCAGAGAATGCCCCTAAGCTACCCCCCAGAGTATCCGGGGGTATACCTACTTGTATATTCGACGATCCACTGATATCATCAAAGCCGCTTGGACACTTGAGGAAACAGTCAAGCTGCTAGAAGCAGGTTTCCAATACGTTTGCGGTTACGAGAAGGGCAAAATCTTCCGAAAGCCCAAATAGCGGCTAGCCGGGTGTTTGTCCAAAAGTATGTTGATGGCGCCGGGGAAGGGATTCGAACCCCTGCGAGCACGAAGCCCACCAGCTGTCTTGCCATTTCTGGCTCTTGCCCTCTTCTGTTTGATCTCGAGGCTGGCGCGATAACCACTCCGCCACCCCGGCTCCAGCCAATAGATTTGCGTTTCCCTCTAAAAGAGTTTTCAGTCCCTAAGTTTGATGGAGTGCTGACTCTGCAGATTGCCGCTTAATATAAGGGGTAGGGTAGGCCTGCAAAGAAGCAAAAACGTTTTTTACCGAGGATTGTTCTGCTTGCTGATTCAGCCACAACCAGCCTGCAACCCAACACAGACACCGACACCAAAACACAGCTTTCTGCATAAGCCGTTGGTTGTTGTTGAAAAAAGAGGGACGTTCGGCAACAACTATTATAATAAAACAGCATCACGGCGCAAGATTAATTAGCCAAAGACCATAATAGGCATGGTATCACAGTAACATAGGTTGATCATCATATGGGTATGAGAAGACGAAAGAAAGATACTGGACCAATGCCCGCTGCAAGTGCAGGATTATTGAGGTTCTTTGAGGAAGAAACTGAAGGCATCAAAATCCGCCCAGAACTACTCGTTGCCCTAGCAGTTTCGCTCATAGTGCTTTCTGTTCTAGCAAAAGTTTTCTTCCCAATATAACCCTGTTTTATTGTCGGGTTCTCGGCTGAGTAGGATGCAGCACTTCTATTCTTTGCACGCTGTTTAAGTGCAAAAACAGTTCGCTTCTTTCTTCGCGGCTTGCCACCTGTGGAATAGGCTGTGCCATAGTTGACCTTAAAACGATTGCTTCAGCCTCAGAAAGCCAGATGCCCGCTGGCGCCTGTGTAACAGCCATAAGGGTTCCTTCAAAACCGTAAGCTGGGTCAAGAACCACTCTGATTTTTTTGCCCACGTTACGCTCCAGCATGTGGAAAATGGATGGGGGCAAATCTTGTTCGGGCATACTTTTGACTTCGCGGGGTAGTATAGTTAGGTTTCTTGGGATAAAACAGTATCCCCTTTTTTGCATGTTGAAATCTGCCGTTAAAGAGGCAACATGGCTGTCTTGCCGCTTTTGCTTTGCCTCCTTTCTGCTAAAACAACGCTTTCCCTGTTTTGGGTTATAACTGATTATGTATTTAATGGCGGGTTAATGTGGCGTCAAGTTAGCTAAATTTTAATAGGGCTATCTTCTTCCTTAGAGAAGACAGAAAAATGCAGACTGAACAATCTCTAAGCAGCTCAATGGATAACGCGAAGAAGCATTACTCCTCACTGTTCTCTCTGCCCACATTGCAGACAGCAATCCTATACATCGCCGCCATCTGCATAGTAGGCGTAAGCCTCACAGCGTACGCGTTTTTACCAAACATAAACAGCCTATTCTTAGGCGTCACCGTCTTCGCTGCTACCGTCGTAGCTGATACAGCGATAAGCAGAGCGGTCCTAAAAAAAGATCCCATATTTGTTATGCGTAGAACCTCAGCAATGTCATTTTACGGCTGGTTACTGTGGCTTGGATTCATAGCGCTAGGTCTTGCATTGGGGTATCTTCTTTCGAATTGGCTACTTTGGGTAAAACTCACATTGCTTGGGTTCGGAGCAGTAATCACATTACGTACAATAGTTTTAACAGCAACCTCTTCAGCCGAGAAATGGCGCCAAGCACTATCCGCCCTTCTCCAGCCAGTCCTCTGTATGGTTGTATTCTTTGTTTTCTGGGTATCCATTGCAGGCAACCTAACCCTCCAGTTTCTGCCTTTCATAGTTCTTTCTCCAATAATCAGTTACGTAGCAGTTTACCTTCTTCTCCATTCAATAGACCGCTTGGGAAAAAACAGTTTTGGCTTGCCGTCGATGCCGCTGTTTAGGGCGTTCATACTTAACTGGGTCACAGACATGAATGCCCCCTTAGAAGAGCACCTTGAAAAAATGGGTGAAAACGCAGACATACCTGTAAGTATACTCAAATTTGAATCCTCCAAACCCAAAGCCGCCATTATAGTTCCACTTGTACATCCTGGACCCTTCAAAAACATAGGCAGCAGCCTGTTGCCCTCAATGCTAAAGGATAGTTTTGAGAAGGAATATGGCTGTGACGCCTGCACTCCTCTGGGCATTTTGGGGCATGAACAGGATTTAGCTTCGCAGGCGCAAAACCGCAGAATAGTTTCAGAGGTGCTTTCTAACGCAAAGTTTGAGCCAAAATCGGAGTTAGCTTCTCAGTTTGTAAGAGTCACCGATGGAGACGCAATTGCTTCCTGCCAAGTCTTCGGGGACACCATGCTGCTTTCTTTTTCACTTGCCCCCAAAACCACCGAAGATCTGCCGCAGGAACTTGGCCGCGTGGTAGTTGAGGAAGCCAAAAAACACGGATTACTGCATGCCATCGTTGTTAACGCTCACAATAGTTTGGACGTAGTAGTTGACACTGAAGCGCACTTGGAAGAGCTCAAACGAGCAGCTTCTAAATGCCTCCAAAAGGCAGCTTCGCTGCCGACAAAACCCTTCATGATTGGCTCAGCCACGGTTTTCCCTAAAGAATTCACCCAAAAGCAGGGCATGGGTACAGGCGGCATAACAGCAATAGTGGTTGAGGTTGAGAAGCAGAAAACCGCCTATGTAATCATTGATGGAAACAATATGGTTCCACAGTTGAGGGAAAAAATCCTTGGGGCTTTAGCCAGTTTAGGTTTTGAGAACAGCGAAGTTTTCACCACAGACACTCATGCAGTCAGCGCCTTAGTCACTGGCAGCCGCGGGTACTACCCAGTCGGCGAAGCCATGGACCACAACCTGCTCATCACCTACATAAGCGACGTGGCAAAGAAGGCAGAGGCGAAGCTTGAACCTTCAAAGGCTGGATGCATAGAGTTTGTTGTTCCGCAGGTTCGCGTTATCGGCGAGGAACGCCTGCATGCGGTTACAACTCTGGTGGACAAGGCAATCGTGAAAGCAAAAAAAGTTGTCGCTCCAATCTTCGGAATTGAAGGCTTACTGTTTATTCTTCTGTTGCTGCTCTTCTAAGCCTTTTTCTTAGGTTTTCTTTTTAAGGCGGTGCCGCAAACCTGGCATTCCTTAAATTTGCTGTCGCCTGGATACTGCTTGTAGCAGGCGGGGCAATACCTGATCCATTCCAATTGATGTTTGATGCCAAAAGTGGCTAACGCTGAAAACCCTATACCTAACTGCTTGGCAACGTTTTGGATAGAATAGTCATCAGAGACAATTTGGGGAGTATACCCTTCTGCTTTAAGTTGCAGTGCAAGCGCCAATAGCTGCATATCTGCCTCGGAAAGCTTATGGAAGTCGCCTGCCCTGCTGGCTGACGCTTTGGCTTCATCAGCGGATTTTTGTGTAGGCACTTTAAGCTTTACTTTTCCACTTTCAACCGAGGTTTGAAACCGTAGCTTAACCATAGAGTTCCTCAGGATCTCTTCTTCAACTTTGGGCACCGTAACCTGCTCGTCGCTCACGGAGAAAGCGTCGTATCCAGCCACAAAAGCCGACGTATCTAAAACAATCACGCGTCGACTCTGGTCCTGGCGGTCGCTCATTCTGTTCCCTTAAACAGCAATCTATTACGCAATCTATCGTAAAAGGTGGTTTCGAACCGAATAAAACAGGTTGTATTCTCAGATTTCGTGATTTTAACCATTAACTCTTCTGAGTTTAGGAATCTCCGAAAGTTGCCATCAATTAGTACAAGCATTTTTTCAGGCTTCAAAACATTAAAGGTCAACGTGCACTCTGTGGGAAAAACAAGGGAATGAAAAACTGTCAGTGAACAAATCGGCGTCAAAACAAAGGCGTCCACTTCTTGATCGAGCACTGGTCCCCCTGCTGATAGCGAGTACCCTGTGGAGCCTGTTTGGGTGCTCATTATCAGGCCGTCTGCTTGGCACTTAAGAATTGGTTTGCCATTCTTACAGATTTCCGCATACAAAATCTTTGACGGTTCACCAGTAGAAATAACCACATCGTTTAAGGCGTCTGGGAGAGGTTCTTTGCCTGCCCAAACAGCCATCTTGGTAGATTTTACGATTTTGTAGTCGCCTTTTAGGATGCGTTCCACAGCTTTGCAGGCGTCTTGGGGTTCGACTTCTGTTAGGAATCCTCGGACGCCCATATTAATTGCTAAAACGGGGGTGTCTGGTTTAGGTATGGATATGGCGGTTCGCAGTATAGTGCCGTCTCCGCCGATTGTAATTATAAAGTCTGTTTTCATTTTAGTAAGTGGCACAAAGTGTTCTTTTTTATTAATTTTATCAGCGAGGGAATCTTCGATGTAAACCTCCAAGCCCTTGCTTGAAAGGTACTCCGATAGCTCTTCAGCAAGCTTTATCGCCTGTTGCTGGTCATAGCGAGCGATTAACCCTACGCTTTTGAACACTATTCCACCGCTCTGTAATTAGCGAGAACAAGTTAATCTATATTAACGTTCGCAGAGGCAAAGCTGCTGCTTCACCTGCTTTCTTAGGATATTTAAAAATTGGATATTAACTCCTGAGCGGTCGGTAGCGAAAAACGTTTATTTAATTACGCCGTTATCTAAAAACAGATAGGACCAAAGACCCAGCATATTTCCTGATCTGAATATTTTAAAATCTAACATAAGAGGATACTGAATTGTACGTTATACCTGAAAGCGAACTTCCAAAGCTTCCTCAACGAATCAGTAGATTATTCGAGCTTGCCAACAACCTGTGGTGGAGCTGGCATGAAGAGGGACGACAAGTTTTCCGTTCATTAGACTATGCTTTGTGGAGAACCAGCGGGCATAACCCTGTTAAACAACTGCGAAGCATACGTTCTGAGAGGCTGGAGGCGGCAGCACGTGATCCAGCGTTTCTCGAACTCTATGATGCGGTTATGCAAAAGTTTGATGCTGAAATGTCAAGAGGGCAAGAATGGTGTGGTCAAGAAAACCCTGACAAACCTAACGGCACAATCGCCTATTTCTCGGCTGAATACGCCATCCACAACTCACTGCCCATATACGCCGGCGGCTTAGGCGTTTTAGCCGGAGACATATGTAAGGAATGCTCCGACCGCGCGTTACCTTTAGTGGCTGTGGGGTTTATGTATCCTCAGGGGTATTTCCGTCAACGTATCTCTGCTGAGGGTGAGCAGCAGGAAGATTATGTTCAAATCGACTTTAGCGAGGCACCGATTAACCCCTGTGCTTGGCCGTTTGGATGTGGACCACTTATTCCTATCAGTCTAGTTGATCGCCAAATTTATGTTAAAGTGTGGCAGGTACAGGTCGGTCGAGTAAACCTATACTTGCTTGACACAAACGTGGAGGAAAATGATCCTGCCGACAGAACACTTTCAGCGCGTCTCTACACAGCGGACCAAGAAGAGCGCTTGCGCCAACTTATTGTTCTAGGCGTGGGTGGAGCTCGGACCCTGCGGGAGTTACGTATTGAGCCTGTTGTGTGGCATGCAAACGAGGATCACACTGCTTTCATGATGCTTGAACGGCTTCGGCTAGAGCGGGCGAACGGGGCTTCTTTAGAGGAAGCTATCGAAAACGTGAAAAGATGCACAGTTTTCACGACTCACACGCCGGTTCCAGCTGGTCACCATGTTTTCAATCTCCAATTAATGGACCGCTACTCCCGTAGTCTCTGGGAGCCTTTAGGAATCGATAGAGCAACATTCGCCAAGTTGGGACAGTACCCTGGTTTGGATTATGATAAATTCAACCTTACAGCTTTTGCGTTCCATCTTTCGAGTCAATCGAATGCAGTTTCAAAGCTGCACGGTGACGTCACGAGGCGAATGTGGCAGGTTCTGTGGCCTGACAAAAGTGTAGAGGCAGTACCGATTTTGTCGATAACTAATGGTGCACATTTGCCTAGCTGGCAAGCACCCGAAATAGGAGCGCTCTGTGAAAAGTACATTACTTCTGAGTTGCTTGAAAGGCAAGACAGTGACGAATATTGGGGTTGTATCGACGCGGTACCCGACGAATCGTTATGGGATGTCCGCCAAAAGTTAAAGAGCAGAATGATGATGACTATTCAAGACCGCGCTCAGAGGCGTTGGACGCAGGGTTCAGCGGCTCCCCAGCAGTTAACTGCCATGGGTACCATGCTTGATCCGTATGCGCTAACCATTGGTTACGCACGTCGTTTCACAGAGTATAAACGTCCATACCTGCTTTTGTCTGACATTGAACGCCTTAAACGTATAATCACTAATCCAGAGCGGCCAGTTCAGATAATTTTCGCTGGTAAATCTCACCCCGCGGATTATCAGTCAAAGCAACTTTTAAAACAGGTTTATCAGGTGGCGCTTGACAGGGGATTTCAAGGGCGAATTGCCTTTATCGAGGACTATGACCTCAACTTGGCACGCGATTTAGTCCGGGGTGTTGATGTTTGGCTTAATACACCTAAACGCCTTCAGGAAGCATCTGGGACAAGCGGCATGAAAGCTTCCATGAATGGTGTAATCAACTTCAGTGTTCTTGACGGTTGGTGGGCAGAAGGCTACAACGGTAAAAACGGGTGGGCAATCGGAGACTTCCAGATCTCTCGTGAAGATGAAGATAGGAAAGATGCTGAGTCACTCTATACTCGATTGGACAATGAAATTGCTCCTCTCTATTATGAACGGGACCGAGCAGGTGTGCCCCACAGGTGGATACACGTTATCAAAGAGGCAATAAAAACAGTGACTCCAAAATTCAACGCTTGCCGCATGATGAAAGAATACACTCGCGAAATGTACTTGCCCGCTGCTAAACAATCAAAACCACTTTCAGTGGAGGAAAAATAAGGTGGAAACACAGAATTTAGCCCAGTTTTATTTCAATCAAGCAGGCGCCTTCATGGTGGCTATCAACCGCGATGAGGTTGTGGTTGATGTAAACAATAAAGCATGTGAAATTCTCGGTTATCAAAAAGAAGAGGTTGTGGGTAAAAACTGGTTTGACAGTTTTGTTCCCCAGAGGAACCGCGGTGATATCAGACGTCTTTTCCATGACATGCTAAACAGTCCACTTCGCCACGTGCATTACGAGCATCCTATTACTACCAGAACAGGGGAGGAACGAATTCTGAATTTCCACAACATCTTAGTCAGCGACGTGAAAGGCAACATCATCGGAGTATTCTCCTCAGGGGCAGACCTCACTGAGCGAAGAGAAAAAGAAAAATCGCTAAGCCCAGTAGAGAATCGTCTTCAAGTAACACTTGACTATATGATCGAGGGTTATCAGATAATCGATTATGACTGGCGTTACGTCTACGTTAACGAAGCCGCTGCCAGGCAAGGTCGCAAATCCAAAAAGGAACTTTTGGGCTACACGATGATGCAGGTATACCCGGGCATAGACAGAACTCCCCTGTTCAATTACCTAAGAAACTGCATGACCAATCGTGTCTCTCATCAAATTGATAATGAATTTACTTTCCCTGATGGATCAAAAGGCTGGTTTGAACTCCGAATCGAACCAATACCGGAAGGGCTTTTGATTTTATCGTTGGATGTAACCAGAAAGAAAGAGATCGAAACAGAATTAAACAATTATCGAGGCAGACTCGAAGAGGTTGTGGCAACACGGACCGCGGAATGCGCCAAAATCAACGAGCAACTGACCCTTGAGGTTCAAGAGCACAGAAAAACTGAGGAAGGTCTCAAACTCAGAGCAACGGTATTAGACAATACTTTGAACGCTATCTTTCTCATTAACATAAAAGGCGACTTTGCATACGCAAACGATGCAGCCTCAAAAGCTTACGGCTACAGCACAGACGAGTTCCTAAACATGAACATCGCAGCGCTTCTGCCGCCGCAGGATGCTCCATCTGTGAAGCCATTAATAAACCACATACAAGAGCGAAGGCAGGCAAACCTTGAAATGGTTCACCTCCGAAAAGACGGAGCCAAAATGCCAGTAAAATTATCATCTAACGTCATAAAAACTGAACATGGACAATTTATTCTCTTTGTTATTCAGAGGCTCTACTACCGTTGAACTGCATGAACCATCAATCCATGCGTGGGTGCTGCTGCTCTGCCGCATCCTCCCCTCCCCCTATTTAAAGGACAAAGTTACGCCAGATTTGTAATTCGCCAAAAAAATGGTCGATTTGAGCCGTTTATGTAAAAAATCGCCGTCAAATGAACTGTTAATCCTTGCAAGGATACCTTAATCTATATATGGGTGTTGTTCAGAATGCATTGAGTAGAATCAAAACTGTGGTGAGTGAATGAGCAGACCAGTAGATGTCGGAGAATTACGCGTTGGCGGCTACATGATGATTGACGGCGAACCATGCCGCATCGTAGACATAGCTAAATCTAAACCTGGCAAACACGGCTCAGCCAAAGCCAGAATCGTAGCAATAGGCATATTCGATAACCAAAAAAGACAGTTCGTTAAGCCAGTTGATGCAGGCGCAGAAATCCCAATCATTGACAAACGACCAGGCCAAGTCTTCTCAGTAAACCCAAACGGCGTCCAAATCATGGACCTCGAAACATACGAGTACCTTGATGCCCCGTTCCCAGAGGAAGAAGACCTAAAAGCCAAATTGACTCCCGGCACAGAAATCGAGTACTGGAAGATACTTGGCAAAGTAAAAATCGTACGAGCAAAATAGTCAAAGCTATCTTTTTTGCTTCGTCCGTCTCTTTTTAGATTTCTTGATCGCTGTTTTTCTTAGTTTCAATTCAAGTTACCTGCAAGCTGGAGCTAAGTGGGTTTATGGTGAAAATTTACGGCGCTTGCATTCGCTGTGTTTGCATTTTCTTTCTCTTAAAAGAAAATTAGCCGGAAGCCACAGCAAACCCTTTTTAATTTTTTGTGCTCCAGTCTCCCCAAAAGCCTTCTAAGCAGCTATATGTAAGTTAGAATTATTTTATCTTAAGTAATTCCTTTGATTTAGCAATAAGCTTCTCTGCACCATCTATTGCATCGAGCGCCCCTGTCTCCGAGAACTTTAAACCGTAGTCAGCCTCCTGCCGGAGTCCCATGCATTCCTCGAATTGGCGTATCAGGGAATCCTCGATTTCCTTTGAAAAGAGCAACCTTAGGGCAATAAACAATGCATAGTGGCTCTTTTCCCTAAGACCTTTGCTAAACAGCAATTGCCCTCGCGCTGTGGAACATCGAGTAGTAGCCCTGTATTGTCGCCCACTTGAACTTATTGCTTTGAAGCGAATCCAGGGCATCCTGCAAATCAGTCTGGGCCGCCTCTAACTCCTTTACGACCATGTCTCTGCTTACTTGCGCCTTCATAAGCTTTCTTTCGCTTATTAGTCGGTCAATCTCAGGGTTTACTCTGCTTCCCATAATGTTATTCCTCTTTCGATGTTTTCATAGAGGGGCTTATCCTCCCTCTTTAGTTTAATATATTCGTTCATATCTACCGTTATAGGTGCCACCTTGCGTTCGCTCTTTCGGTTGAATTCGCTTATTATCTCTCCAGTAGGCTCTTTTTCGTCGGTCACAACTAAGATGTCAATGTCGCTCTCCTTTGTGTCTGTGCCTTGAGCACAACTGCCGAAGAGCACGACTCTTCTGGAAATGTCCTTTAGTTTGTCTGTTAGCGGCTTTAGTTCAAATGTGTTGATGAGTATTTTGAACTGCTTTACTGTGGCTTCTTTCTGGTTGAGTCTGTAGATTGCCAGTCTGCCTTTTTCTTCCCTTGTCAGAAAGCCAAGGCTCGTTAGAAGCTTCAGTATTTTGTTGGCAGACCCTTTGCTTACGCCAGTTCTTCTGACAACCTCTCTTTCATGGTACTCTTTTCTGCTGTCCTCTAGAAAGAACTCGAATACCTGCATCAGTGTAGGTGTTATGAATCCTAATTTGGTGCCCATTTTTTTATCCCTTATGCCCATTATTTTGTACCGATGCTATTTAAACTTACACTTCAGCCTAGCTCCTGCTAGCATTAGGCGATGTTTACATTCATCGTTAGTGTTTTCTTTTTGCTTTTTTCTCTACTAAGAAATCCGCAGAAGCTCCAGCAAACCCTGCAGTTGTTAGCTCCACCATTTCCATCCTAGTCGGCTAAAGCTCAGATACATGGCTAGCAGGATTATTCCCCAACTAAGTGGCAGGCTTGCAACTATCAACACCAGGTTTTCTTGTAGGGGCAAATAAGTAAGTATAGCCCAGAAACTAAGAGCTGAGAGCCCCACTAGTAAGAGGATGAATATGGATGCGTGGATTACCCGTTCAGCGCCCAACATAGTCACCTGTTATATTCCCTGTTACTGCCATGTTGTTTTAAGATTTTCCGTTAAAGAGCTGTCATGGTGCACTCTTGGGAAAGCCCGCACAACCAACCTGCAAATTAACCCTGAGCCTGCCAAATAAAAACAGCTTGCCGCATAATGCACAGGTTGATGCTGTGTATAGGAGGTTTTCTGCAACAACATAGAAACAACCCTGAAGTGCACTCAGAAATCCTCAAGAAAGCTGTCAAAGTTTATTTTCTAGCTTGGCGCCTTCTCTGTGAAGCCAATGATGCATGAAGAGCCGTCTGAATCGTGAAGAATGCTAAAATGGGGAAAAATAAACTGAGGCTTCAAACTGTATAATTCAGGTGAACCCAGCGCTTTTGTTGTGTAATCTTTATTTAAAAGGACAATGAACAGTATGGAGAGAGAGCCAAATGGCACTGGATAAGCTAAGTTCCTCCTTAACAGACGCCATAAAAAAGCTGTTTAAAGCAGGCGTCGTCGATGAAGCGGCAGTGAAGGAACTGGTCCGCGACATCCAGCGGGCACTACTGCAATCCGACGTCAACGTACAGTTGGTTCTCCAGATATCCAAAAGCATCGAGGACCGCGCCTTAAAAGAGAAAGTGCCGCCAGGTGTATCCAGACGCGAACACGTCATAAAAGTCGTCTACGAAGAACTAACCAAATTTATCGGCGACAAACCAGTCTCGCTGAAAGTGGAGCCGGGCAAAAGAAAAACCATCATGTTAGTCGGCATTCAAGGTTCAGGCAAAACAACTCATGCCGCTAAACTTGCACGGTACTTCCAAAAACGCGGCTTAAAAGTCGGCTTAATCGCCGCGGACACTTACCGTCCAGGCGCCTACGCCCAACTTCAACAGTTGGCAACCAGAATAAATGTCCCAATTTATGGTCAAGAAAAAGCTAAAGACCCTGTAAAAGTAGCCAAAGAAGGCTTCAAACAATTCAGCGATCGCGACTTAATCATTGTTGATACAGCGGGTCGCCACAAAGAAGAAAAAGACTTAATCAAGGAAATGAAGGACATCGAAAAGAACATTCACCCGGACGAAGTTATAATGGTCATCGATGGTACTATTGGTCAGCAGGCGCTTGCGCAGGCGAAGACCTTCCATGAAGCCACCCCCATCGGCGCCATAATAGTGTCCAAACTTGACGGTTCCTCCCGCGGCGGCGGCGCATTGTCCGCAGTCGCAGCTACAGGTGCGCCCATCAAATTCATCGGTACAGGAGAAAAAATCGAGGACCTCGAAGCCTTTGTGCCCTCACGTTTCGTCGGTCGCCTCTTAGGTATGGGTGACCTGGAGACGCTGCTTGAGAAGGTGCATGAAGCCGAAATCAAAGTTCCGCCTAAGAAAGCCAAAGAGATCCTCAGCGGCAACTTCACCTTAACCGACATGTACGAGCAGTTCGCCGCCGTCAAAAACATGGGGCCGTTCAGCAAAGTCATGAAGATGATTCCCGGTATGTCCTCTTCAAACATTCCCGATGACATGCTAAGCACTGCTGAAGGGCGACTGGACACTTGGCAGGTTATTATTCAATCTATGACTCCGGCTGAAAAAGAGAACCCTAAACTCCTTAACAGTTCACGCGCAAGACGCATCGCCCGCGGCTCAGGAACCACAGAAAAAGACGTCAAAGAACTCGTAAATCAATACTTTATGATGCGTAAAATGCTAAAGATGTTTAAGCGCAAAAAGAAGCTGCCGTTTGGCTTGGGCGGCGGCAAAGGTATGCCCCCGATGGGTTTCGGACCGTAGGTTAAGCTGATGGATGTTTTAGCTAAAGCGTATGAGATGCTCAGTAAATACCCGCTTTGCGACCACTGCTTAGGTAGGCAATTCGCCTTGCTAGGCTACAGCATGGAAAACAACATCCGGGGAGAAGCACTCAAAGTGAGTTTAACCATGCAAGCCAACGATCTAGTAGCAGCTGAGAAAGACGCCGAAGGCATTAAGCAGCTTAAGGTTTTGGCGACCAATGGTTTCTCAGCAACTGCCCAAGAAACGCTTAGGCACCTAAAGAAACGCATCCCAAAACAAGAAGCCGACGCCAAATGCTACCTCTGTGAGGGCAAATTCCAGCTCATAGACAGCCTAACCCAAAAAGCCCAACAAGCACTCGAAGGCTACGAATTCACCACCTTCTTAGTCGGCATAGAGTTGCCAACCAAAGTTGAAGAGCGAGAAGACGAGTTCAAAGCAGCCCTAAACATACAATACGGCGAAAGCATACGCCATGAATTCGGCAGAGTGCTAGGTAAATCCTTAGCCAAAGTGACAGGTAAAGAAGCAGAATACCTTAAACCCGATATAGTCGCCGTAATCAAACCCTTCACAGAAAAAGTCCGCATCCAAGTTAACCCCCTGTTTGTCGCTGGCAGATACCGAAAACTCGTTCGCGACATCCCCCAGTCGGAATGGTTCTGTTCCAGTTGCAGAGGCAAAGGCTGCCAAAAATGCGGTGGCACAGGCAAAATGTACCCTGAGTCAGTCGAGGCTTATGCGTCTAAGCCGCTGCTTGAAGCAACAGGCGGCGCAGAATCTTTTTTCCATGCCTCAGGCAGAGAAGACATCGATGCACGCATGCTTGGACAGGGCAGACCCTTCATAGTCGAGGTCTCTAAGCCTAAAAAGCGTTCGGTTGACTTAAAGCAGATAGAGGCTGCAGTTAACGCTGGTGCCGTCGGTAAAGTGGAAGTATCTGGTTTACATTTCGCCACAAAAGATGACGTGCGCCACCTTAAAAAAGGCGAAGGCGCCCAAAAGGAATATCGCTTACTAGCAGAGTTTGAGAAAGATTTAACCGACCAAGACCTGCGTCTGATAGAAGAGACGCTTTCAGGTGCTTTGATTAAGCAGCAGACTCCATTGCGGGTTGTGCATCGCCGAGCCGACATTGTGCGAGAAAGGTACATATATAAGGTTGAAGTTAAGAAGGTGACGCTTAAGAAAGCTCTACTCCTAATTAGATGTCAGGGCGGGCTTTACGTGAAAGAATTGGTGTCTGGAGATGAAGGACGTACAGTACCTAACGTGTCGGCTTTGCTTGATAACCCAGCGAAGACGCTTAAGCTTGACGTTCTCAATGTAATAATGGAATAGGTGAAAATTATGAAAGGTTCAAAAGGCTATTACTCGGGTACACGCAGTCTACTGCGCAAGCCAACTCGTGCCAAAGGAAAACCAAAAATCAGCAAGATACTGCATGAATACTCACCCGGTAACGAAGTTATCATAAAAATGGATTCCAGTGTACAGAAGAGTATGCCTCACAAACGTTTCCACGGCAAAATCGGTCAAATCATAGAGAAACGTGGCAGAGGCTACGTTGTGAGTGTTCCTCAGGGTGAAATGAGAAAAACCATAATTGTCCGCTCAGAACATCTTGAACCCTACACTGGTCAGTGAGTGAGTTAAGATGAGCAAGAGAGAAGTAAGCGAAAACCGCCTAACACTGCCGCAAGTCAAAAAAGTACTGGAAAGTATAGGTGAAGAAAACCTTGATCAATTCCAACGCCGCACACTCGACTACGTAAGCAAATTCAGCAAAGTAGCTCCTGAGAAAGCTGAAGAACTCTTGCAAACTCTTATCAAAGAATATGAACTCGAAGAAGCTGAAGCAGTCCAAATCATTAACTGCATGCCTGAAACCGTTGACGAACTGCGGGTTTTTCTTGCAGGCGGCAAAAAAATCGTTGAAGCCCATAAACTCAGCCAAATCGTCAACCTTTTGAATGAAAACAGACTGCTCAAATAGCCCTAAGCGGCTAAGTATTTTTAAGCAGATACCGAGAATACACTATAGGACACAGAGTGACAGTTATGGAAAAACGGTATGAAGAGAACGCTTACGTACTAGACTTTCTGCCACACGGCAAACCCGGTTTCCGCCCTACTGGAAGAGCAGGCTACCACGCTGGAGCGCTTATCCAATGTGTTGGCGAAGAATTCTTCACCATATTGGAGGCTCTAGTGAAGGAGGGCTTGATGCTTAAGCCAGGCGACCGTGTACATGTGGGAAAAGAAAGCCGCGACCAAGTTACCTATATCATAGGCCGCATCGGGTTTGAAGAATTAACTGCGGCGGCTAAAGCGGAGCTTCCCAGCGTTATAAGCAGAATAGTGCAGAACCGTGAAGCATGGTTTGTTAATTTCTTTAATACCGCACGCGCCATAACACCACGTATGCACGCCTTGGAGCTTGTGCCGGGTATCGGCAAAAAATATATGTGGCAAGTCATCAACGAACGCCAACGCAAACCATTCGAAAGCTTCGAAGACCTGCAGAAACGGACTGAACTACCCAACCCCGTTAAGCTGATCACCAAGCGTGTTATGGAAGAACTTGAAGGCGACAGCAAGTACCGATTGTTTACTCGGACGCAGTAAGGCATAAGAGATGAGCCTTGAAGAAATCCAGCGGCTGCTCACAACCCATAAAATAAGCCCCAATAAGCTGCTGGGCCAAAACTTCATGGTTGAACCCGCATTTTATCCTAAACTCTGTGAGTATGCAGCTTTGAATGCGTCCGATGTGGTGCTTGATGCAGGCGCAGGCTTCGGATTCCTATCGCGTTTTCTCTCTGACAAATGTAGCGCTGTGGTTGCCGTTGAGAAGGACCCTCAGCTTGTTTTGTTTTTACGTCGACATATGCGGAACTTTGATAATGTAACAGTGATAGAGGGTGACGTCTTGAAGGTACATCTGCCGCCATTTAACAAAGTAATCGCCATCCCCCCATACTACCTGTCATCACAACTGGTGATGTGGGTGCTGCAGCGAGAGGTGGATTGTGCCGTTATGATTGTGCAAAAAGAGTTCGCTCAACGGCTTGTGGCACCTGTTGGCAGCGAAGAATACGGGTGGCTGACTGTTGTGTCACAGCATCTTGCAAAGTCAGAACTGCTAGATGTAGTTTCTAAAGACAAGTTTTATCCGCCTCCTGAAGTTGATTCTGTGATTCTGCGCTTAACACCTTGGGTCACCAAGCCTTTTGAAGTAAAGGACGAAGCTTCATTTGTGCGGCTGACTAAATGGCTGTTTACAGAGCGCAATAAAAAACTATCCAAAGCCTTAGTGCCCTTCCTAAAAAGCAACTGCAAACTCAGCAAGCAGGAGGCAGAAAAATTAGCCCAGACCCTTCAACATCATGAGAGACGAGTCCGCGAGTTGTCGCCACCGGAATTCGGAGTCATCGCAAATGCCTTACCCAACTAAACGCATCCACTTCGGCGAAGGTTTCTTTGATGTTTACGAGGACGTATATGAACCCGCGGAGGATTCCTTTCTTTTCGCTGAAAACTTGGAGGTTAAAGAAGGCGAAGCGGTTTTGGATTTGGGCACTGGCTGCGGCATCCTTGGGGTTTTAGCTGCAAAAAAAGGCGGCGTTGTGACAGCGGTTGATCTAAACCCTTACGCCATCTACTGTGCCAAAGGGAATGCTAAGCTAAATGGTGTCAGCCAAGAAATTAGTTTTCTTAGAGGCGACCTATTCTCAGCACTGCACACTGATGCTAAATTTGATTTGATTCTATTTAACGCTCCCTATTTGCCCTCGGAGAAAGGTGAAGAGGAGACGTGGATTGGGCGGTCTTGGGCAGGCGGCGCCAGCGGTAGGCAGGTTGTTGATCGGTTTATCTTAGAAGTTAGAGTTCATCTTGAGCCAGCGGGAAAGGTTTTGTTGATGCAGTCCACGCTGACGGGCGTAGAAGAAACTATTCACGCGTTTGAAAAGCAAGGTCTTAAAGCACAAGTAATCGCCCAGCGTTCATTGCCCTTCTTTGAAACTTTAACACTCATAGAAGCCAAAGCTGCTGACTAGAAAACTATAAGGGGAGAAAGCCCGAAATAATATTGGCGTTTCTATGACTCTTTGGTTTTACGTTAAAACTCTTGAAGACCCTAAAGTGGTCGGCGAAGTAGTCTGCGCCTTCAACTACACCGAAGGCACGCATCCCCAAGACAAGTATTCCTGGATAATGCAGGTTGGCCGCGACGAACCCGGCTACTGGGAAATCAGGGGCAAATATGCCGCCTTAAAAGACCTCACTGAAATAGCTGTGGTTTATCGCATCGGCGACACGGTGGTGCTCTCTGAGATTGATGATGCCTTGGCGCCGAATTTTGCGGATCCCTTGATTACTAAGTATGGGTTTGATAATGTGAAATGGATTGCTGTGCCTACTATTAAGTAGCGTTTTGCTGCTTTGCCTATGACCCCCTCCTCCTATTTAAAAGGTCAATAGCTGTTAACGCCGTTTGAATTTATTCATCATAAATTGTATGTCAACGATGTTGCTGTGGGCACACAGTCACAAGCTTTCATTAACCCAGCAGTGAATCTAGCAAGCAAGGATAAAGGAGATCCTAAATTTGTACAAAAAAATTATTGTTTTGAGCTTGATTTCTGCGTTACTTTTAATGACTGCACTAAGCTGCGCAACCGTTAACGCACAGGGCACCGCAACCGTCACCGTACAAACTGTGACAAATGGAACAACCGATGTTACAGGAACCACAACATATCCAGATGGCTCCTCTGTGACAATAACCGCAACACCCAATACAGGCTTTGTCCTCGGAAGCTGGACAATTTCTCCAAGCGACGGATCCGGCGACATGATCCTATACGACAATCCAGTTACTTTCACTGTTAAAGGCGGAGTAACATACACTGTCACACCATCCTTTATAGTTCCATCGACACTTCCAGGCAGCCCACCACCCGCCGATTTAAGCAAAGCCGCGATAATCGTCATTTTCCCCTCTGCTGGAGGAACAACAATTCCAGCGCCAGGAACCTACGCACTGGCAGATGCATCTTCCTTTAATCTCACTGCGATGCCCAACAGCGGCTGGCAATTCTCACATTGGACCATCTGCGGAACAAACGCAAGCCATGGTACAGCACCCGTTAACTGGGACCCAACAGACAACCCATATAACGTTAACCATGGATACGGAGATGTCTACCGATACCAAGCAGTTTTCACTCCAATAGGCAGCACCACTGAACCGACCGCAACACCAACCGCGACACCAACTTCTGGCGGAACCATAGCAGGCATGGACACCAACACAGTGATTATCATAGGCTTAGTTGTAGTAATAGTTGTTATCCTGATTGCCTTCGGGATTTATGCAGCTAGACGCAAGAAGTAACCTCTTGTTTTCTCTATTTTTCCTTTATTTTAATTTGTGAGCGCACGCCATATTTGACGGAATTGTTTTCTGGCCCCCAAAAAAACAGCCGCTAAACTCGGCGCCTAATTATTGTTTATCGTACTTCATAACTTCGTTGTTCATGATGCAGAGTTCGATGCCGGCTTGCCTAAACATTTCAATCGTGTCGGCGTCGGCGTGGTAGCGTTTCTCGCAGACAACCCGTTTTATGCCCGCGTTGATAATCATCATGGCGCAGGTTCGGCAGGGCGTCATCTTGCAGAAGAGTGTTGAACCCTCAAGCGGTATCCCGAACCGGGCGGCTTGGAGGATGGCGTTCTGCTCAGCATGGAGGGTCCTTACGCAATGCTGGCTTACTTCGCCGTTGCCATTGGTCACTTGGCGCATGTCGTGTCCTGCTTCGTCGCAGTGAGGTAAACCTGCTGGGGCACCAACATATCCTGTGGTCATGATACGTTTGTCTTTTACGATGACGGCGCCGCATCTGCCTCGGTCGCAGGTTGCCCGTGCCGCCACAGCTTCACAGAGGTCTAAGAAGTATCGGTCCCAATTGGGTCTATGAGGTTTAGTGTTGGTTGCCATTTTGGTACCCCCGTTTTAAAAAAATAGTTCATCAAAGAACCATATAAATTGTATCAGTTTTTCTCTACTATTTTTGGAGTATATGGATTTCTCTGCCGATTTTGTGGCGTTCATCCATCTCTACCAGCGACGGCGTTCCCATGAGTCGACCATGCTCAGGCGCTTCTTCGGCGAACATGTCGTCGGTGAAAGCGTAGATTCTTCGGAAACCCGCCTCCCGCAGTTTATCATTGATTGGCATAGTCACAGCTTCATGTGAGCGTGTGCGAATGTAAGGTGTAACCAGGACAAATCGCCCCTCTGGTTTCAGTACATGGTATGCTTCCTCGATGAAACCGAAAAACAATGGTTGGAGTTTTTCGATGATTTTCTGCGCGTAGGGTCCTGTAGGCGTCTCTCGTAACGCTGGGCCAAGGTCAGGTTCAGAGACGATGCAATCCATGGTTTCTAATCCGATTTTCTGCGCTAACTTGTCAACGCTTCCCTGCACTACACGGAAATAAGCCAAGGGAAGGTTATATTCTCTTGCCAGCCACTCAAGGTTTTCCTCTGCCGCCTTGACACACCACGAATTAACATCCATCCCCACCACTGTGGCCCCCTCAAGCAATGCCTCTTGGAGGATGGTGCCGACGCCGCAGAAGGAATCCAGCAAAGTCTTTTCTCTGGTGCAGGTGGATAGGTTAACCATTATTCTTGCTAGCCGCGGAGGCATCCCAAAAATCGCCCGTTGATTGGGCTTGTAGATGTCTCTTTTCTGGAATTCAAAGGGGTTATGCACCGCTACCGTATTAGCGACCCACGTTTCCGCTTTGCCTATGCAAATGATAACTTCCGCTTGGTTTTCCACCAGATTCTTTTTTAGCACTTCTACATGGCTAAGTTGGGCTTCAGAGCGGTCTTGGCCTACCCCCATGAAGCCTGATTTTTTGCCTTTTGCCGCCAACTCGTCTTTTATGGCGCTGCCGATATACCGTTGAATGCGGCCGCCAGCCGTTTTTATGGTGTTATCTGAGGTGTAGATGCTGACGCCGAAGAGCACTTTGTCAGGTGCTTTTGTCATGCCTTCAAGTGCGCCGCTTTCGGTGATGGTTTGGGTTACTTGTTTTTGGGCTTGTTTGTTTTTCTTTAGGAATGCTTCTTTGATGGTTTCTGTGGGTAGCTTGGTTTTTTGGGCTGCGATTTTTATGGTTCCGCCTAAGTCGTCGATGACTGAGGGATTGAGTTCTTTTGGGAAGGTTAGGGTGAAGAATTCGGTTGAGAAGTAATCGATTTTGAATTCTATAGCTCTTGCCCTAAAGTATGCTGTTAGCTCTGCTAGGGAAAGCATCCAGTTTTTGCCTGAAACAAACATGTATGTTGACATTTGGGAAATCAAAAGTAACTTAACTATATAAGCAAATAAATGGGCAATAGCTGCAATTAGGCGCTCTAAGTAAATCCTAGAAATCGGAAAATGCACGGAAGCATCGCTGATATTTGACAAATCGTTTAAATATAGCTGGACGTGAGAGTATGCTACCGAAACCGAAAGTGACGTTGCATGCACGCAAAAAACTATAGACACGTTAAGAACCGTGCTTACACCCGCAAGGAGTATGCTCATGGTTTTCCACCCCCAAAAATCGTAAAGTTCACCATGGGGGACACTAAGGCTCAATTTGACGTTGAAGGACAACTTATCGCTACTGAGCGAGCCCAAATACGCCACTGTGCCTTAGAAGCAGCTCGTGTAGCAACCAACCGTGTCTTGATGGATAAACTCATAAACGATTACTACATGAACGTTCATCCGTATCCACATATCATTCTGAGAGAAAACAAAATGATCTTTGGCGCTCACGCAGACCGTCTGCAGCAGGGAATGAGACGCAGCTTTGGTGCAGCAATCGGTACAGCCGCCAAAGTCGAAGTCGGTCAACCAATTATGACTGTGCGAGTAAAAGCTGGTCAAGATGCAGTCGCAAAAGAATCTCTTAAACGTGGCAGCGCAAAACTCCCTATAGCCTGCAAAATAGTTATCTCTAAGATCCAGCTACCTCCTAGCCAACCAGAGACGGCAGAGCAGGAGATGGAGAAACTTGAGCAGTAAAGAGAAAGAGCTTGTTTTATGGTTTGATAATTTAAGAAACACTGATGTACCTATTGTTGGCGGCAAAAACGCCAGCCTTGGCGAAATGATCCATGCGGGGTTACCTGTTCCTTTTGGTTTTGCAGTAACAGCCCACTCATATGAACGTTATATTGTTGAGAAAAAAATCGCTGAACAAATTTACAAAATTATAAAGGAAACAGTAACCAACCCAAATGATCCCAAGCAGTATGATGCTGCGTCCAAGCGAATCCGCGAGCTTATGGCAAAGACTCCGATGCCCAAAGACATTGAGGCTGCAATAAGAAACGCTTATGTTGAACTGAACAAGCGGTTGGGGCTGAAAGACACCTTTGTTGCGGTGCGTTCAAGCGCCACTGCTGAGGACTTGCCTGATGCATCGTTTGCTGGTCAACAGGAAACCTACCTAAACGTCAAAGGCGCGGACGATCTCATCGAGAAGGTCATGACGTGCTGGAGTAGCCTCTTTACACCAAGAGCTATTTTCTACCGAAATGAGAAGGGTTTCCCGCATGAGAAAGTCTTCATAAGCGTCGGTGTCCAGAAAATGGTTAACAGTCGAGCAGCAGGCGTCATGTTCACAATTAATCCAGTTACAGGCAACCGTGACGAAATCGTAATAGAGGGCAACTTCGGGTTAGGCGAAACTGTGGTTTCAGGAGCGGTTAACCCAGACGATTTTGTGGTTGACAAAGGCTCCAACTTAATCAAAGAGCGACGCATCTCACGGAAAACAATCCGCTTTATACGTGATCCCAAAACAGGTGAAACTATCCACGATAACATCCCCGAGGATCAACAGAAATTACCGTCTATTACTGACACTGAAATAGTGTTCCTAGCTAACTTGGCTAAACGCATAGAGAAGCACTATGGTAAACCCATGGATATTGAATGGGCAATCGACCAAGACCTGCCTTTCCCAGAAAACATGCGGTTAGTTCAGGCGCGCCCAGAAACCATTTTTGGAACAAAAGCAACAGAGGGAGGAGTAAAAATGGAAGAAGCAAAAACTGAAGCACTAAAAATAGTTGTTCGAGGAATCTCTGCTGGTAGAAGAGGATACGGCGTAGGCAAAGCCACCATCGTCTTAAACGCCGAGGATGCAAACCGTGACATGCATAAAGGCGACATTCTCGTTACAGGCATGACTGACCCTGATTTTGTTCCATTCATGAAAATGGCAAGCGCCATCGTAACCGACAAAGGCGGCATAACCTCACATGCAGCCATCGTAAGCCGAGAACTCAACATCCCCTGTGTCGTCGGCACCGAAAATGCAACCCAAGTTATGAAGACAGGCAAAGAATACACAGTGGACTCTCGAAACGGCGTCATATACGAAGGCGTTATGTCACAGGCAGTTACCCCTATGGTGAGCCAAGACGGCGGAAAAGCCGTGGTAATAGCGGAATCTGCTCCAGTTACCGCAACAAAGATTTATATGAACCTCGGCACACCCGAGATGATTGAGCAATACAAGAATCTGCCGTTTGAAGGCATCGGACTGATGCGCACCGAATTCATCTTGGCAAGCGCCATAGGCACACATCCAATGGCGTTTGTTGAGTCAGGGCAAAGCCAACAATTCGTTGACAAACTCGCCGACGGCATCGCAACAGTCGCCCGTGCAATCCAGCCTAGACCAGTTGTTGTCCGCTTAAGCGACTTCAAAACCAACGAGTACCGCAACCTCAAAGGCGGCGACAAATACGAAATCTTAGAAGAAAACCCAATGCTGGGTTGGAGAGGCTGCAGCCGCTACATAAGCAAATGGTACATCCAAGCCTTCCGACTGGAATGCCAAGCCATAAAGAAATGCCGCAGCGAATGGGCACTCAAAAACGTCTACGTCATGCTGCCCATGGTCAGAACGCTCTGGGAAGCAAAACAAGTGTTACAGATCATGAAGGAAGAGGGCTTAGAACGCGGCAAAGACTTCAAAGTCTGGTTCATGGCAGAAACGCCCTCAATCGCTATCATGGCAGATGAATTCAGCAAACTCGTCGACGGCTTCAGCATAGGCTCAAACGACATGACTCAAGGCGTACTCATGATCGACCGCGACAGCGAACGCCTCGGACAAATGGGCTACTTCGACGAACGTGACCCCGCAGTCAAACGCATCATCGCCCACCTAATCAAAGTGGCACATGAAAACGGCTGCACAGTCAGCATCTGCGGCGAAGGACCAAGCAACCTGCCTGACTTTGCAGAATTCCTCGTCAGAGCAGGCATAGACAGCATCTCAGTCAACAACGACGCAGTAGTCCAAACTAGAAGAAACGTAGCCAGCGTAGAGCAAAAAATCATTCTGGAACGCCTCGCAGAGCAAGCGGCAATCGCCAGCGGTCACCCGCTAAAGAAGCCAGTCCCAGACTGGGAATGGTAAACTAACCTCAATCTTTCCCTTTTAATTTCTGTTTTAATCTGTTAGTGGATAGAAGATGTTAGGCTTCGATTTTGAAGAAGAACGAATAATACATGAAATCAAACAGCTTGGCGCGAAGCGGGTGTTGCTGCAGATGCCCCAGGGACTAAAACCCCAAGCAACAAAAATAGCCCAAACCGTTGAGGAATGCGGGGCAGTGGCGATTATTTCAGCTGACCCTTGCTATGGCGCCTGCGACATAGCCGAAACCGAAGCCGAGGCATTGGGTGCAGATTTGATTGTGCATTTTGGACATGCACGGATGGTTAAGCAGGGCAAAATTCCTGCCCTTTACATAGAAGCCAGAACTTCAGTTTCAGTGGATGCAGCGGTTCTCCAAGCAATACCACTGCTTTCTCAGTATGCCAAAATTGGGCTTGCAACCTCAGTTCAACACCTTGAAGCCCTAAAGGAGGCGAAAACGCTGCTGGAGGCTGCTGGCAAAACCGTTTTAATCGGCAACGCAGGGCAAATGGGCTACCCCGGGCAGGTCATCGGCTGCAACTACAGCAACGCCACCGCAATCGCCAGCCAAGTTGAAGCGTTCCTCTTCATCGGCGGAGGCATCTTCCATGCACTGGGCATCGCTCTGGGCACATCTAAACCAACCGTCATCGCCGACCCCTACGACAACCGCGCCTACAGCATCACCGACCAAGCGCAGAGGCTCCTAAAACAGCGCTTCGCCAGCATTCAAGAAGCAAAAAATGCTAAAGCCTTCGGTGTATTGGTCGGTTTGAAGCCGGGGCAGAGGCATCTTGAAAATGCATTGAAAGTTAAAGCGTTGGCTGAAAAGCATGGCAAAGCAGCTTTTGTTTTGGCGGGCAGAGAAATCACGCCTGAGACGCTCCTCGAATTCCCAACAATCGACGCCTATGTGAACACAGCTTGCCCACGCATCTCATTGGATACCCCGGGAAAGTTTCAAAAGCCCATAGTGACAGTTAACGAGTTTATGGTGGTTTGCGGCGAAGTCTCATGGACGGACATGCTCAAAAAAGGCTTATTCGAAAACTAGATCTCGAACGTTTCATTGGGTCGCTTGCACCTCAGCCTAATCCGCAGGCGAAGCTTGAGCAGTACACAACTTCCGAGCAGATAGCCGCCAACATGCTCTACCTTGCAGCCTACACCAACGGCGACATAGTCGGCAAGAGGGTGCTGGATTTGGGATGCGGCACAGGCAGATTGGGGTTGGGCGCGGCTTTTCTGGGGGCAAAAGAGGTTGTCGGCATAGATATTGATCGAGTTGCAATCAAGACTGCCCATGAGAATGCAGAGTTGGCGGGTTTGGATGTTGAACTGGTGAACGGAGATGTCAACGCTATCATAGGGGAATTTGATACTGTTCTGCAGAATCCGCCCTTTGGAGTACAGACTCGCGAAGCAGACCGCGTTTTTTTGGTTAAGGCGCTCGAAGTCGGCGGCTCTACCTATTCACTGCATAATCACCCAGAGGTGGATGAGCGGCTCATCAAGATGCTCAAGTCGAGTGGTGGAATGGTGCAGGTGCAGCCTTCGCCGTTCTTGGAGCGATTCATTAGCAAATATGGCGGCTCAGTCAAGGCGGTTTATGCGATGTTGATGACGATTCCAAAAATGTTCGAGTTCCACCGCAAGCTAAAACATGACTTTGTAATCGACCTATACATTATCCAAAAAGCCGCATTAGACTCTTAGCAGGCCTCGGAATGCTCTTCCGCTATAGAAAGAGGGTGCACTGTTGTGGTAAACGAAGACATGGTTGTAGCGGCGGTCGGCGAATATGGCGCCTCCGAGTTTTCTAATATCCTCGGGCGTTTTTAGCCAACTCTGTGTTTTAGTGTCGAATTCTCCATGTTTCTGCAACTCTCTGTATTGTTCCTCTGTTAAAAGCTCAATGCCCATGGCGGCTGCCATATCGACAGCGTTGCCTGCTGGATGTATCCCATGCTTTTCCCGCTCTTCTTGCCCTTCATAGTCGTAACAGACGTTTCGGCGGCCTTTAGGGCTCTCCGGGGAGCAATCGATAAAAATGTATTCATCCGCCTTTTCGTCGTAGCTGGCAACGTCTGGTTCGCCGCCGGTTCTTTCCATCTCGCTGAGTGACCACAGTTTCGCGGTGTTAGCTTCCAGCTTTGCCTGTGCTTTAGCCCACTCGAGGCTCCTATGGCGATGTATGTTTTTCTCAAAACGCGTTTTCAAGGTTTCAAGGAGTTCTTGGCATTGCTGTGGCGGCAACTCTTTTTTGGATGCAATTTCTGGTGACTTCTGCATGTTACTTTTGTTCTTGTGGCGCTTATAAAATCAGTTGGCAAGGCAACGTTTACTTTAACTGCTTGCAGAATGCTCCACAACCAGCCTGCAACCTAATGCAAACGCAGAAGCCGAAAAGCAGTCCTCTGCATCGTTTACTGGAAGAAGTTGAAATAAGAGGGGTCCACGGCAACAACCAAAATAGAAAAAAGAAAGATAGAGACATGGTAGCCTATTTTTGTTTATTAATCAAAAGGTTTATTGCGGGGAGTGGAAACTAAGCATATGCACTTATTCAAGCTTATAACTTACATAACACAAAGATGAAGCAGTATGGCATTGAAAGCTCCTGAACAAAAAAGCGGCCACTTAGTCATGCCCGGCGAACGCCTCGGCGTAATCGAAGAGTTCATTCCTGACTCAGGCACCTACGTCAAAGACGGCGTTATCTTCTCAAAAATCGTGGGGCGCTCACTTGTGGATCTGCAGAACCGCCGCGTCTCAGTATACCCTGTCGTAGCAGGCGCAGTGGTTCCCAAAGTCGGCACAGTCGTCATCGGCCAAATCGGCAACGCTCAATCCGACAACGTCTTAGTACGCATCTTCCGCATAGGCAAAAAACAGTTAACAGGCAACTTCGGCGGCATCCTACACGTCAGCGACGTCTCCGACCGCTACATCGACATGATAAGCGACGCTGTTAAACCAGGAGACATCGTCCGAGCAAAAGTCATCAGCGAAAAAAACCAGATATTCCACCTATCAACCAACGACAAAAACCTGGGCATAATCTACGCGTTTTGCAGCCGCGACGGAACCCTGCTTGAGCAGCAACCGCAGCGATTTGACCTTAAATGCCCCAAATGCGGAAACATTGAACGCCGAAAAATCGCTCCAGACTACGGTAAAGAACCAATATAGAGAGGGAAAAAAGTGAAAGTTAAAGTTCTAAAAAAAGCGGATAACGAGCTTAAAATCGAAATCGAAGGCAGCAGCCATGGCCTATGCAACCTCATCCAGAAACGTCTGCTAGAAGATAAGCGGGTTGAATTTGCAGGCTACGATGTACCGCACCCGTTAGCTTCAAGCCCAGTCATCTATGTACGTATGAAGGGCAGAACTAAACCTGAAGACGCCCTCATCGATGCGGTTGAGAAGATCAAGGACGCCAACGATGCCTTCGGCAAAGAGCTTAACCGCGTCCTAAAAGCCTAAACCATCTTTTCTTGTGTAAGCATTTTTAATTAAACCGCCTATTTACTTCTATAGGTCACTTCTTTGAGTAGCCCTAAACCATTCCGAATCATAAAACCCGAAATCCGAGTGCTCGGAGTCGACGACGGCAAATTCACACCACACACCAAAGGCGAAGTGCTCATTGTCGGAGTAGTATTCCGTGCTGGCAACTCCATAGACGGCGTGATGCATACCCACATCGAAATCGACGGGTTAGACGCGACCGAAAAAATCGCCGCCATGATTAATGCCTCCCCCCACAGACACCAGCTGCGGGTGATAATGCTTAATGGCATAACGTTTGCCGGTTTCAACCTTGTTGACATACAGAAGCTCAACAAAGAGACGGGGCTGCCCGTTATTGCGTTGACCCATGAAAAACCAGACTTAGAAGCAATCAATGATGCCCTCAAACATTTACCGGACACTGAACGGCGGTGGCAAATTGTCCAGAACGCAGGAGAAATCCATGCGGTAACCAACAGGGACGCAAAGCTCTACATGGGTTTGGCGGGGGTATCCATGGCTGACGCATTAACCCTTTTGGATTTGACTTCGACAAGGGGCAGCTACCCCGAACCCCTGCGTGTAGCCCACCTCATCGCATCGGGAATCACGCCTTGATAATCGGGAACTTAGAAAAAGTATAAAAGCCTCAAAGATAAGGAAATCCCCCCAAAGGGATATGTGACTACTATGGAATTTTGCCCCAAATGCGGTTCTCGTCTTGAACCAAAAAAGTCCAAAAGTGGTAAAGAAGCAACCTTAGTTCTTGCCTGCCCCAAATGTGGATACAAAAAACCTGAACCAGCCGATAAAGTTGAGCCTAAAGTTGCAAAGGTTATCCAGCATAATCCTCAACAATTCGTAGCCGTAATCGGCAAAGAAGAGCAGAAACTCAGCACCCTACCAACCGTACGGATTGAATGCCCCAGATGCGGCAACAACACCGCTTACGTATGGCAAGTGCAGACCCGAGGTGCCGATGAGTCCTCGACGCAGTTTCTGCGATGCACAAAATGCAGCTATACTTTTAGAGAGTATAGTTAAACATCAATTTTCCCTTTGCCCTAGCGCCTTAGCGAGTCAACGCTGTAGGCACATCCTTTTTTAAATACACAGAACATGAGTTATGGTTGTGTTCGGCTTGAGAATCGAACCTACCCCGCTTCAAACGAGGCGTGTTCAAAATTTTCTGCTCAAGGTTCTGCCGTTTGTAGCTTTCGCCGCTCCGTTGGCAGCGCTATACCTACTCAATCCGACGGATACTTACCTCAATGTTACAGCGCAGGCTTCTTTTGAGCTCATGTGGAAAGGCAGAACATTTCAATTGTTCTTTCTCTGGCTCATTGCATTAGAGTTTATTCTAAGCTGGGAAACCATTCAGTCCAAAATCAACTTCAAAAATAAAGCCAATGTCGCCACATATGTTTTGGCGCTCCTGCTTCCGTCATTGTACCTAATCAGTGAGTTTATGGGTCTAGACGGCGTCATCGCATCTTGGTCAACTCAAAGCGGCATAGCCTTTGCCAATTCTATGCCCCTTGCCATCGAATACCTCGTCTTCTCAGCCATATTCTGCTTAACTGTTTATGTGGCGTTTGGAAAAAAGGGCTTAACCGGCTTTGCCCTGCCCGCACTCTTTGTGGCGTTAGTCGGCATACTCTACACTATAGACAACGTGTTTCCATACGGAGAATTCACGCCCTTCCAGCTGCTGGTTCCCACAACAGCTTGGCTTGCCGCAGGCGTTCTGGGCATAATGGGCTACAGCAGCATCCCAGGAGTTGACCCCAGCTCAGGCATGCCCACACTCGATGTATCTGGTCCATTGGGCTCAGCCAAGTTCGCTATTGCCTGGCCCTGCGCAGGAATAGAGAGCCTCCTAATCTTTACGGCGGTGGCGCTGCTGTTTTTGAAGGGTATGCCTATTTCGTGGAAAGCAAAAGTCGGCTACTTTGCCTTCGGAGCCGCAGTCACATATTTTATTAACGTTCTGCGGATCGCTACCATATTTACTATCGGTGCCCAGTATGGTGTAGATTCCTTGCAGGTGCAAAACTTTCACTATTACTATGGTCCACTCTATGCGATGACCTGGATAGTAGCATACCCCCTCCTCATAGTAGGAAGTTCAGCTGCTTGGGGGAAACTTAGGAAACCTCAACTAAAACCGCCAAACCCTGCTTAACCAGAATCTGAGCGTTCAACGCGGGCAAAGAAGCGACATCTTCAGCAGCGAATGGACCGTAAGATTTCATGTCTGCCCCCATGATTGCTGGAATCGGCTTTGTGAACCGTAGCGTTAACCGTTTATGAATCACATGAGTTGGCGGTTTGTATTCAGTTTTGAGCGTCGGCTGAGTTGTCTGTGCGGCTGACGGCTGAATTATGGTTACTGTTATCGGCGCCTGCTCACCCACCATGAGGTTCTTGGCAAAACGCTGGTAAGACTCAGCGAACCCGACAAAGCTTTCGCACATCTTCGCTTCTTCAGGTGTAAGTAACTCGATGGGTGCCTTATGGAGGCGAGTGACTGTTTTGAGAATTTTTTTATATCTTAAGTCAAGCAGCTCTTCAAGCATACGTTCAACATTGCGTGCTTCATGTTCAAGCAGGCTAGTCTTAACGGTTTTTTTTTCGACTGGCTTATTGGCTTCCTCTTTGATATGCGCCAAGTAATCTGCTATTTTTGCATAGAAATCCGGCGGCAGCCCTCCCAAAGTGGGATCGTCGATTTCTCTTCTCCAAGCTGCATAAAGTTGGTCGTACATTTAGGGGGTCACCTGGGCTCTTTTCTTGCAGATAAGCAACACAGCCGCCGCAACGGGCAGCTCAACCGTTTGGTTCTTGTATGGACCCAACGTTTCCCCACTCATCCTAAACTCTGGCGCGTCAAACACCAACACTTTCACTCTGCCCTTTTTAAAAGCTACTGCTCCAGTGAAGGGGTCAAAATCTTGCAGTTCACTCGGTTTAAACTCGACTTTTTTGAGCCCTGTTTTGCCGTGTAGGGTGCCGTTCATGCGGATTAAACGGTGAATGTCAGTGGTTACCACCGTATCGATTTTAGCGGCTTGAGCTTCTCTTATGTGCTCGGCTAGTTTTAGCCATGTCTGGACGCTGACGCCTGGAATGCTTTCCCACATGCCCTCGTTAATTGCTCGTTTGATGACTGCGTCTCTGTTTTCAAGCAACGCCTTATTTTTCAACCCGATTTCCCTAAGGTCTTCTTTGGTGGCGTTTAACAGGAAACTTTCCATGCCCCGTTTAAGACGTCTGTTCCAGCCGAAATTATGCAAATTAAACTTTTTTGCACCGCGTTTACGCTTGGCATTTTCCATGCGGTCATCTTTTTCTGTAACTGCCAATCCTAGACCAGTAACGTAGTCAACGATTTCTTTTCGAGCCATTGCATCCAGTGACCTCACCACTTCACTTTCAATATGCACATGGTAGCCGCGGTGACCCGAGAAGAACACGCGTATCTCATTCTGGGCAAAACCGAAATCGTTCTCTAACATATCAAGCAGTTTAGCGGCTTCCTCGCGAGCCGATTGGATACATTGGTCGCAAGCCCAAATTTTTGTCTCAAACTTGGTGCCTCCGCAGCATGGACACTCTTCAGGAGTTATTCCTCTACCTTCAAATCCGCATTTGGCGCATCGAAACTCATCATGGATTTTGTTGCATGAAGTTGGGATATGGTCGGCGTCTATGTCAAACACTATGTCGCTGCCTATCCATCCTTTCTTATCCATATCGAAATCGGGGTTCAAATAGTATGCGCAGCTATGGTAGACGTCTGAGGGGACGGTGTCAGCTAGGACAGCCCGGAAATTAGCGATCTGCTCAAAGCGGCGGTGGCGGACCATAAATTTTTCTTTGAACGTGAGGTAGCCGAATTCTCGTTGATGCGGTAGAGGAGGCGCTGGCACGGCGTTCTCTGGATCACGGTAGAACTCGCTGAATTTTTGATAGACGAATTCCCTAGAAGCCTCCAAACCCCATGCTCCCTCTTACGTTGAATGTTAGTTTATTGTGGGCTTCACCAATTTAACTATAACCGACAACAAAGAGCAAACCAAGTGTTCTTCCATTCGCTTCTGTTATGGCTATAAAAACAGCAAGCAGGACATATTTAGCATCTAATATCCAATCTATGCACAGGACCTACAGAGGGTCTCTCTTCCACTAAAATCCTTAGGAGGGGTAGGTTTGTTTGGTGTGAAACCGCTCCATTAACATGCTGAAAAACTTTCTGCCTTTTATAGGGGGATAGGGGTCCTCTGAGAGCAACAAAACGCCGGCTTATCAGCACCCAATAACTGATTGCAGTTTTTCAAGCGGTTTGCCGTTATGTGTTTGCAAGCGCATCTTTTCCGGTTTAGCTGGACTAAATTTATAAACTTAAGCTGTGATGATACCCTATTATACTGTAAGTTAGAGCGAGAGAGGAACCGAGTGATGTTTAAGCTTAAAGTGTCTGACGCTAAACTCCTAAGAGATATGGCAACCGCCATCTCTATACTTGTAGATGAAGCCACATTCAAAATTGATCCAGACGGCTTAAAACTCCGCGCCATGGATCCGTCACGTGTCGCCATGATCGATTTCGAGTGGCCCAAAACGATCTTCCAGGAATTCGAAGCCACGGAACCCACCAAAGTATGCCTAAACATAAGTGAACTCCTCAAACTCCTCAAACGCGCAGGCAAAGACGAATCCGTAGAACTAAGCCTCGACGACAAAACCGGACGCTTACTCGTCAAAATCACGGGCAAATACGCTCGAAACTTCACCATGCCCACGTTGGAGGCAAGCGAAGAAGAAGTTCCAACACCAAAAATCAGCTTCAACGTAAAAGCCAAAACCACCACACAGGGACTCAGCCAAGCAATAGAAGATGCACAACTCGTCAGTGACCACGTCCGCATTGAAGCAGAACCAGACAAAATGACTCTATCCGCATCTGGCGACCTCATGGGAGCAACCATAACACTGCTAAAAGGCAGCGATGCACTCCTTGACCTTGAAGTTAAAGAAAACGCCAAGGCGACCTTCAGCCTCAGTTACCTAAGCGAAATAATAAAAGCCGCAGCAGCCACAAGTGACATAGCCACACTCGAGTTCTCCACAGACATGCCTGTAAAAATCGATTTCCAGCAGGCAAAAGAGGGAAAGCTGACTTTCTTCTTGGCGCCAAGAATAGAAACAGAATAGTGAGAGAGTGCAAGTAGAAGCGGCTGGTTTCACCAGAGAAGACCTGGCCAAATATCCTTTTTTGAAGCAAACCGCCGAATACATCAAACCCCTAGATTTACAGATTGAAGACTTAACAAGCGCAGGCATGGATCAGATTCTCCGCCGCACCGAAGAACGCATAAACGAAGCCATCTTGGAACGCAGAATCACACGCAACACAAAAAACCTCAACATAGAAATCCTCTCTTACCCAGTCGCGTTGCTGCTGGTCGCTGCAACCGAGAATACACTGATCAAAAAACGGTATGCACTCTCTGAAGCTAAGCAGGCAGCAGCGGATTTAGTCGCAGAACCCAAAGAGAAAATCCTCAAAGTAGCATTGGATTTTGACTGGAAAATCCAACTTACCCAAAAAGAAAACAATGAAGCCCCAACAGAATTCATTGTTCACTTCACCGATTACCTCAGAAACACCAGTCACCTGCACGACAAAAAATGGAAACTAACCAACAGCATCCTTAGCAGCGGCAACGTTTACCTAAACAAACGCGAGGTTGCACGGTTGCTTGAAGAAGAGATTCGTCGCCGGGTTGAAAAAAGGCTCGAGGTGAAACTGCCAAAGTATCCTGAGGACATTATTTTGGTTGCCCAACGCATAAAAAAGCTTGCCGAGGAAACAATCGGTCAAACCGAAATCGAGGAAATGCCCAAAATTGTGGTGCAAGCCGCTTTTCCACCCTGTATCAACGCGCTCTACGCGGAGGCAGCATCCGCTCACCACCTCAGCCATATCGGTCGCTTTACTCTCACCTCGTTTCTCCTCAACATAGGTATGACGCCTGAGGCAGTAAATGAAATGTACAAAACTTTTAGCGACTACAATGAACGCTTAACCCGCTATCAAATCGAGCATATCGCAGGCGAAAGAGGATCCGCCACACGCTATACTCCGCCGCAGTGCTCAGTTCTCCAAACTCATGGCGTATGCAGGAACCGAGACGAATTGTGTCGCCGCATCTATCACCCACTAAAATATTATAAGCTAAAACAGGCAGCGGTGAATCCAAGCTGAAAAGCAAATTAATATTTATTAGCTTACTTCACCTGCAATATAGGGTGAGTTTCGTTTTATGAGTTACCAAACAATAGGGAACAGCATCGAAGCCGCAGCAATCGGCGTCATCTTACCCACATACAGGGAAGAGGACAACATAGGCAAACTCATAGACGACATAGAAAACCTCCACTTAAACTCTCATCTGCTGGTGATAGATGACTCAAGCCCCGATGGAACGGCCCAAACTGTAATGGAGAAACAGAAAAAGTACCCCAACATAACACTCTACAGCCGCCCAAAAAAATCGGGGTTAGGAACAGCCATAACTGACGGCTTCAAAATTTTCCTCGCTGCAAAACAGCCGCCCCAGTATATATTCACAATGGATGCAGACTACTCCCATAACCCCAAGGATATCCCCCAACTCTTATCCTCCATGACTCAGAACGAGTGCGGTATAGTCATCGGCAGCCGTTACGTTAAGGCTGGAAAAATCACAGGTTGGCCCCTTAGCCGAAAAATAGTCAGCAAAATAGCCAACCTCGTCGCTAAGGTTTCGCTGGGGCTAAAGCCCAAGGACTGCACCAGTGGTTTCCGCTGTTACTCCACTGTTTTTCTAAGGGAAGCTATCGGTAACTTGCATAGTCACACCTATGAAATCCAGATAGAGACTGTTCGGCAGGCTGCCATGAGGCGCTTCAACGTAAAAGAAACTCCGATTGTATTTGTTAATCGAAAGAAGGGTAAATCGAAGTTGACTTGGACCGAAGTTAAAAGTTACCTCTCCTATACCTTGAAAGCTACCCTGTACTCTTAGGGTTTTATGTAAGCGTTTTTTTGTTAGCCTTAAAATATCGGTTAGTTGTTCTTGGATAAGTTGAATAATGCATGATAACGAAGGTTAACGCCGCCAGAATCATCCTTTACGCTGCCATAGTGGTTTTAGTGTTAAGCGTGGTGCTTACGGTTGCCAGCCTTTATCCTGTTGCTACTGGCCAAACTCAGTCGGTGGTTCGCGTCAATGACTCCTTTAATCTAAGTGTCAATGAGATTTGGCGGCAGGGTTTAGGCAACTTTCACGGAGGCGAAAATGTGTCGATCCAAGTTGAGTCTCCAGTTGCTTTTTGCAAAAATTTCTCTATAGTAGCTTACAGTGGTCTGAGGTTTAATAACTCGTTAACTTCAGGTTTTGTCTATAATTTTACGGCAGGCGCTGACTACTATGAAGCCGTATTTCAGAATGCCTCTCAGCGTGGATTAATTAACTTTAAAGTAACTGTTGAGCAACCCCAAGTTTCTTTACCGTTCTCTTGGCTGACGACGCCAGCTAAAATCCTTTTTTTTGTAAGTTTGGCTACTGCGGTTCTTGTTTTGTTGAAACAGGCTTTGCCCAGCGGTGCCAAGCTGGCTTTAAGTCGTCCTGTTTTGCCGTCGCTGAGTAAAACTGGCAAGCAGCGTCTGCTGTTGTTGGTTGTGCTGTCGCTGGTGTGTTGGCTTGCGGTTTTAGCATTGAATTCTAATCCATACGCGAGTTTTGAGAACTGGTACACTGATCATCCACGGCACAGTTACACCGCAAGTCTCTTCCTCAAAGACGGTTTTGCTGTTTTCAGCCAACCGCTGGGCAACCTTGCAAGTCAAGACAACTCGCCTTTTATGTTTGTAACGTGGCCTGAAATGCCTCATTTGTATCCGCTTGGCAGCATCTTTTTGTTTATGCCTTTTGGGGCGTTGTTGCAGAGCGGTGTGGTTCCGGTGCTTGTGTATAAGCTTGAAATAGCTTTGTTTTTGGTGTTTGCTCATGTCTGCCTGTTTTTCTTTTTGAGTCGCTACTGGAAACAGGACCTGTTTAGCCCTTCGGACCTGCGGGGTTGGAAAGAGAAGCTTAGGCAGCTTGCCAAAAAAGCGGGTTGGAGCCAAAAGAAAATTGAGTTGGGAGAGCACACGGAGTTTTTTATTAAACTAGTCGGCGTTTATGTAATTTACACGACGTTGATTGTTTACGCTGCCGACGGCATGTTTGACTCTGTCGCGTTTGTCTTTGGGCTTTTTGCGGTAACTGTGCTTGCGGTTGGACGCTATGACGCCTTTTTTTTGCTTATTGGTGTGGGGGTGTTTTTTAAGTATCAAACTGCCATCTTTTTGATGCCGCTGATCATTTATAGCGTAGTGATGCTTGTTCGGACCCAAAAGTTGGGGTCGCTAAAAAACAAGCTGTTTCTGGCTGGTGCGGCGTTCATGGTGGCAAGCGGCTTCACCGCAGTTCTAAGTGCGCCTTATTTGGTGGCGACGCGTCCCGAGTTGGTTATGAACAGCATCAGCGCTTTTATGCCTAACGCGCAGATTCCCTGGAGTCTGCAGTCCTTTGCGATCCTGTTGACGCTTGCTGCGACGTTGGTTTACGTTTTGTACATGCATAAGCGGAACCCGTTGATGTCTTTGTCGGCGCTTTTTCTGTTGGTGCCCAGTTTTCTTTTGCCGTTTTTCCAAAACTGGTACATACCCTTCATATTCGTCTACGTGCTTGTTCCACAGCGTAAAGGCGAAATCGTGGCAACCATGATCTGGGTAATCTTCCTCATAGTTGTGCTGTCTTTTGGCGCTTCAGCGTTTAACCCCGTGGGAATCATTGACAATTTCCGCCAAACCCTAAAGATCTAGGCTTTAACTGCTTTGCCGAGGACCCCCATCCCCTATTCAGTAGAATTAAAGGTTTGGTTGGTTTTTGTTTTTCTGGTTTAAGAAGAAGAAAATGCCGCCTTTATTCTTCTTCTACATATGGGCTTGGCGTTGGCGTCTGTTTTGGCGTCAGTGACTGCGAGGCGTTGCTGGCTGGTTGTGGGGATTCCCTCGAGCGGATGGCGAGTTTTAAAGCCGTCTGAAAAGCCGAAGCCTAAACTACCTGCACCGAACTAATAATTATCGGAGAAGCAGTTGATAAAATCCCAAGAAACGTCAAATACAATTACCGAAAGATTCCTTGGCGAACATGGTCGATCGTGAAATATGAGTTGCCGCCTCTAAAACCCCTAATCACAGAAATGATTGAAGAAGAAACATAGTACGACCATAGAAGCCCCTACACCGTCGCCACAATAATAGCCAACAAAACCACATAGAACTAAACCAAGCCTACCAACAAGTAAAAACCGCCAGACCAATCATAAAAGAACACTATGAATGGCAAAACGCCTAAGCGCTAATTTTCTATTTTAGTTGTTGCCGCAGACCCCTCTTATTTCAACATCTTCCAGCAGCTTGCGTAGGAGACTGCTTTTCGGGTTCTGTGTCGCCTTTAGGTTGCAGGCTGGTTGTGGAGCTTTCTGCAAGCAGACCCGAAAAATATAACTACTATAACACTAAATATAATCAAGGTAACATATGACTCAATGCTTAGCTAAAACAAGAAAAGTCGGCGGCTCCATAGTTGTAACTTTACCCAAAGAAATCGTTGAAAGCAAAAAAATCAAAGAAGGCGAAATAATCGAAATCAGCGTCAAAAAAGTCCGCAAAGAAGGCTTCGGCATCCTAAAAGGCGTAGGACCATTCACTGTTGAAGATGAGTTGACAACGCATGACTAAGCATGTCATAGACGCTTACGCGTGGATCGAATACTTAGATGGCAGCGCTAAGGGTAAAAAAGTCGCTCGGATACTTGAAAGCAATAATGACGACGAAATTTATACCTGCGCCATAACTTTGGGCGAAGTTGTGAGTAAAGTCGCACGCATGGGCCAAGACGCCAAAACTGCCTACGATGTTCTCTTAAGCAACTCCCAAATAATCACTGCCGATGAAGAACTCTCATACCACGCTGGGCTTGTTCACTGCGAAATGCGTAGAACCGAAAAAGACTTCGGGCTAGCCGACGCCTATATCTTGGCAGCCGCTCAAAAACTGAAAACAAAAATTCTAACAGGCGACCCGCACTTTCAAGGAATCAAAGAAGCCATATTGATCTAATAGTTACCCCCTTTCGCCCGTCCGCCAATCATAAAAGAACACTATGAATGGCAAAACGCCTAAGCGCTAATTTTCTATTTTAGTTGTTGCCGCAGACCCCTCTTATTTCAACATCTTCCAGCAGCTTTTATCGGCAGCTGCTTTTTGGCATCAGCGTCTGGTAAGCGTTGCAGACTGGTTGTGGAACAAAATGCAAGCAATGCCCAAAGTAACATAGCGGACGTTCTGTTGCTCTGCCACGACCCCCCTCCCCCTAAAAAAAGAAACAACCCCCAAGCATAATCCATAAACCAAAATAATCTACAACAAAACAAGTACACTAAATATGTCAAACCATTATCCATGATTCGAGTATGCGATTATGGAAGCTAGAGTGAAAAGCATTTTATTGGAAGAATGCTGATATGTTGGTGGTGTCCACTTGGAGCTTAGTTTGCGGGATAATATATCAGTCATAACTGGTTATTTGGCGTGGAGCGGTGGGGACTCGGCGGTTTTTGACCCCTTCGAAATATCCCGCAAGCTTAACATTGATTTTAATATATCCGTCACTGCGCTTGATTATATGCTAGACAAAGGCTTTATCTCCAAAGCAGATAATAAATTTAGACTGACAAAACAAGGATCTTTTCTCGTTGATTTTTCGCTTTTTGAAATAATAGCGGAATGGGCTTATCGCGCCGAAGTAGATGCCCCTTATCCATGGCGAACACCTCAGTGGATGTTTTTAAAAAGCAAATATTTCCCATCCCGCCCGCCGTATGGAATAAGGAGTATGTATGTTCTTGATTTTTGTACAGATTTGCTTAAGTTTCTCGCTCAGAAAACGCAGTATACGTTAACAGATTACTCACTTTTTAGAGACTTTGTAATGCGCGCTTCTTTGAGACCTACTTTATCTTTTTTGATAGACGAATCGGACAACAGAGTGGAACCATTCTTAGAGCGGTTAGTTAGGGAACGAATAGTAAAAATCGACCAAAAAGAGACCATGCTACTATTCGATACAAGCGTTGTGCAAATAGGTGAACGTATTGGCAGAACTAAGCGAAAGAGCAAAGAAAAAATTAAATAACATAACGCTAGGCGCAATTGGAAGCTATGGAACTATTATTGGGCAGCGTTCTACACAATACGATCTGAAAGAAAGCGAATGGTGGGCTCGAGAGTGGGCTGGCCATACAATTAAAGCTGTCCGGACCTCGGAAACAGCTATACTTGCGTCCGGGCTCCCAACGGTTGACCAATTTAAGAAAGGTCGGCTTCCTTTCTGGTATATTGGATCTAAAGGTGAGGATCACTACTCTGGTTTGATGGACAACTATATTGCTGAAGCAAAAGAGTGGGATGTAGTAAAGGTTGATTCTGATATAATATACCCCTCATGGGAGTTAAAAACTGATATCTTAGATGCATCCGGCCATTTTCTTAGAGATGCCTATTCGTATAAAGTTTATAGCCATAAAGGGTTTCAGGCTAGAAGCATTGTCTTATTGAATCAAATATCGAAGACGTCACCGCTATTGAAAGAGATAGATTTAACAGATTTGGGATTGAACACTATTCAGCTTACTTTAGACCTCTCCCGGTTGGAGTCTCTTGGAATAGTTAAAAGAGTAGGTGAAGGAAAAGATCAAAAATTTGTATTATTACCGATTGCAACAGAGATTTATGGGAAAGAAGTAGAAAAAAAACTTGACGACATTCTAGCCAATCCTTTTAGTAGATACGTCTTTAGCTTTATTAGAAAAATGCCCGGCATCAGTTTTTCATGTCTTGTGAATATGATTGGAATACCGCTAACAGAGGAGACACAAAGGCTTCAACTTCTAGAAGCAATGAAGCAGCTGCGCCAAAATGACATCGTTATTATGATTTTTGATCAAGAGAAAGATGACCTTTACTTAATTCCTACTTGGACAAGCCATCTTCTGATTAAGGCTTTTTCTCCAACAGTATTGGATTCTAAATTATTAACCGAGACGATCAGAATCTGCTCAAATTTCTGGGAAACTGTAGGTAATATCTCAAACGTAGACACACAAATTGATACCTTGAAGGCACATATCAAATGGTTGCTTACTAAGAAAGAGATTACTTTCAAAGAAATCACTGAATTGAAAGAGTACGCTAAGTTAATTTACGATTTAAGACTGATAGGTGTCATTGAGCCCTTGAATAGAGAGTCCTTTAAAGTTGTCTCTAAAAATGTTAAGGTATTAGAAGTGTTACTCGAAATATTATCAGAAGCTTATTCTGTCGATATTGAAACAACCAAGGTTTCAGCGACTGGGGCAAATCAATTCCTCAAAGAAGTTAACGCAGCTTTGGATTTAATTATTGAATTGTTATCGGAAAAGTTATCTCTAAAGGACACAGAAAGGTACCAAGGACTATAGAAATGCTATTGGTTTTTCCACAAATTCTTTAAAATCATTTGCGGTGAGTATAACATCAACGCCACTTACGGCAGGCGCTTTCTCCCGTATAAGCGTAAAAAATACGCTTTTTATAGGTAAACCGCAATCTTTCAATTTCTTCTTATGTGCCTCAAGCTGAAGGATTCCTTCTTGAAAGTTGGTACCAACGTCAAATATACGCTTGCATTCAGCGGTGATTATTTGAGTGTCATCGTAATTAAGAGTGTCAAACTGATCATCACCAATATTAAAGTTCCATAGAGGCTGGTGTTCTTTTGTTATTCTTCCTAAAACCGAGGAAACAAAAAATTCGTTTAGAGCGCCGTTTTTCCAATCGGCAAAAATCTTTGGGTTATTAATGATATAATTTGATGAAACTATAGGGTAAAGGCATTTCTCGCATCTTAGCGGGGGTTGAACTAGCGACTTCAAAAAATTATCATAATGTTGCAAGTGCACATGACCATTACTGCATTCATACTGTTGGCTAATCGACGACAAGGGTAGTAGGGATAAAGCGATAATTTTCAACGATTCTGTAAGCTTCATTTCGTTGAAGTCTTTCTCAAGTAAGTGGTAAGCAAAGTTTTTGATCTTTTTTAGATTTTTTCTGATTGTTCCTTCCCTTAACTCTATTTTTTCTGAAGGTGCAAGTACAACGGCAGATTTAACGACATTATCTATTGAAAGAAGAGGAATCGCACTTTCAAAAATTGAGTGGTCAGGAGGCAGTGAAAACAAAATACCCATTTCAACCGTTTGAGGAATAACCGCTGAAAGTTGCCTACATGCAAGAGAACACTGAATGTTAACCTTGAACGTTTTAGCGCCAATTTTCACCTCTCTTTTGTTTGTAAGAATATTTGATGCCTCAATATTACCGATGGAACCATTGGACAATTTTCCGGCTGAGTACTGGTTAAAAGGTGTTTTTAAAGCGGAAATCTTTAAGGAACCGTCAATGGAAGACAAAACCCCTGTCTCTACTAAGTCATCAATTATTAAGCTAATCACATCTGAATTGACGGTTCCGTCATCCGAAATGTTGAAGGGTGCAATCGGGATAGCAAGCGACAACTGATTAAAGAATAAAGTTGATATAACTTCCTTTTTGGAGATGTTAGGTTTATGTTTAACCAAATTATAAATATACTTTGATGCTTCTCCCTTAACCGATAGTATACTCATACGGCAAGATATGCCAGAATTAGCATTTAGCTTCTTTCATTGTTAGCATGTTTAGGGTAACTTGATAATCCTAAGTTACAACTCATTCCGCTTCATTGAATCCCTGCGCATTTCATGCTATTTTTTTCCAGCCAGTATAGTAAATGGGTTAGCCTTTTGGGTTTATAAGTCATAAAGTATAAGAATAAGGGTGTTTCCTTATTGGGAAGCTGGTAGTGATTTAAGGTGAATGTTCCTAAAGAAATCAATACGTACTGTCCTAAATGTAAAGCTCACACAGTTCACACTGTAAGCCTCTATAAAGCAGGCAAACGCCGGGCACTCGCACGGGGCGAACGCCACCACGAACGCGAAAAAGAAGGCTACGGCGGACAAAAATACCCCCTGCAGCACGAGTTTGCCAAAACCACAAAAAAGCAAACCCTCCGTCTTAAATGCAAGACCTGCAACTACATGTACCACAAAGACGGCATACGCCTAAGAAAATTAACCATCCAGTAAACTAAAAGGAGAAAAAAACCATGTCAGATTGGAACAAACTTATCCCCAAGCCACGCAGCGTTTTTCTGCGTGTGAAATGCCCCAAATGCGGCAACGAACAGCTCATCTTCAGCAACACCGTTAATAAGATAACCTGCAACGTATGCGGCGAATCATTGGCTGAGCCCACTGGCGGCAGAGCAAACATAAACGGCGAAGTACTATCCGTACTTGAGTAAGGAGCCGACAAGCCATGGCTGAGCGTAAGCCGCAGTACCCTGAAGCCGGCGACCTCGTCATCGCCACCATAGAAACCGTCACGGATTATGGCGCTTACGCTAAACTCGACGAATACGACAAACGCGGATTACTCCACGTCTCAGAGATTTCTTCTTCTTGGATAAGAAACATCCGCGACTTCGTACGGGAAAACCAAAAAGTTGTCTTAAAAGTTCTCCGCGTCGACCAAGAAAAAGGCCACATCGACCTCTCCTTGCGCCGCGTCACCAAACGTGAACGCATAGAAAAAATCCTCACATGGAAAAAAGAACGCAAAGCCGACGCGCTTCTGCGCGGAGTCGCCGAAAAAACAGGCTTATCAACCGAGGAAATCAACCAGCAAGCAGTCACACCTATCCTTCAGAAATACGACCTCTATGAGGGCTTTGAGAAAGCAGCCATCGAAGGCGCCGAAGCACTCACCGACATCGGTGTCCCAGAGAACCTTGCCAAAGCCTTCGCGGAGGTGGCGCAGGAACGCATCCACGTTAAACTGGTCAAGGTCCGAGGCGTCTTAGAAGTTAAAGTCGCCCGACCCAACGGCGTCAAAGTCATCAAAGAAGCCTTCCACAAGGCGAAGGGCGAAAAAATCAAAGACGCCAAAATCACCTTCTACGTCATCGCTGCACCCAAATACAGCGTCGAAGTGCAGGCGGAAAACTATAAACGCGCCGAAGATGTCATGCAGAAAACAGCTGACAACGTCTTAACCGCTGTTCATAAAGCTGGCGGAGAAGGCACCTTTAGAAGGGAAAAATAGTGGTTTATCTGCTGCGTAAATGCGTAAACTGTGAAGCATACACCCTTAACAAAACCGTCTGCCCCGTCTGCGGCGGCGCAGTCAAGATTCCGCATCCCCCCAAGTTCAGCCCAGACGACAAATACCTCAAATATCGGATGGCAGCTAAAAGGAGCCAGGAGCAATGAAGGAAACCTACATCAAAGAATTCGCCCAGATCCAACCCAACAACCCCGTCCTCATCGAAGGATTACCTGGATTGGGGCTGGTTGGCAAAATCGCCCTACGCTACCTCATAAAACAGCTTAAAGCCAAAAAAGTAGCCTACCTCTACAGCCCCCACTTCCCCTACTTCGTATTGGTCAACAAGAAAGGCAACGTGCGGCTGCTAAGAGGCGCATTCTACTATTACCAGAACCCCAAAGGCAACGACATAATCCTATTCACAGGCGACAGCCAATCTCAAACCATCGAAGGCCAATACGAAATCGCCGACCGCATGCTGGATTTCAGCGAGAAACACGGCGTCAAAACCATCGCAACCATCGGCGGCTACCGCATGGAACCCAAAGAGAAACCCCGCGTCTTCATAGCTGCAACCGACCAAACCATACTCCACAAGGCATTGGACTCAGGCGCAACCCTAAGTGCAGCCGGAAGCCCCATTGTTGGCACCGCAGGGCTCATTTTAGGGTTGGCTAAATTCAAGAAAATCGAAGCACTGTGCCTACTCGGCGAAACACGCGGTTACCTCCCCGATCCATTAGCAGCCAAAAGCGTCCTCGAAGTGCTCAGGTCCACCTTCAACTTTGATTTGGACCTTAAAAACTTAGACGACGAAATCGCCAAAGCAGAAACCATGGTGACTAAGCTGCAGCAGATCGAAGCCAAACGCGCCCTGGAAGCTGAGGAAACCCGCAAGCAAGAAGACAAGAAAACAACCTACATTTCTTAGAAGCTTTTCTTTATTATATCCACTGTCCGCTCTGCCGCGCGGCCGTCGCCGAATGGAGAGACATAGGGCAAAGCATCTTTTTCCTCTAAGGCTTCATACATGCCAGCTAAAATCTGCTTCCTATCCGTGCCCACGACCGTGGCGAAGCCCGCCTCCACAGCTTCCTGCCGCTCCGTCGAGAGCCGAATGACCAGAACCCGTTTGCGGATGCTGGGTGCAGTGGCTTCTTCTTGAATGCCGCCTGAATCAGTTATGATAAGCTTGGACTTCTGCATGAGCACCAAGAAGTCAAGGTAGCCCAGCGGCGGCAAGATCAGCACGTTTTTGAGCGCTTCCATCTTGGAGAGCAAGCGGTTTTCCATTAGGCGTTTGCGTGTGCGGGGATGCATCGGGTAAACGATGGGCAACGGCGACTCCGCGAAGACCCCCATAAATGAATCCAAAACCGCTGGGTCATCAACGTTCTCCGCCCGATGCGCAGTCGCCAACGCGAATTCACCGAAGGGGATTTGCTGCATGATTTGGGATTTTTTCTCTGCGATGGGCAAGTGCTCATTTACAGCGTCGATGGCCGTGTTGCCTGTTAAGTAGATTTTGCCCCACACATTCTCGCTTTTCAAGTTAGAGATGGCGCGTTCGGTGGGTGCAAAAAGGAACTGGGAGATATGGTCGGTTAAGCGGCGGTTATGCTCCTCAGGCATACGCAGATCAAAGCTGCGCAGCCCCGCCTCCACATGACCGACCGGTAGCATGCGCTTGTTTGCCGCCAAAGCCGCGGATAGGACGGTGTTAGTGTCGCCTTCCACCAAAACGATAGACGGCTCGATCTTTCCCAGCAACGCATCCATCTGCGCCATAATCTCAGCGGTCTGGGCTCCAGGCGATGCAGCGGCGATTTTGAGCCAGTGGTCAGGTGCGGCAAGTTCCAGGTTCTCGATGAATTGCTGAGCCATGCTGTAGTCGTAGTGCTGTCCGCAATGCACAAAAAAGTGGGGCAAACCAGCCTTTTTGAGCGCCCGCAGAATCGGCGCCATCTTTATGATTTCAGGCCTTGTCCCCGTGACTACAACAACCGGCTTCACGCATGACCGCCTTTTAGGTTTTCTTTAAGCACCCCTCTCGAGGCTCATAAACCGTGCCTTCACGGAGCAACTGGCTGATCATACGTTCGATTTCGCCTCTGGGGATCTTGTGCTTGGTTTCTAGTTCGTTGACTAAGGTGTCGCGTTCAACTATGCCCGTGACCTTCTCCATCTCCATGATAGTTGAGAGTACAATGCCTAATCGGTCGCGGATGCTTTTGGGTCTGCCAGTCATGATTAGGTCGATGTCAACTTTGAAGCTGGACATGTCGATGCCGACTTCTTCCAGCGACCGTTTCATGATTGCGATGGCTGCTTCGGCGTCTTCGGCGGTGACGGTTGAGCGGAGGGCAACACGAGCTCGGGCTTCCGCAACACGGACTAGCGCCTCAAGCTGACGCGCCGTGATAGCCACAGGTGAGCCCTCAGATTCACTGGCGGAACGCATCGCAAGATAAAAGTCGCTTAACCGTTTTAGGGCTTCATCACTGAGTTCAGGCTTAACGCTTTTAGCATAACTAACGTACTTGCGAAGAAGCTCCGAGTCCACCTGTGCTTCAACTGGGCTTAAACCCCTTCGGTGCATTTCTAAGATGTGCCTTGACATTTTGCCGTCCGCTTCCTTGTTTGGCACATCTCGAAGGACGAAAATAAGGTCGAAACGGGATAGGATGGTGACTGGTAACGATATGTTTTCGGCGACGGTGCGGTTGGGTTCATACCTGCCCAGCGAGGGGTTAGCCGCTGCCAACACAGCTGTGCGGGCGTTTAGGGTGGCGACAATGCCTCCTTTGGCGACTGAAACGGTATGCTGCTCCATGGCTTCGTGGATGGCAACGCGGTCTTCAGGACGCATTTTGTCCATTTCGTCGATACAGGCTATTCCCTTGTCGGCTAGTACCAGTGCTCCTGCTTCCAGCGACATGCTTCCGCCTTTCTCGCGGACGACGGCTGCGGTTAAGCCTGCGGCGGTGGTGCCTCTGCCTGAAGTGTAAAGCCCTCTGGGCGCTAAACGGGCGACGTATTGGAGCATTTGGCTTTTTGCTGTTCCAGGGTCACCAATTATTAAAGCATTTAGTTCGCCTCTGATGGTTACGTCTGGGAGGCTTCTGGATACTCCGCCGAAGAGCAGATACATGACGGCTTCTTTGAGGTGTTCATTGCCAAAGATTGAGGGCGCAATTGAAGTCATGATTTTCTTATGTACCCATGGGTCGCGGCTGAGTTCGAGGATTTTGGCTTCTTCCTCTGGCGTCGGCGGTGAAGTTTCTGGTTCTTTGCCTAAGACTTCGACGGAGTTTGCGTCGAGTTGAAGGATGAAAGTGCGGAGTTTCCCCATGCCCTGCAGTGACGGCGCAAAGGCACGCACGATGCCAACTATGGATACGTGGTCGCCTGGGCGGGCTAAGTCCACTATTTCGTCTCCGATGAGTTTTACAGCTAAAACACGGGGAAGCTGCCCAGGCGGAAGGTCTTCAGGTTTCTCCTGTAGTCTTAGGTCTTGTGAGTCAATGAATGTGGATTCTTCTTGGCTGAACTCAAACGGCCCGTCTCTGCCACAGTCAGGTTGCATACAGACAGCGGGCGCTTTGAGGAATTGCCCGTTCTGCTCCACTTGGTTTATGGTTCCGCAGCGTTTGCATTTGAAAGCGGCAATCTGCACCATGGGGCGTACAGGTGTAGAGCGGACAATGATGCCTTCAACCATGACGAGTTTACTCATGTTTCGGGAGCCAAGGCGGCGAAGTTGCTCTTTAGCAAGAAGCTTTACAACACGGACGATTACCTTTTCTTTCTCCATTTTTTCTGCGTATAAAGCGTCCTCAATCCGAAGCTGCTCATATGCGCCTTTGCCGGCGTACTGCAGGTACTCTTCAGGCTTAGCTAAAAGAAGCTCTGCTAATGCCTGATCAAAACCGTAGAGTTCCTCAAAATCGATGGTTAAGCTGTTTTTGCCGCTGATTGCTAATTGAGCTATTCGCTGCCGATACTTCTCTTTTTTGAAGAACTCTTGGAAACGCTGGGTGGGTTCAACGGTTTCCAGCGTCATTGCTTGTCGGCTCCGTTTTCTAAGATTTTGGCTTTCCATTCGGAGATGATTTTGACTAGTTGGTCATAGACGATTTTTTCTTCAATGGTTAGTTTTTTTAGGACTTGTTCGCCTTGGCTGGGTGCTGCTGCTAAGGCGACTATTTTTTTTAGGCGGGAATTAACGATGTCCCGGGCTAACTGCTTGGCTCGGTCGAATTCCTGAAACTTTTCGGATTGCTGTGACTGAGTCGCTTGGGCTTTTAGGTCTTGTAAGTAGCGTCGTAGTTTAGGGTAAAAATCGCCCTCTAGATCCGAGATTTGACCCGGTATCTGGACGCCTTCTTTAAAATTAACTTTTTTTATTCTGGTGCTGTCCATCATGTCTTCTTCGCGGAAATGCACTAAACCTGCTTGGGCAAGTTCTTTTGCAGCCCAAAAATAAATTTCATACTCGTTTCCTTCGTCAAAAGGACCGACAGTTAAGCCTGCCAACTTGATTTCTGGGCAGTTGCGGTTTGCAACTATTTTTACCATGGAATTTTCATAACAGAAGTCTATTGTGCATATTTTGGCTGCCAAGCTGTCTCCCTCTCACTCCGTTTACCCTTTATTGGGAGTTCAACAAATACATCGATTGGGGTTTTAAGGGTTTGCACTAGAAGGTCAAGCTTGCCATGCATGATACAAATAGCATTTTAACGTTTTTTCTAAGGTTGTTGTTGCCGAAAAGCCCCTATACACATCAACAACCAGCGGCTGTTGCTGAAGACTGCTTTTTGCCTTCTGGCTGGAACCGGCGTTGCAGGCTGTTTGTGGCTTAATCCACAAGCAGGCGGGGCTCCGCCACTAAATTAAGACTGGGTTTTTGTCTTTTGGAACAGTTCACCGACGTATTCACCGACACTTTTATTCTCTTTTTTAGCAATTCGCTTTATAGCATCGCTTATCCCTGTCGAATACTGGACCGCTTTTTTGGGTTTGTCGGATATAACTGTCGGAACGCCGAGGTTTTGAGCAACTTTTCTCAGCACCAACTTGCGAAGAGTGTCGGGTTTAGCTTCGATTTTGCATTCAACCGGCAACCCCATCGCAAACTCAGCGACCGCGTACGACGCAAAGGGGCACCGCAATTCGACATCATGGAACCCGGTGATTTTTAAGTCACGCTCCAAGTTGCTTTCGTGGATGCCAACCACATCGTTGAACATGGTGCGGCGGACACTTTCGGCTCCCTCTTTGCAGTGCTCGTTAACATAGCGTTGGTAGCCACCGAACAACTCGTCTGCACCCTGCCCCGCCAACATGGCTTTGTATTTGGCTTGTGCTGCCTTCTCCGCTGCCCAGTAAAAGGGCACGCCGATGGCTGCCTTGATGGGGTCTGCTTCCTCGATAAGCTCGACTACTTGGGGCAGGGCTGCTTCAACGTCAGAGTCTTTGTATAGTGATATTTGCATGGGTAAATCGAGGGCTTCCGCGGCTTGGATGGCTTCTTCGGTTTCAGGCTGATTTTCAAGGCTGACATGCAGAAGATCAACTTTAACGCCGCATTTCGCCGCCAAAAAAGCGTCAAGGCTGCTGTCTAAGCCGCCTGAAAACGCCACTGCAACCTCTTTTAGGTCGTGCACCCGCCTCTGAACCGATTCCATAAGGAGTGCCTGTAATGTTTCCGCTGCCTCGTTGAGCGTTACCTGTTTAGGCTCTGAGTATGTCAGGGTTTTGATTGGTTTGAATTTAAAGCCGTCTTTATCAGCGAATCCTAAGGTGCCCGGCGGGAAAGAGATGGGGTTTTCGATGCCCAATCTCCAGAGCGCAGTGCGATTGGTTGCGTAGGCGGCGACGTCGCTGTTTTCGCCGTAGTAGAGCGGTTGCACGCCGATTGGGTCACGCCCCGCGGCTATCCAGCCTTCTTTTAGCATCCAAAAGGCATAGTCTCCGTCTGCCTGCTCAAGGAGGGTTTGCAATGCGGTTTCGCAATGCTGCGGCTGCTTGACTATCTGTTCTGTTATAGATGTTTTGGGTATTGGCGCATAGATTCTGCCTTCTAAAGTGAGGGCGGAGTCTTCTAGCTGCAGGAAATCGTAGCCGCTTGAAGCTATGGGCTTTGTGCTGATGCAGCCCAGCAGTGTCGATGTTTCCAGTCCTTGTCTGTTTACTATGCCGAGGCTTTTTTCAAAGAAGCTCTTCTTTGGTGTTACCACTCCGAAATGTGACAACTGACGAAAATCAAACGAGTTTAGAAAATCAAGAAGCCTAGTGACTACGCTGTCTCCATGCTTATCTAATACTGCAACAGTAATTTTCAATTAAACACCGAATTAATGCTAGTGCATCGATAAACAAATAAGCTTCCCTCTCGGAAAAAAGCGGAAGCGTAAAAACTGTGGTTAAGCCAGATTTTCAGGCGTTTTCTTTGTTATTGTTCCATGCCGCAGGAAAACTCTTGCGATAAATGGTACGATGATGCCTGCAAGAATTCTCGGTAAAAAGGCAAGTGCGATACCTGATATGGTTACTCCCAGAATGGGTGAATATTGGCTGGCAAATATAACCATCAGTGCCCCCATCGTTCCCGCCGTTACACCGGCAATTATTAGCCGTCGAAGATTCAATGATCGTTTACCTAAAGCACCGGCAATATAGCCTATCAACATGGCGCTTACTAAATTGCCGACTAAACTGATGTCAGCTGAACCCTGCGAAGCATAGAGTTGATCCGAAAAGTATAGCGCGTAGATGCTTCCTAAAAGGAAACCTGATGCGCCCCCAGCCCACTGGTTCCAAATCAACCCGATGAGCATTGGGACGCTCACAATAACTATCGCTTCTAATAGCGCATACTTCAATCCGATGATTGCGACTGAGGTTTGGGTTGAAACAAAGATTATTAATAATGCAACAAATGTGGGGACAGCCACTCCGAAGATTATGTCAACTGCTTTTCCCTCTCTCAAGCGATGGGGCATAAGTGTAGTTCACTTCAAAGCCCTATTGGAAATAGTGTGTATTTTAGATTTGGGGTGCTCCATCGAAGCCCTCACAATTATTTTGCACGTCAAAACGGAAACTGCGCTGCCAAAGCGCACAAAGCATTAATCTTTAATCGCCAATACCTTGTGCTGAGGAAACAGTCCCTTGCCAATCTTACCCATAGACACAGGACGTTACGGTACGCCTGAGATGCTAAAAATCTTCGATGAAGAAACCCGAGTGCAGAAACTCTTGGATGTAGAAGCCGCCCTTGCACTAGCGCATGCTGAAGTGGGCAACATACCCAAAAAGGACGCACAAAAAATCACAGAGATGGCATCCACCAAATACGTCAAAGTCGACCGAGTAAAAGCCATCGAGAAAGAAATCAAACATGACATCGCCTCGCTGGTACGTGCCCTTTCCGAGCAGTGCGGCCCAAGCGGCGCATATGTGCATCTGGGCGCAACCAGCTATGACATTGTAGACACAGCCAACGCACTCCAGCTCAAAGACGCCATCGCAGTGCTGGAGAAGAGATTGGCAGACTTCAAAGTTACCCTCCAAAAACAAGCCGCTGCCTACAAGGCCACGGTTATGATCGGCAGAACACATGGCCAACACGCATTGCCCATAACTTTGGGCTTCAAATTCGCCGTCTGGGGATATGAAGTGCAAAGGCACCTTCAGCGGCTGGAGGAGTGTAAGAAGCGTGTGTTGGCGGGTAAAATCAGCGGTGCAGTCGGCACCCAAGCGGGGTTGGGCGAGCATGCCCCCGAAATCCAGGCGCTCGTCATGAAGCGGCTGGGGCTGTCGGCAGCAGAGATTTCGACCCAAATCGTGCAGCGTGACCGCTACGCCGAACTCATCTCAATCTACGCGATGATAGCTTCTTCATTGGAGAATTTTGCTACTGAAATCCGCGAGTTGCAGCGCCCCGAAATCGCCGAGGTCTTCGAATCCTTTGAAGCTAAAAAGCAGGTTGGCAGCTCCACCATGCCTCACAAGCAGAACCCTGAGACTTGCGAGCGCATCTGCGGTTTAGCCCGAATCGTGCGCAGCCTCGAAACTCCGGCGCTTGAAGATATGGTGACTTGGCATGAACGCGACCTTACACAGTCATCGGCAGAACGTTTCATTTTACCAGAATCAAACATACTCCTAGACTACATCCTAAGCCTCATGTGCAACATCGTCGCTAACCTGCGTGTCGACAGTGAACGTATGCTGCAAAACCTTTCCGTTACTGGTGGGCGGGCGATGTCGGAGTCAGTTATGATGGCGCTGGTCAAGAAAGGCGTGAACCGACAGGAAGCCCACGAAATGCTCCGACAACTCACCATAAAAAGCGCCGCCGAAGGCAAACCTTTCAAGCAGGTGCTACTCGAAGACAAGTTAGTCGGCAGTAAACTGTCGGAAAAAGAAATCGATTCGGCACTGAACCCCAAAAACTACTTGGGCACCGCAGTTCAGCAAGCAGAGCGGTTTGCCAAGGGCGCTTAGAAGTCAAAGAGCCCTTTCTGCTGGGCTTCCTCAGGCGCTTTTTTTAGGTCTTCCCAGGTTTCTTTTTTGATGAAGCCGCCGACTTGCTCCTTGATCTTCTTTGCTAATCGGGGACCGACAGATGGCAAGGCGGTTAATTCTTCGATGGAGGCACGTTTGAGGTCCTCGACGGTCTGGAAGCCTGCATTGAAGATGATGCGTCCGCGGACTCTGCCCACGCCCTCCAACGCCACAATCGGCAAAAGCTCCCTTTTTATGCCTTTAGAAACCCGCTCCACAAGCTCGTTTGCCAGCGCCGTCACATCCCTGTTCTTGGCAACTACAGGCGAGAGTTCCTCTATGGCATGCAGCAGCCACTTAGCGTTCTCAATCGTGCGGTACAAGTCGCCGGGTTGCACACTGAACCGCTCCATGATTTTCTCTTCAGGCAACTCCTCAATCCAGTTGTTAAGCACCAGTGCGGTTTTAACTTCGCCAAGGAAATCGGCGTAGGCTATGTGGTCGCCCCATTGATCAGGGATCTCGACGAAGAGTTCCTGTTTGTGGTCCTCTGTGAGGACGGCGAGTTTGTCCATTTCCCGCTGGTAGGGGCGCATGATGGGTCCCATGTCTGGCGTGTGGGCTATCAGTTGCAGCAAGCTGAACTCGGTGAGCAGCGGCGGTTTATTCTGCAGTGCATCACGGAAAATAATGCCGCTGAGGGGGTCAATGTAGAGTTCGCTTATGCGTTTGCCCAGTTTGGTAGCGATTATGTCGTTGCCCACAACGCAGATCATTTCTTCGTCATGGAGGAAACGCAGGATTTTGGCGATGACGTGCTGTATGGCTTTGACGTCGTATTGGTAGGCGTAGAAGGTTTTGCGGAAAAACGCGTAGATGCCCTCTTCTGTGTGGGCGTAGTCGCTGGCGATGGTTGAGAGGACATGGGTGCGGATGATTTTCTCAACGGCGAGCCTTGACCAGATGCGTTCGGGTTTAGCCAAGACGTAGCTTTCCATGAGGTAGTCTGCTTCATCAGCGGTTTTGGCGATAAGAACGGATTCGCCGAACTTGTCATATTTGGGTCGCCCTGCCCTGCCAGCCATCTGCTTGTAATCCAAGACGCTGATGGGGTAATTGCCCAAGCCTGCTTCGAATCGGCGGTAATCTTGGATGATGACTGTGCGTGCGGGCAGGTTGACTCCCCAAGCCAATGTTGGCGTGGCGGTTAAGACTTTGATTTTGCGGTCTTTAAAAGCGTCCTCGATGATTTTCCGGTGGGGACCCGACAGCCCCGCGTGGTGATAGGCGGTGCCGCAGCGGACCAACTCGGCGAGTTCGTCGCTCATCTGGGTGCGTTCGCCTGCGTCAAGAATTTTCTTGGCTTCGGCCTCCAGCACTTCTCTGTTTCTTGCTTCTGTGCTCTTCTTAACCAGTTTTGAACCAGACTTAGGCACCAGCACCTTATCCATGTGGCTGGCAACCGTCTTGGCGGCGGAAACCGCGTTCTTGCGTGTGGACGCAAAAATCAGCGCCTGCCCCCCATTGCGCAGAGTGTTGAGCACCATGTTGACGACTGTTAAACGGGTTTCCTGCTCTATCTTGCGGGATTCACCGTCTCGGTACTGGACTTCATCTTGGAGAACAACGCCTTCTTTGAGGTTAATGGGGCGCCAGGTAGTGACTATGTGTTTAGCGTTTAGCCACCCAGCGATTTCGTCCACGTTATTGATTGTGGCGCTCAACGCGAGGATTTGGATGTGGGGGTTGCACTGCATCAGGCGGGCGAGGACGATTTCAAGGGTTGGTCCGCGGTCAGCTTCGTTTAGGAGATGCACCTCGTCGGCTATGACTGCGCTGATGTTGTCCATCCATTTGGCTCGGTGACGGAGAAGCGAGTCAGCCTTCTCATTAGTGGTAACAATTATGTCGTATCGTGCTAGCCAGTTATCAGCGGTGTCGAAGTCGCCTGTGCTTATTCCAACACTGACTTTGCCGCCGCCGGGTTTAGTGATGCCAGTGTATTTTCGGAATTCCTCAAACTTCTCGCTGGCTAACGCTCGGAGCGGCGAAAGGTAGATGACTTTTCCGCCGTTATCCAAGACATGTTTGAGTGCACAGAGTTCGGCGATCAGCGTTTTACCGGAAGCTGTGGGGCTGGCGAGGACGATGTTTTGCCCCTCAAGCACTCCTGCCCGTATGCAATCCTCCTGAGGCGGAAACAACTCGCAAATGCCTTGCGCTTGGAGGACTTCTTTTACTGAATCAGGCACGGATAACTCTGCAATCTTCAAAGGGGGATCGCCGAAGTAAATTTATGTTGAAGCTATGTATGTGTGTAGTTATTAGGGTTTTTTAGGGTATCATGAAGTTTTACCTGAGGTATAACAAGTCTTTTTATCAGGAAAGAGCCAATTACTGTTGAGGTCAGTGATTTGAGGGAAAAGTGGATAATTGCTTTAGCCGTTACCGGTTTTGCAGTTATCCTCGCTGGGTCCTTGTTTGTCGGTTTATACTTTTTTGAAATATTTGAGAGCCAAATCCTCCCGCAAATGGCCAACTCAAATCAGCACTACCCTGGCCTCCCCAACATCACCATAGCTAACGTGACAGTCTTCCACCACGATAACCCCCTCTACCAAGGCGCCTACAAACCCTACGTCATCACCACAAACTTGACAGCGCAGGACTACCACTCAAGCACTGGAGCAAACAGCCTGCACATAAGCGGCTGGGTAAACAATACTGGCGACGGAACAGCATACGAAGGTTATCTCCTCGTAGTCGCCATGAACAGTGAAGGAAAAGCCATAAGCACCACGCAGTCCTTCGCTGGGGTAACAGCTCACATGAGTGTCGGGCTTCAGTATACGTTTCCATATAACGGTTCAGCAATCACTAATTGCACAATCACACCATTCTACCTAGATCTTGTCGATTTCCAAAACCGCCCTCGACCCTGAACCGTTTCAGCTTTTGCTTTCTTCTAAACTGTTTACTTTTGTGGCGGTTAGGTTTTTTTAGTTGAACACGCATTAGCAAGGTGACGAGTTATCTATCCACGACACTTATGGTAGGATACTGTATGGTTGAAAACGTAAAGGAACTCCTCAAACTCCACGAAGGCATCACCCACGAGGTGTACCTAGACAACGAAAACAGCAGCATCGTGCCACAGGAAGTAGTTGACGCCATGTTGCCCTACTGGAACAAAAAAGCCTACGGCAACCCCACACTGACCCATAAACCCGGCTGGGAAGCTTTTGAGACGCTGATGGGTTGCTTCCAAAAAATCAGCCGCACCATAGGCGCAAAAAACCTCGAAGAAATCACTTTTACTCCAGGCGAAACCGAAGCCAACAACCTCGCCATAGTGGCCAGCTGTTTTGCGCAGAAGGGCAAGGGCAAAAAAATCATTATCAGCGAAATCGAACCAATCAACGTCTTGCAAGTAGCCGAGATGATGGGCAAGTTTGGTTTCATCACACAAAAGATTCCTGTCGACCGTGAGGGTTTTGTGAACCTAGAAATCCTACAGGAAGCCGTCGACAACGACACTGTGCTTGTAAGTATAGCAGCCGTCAATAATGAAATCGGCACAATCCAACCCATCAAAGAAGCCGTCGACACCGTCAAAGCCAAAAACAAAAACGTTCTCTTCCACACTGACTGCTCAGACGCCTACGGCAGGATACCGCTTAACGTGCAAAGTTTGGGAGTCGATATGGCTACGCTAAGCAGCGCCAAAATCCAGGGTCCAAGAGGAGTAGGCGCAATGTATCTACGTGAGGGCATAACTCTTGACCGCATCCTCGAAGGACAAATCGGAACACAGAAGCTCTGGCCAGGAGTCGAGAACACCCCCCTAATCGTCGGGTTCACCAAGGCATCTGAGCTTGCCTTTACCAACTTCGAAGCAAACACCTCTAAAATGCGCTTGCTCCGTGACAAACTAGTTGACGGCATGTTCGCTGAACTCCCAGACCTAAGGTTTAACGGTCCCAAAGGCGACAAACGCAGCCCAGACAACGCCAACGTCAGTATCCTACGCGCCGAAGGCGAAGCCTTAACCATCGAGCTCAGCCTCAAAGGCGTCTACGTTTCAAGCGGAAGCGCCTGCAGCCGCCGCCTCTTGCAGCCAAGCCACGTTTTAATCGCCATAGGACGCATCTTCGAGGAAGCACATGGCAGCATACTGATGAAAACAACCCGTTACCAGACAGAAGAGGATATAGCTTACGTTTTGGAAGTTTTACCTACAGCAGTGAATCGTATCAGAGGGATAGTTGGCTCAACAGGAGTGCACTAGAAATGTCTCGTATACCCTTACCGTATAACCCTAAAGTGATGGATTTATTCCGTAACCCAAAAAACCTCGGCAAAATGGAGGATGCAACCGTCGTCGCCGTCGCAGGTAACCCTGCATGCGGAGACATGATTACTTTCTACCTGAAAATCGACGAAGCCAAACAAGTCATCGAGAAAGCCCAGTTTGAAAGCTACGGCTGCGCCGCCAACATCGCCACATCCAGCATAGTTACCGAAATGATCAAGGGTTTAACATTGGAGACCGCGTGGGTCGACATCACATGGAAAAAAGTCACCGAGGAAATCGGCGGCTTACCCAGTGTCAAATTCCACTGCGGAGTCCTAGCCGTCGGCGCCCTCAAACGCGCAATCCGCCAATACTTCACCCAAAAAGGAGTAGAAGCACCAGCCTGGCTGCCTAAAGAGCACACGTTTGAGGAGAAGCAGGCGCTTGAAGAAGAGGAATTGGCAAAGACGTTATCGAAGAGGCTAAAACCTGAGGCAGAAAAACAATCATAGATGTCCAAGCTGTCCGCCGAGACTTCCCCATCCTAAAGAGGCAAATCAACGGTAACCCATTAATCTACTTTGACAACGCAGCCACAACCCAGAAGCCCCAGCAAGTCATCGACGCCATAGTAGACTACTACTCAAATCACAACGGCAACGTCCACCGCGCCGTCCACAGCCTTTCAACTGAAGCCACCGACCTCTACGAGAAATCACGGGAAACAGTAGCCAAATTTATTAACGCAAAATCCGCAAGCGAAGTTGTTTTCGTCCGAGGAACAACTGAAGCCATCAACCTTGTCGCGTATTCGTTGGGCTGCAGCAATATTGGAAGAGGCGACGAAGTGCTGGTCTCGTTGATGGAGCACCACAGCAACATCGTGCCCTGGGAAATTCTATCCAGGTGCAGAGGCTTCACTATAAAATACGCCAAAGTCCACGACGACGGCACATTAGACTATGACGATTTTGAAAGCAAAATTTCTAGCAAAACAAAAATCGCCTGTCTCAGCCACGTCTCAAACGTCACAGGAGTCATAAACGACGTTAAACGCATCGCCAAGGTAGCCCACGAAAAAGGCGCGCTATTCCTTGTCGACGGAGCACAATCGGTACCCCACATGAAAGTAGACGTTCAAGACATTGGCATGGATTTTCTGGCTTTTTCAGGACACAAGATGCTTGGACCCACTGGTATCGGCGTGTTGTACGGTAAAAAAGAGATGCTTCAAAAAATGTCTCCCTTCGAAGGCGGAGGCGAAATGATAAAAGAAGTCTCTTACAATGCGGGGCAATGCAGCATCTCTTGGAATGAGGTGCCTTGGAAATTCGAGGCGGGTACACCTAACATCGCTGGCGCCGTCGGCTTAGGCGCCGCAGTAGGCTACCTCGAAGGTTTAGGCATGGATAACGTGTTTGCCCACGAAAAACAGTTAACAGCCTATGCGGTTGATCGCATGAAGGAATGCCGCAAAGTCACCCTGTATGGTCCCAGCGACTTATCAAAAAAATGCGGCATCATACCCTTCGGCGTCAAAGGCATGTCTTCTCATGAGGCAGCAGGATTATTCAATGAATTCGGGATTGCTATGCGTAGCGGCTACCACTGTGCCCAACCGCTCCACGAAATTTTCAAGTTAGCATCTTCCGCGCGCGCAAGTTTTTACATTTACAATACAAAAGAAGAAGTAGACCGATTCACAGAGATCCTACAGGAGATTTAGGGTGATGTCGACAGTCGCGGATTATGTCTCGCGGATTGAGGGCACCTGCGGCGCCGAAAGCGACATAATAGTTAACTTCAAATACGAAAAGAAAGACGAAGCCATCGCTCATATCATGAAGAAAGCCACCCTCAAGAACAGCATAGCAGGCATAATTTTTGAATTAACCTTTGAAGACCGCACGTTTAGACTCTACACCAGCGGCAAAGCCATATTCCGAGGCGTAAAAAGCAAACCAGAACTGATGGATTATTTGGCTAAACTGCTACTTTAGCTTCCGTAGTCGCATCTTAACTTTAACTTTGGTTCTACTCACCCAGTTCGTCGCCGGAATAAGCGGACCCTTAAGGAACTGCGGCAACGAATCCTTAAGTTCCCTGTGCAAACCTAACCGTACTGCTAGCCTGCCCCTGCCTGTTAAGGGTATATAGTAACGTGTTATGGGGAACTTTACGAAGCCATTGTTCTCTTTGAAGGTGTCCAGTGACGGGTGGTTTCCTATTCGGCCATACATGAGCCACCGCTGCCCCCTGCCTGCGCAGACTTCAACCGCTTTGGCTAGTAAGGCATTGTTTAATCCTTTATCCCAATGTGCCTGTAAAGAAAGAATGTTTGAAATAACCGCTATTTCGTCGCCGTAGAGGATCTGGATGAACCCGACAAGTTCCTCTCCCAAGTAGGCGCCGATGAAACTGTTGTTTTTTGCCTCATACATGTTAGCCCGAACCAGTTCCAGCGATTCACCATAATGCGTGAAAGCGCGTCCCTGCCGAATAGGCGTTTCATTATAAATCCGCCAGATACCCTCCGCCAACTTGTCAGTGGGTTCAACAACAGCGATTTTTACTCCAGCTTTCTCTGCTTTGCGCACCATGTTGCGGGTTTTCTTTCCGATTTTCTGCCACCATTCATCGTAGGTTTTTATCTCAAGCAACCCAACGTTGTCGTCTTCGGCTACCCAGCTTGAAGGTGGATTCTGGATGGGGCAGCACCATTTGCGATCAAGAAAAGTGTAGATGTCTACGTCTCTGTCAGCTAATTTTTCTAGAAAATACGGTGTCGGCGACATGTTCTTTTCGTATTCTTGAATATCACTGCCTACCTTGACGAAGCCTCTTTTTTTAACACGCAGTGTATCCATGTCCTTATCCACATATAGGATTCTCTTTAGAAGATCATAGTAGGGTCCCCTTTCCCCTTTTTTTGTTACGCCAAAAAGCCACTCTGGATGAAACTCAAGTATATAATCCGCTTGAACCCACTCTTTGGTATATTGAAAGCTTGTTTCTAATCCGAACCGAAAGCGTTCTTTATCCAAACTTACCGTCTGAGGCGAATGAAAGGATGTTAAGGGAAAATCTGGTGGAATTTCCGCTTGGCCTTGGCTGCGCTTGCGCCCCCATAGCAACCTGGCAAGAAACCGTTGTGTTCCATGGATAGTGTAGTAGTGGACTGAGCGGCCTGTCTCTCTTTCAAGTGTTTTCCATTCCATAAAGGGGTTGTTAGCCACATGAAGCGCTACCTCATGTTTCTTTGAATTTAATAGTTCAAGCAGCCTCTTATCTGGAATTGTGAAAGGTGTAAAAAACCAGTAGCTCCTAACCTCAACTTGCGACTCGTTAATCATCCTTGCAATGACGCGGGCGTTCTTTAGATAATCTTTGCTTTTACTGTGTTTAACCCTTAGCGCTATGTATAAAAAGCTTTTAGCTCTCGAAGGGAAAGGGTAATCGACGTCGAATCTTAATTTTATCATTGCGTGTCAATTGCCAACTAAGTTGAAACGCTTCCGTTATAAACTCTCTGTCCCCGCCTCAAGTCGAATCGGGCGACAACAACGACTGGTAGGCTTCTAAATGCTGCTTGGCTATGCTACTCCACCTTGTAGCCCTCCACATATCCCCGCATTTAACCTTAAGCATGCTCTGCAGTTTTCCATCTGTTAGAACTGCCTGTAGCTTATAATAAAGATCCGTTGCGTCGCCGACTGTAAAGAGTTCCAGGCAGCCGAATTGTTCATGGATTTCGTTGAAAGCTGCAAGGTTTGACGCCACTGTAGGTACCCCATAAGCAGTTAAGAGGTGCAAAACGCCGCTATCCGTCACCGTCCTGTAGGGGAGAACGGCGACGTCGGTTGCATTCAGTATTGGCGCTAAATCAGGAAGGTATCCCGTGAAAGTTACTCTATCTTGGCAACCAAACTGCTCAACCATCCTCTTGAGTTTCTCAAGGTAGCCTGCATCCCCCGCATTCTGAGGGCCACCAGCAATAACCAATTGAACGTTTTTGTCTATCTTTGGGAGGAGAGGTATTAGTAGGTCGTGGCCTTTTTTTGGCGTAACAAACCCCAAGATGGTTAGTACTGTTTTTCCAGTTAAGCCAAGCTTACCTTTAGCCTCGTCTTTTTTCATAAACTTAGGCTGTTCGTAACTGCCATGTGCAATAACCCTCAACTTTGCTTCTTCTACCCCATAGAGCGTTTGCATCAGCCGCTTACTCTCTTGTGTATGCACGATGATCAAGTCTGAAACGCTGAACATCAGTTTATCCAGCATCTGCGTGTATAGGAACCCGCTTCTTCCGCCTGCGCTTATGGTTTTTCTGGGTTCATGAAGTGTTGTCACCACCACGCGATCTCCTCTGGCTAATCCAAGATAGAAGGGCAGGGCAGCGAATGCTGTAAGGGTTCTTTTGCCAAGTTTTAAGCTTGGAAAAATGCCGTATTCAAATTGTACATGAACTAAGTCATTTGAATGCCCAACACTATAGCCCATGGTTTTATACAAGGGGTTTAAGGCATTTTTCGATGGGACTTCACATACATAGAGCTCTGTTATTTTTTTTAGTTCTTGAGCCAAAAACTCTGAGTAAGTCGCTATTCCACATTGCTTTGACCAAGAGGTGACTAATGTAACTGAAGGCACATTCCCCTTGACGGGCAAGCGTCGATGGCGTTTTTTAATTAATCTATCCAGTAAAGCATTAACTATTGTTTTTGGGGTACGCTTAATCATCAACTTCAAAACAGCCGAATTATATGCAACTGGTTCTTTGGAGACTGATTGTTTTTTTCAGCCATTTAACCCTTTTCCCCTCATCAACCATTGAAGTTAATGTAGCCAGTGGTAGAGCCTACTCTTCAGCGAATTTCTAACCAGCGGGGCACAGTAGAGGTCAAGAGGCCCATATTTCTTTTTGAGTCGCCTGCCCAGCCTGATGCCTTCAGTGAGCGCATTAAGGACCGCTTTACGTTGAGCGAGGGTTCGTTTGCTAAAAACAAGTTTCCGTATGTTCTGTGTGAAGAAGCCTAGTTTGCTGGCACTATTAGTCATATACAGCAAGGCTACATGGTTGCGTAGGAAGTAATGAAAAAGGTCTGTTTTCTTGGCTACTTTGTTGCTTGTTCCCATACGGTAATGTGAACCGACGACTACGGGTAGGACGATGCATTTGAAGCTCCCAGCCCAGAGCTTAAGCGAGACAAAGGCGTCTTCCAAGTAATACATGAAACCCTCAGTTACATACAATTCGTTGTTGCCAAAGGCGCTTTTGATGGCGCTTAAACGGTAGACTGGTATTGAGCCTTCAACGAAAGTGACATACTTTGGTTTGCTGATTCCCTCTACAGAGCCGCTGTAGACTGGATACGTTCCCAGGGCTTCATCCATCATAAACCCGTAGCTGTCCACAGTTGACTCGTCACCTAGTTTAACAACGATGCCCTGGACTGCACCAACATCCTCGTGTGTCTCCAGGTACGCCACTGTTTTTTTTAGGTAATCAGTTTTTGGAATAAGGTCATTATGTGTAAAAGCCAAGTATTTGGCATCGGGGTTTCTCATGCTGTTGCCGATGTTCATGGCGCCTGAGGGACCCCAATTCTTCTCAAGCTTCACAAACCTGACATTATGACCGCTCTTCTTCTTGGCTAAAAGGAGTTGTTCTATGACTTCGGCGCTTCCATCAGTCGAGTGGTTGTCGATCAATATAATTTCTGCATTGTCATAGTCGAGCTCCAGCAGAGCTTGGACTGACTTTTTTGTGACCTCAATCAAATGCATGCTGTTGAAGTTAAGCCAAACCAGTGAAACAGGCGGAAGCATTATGGAATCATTCTAAGAACGTCTCAAAAGGTATTTAAATTAATTCTAGATTGCGTCCAGCCCTGTTAGAAGAATCCGCAATCTTTTCCACTAAGTTATTTAAGAATGCCAAACGCATTAATATCAACATCCAAAACTGGAACTGTACACCCGATGGTAAAGGTACTGCTAATCAATCCGCCCCAAACATTCTATGATGGAACAATCGGTCGCACAGTGTATTTTCCGCTTGGTTTAATGTATCTGGGGGCGGTCGTAAGGGATATCTGCGAGGTTCAGATTTTCGATTGCCTAACCTCAAATCATGAATCAAAGAACGGCAAGGCAGTAACCTATGGAGCGTCTCCCGAAGAAATCAGGAAAGTCATCGAAAACCAGAAACCTGACGTTGTGGGTATATCGGTGCCTTTCACTTCACAGTACCGAAACGCAGAAAACGTTGCGCTTATCGCTAAAGAGGTAAACCCGAAAATAATTGCTGTTTTTGGGGGTCCAGACCCCGCCGTGCGGTTCCAAAGCATCTTGGAAAACAGTTATTGTGATTACTGTGTCATCGGGGAAGGGGAAGAAACATTCAGGGAATTCATCCAAAACCTGTCTAAAGGGTTGCCCCTAGAAAAAATCAAGGGTTTAGCTTACAGGCGAAATGGCGATGTCTTCTATGAGCCTCGCCCCTTTAACAGTAATCTTGATTCGCTGCCTTTTCCAGCTTTCGACTTAGTGGATATGGACCGTTATCTCAAAGATGAAGACCTTTACAGAAACCGAAGCAAAGTCTACAGGCGCTCTATGTCGGTGATTACCAGCCGAGGCTGCCCCTACAGCTGCGTCTTCTGCTCGATTCGCCTGCACATGGGCCAGAAATACCGTGCGCACTCTCCAGAGTACGTTATGAAGCTGCTTAAGCTACTCATCGACAAGTACGGCATAACTAGTTTTCACTTCGAAGATGACAACGTATCCTTTGACAAAAAACGTTTCGAAGCCATACTTGACAGCATAATCAAAGAAAACCTCAACATTAAATGGGACACTCCAAACGGAGTCCGCATCGACTCTCTAAACCGTGAAATTCTTGAGAAGATGAAGCAGTCCGGCTGTGTCCAAGTCACATTAGCCATAGAATCAGGCAACCAGAGGGTTCTGGATTCGGTGATCAAGAAGAAAACCAAGCTGCCATACATCCTTGAAATAGTCAAGTACTGCAGCGAACTCAAAATCCCAGCTAACGCCTTCTACGTCATCGGGTTTCCAGGTGAAACTCTGGGGGAAATGAAGGATACCACTGACCTCGCAGTCCAGCTTTACCGCGACTATGACTTGCATCCGCATTTGATGGTTGCGACGCCGCTGTATGGAACTGAACTCTACGACATATGTGTACGTGACCACCTGTTAAAAGGCAACCCAACTTTCGAAGAACTATCTATCGCTACACAGATAACAGGGACCCCGATGATTGCCACCGCCGATTTCTCACAAGAGGACATCCATAGAGTTATCGGTGAATTCACCGCTGAATTGACAAAGGCGCAGGGACGAAAATTGCTCAAGCAACCGAAAACTCTACTTAAACACCCAAGAGCCGCCCTTAGGCTGTTGCGTAAAAGCGTCTAGGCTTGATCGTTAAAGGCTTTTTAGCATTTCCAGTAAGCGTACCTGACGCAGCCGTAGCCCTTTGCACAATCACGGTTGGTTGTGTGAATTCGCCATCCCTGTGCCTCAAATTTATCACACAACTGTAACCCATGAACTTCAAGCACAGCAGGGTTTTCAAGTTTTATTCCCAGTATGGCTTCTTCATAGCCTTCGATGTCCATTTTTAGGAAGTCATGTGGAATCTTCAGGTGGCTGGGTTCAAATTTGCTGTGGATCGCCGTTATAGTTTTAGGATGTTTCCGCTGATTAATCTCAAGATAGCTGTACGCTTCAGGCTCCGCTTCTATGCATACCACTTTGGAGGCTCCATGCTGCAGGAAAAACATGGCTGTTTCACCTTCGCCTGCCCCAATGTCCAGGACGACTTTGCCACGTAAATCAATCGGCAAATAATGTTTCATCCAGTCATGGGTTTCGCTGTGAATCATGCCGAGTCGGTATTCGCTGAAACTCCAGCCGGCAATAGCGTTAGCTACTGTTTTTTTGTGCTGCAATTCGTTGAGGTAGTTCTGCATTGTTCTAGCAAAGGGAATCTTTAATGGCACAGCTACGAGCTCCTCTTTCCCTAAATGATTGTTGTATGTATATAGCTCTTGCCTTAACGCATGAATTCTTTCAAATGGCATCTTGAATTTAGAGTTGCCTTCGTATGCAGCCTTCCAACTCATAAAATGGCGCCTAAATGCTGTACTGATATCTTTAAATTATCAATCTAACAATCCCTTAGAGCGACCATAAAGTGTCAGGAATAAAAATCTCCGTATTCTTCGATCTATACGCTCCCATGCATGAAGGGAAAGACCCTGGCCAAATACCGCTTGGCTTAATGGAGAACGGAGCAAGGTCAGGCATTGTCACGGTAACAAAAGGTGCACTCGATGGCTACAGCGCAAAATTCCCTGTTAACCAGCAGTCTTTGCAGACGTTCTATAACCCGGAGTTCTGGTTAAAAGAGGACTCAGATGCCATCATAGCCTACCCATTACAGGGCGCCTACTATTCACCGCTGATTGAAAAAATGAAAGCGGGCGGCAAAAAGGTCCTGCTTAAATTTGACAGCGACGGTAAAATCGCCTACCCCCTAAAACGCCACTACCTTAGCATTCCATTGCGTGAACGCTTAACTCTGCCTGACGTTTTAAGTGATCTCTGGTGGCGGCTATCATCCGAATCTCTGAAACGCAGGCGACATGCCAAGGTTGCCGCTGAGATCATACGGCAAATAGAACTCAGCGACGGCGCCATCATCGAAAGTCCTGATGCCTTATCTAACCTCAACTATTTTCTAACGGCATGGGGCAGAAGCGACCTTGTAAAGAAAACCCATTTTGTGCCCAACCCAGTAAGCCCGGACTACATGCAGGGCGAAGTCGGCGGCAAAGAGAAGCTTGTTGTTTCCTTTGGACGCTGGGACGACTACCGCCAAAAAAACACTAAAGTTATGGTGGAGACGTCTGTGGCTTTCTTGGCAAAGCGGTCGGATTATCGGTTTATAATTTTTGGCGGCGGCACCGAAAACGTAAAAGTTCTGCTTAGTACTGCCCCCGAAACTGTAAAAGCTCGTATTGAAGTATTGGGTTACGTTGAGCATTCATTTATCAGGCAGGTGTTAGCGAAAGCTAAAATGTTCTTTGTGCCTTCAAGATGGGAAAGTTTTTCCATCGCCTCAGGCGAAGCGCTCTGCATGGGTTGCTCTGTCGTCGGCACACCCGTTGAGGCATTGAGATACCTGTCGATGCAGGGCTCAACTGGAACAATAGCTGCGACATTCGATAAGACGGCTATCTTGGCGGCGTTGCTTCAAGATACAGAAAAATGGGACTGTGGCATGTATGACCCAGAAAAAATAGCTGCTTACTGGAGACCAAAACTTGACCGCAGAAACATCGCCAAAATCTTAGAAAACCTTGCGAGGTAGCCTAGATGGGATCAGTTACTTTTTCGACGAGTTGTTGGGAACAAGACTGGGACATTCTGTTAAAAACCAATTTTTTGAAAAACAAAATTGAACGAAACAATTATGCCTTCACAAAGAAAGTCCTCATAATCAATAACGTTAAAGATCGGGCGAAAGTAGAAAAATACGCTCGCATCGCAGTTGAATGCGATGTGTTAACGGATTATTTTTTTGTTGAAGACTACATAGAGGCAGCCCTAAAATCCTTTGAACTTACAAAAGAGGCGCTTGGCAGAGGCTACTATTACTCTAATCATGAGTTAACAAGCATCTACCTTTGCAGCACTGATTACCTGCTTTTCTATACGGGCGACACATGGCTTGATAAAACCGTGCCTTGGGTAGCACCCGCCATTGATGAGTTCGAAAAAAACAGCGTTTACAAGGTCGCTAACCCAGTTTGGAATTACATGTTTAGTCATGCAAAAAGCGTAAATACCTCGGAAGTGGGCGACTTCTGGGTGGGTTATGGCTTCTCAGACCAATGCTTTCTAGTGCGAACAAAGGAGTTTAAAGCGCCCATATATAATGAAACTAACCCCGCGTCTGCCCAGTATCCTCTGTACGGTGGCGAAACATTTGAGAAACGAGTGTATTCTTGGATGCGCAACCACCATTATCTCCGTTTAACTTACAAGCACGGCAGCTACATCCATGAAGACTTCCCCAAGCGTAAGTGCGTCAAAAAAATCAATATGGCGCTAGGCAAATATGACAAGTAACTTAGCTCTCCTTAATTAAAGCTTCAAGCCGCGTCCATACTGAGCGTTCAAAGGCACCCGGAGTCAAAACGGAGATTTTCGCCCAAAGCTCCTTGCGTTTAAGCTCCCAGACGTTCTCTGCCTCCATGTACCGCTGGATTTTTTCTTTGAGGTCCTCGTAGTTGTCCCATCGGTACTCTGGGGGGATGAATTCTTTCATGCCGCCGCTGTCGTGGACTAAGGTGACGCAGCCGCTGGCCAGTCCCTCGACTGGGGCGATGCCGAAGTGTTCGCCCTCCATGAGGTGAACGTAGATTCGAGAGTCCCGTAGAAGCTTGAGGAGTTCAGGTCCAGGCAGGTTAGTTTTCAAAGTGTAATTTGCCGGGAGGTTTTGGCTGAAGCGTTCAAACCAGTCTTTCTCCGCGTCAATTAAGCCTCCGACGCTCACAAACTCGAACTGCGGCAAATCCGCTGCGAGCCGCTTGAGGATTTCGTGGCGTTTCACGGGGATGAACCGGGCAACGTAAACCACACGTTTTTTGCGCTCAACTAGGGGGGTGTCGCACCAGAACTTGTCCAGGTTCACCGGCGGATAAACCACGATGGGGTCTTTGACTCCGTGGCTGCTCCAAAGCGTCAGCAGAGCCTCACGGGTGTAGTTGCTGTTGCAGAAAACCATGTCTAGCTTGTCTATGCCCTGCTCGACCCAATGTTTAAACAGCCAAAGATACAGTTTCCGCTTGGTAGATCCTCTGGCGTAGTCGAAGTGGATTTCGGGGAAATGCACGTAGGCTATGTTTTTTTTGGCTTTGTTTAGGAAAGATGGTTCGAATGGGCTGCTGGATTGTGTGGAGAAGAGGTAGTCGTATTGTAGGTGGCTGCGGTGTTTTTTTAAGAGCTTAACAAAGTTGCGGTGTCGCTTGTAGATGGTGAAGGGTGGTTTTTCTTTGGTGCGTTTGCCCATTGAGTGCACGGTAACCTGTTTGGGGAAGTCTTCGCCTACGATGTCGCGGTATCTGGCTGGGTCGAAGTCGAAGGTTAGCAACTCCACTTTTTGGCCGTGATTAACCAGTGTTTTGATTACGTTGTGGCAGACGCGTTCTCCGCCGCCGTAGATGTCAAGGTATGGGTGAACCACAAGGAAGGTTGCCAAGCAGACCAGTCTCTTTTCTTAGGTGTTGAATACAATTTCCCCTATCAGACTTAAAGAAGTTTACCCGCAACCCTGCAGGGGGTCTGGTTGGCTTTTGCAGCAAAATATATACGGCTGCATGAATGTGAGTATGGGGTAGCTTTCGGTGAAATATTAGAACATGGCACCCAAAGAGAAGAAGCTTAAAGTCGTTTTTGCTGACCCACCGTTTGGGTTGGAGTCAAAAGGGGAAGCTGTGACTGAGTCACCGAATCTGGGTATCCTCTACCTTATCGGTTATGCCCGAGAGCGCCTTTCAAATGTTGAGTTCACTTATCTGGAGCCCTTTCTCTCGATGGAAGAGCATCTTGCCAAAGTCAGAGAAATCAAACCAGACGTTTACGCTATATCCTTCACCACTCCCCGAAGGGAACTCTCTTTTGAAACCATAGCCAAAGTCAAAGCCTTGGGGTTGCCGATGCTTATGGTTGCAGGCGGTGCTCACCCGACCATTGACCCCCAAGACGTCCTTCAAAACACCGCCATAGAGGTCTGCATAGTGGGTGAGGGCGAAGAAACCACTTACGAGTTACTGAAAAAAATCCAAGCCAAAGAACCAATCTTCGACGTCGTCGGCACCGTTAACAAGCAGAAAAACAACGGCGTCCGCCCCCTGCTGAAAGACATTGACTTCTTCCCAGCGTGGGACATAGTGGACTTCGAAAACTACGATGTCGCTGTCAGCAAAAAGAAGCGCATGGCTTATTTGCTTCCAATACGGGGCTGCCCCAACTACTGCACCTATTGCAGCAACCCAGTGTGGAAACTGGAGAAGCCCTGGATACGGCAGCGCTCGCCAAAGAACATCGCCGAAGAAATCCGTTACCTCTACGGCAGGGGCATAAGGGAAATCTATCTGCGCTCAGACACCTTTAACGTGGATGTTAAGTGGTGCCTGCAGGTCTGCGACGAAATCGAGAAACTCCAGCTCAAGGGCATGGCTTACCAATGCAACCTGCGGGCTGATAAACTCAATGACGAATTAGCTAAGCGGCTCCGTGACATCAACGTTTGGCTGGTCCACATCGGCTTGGAATCTGCCAACGACCGCGTGCTCAAAGGCATAGGCAAAAACGCCACGCAGGCCGACAACATCCGCACCCTTGAACTCTTAAAAAAATACCACATCAAAGTCTACGGGTTTTTGATGCTCTACAACGCCTGGGAAGCAGACGGCCAACTCCAGTATGAAACCCCTGAGGAAGTCAACAACACACTGGAATTCGCCAAAAACTGCCTCCGCGATAACCTCATCGAATACATATCATGGTCCATCACTAACCCCATCATCGGCAGCAAACTCTACCACATCGCACAGAAATACGACATATCAATCCACAACGTCAAAATCGGCAACTGCATGCGCCTCCCCGGCATCACCGAACAACAGATGGTTGAACACGTAAAGCAGGGCATGATACTGCAGCTGCTAAACGGCATACAGAAAGGCATGATAACAAAGAAAAGCTACAAACGCGCCGCACAAAAAGCAGTCAAAATCTTAAATATGTAGCTGACTAAATATTTTTTTAATACATATAATTTTTGTTGCCGATATAAGGAAAGCAAACAATTTTACAGGTACTCTGAGTTTTTGAAAATCAACAATCTACTCAATTGTTGACGTTAACATAAGCAAGGCAATAACTTCTTTAAATGTTGATAGATTTTTATGCTTGGTAATTGAATAACGTGTAGGGTGCATCTGGTGGAAAGTATTGAATTCGTTGAGAAGTATGCTATTCTGGCGCTCGGAGTTAAAAAAGAGCCGATTCCATCAGAGGTTCACATTCAAAAAGAGCTGTTTATTCTATCAAATGCTAAACCGGACATAAAGGAACACTTCAATTTTGAGAAACATTATCTTGGGCCATTTTCTCGTACTCTGAGTAATATCATAAACGCCCCCGTTTTTGTAAGAAACGCGTTTAGTATTCAGAAAAATAAGATTGCCCTTAGAGAAAACGGCGAAGTCGAGTACCGAAACATTCTTGGTCAATACAGCGATCAGCCGAAATTCCAACAATTGCTGTCATTAATGAAACTAATCAGGGATATCTATGATAGGCTATCTAGTCAAGAAATATTATTTTTAGTGTATGAAACTTATCCAACTTTCACTGAATATTCTGACGTTTCAGATCACTTACTGAAAAATAAACTAGTCAGAGAGCGAATAATAGGTAGCTTATTTTCAAAAGGGGCGATAACTGAACAAAGGTTCCGCGAATTGCTTGAGGAGACTGTTTGATAAAAAACATCGATCGAATTGTTGCTGATGCGTCTTTTTACATATGTTTTCTAGATGATATTGAGTGCCCTAGCCAACTGATAAAAATTCTTGATAAATTTACTGTTCACATCCCACACAAGGTTTTCATAGAAGTAAAAAAATCAAAAAATATTGAGCTTGTGTTAGAAGTAAGAAAAGATAAAATCAATATTTTTACCGATGCTCCTTTTGAACTGGGAGAAGTTACTAAAGCTTTTTTTGCAAAAAGTGAGATTGCTAAAGGCGAACACGAAATAGTGGTCGTAGCATATTTGTGCCATAATATGGGCTTAAACTTTATTTTGATTATCGATGAGCAAGGACCCAGAAATTTCACTATTAAGAATATGCCGTATCTTGCAGCATATTTGACTGGAACCGTTGGCTTTATCGGCAATTGTTATTGCGATTATAAAATTTTCGATAAAAAGGAATCAATAGAATTGCTTGAAAAAATCGAAAAATCCAAATTCAGAGTCACACATCAAATAATAGCTGAGACAAAAGCACGAATTGAGGCTGCAAAATGAAAAGTATCGATATCAAAGAAACAATAAATGATAAAGATACTTGGTTTAACATAAAACGACTGAACCTTGAAGGATTGAATGATGACGTTTCGGTGAAAACCTTTGATCTAAACAATCTTACTCAAGAGCTAACATCCACCCTCGATTCAAGATGCACCATTTTTGAAAAGAGCAAGTTAATTAGAGATTCGCAAACATTAAGCAGTATTATTAAGGAAACGGATAACGGAAAAATTAAGAGCTTTTTTGGCTGGAGAAGATGGCTTGATGAGAAATTCTGGATAACGACTCTTACCTTTAATTTTGACCCCTACAGGGAGTTCTCTAGTTTTGAGGATATAGACGGCTTTCTTCAGTACTACTATGAGTTTTCTAAAAAATTTGTCTTTGTACCTAATATAAAAAAATTCAAATATGTTTCTCCACCAGATAAGCCTCTAGAAAGTACAAAAATAGAAGTTATTGATGCCCCCTCTTATCTAAACTACGTTGATGAATGCGTTCACTTTTTTTCCTCTAAAAATAACAAGCCAATCTTTGTTCCAATTTCAATCAGTTTCTCGATAGACGAAATAAAAGCGATTGTGAATAGTTATATCAAAAAAGAGATGTTTTATTTTTGGATCGATTTTGAGAGTCAACCTATTGATGAGGTACAAACAGCAAGAGTTAAGACTATTAATGGTTTAATTGAGAAAAGTGGTAACTTTGATAAATGCTTGTCTTTTTTTACTAATGTGAAACGTGAAATTATTTCTAAAAGAAAATCCGACCAGAGCCCCGCTTCGGATATTTTAGGAACTAGTTACGGCGCAAATTTCATCGGCGTGGACCGTGAGCCACAAAGACGTATCGCCCAATCTCCAGTTAACAAAAATCAACCCACCGCAGTTGAGCTTGCCGAACATAAGTCAAGAGATTTCGATGCAAAAACATACTATTATGTTAAAAGTAAAAACATACAGTCTAAATCCCAGAATGTTACGGCAAACGCATTGAAACTTGGCGCCGAGCTTCAGAAACAAAGGAGTCACTTCTTAAGGAATTCAGAAATAGCAAGCTATCTAAGCGCAAAACAAATGATTAGGACATTCTCTGCTGGAAAAATACTGAGCGATATCAAGAAAACAGGTTTAACGCAGAAAAAGTTGGACCTAATATAAGTTATAAGAGTTAAATCTCCTGGCCTCAACTGCCCTTATCACGAGCGAATAGTTCTTGCCCATCAGGAACATTAGGGGTAGGTTGAATAGTTATGGGATCATACAATTAGTTGTTTCGTTAAACACAAATAGCTCCGTCTAGATGTTTTTTATCTTAGATGGCGAATTATTCTTCTTTGGTGATCTGGAGTGGTTAAGGGAAAAAGGGGCGTTAAAATCTCCGATTTAGCAGGCTCTTGGAAGATGAGTGATAAGGAAAGTGAAGAGTTGATGGCTTCGATTAAGTCAGCGTGGAATAGCTGTCCTACTGTAGACACTTGAAAAGCCTTATTTTACGTAGGCAGCAAGCGCCACCTAAATCCATCTAACTCTGTGCAAGCGTGTTTGGTGTCTTTTAGTGGTTGTATGTTGGAAAAACGTGGGAGGGGTGTGACTGGCGGCGTCATATTTGGGGCATATTAGAATCTCTATGCAGTAACGATAGAGGGGTAGGTAGGGAGAGGCGGGAATCCTTCGTGGGGGTGCTTTTGGTGGGACCTGCTCTAATGGCGTGTTGGGGTCCTTGCTCTTTGTAGTGAAGGAGTCGCCAACAAAGTAGTTTACCATGTTTGTACTTTTAGAGCCTTTATTCGGCTGAAATGGGCTTTATTGCGCGTCATAAGCGTCAAATCATTCTCTAATGCTATGCCTGCTATCATTGCATCCCTGAAATCTATGGGGTCACCGTTAACTTGAACTGCAGCAAATATTTCGCCTGCTTTTCTTGCACTGGGAATATCCAGTGGCATTACCTCTAGTTTTTCAAGCAACTTGTTGACTTCTAGAATGTTTTCTGCTTTTTTGTCTGATTTGTTGGCACCAAAAAATAATTCAAAAGCATTAACTGCGGTAGTTGCCCCTTTAGTTTCTTCTAGCTCTATAACCGTTTGATATGCTTCTTTTTTACCGCGCAAGATAGCTACGAGTAAATCAGTATCCAGACACTTCATTGGTTAATCTCTCTTGTGCCTGTCGCCAACCCTTGTCAAGGTCGCTGCGCATTTTTTCTGCTTCTTCGTCGGTCATTTTCCACGCTCCAAAACTGTCTGAGAGCTTGCCCGATTTTTTGGTTATTCTAAGAATTGTTTCTGTGAAGCTTTCTTTGTCTATTTTTTCTCGAATTAACGCTTCATATGCTTCCTCTGTTATGGAAATAGTTTTAGTTGCCATGAGTATGTATGTGTACACATACACACATAAATGTTGCTACATTGAGCCTCCTCCTGTTTTGAAACCAATAGTTTGCAGGACATATTCTGGCGCCTATTAGTAGATCCATGCAAAAAACCTTAGGGATTGGATCGTGGCGGGCATGTTTGCAGTCTATTAGAGGTTCTATGTTAAAAAGGTAGAGGGGTAGGTAGACGGAGCGGGTTTGCTGGGGGGCTTGAGGAATCGTTTACAACCAGTCTGCAACGTAAACCAGATGCAGGTGCTAAAGCAGACGCCACTGCCAAGTCCGCTGGTAGAAGAAGAATAAGGGCGCCATTTTCTTCTTCTTAAACTAGAAAAACAAAAATTTGTTTAAGAAAGAAGCTAGCTACGTTTTGCGAAGCTTTTTATCTGCCCCACAAAACATAATGCTCTATGCCATCTTGCCCCGACAACCAAAAAGTGGATTTTGTGGTTCCCTCCAGAGATGAGGCGAACCCGACGTTGCTTCGACAAATCCGAGCGATGCCGTGTGCGGGGCAAATCATAAACACCCATGAGAAACCGCTCAGCGTTGCGCGGAAGCATGGGGTTTTGGCAGCGTCGACGGAGTGGGTGGCTATGGTGGACGACGACATGCTTCTGCCCCTCGACTGGCTAAAGCGGGTCAAAGCGGCGATTGAGCCAAACGTGGGCGCCATCGGCACAGTCGCAGTGCACAAGAACCCACATGCAGCGGCTTACGAGCGCGTCGTCGGGACAGTCTACAACCTCAGCAAACTCGACACTAACCCCCACATCAACAACATCCTCATACGCCGCAAACTCATGGAGGACTATAATCCGCCTAAGCTGTTCTTTGGCGAGGACCAGTACTTCAAAAGTTATGTTCTAAAGACGGGTTACCGCTGGAAGGTTCTGCCGTTTTTGGGTGCGACGCATCTTGGGACATCTAAGGATTATGTTACCATCGGTGTCTCGTATAGGCGTTATGGACACTTTGGGTTCTACAGGCTTGCCCGTCGGATGGCGGCACGTTTTATTTTTACGCCTTATGCGGCGCTGTCAAGGTTAAGCGCCGTGACCTTTTGGTATCTGACCAGGCTTAACGTGCAGTTCATCGCCGGATTCCTAAAAGAGCTGGCTGTTGAGAAGCTTTAAGCTAAGGCGCCCATATAGGGGGATGGGGCTTCTGGAAACGCAGAAGCGGCTTCTTTATTCGTACCTCAAAATTTCTTTGCTGCTTGCGGTTTACGCCACAACCAGTCTGCAGCCGCCAAAACCAGCCGAAGCCCAAACAGACGCTTCTGCCAAGCCTGCTGGAAGAAGATGAAACAAGAGGGGTCCACCGCAACAACCAAAATAAAAAACCAAAACAACCCAAACATTTCATCTACTACATATAAGGGGAGAGAGGCATCTGAGAGCAACGAAATAGCGTCTGATGGATAAAATTACAAACAAAAAATTAAAAGAAAAGTTGGCTTAAGAAAGCCACTTTAAAGGTATATCTTGGAAGGTGCCGTCTGGCAAAGTCCTGCGGATAGTTATCGGCAGGATACCTGCGTCTAGTTCAGTTACGGCTATGTCGATTGGGTTGGTGTTTTCTGCTGCATCAACCAAGATTGGGGCTCCCATCGAGATCTGCAATGCGCGTGCGCCGACGATTCTTGCTTTCTCGAAGCGAGTAATTTTTGGTGGTCCTACATTGATTTTTTCTTGCTGCATATTCTACATCATTCCGCCTGGCATTCCACCCATACCGCCCATGCCCATTCCGCCCATTTCGCCGCCTGGCATGCCTCCTCCCGGTGGCATTGGAGGAGCCTTCATCTTTGCGACTGAGATGACATCGTCGATTTTAAGTATCATAGAAGCTGCTTCGTTTGCTGATTTGATGATTTGTTTCTTTACTGCGAGCGGTTCGTAAACGTTAAGTTTAGTCATGTCTTCGACTTTGCCGTTTGAAATGTTGATGCCTGCCCATGTTTGGCCTCTCTCATGGCTTGCCCGCAACTGCGTAAGCAAGTCAACAGGATCTAAGCCTGCGTTCTCAGCCAAAGTGGTAGCTATGGCTTCAAGAGATTCCGCAAAGACACGCACGGCAAACTGTTCTCTGCCCGAGAGTGTCTGGGCATACTTTTTGAGGGCATTAGCCATCTCCATTTCAGGCGCAGATCCACCAGCAAGAACACGGGGCTCCTCGATGAGGTCCCTTACTACGCAGAGTCCATCATGGATTGAGCGCTCTGCCTCCGCGGTTAAGCGTTGGTTGCCGCCTCGAATAAGAATGGTGACCGACTTGGGGTTTTTGCAGCCTTCGATGTAGGTCATTTTGTCGTCGCCTGTTTTGCGTTCCTCAACCAATGCGGCTTCTCCGAGGTCTGCTGCATTTAAAGCGTCGATGTTGGAGATTATTTTTCCGCCTGTCGCACGGGCAAGCTTCTCCATATCTGACTTTTTGGCTCTTCGAACAGCGATCACGCCTTTACGCGCCATAAAATGCTGAGCCATGTCATCTATGCCCTTTTGGCATATGACAACGTTTGCCCCTGTTGCGAGGACTTTGTCAACCATGCCTTTGAGCATAACTTCTTCCTGCTTAAGGAAAGCTTCAATCTGCGCTGGATTCTCAATGTTAATCTTAGCATCTATCTCCGGCTTCTCATTTTCCAATGAAGCATCAAGCAGAGCTATCTTTGCCTTTTCGACGCGCTTGGGCATGCCTGAATGGACGATTTCTTTATCCAGAACAATCCCGTTTATCAGGGATGTGTCGGCAAGTGATTCACCGGTTTTCTTCTCCACTTTCACGTCGTCAACGTCTGCTTTCATGCCGTCGTCGGTTTTTTCGGCGACTGCAAGCATGGCTTTGACCGCTATGTCGGCAAGGTATTCTTTGTGTTCAGCGACGATTTTGCTGCCCATGGCGGTGACTGCCACTTTTTTGAGGTAATCAGGAGATTTAATGTCTACAGGGATGGCGATTTGGTCCAGCGTTTCCAATGCTTTCTGCACTGCCAACTTGTAGCCTTCGATGATTATGGTCGGGTGAATGTTTTTGTCGATGAGTTCTTCCGCGCGGTTTAGCAGTTCGCCTGCAACTATGACGCTGCTTGTGGTGCCGTCGCCTGCCTCTTTATCCTGTGTCTTTGCGACTTCAACCATCATTTTTGCGGCGGGGTGCTGAATATCCATTTCGTCAAGGATTGTTCTTCCGTCGTTTGTTATTGTGACATCTCCAAAGCTGTCGACCAGCATTTTATCCATGCCTCTTGGGCCGAGTGCGCTTCGGACGCTTTCAGCTACAACTTTGGCGGCTGTTATGTTACCGTGCTGGGCTTCTCTGCCGCGGCTGCGGTTTGACCCTTCCTTGAGAACCATAATGGGTATTCCGCCTGCTTGTGTAGGTGCTGTTGACAAATCTTATAAACCTCCATTAATGCGAACAACAACATGACTGCCTTATCCATATAAATTTTTCTAGGCACGCCATGTTGATACAGTCGCGGCATAGCGGTTTTTGCATCATTAAGTTGCTTGTTATGTTCTTTCTTGTATGATTTGTTTCTGTTGCTGCCAAAACCCCCTATATACAACAACAATCAGCAGAATGTGCAGGTTGCCGTTTTTTGTTTTCTAAGTTAGGCTCGGGTTGAGGGCTGGTTGTGCATGCCCCCACAAGTGTGGTGAAATATTAGCTTTCCAAAGATGCTTTTTACTCGATTTCTGCTATTGTTAACCTCTCGGGTAGCCTTCTTTGTAAATCTCTGTGAACAAATTTGTTAGCATTTCCCTCAGCTTCACTCCATAATCTCTTGAAATGGGAAGATGCCACCTTTACAATCTGACGGTTATTTGAGAACAAACTTGGCACTACTGCATCTGACAATTGCATGGTAACTTTTCTGTCATCACATATCAACATGCAAACAGGCGTATGTTCAGAGGTATATTTTAAGCTAAAAAGCGGGCTCCTCTTTAACCCCTCAAATATTTCAATGAAACTTTGAATTTCCACTTTCTCAATTACCATCCGAATCCTTACCCCCTTGTTCATTGCTTCTTTAAACCCCTGCAAATGATTGAAAAGCAACTTTGGGAAATCACGGTTGATACATACGAGGTCTATAGTTCTTTGGGTTTCTCTCAGCGCCTGATCAAACTTTTTGGTGAATAATCTTATTTCACTAGTGATAACTAATTGGCTCTCTTTTTCGCTGAATTTAGTAAAGTTTTCCTCTTGGATGCTGTTTAGTAGTGCTTGAGTTTCTATCTGGAGGTCAGTATTTTCCTGTGTCTTCTGGGAAAGCAGCATAGAAAAACCCTGCTTCAATGAAACAGACTCATACATGGTTGGATTAGAAACTATTTTTTCCACAAGTCCCTTCTTCTCTAATGACGGCAATACCCGATAGACCTCTGGACGAGCAATATTTGATGTCTTAGAAATTTTCATTATTCCCGCTTGCCCTGTACGCCTGAGCGCCATATAGATCGTTGCCTGCAGCGGTGTGAGCCCTAGCTTTGTCAGCGCCTGAATGTATCTAGCGTCATCCGGGTTCATGGAAGCGTTCTGGCGGTGGATTTCTTATTAGTATTTTCCCAATTGTTTCCAGATTTTTGCCCTTTTGTCGTCGAATTGTCAGTAGGAATGCTACTAGCCAGCCTTTAACTGCATTTTATCGCTAATTGTTCGCTCACCAAATATAGGAGAGAAAAATACTTGAAACAAAAACTCTATTCGATTTTGTTACTATTCGCTTTAGCAGTAGGAACAATCGCAACCCTTCAAACAACAAATGTACAGGCAGAAACTACAATGAAGACCTATGCGATTTCTGATGCCATACCTAACCCAATCGGTCTTGGCGAATCAACACTTCTCAAATGCGGTATCTCACAGGCAGCAGCAAACGCAACCTCTGGCTGGTCAGGTATAACGATCACAGTCACTAAACCAGACGGCACAACTGAAACCTTGGGGCCATTCACAACTGACTCCACAGGCTCCACCTACACAAGATATACACCCGACCAAGTAGGCAACTACACCCTAACCACAAATGTACCAAACCAAACGGTTACAATGACTTATCTTGACAACGAAAGAGGCCAATACATCTATGCAGGCACCGTGTTGCTTGCAAGCACGGCAAACTGCACACTAGAGGTAACATCAGAGCCTACTCAACAAACCTATCCGGGACATGCTTTGCCATCTGAGTACTGGAGTCGTCCAATCGACCCACAGCTCAGAGAATGGTATAGCATTTCAGGTAACTGGGTAAGCAGACCGGATAACTCAGTTGCACTCTACAATGATTACGCACCAGAAACTGCTCATGTGCTTTGGGCACAAACTTTAGCCAGCGCTGGTATGGAAGGTGGCTTATTAGGCACTGACCAGATTCCAGTGGCAAACTTTGCAGGCGACGCTTATGAAGGCAAATTCTCTAACTCTGTAATTATCGACGGTGTATTATACTATAACACAGGCGCAGCTGGAACTTATGGAACAGTCTCAGTTCAGGGTATCCAAGCAGTTGATCTACACACAGGCGAAAAACTTTGGTTCCTCAACAATACAGCGCTATCATTCGGGCAAACCCTATTTTTCCCAAGCTACAACGTTAACGGTGCATTCAACTACATATACTCAGTTTCTGGCACTACATGGACGGCATACAATGCTTATGATGGTTCATGGGCGTTCACCTTCACAGATGTTCCCTCAGGCATCAGAGTCTATGGACCAAACGGTGAACTCTTGGTTTATCAAATCGACTACACTAACGGTTGGATGGCACTGTGGAATTCAACACTCGCAGGACTACAAAACGCAAGTCCCGGCACGCCCCAATATGGCAGTTGGTCTTTCAGCTCAGCTCTAAAAACAATGAATGCGTCGTTACCTAAATGCTACTCATGGAACGTCACTATTCCCAAAGGCTTAGCAACAGTCACGGAATTAGGCTCCTCTTCACTTAAAGTCTATCAGGGTGATAGAATCGTCGGTGTCTACTATAATCAATCGGAAGTTCGCATATGGGCGCTTGACATTTCAGACATAACTCCAACGTTAACAGCAAACGTATCCTCGCCACAGTCAATATCAACACTCTACGATAAAACATGGACAGCACCTGATGAATGGCTATCGGGCTCAAATACTATCCATTACACAGGCGCAACCAACTATGTCACAGACGACACATATGGCAACGGTGTCGTTGCAGTATGGGACAAAGAGTTGAGAACTCACTACGGTTTCAGCGTTGTCGATGGATCATATCTATGGGCAACATCTTCTGAGAACTACTTAGACATGTACGGCTGGGGCAATGTTGAGCATACTTGGTACTTTGCCTATGGCAAACTGTACTCTGTCGGCGTCGCCGGCATACTCTATGCCTACGATCTCTCAACTGGTAAAACGGCTTGGACCTATAACTTGACTGACGCATACGGTGAACCCGTTACTGGCGAGAACTGGTGGGGCTGGATTGACCTGATTGCAGACGGCAAAATCTACATCGGTACACTTGAACACTCAGCTAACAATCCGCTCCCAAGAGGCGGACCATACGCCTGCGTTAACGCGTCTGACGGATCAGAGATTTGGCGTGTTAACGGTATGTTCCGTGAGACTCGTTGGGGCGGCAACGGAGTTATCGGTGACAGCATCATCGCAACCATGGACACCTATGACCAAAGAATCTATGCAATCGGCAAAGGCCCATCGCAAACCACGATCGTCGCTCCTACGTCCTCTGTTGACTACGGCAAAGCCATAATAGTGCAAGGCTCAGTTACAGACATTTCAGCCGGAACACAAACCGACGCCATAACAGCACGGTTCCCTAACGGTGTAGCAGCAGTTTCCGATGCAGATCAAAGCGACTGGATGCTTTATGTTTACAAGCAGTTTGAGCGTCCAAGCAATGCAACCGGTGTTCCAGTAATTATCAGTGTACTGGATTCAAACGGCAACTACAGAACCATCGGAACCGCCACAAGTGACTCAACTGGTGCATACAGCTTCAGCTGGACCCCAGACATCCCCGGCAAATACACAGTATACGCCACCTTCGCAGGTTCCAACGCATATTACGGTTCAAGTGCTGAAGCAGCCTTTGTTGTCGACGAACAAGCATCCGCTACCATAGCACCCACCACAACGCCAACGTCAGTAGCTGACCAATACTTTGTTCCACTGTCAATCGGCATGATAGTAGCAATAGTCGCAATCGGCGCCGTTCTCGCACTGCTACAAGTCAGAAAACATCCATAAGGCGAAGTAAATGAGAACCTCTTTTCCCTCCCTTTTTTCTTTTCTAAATACAGTTTACCAGTTTGGGGCTGAGAAGGCTCTGGATAAAAATTACTATATAGCGATGTAATGTTTTCATTTTTCTTTTTCTCCTTAAAGAAAAATACCAGAGCCCCAGTAAACCCAAAATGGTAACAACAGTGTGGTCACGGCCATAACCCCAAGGTCTTAATGGCGTTTGCAACCCTGCCTACTCCCAGCATCAGGGCGCCTGTGCGCATGTCGCTTTCTTCCCGCGCCACAACCGCCTCCACGTCGTTGAACGCCTTAGTCATTTTCTCCTCAAGCTTGCGGTTTACCATTTCAAGCGGCCACTGTTCACGTGTGAGGTTTTGGACCCATTCGAAGTAGCTTACGGTTACTCCGCCGCTGTTGGCTAAGATGTCGGGGATTAGGCAGATTTCTTTTTCGTAGAGGATTCTGTCGGCGTCTGGTGTGGTGGGGCCGTTGGCTGCCTCGGCGACTAGGTGGGCTTTGATTTTGTCGGCGTTTTTGGCGGTGATTTGGTTCTCCAGCGCTGCAGGGATAAGAACGTCGCATGGTAGTTCCAGTAGTTCCTCGTTTGTTATGTTTTTGCAGTCCTTGTAGTTCTGGACAGACTTGGTTTTTTCTTTGTGTGCCAAAACCGCTTCTGGGTTTAAGCCGTCTGGGCAGTAGATGCCGCCTGTGCTGTCACTGACCGCAACGACTTTGCAGCCGACTTCCCGTGCCGCCAAAGCCGCATGGTAGCCCACGTTGCCAAAACCCTGAACTGCAATTGAGGCGCCGCTGAGTTTTAAGCCGTTGTTCTCCGAGGCCTGTTTGACGCAGTGGATTACGCCTCTGCCTGTGGCTTCCGTGCGTCCCCAGGAACCGCCGATTTCGACTGGTTTGCCTGTGGCGGACTCGGGTATGCGGTAGCCTTTGAGTTGGCTGTAAGTATCCATGATCCAAGCCATCGTCTGTGCGTCGGTGTACATGTCTGGCGCCGGGATATCCCGTTGTGGACCCAAGTATTCAGCGATTAAACTCACGTATCTGCGGGTTAATCGTTCAAGTTCATGCTTGCTGAGTTTTTTTGTGTCCACGCACACGCCGCCTTTTGCCCCGCCGAACGGTATGTCAGCGATGGCGCATTTCCAAGTCATGAGCATGGCGAGTGCGGTTACGTCGTCGAGGGTTATGCCTGGTGCATAGCGGATTCCGCCTTTGAAGGGTCCGCGTGCGTCCCAATGCTGGACTCGGATGCCGTCGAATACGCCGACTGTGCCGTTGTCCATGCGGATGTCCATGCTGACGATTATGGAACGTTTAGGGTGGCTCAGCATCCGGTGTAGGCTGCTGTCTAAGTTGAGCTTTTTGGATGCGAGTTTAAGCTGGGTTTGCGCTACTGAAAGGGGTGTGTGTTCTTCCGCCATAAAAACGAGCCTTCCATAAAAACTCAGAATTGTGAAAGGCTAGATAAGGCTTGTCTTTGTGTGTTTGGGTGATGCTTTTGTATACAGAGGCTGTTTTCCTATTTTAGTTGTTGCCACAAACCCCTCTTATTTCATCTTCTTCCAGAGGCTTGTTTGGTCGGTTGTGTTTTGTTATTGGCGTCTGGTTTGGGTTGCTGGCTGGTTGTGGAGCTTTCCGCAAGCAGTTCGAAGTCAGCATTTGAAGCGTTCTGTTGCTCTGCCACTACTCATATCCCCCTATTAAACGGGTGAGTGAGTGTTTTGTTTCATCAAAAACCTGTTTACTGGCGATAGCATAGCTAGGCAGTCCATCCGTGATTAAGACTTTAGGTTGATTCCCCATTAACCGTTTAGCCCTTTGGAACAATACTCTTGCATCGTGCTTTTCTTTTGTTTCAGCGACTTCTTGGCAATTAGGAATCTTGTCTCATCGTCCATCATGGCAAAGAGGTACTTTAGGTTGCCTTTCATACGGATATATTCGTCTGCTCTAAGTGTCGCTTACGTTGGGCTTTATCTTTTCAACATAACTGTTCATTAAGCGAGTGTACTTTTTAATCCACTTCATAACGGCTACATGGCTAACTGTGACGCCTTGTAGCTTGAGGAATTTCTGAACTTTTCTGTAGGATTCGCCTGTGAAGTTACCAGAACCCAGTTGAGGCTTATTGCAAGCATAAAAGAGCCATAGAGAGAACAAGTATGCACCGCTAAAAAAAAAGCCACTGACTAGAAAATGCAGATGTGGCTATTTATGGATAAAAAGCTGTTAAGAACTAAAGGCTACTTCTTAGGCGTAACTGGACCAGTCGGCATCTCTGAATGCAGTTTGCCGGCTGTTGCCCAATTCTCCCTCGGGACCTCAACTATCACAACTGTTGTTGCTTGACTTGGGATTCCTATGCCGTCAAAGACTTTGGTTATTCCTTCAACAACTTTCTTTTTGTTTTCGGCAGTCATTCCTGCCCAAACCGTTACCTGTACAATTGGCATATACTTCACCGAAGAGATAGAGTGTGAATAAACCCTTTAATTTTTCGAAAGCCCCAAAGAGCATAACGGTGACGGGTAAATGCTAGTTCTGCTGGGATTTACTTGAAAAAATAAAATTGGCGGTTAGGTTGTCAGGGGTTTTCCGCAGTGGGGGCAGTAAGTAGCATCCGCTGTTACTGGTGAACCACAGTTGGGGCAGTATCTTGCAGTTTGTCCCATCTGCAACGTTGTTTGCGGTGGCGGAGGGTACGTGTACTGTGTTTGCTGCTGCGGAGACCTTATAGAGAAGAAGCCTACTACGGCAAATATCCAGGCAAGCAGTATCAACAGGAAACCGATTACTATTATTGATAGGAGAGCGCCGACCCAAAGGAGCATCGCGGCGGTGGCAAAGGAGTGCTCACCCGTCTTCTGTGCAAGTGCATCCAGAGCTTTCCTGAGGTGCAGGTTAGCGACGATGAAGAACACGACAGCTATGACTAAAAATGCGGCGCCGATGGATACTGCAAGAACGTTGCCAACGCTGACGCTGCTCACTCCTATTACTACCAAACCGACTACGAGCCCGGCGGCTGCAACCGTTAAAGCAATTAACGCTACAATGTAGTATTTGACGCCTGTAAGTGAGTTCTGGTAGAGCGCGTTGTCTTGGTAGTAGTTTGCGAATTCTTTCATGGCTCTAAGCAGAAGAATTATGCCGATGATTCCTAGAGCCCAGCCGACATAGGGGATTACGCCGAGGGTAAGCAGGATTGCGCCTTCCATAGCTAAATTCTTGCTATACTGGAAACTGGCCATTTCATTTTTCCTTCAGATTCTTCTTGTCTCACTACATGTACTGCGCTGGTTATAGCCCTAACATTTAGAGTACCGCCATTTAAGGGTTAAATCATTCGAGAGAGCCATTGATTTATCTAAAAAGACGTAAAGAAGCTAAGCTAGAGAGTTTGCTTTATCTTTACCTTTGGAGCATAAATGAGGCAGTGTAAAATCAGTGTCTAAACCCCGCGGAATCAGCGCCGACATTCAGTCGCCAAGGACTAAGCTACTGTACTTTATCTATTCGGCGCAAAACAGCAGAATCAAAGCTGAACCAGGAGTAAAATCCAACATCTGCTCTGCACTGGGTTACAAGTCAGACGGGCATTTTCACTACGACTGGAACTACTTAACTGGCGCAGGCATGGTGGAAGAAAAAAACGGCTACTTCACCGTGACCGATGCTGGAAAAAAAGAGTTTGCACTGCAATCCACTGCGTCGAGAAGCAACCTTACAATGATCGCTATGGGCATTGCTATCATCGCTTTCACTGTCTCGATCCAGTTTGGCCTAATTCCCTTGCTTAGCGTGGTCTTTTTTGGAGTGGCTTTGATTTTGATTGGGCTGGTTTTTTTGCTTATTGGGCAAAAAAGCAGACCTGAATTGCCTTCTGAAGCTAAAGAGCTACTTAAAGAACTGAACCGCCACTAAATTATGGAAAGCTTGGCTGGTGCGGAGGGTGGGATTTGAACCACACTAAGACTTCTCTTTTGTAAAAGAGAATCCTTGCCAAGAGAAAACACACTATTTTGTTCTTGCTTTGAGTTGTCCATGTGTTGTTTCTCCGTAACATTTTATGTTACATTAGCTAAGTTATCGATAGACTGATATAAACGTAACTAATCTTGTTACACTTGAGGCTTTAGAGTGCATAAAGAGCTACTAAGTGATAAAGAACGGCTGATGCTTAGACGGTTCTTGGAAACAGGAGAGAAAGACAAACACTTTAGGATTTTAAAGATGAGGATAAAGAAGAGTTATCCTGCTATTAGCCTAGATTATCAACTGATTAGTCAAGTTATCAATAAGCTGGAATCTTCCACATAGGGTTAATTTTCATCATATTTCATTTGTGAATTTACTTATTAGCTTCTTGATACCTTTTCCCTGAGTGTGGGGTATACCCTGTCTATCAGTCAATTATGGGTAGAGAAGTTAGTAATTGAATTTTGATTTTATGGATTATTAGAGTAAAGAATCAAGTAATGTGGTTAGTAGATTAAATCAAATCAGTGACTATTTCTTCAGTCTATCTTAGCTATTAAATATCAGACAGGGTGGGGTACACATAGCCGTGGGAAAAGGTCATTGCTTAAAGTTAGCGGTTTTTCGATGCTTAACTATCAGAGCAATAGAGAGCATAGATAGGAGTAGAGGCACGATTAACAACCAAGATAATTCTGGAACAGTAGGAGTTGGAGTCGGATTTGAAGTTGGAGAAGTAGAAGTTGAAATTGAACCATCAGGAATTGTTATACTTTCAATATTAGACCAGTCGCTTAATTGACCTGTCACTACAAGATAATAGTCATTAGGGTATAATATGGTAGGCTGTTTGGGGACAAGTTCAGAATAGCCTATGAATGCTTGAATTTGAAAGTCTACCGTACCATTGGCTGATACTCCACCCAAAAAGTAATCGTAGTCAAAATCCCTATTAAGACCATGTATGTTTATTGGATTTTCCTTGTGATTTAAACCAAAAACTATTGTAGTGTTTCCATCATAAGGACTCCAATATCCATCAACACCATAGTAATCAGTCCTATTAGGCAAATTATTCCATGAATCCGAATAATGACCTTTCCATCGAATAGTATACGCTAAATTAATGTAGTGACCATCGTTGTCATTGTAAGGAACAAAGGGCTGGTTCTTTATAACGACATAAATTGATTGATTATATATTCGGTAACCAGCTTGGGTAGTTGTCGTTTGTTTTCCAGTATATGGGTCGGTTGTGGTACTAGTGGTCGGTGGCACATCATAAGAATTATCTACATATTTCAAAGTAAATTCTGGCACAGAAGGCTTAGGTATTGTTTGAGCATTTGATGGCATTACCATTAACAAACTAGATACTGCTAAGATAGCAACTAAACATAATGAGAGATACTTGCCCATTGCAGCCATATTGGACTAATGAGTTTGTTATGTTATATAATTTACTTATTCTTAATTTACCTCCAAAACTAGTTCTTAATGGTTGACATAAGCTGATAACTTTGTTAATCTAGATAGAGAGAGGGTACACCACATCTCTGGAAAAGGTCAAGGGTGAACCTTGCCTGTTACCAGCCGATAGTTATTTTCAAGCACTATATTCACAATCTTCCTTGTTGATTCACCAGTTCTATTAAAGAGCACTTCTACGGCTATCTTATTGTCAGATTTGTCTTGCAGTTCCCTAACTAGCATTATAAGGTCTTGGAAGGTTACGCCTTTCTCAAGTATTTCTTTACTGTTCATATGTGACACCTTAAGCCTCATCCAGCAATTGGTCATTAGCTTTATCATCATCGTTTTTGCCGTCAATGCCGTCATCGAATATCTGTGCTCTAAGTATTCGGCAGCCACTTTCAGAGTGCTCAAAGTACAGTAAAGCACTAACATCCAAGTCGTTCTCTATCGCTGCCATAAGAGTGCTCTCAGCGTCTGAAGCGTAATTGTATTCATCCCCATCTATACACACCAGTTTTTCTTCTGTATCTAGTTTGAATACTGTTCCGATTATGCGTTCATAAATCATGCATATGCACCTTAGTAGTTGGGATTCATTGACGCTGGAAAAGGGGATTAGATTCAACCTTTTCCAACGGTAGGGTGGATAGTGTCAGTCCTGACTGCTTAGTTTCTCTGTGGGTTATCGGATAGTATTTTATGATTACCCCTTCCTTTTCTTCCTTGAGTAATCCAGCCGAGCAGAAGTTTTTGAGCATTCCACGTAAGCGTTTGTCTGAGCATCTACGTTGCTTTTCATAGGAGTATATGTTGTGGATTTCCTGAATTCTTAGTCCAGTAGCTGTATAGGTTTGGCTTTCATCGAATGTTTTTTCGATTATTTTCCAGACTGCATATTCTTCAGGCGTTAACCCTAAGCCATTGCATTTGAGGATTGGTTCATACACTTTTTTGGCGTTTTCAATGTCGGTTGAGTTGGCGTATATGCAACTGTTATCAGGTGTACGTTCTCTATGTTGGAAGTTAAGTAATGCCCATGCTTCGGCAAGTGCATATAGTCTAGGGAAATCTCTTTGTGACTTAGGTGCTAGGTTATCGATATTTTTGAAGAACCAATCTTTCAAGTTCTCCATGTCTTCAGCTTTGAAGAGCACTTTCTTGATGTTTGCTTCCTTGATTCGTTGTACCCGTTGCTTTAAGCCAACTCTGGAAGGTTCAGTTTCATACCATTCGTTAAACTGAGGGTCAGTCATTTTTCTAGCTTGTAATTCAATGCCTTTCTTGATTTTGTCAGGATTATCACTTGGGCTTAACAGGTAGTTACGGCTAATCTCTTGCTCATCCATCTCTCCGAATGCTGATGCAAATAGTGCAGTAAAGTATCCTTTGATTAGGACTTTTTTAGTTCTGTGACTTCCATTCCCTGCTTTGTCTGTAACTAAGTAAGTAGATATTCTGTTTCCTGCGTTATCATGGCTTAGTAAGCTTCTCAGGTTCTTTAGTAGTTCATAGTTGGGCAGGTCGTAGAATACTACTATTTTCTTTGATAGGTCAATGAAGTATGCTGTGTGACGTTTTAGGTCTTTCCATTCTAAACTCCATGCTTCCCCACTAGAGCAACCTGTTTCTACTGATAATAAAATCATGGCTTTGTTTGGAATTGACCTGATACGGTAAACAAACCGCTTAACCATATCTCGATTAGGTACAAACATCTCATCATTATCGTATGCTCGAAAATGTGGTCTTGTATAAGGTACTTGCTTGAATTCAGCGTACTGAGTTATCGCATCCAGACAATTAGACTTGGACTTATCACACCATGAGGAATTCAAAACTTGATTAGTCATTTCGCTTGGTGTACCTGATAGATTAGCAAAGAATCTCATCTTTCTAGCAATACTAGAATCCCTATTACCCTTGGTAAACTTTAACCATAAACCAAAATTCAAAAGGTCAGATTCTTTCAACTTCCATAGGTTCTCTTGTGGTGCGGAGGGTGGGATTTGAACCCACGAACCCCTGCGGGATAGGAGCCTCAGGGCACTACGTGTCCAATCAGCGCGTCTTACAGCAATGCACCGCGCCTCACAGCATAGATTACGCACTTTTTAAGCAGTGGTTATACGCGAATTACCGACCATTCACCGCGCGTCCTGTATTCGCTTATGCGAAAACTTACGGCTATTTGCTGCAATCAGGGAACTTGGCGATGCTGCACTCTTTCAGCGACGGCAAACGCTCCGCGACAATTAAGGCGCTCTGCACATTAAGCAAATTTTTGGGTATGCATACTGAGTTTTCAGCGATGATTAAGAATTACGGTTTAAAGTGGGCAGGGCGCAGCGACGACGACGTAATCATTGACCGACTCAGCAAAAACACAGATACTAAACCGTTGATTGAGTGGATTAAGAACGCGCGGAAACTTGGCGAGTTAACGCACTTAATTGATTTGATGGTCGCGACTGGCTTGCGACTGATTGAAGCAATAGAGTGCTACCGATTGATTATAGAGTTAAGCCGACGCAACGAATTAAGCAGTTACTACAATCGCGAGCGCCAACTATTTGAGCACTTCAGATTCAAACAAGTGTTTATTCGCAACAGCAAAAAAGTCTTTATCAGCTTTGTGCCTGTGCGAATTGTTGATGCAATCGCTGCAGTGGAGCAACCGATAAACTATGACCGAGCGCAGAAACTTGCAGAGTGCCACTTAAAGAAGCTGCGATTCGGCGACTTGCGCGAGTTATACGCGAGCGTTTCAGTGAAACATCTGAGAGAAAGCGAAATAGACTTTTTGCAGGGTCGCATCTCATCGCGCGTCTTTCTTCGCAACTACTTCAATCCGCAATTTATCGACGATTTGCAGAGCCGTACATTAAAAAACGCAGACGAGCTTTTGGCGCTATGCGAGTGTAGCAAAGCTTAAGCGCTAAGTTTACAGTATAACGAGCATGGTTAATGAGCATCAGAAGGATATTAATACACGGTTAAAAGAAACGTTCCTAAATAAAGCAGAAACGAATAGAGCTAACTCCGTCGCTCAGCTTAAAAACGCTCACAAGCAGATTGAAGAAATAGAAAAAGAGCGAAAGCGTCCAGCGGTGCAATCTGTTCAGGAACGAATAAAGAACCATGCGCAACAACTTCTGATTTTACTTGATGATAGCGACATCCAGAAGATAAAAAAATCAACGTCCGATTCGCCGTCGGCAACGAAGCTTTACTATGACTGGATAACAAAAAATGTTAAACGAGCAATGGATATGTACGAATCTATCCGTTATGACTACCAAAAAGTGCTTGATATTAAAAATGAAGATTTTGAGCGGTTATTCCCTAAAATCATAATAGAAAAAGAGTCTACAGACGAAATCAACCATAAGCTAATGTGTATGCTTGAACAGGAGCTTCACATGCGCCTTTACGCTGACCGCTATACTAACTGACAATTTTAGAATTTTATGGTTGGGGTATCCATTTTAACGGGTATGATAGAACGCGACGGCATAATGCGTTAAGAAGTATGACGTATACCCGTCTGCTCGTTTTGGTTAAAAGCGCTTTAAATTATGCTTCTTTTTGAGAGTGCATGTATAAAACGCGGTTGTTTTGGTGTGAACACTTGATTGCGGCAGCCATGCATGGACGCCGTGCGTAACTGTAAGTAAACCATTGCAAGTAAAGCAGTTTATCTGAGAGCCGTCGCTGCGAAAGAAGCGTGGAAAACTCCATTTTAGCGCTCGCGGGATAGGAGCAAAAGTGCTTTACACGGCGTTTACTTCGCTCAACCTTCGCTGCCTGCAACACCAATAACGCCGTTATAATAAGGTTAAAGCGTAAATGCTTTTACTGGACGCCTCACCTACTTGCAAAATCCGTAAGATTCGGGTGTTTTGTCCATGAAACCTTACGGAAAAAACCTTACGGCGGAGAGTAGCGGGTCACTGCTCTATCGCAGATTTGCAGTGTGGGGTGTGGTTTCTCCATGTTTATTTACGGATTTATGGTTCCTTCTTTATAGTAAATTACAGTCTTTTATCGGCTGCTCATTGGCTACTACCTGCCGTAACGATTTTTCCGTAAGGTTTACGCCTGCAACCAAAAATTT